>Ga0209718_1000081_pt1 | contig 139828 bp, 196 predicted proteins | sample AD_JPNAS1_MetaG_FD_184420 | JGI IMG/M metagenome (GOLD analysis project Ga0209718, IMG submission 184420) | Active sludge microbial communities of municipal wastewater-treating anaerobic digesters from Japan - AD_JPNAS1_MetaG (SPAdes) (version 2) | ecosystem: Engineered > Bioreactor >...
CGCTCTATGATACTCCCCGCGATGAGCTCGTCCAGCATACCGCGATTACACTTCACGTGCGTTGCCATAAAAAATACACCAATAGCTATGGCGCATATCAGCAGGATGCGCTTAAGCTTCATCGCGCCTGGTTTACCAAACCTGCCTAAACCACAGCAGGGTTGGAAGGCTGCCTTTCTTCAGCCATATTTTCACAGTTCATCCAAGATCGCCCGATTACGGGTCTTACATCCTGTCCCTGTGCGTTTAGAGAGTCCGTGAACCCACTCCGGCCTCTTATGATATTCAATGCTTGCCGTTCTATATTCAAAGCCGCGTTCAAATCTCGATCTACAACATAACCGCACTCACAAATGAATACTCGATCATTTAGCGTCAAGTCATCTTTGATAGCTCCACACGCAGAACACAGGCGACTGGATGGGAAGAAGCGGTCAACCTCTACCAATTCACCGCCGTACCATTCCGCCTTGTATTGCAACTGTCGCTTGATCTCACCAAATCCGGCATCTGCGATTGACAGAGCCATGCGATGGTTGCGTAACATTCCTGCCACGTTGAGATCTTCTACGCCAACAATTCGGTAGGTTTTCGCAATCTCGGTAGTCATCTTGTGCTGGTAGTCTAATCGTCGGTTTGCTATCTGCCGGTGAAACCTTGCCAGCTTTCGTTTAGCGCGATTCCATCTACCGCTTCCCTCTTGACGGCGAGATAGCTCACGATTCAAGCGCCTTAGCTTTCTAAGTTCTGATCTCAAGAGCTTTTGGTTTTCAAACTCTCTCCCATCACTCAGTACAGCTAACGTCTTCACGCCTAAGTCTACCCCAACCGACTTTTGCAGATGCTTGTGTCCTGGCGGCCCTCCCTCTACGTTGATAGCGGCATACCAACAACCTGCATCTTCGGAGATCGTAACCGACTTAATCTCGCCATCAAATCGCAGTTCTTCTGCCATATTGATTGGTTCATTTAGCTTTTCCAACTTGAGCCAATGACCATCGGTGCTAACCCGTGACCCGTCCATTCTGAAAGATAACTTTGACCGCTTCTTAGATTTGAATTTGGGATAGCCCTTTTTGCTATCTCCGTTTTTGCACCGCCGAAAGAAGTTTCTGAAGGCATTATCAAGGTTGCGGAAACCGGTATCAACCGCACACTTGGTTACTTCATAAGACCAGGAAAACTGTTCGTGTCGAATGGCGTTGAATTGCTTTTTCAGAATATAAGCCGATGGCCTCTCCCCAGATTCGTATTGACGTTGCCATTCATCCAGGCCCCAGTTAAAAACAAATCTCGCCGTCCCACAAGCCTGGCGCAGATATTTCTCCTGTTCAGGCGTTGGATTCAATCGAACCTTATGCGCTCTCTGCATCGGAGTTTTCCTTGCGCTTGCGACCGCCTCGCGCTCCATAGATTCTCGAACTAAAACTTACAATGATAGTTAAGATGTCCTCGACCAATTCTTCGTGTTCACTTTTCCCTTCTACTTGTTCAAGGACTTCTATCGTGCAACCCACACCTTTGAAAAAACGCTCAATGGTTCGGAATCCGAAGCGGGTGAGCCTATCTCGGTGTTCGACTACAACCTTTTTAACTTCGCCCTTGCAAGCAGCGTCTATGACCTTGAAGAATTGGCGGCGGTTATCGTTCAGGCCAGAGGCAATCTCAGAGCAATCGAGAACGATGCGGTAGCCACGCTCTCTGCAAGCCTCGATAAGTCTCTCGTGTTGGCGGGTAAGATTCTCCGCTTGCTTTTGCGTGCTAACTCTTGCATACAAAGCTACATCTTTCTCTGTGACAGTAACTCCATCTGATACAGACAACAGGGCCTCAATCTCTGCGCTGTCATATCTACGGTGCCCACCAACAGTGCGATGGTCAGTCAGCTTTCCATCCCTGAGCCACCGATGCAAGGTGGTCTTGGAAAGTCTGTAGGTCTTCTCTACTTCCGATTGCCTTAACAGCATCCGTCATTACCTCATTCAGCCAGTTTTCGTAGTCCTGTTTGTCAGGCAAGGTCTCAAACGGTGGATCAACTTCAAGCCGTTCGCCATTGACCACCACGAAATCCTCACCAATCTCGTCTACAGTATACATCATTTTTATCTCCTTGTCAAGTGGTTTGTTCAGGTTTTAGGAAGAAAAGTCAATTATTCAGAAACTGCTCGCGCCTCCTTGACTAACGCAACGCTGATGTAACCACTGGCATAATACTCCTCACCCTCAGCACCGTCAAGGCTGAAGGTAATAACATCATCAGCGGCTAGGGGAATGAGGGGCGGGGATTGAGTCCTGCTATTATTATACACAAACTTCACCCCCACCGCCGTTGCCTCGCCGTTTTTGGTTGCTGTTATGTAAGCTGGTTGGCTAGGCTGCGGTGCCACGTATCTATTGACAAACACCACTTCGGATAGCATCCAGCCGTCTCCCGGGGCGCGGAATGTGGCTATCTCAGAGTTATCCCACCACGTCTGTCGGCCGTAGTTGGGGGAAATACCACCACTCTCATGAGGATAAGAGTAGTAATGCCACCAGGTGTCGGTGGTAGTAAGGTCCGGATGATACCACTCATACGTCTCCGTCCACCCGAAGTCTGGGCCGAGGTTGAGGTGTATCCAGGTCACACCTGTGCGTGTCAGCTTGCTCGATGTCATCGACGCGGTTACCCTGCCGGGCAATACCGTGCGTGATCCCAGGAGGATTAAACGGCTCGAGCCCATCGGGGTGTAGCGCACTCGCGGATAACACCCGCCATCATCAGTACCCAGAGGGGTAAGGTCACGCTCTGCGTGTGGGGGTAGAATCGCCGGATCAAGGCCGTGGCTGATGCTGCCGTCACGCGCCCAGATTTGCGTGTAAGCCCTGGCGGTGGCTTCTTCCACGTCTGCACCCTCACTACGACTAATACACGCAGCAATCAACACTCCATGCGTGCCCGGGTCGGCTACCGCCTCTAGAGTAGTGTCAATAGTTGCGTCCAAGACGCCAACGGTTAGCTGCCCCAAACCCTCTCCAGCGGAGGCAATGCGACTATCGTTGCGGTCCTGGGCGACACCTGCTCCGCGCACGTTATCCCCTGCGAGGCCAGGGACGAAGACATGGCCCCTGCGTGGGCCCCAGTGGGCTGAAGAACGCTCACGCCAGCCGAGGCCCGACCTGAGCAACAATAAGTAAACAAACGGGCTAATCTCAGGCATGGCGCTAAAACTTAGTCCCATCCCGGCTGAATCGTCGTTGTGTATCGCGGAGCGGCTTGCATTGCCGCATGGCTGAGTTGAATCGTCGATAAAGCCGTGATATAGAGTCTTCATGGTCGCCAAGCCGCCGATACGCGGATCTAGCGCAGAAGACGAGCGATATTGCCTAGCCGACGCACGGCGATCTATCAGAACTGGATTACCGTCAAGCGGGTTTTTTATCTCTGCTATCAATAGATCATTAACGGCCACAGACGTTGCGCCGGAGTCTATTAGATACAGCCTAACTCCATCGCGGCGGAAGCCATATGCTGCATCATTCTCGCCATACCCATCCGCCTTATCTAACCTGACGTGCCGCAGCGGTTGATAAGCTAACATCAAAAACTGAGCATTATCGCTGCGCGGGATTGCAATCGACACGGTAGAACTATCGCCGCGGAAGACTTCTCCATTGGGGAAGATTACGTCACCCGACAGCATGGCCACCATGCATTCCCCCGAAGAGCTTGTCGCGGCAGAAGTAGCCAGATCGGGCTTAAAGGCATTGCCGATAAATCCGCCGCCCAACATAGCAACACGCAATGTATCCGCCACGTTAGCGTTATTGAGCGATTGCAGAATAGACAGACTATCCGGGATGGATATCGCTAGCTTGTTTACATGATTGTATCTATTCATGACGCCCAATTCCATCCGTCATCGACATAAAGCATCACCGACATCAGATATGGGCGGCACTCATTGCCTTCTATCTTAAGCTCGAGCAGATTCGCCGCAGGGACAGCCCTCACTGGATCAAACACGACATAAGCCCTACCGGTGTTGCCGAAATTAAGCAAGGGAACCGTCGCGCCATCACGCACCAGGCTAATAGTGCCACCATTAGGAATTAGGTGATTGTCGTCAGGATCTGAATTCCCCCACATCATCTCGCCATCCGCGTTACAGCCCTTAGGCATGCAGCATGATACTCTCGATATGTTCATCGCATGCGTGTCGGTCCAGGAGGCTATAACTGTCGAAGTCGAGCCGTTGGGGATTATCATGTTGGTGGCGTTAATTGTAATGATCCTTTCCGCGCCTGAGCTTATGCCGCCTGGAGAACCGCTGCCCCACTGGCGCACGCTAGGCGTGGTGTCGCATAACACTATTTGGCCTAGCCAGTCGATAACCCTAACCTGCACCATGTAATACGGATTGGTCGGCACAATGGTGTGATATACCGCATTAGCTGGCCCTTCGTAGATAAGATTACCGCGCTCGGCAATTGTGTCGGCCGGAGATGAAGGCTGACTGCTCCACTCGCGGACAAATACTTGGCAAATATACGGCCCCTCAGTGAGTCTGCTTATCACGGGGCGTATTTTGATTACGTTTTTTGCCGAAAACGGCTGCGATATATAGACATCGAGAGCGGGCCTGGTGGACTCGTCTATTGTCTCACGACGCGCCCCGCCGCGGATTGGCGGCAGCGTGACGGGAAGAGCGATTCTCTGCGCTATTGTGTCGTCAACCTCTGTTATCGAAACCTCATATCTAGTCCCATTGGCACACGGCAACGCCACCTTAACACTCGCCCCATCAGTCGCGGGGTGATGAAATACTTCAGTATCTATGGCCCGCTCGGGTATGGGCTTGCCGCCCAAACCAAGAGGGGTGGCGCGTACCTTGTAATATGCTATCCCGCCCACGCGTTCGGCCTTCTCTACAGAGGGGGCTAGCCAGCTTAGACACAACACCGCGCCGGATACGTCACATGCAACGTTACCCTCATGGTCGAGGGGCACGCTAGCGCCATTGAGTATGTAATTATCCGGCCGCAGCTGCGCTAAGCACGTGGTGCGCAAATTAACGTCGTCAAATGCAGATAGCGCAACGTCGTCATTGTAACAGCTGCTAGTCAGCTCAAGGCGGTAGTTATTGCTGACGTTGGTCATCCGCCACGCGCCAGCGACATCCTCCAGCTCGCATATGACCAGTTCCCCACCACTAGTATCGCGGATTTCAATCGCCGCAGTATCGCGAGTGGCTACATCAACTGAAGTGACCGCCCCGCTGCCGGCTTTGTGGTCATAGGGATGCGAATCGACAGTGGCGTGGGTCAATACGACATATAAGCGACTTGTTTCGCCAGGCTCGGGAAGCTCCATCTGCACGACTTGATTGGTGATGCGTGGGATGAAGACGCTGTAATCCTTAAACACCGCACTGCCCAAGGTGATATACAGCGTATTGGCGTGCAACTTAGTCTCGAATGCCCCACCGGAGCACCTCAAGCCGGGTTTGCGAATCAACGCCCGCCTGAGGGCTTCCGCGTTACGCCCTAGAGCGACTTGCAGGTTATCATACAAATCCCCTAGCGTAGTCATCAACCCATCGCTGATGTGCAGCGTACACAGAGCAGGCCTGACCGGAACGGTAACGCTACTCACGATATCTGCTCCAGCGTGATGGTAACCTCACCAGCAATCATGATGATGCAACCGTGATAACCCGATGGATGTGCCGTTTCGTCAATATCAAACCCTAAATTAATATCTATCGCCCGGTTAGCGTCGAATGATTGCTCCGACAGCATATTACCGGCATAAGATTTAGACGCAGGCGTGACATACCAGTGGCGGTGGTATTTATCATAATCAGCCGTGGGGGGACCATTATTAAAACCGTGCTTATTATTTTGCCACCCGTAAATATCAAGCTCGAGCTTGCCGTCGATTGAACAGTGAACTTTAGATGTATCCGGCACCGAAGAGCTGTCTGCTGGGATAACCTCAAGCCACACCTTGCCGGCGGGGGTCCATGGTATTCCGTTTATGTTATTGACCTTTCTCCGCTCGTACGATCCGTGTGAGATGAAGTCTATTGCCACGATCCTTGCACCTGGAGCTGGGGGGTAAAACGTCCCGCAGTAAACGCTGCCGCTTGCGTTGAATGTATCACTACTCGCATTGATCTTCACCGCGATGGGGAGCGATATCGTGCTGCGCGTGATGTTGTAAGACGCAATGGGCGGCACGCCCCATGGCACGGATTGCCATTCGGAGTACTCCGAACACAACATGCCGGGGGACACCACGCGAGCGCGGAATTGCGGGCTTTCAGACGATTCCGCCATGATCTGCACGTCACCCGCCAGGCCTTCATATACCAAGACCTGCTCTTGATAGCCTATCTCGAATAACGTGCTACTGCGCTTGAAGATCTGCACCTTATACGGCATCGGTATGCCGGCCTCGATCTCAACGCGGAGGTTAACTATTAGCGGGTCGTCAAGCACCCTCTGTATTTCTAGACTAGGAGCGGCGGGACGCTTGAATACCAAATCCGCCCCGGCTAGGATATCACCCGTGGAACACCATTCTCCTGGAAGACGATTCGCACGGATTGATATGCTGCGCACGTCAGCGCAGTATCTTACACCATGCACTGCCGGAAAGGATACTAGATATGGCGCGTTATCGTGTCTGGGCAGGATCAACTCGCGGAAGATAACCGTATCCGACACCTCTCCGGAGGGCTTGTAAGGCCTGCAGCGCACGTCGTAGGCCCATATCTCCGTTTCGGGCTGCGCCGGCTGCCATGATACGTCTAACATAACGTGACTAGCAGAAGCGTTGGCTAGCGACGAGATGGTGTTAGAAGCTATCGCAGTACTACTGCCAGGCTCAGCGCTCAGCGCGGTGCGGCTATGTATCTCCAACGCACGCGGCGCTGGCGGCGGAGTTACGGCCTCGTCTTGTATCAACGTGAAGCTGTTTTTGGATCGCAAGTCCCACAAGATCTCCACCGCGCCACCCAGGTCGATGGTTAACTCATAAAGCGGTATCGAGTGCGGGCCGTAAGATTCTGTCGTGCTTAACTGCAAGCCCTGCATCACACAAGACCTGGTATTGTCACCCTGCGGGCCTGGCTCGGGATGATAATTCGGCGCGTATTCACCCGGAGCTTCGTAGTGCATCCTCTTGATTAGCAGCAGGTATCCCTTAAACGACCGCCCCAGCTGATACTTCAGCGTGATCTCTTCCTCGGGTAGAGACATCTGGAAGTCAGGCCAAACCACACCGGAGGCGTTGCGGCAGATTAACAGCAGCCGGGTCCCAACCTTGATGCATTTTAGCTCATACGAGTCTGCGGAATCCATCAAGATTCCCGGACTGCGCGTCAGCACGCGGAGGCGCTTGTCGACATTAGCCGCATGCGCCTCCTGCACTGACATGATATCATCAGCCAGGCTGGCTACTACCCCTGGCTCGAGGACGTACTTTTCCATTTAATCCCTGTAACGCCTATTTGTGCAAGGATACGATAGCGGCGATTCCGCACCGGCAATGTTGCCTATCGTCATTGCATACACCTTGTCTCGAGTAACGTAAGATTCCACCCATACCAGGTTGGGGTCTTCAGAGGGCTCGACTCCGAATTCCCCGTTTGTCACACGCGCCTGCATGGAGTAGACCTTGAATGACGACACCGTATCGGTAGTCGATGCCCCGACTTCGGTTATCTTAATCCAACGCGCCACTACGGGGATGGAGATCTCATCATCAAACGCCCCCGCGGTGGTGTCATTCCAGTAAATAGTCTCCCATCCACTGATGGGAGCTGTACTCTGATCAGCATCGCTGTAGGATACGGCTATACCCCCACCCGTGGCGATTGTTCCCGTAATCTCCATGCGATGCACGGCGCGCACGCCAAAAGAGGAGTAATCCGGGAATTTATTCTGCCTATGCCATGGCTCTTCAGGCTCGAGGCCGGCGCCTAGGTCGATAACGATAGCCGCGCCATTACCGGCAGTGCTCGTTGCAGAAGTAGAGGCATCGCCGTCATAGATATTGCCAGGATTGGACCATGTACTTGAAGTACAATAAGAAGCATCCTGCCAATCCGTTTCAGGGCCACTGATGGCGCCGCCTTCTAAAACCAGGCTCCAATCTATGGGGGCATCAAAGGCCTCCGCCGACACCGCCGTCGGGCTTAGTGCAACATTAGGGTTAGTTGTCGGATTCCAATCAAAGAGGGACTCGGAAACAGCCCCACTGGTCGCTAGCGCGGTAGCAGCCCCCGTATCGAGCGTACAGGACAGCCTAACCCCGAGACAATGCACAGCCATCGCACACTCTGTGTCTGGGAAACTAGAGAAGTGGATCGGCTGCAGGAGTGGATAGGTGTACTCACCCGGCGAGAGATCGACATCGTCACTCTTTAGAAAGACACGCCCCACTCTAGTATACTTGATAGCGCTAGCACGCTTTTCCCAGAACGTAAACGTTAGCGTACAAAGCCCACTGCCTAGACTCGCTATTCTGTAGCGCAACCACGATATCGTGCTACCAGCAGAGGGACGCCACGACCTGCAAAACAGCGTTCTATCGTCAGGCATTAACTCGCCCCTGTCACGCACACCCCAGCCGCAAAAGCCACTATTGCCAACACCCTCATAGACCTTGATCTTGTTGTATATCTGCGTGTCCATGATGTTGTTAATGCCAAAAACGCTAGCCACGACATACCTCCTATATCTCGAAGCCTAAGTCAGTATAACATCTCTTTGGCTCGGGCAACTTACCCGCCTAGACTGTACGGCCCGCTGAAGTCCGAAACGCCAGGGGCGATATTAAGCACGAAACTAGTTGTCCAACACGTCGCAATGCTAGGGGCAACACTCAGCGTGGCATTGCTTATCCTGAGATCACCCACTACGGGGGCGGGTAGTTGAGCTAAGCCATAGCCCATGTATGTAACGCCAAACCCGCCCCGTGGATCCAATACCCCGCCGAAGTTTTGACTAATCACCGGCGACCTTAGCGAGCGCAGCGTGGTTTCGTTGTACACTATGTCGACGATTGCATCAAAACGCACTACGTAATATGCCTTGTCGCCCATTGGCTTGTTGCGATTGATAAAAGCCACTACGCGGTCCCAATCAATGGCGAATTCTCCAGAAGAAGTATCGAAAGGAAGATCGCCGTTAAATGCACAAACGAAGGTATGATGCGTCGCTGGATATCCTATCGGATAACGCGCCCACAGCCATGGATCAGTCACGCGGTCGATGATATCACACGCCTGGACGAGTAACTCACCCACGACTATTTCATCGCCAATGGCTATGCCTTGCCAGCCAGTCTCGCCTAGCGTCTTCCACGGCAGACCTGTGTCGTTCTGCACGATAATAGTCCCACCGGGGATTCTCAGCGTTAAGCTTGAGCTATCCATGGCCTGAACTATCCCACTCGCGGGAGCTATCGGCCAGTCGTTGTGAATGTAAATACCGCTAGCTAGTGAAGGCAATATCGGGCCGAGCAACTGACAAGCCCATAGCGTCAAGAGATCCCAATACGTCCGGCTTTCTTTTTTCCGCGCCGGGCCATAATCGACAAACTCGCCGAAACGATCCACCATGGTGTCTGAATACTTAGCTCGCCACTGCGTTGCCCATAGAACAATGCAAGCCTTGCCATCTTCGTAGGATATCATGTCGGGATCCCAGTAGGATGCATCGTGGAAGCTGATTGTCCCGTACTCGTTGTCATGAATACCCGTCGTAAAACTGAACTGCCCATCCGGGGCAGGACCGCGCAGAAGCATGCTGTCGACTTTAGCTAGGGAGTCATCCAGCTGGTCAATCCTTCTGATATCAGGATCGACGTAGTAGCTATGATACGCAGGGTCAGAGGGGTCGTTGCTTACTCGAGTATCTTCACTGAGCACAACCAGGCGCGGAAATGGCTCGTTGGTATCACCACGATACGGCCCGGAAAGCAGCGTGAAGTCATGCTTATGCTGCTCGAACCATACACTGAAAGCCGATAGCCATTTCTGCCAGAAGCGCCATATGGCGTTGGGGTATTCCCGATTAGCGGTTACCCAATCCCATATGTCGGCTAGACAGCTCCACACGGTAGAGAAATCGCTGCGATCCAGCGACTCTGAATGCCGAACGATGAATGGGGAGGGGGTGAGGGTCACGTCAATTCTCCAGATAATGCTTCTGGGCGTATGGATGATTCCGCCACTGCCCGATCAGATCCCATAAGCGCTCGATGTCTTCCCAGGACGTATTGGAGATTAGATCTTCCGTAGACAACCCCTGCGTATCTAGCCCGACTTCCTTAAGTTGAGCGAGCATTCTATCCGTAATTTCGCGCTGTCTGCCCGTCTCTTGAGCCATGCGCAGATTAATCATCGGCTTTAGCGCCTCCCGCACCGTGGGCGGGCTCGTGCGATTGGAATGTAGATCGACTAATCCCACCACTGGATTGTGGTGTGAGGCGTCATTTGGCATCATGTTGGAAAGCTGATCCAGCTCGGTAGCTTCATGACGATTGATCAAGTCAGTAATCCACATGCGCGCCAATTGGGAGGCAATTGGATTGTTGCGAGAAGTTCCAAAACCATGCCCGATAGCATACGGCTGCGCGAGGTTCCTTAATACAGACATGGCTTCTGCCGACAGCACCTCGTTAGGATTAACCTCGCGGCGGGCTATTAATGCATCGTTGACCCAATCATCTACCGAAGGATAGCCTAACCCGACCCCACTGCCGGCGTTGCTCTGCACTGCTAGCATATCGGTCCTGAACTTCGGATGCGGCATGAAGGCATTATACCGCGCATACGCCAGTGGATCCGACATCCCAGCAGGGCCGCCACCGGCACGATAAGCGCTTAGCGAGTCAGGATAGTAGTGCTTGGCTACGCTATCACGCAGTGTCATTAAGTTGCGCAAAGCATACGGACGGTTGTCTTCAATGCCATATTCCACACGACCAGTCGGGGTGGGAGCTTCCATCGCGCCGGAGAAAATACTGCGCAGGGAGTCTAGAGAGGAGGCGGGCAAGTTACTGACACCAATCGGAATAGCCCTCGTGCTGTCATCGCCTACAGCCCTAGTCAACGCTTCGCGTGCGCTCGTGGGGGTATAGCGATTTGCCCCCGCGTCAGCCTTTTCGCCCAGCAGTATGCTTAGCTTAGCCACGGCTAACCCCTAGTCAACGCAACATGACGCGCATCGGGGACTAGGATGAACTGCTGGCGTACTTCAATCGTTAAAACCCCGTCGGAGGCTTCAATCATGTCACACGACCCGTCGAGGTTGTGCCGCATGGCTGATAGCCGCGTAAGGGTGGCATTAGCCACCCCAGGGGCTGATTGTATCGACTCCTCCAGCATGTGCGCGTCTATGCGTTCCAACACCTGACCGTTGACCGCCCGCGATAATACGTCTCTGATGGTTGTAGGATGCGCCGCGCCAGTGTATTCCGCCTCGACGTATAGCTCGAATGGGGCGTAACTCTTGGCGAGGTAATCATCAGTCACGTTTCGCGAGGTATCGCTGTCGAGAATTGCCTGCGCACTCGCCACGGCAGGCTCGGTGTAGTAATTCACCCTGACGTTACTGCCTATCACGCCGGCAAAGTTGAGATAGCACGAGTCACGCGTGGAGAACCTCAGGCTAGGGTTTTTAACCCCGAATGACCAATGCTCGATTGGCGTGAGAATAATCCCCGTAGGCTCGCCCTGCGCGTCTAGTAGCTGAATGTTCTCTATCCACAGGATGGGCCACGCTATCTCTCCGTGGATATGCAGATTGCGCGGCGATATGCTTTCCGTAGCGTCAACGTTGTAAATGTCAAACGACGCCGCCGAGGGATTAGAGCCCGTCTTGATGTAGATATCGCCCATACCGCCTACATGACCGCCACGCGAGTTCCAACTTTCGGCATAGATGTAATCCACGCCGATAGTGCTATCCACGCTATTGGTAAAAGAACTAGGATAACGCGAGACGAGCAATACCTGCGCCAGATTGGCTGAAGCTCCGGAGGCAACGCCTAGGTACTTAAGCGTGTCTAAATCATAAGCCTCAAGCATGATGTTATCCGCAAAGCCGCCCGGGCCGTTGGTATGACCGTCGAACCAATCCCATCGCGAGGCTTGATAATTCCACACATACATGTCAATACCGTATTGGGCATAAGACGTGTTTGGATCATACCCCTCGGCGTAGGCATAAGCCCTAACGGCAAACGGCTGCTCGAAGTCTTTACACACCAGGCGGTAATAACTTACAGCATGCCGCGGGTCGTGATAACTCACCCCGATGTCGTCCCAATCCCAGAAATAGCTATCAGTCTTGCTGCAGGAGACGCCGACGTAATCACCCTGCGATTGCGGAGTGTAAGCTCCAAAGGTCAGGCTGGGCTCCAGGGGCATACTACCGGATTCATCCCAAATCCAGAAAGTCAACGCATTGGCCGAGTTGAAGTCTAGCCTGAAGTTGTAAGTCTTATCCGCCTCGATATTTACATGACGAGCGGCGAGGTAAGACATCTCGCCCCAGCCGGTGTGGGTGACGTTTTCAAGCACCACCGTGGGGACTGCTAGGGCATTGTCCACCACAAACACGTTTAGCATATCAGGATTAGTCGAGGGCCTTAGGGCTATGCCGTATCCGTCATAATAATGCGCAATCGCCTTAGTTACACCCTGCGGGATATCACGATACGCCGTTATGAATGCTATGCTGGGGATATCCCTGTCGTCAGTTGTCTTAAAGCTCCCCGTGATAGTTGTGCCCAGGAAGGGAGCCGTGCCGGGCAATTGACGCATTGCAATCGGAGCGGTATAGGCAAACTCCTGCTCGATAGCCTCCGGGATAAGATCATCCGGAGCATATCCCTCAAGAGCACCACTTTCGGATATGACTATTGCCACCGCTTTACTCCTCTGATTTATGTAATTTAACCCACTCCGGCAGGAGCGTCAACTCATCGTCATATATCTTTTTACGAATCAGCTTGGCCGTCTTAGGCGCCATGCTGGATATCATCTTAGCCACCGAAGGGCGATAACTCTTCGGCAGGTCAACCTCAAGACCAGCCCCTCCACCTACGGGGGAAATGTAAATCCTGTCAGCATAGAGATGGATATTAAGCCCACCCCGGCGTATCGCTACATGCTCACCATAGGGGCCGACACCGTAATGCACGTTAGAGCCGTATCTGACATGTGTGGATTCAGCTCCCCTCCGCGGCATGGCCTGCGGCAAGCTGTTGGACACCACCGAGGAAAGATCTCCGATGGTGTCGTCGAGCGAATAGGCCAATTTTATCAGATGATGCATCACCACTCCTTACTCGATTATCTTAAACGAACTTTGTGCTAAGTCAACGCAAAATGTGGTATAAAGAATCTGAGGTGTTGAAGTGCTGTTCGTTAAGTGTTACTCAAAAGGAGGAAACATCATGTCGCATCAGTTCATGTGGTATCTCTCCCGCACCTCGCGGGAGAACGCGCCCCTCGGGTATAAGATAGCCTGGAGCCTGGCAATGTGCTCCATGGCAATCCTGCTCGGACTCCTGTGCGCCATCCTCGACATCGCCGAGGCGCCGACCTGGGCGCACGTCGCCCTCTGGGTGGCCAGCGTAGCACTCATCGTAGACGCGGGCCTCTACACCATCCTGCCTGGGGTGGTGATGGAGTCCTGCAAGCAGGTCACACGGGCTTGCGAGGAGGCATCCCGTTGGCCGAAGAGCGTCGCGGAATCCCTCAAGCTCACCAACGGGATCGCGGTCTTCCTCGCGTGCGCTACATTCGCCGGCTTCGCCCATCTCATGATGATGCCGGTATATTCCAATCCGCCTGACCGGTTTATCCTCTGGGTCATGGGCTCCCTGCTCATGATCCTCATCTGCATACCGGGAGGGCACCACGTGGTAAACGCCAGCCTTTTGCCGTGGAAGAGCTACGGCATTAGGCTCAATATACAAGCCAACCTCACCGAACTCCTCGATGAGGCTCCGGAAGAGGAGGGATACTGGTGAAGATCAGGAAAGGAGATGGAGACATGTACCGTTCTCCGATACCTACTGAAATCTACCATGAGATTCCAAGCTCGGTTCCTGCATCTTCGAGGCTGCTTGCGATACTGCTGCAAGTCTTACGTCGCTCTCCGCAGGCGTTTGCCTTTCGGCCTGTTCCCGCCGAACTGGCGGTACAGCCAAACTCTTTAGATTTAGCGCCGCATTCAAATCCCTGTCCAACACAGCGCCACAATCACAAGTCCATTCTCGGTCAGACAATTTCAGTTCCGAATTGATACATCCGCAGTGTCGGCATAGACGCGATGATGGAAAGAATCTATCCGCAAGCATCAATTCCGAGCCATACCAGACACTTTTGTATTCTAGTTGTCTACGAAACTCGGCGAATCCAACATCGCTTATTGCCTGTGCCAAACAGTGATTTGCCAACATACCAGACACGTTCAGGTCTTCCAGGACGATCATACTTGGTCGCTCGCTATCGGGCTTGGATTTCGCCACGATAGCCGATGTAGCCTTGTGCAAGCTGTCACGTCGGATGTTAGCTATTCTTTGGTGTACTTTTGCAACTTTCTTCCGTGTCTTTTCTCGGTTCTTGCCACCTTTCTTTCGTCTTGATAGTTCGCGCTGGAGTCGCTTTAACTTCGCTTGTGCTTTCTTCAACGGTTTCGGGTTCTCGAATCTTGTCTCATCACTGGTCACAGCCAAGTCTTTGATACCCAAGTCAACGCCTACAGGTTCTCTGGTTGCCTGAGTAACTTCTATTTCCTGTCGGCATTGAACGCTAACAAACCAACGACCAGCAGATTCGGAAACCGTAACAGACAAGATATGGATACCGTCAATTGGAATGTAGCCATGCTCCTTTAGCCTCAGCCATCCAATACGAGGGAACTTGATTTGGTCATTCTCAACATGGATAGCTCCGGTAAGCCTAAAGCTACCAATACCGTTCTTGCGACTTTTGAATTTTGGAAAGCCCGGTTTCTCGCCAGCCTTCACTCGGCGGAAGAAGTTCTGATACGCCTTGTCCAAATCGCGTAAGGCTTCTTGGGGGGCTGCCTTGCTGACCTCGTACAACCAGGGGAAATCCGTCTTTTTTAGCGCGTTCAATTGCCGATGCTGCTCGATAGCATTGCTCGATTTGTTTGTTTCCTCATATTCTTGCTTTCGCCGTGCAAGTCCCCAGTTCCAGGCAAATCGAGTAGCGCCCGCGTGTTTCAGTAAAGCAGTTCGCTGAACATTATTTGGGTCAAGTTCGACCTTATATGCTCTAAGAATTTCCACTGGCCTTTTTCCTTCGCTCGGCTGAACGCTTCCCATAAATCTTGGCTGAAAATGACGAAAGCAAAGACAGCATATCCTCTACCAGTTCTGCCTCATAGGACTTTGGCAAAACCTCTTCGCACCACTCGATGGCAACTCCGTGACTTTCAAACAGCTTGACGAAGATACCAAAATTGAAACGCGCAAGTCGATCTTTGTGCTCTATAACCAAGCGATTGATCTTCTGCTCAACGGCCAGGTCTATCAGCTTGTGCAGTTTTGGGCGGTTGTCGTTCATGCCAGACAGCGTTTCCTCGAACACATAGCCAACACGGTATTGTTTACTGGCACAATGCTCAAGGAGTCGTAACTTCTGACGTTCTAAATCGCCTTTCTGCTTCTGGTCGTGACTGCTAACGCGGGCATACACTGCAACGCAATCATTGGGAGGATTATCTTCTGATACCACGCCTTGAAGTTGCTCAATATCTTCAATGCGGTATCTCCGATGTCCGCCCTTTGTGCGTTCTGCCTTCAATGCGCCTGAATCATCCCACGCTCGAAGCGTAGAGATGCCAACGCCAAGAAGCTCAGCAGCTTTCGCTATCCCAATCAGTCTCTTGCTTGTCATCCAATTCCTTCTCGAAAAGTTCTCGCCAATGGTCGTAGATACGCTGAAATTCCTCGTTGGTGGGAACCTCATCGAGTTCAAACGGGTGCTGGTAAATCCGCCCGTCATTAAGTTCAAACTCAGTCTTGGTTACTCGTGTGACCATCGCCTTTTTCATCCTTCACCTCCAATTATACTAAAAGATTTTGATAGTGTCAAGTAGATTGTAGTAGGTTATCTGCTAACTGTTAGTACCCCCCGTTAAAGTGATTAACCCAGGCTCCTCGGCCCAGGCACGCCAACACTAGATGCAGTAAACGGCCTCAAGGTATCTCGCAACGCGTCAAGCTTGCCCGCCTGCTCCGGCTGCTTCTGAGGCTGCTGCAATGGACTCGATTGCGCCGGTATGCTGTTAGGACCACCCGCGGATCGCTGTATCATCGCCTGACGCTGCTGAGCAGCACGCTCCAACAATAACTGCTGCAGCCGCTGATTCTGCATGTACATCGCCGAGTACGGCGTAGTAAAACTCCCCCCAACAGCATTGAGCGGAGACATCGCCCCCACTACGGCAACCTTCAGCATCTCAGATAGGCGGCTCATATCCAAACTCCTTCAGCTTAGCATCCGTGAGGTTGTACTCATGCGCAAGGTTAGACCAAAAGGTCTGTATCACCGTCGCACGATGCTCCGCATCATCCTCACCATGCTCTTTGTCCCAATTAATCATGCCACCATAGAATTGGTCAACACGATTCTGTATCACCTTACGCCTCATCTCTTCCTCACGCGTTATCTGACCATCTATGTATTGCGGCCAATCCGTACGCAAAAACTCCGGACGCACCCACGTGACACGCCGCAACTTGTCCCGTACTTCCTCGTCCTTCAGCCTTAGTATAAAAGAACGCGAAATCTTGTCCATTGATACGTTGTGCTCTTTAGCCGCCACACCGAATACTTCAAGCAACGTGCGCGACCAGCGGTCTTTTAAGCCACCAGCTAGAGATAATCCTAAAGCCTTGCCCGTACTCGTTAGAGCACGCATAGCCCTAGATACCACGGCTATGTCTTCAGCATTCTGCTCAGTTAAACCACCACCGCCATGCTTCTCGAGTATCTCCTTCTCCTTCTTAGTCGTGCGGTGTGTTATCGCCGGCATAACGTCAGGACCGGATACTATCACGTTATTCGCCTCGTCTTCATTGTCAATCAGCTCCTTTAACAGAGCAGCGCGTTCAGCCTCTTCAGCCGCTCTCGCGGCTTCCTTAGCTTTCTTGGCTCTAGCACCCGCCTTGCCGAATTCAACAAGACGATTATGCCTAGCCAACTGCTGGTCATATATAGCAGCAAGTCTGGTTATGACGATGTTGTACATCAAGCCGTCAGATGTCTTTTTCGTCTTCAGCTCGATTCTATTACGCTTAGCTAATTCAGCTAACCCGCGCTGCGCGCCTTCTGCATCACCACTGGCGATTACGCTTAACTCATCCACGCTTATGTTAAGACGTCCACCGTGTTTCCACGCCTTACACATAAGGCGCATCAACAGCCCCTGCGCTTCTAAACCGCAAATCGCCAATTTATCGTCACTCATCCAATCGTTATGATAAAGCGGGAACCAATCCCATCTATCTACTCCTCTAAGCCGTGGTGTCATCTATCTGCCCTCGTTTCCCCATTCCCCTTAGTCTGGTTAGGGGCGCTGGGCATGAGAGGGGAAACCCATGCCCAGCATAGGTGGGTGACTTATGTCCACCTGCCCCAGCGCCTCGATAATGCAAAAGGTTCCTGGAGGTGTCAAGGGGGTATCTGTTCTTTTTCCCTTTTCAAAGCTGTTGCTAGGTCCGGAAGCGTTTCCTATTTCCTATTTCCTATTTCATTCTCCTTTCTCTTTTAGCAAAGCACCCCTAAAATGTATCGTCTTGAGGGTTTCAAAATTACGAAATCGGCTGTACGCAAAAATGGCGTCGTTTTTCGGGAGGAAAATAAGAATAATTCTTAATAAGAAAAAGTCGGTCGTTTTTTCGAGCTTCGCGTTTTCCGCATAACAGATTGCGTTTTATCCACTTACAAGAATCTCGACAATTCTCAAAATGCCAAAATTGGTCAAAACGCGTAACGCCTTGAGGGTTTCAAAGATACGGATTTGCGTCTTCGTAACGCCTTGAGGGTTTCAAAGATACGCGATCGAGAAAAATCACTTTTTGGAGCAATTTTTAGAGGCCGCGCGCGTATCGTGTTGAGGGTTTCAAAGATACGTTTTTCGATGCTTGAACATGTTGCGGCAGTTGAAGATAAGAATTTGCAATCGCGTATCGTGTTGAGGGTTTTAAAAATACGCGATTTTAGAGGTTAACTCATTGTTGATTATGCATTTGCAAATTGCATTCTCGTAGCGTGTTGAGGGTTTTAAAAATACGGATTTCGCATTTGCAATGTGTTGTCAGTTGACATGTTACAAAACGGATTTTGGGGCGTCGCCGGTCCAGAAAAACGCTTGTCGAGACGATGCTGGGCGGGGCGGGCTTGTAACTAGTTTGTAATCCATAAGATACCCAATCGTGAAAAATCGAGAAAAATTCTGAAATTTTCTCGACAAAAACGCGGCGGAGGAATGACGGGAAATTTCGACAAATGGCATCCCTCTCCCAAACCCTCCATTCTTGAGGTATAAATAACTCGATGGTGCATAGTCATTTACACAGAAGGAGGACTCCAGTGGAGGAAATTTCGTGGAAAGACATGAAACCGGGCCGTCACTATGTGGTGGTGAAGCCGAGCAAGGACAAGACTTTTCGGAAGGGTGACCACGTAGAGTGGTGGCAGGGAACGCGTTCGCAGTATGGCATCTCTTGCCGTGAGGCGCAGGGGTGGATAGACGGTGAAGATCTCGAAGAAGCTGCCGAGGGTATGACAGTTACCCTTGACACAGATTGGGCGAAAGACAAGTTGGCTTCGCTCAAAAAGCAGATCACTTACCTCAAGAGGAATTACCCCGGGCTTTAGGGAGGTCCGTACATGTTCATGGACAGCGTGTTACACCTCGTGGATCTGATATCGAGTGGAGCTTCGACTCTGGAGTTAGCCAGCGCGGCTGATTCCGTAGTGCAGGCTTGGCCGTTGGATGATCAGGAGGAGTTCGACACCGGCATGGCGTTCGTCTTTGCCGCCTGTATGAGTAACACCGACTTCATAGCGTTGGCGGCTCTAGGCGAGCTTCTCCAGCGAGTGCAGCCGGATAACCTCGTCAAGGTCTTAGAAAAGCTCAAGGAGGCGGCTGCAGCAGCCATTGAGGAGCTGGAGGGGAGCGATGTCTAGCATCTGTAACAAGTGCAAGAGTGACGCCACGAAGGCCGATATGGAGCTAAGGAGTAAAGGTCACCGTATCCACAGGTTCGTGCGTTGCGATGTGTGCGGGAATGAGTGGGAGGAAGTTCTCCGGTGGCATCCGATGGAAGACAATGATGCAATTGCGGATATGCCGTGTCCGAACTGTGGTGAATACGTGCCTGACGATGCGGATCCGTATATAAAGTATCATCCTGGGCTAAGAGAGGCCATAGTCATCTTCACGTGCAAGGAATGTGGAGCGCAGTGGCCTGAGGTCTTCGAGGGTGAGCGCGTGGTGATGGCTTCGGAGGCTATTGAGAGAATCCGGGCTGATTTCGTAGACGCGCTCGATACCCTCGGTGAGGCGTGCAGCGATCTTGATGAGGTAATGGACGCCGATGACTTGAGGGAGGGTTGGAATGTCAACTAAGTTCTACAAAACAACGCTCACCGTAGAGGTGTTGACGGAGGGTCCTCTTCCCGAGGAAACGGATGCGCGGGACATAGTTCTCAATCGGAAGTGGATCCACCTGAAGAAAGACAGCGAGACGAAGGAGATCAGCACGCAGCAGGCCCTCAAGGAGCTGAAGCTTGCCAAGATAGATCCCGCGCGCGCCGGGCTCTGCTCGGATGGAAGTCTAATAGCAGACGGTCTGAGGCTGGATTGGAGACAGATGCCACGTCGCACCGATATGTGGCAAACGGCACAGTCCTATGAGAATAAGCCGTTAGCGATAGTTGGCCGGTGGCTAATGGGCGACGACATACGCTACAAGATCTACATGAACAATGGGGAGTCAGCCCCGATTTACCACAGCAAGGAAGAGGCCATGTTCGCTGCAGAATCAAAGATCCGCGCCGCAGTCAGTGCCTTAGCGAACACACTAGGAGGGCGAAATGTCCAGTGACCGTAAGTTTCACCGCGCGAAGATCCAGCTCGACCTGTTGTCGAGCGAGCAGTTACTCTACCACAGCGTGGCGGACCTGATGCGTGCGGTTGAGAACGGCGTCGTGATCAGGTTACCCGGTGAGAACTTATACTCTGATGTCGATGCAAAGCAGGCGGCAAAGCTACTCAAGGACGCCGACATCTCGCCTGAGGTTGTCGGCCTCACTAAGGATGGGGCAGACCTGAACTCAGTGCTGGGGCTTGACTGGCATATAGTGGGCTCACCGGCGGAGTGCAACTGGGTGGCATTCGCTGGACTAGTCGATGGGGACACTCTTCAGATTCGTGTTCGCCCTATCGACTATGACGATGAAGTCGGCGAAAAGGAGGCGTGCAATGCACGCATGGTATGATTCTGCTACCAACCCTTGGTGTGGTGTGCAAAACACCACACCATGGGACGGACTTCTCCCCCGGATGGGGGAGATTATATTCTTCTCCGCCCGCCCCCGGGCGGAGGCCACCCAATGGGGGTGGCTCTCCTGCGAAGTAGATGACGCAGGAGAATATTACAACTTCGGTCCCGCAGGATGCGGGATCGAAGAATCTAGGAATCTAACCGAAGAAGAGGCCTGGCTCATCATCGAAACCCTCCGCTCCGTAATGGAGTAGGAGGGGGAAACCACCGACCCGATTGGGGGCTCCGGTGGTTTTTTATTTTCCACTTGACAAGACGGGTGTTTATGCGTTATAAACATGGCGATGCGCGTGTTAGTCTTAAACCGAGGAGGAGCGCATGAGCGAATACCTTAAAAGTGATTGCGTAAAGCCTTTAGGGTGTCCGGGGGTAAGGGCTGTCGCGCGGCGCGAAACTGCCTACACGAGAGAACGGGCTGATTGCGATAACGACGCCGACAAAACATCATTTATCGACGTGGCTTTTATACTTCTCTTGCCGGTGATAGCGCACCTTGTAGAGAGCCGCGCGTACCATAATGCCCGAAAGGGCATAAGCAAGGAGGGACCGCAATGACGGCTGCTTTGTGGGTAATCGCTGTTATGCTTGCCGTGCTTCTCGCACCGGCAATATTATACCTACTGCTAACTAGAAAGTGAGGGCGGCATGCAGATCAGACACTACGACGAACGCGACTTGCAACGGAAAATCGCGCGGAAAATCTCCAGTGGCGACTTCACGTTTCAAGTATGCCCTAGCTCTTATTTCTGTGATATACGAGATAGCTTGCATGGCATTTTTATCGAGGTGAAACCTAAGGCGGGCGGGTATGCTCAATTGCTGTACGGCGTCTATCGAGAATTCGGAAGCGATGGAGAGCGCAACTTCACCCCGCAAATGCTAGGCGTGGCTAATGATAGCGAGATACAATTCTTCAACGTGCCTGAGTATGGCTTATTGCAGGAGTTCGCCAGATCAATAGATCCGTCATTAACACTAGCCCCATCGTCAGTGCCGCATAATCGCAATGCTGAAGCGCAGGCGATATTGGGCACGCCATTTGCCATTAATCATTACGACGAGCCACTCGATTTTCACTCGCCTTATGTATTCATCAACGAGCGCAATGTCATGTATATCATGTCTAGGCTTGAGCGTTACGATGTCGATGTGCGAGAGCTGATCCTCAAGATCGCCGACGTATACATTAATCAAGGCGAGATAGTCCTACTGCGTACTGGTGGTATTTCTGATAACATTGACGGCTCCACGGTGCGTGCCAAGAGGATACGCCCCGAGGATGAGTCTTTCGTTAAGGCGCTTAGAGTCACGCCGCGATCAGTTGAAGTCCTGCGCGCGCATTTCGATGAGTATGATCGCATTGAGGATCGCCGCGTGCTCGGCAAGTTCTACACGAAGCCGGAGTTGGCGAACCGCGTGCATGACATCATCCTTCAACATGTGGACCCGGACTTCATACTCGAACCCTATGCGGGGAGCGGGTCACTCGTGACTCCATTCGTGGACACTCCGGGGATAATGAACGATATCTCGCTGGAGGACATAGAAATCGCACGCATGACCTTCGAGGGGACTGCGTGGCGGGCTGATAATATAGACTGCATCAATGCGTTTTCCGCCGAGGAGTTGATAGATCGTTGGGGCTTGAGAGACGTGTGGACCGAGCGGTCGGTGATATTCACGAACCCGCCGTTTGGCTCTAGTCGGAGTAAGAAAAGTCCGGTACATGATGACCAGCATATTGCCGGAATGCGTGTTGATCCCCCTGAGAATCTTAAGCAGTATGGAAGACAAGATCGTATGCTTCCCGCAATTGGACAGCTTATTGAAGTGATGAAACAATTAGGGACAGGGTATCTTGCCTTCTTCTCTCCTCTCGGACTCTTTCTCGGTCGGAGAAGTTACAACGCTTGCCTCTCAATACTGCTAGAAAACTTTGATTTCTATTCAGGTCTTGTTATCCGTGGATCGGAGTTTAATGAAGTAAACTCGGACAAACCGATAGCATTCACAATCTGGAAGTTTGGAGGACGAACACAACACCTGGATATCGAATTTCGGATTGAAGGCCAGACAGTCAAACTCGGAGAAGGTACATTCTTGAAGGATGTTTGGAACGCATACGCAGAAGACTGTGATGGTCATAACCTTTTGGTGCGGTGTAGCACCGCAATGAATGACCCCTATCCAGCTATCTACTCGTGTCCCGAGTATCGTGAAGGAGCTAGAATGCCGGGAGCTAGGGTTTTGCCGGTTAATGTTACGGTAGAAGCTCTTTCAAACGGCGTTCCATCCGAGATTATCTACAGTCTGTGGTCAACACTCGTGGGCCAGCGGGCTATTGTTCCTACGCCCCTAGCTTTTGATAATGCCTATGTCCACATCCCGCAGGACTTCCGCTCTCCAGAGATGGAGCGCATTCTGGTGTATTCATTATTGTGGAACATACAGGTGGAAACCGTTTCTAACTACACCGGTGGACGCATAGGCTTCGTCGGCCTCCACCGGATTCTCGTTTTCGGCAACCCCGAGCAGTCAAGGGCTGTACGTGATCTCCTGGATCGCTATCGGGATGAGCCGTGCATGGATGAAACCGTGGGTGCGGTACTCGAACACCTGCGCACACGGAACGAGACTGGGTGGGCAGATGATAGAGCTCTCCGCAAAGACCTGCGAGAGCGGCTGTCTAAATTATTGGACGATATTGGCTATTGGGACCACATCGTGGTTAAGCCTGTGAACTAAGGAGGACTTGATGAGTCGTCTACCGTTGCTGCCCGGTGATGTCATCCTCACCTGGCGCGAGCCTGGCGGGGGATTCAAAGAGTTTTGGAACCGCTATTTTCATCGTGAGTTGATGCGCCTGTCGCGTAAGCGCTATCCTGGCGCATTGGATAATGAGCTGAAGGCTGATCACGTTAGGCTGTGCGTAGAGAGTGATGCTGATAGGTGTATCGGTTTTGAATTCACCGGCCCGGCAGCTAGGCATTTCTACGTCACGCAAGAGATGCTAAAATGGCCCGGGCTGAGGGTTTATCGCCCTAGGTTTTCGTTGAACAAGCTGCAGCACTCGATCATGGATGCTTCTATGCGCTATGATGGCACGCTATATGATCTAGGCGAGTTAATCGCCTTCCGTTGGCCGTGGTTGCACAAGCTAGACTTTGGCTCGCGCAATCGCGTATGCTCGACGGGGGCTAGGCTATTGCTATCGCACTCGCTGGGGCGCGATGTGCTCCCCGGCATACCTGAGAGGAAGACGCTGCCTTGCGACTTTGCGATGCATGCGGATTTCTTCAGGATAAACCATCTGGAGGAGTGACATGGAACGGAAATCACTCGGTCGCACCTTGTACAATGCGGGATTGACGGCGCTTTATACTGGTGGGACACTAGCTGTAGCCAAGCTTATTTCTCCCGGCGTGTCGTGGGTGACCATTCCCGCCGCCGCCGTGGGCGCTTTTCTCGGCTATCTAATCGCGCAGTGGTTGCGCGGGAAGATATGGAGGTCAAGGTCATGACAGATTACGCAAAGATCGCATGGCGGCCGGGAGACGTTCAAAGCCTGGCGCCACAACTGAGCGATCAACGGGCGGAAGAGTTCTTGCGGCGCAATGAGAAGCGCATACAGGACGCGTTGATAAGTCATGGCCATGTTGTTATCGAAGCCCTGCTGACTGAAGCGGGGATAGCCACAGGCGACGACGAAGAGTAAACGAATTGCCCGGCGGGGGTGGTCTCCGCCGGGCGGGTGCGAGAACGACCAAAGCAACGAGTCATGCCCGGCAGGCCCATCGCCTGCCGGGCTTTCTAAACGAAAACTCGGATGTGACAGGAGGAGAGATGCCTGATCTATGGCAGGAGTGTACCTGTGACGACACGCTCAGATGCAGTCTCGAAGACTACAAGCAGCTCGAGCGGAAGCTCGAAGCTAGTGCGGAATTATCCGGCCATGGCTTCGAGATAGGGGGCAATCACATTGAAGGCATAATGGTCGGCGTTGGAAATACTTAGCTGGTTGAACGAAAAACAAGCAATACCGCCAAGGGTAAGCGGCGGCGCTGTTTGCCGTCCGCTTGACCCGCTGGTTATGCGATTTTTGGAGGTTACACATGAGACATTATCAAAACACGTTGACCGGTGAAGTAGTCAGCGAGGACGAGTACAGCTATGCAGCGGCCCAGAAAGGGAATTGGGTGCTGTATCCCAAAATACCGCGATACACGATAGAGACGCCGCCATATGCTGCCGGGAGAACCGAGTTTAACGAAGACGGGAAACTTTGTTATTGGGACGATGTGAAAGACATCGTTCGCGAGTTGGAAGAATTAAAGGCCGCCGTGATCGCAAGTTTGATTCTACTCCCGAAAGATAATGACGGAAAGCGGTTGCTGGAAGACGCGCTTAAGTTTAGCGCATAACAAGGAGATATGACAATGCAAGAAGACATTGAAGGCAACAAGCCGCATCTGTGCGTGCCGACGTTGGACGGAAATGCCCACGTCATTCCGGCGGAAGTGTTCGACAAGATCGTTTCCGGTGAAATGAAGATCACCGACCTGGAGGATTGGGAAATAATCGTCCGGACAGCCTTTTCGGAATGGCTACGAGGACTGGAAACGGCAGCAAAAGCAAGAGTTTACAAAGCTGCTGTTGACCAATTGGCTGAATCAATGGCGGGCGGCGCTTGGCAGGACGGGCCCGCGCCGAAAGACGGGTCATGGATACTTGGCCTGTTTCATGGACTGCCCTATGTGGTTGCCTATGACTCGTGGGAAGTCGGCGGTGAAACCTTGCCTGACGGGTCTGGTTCGCCTCCCGATGGATATGAAAGCGGATGGTGTTTGGCAGGGGACAATCTCCATGTCATGGACAAGGACGAACCAGAAAAGTGGGCCCGCATCATCCACCCAGACCGGCATATGCCGGCGTCGTGGGACGGGCCCGGAGACCTCGGTTCGGAAGTACTACTACGAGCCTAGGACGCACGAGCTGATCCCAACTTGCGGGGAACGCTACCGCGAGCTTGAGCGTTACGGCAGCCATGAGATGCGGATGCTATCGTGGGAAATAGCGCGCCACCTGGGCGAGCTAGACGATGAAGAGATATCGGACTGAGTGGCTTTTAAAAGAACCAACCCGTGGGGGCTCTGGTTCTTTGCAAGCCCTTGCACTCTCCATGGCCCGCGCTGCCACGCGGGCTAATCTCGGGGCTGGCTGACAAGGTGTCGGCCGGCCCCAACCTCCTCCGCCATGGCAGGGGCGGAAAGGGGATGAGATGGATACGACCCTCGGCCTGAAGTCGAATGGTTCCATAGCCGCATGGGGGGATAACTACTCCGGCCAGTGCGACGTCCCCTCGCCCAACAGCGGTTTCAAAGCGGTTGCGGCGGGAGGGTTTCACAGCCTCGGCCTGAGGAACGACGGTTCCATAGTCGCGTGGGGGAATAATTACGAAGGCCAGCGCCACGTTCCCTCGCCCAACAGCGGTTTCATCGCGGTAGCGGCGGGAAGGTATCACAGCCTCGGCCTGAGGGACGACGGCTCCATAGTCGCGTGGGGGGAGAATGACGACGGCCAGTGCGACGTCCCCTCGCCCAACAGCGGTTTCATCGCCGTCGCGGCGGGAGCGGGTCACAGCCTCGGACTGAGGGACGACGGCTCCATAGCCGCATGGGGGGATAACTACTCCGGCCAGTGCGACGTCCCCTCGCCCAACAGCGGTTTCAAAGCGGTTGCGGCGGGATGGGATCACAGCCTCGGCCTGAGGAACGACGGCTCCATAGCCGCATGGGGGGGGAACGAATACGGTCAGTGCGACGTCCCCTCGCCCAACAGCGGTTTCATCGCGGTAGCGGCGGGAAATGATCACAGCCTCGGCCTGAGGTCTGATGGCTCCATAGTCGCGTGGGGATGTAACGGCAACGGCCAGTGCGACGTCCCCTCGCCCAACAGCGGTTTCATCGCAGTCTCGGGGGGAGTGGACCACAGCCTTGGCCTGAGAAACGACGGCTCCATAGCCGCATGGGGTTTGAACGACGAAGGCCAGTGCGACGTTCCCTATCCCAACAGCGGTTTCAGAGCGTAGGGGAAAAGCACCGACCCGATTGGGGGCTCTGGTTCTTTGCAAGCCCTTGCACTCTCCATGGCCCGCGCTGCCACGCGGGCTAATCTCGGGGCTGGCTGACAAGGTGTCGGCCGGCCCCAACCTCTGGTGTATTTTTTACTAAACCATACCGTGCTTGTGTTATAAATATAATGGAGACAGGAGCCGGCCTGACATGGTGTCAGGGATAGGGACTCCCGACCGGGTGAAAGGCCCGTCTCGGCAACCCGCGAGTATGTGTGAGGTGCTCCAGCCACACTGAAAGCGGGTATGGGCCGGTTTTAAGGTTGGTGGGCGGGCTGGCATACGCCAGCCCGCCAGCTGCCTCGGGGGCTAAAGTGCTCAAGCCCGAGGTCCATGTGGCACCACAAACTGCATGGATCATCTGGAGAAGGCGGCGGGCCAAGCCGCGTGGTTTGTGGAGGAGCGACGGGGCCCCATCCCTGTTGCTCAAGCCCCATCGGCCCATCGGTATTACGCCGGACCCGTCTGGGCGGGCAACCGGCTTTGAGCTGCGGCGAGACCTTAACCCGCAGACGGCGCGTCCGTTAAGGCGCTGCGAAAAACTTAACGGCGAGAGGCGGAGGGGCCACGGGAGCTCCCGCTCTCTCGACATCCAGGTTAGCCCCTACCCGTGGTGGGGCTAACCACCTCTTGGGGGGCCGGCTAATAACCGGCCCCTCTTTTTATAACCTAACGATTTCAAGAACGCTCCACTTTGGAGAGTAACGAATTAAGATGTGGATATGGTCTTTGTCTATCTCTTGTTCAATAATTTGCCAACTATAACGATTAGATATAGATTCGATTTCAGTTTTAATATCATCACCAACTTTTAATAATAACTTTTTTCGATACTTGCAAACAAATATTAAATGGCACATAAGCAAATGTTTGCTGTGGTTTTCAGAAATATATTCCATTACTTTTCTAAGCCTTTTCGAATTAGTTCGTAAACAGCACCTGAAAAACTTTCAATACTATTCTTTTTTTGATATTCCTCAATCCTCACTACTAAATCGACAGGAAACTTAATTAATTTTGGTACACGTTCCATTTGTATCACACTCCTTTAAAAAAGTATATACTATTGACATATACTAATACTTCATATATACTTATAGTATATACAAAAAGGAGGTGAAAATCAATGATAGTAAATAAGGCATATAAATTTAGAATCTATCCAAATAAAGAACAAGAAATATTAATTAACAAAACATTTGGTTGTTCCCGATTTGTATTTAATCATTTTTTAGCAAAACGGGACAATACTTACAAAGAAACAGGAAAATGTTTAACTTACAATTCTTGTTCTGCTCAGTTAACACAACTAAAAAAAGAATTAACTTGGCTAAAAGAAGTAGATAGTATTGCAATTCAATCATCGTTGAAAAATCTTGCTGACGCTTATTCTCGTTTCTTTAAGAAACAAAACGATAGACCACGTTTTAAGTCCAAGAAAAATCCTGTTCAGTCTTACACGACAAAGCATACAAATGGCAATATTGCTATTGATGGTAATAAAATCAAATTGCCGAAACTTGGATGGATTCGTTTTGCTAAAAGTCGAGAAGTTGAAGGTCGCATTTTAAATGTAACCATTAGACGAAATCCAAGTGGTAAATACTTTGTATCTATTTTAGTTGAAACAGAAGTTCAAGAATTATCTAAAACTAATTCTGCTATTGGAATTGATGTAGGATTAAAGGATTTCGCTATTTTGTCTAATGGAACGACTTATGCAAATCCTAAATTTTTCCGTAAATTAGAAGAAAAATTAGCAAAAGCACAACGTATTCTTTCTAGACGTACAAAAGGTAGTTCTAATTGGAATAAACAACGAATTAAAGTTGCTCGTATTCATGAAAAAATCACAAACACAAGAAACGATTACTTGCATAAAATCTCTACCGAAATTATCAAAAACCACGATATTATCGGTATAGAAGATTTGCAAGTAAGTAATATGTTGAGAAATCATAATCTTGCAAAAGCGATTAGTGAAGTATCTTGGTCACAATTTAGAACGATGTTGGAATATAAAGCTAAATGGTATGGAAAACAAGTAGTTACCGTAGCTAAAAACTTCCCATCCAGTCAACTTTGTTCTTGTTGCGGCTATAAAAATAAAGACGTTAAAAATCTCGGATTACGTGAATGGGAATGTCCTAATTGTCATACCCACCATGACCGAGATATTAACGCAAGTTTAAATCTTCGCAAGGAAGCCTTGCGATTAACCGTAGGAACTACGGGGATAGCCTAATCAATTAGAGTTCGATAGAACTCTGTACTTAGGAATCCACTATGGCTTTAGCCTAGTGGTAGTTCAATTTACTCCTCCCAAACGCGCGCTAGGTATTACCTGCAATAGCGTGGGACAATTCTCGTCGGCCACCAGCACCAGTCGACTTAGCAGCTCGGATGGCTGATTGCCACGCCATACCACAACATTGCCATCTGCGGACACTCTGATAGTGGTGTCGGTATCTTCAACCTCGATCGCTAGCTTATCGCTCATGATATCGTCGCCCTCTTCCAGTCTTCAGCTCCTAGGCGGAGCTTGCCCTCGCGTGTGATGTAAATGCTGTTGCCGTATATCTTCTGCCCATAGGGCTGGCCGCTATCAGTCCATATCCATTTGCCGGGGTCGAAGCTAGCCTTGTTGGAGTCAAATCCATCGAAGATGATCTCCCCGCCATGTGCAGTGGCAAGGACTAGATCCTCCACGCCTAGCGCTGAGTAGTTTTCTTGATCCGCCTCCTCCAAATCTTCGACTAGGTCTTTCGGATTTGGCAGGCCAAAGGAACCGGCTGGTGGTGCTAGCAGCGATCCGAAGTAAGCTTCGCTAGGATTGTATAAGCTATTGCCGCGTGTCTTGCGTGCGAAGTCAACCCTGACATATGGCAGTCCCGAGCCTGGCATGACTTCATGCATAAGGTCACGCTGCATTGCTGGATCGCCAAAACCGACGACGTCTATCTCGAGAATCGTGGGCAGCGCGTCTCTCAGCGTGGTCTCTGCGCTAGCAGCGGTGATGATAAGCTGGCGGGTATTGACCGACTCGGTAATGCGTCTGCCGAATGCGGCGTTGTCTTCTCTTTTAACCCCCTGAGTAAAGGCGTGTTGATTAGTGATGCTAGTCCATGGCGCGTAGAATGCGCTCTCGATATCAGTAATAGCCCCCACGCCGACATTGTACTCTTCACCAGAAGCTTCAGCCACAACGGTGATGTCACAGTAATAGCGGCTGCCCTCGCGCTGACTGCGCATGCGGTTTTCGCTGAAGGAGTACTCGTTATCGGCGACGAATCTCAAGCCATTATTGGATAGAACTCTAAAGCCGACCGGGATGGACACCGCCGTGGGCTCGCTGAAGTAGATGCGCACCCGGCCGGTAGCGATCCCTCCCGGAGAGCGTGATAGCAGCCAAATACTAGCATAGGCGTCTACCAGGCTGTCAGGCAGATCAACCCAATTGGACACGGCGTAATTGCCTAGATGCCGCGATAGTTTGCTGAATAAGTCATACGCCAGGATACAGAACGCCTTGATGAGCAAATCATACGCGCCAGTGCCCTCGCGGAATGCAACATTAGGGAAATACTCCTGTGCATATCGCGTGGCGTAATTTAGGATTGCATCGTATTTCATGATCCTCCAATGGGCATTTGCCACAAGCTGGCCTCGCCGGCGACAGATTTTATAATTACCGGGATAATCCATTGCCCGGTTTTACTGTCGAAATAGATACTGTCATGAAGCGTGAGTGATTGCAGCAACTCGTCCTTTGGGTAGCCCTTGCCGAGTTGGCGTGCTATGATTTGCTGCTCAACAGCCTTGACGGCACGGTCGACGTATACGTTGGGCGAGCCTTCTCCCGTATCAAGCGGAGACATGCCTAGTAGTTGCAGCAATCCTCCCCCGTCATCGTTGATCACGTCACGCCCTTTAGTCTTCATCAACTCGACGAATACGATCTGCACCAGCAAGGCGTAACCCCTCGGGCCGTAACATAACTCATCGCCGAAGGCTATCTCGCAACGATAGGCCTTAGTCCCCAGCTTGGCTATCGTGTCATCGTCGGCTTCATGGTATTTTAGAACTGATATGTCTTTCATCCGCACACCACGCCTTGCAGTTCGGTGATCTCTGCTATTCTAGCCTCGACTTCGCTGATGCGATTAGTGATGGCCATGAAGGCTTTAAACTGAAATGCCGGCAGGCTAATAGCCGTGCGATTGGCCACCACATCCTCAGCCTCTACTTCTCCTAGTATAGCATTAACTCGTAAAGCGATAGAAGAGTCATCCAGCATACGCGCCACGGAATTACTTATACACTCCACGGCGAGGCTAGTCAGGCCTAGCTCTGTAACGGAAAGGTGCAGCAGCCCTTCTAGTTGACCAGTCTCTAAATACCTCACCGCGCCCATCCATCCGGCATTGGTGAGCAGGTCTTTGATGTAATAGTACTGCGGATCCTCATAGTCGTGGAACCCGTCAAGCAGCTTGATGCAGCGCCTGTCGCTGCGCTTAACGTTGCGTATCATATTACGCAGATCTTGAAACCGACGATTCCATGATGCGTGGGCTGATAGCAGCTCTTCAAGATGCCCCACGGTCATGATAAACGTCTCCAGCATAATCCCCAGGCGGGTTATTGTGAAGTCATACTCGCTGAGTGATCTAACGCGATCGTTGGGCTGATGGGGGTATACTATATAGTTCAACTCATCCGAGCCCTGCATGGTCCCGGATACAACGTTAATCCCAAATGGGTCAGGCAGCGCCCCTAGGCCGGCCAGCATCAGGACGTTGGTCCTCAGATCATTGCGCCACTGCATGTTATACATAGGCGCAACCGCGCGGCGCTCGTTTTCAACTACGTCTTTCATCTGGCCAAATATGGTGAAGAGCGAGTCGTGCACGTGTTCGAGCACGGTATCGCTCACCGCGAAATCGCCACCCAGCCCCAGGAGTGGCGTGCTGGCGGACGAGGTGCGCATACGGTTGAGCGTTTCAGCGCCCAGGATGATAAACGTTTGCCATCCTTGAATGCGGCCGGAAATGCGGAATAGGCAGTTGTAATCTTCTTTTAGCTCGCCGAGAAGATCCGCCACGGCATGCAAGTCCTCCATGAAGGGCTCGCCAATCTGTCGCCGGAATGACCACTCGAAGGGGCGATTAGGCGCCTGGCCGGTTATGCCCTTGAGCTGATCGCCTATCTCGGTCATGAATTCGTTGAATACGTCATCGCTTGATAGCAATCTCCAGGCGAGCAGCATTTTGTTTTCAGCACGCCCTAGGCGTTGAGCATCCCATGAGCCGGCATTGGCGTCTATCCTGGCATTCTGGACTTCGCGGTCTGCATCACGCACGGCCCTTGAAGCGGCTATGACATTCTCGCAGAATTTCTTCCACCAATCGTACTGCGCTAGGGCGTCGATGTGTGCTTGCAGCTCGGATAGCTTAAGCTCTATCTGTTGCAGGAGCAGGGCTCTGTTATTGAGCTCGTCTTTTAGGTTGTTGACCATGTTCTGTATCGCGGCGAGTAGCAGTGGCTGGAAATAGCGTGATATCTCTGCCTTGATGAAAACCCAAAGCGTGGATGCAAAGTCCCCGTGCCCACCTAGCGCGCCTTTTACATCCTGATAGCCGCCCTCGAGCAGGCTAGTCAGGCCGTCAACTATCGCACGGAAGATGCTCCCGCCGGCTTCTGACATGTCAACGCCTTGCTCGAGGACGTATCGCGCTAGCGCGAGGAAAGACCGCCCGGCGCTTTGTAGATTAGCCCTAAGCCCGTCATGGCGCAGGATGCTAGCATCTAGCAGGCTAGTAAAAAAACAGCTGTAGAAGCAGATATCGCCTGCAACTTGATTGAACGACTCGAGTGTTGCTCTCCCGAGATACTTAGCGGGCACGCCAGAGTCGCACTGGATTCCTATTGGCATTACTGTACTCCGGACAGAGCTCTAGTCCACCTGCGCCGCCATGCGTAAATATCAGCGGCGGTAACGCCTAGGTCTTTAGCCAGGTCTTCGGCGAGAAGGTGTCCGCCGCGATGCGAGAATAGCTTATCGAAAGCCTGCCGCTCCTTGCCCTCTAGCTGAGAGCGCAGATAGATGGCCCTGTCGTCTAGCTTAGAGCGCGCGTTATCTATAAACTGCTCTTCGTGTTCGGAGACATTGCTAGAAGCTAGCATGGATTGCGTCTTAGCCGCCCGGATACGCTGGATATGATTAAGCGGCATTTTCATATACTCGGCCATTTCGGCATCATTTGGCGTACGCCCGAGATTGTCGGCCAAAGCTTGCTGTGCCGCCTCATAGCGCCCGAACTCCTTAGAGAGAAACTCGGGGACATAGGAGACGTTTTGATACTGCTTGACGAACCTGTCCAGCGGCCGGATTTGATTCATCACATACGTGCTCAGCTTGGACTTAGTCGGGTCATACTTACCCAGAGCATCCCGCGCCAGCATCATGCTTTTATGCATCAGTATATTGTACGGGATGGGGTATTGTGTATATTTATTCAATACGTGCTTGAAGAGTGGAGTCAGGGAGTCGAGCAGGTCTTCCACGTATTGGTCATTGCCCGTCTTCTGCCATTGACGCCATAGCTCAAGCTGACGCTCGTGCAGGCTCGCCGGCGCTCCGGCGGGCTCTTCGATGGGCATATCCGGCATTAAGTCGTCGTCTAGGTCCATATTAAGCTCAGGCATGTCTAGGCCGGGAACGGGCTCGTCGGGCTCGTCTAGCAAGTCGTCATCGTCATAGTCTGCCGCCGTTTTGGTCAACCTATCGTAAAGCGCTTCAGCAATGGGCCGGACTATTTCTCCTGAGATAACTCCGCGCCGACCGCGGAATCCGCGCTTGACTAAAGCATCGACGAAACTCTTCTTATCCATGTCACTCTCCACCTAAGATATCGGGATTGAGGCGTGTTAGCGGATTAACCTCCAGGTCTTCTGGGGAGACTAGCAGGTCTAAAGCCTCCGTTGGCCCGCGTGCAATGTTAATGCCGAAGTACATGTTAGCCGCTATTTCAGTGTAGCATTCCTGGCGCTCTTTGCAAAACGCCCCGGCAATGCGTGCGTCATTAGGAATAGTAGCGCCAACCTCTAGCCCTAGCTCTTCCATGTTGCGCAGGGTGACACTATTAGTTTTTAGCGAGTAACCACCCGAGGCGATGAACTCGTCGCTAGACATATCCGCTCCGTGGAAGTCAACCATGACTTGCTTAACGCTCTGCGTGATGCGCTTGCCGTAGTTGTAGGCGTAAATCTCGGGATACTCACATCCGGAATACTCATCCCACAGCAGGTCGATGGCGTTCTTGATAGCATACTTGTCCTGCTTAGCCGCCTTAACCTCAGCCTCGGTCATCTCGGGGTCGTTGTAGAGGTGCTTGAGGATTGACATGTCATCCCGCTCTTCTGTGTTGATGTACTCTAGCGAGGTTTGATATCTCCCCAGCAGGGCTGGGTAAACGTATATCCCAACATTTTCCGGCTTATACATATCATCAAACCACGTATCGCTAGCATAGTCCGGCGTGGGCTCGTCATAAGGCCTGACGTTAGTAATGGCCTGATAGAGTGTATAGCACCCCGAGTCAATATCTAGCACATGCCGGATGCTCTCCAGGAATCCTACATAGTGACACCCATTGCGCGCGAGTACTGCCACGGGAAATCCGGGGACAGGTTTAAGATTTAACGGACATCCATGCGCTCCACCGCCTATGGCTAGGGAGCATGATGCGTAAACCTGAGCCAGGAAAGACTGAGCACTGAAGGCCTTGACGTAATCAGAGCCCATGTCCTTGATGTACTCCGGCCGGTTATAGCTCAATGCGCTCATTACGATGCCGCGATAGCACTCCTCCGGAGTGGCGTGCTGCTTCCCGTGCGCCCTGAGCCCTTCTCGGAAATCCTCCGGGAAATAGATGGCGTTGGAGTTATAGTTTTCACTTAACGCGCCTGTCCCGCCTATGCGGCCTATACCTCGAGTTGGCCGTTGGGTAGGAGTATCTCCGAGGCTCAGCGTATCATATTGACTGGGCAGAATCACATTGCATCTCGGTGGCGGCGCGAATGGCATTTGGGGCATGAAGAGCATGTCATTCATGATGAGCTCATCAGGGTTATCAATAGACAACGACCCCACTCCCCCCTCGGGGGCGGTCATTTCCGTGGGGATAAACTCCGCATCTGGCTCGTCAATCCCGCCATACTTAGCGTTGATAAAAGACGGAGCTGGAACGTTAATGGCAAGGTATCTAATGAGATTCATGACGTGTAGCACTATCGCGGCAATAGGCTGACGACTCGATGATGCGCCTATGGTTTTATCTAGCAATACGCCCAGCTTAGTGGCGTCGAAATACCCCATGGCCTTTGAGTTGTCCTGCACGACAATGCTGTGGTCTAAGTTGAGCAGTTTCCATGTCAGATTGCAGGCCTGATTAGAGTTCAAGCCGGCGTCTTGCAGAAGCTCCTTAATCCCGCGAGCTAGTCCGTGCTGCTTAAGCTTACTGACTATTGAGCTAGTCTGACTTGTCCCGCTGCGGCTCCCCCAGTTTTCGCTGCTCATCGACAGGCCGCGGGACGTCTCGATCATATACGTCGCGACTTCTTGCATGAAGTAATTAGACCCCACGGCCATGATGACGGGGAAAGTGCCTTCTTTAGAAGTGACCAGTTGATACGAATATAGCCTTGCGGAGCCGATAAAAGATGTCTCGCCTAGCGCTTCATCTTCAACGAAGACATGGAATAGCGTCTTAGGCTGAATGCCCGATAGGGTATAGGTTGCCCTAATAGGTAATCCGGTCTCTTCATCCTTTTCAGAACCGTCAGCCGCCTTGATGACGCATTTGCTAATCCAGCGCGGATCTGGGGGTAATACTATCTGAAAGACAGATTTACCGTTAGTGGCAAAATCGCATGTCACACGCCTCACGGGCATGCGCACACCCTCAACGTATACGATGGGGCGTTGTTTGCGGGCTATCATGCCTAACACTAAGCCAACTCTCCCCGCCTGCCGACGAAGTGATCATCGGTTGCCGTAAACTCTACGGTAATGGGTGTGTGGTCAATCACGGCGGGGACGTCAATGTGCTTGTATGTGTACGATGGATCTGCAAGTGGCATAGCGCTACCTCCCGTCTTAGTATGATACTCCTCGGGCGAGATCAAAATCATCGGTTTGCAGTTATAAAAACAGCGAAGTAAGTCTGCATTCTGAGGAGGACAACCATGGCTAAAATAGCGATTAGCTTGACTGGGGATAGCATGACTATCTGGGAGTATCCTGCGGAGTGGAGCGAGGATATGTCTTTAGCCCCCACCAACTCTGTATTCGACAAGCTCGTTGGCAATATTGTTCTACCATCATTGGGTCCGGGACTTCCATACTGGATCAGCAGCGTTCATTATCGCGGTAATAACCGCCTATGGGGGCCCGGGGAAGCATGGGGAGGGGCATACTTGCAGGTAGGCCCGTGGTGTATTGGTAGACCATACCGCAGTGCCGATCATGACATAGAGTCACTTCGCCTGGTCATCACTGCGCTTTTAGCCATAGCGCGTAGAGATGGGCATGAGTTTGTTATAATCCCACACAGGAAAGGAAGCTACGAATGCCAGAGAGGATAGAGGTAAGCTTCACGAGGCGTGGGGCTGAGCTTGACTTCCGGGTACACGACCAGCCGTCAAGTTGGGGGATTGCACCGCCCCGCGAGACGGTCATAGCTACCCTGGTAATGCCAGGCGATAATGTTCCGTATGAAGTTAAGGTAATGTATTGCCCCCAGATCAGCCGTAATGAATGCTTCTTGGCGAGCGGGCGCCATCAATTTGATCATTACAATGCTCCGGTGTATGGTGGGCACGCGAAGAAAGTGAGAAACATAAGGAAAGCGATAACGGCTTTATTCAATGCGGCCCGCCGCGACGGGCATGAGTTTGTCATTAGAGAGTATAAGGAGGGGGACTAGATGGAAGGCATCGTCGTTAGCATAAGAAAGCACGGTCGAGCGTTCGCGATACATGAACAACCCGAGGATTGGTTCAGGCCGAGGAGGGAAGAGGGTATCACGATAGGTATCATCAACATGCTGGGCTATATGTATCATGTATATGTGTGTGAATGGCCAGAGTTGCGTCCTGACATGTGTTATGTGGCCAGAAGCAAGGGCCAGTTGGGTCTGGAGTTTGACTATTTCACCGTCAGGGAGCATCAGGCGTGGGTGAAGGCCTTGCGGCGAGCTATTACTGCTTTAGTTAACATAGCCCGCCAAAACGGTTATGAGTTTAGGATTATACCGTAAGGAGGCCAGCGTGGAGCGTATCGCCGTTAAAATGCTATCGCACGGTTGTAGGTTTGTGATATACGAGCAACCCCGTGGCTGGTTCAGGCGGCCGTCATCTGACAGGGCCAGGCTGATGCGCCGAGTACAAGACACGCTAGGCGAGTACGAGGTAATCGTTTGCGATTGCCCGGAATTGCGCGGTAACAAGTGTTATGTAGCCGCCTATAAAAAACAGCTAGGCACGATGTACAACTCCCCCCGCATAGCTAATCATGCTGCGTTTATGCGTGGTACGCGCAGAGCTATCGCTGCGTTGCTTAACATAGCCCGTCGAGATGGTTACGAGTTCAGACTTATTCCCTAAGGAGGACGGGGTGGAGCGCATTGTCATCAGCATACGAGCGTGCGATAAAGAGTTTGTGGTACACGAACAGCCTGAGAGTTGGTTTAGGCCGCGCTGCTTAAGGCGCATACGCGATAACCATGGAAAATATAGCGTAGAGACGTGCAGTTACCCGGAGCTGCGGACGGATACATGCTTTATGGCGGTCAGGGAGAGTCAGCTGGGCAAGGCATACTATATCCTGCAAGTTAGTACCCATAATGAGATGATATTCGCCGCGCGCCGAGCCGTTGCGGCGTTGTTGAACATAGCCCGATGCGATGGTTATGAATTTGTGCTTAGGGGGTAGCCATGGAAGAGCGCATTGAGATCGGATGCTCGCGGGGAAACAGGCTAGCCTGGCGCGTGTTAGAGCTGCCGAGGGCGTGGCGCGACCGGATTTCATCTGTGTTCGACACCGCCTATGAGCTCGTGGGGCAGTGTGACTTTGGCGGCGATATCCCGGAGTATGATATAGTCCTGCGGCCGAGTGACACAGGGGATATTGGCGAGGATTTCCTGCGTACTGCCCACGGAAGTGGAGCCCGCAAGGACCTATGAGGTTTTATATAGGCATTATATCGAGAGGTGGCCGGATGAGTAACAAGGTTGTAATCAGGATCGAGGGCCTTAACGCGGTGGTGGAGGAGTTGCCAGACTGCTGGATGCACGGTCGTGAAATTGTCTACATTATAGATAACGACTATCCGCACTACGGTGGCTATACGTTATGCAGATCATCTAGTGACAGGTTTGGGTGGTTTGGGCAAAATAGATGCTCACTTCGCCCGGGTGAACTGGGATTTCTTTGTGGCGGCCACGAAGGCGGGATAATCGCCAGGCGGCGCCTCGTCACAGCGCTAGTCCATGCAACTCGAAGTTGGGGGTGTGAATTAGTTATCCTAGGAGGTTATGATGAGTGAACGAATAGTGGTTGGCTTCCACAAGGAAGGCAAGGAATACATCCTGGAGGTGGAGGAGATACCGCCTAAGTGGAGCGAGGTGCGGGGGGGGCTTGCAATAGCCAAATTAGTGATGGATAGCCGGTTGTATAGGTGGGTGCGATACGGGTCCCCTTGGCGGGGATGGGTGCGTTACATCGCATGGCCCTCGGAATACACCATATTGAGCACGGCGGACTATCCCCTTATGACGAGCTGTTTCTGCGCGTTGACGCCTGGCGTATCAATTGTGGAAGACGGCACAATGCATTCTCACCGATTTGCCGTGGCTACAGTCCGCAGCTGTGTTACTGCACTGCTTAATGCTGCTAGAAGGGATGGCTATGAGTTGGTGATCAAAGGCTAGCTGGTTGAGTTATAAATGCAATGCACCCAGATAGGCGTTTAATATGGTATACATGTATCTCGACGGAGGGTTCTGGTGGGAGATCGTTGGATACCACCGGGACAAGGGAAAGAGTTTGGAGGAGCTACTCAATGGGGTCTTCGACAAGATCGGCGAGACTCCAGCATACATGGCGTTGTTCCAGGGTCGATTCCCTGCACGCAGCGCCATAGAGCACGGCGCGGTTGATACTGATCGCATTTACGAGGATCAGCTTCGTAAGTGCGGGATCGAGATCCACTTCTACCCCATTGAAGCCAACGGACTCGAAGCTCGCGAGCGTGGGGTGGATGTTGCGATCGCGGCACACATCATGCACGACGTGTTCACCTACAAGCCAAACACCATCGTGCTGGTCTCGGGGGATCAGGACATAGTCCCCCTTGTGCGCATGGTTCGCAGGTTAGGGATAAAGGTCATACTGGCAGGTGCGGAGTTCGACCGCACCACGCAGAAGGGCAGGAAAAAGCACGTAGCGACGTCGTCGGCGCTGATAAGCGCCAGCTCGTCTCACTTCATGATAGTGAGCGAGTAGGAAAAATAAGGGGGGCAATGGGTGCGCCCCCCTTTTTTACACAAGGCCTGGATTGGTCACTGCGGGGATTTGCGGCGGAGAAGGCTCGTTAATCGACTCCGGTGTTGGCGTGGCTTGCCTGACATAGCCGTCGAGGTTGCTCACTCCGGAGCCTACTACGAATGTATCACCCTCCCAGGTGTATTCTCCCGTAGCGGCGTTGATGATAGTCATGTCCGGCAGAGGAACGTCATCGGTGATATACATCTGTATCATCAACTGTGCTAGCGGCTCTGCCGTTGTTGATTCAGATATGGACATCCCAGTAGGATAGCCTCCTAATAGCGTCGCGCCATATAGTACATAGAGCCGGCTCTGCTGTGATGCCAATGCGCTACCGCGGAAGTAGCGCGTCCAGTTCATTTGAAACGCACGTAGCCAGTCAAAATTTTTAGTATTGAGCATGCTGAAGCCGAGTTGATAGATCGAGCCGCGCTCGCAGCGGAACACCAATTGCGGGCCGTCCCAGGTTGATATCATCTGGAATTTCTCCCCAACCTGCTTGGCTACCTTTTGCAACGCAAAGTCGGTAGTGCTAAATCTGACAGTGCCATCAATGTCAATGACGTGTATTGTGGCATACCGATGGGGATGGTCTACGATATACCCACCCGTACCAGGCCGCACCGCGGGGCCGAAGCCAGCCTTCAAAACAGGCTCTAGGGCAAAGGTCTTGCCCCTGAAGGCGGTCTCTGCCCACGGGCCACCGGCCACGAATGGCAGCGGCGTGGTGCCTCCCCCGCCGCGCCCGCCGCGCCCGCCTCCTCCTGAGGAGTCTCCAAGGTAGGCTTGGCGCAGGGCTGTATAACTTGACACTGGATAGGGGAGCCCCCTCAGCATCCGACCCGGAATTACACGATTAGGGTGGTCGGCATTCCACTCTGCCGTGGCATTTTGGCATATCTCGGTGGCTATGCTTTGGATTGTTCCTCGCGGCCTGTGATGCAAGTAATGCAGCGTGGCATCTTGAGCGAAGAATGGCAGTTGGCGCAATCTGTCGTCCACTGTGCTGTATTTTAAGGTGGTGGAGCCCAGTGTAACGTATTCAGCGTTTGACGCAGCATTCTCCGCGGCTGTCATCCATTCTGATAGTGGGGCGCCCTTCCACATCCCGTTGTAATTTACGCTATCAGCTCGCGCTGATTCGTGCTCCCACGCGCTAGGGTTTATCCCCCGTGCGTGCGACTCGCGGTTGATATAGTCGCTAATCCCGCCCCAGCTAGAGATGTCGTCGTAAGAGGCCCCCGAGGAGTCCCCTTCGGGGGCGCATTCAATGGGGTCTTTGCCGTTCTGTCGCCTGAGCTCGCGAAACATCTCGTCAATCGGGCTGCCACTAAATATGCTACTCAATCCGACTCACCCCCTCGCATCCATGGCCCGGAGTCTCCCGGGGAGCCGGTTGTCAATCCAGTTCCGGTCCCGCCGGAATTGCCGCCGCCGACGTTGCCTCCTCCTCCGCTCGCTCCGGTGCCCTCGCTAACAATCACGGTGGTAGCGGTGACATTCATGGTCCCGGTGCTGATAGAGAAATCCTCACCCGCCCCACCAGTCCCGCCGCCGGTCTCTCTATCGTCAGCGCTAGATACGCCGCGCCTGCGTTGATCTTCAGCGATTAAGTCAGCTAGGGTTTCTTCGCTTAGCGTGTCCGTGGTGACCACTGCACTAGCCAGGCGTCCTAGGTCCGTGTCGGCGTAACCTTCAGCGTATCTAAAGTCAACATTTTCGCCTCTGCGGTATGCCTTTAGCGCCTCCGCCATGGTTACGCTGCGCCCGCCTATATGTGGGTCGAACAGATAACTAAAGCGTTCTAGGGCTTGTTGCGCCCCAGCCATTTGTATGTCATAGTTCTCCCCGGCAGCAATCACCGCTCCGCGTGCTGCGCCGCGCGTGCCGAAGATTGTCGCCGTGGCGTTGCGTATATCCTGATCGTCAACTCCCAACCTGTTGGCGGCTTGCGCTAAGCTAATCCCCTCGGCATAGGACATTATCATAATGTCAGAAACCGTTGACCACTCTTCTTCTGATAGATTGTATCTCGAACCCACCGCGCTACGCATTCTGAGCTCTTCTTCGGTAAGGCCTCCGCCGGTACGCGCCCTGGCTGTTCTAAGCGCTGAGCCCAGATCGCCCTCCGCGTCGCGCTGCTGCTCCGATCTCGCTCCGGCTATGCTGGGGTAAACTATTGATGTAAAGTAGTCTAGCCTCTGGCGATCTTGCGGCGTGAAGCGCGGGCTGGCCATGTCATATCCGAAGAGCGTTTCGGATAGCCTGTTGGTGAAATCATAAACATCAGTTGCATCGCTGGCGTTGCCGGTGAAGCTCAAGCCGGAACGCCGGTATTTGTCTTGCACAGAATAATACCATTCATCCATGGCGTCATTGTAGCCCATTGTCCCGCTAGTTAGTGAGGTACGAGCCTCCTCGGCTGTGGGGGCAGAGGCTATATACGATGAAACATCATACGCGCGCTGGATAGCCTCAGCGCCTCTTTGTCCTCCGACGCCTAAATCATAACCCGCACGCCGTTGGAAGGCTTGCCCGTATAGTATCTGCGTGCGCGTGGGCATCATGTCAGTTACGCCAGACAGGATATCTGCGCGGCTTTGTGCTGCCAAAATATCTTCAGTTTCCCAATCCATGGCATCGGCAAAGCCGGCGACATCTATGTCTAGATTGCGGAAGGAGTACTCGCCAGCGTCCCACCAACGGCGATCAGGGTCCGTTCCGAAAGACGCCTCTATAGAACCCGTATCGGGATTGTATCTAAGGGTTATATTGTTAAGGTCCTCATTCGAGATGCGTGTAGCGGATCCGGTCGCAAATAAACCTAGCGGCGAGCCGATTTCGCTGCGCATAAAAACCCACGGCTTCATCCCCAAGAACTTTTCCCGCCGCAGGTTGGCCGTTGCGGCGTCGGCAAATCTAGGGCCGTATATAGCTCTTTGTTCGGGGGTTATTTGAGATAATACAGCCTGTAATGCATCGGCGCCCATTCTTCCGCCGGAAAGCAGCGACTGAAGGTCAGCGTTGAGGTATCGCGACATGGCGCTATCGGGATTAGAGGACTCCTCTTGTACCAGGGTCTCCCAGTCTTCGCCCGCTAGCAATCTGCTTATAAATTCTTGCCTAGCGTCATAGGGGTCTGCGCCGATGTCCCCGGCATCAACAGCCCTGCCTAGGCCGATTACTCTTTGCATTATTATGTTATGCTCGTTGATGGCTTGTGCCCTAGATGTCTGCGCTGCGGCTCGTGAGGCGTTGGCTACCATGCCTAGATTGGTCCTGGGGTCAAACATCAGCTCTTCGCGGCGCTCGAATTGCGTTGCTAGAGCCCGACTTATGCCGTAGCGCTCCATAAGCATCTGACGCTGCGAGAATGGGTCGTGATATCCAGCATCCTCTAGGTTATCTATCATCCTAGATAACATCACGTCTGTGAAGAGCCCCGCGTGTTCGTTCAGCATGTCGCCAGATTGCCATCTGATCGCTGCGCGGTCTTCTGCCGATAGAGCGTTATATGCATCCATGCCCGAGGAGGGGAATGACTCTCCGGCCAACATCGCGCTAATGCCAGATGTGTTTAGCATGCCGTCGGCGGTCATTCCATACAGGATTCTCCGATTAGCCGGTGCCCTCCAATAACTCATGCCGAGTTGTGCAATAGTACTGCCTGCGCCCACTGCGCGTCCTGCGGCTAGATACTCTGCCTGGCTAACCGCTCCAGATTGATAGAGGTAGTCTTGGAATAGCACTTCGCGGTTAAGCGATGCTATCACGTTGGGCTGATTGCCGCCGAAGGAATACGGCTGGGCAAATCCAATGGCCAGCTGTGCGTATTGCGCAGCATCCATATTGGCTACGGCTGAAGTGTTGATGATACCAGTAGATACGCCGAGCAGGTCGCTAGAGGCTATCCCCGAAGCGGCCAACCCGGACGTGACTTGTGCAGCATCCTTAAGTCGCATGCCGGTGCGCTTGACGAAGTTGGCTATGGTTTCGATCTGTTTCTCAACCTTCTCCGTCAGCTCTTCAAGATTTGAGGATGAGTCTAGTATGCCGCTGCGCATGAGATATGGAGCTATTCGGGTAATCTCCATACCCTGCAATCCCTGGCCTCGCATGAAGTTATACAGGTCAGCCCCCATCGTCTCGGCTTGATCTTTGGTTATTCCGGCTCGCCCTCCGGGGCCTAGGTCTCCCGCCATATAGGCCATGGCCATGACTTGCTCGCTGATAATGCCCTGAGTCCAGTCGGAGGCGGTGACGGCGGGGTTGATTTGATTAACCTTAAAGAGCGATTCCAGGGGATCGCGCAGTCGCTCAAACAACATAGAGGCGGCAAACCCGCCGACCATTCCACCGATAGGCCCACCAACGGCCGATCCCAGCGCCATGCCGCCCATCCAGGCTAAACCGCCGCCGGCGCCCATGCCGACTTCAAACCAGTTGCGCTTTTCCTGATTAGCCCGCATCGCGTCTTCGTATATCTGGCCCATCTCTGCAGCGCCAGAGTAACGCATCAGCGATAGCTCAGCATTGAAGCCCTGCATCGGCATCGAGGGGGGAATTAGGGCGGGGTTCATGATCTGCGCTGTGATGCTGCTATACCCGCCGTAATCACCAACATTAGGCGGCTGAGCGTACGACGCGCTGAGATCGTCGCGTATTGCGCTAAGCTGATTATAGACGGGGTCTAGTCTAGTCTGATCACTCATCGTTGCCTCCAACTAGCATTATAGAGGCTATTCTGGCGTGTCTATTTTAGCGCATTATGCGTTATATACAACACGGAGGTGTACTTATGCCGAAGAGAGCAACAGTGTCCGAACGGTTAAAAGCGCTACAGGCCCTTCGCGCCGAACGCTTCAAGGACCTGCAACGCCATGCGGATGTAATCGAGGCTGAGTATCAGAAGATGCAGAAGTGCAAAGACGAAATAGACGCGCTAGACCGCTCGATTAAGAACGCTTCCTCTCGTCGGGGGGCGCAGGACGGATCCGCACAACCTTCCCGGAAGCGCGCGAGCGCCGGCCAATAGCTCCCTTGTGTATCTTAAAGGTCTTGTTAAGGAAATTGCTCTTCATCTTTTCGGCCAGGCGATGTTCAGCACGCACGCGTTTGGAGGCCCACGGAGTTAAGTGTTCCTCCAGGAAGCGTATGTGCTCTGGCGTCATGCGCGGGCCTGCTGACGTTACAGTCTGCAACAGCCTCGCCATCTGCTCGCGCTTGTGGTAAAACATCGCCAGGATAAACTGTCGCTCATCTATGATGTTCCACACGCCCCAATACAGGAGATGAGCGCTTAAGCTTCCTGCGGGGCGGTCGAGAAATCCACCAAGCTCTCGGGGGAGCTGATTTCATCGACGTATCCCATCAAGACCTGAAGGGCGCTTAGCGCGCGAGTCCATAGCGCGGTGGGCCACAGGTCGACTAAGTCAAGGCGTGCCTTGAAGGCCGCCTCTGCTGTTTTGGGGTCGGCAGAGTCGAGATCCCCCAGGGGAACGTCCTCGCCGGCCACGCTGTAGCGCACGATGCTAAATGCCAGCTCGTATTTGGCCGCTGTGATGTTGTCATGTCCTGCGGTCTGGTTGGCGCCCACAAACTGAGACATGCGCCTGGCTGATAGGAAGTGGCGCGTCTTAACGTCGCGTATGACCAACTCCGAGCGCGGGGCGATGATGACAGTGCGATAGATGTAGTCGTTGCGCAGGAGAGATGTAAGGTCATCATCCCTATGAGCCTGATCCTTCGGAGCTAGATGCTCCATAACTTCAGCGGGAAACAACACCGGCGGAGTCGCCATGGTGTCTTCGGTCTTGACATCTTGAGTATCCATGATCCTCCCTTCGTTACAGATAACATATCATTTACCAAGCATTCGTCAAGGGGGTATAAATGCCGAATGCGGAAGACTTCCGCGACCTGGTGTGCCCGCTATGCGGGTGTGCCTTATGCGCAATAAGAGAAGAGGAAATCGCAAGCTCTATTATCAGCGCTACTGATTATGAGCTTATTGCGGATTGCCCGGGGTGCGGTTCTCTTGTGTCCATCTTATATACACAGATCTCCGGTGATGATTCGGGTGAAGACTTGATCGCCGATATATCGGCAGAGGTGGAATTCGAGGCAAATCTCATTGCAACGCCAAGCCGTACTAGGGTAACGGTGTTTTGCGTGCACTGCGGAGAGCCGCACGTGGCTAGTATTCACATCGATCCTCACATGGCCACAAAGCCAGAGTTGATCTCGGAGGGTAAGTGTGCTTCCTGCGGCGCTTCCATCAAAGTCCAGACCATACGGACAAACCGCCGCGTTGGCAAGCAGACGTTTGTGATACACAACTTTTAGAAAGGACGCCTAATAAATGGCATCAACACCCATTGTAGGGATGACGCGCTCTAGGTATACAAAGACGCGTTATCTAGCGCCAGATGGATCGACGGTTCCGATCTTCGGGTCAGTCACTAACGCCAGAAATGCGTGGTCTGGGTGGTATGGCGATGTTGAGTTAACGCTCAGGGCGGCAATGAACAGAGTCGTGCTCCTCAATGGGTTAGATGGAGTACGCAGGATACGCGGTGCAGGGATGGGAGCTAGCACGGCGTGGGCGAAGCGCTGTGACGATGGAGTGTGGAGGGTTATCGACGCCCCATCATGTAGCGTGAGCTGCCTCAATACGTATCAGCTGCAAGAGACCGTTCCCGAGTTACGCCCATATCTCACCCAGCCAGTCTTCCCCATGGCGGATGTGGCGCGCATTATTCGCGAGCGGGTTGACAGCGAAGCCCTGGTCATACTTCTGCACGTGCCGTATGGCGAGCATCGCGTGTCACATCATCGCGTCGTATCTACGCCAGGCGGGGAGGACTTGTCCGTGCCGCTAGTGCAGATCAAGGCGACAAATAGTGGCGGCTATGCGCTGACGGATGACAATCACCGCATCAATGCGGTCGAGGGAGCAGATACGGCAGTGTTGGCCTATGCGCTGGACAACGTGGTGCTGATAGGCATGGATGCTGGCCCCGCTGTGTTCAGCTCTTCAGATACACCACCCACCCCCGTGGCGTTGGCAGCGGTGCGTTCGGATGTACGTGATGCCATAACAACTTATGGCAAGTATATCTTTCAGGAACGCATAGCGAAGATCGGCCACGATCGAGATCGGTGTGATGTCCCCCCCGCGGTAGTCGCATCCAGGCTGGCTCCTGGTATGTCGGAAGCGCTTGACAGGACTAAGCATGACATGATTGCACGCAGGGAAGAATTGCTAGCGCAATTGCGCAGGGTAACTCTTAACTTAGCGAGCAACTCATGCGCCATTAGCGAGATAGAGCACATAGAACCCAACCTTGAGAAATACGTAGCTGAATTCGCGACACGGCTTGGCGAGTGCGATAGCGATCACTTCAGAGGCATAGCAATGCGTACCACAGCGCCATCGTCCCGATCGGACAACATGCGCCCCATGATGGTGGTTGACGCTGGTGACGTTGAGATCGAAATAGCGCAGCCTGACGGGGCGGAGCCAACCCGCATGGCAATGTCGGTAAGCCTTCCGATCAATTGCGAAGTGATAAGGCAAAGCGAAGCTCACACCGAAGTGGTGGGGCTATCTTGTCTCCCCACCTACACTGCGGAGCTTGGCAGCGATCGTCATATGTCCGTTAACATACCGCACGATGAGCGCTCTTTAGCGCTAGCGCACCGCTGGCTCATTGACCCGGCTGCGGCGTTGAAGGTGTACATCAATGCGGCGCGGCAGGCAGTTGAACAGCACCTGCGGCAAAATCCACCCACGCTTTCGTAAGGAGCAGTATGCATATATCATCAAGGGCTGCCAGCTGGCCTACCCCGTTGAGGTTTGGCTGCGAGCCGAAGATAGGCATCTTGGAGGGAACGCTTGAGGACGGAGCGGTAATGGTGCTTGCGGTGCAGGGGCCGAGCGTGGCCGAGGCAGTCACGCGAGTGGCGAGGGTTCCCTATCGCTTCATAGAAGTGGTACAGGGAGAGGATTGCCCCGAGTGGCTGTTGGCACGGCGCGAATCGCCCCGAAACCCCTTTGATCTTAACACCCCCGGGGCAGCGAGAAGCGCGTTCCTCTCCGACGGGGAGTTAAGGATCCCGATATGTGCTCCGTACTACAACGACTCGCTATTCCCGCCTGAAGAGCCACCGCGGCGCAGGCCTCGCAGGACTGCTACGCGGGTAGCGCCAGCTGAGGCGCCGGCAGAAGCTCCCGCCCCAGAGCCGGTTGCCCCACCGGAGACTCCCACCATAGATGAAGACCTGAGGGACATATTCGCGGCGGCGGAGATCACGTGGCAACCCGAGTACAATGCATGGGTTGCCCCAGGCCTGTCCCTGCCCCACTCCCACCCTAGAGGGCAGCTTAATCTAAGCCGCCCGTTGGTAGTTGTAGGCCCGCGGTTCGACATGAGCAAGCTGCCGTACAGCGGGGTGGCGGGTAGGGTGCATTTCGGGATATCTGCCCCCCTGGGCAACTATATGGGAGACGAAATGCCTAATTGGGGCTTGCTCTTAAGTCCCATAGGCACCGGTTGCGTGCGATACGATGGCTGTTATGATGCGCTTATTATCAGCGGTAGTGTCAATAAGTTGCCGTGGTGGGCTAAGGCTATAGACAGATACACCCCACCGAGCGCTCCTTCAGAGTGGGCGCCCATAGCCAGGTGGCCGTTGATACGATACGTTGTCATCTCGCCCGGAGGAGAGGTGTATATTTTCACTAAGCCATCTTTGGGAACGACCGATAGCGGTGCGGAGTTCTACGCGGGTGCTCATTGTATTACAGACAAACAGTTGGATAGCAGGATCGTAAGCACTGATGGTGAATATCGAAGGTACAGCGCCGGCCTCAACGGCCCTCATGTCGGGAGTAATGGCGAGCCGTGTTGGGGTAACGCCAAGGGTTGGGTCTCTAGCTCCGACACGGCAACGCGCGTATCGATTTACCTGCTGTATCTCACATCGGCCAATACGTCGGACTCGCGTGGAGCACTTAGCTTATCCTCCGCCGCTGCAGGTCAGCTGCTAGAAAAGCGTAAGCGTCAGGGGGTGATTGAATGATCGCAATAGCAACTACAGATGCAGGGCTAGTAGGGCTGGAAGAGCGTGAGGAGATAACTCCCGGCTTCATGCCCGTTACGGAAGAGGAAGAGGCGGCCTTAATGGCTCGCGATGACATAGCGATGTGGTCTTACGCGGAGGTTTATGGCGAGTACTTGCTGTGCGGAATCACAGAGGCAAACGGATGGGGGCGCGCTGGGCAGAACTGGGTGTCGATATCGTCTGACGCGATTACGGAATCTGACCCCAATGCGGCGTTGGTCAAACCAGACAATCGCAGAAGCTTTGTCGGCGACTGTATGCGCGCTATCCTTCCGGTGGTGCGCAAGCCAATTCAGATATGCGTCTTCAAGCACCTGATCCCATGGATGGAAGAGCAGGATCGCTATATGGTTGGCGTGTGTCAGTCGCCCCATATAGGCGCAGAATACAGCGGAGTTAAGCGCTATACAGCAGGCGGCCGTCCCGTGCTCCTGACTAAGGGAGGGGTGCTGATTACGGCCCCCAAGCCTTCCGACGGCGGGCTAATTTACCACGCAGATGATTGGCGTGAGTTGGCGCGCACAATCCAAGATGCCCAGTCGGAGCAGATAACAACACGACCGATTGGCGATGTATGCGCTAGCGCATTCCGCAGAGCGCTTAACGAGACGCAGCAAGTGCTCAGTAGCAAGCAGCAAGCACTGGCCAGACTCGAGAGAGAGTACAGCGAAGTGCTGAGCGGGATCAAGGCGTTACAGCGCAGGAAGGAACAGCTTAACGAAGTGATATCTGGGGCGAGGCCGCTAGATCTGCCTAAAATACCCGGCATACGCTTTGTTAGCGCGATATCGGATGAAGATTTGATCATACAGACCGACCCCATACCGCTACAGTATGTGCATGACGGATCAATATATACGCATGACCTTGGCGAGTTTGTCATTCGCCTTAATGTGTCGACGATGGCGCTGTCATGCTACAACATCACGCGCAGAATCCGCTCGTTCGGCTCAGAGGCTATGTCTGCGCCGCACGCATGGGATGATGGGCGCGTGTGCTTGGGCAATGCGTCTTATCTGCTCACCGAGGCGATGATGCAGCTCGACCTTGGATCTGCGTTATCGCTTGTCATATCGTTCTTGCAGAGCGCCAATCTAAATGATGGCGCCGGGGTTGGTGCTGTGGTCTGGCCGCTATCGGGAGTCAGCACAATGACACCTGAAGAGGCGGCGGCTGCCGAGGAACGCTATGGCTCAGACGATGACGCGCCACCGATGCCCGACGAAGACGACGAGGAAGAAGAGGAGTGACGGCGTGGCCGCTCTGACGGGCGGCCTTGCCAAAAACCGCAAAGATGCGTTATATACTAAGTGTACCCCGGAATTTCCAATTGACGCGAAAGGAGTTGCGTGATAACGCTAGTCCCACACAAAGCGACGCCGGTGTTTCACACTCTGCTCGAGCCTAAGGTTCTAGTGTCGCCGGCAATTGCGGAAGATCTATCGCAGATATCACGGCACGTTTCAAGCGAAGTTGGATTTATGGGTCTTGTCGAACGCGAGCTCAAGTACTCGGATGAGAAGATATTGGTCGCCGACTACTATCGAATCACAGAGATATTCCTGCTCGAGCAGGAGTGCCACTCTGGCACGACAGAGCTGTCGGCGGATGCGATGGCTGCGCTGGGTCGCGAGTTGATGGGGCGAGGAAACGACGACTACGACAAGCTCAGGTTTTGGGGGCATACGCACCCGTTTGGGAGTGTGTCTCCAAGCTCGCAAGATGAAGCACAGATGACGATCTTCAGGCGGAACGGATGCCCGTGGTTCCTGAGAGGCATCTTCGCCCCGACACATTGCGAGTACACGATCTTCAACTACGAGTTGAACGGCGTGTGGCGTAATGTGCCATGGGAGGTTGACTACCCCACAGAGGATCGCGCTGAATACTGGAAGCAGCAGCTGGCGGAGAAAGTCAAGCGCATCGAATACGGGGGATTCAATCAGGGCAAGAAAACTAAGGGCGGCAAAGCCAGCAGCAAAAGCGCGACGGATAACGCCGCCACGCAGGCCACGCGCTCCTGGCTATGGGGTGGCGACAACTACGCGGGGCTCGACTAATGGCAAACATCATAGATCCGTCAAGACACCTGGCGGTGTTTGATCCAAGGTCGTTCAACGATCGCGTAGACATCATAGGGGCGGGAGCTACGGGTAGCTATCTGGCCCTAGGCCTAGCGAAGCTAGGGGTAGAGCATATTCGCGTGATAGATGGCGATGTGGTTGCTGAGCATAACATTGCGAATCAGTGCTTCGAGCAGTGCCATATCGGGCAGGCGAAGGTCGCGGCTTTAGCCGACGTAATCAAGCGCGCAACGGGTTGCGAGATAGATACCGTAATGGGATTTGCTCCAGGCGATGTAGAAAAGCCATGGGCTCCCTATGTCTTCCTCTTGACAGATACCATGGCGTCGCGGAAAACCATCATGGCTGATATAGAGGCTGAGCTCGACACGCGCTGCGTGATCGAGACCCGTATGGGCGCAGACTTGGCGCGAGTGTATGTAGTCAACCCCGCCATGCCATCAGAGGTGGAACGGTGGTCCAGCACTCTAGTGAGTGACGATGATGCAGAAGCATCACCATGCGGAGCGACCACAACCGTCGGACCTACGGTGTACACACTGGCGGGCATTGCTTTGTGGCAGTTTATTCGATATCATGGTTGGTCGCTAGATGCTTCTAAATTTGAGCGTCCAGAACACGAGCTTATTTATGGGCTGAATCCATTCTCTTACGTCTCTACCAAGTGGTAGACCACATTCACATCAGAAGGGAATTCACAAATGACGAACGTAACGATCGCTCGCGTCCCAGGACAGAGGAAGGACATGATGGTCGAGGATGGCTGCACCGTTCGCGAGTGCGCCAGGCTCGCAGGCATCTCCTGCTACGAGTCCGACTCCGTCATGATTAACGGGCGTCCAAGCATCTTGAACGCCGAACTCCGCAACGGTGACATTGTCACCATTTCCGCGAAGGTGAAGGGGAACATGCCTGACTACATCGACGTCACAGTCGCCAGGGTCCCTGGCGAGAGGAAGGTCATCACCCTCAACGGCGGCAGGACCGTGAGGGATGCGCTCGGCCAGGCCGGTATGTCCGTGGGAGACAAGGACGAGATGCGCGTCAACAACCGCATCGCCAACCTCTCATATGAACTGAGGGACGGCGACGTCGTTACCCTGACCACCGCGGTCAAGGGCAACTAGACGCCAAGGGAAGGGGGGCGCAAGCCCCCCGACCCCTTGTTCTTTTTAGTCTGGCGTTGGGCCGGATGATGTCTATACTAAGCTTAGGAGGGCACAGTGGAAACTATTCTACGCATAGCATCTGTTCCGCGGCTCGAAGATGGCCGCGGGGAGACTATATCCGAAGTCATGCGGGCGTGGGGCGCGGCGTTGCGAGTAGCGCGCGTGGCGTCATTCAACAAGAAGCAGGCCAATCGCAATCAAGCCTACCGTGTTGATATATACTCCAAGCACTTGAGCACTACGTCCTCCAGGGCTAGGGCGTGGGTGCAGTCTATTATTGTCCAAAACTTGGTGGATCATAATATGTGGTCTGCTGGCGCGCCAACTACGGATTTTGTTTTTGAGTGGCATAACGCCTATAATGATGATGAGTGTGTGGACGTATCTATAATAGAGGCTGATCACGCGGGGGGAGAGGAAAGTGGGGACGCTCCAACTCTTTTCTAAAGAGTTTGCGCTGGGCTTTATTGGCATGATGATCGGCACGGGGTATCTAGCCCAGGCCATAAAGTCGATCCCGCCAATAGCGCGCTATTTCAAGGTCAGGCGCAAGTTTTGCGGCATGATGTGTGCGCTGGCAGCGGCTTTCATCTGCGCCGTAGCCTATCAGGTGGCAGGAGCGGTGCTGTCTGAGGTGCCATTCTCGTGGTCTACTATTCCTGCCACGACCATTGTATATGCTACAGCTTCAAGCTTTGCATACGAGTGGTTTATTAAGAAGACTAAGGGCGACGATGAGTTGCCTCCTAAATAGAATGCGCTATACTGTATGGCGTGGAGGATACCATGAATAGATTCGATCCAATTGAGCCAGAGCTGGTAGAGTCCGCGCACATGGCGGTATTGCACATGAAGGAAGCCGCCCTCAACGAGCTTGCCCAAGACATGAATGTAGACCCATCCGTGCTTTTGGCTCTTTCGGAATCTATCCCGGAACCGGAGGGTGAAGAAGCTCCGCCAGAGGCTATCGAGGCCCTTAAAGCCATGCTGATGGCACACGCCCCAGAGGTGGTGGACGAGCCTCTCGAGGAAGAAAGCGCCGACCCCGAAGAAGATGAGGATTTCGACCCATGGGCGTCAGAGTTTTTGGGGGAATGAAATGCGCGAGCAGACACTTACTAAACTAGCTAAGCTTAGCCGCGACGGCCTAACGGGTGATCGCATGAAGGCTGCTCGCTTTGGATTGATATGGCCACTTATCGCCCCGCGCGTTGCCGACAACATGCTCGATGTGGGTACTACGAAAACCGCCGCTGGACTCATCCCCGCTGCGCTTGTAGCGGCAATGGTGGGCATACCGACCCTCAATGCACATCTGCAGCGCAGCCAGATGGAGGCGTATAGCAGGGGACGTAAACAGATTATCAACGAATACGCTCCGATCATGGCAGCCATGATGGGGCCGTATGGTGGATTGGGAATGCCTACCACGATGCGCAATCTAACAGGCTTACAGGGCCCAGGAATGGCATAAGGAGAGTAATATGGGACGCTTGTCTGGTATGCTAAAAGTAGCTCAGGATCCGATGATGATGGCTCAGGCTGGCGGCATGCCGATGGACCCTGCCGCAATGGGCGGGGGGATGCCAATGGATCCCGCGATGATGGGGGGTGGCATGCCGATGGACCCCGCAATGATGGGCGGTGCGCCGATGGACCCCGCGGCAATGGGCGGAGGTATGCCTCCCGTGGGTGGTATGCCTATCGACCCCAATATGCTGGCGATGATAGCCAACGCACCGGCGGGAGCTCCCGGGGCGGCGGAACCAGAACCTAGCATTGACCAGAACCTGCTACAGCAATCGCTGCGCGTGGCGGATTCCGCGCTTGACCTAGCTAAGGCTCAGACGGAAAAGGTTGACGACATCTCTACGCAGCTTGCTACCGTGCTGCAGGCCTCCGGAGCCCTTGAGGGCATAGGGCCGCAGGATCTGCAGGATATTGCTGCGGCCCACGAGGCGGAACCTCCAGTCAGCATATAAGGACAGCCACAATAAAGCAGGGGCGGCCCTCGCAGGCCGCCCCCTTGCTATTAGCGACGCACTATGCGCGGGTTAGCCGCCTAGCCAGCTCAACCAGCTCTGATATGTCAGCCGGAGCTTCCTCTTGGGGGGCCGCCGGCGGAACGAGGGCAGGGAAGTTGCCCGTGAAGGCGCGCATCATATTCTGCAGTGCGTTGTTTAGCGCTTCAGTCTTCTGATAGTCCAACATCTCGTGCACGTAAGCATCCAGCTTATCAATGCTATGCGCGATGCGGTCAAGAAGGCGTATAATAACGCCCATTACCGCTAGAGCGGCTACGCTCAGACCCAACATTACGTATTGCACAACGTTCTCCTCTCGGGTTTGTGTACATAATACGCACGCGATGGCTTGGGCCCCCAAGCTTTACGCGTGGCGGCAAGAATGGCGCTCCTTAAGTAATCCAGCTCTTGTGGAACATCAAACGTAGAAACAACTATATGATGGTCTAGGTCGTGGGGGTATCTTGCGTCAAACTCCTGATCACAATTCTTGCAATAAGCCGTGCGCACCGCAACAGGGCCGCGGAAAACATCGTCAGTCATAGCAGTAGCCTCATCACCCAGCATCACCGGATTGACGTGTCTGATCCACAGATAGTTGATCGACTTTAAATAAGCGATATGTACGAACGGGAACGATAGCGAGAAGCACGCGTCGGGCGAACCTGTAGCGTGTTGTACCGGTACGTAGTACGGCACAAGCGGGCGCCCCGAGGTGGCGCACACGATATGGGCTACCCCGTTGACATAAGCCTCTTCGTCATGCACGCTCATTGTCACCGTGGAGCGATCTATCCACGCCGGAATGGCTAGGCTATTGTCCGTGTGTCGGGACGACTCGTATATCCACCTGCCATTACGTAATTTAGCCTTGAAGTCATCGTGGACTAATAGCCCGCCGATCTTGGCGCAGAGGTTGTCTGGCGGTCCATCGGGGGTCTTAAGTTGAACGTGCATAACTGCCTCCTGGTAAATGAGTGCTAAAGCATAATGAATTATGTTATAAACAACTCGGGACGTCAAGTGGTCGTTGGGTCATGGCGCTTTGGATAGGCCAATGCGTTGTGGCCCTGCTTTTAATTAGGAGGCTACGATGCCTGATGTGATGTGGAACTCCGGCAGACGCACCATGTTGTTAGACGAAGAGGACCAGGTGTTGCATCCCGGCGAAATCAAGGATGCGATACCGCTGCTGCGCAACGGTCGAAGTCTCGTCGTGAGGGCTGACAGCGGCATGGTTGTCGGCACCTATACGACTGGGTGGGTTTCGTTCCCGCCGGTAGCAGACGACGCCCCCGGATGCTGCGTGGGCCTGAGGGACGAAAAGTTCGATCCCGAGAAGCCCATCGTGGTCATGCTGGACGGCAGCCGCATCCGGCTGCTCCCCGGAACAGCTACCAATCTCATCCGCGACGCGATCGGGGGGATGAGATTTGAGGGTGAGCAGGCGCGAACGATCGAGTTCTACGACCCGTCGGATCTCCGGCGTCGTTCCGTCACGGTATACGTGATGGGGGTTGACGTGCCGGGGGTCGACCAGGTGCGCTACATGGCTTTCGCGCGAGACATCCCGCGTCTGCCGTGGCGCGTCGAAGGCACCGAGGGGTGGAGGCGGTGGCTGAGCCTCCCGCGGGTCAATGGCACATTTGTCCGTGAGGATTTCGGGGTCATCCTCCGGATATTCGAGAGAGACCCCCTTGTGGACCCGGCGTTCGGCGACACTGCCATGGTAAGGCTACCATGGCCGGGAGCCCCGTGGCGTAGAGACCAGGACGGGCTCACCTATCTCTGGTACAGGGGTAGGGTCATGGAGCTGGAGGCGGAGGGCGGGATTGCCCAACTCCGCCGGCAGACTGGTCGCGTGGAAATGGTGTCGAGAGACGCCTTCCAGGACGCCGCGCGGCTCGCCGCGCTATTCGAGGTTCCTGAAGAGCCCGAGAAGCCGAAGCGGGTAAGCCGGAAGAAGGCCGCCGACGAGGTGGCAGAAGAGCCGGCTGGGTAAAGTCCAGGGTCGGGGGCGCCTTCGGGTGCCCCCACAACCCAGGAGGTGTGTTGATGGTTGTTTGGTTGCTGTGCGTACTCGAGTTTTTTCTTACAGCGCGCGTGGACACTCACACGGCTAAGTGCTCATGGTATGGCATAGAATGTCATGGACGCGAGACGGCCAATCAGGAGATATACAATCGCAAGGAGATGACGTGTGCTCACGTGAATGCCCCATTTGGCTCTATTATCATGGTGCAGCATAATGGCAAGAGTATATTTGTGCGCGTGAATGATCGTATCCCTCGACACTATCGCCGGGAGATAGACTTGAGTGAAGTGGCGTTTTCCAGACTTGAAGACCTGGACATAGGGGTCATTGACGCCACGGTGACAATATGGTATGCTCCCAGGCGAGAATTAATTTTCTTCTGGCCGTAAGGAGCCGGCATGATAATAACCAACACACTAGGCCTGCCCGATGCGTTTGTTAAGGCAGCTAGCACCGGCGCATATCCGCCATCTCTATGGCGGCATAGGGTGAGTCAACTAACCGGCTCAGTCCGTATGCGCTGGTTTGAGCTAGCACGCTGGGATGAACTGAGGAGCGATGCTTCCGAGCGGCTATGGGCCATCATGGGCACCATGCTACACAACTTCATCGCAGAGCATTGCGGTGACAACGAGATATCAGAAGAGCGCCTGACCTATCATCATACGATAGGAGAGCGCTCCGTGGCGATATCCGGGCAGGCTGACCTGCTAACTCAGATTGGCCCCGATAGCTACAGGCTGACTGACTGGAAGTTCTGCAAGGTAGCAGCGCTGTCTTATGACAAAACTAATTGGCTGATGCAGTTAAGATGCTATGCGTGGCTGTATAGCCTTGTGGGATTTCCCGTCAAAGAGGCTGAGCTTGTGTTGATCCTGCGTAATAGAGAGGCTTATAAGGCGGCGTTTACATTCGACTATCCACAATCTGACGTGGTGCGGTATCCTGTCGATCTATGGGATTTTAAAACGGTAGAATCATGGAGCCGAGAGATGTCCGAACGTTTAATCCTAGCCGATGAATTAGCAGTTGCCGGCGCGCCCGAGGACGAAGTCCCGCCGTGTTCTGATGAAGAGCGGTGGTACACCCCCGAGCGCTGGGCAGCTAAAAAGAAGCGCGCGACTCGTGCTTCTAGGGTATTTAATAATGAGGCGGATGCAGTGGCGTATATCGCCGCTCGCGAAAAGCCCGAGGATTATGTTATAGATCATAGGCTGGGTCGCTCCGTGCGTTGTGGTTATTGCGCGGCGCGTCATCTTTGCTCCCAATGGGCCGAGCAGCAGGTGCTGGAATCGGCCGACAACACCGAGGAAGGAGATAGTGAATGAGTTTCGTTGTCCGCGCTGCAGAGCGCAAGAAGGCCAAGCTACGCGTGGCCTTGATGGGACCGTCCGGATCGGGCAAGACTTATACGTCGGTGAAGATTGCTAAGGGTTTGGGCGAGAAGACCGTAGTGATTGATACAGAGCAGCATCGCGCCGATCTTTGCGCAGATATTATGCCATTCGGAATAATTGACCTTGGCGAGCCGTATTCTCCCGAGCGCTATATCGAAGCACTGAAGGTTGCTGAAGAGTCTGGTGCAGGAACGATCATAGTAGACAGCTTGACTCACGAGTGGTCGGGTATTGGCGGCGTCTTAGAGATACAGGCTCAACTGGCCAACTCTCCTAAGATGAATAGCTTCATGGCATGGGCTAAGGTGACTCCGCGTCACAGGGCGCTAATCGAGGCACTGTTGCGCAGCCCGGCTCATATCATCGTTACCATGCGGACGAAGACTAAGTGGGTGGTTAACGAAGAGGCTGGTCGCAGCAAGCCCGAGAGGGTTGGGCTCGACCCCGTGCAGAAGGATGACATTGAGTACGAGTTCATGGTGTCATTCCTGATGGACCATGAGCATAACGCGTATCCGGTAACAGATCACACGGGTCTCTTCGACTCGAGCACCGTGTTGAATAAGCCGGGCGAAGAGCTAGGCGAGCGCCTGTTGGCATGGCTAAACTCCGCGTCGGACCCCGAACAGCTAGCCGAGTACCGCACCCAGATGCGTCAGCGCATCATAGATTCGGGTAAGTCGTGGGAGGAGTATCGCGCTGACATGATCGCCAGTGGAGTAGAGCTGCCCGAGGCAGCGCCATCCATGTGGCGTCTCGATGATTACGTGGCCGTGCTAAACGCGCTTAAGGCGCGCGAGTCGTAGCGTGAGGTCGGGGGGTGTGAAGCGAATAGCGCTTTGCGCCCCCCTTGACCGCTTTGTTTTTTTAGTTTATACTATCAGCGAGGTACGATGTGGCCCCGAATGGCGAGGAGAGATGATGATCGTACTAAACGGTGATACTCCAGCGTACCGCGTTGTATGTTTGAGCGATTTGCATACTGGGCACCCCATGGGGCTTGTGCCTAAGGATTCACCGGTGGCTTCACCCGATTACACCCCACAAGGCCGGTGGCAGAACACTCTGCGTGAATTCTATTACGACCTAGTTAAGCGTTACGCTAAGCCGGATATGGTCATATGCAACGGAGATGCGCTAGACGGTCCGGGACGCAAGAGCGCCGGCATGGAGCAGCTGACTACAGACATGGCCATCCAGAGCGATATGGCATTCGACGCACTAGAGGTATGGCAACCAGCTGATGGATACCGCATCTTGAGTGGCTCCGGCTATCATGTTGATGGATATGGCACGTGGGAGCGCACCCTAGCTGACCGTTTAGGGGCTACCTACAATAACGAAGACTACTTTTACATTGAGGGAACCCCAATACACGTTCGGCATTATATTGGAGTGGGGGCAAATTCCGGCACGCAAGTCGGCATACTCGGTGGCGACGCCATCAAGATGCTGCTAGCGCGTGAAACCGTTAAATACCCCGAGGCTAAGGTGTTGATCCGCTCTCATGTGCATACTTATACATTCGCGGGCACCTCTAAGTGGTTGGCAATGACGTTGCCTAGTCTACAGCTGCCCTTCACGCTGTATGGCTCTAGGATAGCCCCTAAGGCTTATGACGTTGGCATTGTGATATTGGACTTTGACCGGAATGGCGGCGTGGCTTGGCATCCAGAGCTACTTGATATTAAGGTTACAGTTCCGGAAACCGATCATTATTCAAGGGGGCGTAGGCGTGTTTAGGTCGCACAAGCGGCGCGCGGAGACGCGCAGCCATGGAGTCCCCGCGGGGGCGTTATGCGGAAGTACTGGTGGGACACACACTGTCGAAATAAGCATTGACGACCTTGAAGCTATTGCGGCATCGCGTGAGGCTAAGATATTCGAGCCGGGAGAAGACGAAGTCATCATGAAGTATTGGGGCCGCGTCCCAATTAAAACGCTCTTGCAGTATCTCAATCAGAACTTCAAGAAGAGTCACACGCTTAGCCAGCTAAAGCACAGGAGAATAGCGCTTACGCAGCGTTCTAAAGACTAGCTCGCCAACCACGTGTTGGTGGAGTAACGGGGCCGTCCTTGCTAGTCGGGGGCGGCCCCAGCCTTTATTCGCTTTTTTGACGATAGTACTATACTATCGGTGAAGCATAGACTAGGAGGATTGATGTGGCTCGCCATACAGTCGAACCGTATTGCGCTGAAGACCGGAGCGTGGGGTCCACCGGCGAGGATGAAGTTAGGCTGCCTATGGCGTGCAGCAGCCTCATCTTGACGTTCGGGGGCGATGCTGCTGGTTATGACGTTTCGTTCAACAACGAAGATACCTACGGCCCGGGAACGGACTCGCTGCGGAAGAAGCATTTCGAGCCCAACCAGGCGGTAACGATAACTAACTTCAAGGTGCGATCCATTAAGGTCTGCAGCGGTAATGGCGCCAAATGGGGATACCTAGGCTTTGTCAGCCCGCGCACGGGGCTGGCTATTAGCGTGGAGTCGTAGTAATGGCAACGCCGCCATCTAAGCTCATAGCTAGGTTGCTGGGAGAGCCGAGCATCCCGCTTGCGGGTAATATCGGCATGCTGGACCGTCTACGCCTGAATCTGGAGCGCCACGCTCTTCGCAGGGGAACTGACGTTATGACGTTAATTGCAAAGGAGCTAGCTACGCCGCGAGGCAAGCGGGCGCTCCTAGCGGCCATCGCCGTCGGTGGGGCTCTGGGTGGGGGCAGTCTGGCGTGGACGCTAGCTAAAAACTCCCCTCAAGGCCCGTCACGGTTAGCCAATGCGCTAGAGCGTGCGCTATTTGCTGACGAACCGGAGGCGGTGCCGGACGTCATCCAGCCGGAGCCCGAGCCGGAGGTTATCACTCCAGCGCCGGAAGAGGAGATGCCATGGGGCCAATATGGGATGATGTAGAGCAAGACAAGACGGCTGGCATTGGCAGCTATTTGCAGGCATTGCGCTACCGAATGGGGCTGGGCAAGATGGCGCCAGGCTTTTTGGCCAGAGCCCAGCGCAACGCTCTCGAGCTCAACCAGGCCAAGCTAGACATTGACAAGCTTACCAAGAGCAACAACATGTTTAAGCTTCTCACCGCAGGCGGCATAGGGGCTGCGGTAATGGCGCTGCTTAACTCCAAGCACAAGCGTGAATCTAAAGAAGGCGGTGCGCCTACAATCATAAGGTACGGTAGCTGATGGATACATATCTCGGGACGCTACGCGCGAAACTAGCAGCTGCGCCGTTTAAGCTAGAGCCCGGCAAGATCAACGCCATGGCGGAGTTGATGCAAATCCTCGGCGGGGGGCGTTACGGCGCGACAAGCGGTGGGTTGATGAACTTTGGGCCTACTGTGTCTCAGTGGGCTAAGACTAACCCCGGCTGGGCAATAGGAAGCGGACTAGTGGGCCTGAATCTTCTCCCCGACCTTCTGGGGGGAGTGCCCATTATAGGCAACATGTTCCGCAGAAATCAGAGGTAGTCATGCGACTAGCTGAACTACTAAAAGAAGCCGCATCTGCCACGGGGACCACGGCGCAGTCCGTCAAGGTGAGCCAGCCTCCCAAAGTGAAGACTCCCGCGCCAGTATTGCCGACGGCGGCTAAGATAAAGGCTCCTGCGGTAAAAGCCGTCCAGGCGCCTAAAATCCCCACCGTCAAGCCTCCAACCGCCTCTATGCCGAGAGTTGTCTCCGGCCTGGAGATCGCCCTGCCATCGGCGAATGAAATCCTAGCGGATTCGTTCGGCGTAAACACCAAAGCGGCGTCTATGAAGAAAGAGGCGATAACCCCCGGATTGCTAGCGGCTGGGCTAGCTCTCCCCTTGCTTTTGGGGGGCGGCATGATGGCTGGCGGTCGCGCTGCTGCCACCAGGGGATACCCGCAGCGGCTAATCAACTTGTCTTATGAGCCAACGGTGGGAGGGTGGCTTGCCAGGAGACTGGTGGGCACCAATATCCCCACCCGCCAAGCTACATTCACGGGGAAGCGCCTCCCTGCCAGCGTGCTATCCGGGCTGACTGATGCTCAACTTGTTAATGCCGAGGGATACCTGCCGGCGCATATTCGGAAGGGTATTCAGGCAGACATCACCAACTTCGGATTCAGCCCACGGGCTCAAACGCTCAGGCTTAGCAATGCCGAGAACGCCATGAGGCGAGCCGTGGCGCAGGGGGTAGACCCCAATGTTGCGAATGTAACATCACTGCAAACCGCCGGTCTACCGGAGCAGGCTAAGGAGATGCAACAGGCCATGTCTACGGCGGCTACTAAGCCCTCCGGTGGTTCTCCCTGGAAGTGGTTGCTTGGTGGCGCCTTGGCAATGTCGGCTCTAAATGGGGGCTTGGGCGACATCCTTGGCTTGAATAGGCGAGACGACCGTCAGCAGACTCGCCCGATGCCGATGATGACTATGCCCATGATGTATATGTGATAACATGGGACGCTTAACTAATCTCAGAACGAAGCTGGCGATATACGGACCGTGGGACACGTTTGACAACGCAATGCACATACCCGGCACATACGGCGCCACCCCGCTACTCCCGCAAGGCCCTGAGGGGGCGTGGCTAATGAGCCAGGGCGGCGGTCCGCTTAGAGATCGGCGCTCCACATTCCAGCGCTTGCTAGGCGACGAACAGCGCAGAGCGGCAATAGCCAAGGCTAACGCCAGAGCTAGGGCGGCGGCTAGGCGTAATGCATCACAGCCCAAAGCTAAAGTGCCGCGTCCGGCAATAGATCCGTGGTCGACTATTGATCCCAAGAGCATCCCGGTGCAGAGGGCGCGCGCTACTGCCGGGGCACCCCCTCCGGCAGCGCCATTGGAGGTCCCACCGCAGATCCCCCCAGCAGCGCCGCAGAAAATCCCGCCACGGATTCCCCAGGCAGCAGCGCAGACGCCTAAGTCGGCTCCCGCGGCGCAGGCGGCGACTCAAGCCGCCACACAGCCCTCAGGCCCCGGGGGCATCCCATGGGGATGGCTGATAGGCGGAGCCTTGATCGGTCAGCTGCTCAATGGCATGGGCAGGCGCAGAGATGATGAGGGGTATTATCCCCCTCGGCGCGCTCCCGTGATGATGATGTATGGGTGACGACGTTAGCTACCTGGGCGCGTTGCGCGCTAAATTAGCGTGGACCAATCCAATGCCATCCGGTGGGTTTCCTGTCGCCCAAACTCCGGCTGCCGCTGGCGGGCTTAGGGGCTTGTGGGGGCGCATGGGGGCTGGAGGCAGGGCTGGAGCCATAGGGATGATTGCCATGTCTGTATTGCCATCAATCCTTAACATGGTAACTGGTAATCAGCAAGCCATGGCAGAGGGGCGCGCGGCCATGCAACAAGCCATGCCGTTGCCCACTGCCCCCACGATGATGCAGCCTAATATGCCCATGCAGATGATGCAGGATCCGATGACGTTCAACAGCTTTAGGATGCCCAATGTAAGTATTGGATGAGATGGTGGAAGACAAGGCATCACGAGACGTTACGCACGAGCTGGAGGCCATGGATGGTATCCTGGCGCGGTTGCGCCCGTATCTCCTGCAGACTCGCGCAGAGCGCGCGCATGCGCAAGCCTTAATCAAGACACAGCTGGATATCTCCTATATGCTGTGTCGCTCGCTTGACATTAATGAAGCGCTGTCTCAGTGCCTGGTGCGCATATCGCACAATACGCCATATGACGCTGGGGCGATTTACCTTTTAGAGCCCAGCGGAAGCTTTGGTCTGGCCTTGGAATACAAGATGCCGCGTCATCTTAGCGGGCGGTATCCTAGCTTTGATAGCGAGTCGTATGCGGTCAATTTCGCCTCGATAGGTGATGCTTACTTCGGGCCGTATGTTACATTTATGGCCATGATTGACAAGACATCAGATCCCGAGAGGGACGCTGAGCGACAGATAGCGGTGCTGCCGATGACTAGCCATCGCGGCACCGAGGGTGTGCTGGTTATGCTGTCAGAGGATGAGTTTGACTGCGACGTGGCTCTCCGCAATGCATTGTCGTCCATATCATCCAATATGGCCTCTACGATAGCGCGTATACGCACCATGCACGCCCTTAGGGAAAGCAGCGTACAGCTCCAGCTAATGTCGGATCACGCTAGCGAAGGCATAGCCATTACCGACAAGGGCATTGTGGTGCGTGCCAATAGAACGCTCTCTAACTGGCTGGGCCTTGACGGAGAGGCCATACAGGGAGAGCCGATTAGTCGCTTTATCCGTTGCGTGAATGGCCAATCCTACAACCTAGTCGGATTCAGCGGCGCCGTGTTGCATCCCGCGCGCTGTGAGGTACACCACCTGAATCGCGTCAACGGCTATGAGGATTGCTCGGTATGGGTAGTGCGAGTGACATCACCAGAGGGGTAAGGCGTGTCGAGCGATATACCTTGGCGCGAAATCGTCGAGTTTATGGCATATACCAAGACCGTGCTGGGCACTCTGGAGTCGCGCTTGACCGAAATCGCGCAGGCTACGGAGCGCTTGCGCGATCGCGTTGAAATGATAGAGCGCGAGCAGGTTATTCACGATCAAGACCAAGCGCGCATCATTGCCCTAGAGGGGAAGAACCCCTGTGAGCAGTGTATGTTTCGCAAGAACTTCGAGACTTTCTATGCCAATGAATGGCCCGCAGTGCGCAACAAGGTTTTGGTATGGAGCGGAATCATAGGCGCAGCAGTGGTTGCGGCCAACATACTTATTAAGGTGCTATAATGGCAGACGTGCATAAACTCCCCGAAGAGCAGTTTATGATAACGGGCAACTTCGCCAATGTATTACGCGGAGATATTCTTGATCACTCCAAATGCGCTGCCATGGCCGAAGACCGCAACGGAGTTAATGCCACGCAAGAGGTGCTCGACCTAAACTCACTAATAGTTGTTGGCGGCGCGCTACGCATACGCATACGCGGCGGTTCGTTTGCCTTATCGCCATATAGCGTTAAACTAATAGCAGAAACGCTTACGGGAAATAGGTGGGTTTTGCCTATCACGCTGCACATTGACGAAGGATAATATGCCCACCAATCTGGTTAAGACCGAAAGCGATGAAAGATTGTGGCGCCAAGCTAAGGCGCTTGCAGCCAAGAATGGACACAAGGAAAACTGGGGGTACATCGTGAGCATATATCAGACAATGAAAGGCCGCGACGCGGCCAAGCAAGCCGCGTTGTATTGCCTGGCGCTTAACCCGGAGTACGTTAGCGGATCACTTGCCCTGCGTCACATGGAGAAGCAGGCTGGATTCTGGACGGCCCCTCGTCTCGGCTTTCTCGAGAAGGTGGTGCGCTCCCTCCCGGTCTTTATGCGGCCTAGCGTGCAGAAGATGATAGTCAGCATTAAGTATCCCGAGCTATATGCCATCATCTCCGCCAAGGGGCACCGCAGGAGGCTAGAGGCTAACAAGATGCGCGGCCTGCTCCGGGCCATAACCAACGAAAACCAGTCACTAGCCAGGGATCTTGCCCACAGCCGCGCAGAGGGTGTCTGGAACTTGCTCTCCGGCCCCAATGCACCACGCGGCACGGATCCCAACTGGAAGCTACTCTTCGGCATATAATCCCGCTCACATCTAGCGTGAGGGCTCGGCTTCGGCCGGGCCCTTTCGTGTCTAAGAACGTCATTATTGCGTTATAAAACAACTGATACGGCTGCATGTTTTTGAAGGGAGGTGATGAATGACTACCGTATTGATAATCATCAACCTTATTATTGTGGCATTGATTTATCTGGGTGCAGTAGAGATGCTTGTGATGTTAGGAGTTGAGAGGCGCGAAGCGCGGTGGTGGTATGTAGAGGCGTTTCTTAGGGGTGCCGGTCGCGCCATGGGCGATCCGCCGGCGGGCGGCGGAACAGAAGATGACGATCACGACGATGACTATTACTTCACGGAATAACACGGAAAGGAGGAATAAGGTGTTGGGCGCAGCCATAGGATTTCTGGTCAGCCTGCCGATAGTGGGATCTTTAGCACTATCATGGGCCGGCAAAGCGCTAGCTGTTGGTGGATCAAGTCTGGCGGGATATGTGCTGAGCAAGGGGCGCCGGTGATGCTAGTAGCAGGTACTTGCATACACCACAACGTCGGCAACCTGATCAGGATGTCGCGGACCATGCCTCCCGGAGGAGTGCTGTTAATACCTAGTGCAAGGGATATGATAGGCACAACTCGCCCCACAACTCTTGAGAGGGCCTGCATAGAGTTTATGTCACGCAAGCCGTGGCTGCTGGTACTCATTGATGCGTTAATTCCCGAGCGGATTGCCGGGCTGGCTTTGACGGAGCGTCCTGAGATATCAGGTGGCTCAGTGCATACCCTGAGCAGTAATATCGTATTGTTGCAGCACGGATGTATTTACACCATTCAATCGCGGCCGGTGATAGCCCTTCAGTCGAGGGGGCGAGTTCCAGACCCCCCGGCCAACCTCGATCGGCCCATAATTATAAGCAATGACTGCAACAATCATCTGCGCTCCCTTCTGGGGGAAACGCCTCAAGAAGGGAATGCCCTGGATGATGCGCTAGCGCAGTATGCTCCGTTATATGCCACATGGCTGGTTGGTAGCAGGGCTTTCGAGAAGCCCATCCGCGACAAGGCTGCTCGCGTGGTGTATTACGGGTTAGCGCACTCAGGGCAACCTAAGCTGTATAGGCTGTAAAACAACCCATCCCCCGGGGAGCAATCCCCGGGGGCTATATCCGAAGGGAGCATCATGCCAATAGCGTTTGAGATAAAGGGCGTGTCCGGCCTGGATGTTATATCGGCAGACAGCCTGCACGATGAGAAGTTTCGCGAGTGGTTCGATGCCGTGCCCATCTCGCAGCGCATAGCGAGTAGGGCAAAATATCGGATGGTATACCGAGACACACGCCCGCAGGCCATGCTGGGTGAGCTAACACTAGATAATGTAGCTGATTTTGAGATAAGGTCTACGAGGGTAACGGTCTGGGTTGACTCACAGCATAGCTACGTTCCGGCTATTCGTTATACGGGGCGTGAAATCCCAGTTCCTCTAAGCGCAAAGGCATATGGAGAATATGGTAAGCATTTGAGGCTTCGGGAACGCATAATCTCGTCCGAAGCTATTTCTGGCGAGTGTGGCCTTGATGGAATCTGTGGGTCTGAATTGTGGCGCTCCGTGATAGCGATGCTCGGGGCGGCAATAGCTATTCGCAACCTCAAGAAACATGCCGCAAGCCCGCTATGGCCGTTCACCAATCTATCGGCGACAACGCCGAGTACAAATAGACCACTGACAGGGAGGCGTAGATAATGCCAGAAGGAACCGACGACCGCCTGGCGGTCTTGGTCGATCGCCTATTGTCTCTCGAGGAGGATCAGAAGGCCTCAGCCAAAGCTTTTAGGGAGCAGATTAAGGAAGTGAAGGCAGAAATAGCTGAGCTGATGCGAGGCGATTAGGGTGAGAGTATTATGCAAAATAAGGAGAGGGCGTTGCTTGGCCTGGGGAGTAAAAAGGCAGGAGCCCGAATGGCTCGGGACAACATGGCCTCATGTCGCAACGTCAAGCCCGCAGACTTCGCCACATCAAGTTACGGTGTTGTCTAGGGAGTTTCCGGCTATAAGCGCTGGAGCCGTGCGACATACCGTAATATACCTGCGGGGAGGCCGAGGCGAGCTTAACAATAGGGTGCAGGTCGCGAGCTTAGGCGACCACCAGCACTGCGTTGCGGTTCAGCGCGCCATTATCACAGCCATGTTGACGCATTGCCGCACGCTGGGCGTCCCGCTGGAATTGGAGGCGTAAATGCGTATACGCTGCAACATCATCGAGCCCCGGAAATTAGAGTATCAAATATTAGAACAAGAGGAGGCTTGGTACTCCCTTGCCGATAGTAAGTTAGCAATTCATCCCCACGGCACAGTGTGGGTGCGTAGTAGCATCTGCCCTGCGTTGTCGTATGCCGCTGGCGAAGGTGTTGCTATATGGCTACGTGGCGAAGCTAAAGCGCTAGACGACTCGGTAACAGTCAGTCCCGCCGATAACTTCTCGGATCATTACGAAGTCGTTGTGCTGCAACGCGTTATCATCACTGCGCTCTTAGCACAAGCGCGCACTCTTAACTGCCCATTCAGCTTGGAGGCGTAGTATGTTAAGGTGCCAGATAGAAATAGTTAACGATAGCAAGCTAAAGTGGCGGGTTTGGGAACAGAGCACGGAATGGTACGAGCCATGGCCGGTAGGGGTGCGATGTGACGACAGTGCGGGCTATGCCGTAGAAGTAAAAGGCAGATATCCACTTGGATACTCGAAGGTTCGTGTGTCAAGCCTTGGCGGGCCAGAAGTGCGTATATCAGGGACGAGCGACTCTTTACGTGTGTGGCTATTTCTGCGAGGCAATCATTCGGGATTTGACTTTGAGCCATCAGTGCGTGGGGGCTTGAACCACTCCGAAGCGATTCAAGTGCAACGCTCTATTGTAACTGCGCTTGTGGCCGTAGGCCGCCGCCTGGATCTGAATGTGGAGGTAACATGCTGAGAGTAGTGTTCAAAATGGGGAACGATAGGTATGGCCGAGATTGCATCAAGATGCGCGTTTGTCACCAATCTCCTGCGTGGTGTTTGAACTACATCCGCGATAATCAGCTGTTCTTTAAAACACCACGCTGTCTTGGATGCCACAAAGACCATGCTCAGCGCTGCGGCGGCTTTGTGGGCAGCAGTAACCATCCAGACGTTGGTGGCTTTTTCTGCGACCGGGGCGAGCTTATGGCGTACGTGTGGCTCAGGGGGGCAGATAGTAGTCGCGACAACGACTGGGCGGTGTGTTCGGCAGACCACGCGGCCGCAGCCTCTATCCACCGTCAGTGCGTAACGATGCTAGTCAACGCTGCACGCCATCTGGGAGAAGAGGTGGAATTTGTGAGTGACTAAAACCCCCACGTCTGGGGTATAAACAATGCGGAGCAATCGCTGGGTGTTGACGCGCTAGCGCGTCCACCCATAATATCATGGGGCGCACGGGAATCGACAGACGTGTGCAAAACGGTCAAGCATGCCATCCAGCCTGGTGGATGTAAAAAACAGGCAAGCCAAGTAATTGGCACAGAGAGACTAGCGGCTTAGTCCGCCGTCCACTCCCAAGCCCGGTCCTCTCAAGGCGGGGGATGGACGTTAATGTGGAGAGGATGTCCGAGTGTCCGAGATGGGGATAGAGCTCACCCGTAAATAGAGCTCGTGTGGGATGGCGAAGAGCCACACCTAAGCATGTAGAAAGCCGTCAGAGCAACGGGCTGGACGGGGGTTCAACTCCCCCGCGCTCCACCATCTTAAGTCCGGCAGCGACACAGGGAGGCGCCAATCCGGTCTCTCCAGGAGTAAATGGGCGCTGGCGAATCGGATCCTGGGTGGCGAATGTGACAAGAATGCCCTATAAGCCGAGCCCTCTGTAGGAGCCGGATTGAGGCTCCGGGAGATGGCGCAGTAGGCTGCGGTCAGACACCGTCCAAAGTACCCCCCATGTCATCCCATTCGAGCCCGGCTGCATTCACCGGAGTGCGGCCAGTGTTGGTCGTTTGTTGTTGATAACAGAAAAGAGGAGACTGATGAGGAACCCATGCGTGATAGGCCGCAGCCGCGCTCAAGGGCCCTGGGTGTTTCTTTCCCTGCGAACGAAGCGGCCCCGCCGGGATGGGGTTGTTCATGTCGCAGTCTCTCAGAAGGAGATCGACAGGATAATCGAGAGGAATGAGGGGAACGATTGGGGTCTCCTGGAAATCCCGTTCGGATGCAGTTTTGTTTCACCCCGGGAGCCAGTCGATAAGCGTCAACAGCGTTTCGGTTCCACAATCGAGAGAAGTCAGAAGAGGGGTTGCAGAGGGTTCCTGACCTTGACTCGCGAGGACTTGGGGCTGGAGAACGAAGACCTTCCTCCCCGAGTCCTTTCTCAGCATATAGTGAATCTCCTGAGCGGGGCCTACGGTGACAAGACGTTCTTTGCAGATATTACGGTACGGGCCTTCATCGAGTTCATTCTCTACATAGAGACCGTCGATTCCGCGCTCTCCAGCAGGAATGTGCGTCTCGGGGAGTCCCGATGGTTTTCAGCGGCTCGCAGGGGGTGTACAAAGCCTTTCCCTTCATGGCTCGACAAGTTCGTCATCCGATACGTGGAAGAACAGGCTGGAAGGTGATTGAAAGGTAGGAGCGCTGGTCAGTCGGGGCGTAGCGCAGCCCGGTAGCGCACTTGCTTTGGGAGCAAGACGCCGGAGGTTCAAATCCTCTCGCCCCGACCAGTGATCAATTGCGGCGGTTGGGAACTCCGTTCAAATCGGAGCGCCGCACAAAGTCCATTTGCTAGCGTGGCGGAATTGGCATACGCGCTAGCCTTAGGAGCTAGTGTCCCAACGGATATGCGGGTTCAACTCCCGCCGCTAGCACCATCAGCGTGGGGGCCTGCTAATACCCAAACGGGAAGATCGACCCCGGACGGGTGCCGCAAAAGGTGGGCCCCCACCCCTTTATCGAAGGGGCGGTCATGCTAACAGCAGACCTGAAAATCAATGGCGTATTGATCTCGCATGTTTACATTGTGCGCGATAGGAATGCTCCCCTGTTTCCTGCAGACAACGATGAATTGCGCTATCATTTCGAGCTGTACAAGCCGGGCACCACGGAGGTGTTCGCGGGTGACATATCCCATCGCTATGGCGATGGTGGAGAAGAGCTCGTCCGAAAAGTGCTCGAGGCATACATCAATAGATCATAACCCAGTCTCACGAAGGCGTGAAAAGTCGCGTACACGCAGGACGTTTGTACACCTGGTGGGTGTCTCACATGATCTAAAGCAACTGAACCCATCTACCCGGAGGTAGCGTGCCGGGCGTGAGACTAAACAACCGAAGGAGGCAGCACATGGCGCGCTGGTTAAGGAAATGGTTTTCGTTCGACAGCCTGGTGACACCAGTCATCATCAAGATCCTGTGGGCTGCAGGTACAACCCTGTCAGTACTCGCCGGGGTGCTCATGATAGGCCTCGGCATCGTCCTGGCCTTCTCCAACACCGGGTATTCGGTTGGCGGGGAATACGTCAGCACCTCGGCGTGGATAGGATGCATTCTGTACGGGCTTATAAATCTGGTCCTGGGCCCGGTGGCGTGGAAGATCATAGTCGAGATCCTATCCATACCCTTCATCATCATCCACAAGCTCGACGCGCTTAAGCGCGAATAAATCCAACTAAATCGACTCAGCGTAGGTGGGGAAGCTGGTGGGTCGCCTACGCGACCTGCCTGGAGACCCACAAATTGCTAAAGTGGATGGAAACACTGGCGATACAACCATCCTAACAACCCCCGTTATCATGCCGCTAGTAAAAGGCCAAGGCTGGGGTGGGTTGACGCGGTGAGGCGGGGTGACGCTCGCCAAGCTTAATGCAAGGATTGTCGCAGCCGAGTCGCGATCGGCACGCTGAGTCCGGTTATCCGAATGGAGGTGATTGATGAATGCTAAGGGAAGTCGCATAAACCAAGCCTGGTGGGCGATGATCGTTGGTATGTTCTACGCCGGTATAGCGCTAGGCCTCTTTGCGCTAGGAGCACTCATACACGTTATCATCGTGGTGCTCAGAGAAACCTCGCCCAATTGGGCGTGGATCGTATGTCCGGCCGTCTTGGGGGTATTCATTATCGCAACGGCATGTACATATATTGTGGAGACAGGGAGGCGCCGTGGCAAGGAGTAACTGGGCGCTAATGGCATTCGATCACAACGCCGATTCATGCGATGGGACTATCGAGGGGCTGCAGGGCCTATGCTCGGCGGAGATCGTCAAGGACTTCATATACATCAGATCCGGCGATCGCCATATAGCTAGTGTTTGTAGCGGCGATGTGAGCATAGAAGACCTGCATGTTTACGCGAAACGCGCCACCCCCCAGACCGGGGTCTTCGCTCTGATAACGTCTTCGCTTTACGTCGGGGGCGAAGGGACGAAGACAAAGCGTATGGCGGGAATTGGTGTCTACGGGTACGACGACCATGTCGATGCGATGATCCAGTATTTCGGCATCGACGAGTCGGAGTGGGATAGCTTCGCTATCGCCAGCTCTTACGGGCCAGATCGCGATGATTATGGCTTGTATGTATCTGTTGATCGCGATGGTAAGTATGTCGGCAAGAATTTCATGCTGCCTCGCAAGGATGCGGAGCGCCTGGGGTTTGCCGACTCAACATGGGTTGGGGTAACGCCCGAGACATATCAGGAGTTTCTGAAATGGCTCGAGGATCTCCCTACGTACGAGGACGACTACCCGGAATGGATAGCTAAAATCAAGGCATCTAAGGCGCGTCAATTCAATGCGGGCGATGCGTATTTCCTGGGGACCCAGGCAGCCATGGACCGTCATGGCGAAGCCCCGGTCATCGAGGCGATGATTGATGCGTTTAAAGAGGAGAATAGCCCGTGCGACTAGGCATCGGCTAAAGGTGTCACCCCATGTCAGAAAAATCCGCGGTCACGGTAGAGGGCCTAGCCTCCGAGCGTGGGGTATACTATTGGCGTAGCGTGATCCTCGGGTCACCTGAGTCGCCCACCGTACGGGAAGATCACCACGGGCTTAAGCGCTATCCGCCGCGCCCCAGGGCGCAATGTTCAATTAACAAACCGGTTCGGCAAAATATGGTATGCCGGGGGAGTCGACAGCCATGGATATCCGAACAAGCCGATAGGCTAAAACTGTGTCAAAATTGGGTGTGCAAGCTGGCGGCCGCAACGGGGCGGTCGCCAGCCTTATCTCTACCATTGACGCAGCCGGCGTATTTTTTTATGCTTCCCACAACGACCACAAAAGGAGGCAGGGCGTGTCTGACGAACGCATGATAGTTGATCCCGTCACGGGTGCGGCTAAGGGTACTAAGCTGGCGCGCTTTGATCTCATCCCCGCAGATGCACTATGGGAGCTAGCAGAACATTATGGCAAATGCGGCGGCAATGGAGCTGATATTAGCCCTAAATACGAAGAACGCAATTGGGAGAAGGGATATAAATGGTCCCTATCCTACGATGCCGCACTGAGGCATCTGAATGAGTTTTGGCGTGGGGAGGATGTGGACCCCGAAAGCCGTTCCCTGCACGTGATATCCGCAGCATGGCATTGCATGGTGTTGGCAGCATACACCCTGCGCAAAGCAGGCACGGACAACCGGCCCAACAATACCGATATTGCGTTATAAACATCGTGGACGGAACGCTTCATTAGGGGGGCATCATGGGACATAACGATAGGCCTATCGTCCTAGTACACGTGCTGGGTGGCGTGGCCGAGGTTTTCGAGAGCCAGCCCGGGGCGACGCGCGTTTGCGTGATTGATATTGACAACCTTAAGGAAACCGGCGAGCAGGTAGAGCTACCGCGCGGCGTGGGCTTCGAGGAGCTTATTAAGGGCCTTCATATCGACGAGTATGTTACATTCGTGGATCCAGCGTAAGAGCCGGAGTGGCGGAATGGCAGACGCGGTGGACTCAAAATCCACCGTCCGAAAGGGCGTGAGGGTTCAAGTCCCTCCTCCGGCACCAGCAACAATCGCCCGGATGGCGAAATGGCAAACGCGGTGGATTTAAAATCCGCTGGTAGAAATACCGTGGGGGTTCAAGTCCCCCTCCGGGCACCATGGGCCGCTAGCTCAATTGGTAGAGCACCGGACCTTTAATCCGGGGGCCGTGAGTTCGATCCTCACGCGGCCCACCACAACAAGGAGGCGTAATGGCCAGCGAGCGCAAGTTCTACGAAACCCTGATTGGGTTTAGGGTATTGTCAGAGGAGCCCATCCCGCACGACATGGCGATAGATGAGATCTATCATGAGTCTCAGCATGGGGGATATGTGGTTAAGGAAGTCTTCAGGGCGCCTGTCGTGATCAACGGCATCCAGGCTGCCAACAAGCTTACAGAGCTAGGCAGCGAGCCGGCGTTCTACGGGCTTGACGACACGGGGGATGATCTTGGAGGAGCCGAAGCGTCCCCATCGTAACATTGAGGAGGTGGAATATGAGACGCGACCCGCCGAAGCATAAGTTTCAGCCGCCAGATGGGCCGGATGATCGCATCTGCCCGCGTACGGGGCTGCATTACGATGCGTATCCCAATTGCGATCCGTGCGCTGCATTTCAAATACTGGATGGCGAAAAATGCGACGGATGCGACTATTATCGTCAGCTAAAGCATGACGACAAAGGAGTGCTATGATCAAACGACACATAGATGGGCCGTGGTTCTTCATCGCTGACACTCATTTCGAGGACCCCGGCGTGCTGAGACGCGCCGGGATGGACTATTCAGCGGCGGCAATACTCGGACGCACGGAGAATATGATCCGCGCGTGGAATGAAGTAGTGCCCCCCGACGGGGTCGTGATGCACGCCGGAGATGTATCCCTGCATTGCACCACGCGGCGATTGAGAGAGATCCTCGATCGGCTCAATGGAACAATACTACTAGCCGAGGGATCGCACGATGAAACCGCACTGCAGTGCCGCGACCGTTTCGACGCGATTTGCGACACCTTCATGCTGTATCACAAGGCGATAAATACCCACATCTTCGTGGCGCATCATTGCCACAAGGTGTGGCCGCTATCGCATTACGGATCATGGCATATACATGGCCACAGCCATGGCGGCCTGAACGATTACGCCGCGCGCGAGGGTAAGATAGTAGATGCATGCTCTCCGCAACCGATACCGCTCTCGCACATTGAGGAAATCATGGCCACGCGGCCGGAAAACTTCAACTCAATCAGACGAAGGAGGGCGCAATGAGGCCAGAGCTCGAATCCGATAAGTTTAAGAACCTGGGCGTCCCGTACTACTATGATAAGGCAAAAAAGGAGCGCGAGTTCTCCTGCGAGCGACCCGAGGAGCCGATAGACTACTTTCTCGACCTTATCAAGCGCTTGCGCAAGCGCGCAGAAATACGCAGGCAAATACCCACGCGCAAGAGCGTGCAGCTGGGTGAGCCAGACAGGATCGCCGATTTGCTAGAAGAAGCCGCCACGGCAATAGAGAGACTGTATGACGACTAAGGAGGATGAGATGCCTGGGCTGATATTCACCGATAGCGTCAAGAGGGAGCTAGTGGCATGGATCAATCGCCACAACCTAGAAGCAGCATGCGGCAATACTCCCGATTATATTCTGGCTGATTATTTGTGCAAATGCCTCTCCACGCTGGGAGATACCATTTCCGCACGGGAGGCGTGGCAGGGGGGCGAGGACCATGACTCACGATGAGGCTATATTGCGATTTAAGGGGGCTAAACCAGGGCTTCCGCCCGATCTGGCCACAGCCGAATTTGAACTGTTGCTGCCCGCAAGATTCGCGATGCCAGATGTAATGCTGCCGCTGATAGATAGCCTACACGGCGTCATAGCTTATAATATGTGCATTGGCGATAACGCGCTGGCCCTCTATCTGGGAGTGTGTAGCACAGCAGGGCACATGGATGTAGCGGAGAAGACGCGTAAGATGATCACAGCGTTGCATCACTGGACTAGAGAGCGTGATATGATCCTATGCGTTGTCCCGGGGAAGTTCTCATGACAAGGATGATACTGAAGTATGCGTTCACGTTCGTTGATGTACCTGAGGAAAGGACGCCCGCAATCATAAGCCACTTATCGCCACCGGTTGGCATACAAGGCCGGGAGCTGCTAGTGGAAGAACTATCTAAGATTCCATCCGGCCTTACGGCTTCAACTCGGGATTATACCGACATTGACGTGCTGATGGTCGCATGGCGCGAGGGGCAGACTGAGCGTGAGAGACACGCCAGCCTGATTAACGACTTCCGCCGCATGGTTAGGATAATCCATCGCTGGGCGGCGGAACGCGATGTCACACTACATGTTAGCGAGGCGAGGCCATCATGACAAAAACACCAGAGATGACGCTAAGGTATTACGATTCCGGCCCCAGTCGCTTTGAGTTCGAGGGATGCAACGTTATCGAATTCAGGGCTGTGGGGAATGGCGAGGAAACGATAATACCGTGGGGGGATCTACGGGCGTGGCGTAACGACATTAGCAGTAGGACCCTCGGCATACTTGCTTGGCGAGCGACCCCCCCTATCCCCCCCTAGGGGATCCAACCTAATCGAGGGGATATTCATTGTTGATAGCCACGCGGGGGCTGTCATCGCAGTCCGCGTCCTAATCACCGCGCTGCACCATATGTTGAGAAAACACGGCATAACGCTGAAGCTTGTGGAGGGAGGCAAGCATTGACGGCTAGTACTGAAAGGGTAATGCGGATTGATATACGACAGTGGCTCCACGGCTGCTATGTCACGGCGCGTTTGCTGGGGGATTACGACTTGCGGCCCGCTCTTGCCCCGTGCGCGGTGACCATAAAGAATGCGGCAGGGGACTGTCGCCTTTAGGCGACACGGGGAATACCGCGTCATGCGAAGCAGGACTGATCCCCGCCCCCGCCTTCCTCCTTCCTTTCGTTAGTTAGTTGACACAAACCTAATAGTGTGCTATACTTAGGGTATGGCACAGGCACGCTACCGGCGCAGTCCAGGCTGCGTCTACAACCTTCACCTGCACTTTGTATGGTGCCCGAAATACCGGCGCAAGGTATTGGTGGGCAAGGTTGCCGAACGCCTAGAAGCCCTGCTGCGCGAGAAGGCAGCGGCGTTGGACGTGGAAGTGGAAGGGCTGGAGATCATGCCCGACCACGTTCACTTCTTCGTCTCCGTGCCGCCTACAGACGCGCCGCAACACTACGCCAATCAGTTCAAGGGCTACACCTCCCGCGTCTTGCGGCAGGAGTTCGCCCACCTTCGCACCGGGCTTCCCTGCCTTTGGTCGCGCTCCTACTACGTCGGCGCGGCGGGGCACGTCTCCGTAGACGTGATCCAACGCTACGTCGCCTTGCAGAAGGAGCGTGAGTAGATGCGCCGCGCCTTCAAGTACCGGCTCTACCCAACGCGAGAGCAAGAGGCGGCGCTGGCCGCGATGCTGGAAACGCATCGCAGGCTGTACAATAGCGCCTTGGAACAACGCAAGAACACCTACGAGCAGGAGCAACGGTCTGTCTCCTACAAAGAGCAGTCTGGCTTGCTGAAGGGCAGACGGTTGGAAGATCCCTTCCTGGCGCAGACGAACTTCTCTTCCTGCCAAGCCACCCTGCGCCGACTGGACAAGGCGTTCCAGGCGTTCTTTCGCCGCGTGAAGGCGGGAGAGAAGCCCGGTTTTCCACGCTTCAAGGGGCGCAACCGCTTTGACACGGTGGAGTTCCCCTCCTACGGCGACGGCTGCAAGTTCGACGGTGGCAAGGTCTACTTCCAGCACATCGGCTGGCTGAAGGTGAAACTGCACCGCCCGGTTGACGGCAAGATCAAAACTCTCTCCTTCACGCGGGAACCGGACGGCTGGCACGTCGTCTTCTCCTGCGAACTGCCAGACCCCGAGGTGGAAGCATCCACCCTCCCCGCTGTCGGCATAGACCTGGGGCTGAAGGCGTTCCTGGTGACGTCTGACGGCGAGAGCATCGAACCACCGAAGTTCTACCGGAAGGCGCAGGCCAAACTGCGGCGGGCGCAGCGCCACGTTGCCCGCTGCAAGAAGGGCAGCAACCGCCGTCGCAAGGCGGTCAAGCGCGTGGCGAAGTTGCATCAGCACGTCGCCAACCAGCGCAAGGACTTCCACCACAAGACCGCGCTGGCGTTGGTGCAGACGCACGGCGTCATCGCGGTTGAAGACCTGAACATCAAGGGCATCGCCCGAACCCGGTTGGCAAAGTCTACGCATGACGCGGCCTGGGGCGCGTTCCTGGCGATTCTGCAATACAAAGCGGCAGAGGCTGGTGTTGCAGTGGTCGCCGTGGATCCCAGAAACACGACGCAGGCGTGTAGCAGGTGCGGGGCACTTCCCGACACGCCGAAGACTTTGGCAGACCGTGAACATAACTGTCCTCACTGCGGCTTCGTAGCGGATCGCGATCACAACGCCGCTGTGAACATCCTACTCCGTGGACTGCGGAGTCAGACGCTAACCGAGCCGTTGGGCGCGGTTGTCTGAGAAGCCTGCGCCTTTAGGCGCGGGAGTGGTCACTCCAGACAAGTCGGCAGCGGACCTGCTTGATGACGGACCATGCGTCGTGCGGTGTCGCGCTAGACTAACAACGACAATCCTTAACCTATGCCCGCTTGGGCATCGCAATGCCGTTGTATCTTTACGAGCCAATCTGACCGCCCTAATGGCATACGCACGCTTCCTGGGCGCGCGGGTAGTGTTAGGGCACGAGCCGTGGTCAACCGATGTGGGGTATTATGTAGCAATACTTCAACCGGATGAGTTATAAATGAAGCGAGGAAAGGAGGTCGTCTATGAAGTGGTGGGACGATCTCGAAATCCGCGCCCTGGGGTCCGTCAAGTGGCGGATCATACGGGGCGCAATCATCTGGGTCGGGACCATCTTGTTCCTGGCCCTGGCCCTCACAGACTGGTACGGAGTGATTACGGGGGAGTACGGCCCCCTGTACTAGTCTGTGAGAAAGAGGGGGTTGGCGCCCCCTCTTTTTACACTTGACACGCTCTGCGCTATGCACTATCTTTTAGTACACCTAAGGAGGCTAGACGATGGCGACTCTGTGCATGGCCCTTAGACACGGTGAAGATGTGCATCTACTGACCGACCGCATGATAACCGATGAAGGCGTTGGATATCGCTTCAAGAGCGCATTGCCCAAAATAATTCCGCTGGGAGAGCGTAACGGTGCGGACGTTGTCGCAATGGCCGCCGGGAATATCGTGATCAACACCATCTTGCGCTCTAAAAACTGGAGCTTCGATCGCGCGGAAGACGACAACGACTCTCGGGACGAATTTGAGGCCCGCTTGGCGACTAAATTCCTGCCAGATCTATTGGCCACACACCGCGAGCTCAACTACGGGATGAATGGCGAGGCTGAAGGCGATCTAACCGCAGAGTGGCCCATGATCATGGGGTCAATGCTGATTGTCTACAATGGCGGGATCTATAACGTATGCGACAAGCGCTCCATCATGGATATGGGCGACTGTGGGGCTATTGGGTCCTCCGAGCGCATCGTTTACCCCTCAATCAAAACCGCACAGCACTTTACCTCCGATCCCGTTGAGCAACTTATCGCCACGCTTAATACGTGCATAGACCTTGACCCTTATGTATGCGCGCCATTCGATTATGCCGTATATCGCAACGGCAGGCTCGGCTCGATACAGTCGATTGAAACCCCTGAAGCGCTAAGGAGTTAATCATGGATAGGTATAGGTGCGCAGCGTGTGGAGCCGACATTACGGACGAAGATCTAGCCCTCAATCCCACGACGGATGCTTTCAATACGCAGAATCAAACGCCATGGGGCTCTGTGGATGGCGAGTTGACGATTAGCGTCAAGATCGACCCACATCATAAGCTCTGCGCAGCGTGTGCCATAGCCGCACTGCGTTCTGGCTTTGAGTTTATGGCAGTAGCCCTCCCCACCCACGTATGGGACGACAATAACTCCCTCCCCGAGCGTGATGATCCCGCTTATTGGGGCGGATGCGATGAAGAAGAGGATGAGGAAGATGGCTGCCCATTCTAGGCGGAATTACGCAGAGGGGCGCTTGCATATGCGCATAGTGCGTACTCTGAATAGAATAGAAGGAATACTCTTCTATCACCCGCCCAATGAAGCATTGCGTACTCCACGCATTGCGATGACTATGCGCGCGTTTGGGACAAGCAAAGCGGCACCCGATCTTTTTATTTTTGGCATAGAAGGCAAACAACTCAAGCCTATATGCGTAGAGCTAAAACGCCCCGGCGGCAAGGCGTCGGAAGAGCAGACAGCGTGGCTGACCGCCCTGGAGTCTATGGGTTGGCGCGCGCTTGTGATTGATAATTACGAATCCATGCTGGACGAGCTCCAGGAACACGGCTACATAGACGCCGAATGGCGCAATATGATATGGGAGGATGAGGAGCCTTATGTCAAAGAACCCTAAGTGGCCCGCCATGGCACTAAGCGCACTTGTAGCGCTAGTTGCATGTACTGTTTTCGTGGCGATTGTTGGCGTGGCCGGCGTATCGTTGATCCATTACGCGCTAGGCGGGCAGTGGTTGTACCTCATGCTGTATCTCGTTGCGGGAGACCTAGTGCTAATTAGCTTGATAGTCTATGGCATGATGTTCCACATGGGCATGCGGACTGTGCTGCCGCAATATAAGCCATAACCAATACCGCCATGATATGCGAGGGGCGCTGCTTGGCGCCCCTCTCTTCCCCTAGCGAAAGCCCCCCAAATTGAGCATTGCTATCTCGAGCAAGAGGCTTGGGGGGCATGCTATCTATGGCTTGATCAGTGTCTCACTGAATACGGCCCCACGTGTTGTGCTGGGTCTGCCAGCATGCGCTCCACGCGATCCAAATTGCGCAAACCTTTCACGTACTCGTATATATTGGCTTGTCCAGCATTGGCCGAGGAGGGCAGATTTGAGGGGTACGGGTTAAATAATAGGGAAGCTGGACTGTGGTGGGAGGTCTCGTTAAGAATTCTGCCCCGCGGGGTTGCAGGATTGCGCAAAGCGGCTAGCCTGCCAAACCTCTCGCCCCACCAGTAGTACCCAGGAAAGTCCATCGCCGCCTGCTTGGTCAGCGTTTGGTAGATGTAGCCCATATTTCTCCTTCGTTAGACTTCCGTTTCGATTGTGCCGGGGTCGATCGGGTATTCCTCTTCATACTCAACACGCACGTTAGAGGCTACCGTAAGGCCTGCAGCAGAGGTGCCCCAATTGCTAGACGATATGTAGCAGCACTCGTAGAACGACGCGGAAACCATGTCGTCATTCTGGTCATGCACCATGATGAGGATACCGACTGGGCGGTGGAACAGTTCGGACTGCAGGTTGGTATACTTGTAGTTATAGCCCGGCTTGCGATAAAGCGCCTCTTCCGTTGCAGCATCGCTTACCGCGCGGTAGAGCGAGCCCAGGAGGGAGTGGCCGTTAATCCATAGCTTAGAGATAACTAGACTACCCGCAGAACGCCCGGGGACGATAAACGAGCGCCTAGAGCCTAGCTCGAAAACGCGCTGAGTCTGCTGCCCCTGCGTGACTCCGATGCTTTGACATAGGCCGACTAGGTGCATTACCGAAACACTGTCAAGGTTGTTGGGGTCAAATACCGGAGGACCCGCAGCCAAGGCAATGGTCTCGCCCTCTATGAATTTCCCAATGTTTTCGCCTGGATCAAGTTGATCGATAGACGATACATGCTGGTTCCAATCTTTAAGCAGAGCCATATGAGCCTCCCTACGACACCATTAGGATAACGTCTAGGTTATTGACTGGATAACGAGCGCCAGCGCGCACATTGACATCCCATAGCCGCGGATCAAGCTCGCTATAATCTAGCTTAAGAGTCTTGAAGCTAGCCAGACTCTGGATCTTATTCACTAGATAAATCCCCACGCCGCCCAAGATGCTCTTAAGATTGGTCAGCAAGGCGCTGCTGCCTAGCGAGCCAACGTTCTTATCAAGCACCTCGCGGATATACTTAGCGCAGTGATCTATCGAGTGAACCACGTTCTGCTCAGCACGCGCCGGATGGGTCATGTCAGTTGTCAGCTGATGCCTGCAATACGGAGGCAAGCTGACGGAATCCTGCACGCCGAGCTCCCAGCCGCCACCTGCTATGATATTAAGCAGCGTGCGTCCGCGGAACGGCATGAAGACGCGAGTGAAGAAGCTAGACTTAGTCCGCGTGAAGGGGGTTGCAGGATTGCGCAAAGCGGCTAGCCTGCCAAACCTCTCGCACCACCAGTAGTACCCAGGCATGGATACTTCTACGCCATTGACGAGAGCTCCGATTTTGTCGGGCCAGAAGAGACGCATCCTCTTGTCCTGGAAGCTCTCGCCGTATGCGGCATAGTACTGTGCCTCTTCGGTGTTGGTGAAGTACTTATTAACATAGCGCCACGAAACAGTCGCCGGGCTGCGCATTGAGGTTGGCACGTCGTCAGCGTCGAAAACCTGCATTACGCTAGCCTCAACCTTGCGCACCCTGACTTTTACCGTAGTGTCTCCCAGCGTAGCCTCGATGTAACCCATGGGCTCGCATCCATAGGAGATGAAGTTGTATCCACCGGAGTGGGTGAAGGTCGTGCCATCAGCGCTGAAGCGGCCGCCGGTAGTCGATGGGATAGCCTCCTCGAGTGTGGTGCGCGCCGGGCAAGCTCCCGCGATACACTCACAGCGGTTTTCCGGTAGAGACATCCAGTCGACAAACGTCTGGGCGTATGTGATTACAGTGTCATTCTGCGTCAGAATGGCGAAGGAGTACATATCGGTGAATTGCTGGCAGTACTCCAATGCGTCCAACCAAGCAGCCGTATTAGCCAGCGAGGGATTGAAGGCGCCATCAGCATCCTCCACCCCCACCACCCATACGGGAGCTCTCTGCGATGCGGCGATAAAGGCACCGTAGAAGAGCGGGTTTTCGGGGATGATCGCCTGCTTGCCACCAGCAGCGGCAACAACCTCGTCAGTGGTCAAGAACTGCGCACGCGCACGCACGTGATCAGTGCGTAGGGCGTGATAGGAGAGCCGCACTCCACCCGAAAGTGGGCGCCTAATCTCCCACTCAAAGGTTGTCCCAGTTGTCCCAGACCAGGCATCCTGAAGGATTAGCCTGCGTGTAGCGGCGTCAAAGCCGGCAATAGCATACGGCCCCGCGGAAGGCCCGCTGAGGATTTGTAGTATATCCGTCGACAGGTAGTTGATCGCGCTGGACCACGTGTCGATGTCGTAGAACTCCACCTCGCCATTGGTCAAGGCCCCTGCATTGCCCGAAGAAAGTACGTGATACATGCCGGCATCCAGCGTTACCCCGTCGTTTCCAGCGGTGTAAAACTCCGGCAGGATGCTGTAACTGACATCATCGGCCGAGTTGGCGATCGTGACCTTCACGCTATTAGTCACAACGCTAGCGCCAGACATTAGATTGGGATAGGGCAGATCGCAGCTGGTCGTATCATACGTACCCGCCCATAGCGCTTCCTCTACCTGAAAACCAGGCCCCACTACCGCAGCAGGGAGCTTGCGCGCCTCCGGAATTGGAGAGGGGCGGTCTTCCTGTATAGTAACATTTACCCCGGGTTCGCGATATGCAGCCATGCTAGCCCTCCGTTGCTATCTCTTTTATAATCGGCGTGTTATAGCCCATTACTTCCTCGGTATTGTGGCTAATCCTGTAATGCGTGTTGTAGAAGATGTGAAGCGACACTGGCACGTCATACAGGTTAACACTACTCTTCTCGTTGATAAGTATAGTCGGCCCACCAATTCCGTCAACTCTCACACGATGATATCCCAATGGCTTAAAGGTGTCGTGATGCATCCAAATGGCGTTGGCAACGATGCCCGCGACTAGGCTGGCCTCGTAGTCGTTAGAAGATAGGCAGTGCAGCGCATAAGGAACGGTGATGAGCTCCAGAAAGGTCTCGCTATTTCGAGGGATATCACGCGCCATTCTGCTCTTTAGGCTTGAATACAGCAAGCGCGAGTTGCCGCGATCAATGATGATGGAGATTTTATTGCCGTCTAGCGTCTCGGCATTGGCGATGTCTTTAGCCCTGATCAGCAGATCCGTCGTTTTGGGATTGGGATTCCACTGCAGCGTCCGGTGCGCCTGTCCCACAATCACCGTCCTCGGAGTCGAGAAAAACGATTGCAGGAAAGCGAGAATGTCGTTGTCGATGTCTACGGGACTTTTCATGCCGGCCGCTCCATTCTATGACTCCATGGTTAGTATAGATGACACGGCCAGGATCCCATAATACTATGGCTCGAGGAATGGGGTGGTCTCCCATATGTGATAATCCCTCACCGGGTGGAAGTCATATAGATTAGGCACGGGGATGTCGTAAATGATATGCCCCTTAGGCACTTCGCTCATTGACATGATCTGACGCATAAACGCGCCTAGCTTTTCCGTATGAGAGATCGCCATGACGCGCCAGCGGTTGTTTTCAGCATCAACAAACACATCTCGCACTTTTAGCAGCGGCGAATTGCTAGTCCAGAACTGCTTGGTCACCTGTTGCATTTCCATGATGGGCGTAGCTTGCTGATTAAGGTTGGACAAACCCTGCTGAGAGACATATCCGAAGATGGGCTCGAAATATCCACCAGCATAGCGCGTGCCGTAGCAATAAGGACAGTCAGATACGCTAGTTTTTTGCGCTACGCTATCATAGCAAAACGTACACGGAGCTCCCCACGTGCGCTCTATTAGGAAAAACCCCGGCCTGCCTGAAAGCACGTTGAGGGCTAGCTGCTCGCGGCGAATGATGTCATAGGCAATAGCATCTGGAGTGTTAAGGTTAGTCACGGCTGGAGACACCACCGGTGCTCCGCTACCGTCCCTATAAGTCACCCTGTAGAAATGCCGTCTGCGGAGGTTGTACTGATTGGCGTCCCAATCGTGATAGAACTCCCTATCGACTAGCCCTTGAGCAATTAGCGTCCATGGCCCATCAGGTGTCTCTGAGCGCTCTATGTCGATTGTATAATCAGTCCCGCCGGGGATATTGGCAATCTCCCACGATACCGTCATGTACCGCGGGTGAAACGCATGGACACGCACATTGGTGAATTCAACCACTATGAACCGGTTTGAGCCGCCGACTCTAGCTCCGGAGGCATGTCAGATAGGCTGTCGCGATTTGGGGGCGTCTTGCCAACCCCGCCGATAGCCGCCGCGACTCCACCTACGCCTAGCAGGGCTAGCAGTGATGCCGCTATGTTGCGATTGCGATAATGGCGCGTGATCGACTTGACGTAATTATTATAGGAATTAACAGCAGCCGCTCCTCCGCCCAGGGTCAGGCCTCCCAATACAAGCCAGGGCAGCCACTCGGGAAACTTCTTTTTCTCAGGCACTAGCGAATTGGGCTCCGCTGGCTTAACGCGCCCATTATAGGTTGTAGTAGCTGCTATGTAGCCCACTGCCGCCCTCCAGTACGCTGGCTATGTTTGCCGCTTTCTTCATGTTAGCCGCTTCTTGTAGCGCGCCCTGCCTGAAGGTCATAGCCCAGGCGCGATACTCGGAGGATTTCTCGGTATCGCTGATGGTCAACCCGGCGTCTGAATACTGCAATGAATTGCGCGCCTTGAGTATACCGACCATCTCCAGGACGTACATCGCGGCAAGCTCTATTAGGATGGATGCGCTGGGGAAATTAGCGAATCCATAAGTCGTGCCAATTGGCAAAACTCGCGTGTTGAAATGGTCAAGCGCCAGATCTAGGGCTAGACCTAGCTGGCGCTCTCCCGATTCTTCGTCAGTGTAATTCAGCAGCCGATTGAACGCCGGATGGTCCCTCAAGAAGTCGCGCAGATATCCTATGTAGTCTGCTCTGGAATGATTCGCCACCGCGGCTGCCTCCACTCATGATTAGAATTCTAGCTGCGTGCCCTCGGGCAACGACTCCGCGTAAAGCAATATCGCATTGACGATTGCCTTAGCGCTGCGCCCGGTATACTCAATCTCGTACTTATCGGCCAACGCCTTGAGGGACTTATAGTCTAGGGCTTCAAGGCGCTCCATGAGAGTAGGCTCTGATGCTGGTTCCTCTTCTTGTACCTCGGGCTCCACCTCAGGCTCAGGCGACCTGCCCTCTAGCAGCTCCCGGGGAGAAAGCTCAGGCCGGCGTGGGGCGACCTCCGGCTCCACCTCTTGAGTGCTATCTCCAGCCGGGACAACGGCCTCAGTCATTTGCTTCGGGGTGCGATCAGGCAACGGACCGTCATGGCTAGCTACGGGTCCGTCGGCTAGGGGCGGCTTAGGCTTAGGATGACGGGGAAGTGGATCCGCCTTCCCCGTCGACCCCATCGTGCTCGTGGCGACAAACCGCAGATAGTCCTTAGTGGCAATCCACGCCAACAGGCTGTGCTCTTTGGGGATTTGGATAACGGGAGTCCGCTGTCCAGCCCCAAGGGTCCAAAAGCGCATCCTGTTCATGGGATCGTTGATAGAACACTTAGGGGTGCCATCACCACCTAGATGCTCTATATAGCCACTAACCGTATCAACTGGACGGGACACACTGGGTTGCGCCTTCATGAGTTAACTCCCTCGTTAGGATGCCACGCCCAGGGTGAGCTTGGCAACGGAATTGACGTTAGAGATCGTGGTGCCGTACTTACGCCAACCCTGGAACTCAACCATCCTGAACTCGCTCTTAACCTCGAACTTGGTATCCTGCAGCACGTAGTGAGTGCCGAGGAACTCGGGGTCAGTGAACGCCCAAACCGTGCCGGGGGCGACGGCGGTGTTCTTGATGGTGACCAGGAATGGCAAGCCACCGTAAGTCGTGCTAACGAAGCCCTTGGTCAGGATCTCAGCCGACAGGGTGTCAGCCTCAGGTCCCGCAAGCCGCTTCAGGTTGTTAAAGTCAACGCGGTTCATCACGATCTTGGTGCAGTTGAGCTCGTTACCGTCGATCTCGTTCTGCAGGGCCGATAGCGCATCCATTGTTAGGATGTTATCGGGCGACGTGATGGATTTGCCGCTGTGAGCGACAGCAGCCTCGCAGAGCCGGCCGAAGAAATGCTCGTCCTGCTTGCGGATGATCTCCTTAGAGGCGATATCCGTGAGCACCTCGCGGGCAGGATACCTGATTGCCAAAAGCTCATCCTCACTCTTCTGGAGCCGCTCGCTAGTAACAGTCCAGATAGGAGTGATGAAGCGCTCGCCCTCGAAGTACTCACCGGTGGGATTGCCATCCCAGTTGACTTCTAGAGCGGTGGCCTCAGGCTCGAGCTCGTCGATCTTGTAGAGAGCATCTCCGACCATGGTGGGAACCAGGTCGGCGGGGGTGACGGTCTCGGAGGGGATGATGTTCTCCATCATCAAGCCCTCGTATACCTTCTTACGGGTATACTGACCCATCGCCATAGAGAGCTTCCTACGCGTACCCTCATCCTGGAGAGCCTCCAAGAAGCGAGCGTTGTACTCGGCTCCCATCGCACCGGAGTTGAACTTATCAGCCATTACGTTTCACCTCCAACTTACGGTTATAGGACAAACGGGCTAACGATCTTGACCAGCATATAGTTCAAGCCGCGCTGGAGACCACCGGGCGGAACTATGCACTGAGCCCAGACCACATCACCCGTTGTGGCGGGGGAGAGGAAACCACCGGTATACGACTTGCCGTCGGCGTAATAGGTGATCGTGCGGTTCTTCACGGTCAGCCAATCGCCATTACCGAAGTCGCCACCCGAGGTATCGTACGCGTCGATCTCGGCAAGGTACTCACCATCCAGGATGGTAACCTTGTCGGTGCCGAAGCGGTCCGTCCGGCCTAGCGTGTCATGGAACACGCAACGGCAGACCGGAGTCTCTCCAGACCCCACCGTGCCCATCTTAGCCGCCTTGTTGTCGGCGCCCCAGTGGATAAACTCACCACTGAGGAACTCATCGGTAGTCGTGGCGATGGGAATGGAAAGATTCATCAACTGGCTCATAAAAGTCTTAGGCTTTACCATCTGAGTCTACCTCCTTAAAGCCTGTGCGAGAAAACTGCTCGGTCTACGAGAGCGGCGGGATCTCCGCCGGAGGTTGCGGGCGCCTTGCCCACACTCCCAAAGCCCTGATAGGCCGACAGGCCCTTGCGGGCCAAGTTATCATAAAAATCAAAGTCGCGACTCGACATCTTCGTAAGAGAGAGCGCCTTGTCGTAGAGCGTAGCGCCCTGTATGTCGCCTAGTAGGCCGCGGTTGGATAGCGGTTCCACGATCTCCACGGCCCTTGCTAATTTTTGAAGAGCATCGTCCAGCGCCTGGATCCGCTGGGCAGACTCTTTTAGTAATCCAATCAGTTGCTCTGTGCTGTTCATCGTCCTACGCTGACGGGGCTGCTATCATGCCCAGTTGCGTGATGCGGTTCTTGATGCTTTCACGCAGAGCCAGCTCTTGCGTGCTGACATCCTCGCCGGAGAAGATATCACGCAGATACTTGTCCAGCGCCGCCCCTCCATCACTTGATCTGGCCACCTTGTCCAGGGCTTCAGCCGTGTGGACAAGGCGGTCTATCAGCTCGGCGTTAGATGTCTTCACCTGGGCCGCATCAACGCTGGCGCTTTTCAGCAACTCGTCAATCTCAGCCCAGCTTAGCGACATGCTACTCTATCACCCCAGCGCTCTTGAGAATTGCGTAGACATAGTCACGCGTGGTCGGCATGGCCAGCCCCGCGGCCTTCTCTTCATCCTCTAGAGCTTCGGCGGTAGAAAGCAGCGCCTCGCGGTCCTCGTCGTCGACCTCGTCGGGAGACGCATAGGCCTCGAGCAGAGCGTCGGTGAGCTCGGGATCGCCCTCGTCCTCTAGGGCAACATCCTCTTCGGGCATATCATCAACGCCACCCATGGCCTCGGCTAGAGCCTCGGCAACCTCAGGATCTTCAGCCAGCTTGACGATAGCAACCTTCTGCATGAGATCAGTGGCGGCACGTGCAGTAGCAGCCTTGTAAATGTCTCCGGCAGTCAACGCGCTGGCGACCTTATCCATCCCGGACATCTCGCTAACCGTTCCCATGATTCCTCCTACAGTAGCGCGTCAAGAAGACGCTCGAGCTGAGCCTGCGGATTTTGTGCCGCCTGCTTCGTCATTGCCCTATGCTGGGCCGCCCTGACCAGGATGGCCTTGGATGCTATCTTTAGACCATTAAGATAACCCAGACGAGCAGCCTTTTCGGCTTCGGGCGTTGGCGTGCCATCCTCCGAGATGGCCGGGGCGTTTTCGTCGATAGGGGCCTCGTCGTCACCCTCGGATTTGCATCCCTCTTCAGCCTTCTTGACTCTGGCCTCCTTAGAGCCCTCAAGATTAGACTCGGGATCGCCCTCCGTGGGAACGGGCGGATCGCCAGCCTTGTCGCCCGTGGTGTCGCTAACGTCCTCGGTGGGGGGCTTGGCTGGATTGTCAGGGCCGTTCTCAGCAGGCACATCGGGGGCAGCCGTCTCCTCGGACTCCTTCAGCAAGCCCGCCAGCTTCTGCACCTCTTCGTATGGCATGTGATCAATCAGCTGCAATGCCTCTTGCTGCATGCCTAGGTCCAAGAGCTCTCTCACCCTAGCGCTACTCGTCTTGGGAGCTCCCATGACGAGCCTGTCGATCTCATTGGCGTCTCGCGGCGCAACACGCGGCATATCATTACCTCCCAACGACACGTGTCATAGTCTTATGCGTACAGTTTAGCACGATGCGCAAATCTGTCAAGAAATGCATGTCTTAACCCTTGATGTAAGCTCCATATAGAGCATTGAGCGCCATAAGGTCATAACTAGCCACAGCAGAAGCTAGCTTGACGCGACTGTCAATCTCCATTAGCGTGTGCTCCGGAATCAACCCCACCTTGCGGTCCAGCGATTCCGGCGTTCTGTTCAAAAGCATGGCCCCCTTTAGTATCGTGCCTATGTATTGCGCATAAGCCTGCTCCAGATCGGGATTAGGCTGTAATACGCGCGTGTCTGCATGCTTAGCCAATGGAAACGCCCCACGCTGCTCGTAGGAACGCAACATTGACCGACTGTTCATATGCGGAGCCAACATGTCAGCTACTCCATCACTCCAACGAAGCGACATCGGCGAGAGTGATGCGTTTTTGATAGCCAGCAGCGTTGGCGTGCGTATCATTTTGACGTGACGCACTATAATGCGAGCACGATCTGGACCCACAATGGGGCGCATCTTAATGTACGAAAACTCCGACGGGCGAATTTTAATGCCCATTCCAGCCGCAGTGCCCAGGATCTCGTCATCATCAAAGCAGCGGCACATGTCCTCTAGATCGTCAAGCGGCATATCGCTCTGACGCTCATCGGCCTTGCGACCAACTTCAATGAGCTTGCGATTGCCAGACATTACGTCGTCAATGCTCTGCCCCGCAGAGGTACTATCAACCACCTCTTTGTCAATAGCCGACTCTTTAGACTGATACTCGCGCAACTTGCGGCTCAGCTTAGAGGCCACCTTGGCCATCCAACTCGAAGAAGGATCCGCCTCCACCCCCGATAGGAGCGAGATCTCAAAAAAACGAGGATTGGGATTCAATACGCTGACACGCCTCCCGTCAGGCAGGAGCTTGCCTAGCGAGTGCTTGGCGTGCTCGCAGTAATCCTCCCGAGTGGGGGCCTTATGGCCACAGATGGAGCATTGATCATACAAGACGCGTGTACCCATGCTGACACGCGGGATCATGCCGTCTTCAATTTGACGCAGCAACTTAATCGTTCTAGCGTCCGACCGATCTAGCGCCACCAGCAACTCAACACGGTGCATGGCGTCGTTGTATGTCGCGAATAATATGCGGCCCATGGCTTTAGACGGGTCGTTGTTGTCGTGATCTGTATAAACATGCCCCTGCTCGAAGGTCTTATGGTATAGCTTAAGATCCTCTTCGAGGAAAGCATCCCCATTGAGATTGGCGCCCCAAAACTCACTAGCCCCCATGGCGTTAATGAGCATGTAGGAGTTTTTCTCGGTGTCTATTTTGATGGAATCCATAAAGCGCACCATGTCGGGCTGCATCTTCACGCCATCAGGTGGAGTGAAGCGCGTTCCTGCGGTTTTTAGGATATGCACATACGGGCCGTCAGCGCCATATCCCTGAAATACGGTGTGCTTGAGAGAAGCCATATCAGAACGGCACCGTTATCGCCGTGGTCGTTGGAGTGTCGATATTGGCCAGGTCTTTCATGGTAAGCCCGGGAGTGAAAAGCTTCATGATGCTCAGCGGCAGCGACCTGGTGTCTACATTAGACTTCTGAATGTCAGATAGACTCTTTAGCGTGCTGGCATCAAGCCCGCCCGTGGAGTATTCCTTAGCCTGACGAATGAGGGGAATCACTATCCCCGGGGTGCGCGCCACAGAGGGGGCTACTTTATAGATGCTATCAAATATACGCCGGTTGCCCTCTTCGCCCTCGCCGCCCAACTCGGGATACTCCGAGCGCAGCTTGTTCCAAGCCGTGGTCTTGTTAACGCGATCGCGCATCTGGCTGCTAATCCCGCGGATCCCCTCGTATGCCCCGTAAGCGGCTAAGCTCGATGCCAGAGAAATGGCCACGCCGGTCAAAATCTGACGCGCCAGGGCGCTATCAACAGCAGCAGTCTTATCCATTATTCAGCCTTCTCCTTGCGAAGCGAGCCACTAGAGGTGATGCCCATCCGGCGTCGTAACCCTGGTTATAGGCGTCGCTAGCAAGCCTATCAATCTCGCCCCTAAACAGCTTGAGATTGGTGAAGGGGATCTTGCCGGTGCGGTTGAAGTAAGTCGAAAGCCCACCGATGGCGGGGTTGGTGAGCCAGTTTGCCCCAGGCACCCTTCCGAATAGCTTGTCAGCGCCCATAAAGGCGATCTGGCCGCCCAGGGTGGAGCCCATCAGCTCTCCAAAACCAGGACGGCTGTAGGGGTCAATTTGCGGACCCCAACCTATCCCGGTTGTATACTCCACCGGCGACGCGGCTTGCTTCAACATGCCAGAAAGCCTACCCATACCTAGTTCCCAAATAGCTCGCTGAGGGTTTCGTCTATCTTAGCGTCGGCAGAGGTAATCATCTCTGCCACCTTGGTCCGCGCTTTATTGCTCGCGATATATGTAGTCAAATCGCCTAGCAGCTTCCAATCGGGATTAATAGCCCCGATTACGGGAGTTACATCAAGAGCTGCTAGCTTTGAAGTCACATTACTCGAGATCGACTTATGCATGCGGCTGAAAAGGTCATCCACCGCCGGAGATAGCTTGTAGGGCAAACCCACCCTGTCGAGGGCTATGGTATACGCCTCGTTAATGCTTCCCGTCTTGATGGCATCATCACGCAGCTGCGTCCAGATGGAGCGCACCGCCTTATCAGCAGCCTCCCCCAACTCACATTCCTTTTTCCGCAACTGCTCTCTAGCCTCTTTTAGCATTCCAAGACGCTTGAGGCGCTCTTCGCGCGTAGCCGTAGCGGCGCGATGCGAGGCGTGCTTTTGTATGACGTTGCCCTCATATGCCACCTTGAGGACATCCCCCACCACATCTATGCCCGCCGCTTTCATGGCCGAATCGTCGTCTGGATCTACGTATCCAAACGATGTCTGGGGCAAACCCAACTGCTCCATTACGTTTCTCCAGTCTACGACGGGGAACGTCGCCTGCGGATCCTTTAGCTCAAAGGTCAAATAGCGCTTGATGGCCACATTAGCAGCTTCGCATAATCTACGGACTTGCTCGCCATTTAGGCCATCTGACCGCGCGATATTTACCACTGACGCCGTGGGGTCTTCTTGCGTCTTTAAAAACGCATCGCGCACTTCATGAGCGCTCCGCGTCAGATACTCACGCGTCATTTCCATGCACGCACCTCCACATTACAACCCTAGTATAGAATGTGCGTCAAAGATTGCTAATCACGCGCGATCTTAGCTTGCAGGAATGTGCTGTTGGGAATCGTGCTGATTAACGGCATGCCATAAACCATCTTACGCGCAACGTTTACGTAGACTAAGGACATCAAAACGTCATCCAACGTCCCCGCGGGGTGGTTGTATAAGAGATTGCCCCCGCTGTCCGTCTCCACAATCTGCGTAAGCATGTCTTGCGCAAACGGCTCCCATACCTCCCACTTAGGCAACAGGAAATGCCGCCTGCGTGTAAACTCCGTGCGGAAGTCAGATAGAGCCATCACGCGATTTAGGTTGAGCTGAGCTATGTCCTCGAAGAACTTCTTAGTCAACGTCCCGCTGCCGGTGAAATGCACCTGAAGGATATTCGACGCGCCCACTACGTGAGCTAGATGCAAGTTACGGTCCCCCGCAGCGCCTTTATCGGCACACACGTAGTCGACTTTGTATTTAGCCAATATATCCTGCACGGCCTCTGTCTGCTCGTCTAGGGGCATAGCTGGAGGGAGGCGCCGGCAATAGATGATCTTAATCTTGTCCGGGCGGATGCATACCGCAATGGTCACCACCGTGGTGGCCCCACCCTCGGCGCTGACGCCCCAGTCGACTCCAGCCACCCTGCGGTGAGATTTAGCCTCTTTATCCAACTCGAGCGTCATGTCGTACTCGCCAGACTCGGCGCAGACTTGTTGTACCTCGTCCATCGTCAGATATTTAGCGCCAGACTCGTAGCTTATACCCAGCACTTCATTCATGAATAGCGCCGTGGAGTATGTGGCTAGCTTGTTGTAATACACCTCTGCAAAATCCGTCCACGGCACCATGATCTGCGAAATCCTAAACCCCTTTAAGTACCGCTGAGGATAACTATGCACCCAACGCCCGGTGCGTGCGTCAATGGGGTTTTTGCACCGCGAGCATATCAACCCCGCCGGAGATATGTTTTCAATCCCCAGGTTGTTGTAGCACGAGTCACTCTTGCTGCAATGCGGGCATCGCACGAGCCATTCCGTCTGCGTAGAACGCCGCCACAGGGCCTCGATCGTATTGTCCAGGCTCTTAGGCGTCCCCGAATAGCGCTTGAATTTAATCGGCCATGGAGAGTGCGACAGGGCCTCTTCTGCAACGATAATGGCCTTGCCGACCATGTCTTGCACCTCGTCCGCCAATACAGCCCCCACGGACACTCCGCGGAAATTGTCTCCATCAGGGTCGCTATTGCGGATATATAGGGTTGAACCGTTGGCTAGGGATTTCACTTCGACGTTGGACTGTATCGGCGCGCCACCCGTGACTAGCGTAATCTTCGGAGAGCTAAAAAACGGGCGCACCTTATCATGGCTCCACTGACGTACCTTTTTCAAATCAGGGCAGCCGTATAAAACGTTGAAATTGGGGAACGCCGTCATCCAGCCCATCGCCATGGCCGCCAGCATGGTTGAGTTGTGTGTTACGATCCCGCCGGTGATGAAGTTGTTATGTGGCGATACCGTAAAGTCCACGCAGTCTAGCTCGCCGAGGGGATCAATAGATATAATGCCATCCCACACTATCTCGCCCGACTCCGCACCAGATCCCTCTTGCGAATCCATAATGGATTGAAACTTGCCAGGCCCTATGCGTACAATATAGGCCTCTCCCGTGGATGCCTCGTGCTCGATGCTCGATTGGATCCCGAATTTCCACAGTATGGCTTGAAGTTGCGCAGCCATCGCGCGCGAATCCGCCACACACTCCGCACCGCTATCACTAGAAGCTCCGTGGGCTTGCCATATCCGATTTAGGAATAACGCCGTCTGCTCCCGAGAAAGATCGTATACGCAATCCGGTATTACATCTGGATATTCAGCGAGAGCTGCAACACACTCGTCATCGCACTGATAGCTCCCGGTAAATTCGCCAACACGCGACATCGCAGCGACACGCGTTCCCACGGCTAGCTCGCCACCCTCTACCCAACCGTTGAACGTCAATACCGGATGCGTGGTGGCAATATCCATTTCTAGCCCCAAGCGCGTCTTGATGCGGATACAAGGCTTGCGATAAACCCGAGAGCGCCACGTCACCTCGCCACGCGACGCCTTGAGCTGATCCATGTCGAGAGCGGCCAGGCGATGGCCGATTAACACGTCTCCCGCCCGAATCAGGCGTCCGTTGTCTAGTGAAACGAGTTGCTCTACAGATACGGTTTTCTCTGTCTGCCTGGCGCAACACATTAGCAGTTCAGAATATCCGTTATCGAAGAACGGCAGGGTGTAGCCTCTATCCGCCAGGGAATACGGCTTGCCGTCAAGCGTTAGTATGGATTGAACCCATTTGGACAGCGATACTTCATGATGTTGCATCTGATTCGTCTTCATTGAGCGTGATAGCCTCACGCGATGTTATCGTGACAGGCCCATCCTCTAGCTCCGCCTTAGAGATAGGCTCACGCGCCCCGGGGGCTTTAAAGGACACGCTGATGGACTGCATGATGTCACTCGCCGCGCCCCTGCTCTCCTCGTCCATGCCGCCCAATACCTTAGAGGTCATGGCCAGCTTGCGGAATGCGTCGATATGCTTTAACATCATCGCCGAGTCGGGATTACTTGAGGATGAGTTCTTGCGGAATTGGATGTAGCACTCCATCATCATGGCTTTAGCCATTTGCTGCGGAGTGATCCCCTCGGTTATGCCAGCCATCCATAGCAGCTCTTCGCGACTGCTATCCAGCATACTAAAGACATGATTATTGGCATATGCCATGGGGGCTTCTTGCCACCAGGACAAGTACTGCTCCCAATCGCTGACACCCATCAGCTCTGTGTTCCAGAAGAAGTCGCGATAGATGGTTACATCCTCAATATCCCAGCAACGTATCGGGGCGTCGATCTTAGTATTCAACGCTTCAGACACTTCTTCGGGGGACCATCCTAGATACAACAGAATATCAAGCGCGCGGCGCAGTAGCGGCTGGCGCATCTCATCCATTATGGTGTCAATACGCGCATTGGTAGTCTCATGTGCCTTGCTGCGCGATACCCATTCGTAAATAGGATTGATGCCGAAGCTTTCAGCTAAGCCGCGGGCGAATTTGAAGTCAGGATTGATATCACGCGCCGATTGGCGGTGAAATGAATAGAGCGTCTTTAGCGAATTATCTCCAACGGGCGGCTGCAGAAATCCCAGGGAGTCTAAAATGCGGGATGCCGTATTGAACGGCATCCCGGCGTATGCAAATGCTTTTAGAGCACTATCATATGGCACTTTAAGTGCCGGACGAATCCCCGAGCGCACGCGCGCCACATTCACCTACTCCTCGCGGAGCATACCCAGCCTAGCTAGAGTGTTCTTGATACTAACTAGGCTTTCGAGCGCCGCCTTGAGGTCGGCCTCATCCACGCCGATGTTGGCGAGGCGCGACATCAGCAAGAGTCGTGCTAAGTATGTCTCGCAATCACGCAGTATGCCAATGTTATTCATGAAGTACTTCATGTTGCGATCACTCATGACGTTGATCGACAGGATGGTGTCCAGCGCCTTGCGATTGCCCTGCGTGGTTGCTACCTTCATGAAGGCATCATAGTCCGTGACTTGATTAACCGCATGTGCCGCTCTGGCAAGCTCGATATCGCTCCACATCGGTGCCGTCGCAGTCTTGACTTCGGGCTCTTCAGGAGCTAGCGGCATTGATAGCGTCAGATGCGTGGGGATATCGCCAGACATCACGCCGTGGGCTAGCTTAGTATTGTAGTGCCCGGTTACGGCTAGCGCCATAAGCGTCTGTTCGTCATCCAACACGCGCTTTTCGGGCAGCGTGTCGTGCTGTACTCCGGCGGACTTAGCAAGCGCCCCCTTAGGGAGCCACGCGCGGCCGTCAGAGAGCAGCATCTCGTAGTCAGCTGCAGCCGACTTGAATACCGAGCTGGGATCAGGCGCCACGGCGTCATTCATCGCCGGCAGCGGCACGAATTCCATCACGGCGGGGATGTATGCATTGACGTGGCCGTGCATATACAACCCCGGATCGACCTTGGGATCCATCTTGGTGATAGTCTTGATGCCATGGACTTTGACCAGGTTGAGCTTAGTGTTAGAGATCACGTCCACGCCAGCGATAGCTAATCCTGCAGGGGTATCGCGTATCGCTATTACCTCGAAGGGCATCGTGCTGAAGCTGCGCTCGGTGGACTCGTAAACGAAAGCACCCCAAACGCCTCTGCTGATATTGCCCTTCGGCAGAATGAAGCGCCCCACAGACGGCCGGCCATATACACGCTCGGTAACCGCAAACGTGTTATCGGCTATGACCAGCTTAGTCTGGGTGCGCTTGAAATCCCAATCCACAACGGGCAGGACGAGGGCGCGTTGCGGACCGCGATCCTTGAAGTACACTTCATACGTTCCGTAAGAGCTGACTTCGCCCGGCGATGCCGTGCTGGCGATGCTCGAGCTGAGCTCGTATGCCAACGAATCCGCCGCGGTCTTTTCAAGCATACCCTGATTGCGCCTGACGCATACAGGCATGCCGGCGATATCGTCGAACTGATCAATGCGCGCTAGGAGGCTGTCCGCGTTGGTCTTGTAAGCCTTAGCCAGTTTTCTCACTCCAGCGGAGTCGGTATCTATGCTGGCATAGTCCAGGTGTGCATACTTGCCTAGAAGTACGCGATAGCGATTAATCCCGCCACGTCTGACTATCGCGGTGTCATGCCAAGACTCCGATAGGGGGTCGACCTTAGGGGCTGCCTTCGGCGCGGGTGGGTTATGCAGCGTGCGCATAGCCGCCTTGAAGGTATCCGTAGCGGTGCCCCAATAGTCGGGATAAGCCATGGCCCACTTCAGCATCCTATTGCGCTGATCATCCGTCATCGTCCCGATGAGATCTTCAAACTTGAGATCATTGCGCGTCTCGTCGAGGCTGTAAGATGCCAATACTGTGCGCATGCCGGGCAGCACTTTGTCGATATGCAACGCATCCGTCGTGTCGGGCGCTCCGGGGACATCCTTAGATGCAATACCCATCGCGGGGCGATACGGAGAGGCGTAAGCCGCAACCAGCCCGGGATCAGCATAGCGCAGCTTGTCGTCAATGAAAACTAGGTCGAATGGCGCCAGCTTGCCGTCCCTGATAATCGCAGGGAAGGAAAGCAAGTGCGGCCCACCACTTACCGTAACTGTGCCCGTGGCGGCACCCTCAACTAAGTCTTGCTTCTTAAAGCTAAGCGATGTGGCAAATGGCGCGCCAGATACCTCGGGATGCTGCGTGCCGAATACACCCAGCGTGGCGCTAAACCATGTCTGCGGATTGCCCCCCAGATCCACGTCCGCGCGCTTGGTCAGATCACCCATGGGGCGAACGAACGTCCTGCGATTGCTGAACAGCTTAACTTCCGGCTCCATATGTCGGCCTCCTAGTTGTGCGCAACTATACACTGTACTTTAGGCTAATGTTGCGTTGCGTCAACTTAAGCGCTAATAACGCATAAGATACGGTATAAATCATGTGGAGCTAGTGGTCAGTTCTGGCACCTCTACGTAACGCTGTAGCGCTTCCATGGAGAATACCGACGGGCAACGCTCGGCTAGCTGACTCTGGATAGACTCTGCAATATCGCGGATCTCATCCTGAGCCGAGACGTGTAACCTCAGGCGCAGGAAATGCATCCAGCTGCGGAAATTAGCAGTTACTCTCAAACGAGAAGCAAAGCATTGCGGTAAAATATAGCGCGCGTCTTCGCGACGCATGCCGGCGTCTTGCAGGCCTTTATAAAGCCCGTGTGCATCGTCGAGAAACTTCATTACGCGCTCAAGATACTCAAGCGGAATCTCTTCATAGCTATCCGGGAGGATAACATCCGGGACTTGCGCTACTGCGCGTTGCGATTCCTGAACGTAAGATGCCATTCTGTGTCGTACAAGCTGATGTGAAGTAACGCGGCTTAGGTCGATTTCAAAAGATGCGATAGCATGCTCGAGTACACCGACGTGTCCGGTTTCTAGCGTATTGGTAATAGCGCGTTGAATCTGCTGCGGAGTTGGCTCTTCCTTAACGTTGTTCTTGCAAAACCAGCGAGCTTGCGCGATAGCTTCTTCTGCATTGTCTGGAGCAATGTAGAGCAACCTGGCGCTAGGGGTGATACGTTGGACCATTTCCAACCTCCTTCGCGGACCAATATACTCAGCGCTATATCGCGCGTCAAGGAAGTACACCATGGGAGAAGACAGGCTGTGGGTGGCACGAGTTACACGCCACGCTCTTTTAGAACGCCAGCGGGCTGAACTGCAGGCGCTTTTTGGAGAAAACGTTGGGATAGTCCCCTTTGAGATAACTCATCATGCCAATCTTGATAAAGCAGTAGAGGAGTTTGATTACATGCTATCGGGGCATAAATACGTGGCGGCAGAAGTCATAGCCAGCCCGCGCATGATGTCCCACTTACTGCATAATAGCGAAACGATTAAATCAGGGACGATGTTGATCCGCCCCGTCTTAATGCGAATCCCGGGAGGAGGTAGCGTAGAGGGCACGCGATATCGTTTCTCGCATTACGAGCGCATCCTAGAGATGCACACGGTGACGGAAAGGCTCATCCCGCCGTATGAGGGGAAAAGTGGCTAAAACGCCCCCTCGGCGTGGTATAAATATAATGGAGAGCAAGAGGGGGCTGCAAGGTGCGGCCCCCTACCTCAATAGGCCCCGTAAAAGTTGGGGCCGGAAAGGAGGGTCCGTGAACGCGACAAAGCTGTTTGTGGTGGTGGCCGCGCTGGCCACCAGCGCGGTATGGATTGCACGGATTGATACCCACCAGCGGCAGGCGGCCGCCGAGTGGGTGTCCGAGGTGGCCGCGGGGGAGACCCCGGCGGCCACCCCCCGGCTGGCCGCGGAGGCCGCCGGGGAGCTCCCGGAGATGCCCGGCCGGGAGGCCGGGCTCCGGGGCCTCTCTACGGCCCCGAGGATTCTGGCCGAAAGAGCCAGGATCCTCAGGGGCGTTCAGAGCGCCGCTGAGACCCCCGGGGAGGGGTGGAGGGTGGCCCCCGGGGCCACCCGGATTCCGGTTTGGCTCTTTGGGATGACGGCCGGAGCTGTGGCCGTCCTCCCGAGGCGGAGCCCTCGCAAGAGGGCCCCCGGCCGGGTCCCCGAACCGGGGGCTTACTACCCCCGGAGCTTCGAGTAAAAAATCCTCAGGGGGGTCATCCGCAAGGATGGCCCCCTCCTCCCTTTTTCTTTTTAGTCAGTATGCTAGATCTGCTTCTTCAAATGTGGTGATCTCTGAGTCGAAAAACATCGGTATCTCCCCCGTGGGGCCGTTGCGTTGTTTGGCTAGAATCAGCGATACGCGGCGTGTCGGGCCTTCTTGCTCGTAACGCGCTTCGGCGTTGGGGTCGTATAGAAAAGCCACCACGTCAGCGTCTTGCTCTAGTGAGCCTGATTCTCTCAGCTCATGCAGCATCGGCGGGCCGTTATGGCCTGTCGTCTTGCGGCTCAGCTGAGATAGCGCCACCACTGTGATATCTAAGTCCTTCGCCATTGCTTTTAGATCCCGCGAGATCTGCGTCACCTCCTGCTGCCTGTTTTCCCTATCTGCGCCGCAGGACATTAGCTGGATATAGTCTATAAACAACACGTCTAATCCCGCGCGATGCTTTAAACGCCTCGCCTTAGCACGCATCTCTACGGGAGTCATTGCCGCGGAGTCGTCTATATACAGCGGCATAGATTCGAGACGGTTTCGCGTCTCCTTGACTATCCTGCCCCACTGCACTTCTGAGATTAGGTTGTTGACCACCTGCACGGGGCGTATCCTGCTGGTAGAGTAAATCAGGCGATTCATTATTTCTTTACTCTGCATCTCGAGGCTGAAGAATCCCGCCGACCGGCCTGAGGATGCAATGTTTGTTGCCATGTTAAGCGCCAAGCTGGTCTTCCCCACGGCAGGCCGCGCGCCTATGATGATAAACTCCCCGGGGTGCAAGCCTGTCGTATATGCATCTAGACGCTTAAATCCGGTCGATATGCCCACGACGGGACTGCCCGTACGCATTCTGCCTAGATCCTCAAGGCTGGTATCCAGCATTTCTCCGGCACGCACGAAGTCTTTCGTTACATTGCCCTCCCCGATTGACAGAATCGCATGCTCCGAGCGGTCTAATAGTGCGCTAGTGTCGTTAGAGGTATCCTGCATGGCGTTCTTAGCTATCGTCTGTGACGCGCTAATTAGCTGCCGGCGTGTTGAGTAATTCTTCAACTGCCGGACATGATACTTCGTATTGGCCATCGTCGGGAGATCCGTGCAGATATCCACGATGGTATCCATCATATCGCTAGAGCTGCCGAACTTGCCCGCCACTGACACTAGGTCTATTGCTGTGCCGCTTTTTTCCAGCTCGCAGCAAGCCCTGAAAATAGCCCTATGCGTGGGGTTGTAAAAGTAATGCTCTCTTACGCTAGCCAATACCTCTAGGGCTAAATCCTGATCAGCCATCAGTGCGGCTAAAACCGCACGCTCGGCTTCTGGCGAATACGGCATCGGGCCGGGATTGAAATCTGTCATGCGTCTACCTCCGGACGGCTACTTTACAACAAAGCGCCAGAAATGTCAAGCCCAATCTAGGCGGTTATGGGTTATATATTGGTTGAGGTATCTAGCCACAATTAGAGCTGACTCGTCAATAAGGGAGAGGGAGGAATGATCACCGCACTAGAAGTATCGCTGGATGATGCCCGGAACACCAACCTGTCGATAGCGTGGATTGATAATGCCATAAAGCACTTAGAGTACAACGTTTTGCTGCTGCACACAGGGCGAGACGGAGTCACAAGAAGCATACGCATCGACAGCGGCTCCTACCGTGAGATAGCAATAGCGTGGCAGTACGACCAGCCTAGAGGCACGACTCGCTCAAACCACATCCGGCTGGTAGGTCTCGGCGGCCCTTCAGTGCAAGATCACATCCTGCCAGAGCGCGTTGAGGTTTTGGGCTACGGCGCATCACATCTTGATTTCGTGGAATGGCAGCGAGCAATCTTGAGCGCCTTGCTCTATCATTGTCGCGCTACCAATCAGGCGCTGGAATTGCGCCGCGATTTGCGGGAGGTGGGCGCATGAAAGTAAGACTAGAACTCGTGGCCGCCACACCGGGCAACGGGCACTGGTTGCTCATCAAGTGGGATGACAACATACCGATCCCCGAAGGGTATTACAAGTCAATCGTGTGGGAATCGCGCAGCGGGCGGAAGCATGCGGTAGCAATATATTATGGCGTAACCTCCTATCGGTTCACCGCAGGTGACGTGGCGTGGATAAACCTGAACGAAGATCCGCCATGCAGTATAAACCTGACAGGACTCCACCACAGCTGTGTCGAAGACGCGATAGATAGCACGCACGATACCATAAGCTGGCAGCGCGCCATACTCAGCGCGTTAGTGCATTATTGCAGAGATACCGGGCAGGCCCTGGAGCTCTATTAGGGGGGGTTGATATGAAGCTATGGTTAAAACATAGGCGTCGCACAATGCTGATGGCCTGGGGCGATAATGCGCCCAACAAGCGCTTGAAGTCCGATGGCTATGTAGTCCACACAACCCAGGGGTTAATCATAGCCCTCATGCCCTTCGATACCGACCTGGGATGGTGGTGGGATGCCGAGGTGGAGAGCGGCGTCAGCATGACCTTCAACCTATGCGGGTTGTGGAATAAGACCGCCGCTGATGAATTCTACTACTCAGACTTTCATCACACCACGGAGGGTGACGGCGTGGCAAGGCTGACCCGCGCCCTGTTGGAAGCTCTGCTTGTATATTGCAGGGTTACGGAGCAGGAGCTGCGCCTTATGGATCCTGATCAGCCTCTTCCGAGGAGATAGCTTCGTCGTCCTCGTCGTCGACTATAACGCGGCCGTATTTGACCATTCCAGCGTCACTCACGGCTTCTGATATCTTAGTCATCGGGCAGTCTTCACAGTGTTTCACTCTTCACCTCCTAGGGAACGCTAAGGGGGACGCCTCCGACTGAGAGTGCTCCAACCACGTTAAGCGCCCCCTGTACCTCGCATACACCCTTGAGGGTTACGGAGGGCGCTGACACCTCCACGTTGCTCGTGCTAGTAACGGAAACGGGGGCGTTTGATGTAATGCTGACCCCATCCTGGCCTATGTGAATTTGTGTAGTGCCAGCGGCGCCGACGACTGATAAGTCCCTAAACGGAGCTGGATTAGTAGGATCGCCACCTAGCGTTTCGCTAATGCCGCACAGCCCTGGAGCATTTATGGTCCATATCCGAGTCGCGCCTAGTAATGCTTCCAATATCTTGCCTAATGCGTTATAGACAAACAGGGATATCTTAGGCCATCCGGCGTCATCAGTCTCTAATCCGCCATTCACGGTTGGAGTGGAGAGCATGACTTTCTCGCCGCATACATTGATGGCCCGGGAGTCGCCATGCATCCATAAACCAGTACCCGGAGCAGCTTGCAGAGCTGTCAATCCACCACGCTGCATGGACAGCATGTTGGCATCCGGCCGGCCGAGGCGCAAATCGCCCTGGACGGTATCTTGCTCGGAGCGAGCGGCGTCAGACTCCTCGCCGATAGTCCCCATGAAACCAAAGCATACGGCATCACCGCTGTTTGGTGTATAACCCACCACACAACGCATACCAGCTGTGGGAGCAAAAGCAACATCAGGCGATAGCGTGGCGACTGGCACGCCCAGAAGATAGCAGTCGTCGTTATCGCCGTCTAGCCGAACGTCTATCGTTCCCGCATCGGCGTCATACCGCGTTACGATTCCATAAGATGTCTTATCCATAGCACTAAGTAGTATGGCCCGCAGGGCCACAGCGTCAAGGAGAGCCTTTATGAAGATGTTTGTAGCTGACATGTCGAAAAGGCGCACCAACCCCCTAAAGCGCACGCTCGTAATAAGCGAGCGCGCCATCAGCAGCCTCGGGGCGGCATTTCTGATAATGCGCTCCGACTCTTCCGTTGGCGGTTATGGCGTAGTGCGCAACATGGGAAGCGTACTGATGCTAATAGACGTGCTGCCTATACCGGGAAAATCAGAATGTCTGGATTACCGCGTGGCAGCTCGCAATGTGCAGGAGAGGCTCGCCGCGCAATGCCATATGCCGGCTAATCTGGCGTGGACCATGGGCAAGAACACGTTGCGCGTAAGCGATAACTGCAAGCGCGCCACGCTGAAAACACCGAAAGACGAGTACTACGAGCTCGAAGTAGCCGATGGAGGCCTGGCATGGGCATCAGCGATTAGCCTGGAGGATAACACCTACTACTCGGAAGACCTCGCCGTCAGGTGGGATTACGGCCGATTTATGGAGCTAGCTAACGATTGTAAGCTTAGCGAACTCAACGAGCCATACGTTAGCGCAATAGAGACGATACCATTTGTTGAGACCAACATCATCGCATTAGACGACCCACCGGCACGCTCGGTAGTCCAGCGAGCAGAAGACTTTCGCATATGGCCGTCAAGCAACACTCAGGTCGCCACTGTCGCGGATGTACAAGTGGGCCTACACAAGCCAACCGCGACGCAGCCAGCCACTTCACCGAACGCGCTACGGTCAGCGGTTAATCAGGCAGGCTGGACTCTGCACTGGCTAGCACCGCCACGAGAAGTGTGTGAAGCGCTGCTCGGCACGCTGAGCCGAAGCGAGGCCTCGCCATCGGGAGCGCCACTGCGCAAGATCCTAGCACACACAATATCGCAGTCGGGTGCGCCAGATGAAGTTAAGACAACAGCAATCGACCTACTCAAGGCAACCCCGCGCGACGGGAGCAGTGATGCGTGGTGCTATATCTTCCCAGACGCTAACAAAGCATCCATTTCGGTGTTTATCTCTGAGGAGGTCCCTGGCATCATAATGCCAGCCGAACTACAGCTGCTCACATGCGCATATTATGTTGTTAAGAAAACGTTACTCACAGCAGAGGAGGTGCGTGCGGCTTGTAAAGCAATCGACGACGATGGATCCTAGCTACGGAGGTTTGCTATGCCGCTGTGGATGATGACCGCTATTGCTTCAGTGTTGATGAGTATCGGGCGCTTCATCCCGACGTGGCTATACATAGCGTTTATCTCGGTCAGCGCAGGAGTCGCGATAGCGGCTTTTGCGACTGGACGCCGAGACGCTTATAGCAGCTGACATCAAGATGACGGGGCGTGGTCTAGGTGGCCACGCCCCAGTCGTCTAGCGGCGTTTCGTCAAGCTCAAAGCCACCATAAAGCGGATGCCGGAGCGATTTCCCGCTTGAGCCTCGAGCTAGAACTCTTATCTTGCGGTTTTGGAATTCATCCCAATGCTCAGCCATGTATCTGCGGAGGTTATCGTCTAACCCCTTGCCGGACCCCACATTGACGCGCTTACCCGTGGCGTCTTCTACGATCAACGACCCCACCGTTCCCTCAAGATCACCCCTGCCGGGGTTGTAGCCTACAATCTTACCGACATAGGGGTGCCATATTTTTTTACGATACATCGGCATGTCGTCGGTGTCGGTTGACCTTGCCAGGACGATGCCCTCGCCGCCCTCACGCTCGATTTGCGCCATGAGCTGTTGGGGATTATCCGACATGCGCGGCCGCGTGATATATGGATTATTCAATTTACCCACTAAGTCGTCCAGAATGGCCATCTTATCAGCATAACTCACGCCGGGCATGCCCACGATGCCCCATGGAGCGAATTGTATCTTGCCCTCGGAGCGTTGACGCTCGAGCGCCTTAACGGGTGAGGAATTGAGTATGCCGGATAGGGTGCTGAACCCCTTGGGGTGGTATAGCTCCCCCGCGATGGTCATGCCGATGTACTCTTTAGGTATTTTGGCGTCCCTGATCCATGGGACGTGATGCTCTCTCACGAGTGGCTCGCCGTCAACCCCACGCCTGCGGCTAGTGAGGGTGATCCCATTGGGATTAAGCGTGGCATACATCATGGCGCCGTCCAGCTTTTCGCTAGCCGTATAGCCCGAGGACGGAATATCTCCCTGCCAGTCCTTGTATTTACCACGCTCCTGCCACACACGCTCACGTGGCAGGTTGCGCAGCACCACGAAGTACTGCTTCGCGTTGCTGGGGTTCTTTTTTAGTGTCAGCTTGGCATCGCCTATGTCTTTATCGTGTATGTATAAATCGTACGATCCGTCATTATTGCTATGCAAAACCCCGGGATGCTTAGCGACCAGAGTAAACGGTCCCGCCCCGTACTGACCAGAGGGTATAACCCCGCTCAGCGTGGCATATGCAGCTACATGGTCGGGTTGATGTATCCACGTGGCAGTCTGCCCTGCTTGACCCTGTAGCGTGGGGCGAGGGATGACAAATGATATCGACCGATCAGGCAAACCTACTCGCAAGTCATAATGTGTCCCCCTGCGCTCGGCGTCGTGCCGCTGGACTCCGATTACCACGGGCTCGTAATAGTGTGAGCCTATTGGGGTAAGGTTTTCGCTAGGCACATGCACGGAGCGCAGCATGATATCATCGCTAGCGCGCTTAAGCATATAGCTCAAACGACTCATCGCGCCTCCAGATGCATCAAGCAAGACCGCGCCACCCAGCGGGCCGGATTAACCCCCACGCGCACGGCGGCAATTATCTCATAAGGAGCGGCATCAAGCCTCCCGCCAGAGTTGATGTGACACGTAAAGACGCCATTTGCAACAGTACAGCCGGTTAACAATGAATACGTAACGTCGTTCTTGTCCTTATCCAGCACGCGCACCATGCGTACTGACCAAGAGGTGCCCCCGGCTTGAGCGAATGCCCCAGACAAGTCTAGTGCCACCACCACGCTGCCGCTGACGGGTTTTACAACCACACTAGACGCACCGCCCGAAGCAGCGCTCGCCAAGAGCTGAGCAGCGCTTCCGGACGGCTCAAGGCCTGATGGCACATAACCCCACACATCACTCGGACTCGCTCCGCCGCCTCCACCCGTGGGGGCCAACTCCAATGCCTTAGCGGTAAACCTATCATTGCCGCTGCTATCAATCCCGATAAGCCCATCCACGCGCTGAGTATTGGCGTACACGCTAGATACGCCAGAGCTGATTCCGCTAAGCGTATTGCCGGTCGAGCCGGGGATTACATGCCCCGCGACGTCCTCGTCCCATACCGCATCGGCGAGATCGTCGGAATAATCAGCCAAGGCGGCGTCCATTTCCGCATTTATGTTGGCTAGGTTGAGCTCGCTGGAGTCGATGGCAACCGCTCCGCCGCTATTGTCGATCACCATTCCAGTCACGCCGCCCAGCAGGCTAAGCGTGCCGCCTGATCCGGCGACCTCGATGGTGCCGAATATGCCGGAAACGTCAGCCTTGCCTCCGGCGGCAAGCGTTATGGAGGCCCCCTTGCTGGTCCCACGCAAGGATAGCTCTCCGCCTCCCACGTCGACCACGTGCCTGCCGCCGCCCATGCTGTCGATCTTGCACGAGCAATTGGCATCGAGGGTCATTGCCGTGCCAGCCGTCCAGCGACGCATCTGGATATGCGTGTCAGCGCCAAGCCCGGCAAAGTTCAGCGTAGGCGTCCCCCCGTGCCCGACGAGCGAGAAGCAGTCGACGAATTCGTAGCTGCCCGCCGTACCTCCGGTGAGCGTACCCGAGCCGTGCCCGATACCGGTTCGCAGCAGGATTGAAGGCGGTAGCGTGGCCGCCCCGATCTTGCAGTCGACAAACATTGGAGTGGCAAGGGCGGAACCCACTCCGGACACGGTAGCCCCCTCGACGTAGCAGGCGTTGATGGACTGCCCGTTGAGGTTGAGATTCCACTGCTTGCCGATCAGCGTTTTCGATCCCAGGCTGGACGACAGTGTGATGGTTTCGCCGTTGAGTATCCTAAAGCGGGCAATGCCCAATGCTGCCGCTATGGTCAGGGCATCAGACCACGGACAGGGATTGTCAGCCGTGCCGTTGATATACACCGTGGTGCCTGAAGAGCCCGTCGCCTTTACCCACACCGCTCCGTCAGCGTAGCCCACCGAGCGATACACCACGGAGTAGGAGAGGTACATGTAGTCGTTGTAAACGTAGACCCCGGAAATGCCGCTCCCGGCCAGCCGTACTCTGACCTTGCCAGCGTTGGAGCCGGAGCCCACCATTGTAGTCCGTAGCTTGCCGATCTTCGTGCTGTCGGTCGTAGTGTTGTCGCCCGACCATATCTCTATCTGCTGCCAGTTGTTGGCTACCCAGTCGTATCCGTAGACGCCAACGTCTTTACCCTTCGGCGTCACGCGACCCCAGAAGACGATATCGACTGGCACGCCATCGGCCCCGACGTTGAACTCGTAGTAGCAGTCGAGATTGCCGCCCGAATCGCGCAATAGGTGGTAGTCTCCGTTTTTGTTGAAGGTGTTGGTATAGGAGCCGGTCTGTGTCCCGGTGGTGAGCACGAAGCCCGATGCCACCGTGGAGATTGCTGCACTGCCTATCGATAGCCTGGCAATCTGGTCCTGGCGCCCCGGGAAGGCGTCTCCAGTCAGCCCCGTGCCGTCGAACTGAGCTTCGAGATTGTCAGCCGCTACGGCGTCACCGGAGACCTTCACGACGTTTGCCGCAACCTCTTCCCCATCCAGCGTAGCCTTGATGTCGGAGCCGACGAATACCATCTTGTCCGTCTGAGCCTTGACGGCGGACAGGCCAGAGCTAATGGCATCATTCCAACCGCCCGCATACAGCATCGGGCCCGTGTAATCCCCGGAGTTGTTGCTACACATTGTCCACAAATACGCTGTCGGGGCAGTCGGCTGTACGCTGAGGTTGGAGAAAGACCAGTAAAATACCCCAGTCGCACCTATTTCAGTACACGCAGGGCTCGACAGGGCCGGTTCGCTGGCATTAGTAGCATCATACACCTTAATAACAACACTATCGCCAGTACGGAATTTGACGGCAACCCTGAACGTGGCCAGTTCGGCAAGCGTAACTCTCATCGCACGACGCCTCCGGAGCCTGAGGCTAGATGCATTACCACCACGTAGTTGAATTCGGCATTAGGCGTTATCTCCATGGTGCTCATTTCGTATCCCGGACAGGTAGCCTCGAGCACCCACGGATTGAATGTCGTGGTGTCGTAGTAGGGAGCTGCAGCTTTGCCTTGATATGCATGAGAAGCCAGCATGACCTTCACCCGATATCTCGAACCCGCCCCCGGCGCAGCGGGCACGGGACCCTTCCAGGTGATGGTATTAGCAGTATTGCTCTTGATGGACTGCAGGCTGCCAGTCCCGGTGCCGGAGACGATTTCGGCGAGATAATCTACCAGTGCATTGGACTGAAACGACTTTGACGAGTCAACTATGGTCGTCGCGGACCCACCCGTGGCAGTTCCTGAAGCCAGCCAGACATACCCGTCGGCATCGGATGGCTCAGGCATGACAACGTTGCCCTGTGCATCAGTCAGTACCACGCGGACTCCAGCCACGGGATTGCCCACGTCGTCTATGCAGCGTATCGTGCCATCGTAGCAACGATATACCGTGAGATAGGTAGGGTTATTGAGCGAACGTGCCCCTGGAGGATCCTGTACCCACTGGTGATTGATGGCGTGGTACTTGGTGGTGACGGCGGGGAGGTGGAAAAACATATCGCTCACGTCTCCACCTGTTTTAATCCCCCTACACCACGGATTGCCGTTTGTCTGAGGCCAGGCGTAATAAGCGTAGATCACACGCCCTCCGGATATTTTCTGCCCCACACGAGCTACAGTGCCGGCGTGGAAGGCGTTGTGCTTATACATGTAGGTATCACGCACCATACCGCTTCCACCAGTGTCGTCAAATCCTATTCCATCCGTCACGCAATCTTGGATGTGATAGGCACAAAGCCCCGCCACGTTTTGGGTAAATCTAACATTAATGCTTCCTGTATAATCCATGTATCCATAGTCTTGGATGAATGAACCATACCACTTCCAGGTCCCATAATTCATCGCCGAATAGTAGTGCCCGGTACGCCTGAATGCCGCGCCTTGATAGGATGCGCCCCAGGTGAGATAGCCCATCAAGAAGATAGCGTTCGTCGTCGACTCCCAGCAGCCGCACAGCGATATCTGCGTGCCTTTCTGAAACCTCAACGCGCCGTCGATGTGTAGATAGCACTCGAAGTAGTACTGATCCGGCACGCCATACCTGTCGAAATGGCGGTTGAAAAGCTTGTCAGACAGCCCCGAACTCTCAAATGCAGCGTAGATATCAGCCTCGGTATTCGGCGCCGCCTCCGTACCACCCGTCACGGTAACCTTTGGCAATCCCCAGGGATACCATACCACCCGTATTAGGGCCGTAGCGCCAGTATCGGTGTAGCTGTTGGTGTTGCCGGCAAAGCCCAGGCAGTTATCCCCCTCCATGGGGTCGACCACCCCGGGAGAAGTCGAGCGATAGATCAGGTAGTTGTTCGCCCCCGGGACCTGGCTCCACTGGAGCCTTACCGACGCCTTGTCGATGTTGGTAGTGGCATTCACTTCAGCGCTAGGGATGCTGAATTGATTGGAGTAAGCGGCGGCAGCTGCACGCTGATAGACCGCCACGACAGTGTAGTAATACGTCGCCGGCGGCAGCGAGCCCCCAGGCTCCCTGTCCGCCTGAACGTTACCCGGGGCTGGCAGTACTGATATCGAAACGGGCATACGGCCTCCAGTGAGTGCTCCTAGTTAGTATGACACATCAGCGCTAACGTCAAAGGGGGAAGCTCGCGCCTCCCCCTCCGACTGTGCCTGGTCTTCAGTTAGCGCCCGAATGCTCTGCCTCGGGCTTCCTGGATTGTTGTCCACGTAGCATTAGCTCGTGGGATTATCTCACGCTCAGCCCAATTGCGCACACGCCCGATTGCGGGATCTATGCGTGGGGCAATGGCTTGATTGTACCAGTCAACCGCGCGATTGCCGCCACTGCGCAATGCAGGTCTGAGATCCTGGCGATACCAATCTGATATCGCAGCACCGCCTGACCGCGCCAGCGGGGCAATGTCGTTGCGATAAAACGACTGCATGCCCTGCCCGATATCGCCACGCAGGCGAGAATCGCCGAGCACTCTGCCGCCGGCAAAGCCCGCCAAAGCAGCGAGTATCATTGCCAGCGCAGAGCGCCCAGAGGCGGTTTTGGTCAGGTCGCTATAGGGCATTGGTTTCCGTTATCGACCCAACAGCCTGTTGATATTGTCGGTTAGAGTGTTGGAGAACTCCCTAGCGTCGCGAGCGGCCCCACCAGCTGCATAACGTGCCGCGCGTATTGTCTCTTTGGGTTTAGGCTCTGGGGCGTGAATGTTCTTTATGCGTCTTCGCTCTAGTTCGGCCGCATCTGGACCACCGCCGCCGAACGCCCCAGCAGCATAAGCCCCACCCGCAGCCCCAGTCAGCCCCAGAGCCGCAAGCAGCGCAATGAGCCCCGGCTTCATCTTGGCCTGCTTGGCCATACCATCCTGTACCTGGGCAGCCTTGGACATCTCATCAACGATCACTGCAGCCGTTGCCAGCTTGGTCAATTCCCTCTGTACTAGATCCATGTCTCTCTCCTTGGGGTTAGTACGCTCTCTTTAGTTCCATGCGCGCATTGCGTAGCGCCTCTACCGCTTCACGGCGAGCTGCCTGGAGTGCAGCGTCGGCTTCACGGCGCGCGCGGATTGCGTCAGCCTGCGCTCTGATTCTCTCTGTCTCTTCAGCATACCTGCGCTGCATTGCGGATACATTGCGTGTTGCTATGTTGGGCGGTCGCAGGGGAGTAAGCGTGCCTCCGCGATTGCCCTTCCTGATGTCGTCGGGGCGCGGTAGCTTCTCGCGATCGAACGCTCCGCCAGCATAGGCTCCTGCGCCAGCGCCGGCCAGGCCGAGGGCAGCCAAAAGCGCTATCAGGCCTGGCTTCATTTTAGCCTCTTTAGCCATGCCGTCCTGTGTCTGCGCGGCCTTTACCACCTCATCTACGATGACGGCGGCTGTTGCCAGTTTGGTTAATTCACGCTGTATTAGATCCATGACTCTCTCCTTTGCATATATCAGTATAGACGAGCATCGCCTTTGTCAAATTGCCCCACCGCCCAACGCCAAGGCTAGGTCTGCAACGCTTAGCGAGCCTAGATTTTTAGCCCGCTCGGCCAATTCCCCACGCAATTCGCCCAGCGGGGTGTTGGCTAGCTCTTCAAGCGTCTCAGCCCAGTTAGATTCGCGCCGCTTGCGCTTAGAGTCTCTCAGCAACGCCCAAAGACCTAAGCCGGCCAATCCCGCCGACACGGCATGTGCCACGTTGGGCTTGTACTTCAAGCCACTGATAAAGTTGGCATAAGACTCTTGCGCAACGTTAGCGGCTTGCTTAGTCAGAAGATGCTCAAGCTGACCCACTGGCCGCCATCTCCCTAGCGCGCTCTGGGAAGTTGTAGTTCAACGCGTTATTGCCTAAATATTTCCCCAGCCTAGATGCTCCGAAAACACTCAACAGCGCGATCAGCGGGTAGCGTGCCCGCTGCCATCTCTGACTCAGGAATTTACCCACAGTCTGCGCTGCTTTCGGATCATGCTTGGGCAGTGCGGCCTCCTTGAGCATCGCCGCCAATTGCGACATTACTGTCCGCCCATCGTTAGATTAGCCTGCTGACGCAGCGGGCCCAGGAAGTTGGTCATACCCATGGGCTGAGCTCCAGTTGGTTGCATCATGTTGTTCATATAGCCCTGCATCGCCCTATTACGCCCGCCTATGTTGGTATTCCAGCCCTGAGCTGCAGATTGCGCCTTAGGTATGCCCCAGGCGGCCAATGCACCGAGGCCACCTACCCCCAACAAAGCCATAAGCATACGCGGATTAATTGCTGCAGTTTTCAGGTTATCTCTTAGAGCCTCTAACATCATAGGACGACCTCCTGGTTAGCTATCTTAGTATAGCATCTAGCCTAGCCTGTCAAAGAGTCAGGCGCGTATCTTGCGAAATGGTTAGCCGCCGCTTGCTTGGCTTGCTCCATTAACTCGAGCTCAGTACCGAATTTAGCCTCCCACGTGCGCCTCCCCGCGTGGATCGCTTCGCCATGGTTACCATTCCGATGATGCAACGGGCATAGAGGGATTACATCAAACTGATCAGCCTTGCGCCCCACTCCCGTCCCGGTGCGAATGTGGTGTATTTCAGCCGGCGTGTCGGGATGACCTAAATTGCGGCACACTACGCATCCCCATTGACGCAAGAATGATTGATGCTGCTGCCAGGTGGGCATTACTCTTCATCCGATGCGTTTGATTTGGTAATGCTTTTTACTACGACATCGGCATAGTCACCGTAATCATCCAAACACTCCCGCTGCAGCGCTGCCATGAAGTCCGGGATAAGCCCCTGGCTCTGCGGCGCAAATATAACGTCGATATACGGGTGCTTGTTGGGCGGAATAACCGTCACCTTGACATAACCCTCCATGTGTTTTTCAGCCTTACGACACCAATATAATGCTTTTTCGGTATTATGGCACACACACACGTTAAAATGGCCCAAGAAGACCAGCAGGGCGTAGATGCGCATGCAGGCAAAGCCGTCAATAAACACGAGATCAGCGTCTTCCACGACCCTAGCAATATCGGCCTGTATCCTGCGTTGAGTCTCCGGCGGGACTTGATATGGATAGATACGATACGACGCTACATCCAGCGGCAGCGGCCGGATGTCTACTCCGGGGACTTCAGTCTTAATCTTATCAAGCCATTCCGGGTCGCTTTCGTATGACGTAAAAGACGGAGCTAGCTCGTGCAGCATTTGCGTGCTATTAAGGCCGGCCCCGAATTCTATCACACGCGCAGGCTTCTGTACGCTTATTAGCGCACGTAGGACAAATCTATGAGACGGCCTAAGAGTGTTGATTTGCATTAATACTCTCCCGTTTCCTCAAGCGTATCGCCGAAGTTGATGCCGTACAGGAATGGCATAATGGGATTAGCCCCACGTCTACTGCTGGTAGCTCCCGTCGCGGCGGCACGCCTCATCTGACGTACTAGGTCGCCACCTAGCATCTTCATGGCCCAGTCAGGCTCTAGCTGCTGTAAGTGCTGATCCATGCCGGCAAACACCGGTTTGTAGACGATCGGCTTCATCCCGGCGGCCTTAAGTTGATTGTTCATCGCCGCAAGCTTATTTGCCGCAACAACATCTCCATACACGAAGTCATCGGCGTCACCGGGATCTTCTATTTTAGCAAAACGAGTAAGGGCCCCGACAAGCACTTCAATGTAACGATTGTCGGGCGCGGTCTTGCCATAGGCCGTAGATATCTGCTCTACCAGATAACGCTGAAGTTCGCGCAGCCCACGATACTTCAGCATCTCCTGCGGGTCCATATACCCATCCTGCAACTGCTGACCCCGCTTGACGGCATCTCCCGCCTTGACGTACAAGTCCAATCCGGGGCTTGCCACTATCTCTTGCCCATTATCCATGGTCAAGATCCTCGTTCCGGATTTGAGAGTGTTGATAGACTTGATCACCCCATCGCGCGGAGCCATGGCTGCCTTCTGCCCAGCAGGCGCTCTCCCGTTGAGTAGGGGCCATATCATATACAAACCCTCTATCTTCTTAGACGCCCCTGCAGCTCCTGCTTGGTGGAACGACTTCAACACCAGTTGCGTCGCCGGCTCGCTGAGGGTCTGTGCGGAAATGGCGCCCATGTTGGTTCCAACAGCAGGCTTATCCGCACCAGGGAGCCTCCCGAAGTCTTCCGCATATAACCCCTCGGGGGCTGATGTGGTAAGCGGAGAGCGCACGTTGAACTGCTTCAACCCCGCCTTCTGAGCAGCCACCACCATGTCTTGCGTCACCGGTTGACCAGCCCTGCCGATAACCATCCCATTAGGGGCAATGGCATCCTTAGCAAGATAGCGATAGAGCACTGTGGGATGTGACACCTCATAGTCAATACCAGAAACCACAGCAGGCTTGCCTGGACGTACGGTCACGCCCAGGGCCGCTCTGGTTAGCTGCTTGCCAAAGTATCCCGGATCCCTCACCTCGATAGTCTTGCCCATCTCGCTAACCCTAGACCCCTTGGCGGCAGTCCAATAGTCAGGGAAGTCCATGCCCTCGCCATAGCCAGTGCGCAATAGCTGCGGATAGGCCTTGCCCTGGAAACCCGTAGAATAGATGGGGGAATACAATATCTGAAGCACATTGCTCCAACTCCCCTTAGCACCCGAATCAGCCAACACCGCCATGGCGGATTTTGGATCCGTTACCTCCTTGAGCTTGTTTATTACACGCTCACGGATTTCATTAAAATTAGCCGGTGGTTGCCCCATGGTAGGTAAGGAGTTGATCTCGGTCTTGTTCTTGATGGGAATGAAATCGTCTAGCTTATAGGAAATCGCAGTCTTGTAGCTGAGCATGTCGCCCAAATCCTTAAGGCCCTGTACTGTGGCCTTGTAATCCTGCGGGCTTTCGTCAGCGATGCGATTAAGGGTTGCGACCAGCGCCTTGTCACTCCACACGGTGTCGTAATTGCGGAACCCCTCGGGGAGCTTTTCGTTGATCATAATCCTAGCTGGCGAGGTGATTTGATTTCCCACCGCAACCATATCCGTCAGCCCTATCTCGTCAGCCCTAAACGCCTCGAGTGCGTCGGAGAAGTTATTGTAGCGTTTGCTCGGCCTTGCGTCACCCGCCATGGATGCACGATATAGTCCCGCGATGGTGTCCTCTTCCGGCTTAACTAGAACACTGTCCGGCCCGTATTTGATCACGTTCTGCGAAGGCCGCATCTTGGTCTTGGCCTCACGCACTGCCGCGGGAGTAACCGGAACGGTGACCGACATTTGGTCGCCGTCGAAGTCGGCGTTGAAGCCCTTAGTCACCAATGGAGGTAGATAAATAGCCGTGCCGGGATACTTCTTGGCGTTAAAGGCTAAGTAGTTATATTTATGCAGCTTAGGGTCGCGGCTGAGGATGAGGGGCCGCTCCGCCATCTCCTGATCGAGAGCGTCTTCCGCAACCTTGCTGCGATTGTCGGTTAGCGTTTTAGCTCTCAGCGCCGGCATGCCGTTTTGTACTAGACGCTTGATGATGAAGGGGCGGTATATCGTCCACGCAATCTCTTCAGGCAGCCTAATCTCATCCATGTCGAGCTTGGGATCGCCCATGATGACTGCGCGCCCGCCCAGAGCTTGACGCTTAGCTAGCATCTTGCTCTGGAAATATCCCGTCCGCGGAGTATCGCCCTTAAGATATTCCAGAATACCCTTTGCCATCCTAGCCTGGCTTGCGTCACCCTTCTCCACGCCTTGCAGTTGGCCTATAGCCTTGTATGCATCCTCTCGGAGAGAATACATCCACCGGCGCGGCAACCCCCTCATGTCCTTGAGCGAGTTGTTGATACGCCCTATGTTTTGATAGAAAACAGTCAAGTCGCTCACGCGCAGCTTGTCGTCCTTAGTCATATAAACCGGCCGGTAAGCTGGGGGCAAAACGGGGAGCTTGCTCATCATGTAATCAGTGGGCTGCATCCCAGCGCGCTTGAGTCCCGCTAGAAACTTGAGCTTCTTGACAGCCTTATCCCTTGAAGCCCCCCTTAGTGTCTTGATCTGCGGGACTAGCTGCTTAATGGTATCGTCACGATCTATCTTGCTAAGCAGCCTAGCCATGGCATTGCCGCCTATCATAACGCCAGGGCCGTATGGCTTGATATTATCCTCGCTATCTATGCCTAGCCGGCCAGAAACGAGGCCCATGAATTGCTGCTTGCTAAGATCGAGCAAAGATCGTATCGCGTCTTCATACATCGGATTGGGGAAGCCATCAGCCAGCGAAATATGCCCCCACTTAGTCCCAGACATCCCGCCGAAGATCTGTCGATCGTATAGCCCTCCAGGCTGAGGGGCGAGGAACTCATGCGAGCCAGGCTCGCCTATGCGCACGACGCGTCCTGGATCGGGGACTTCTCCGCCGGACATTTTTAGCACGTCTCGATCGGTCAGGGGGACTAGGCGCAGGTCGGGGCCCTCCTCGCGGATGTTAATCCCCGCCCCCTTAAGCATATTAATGAGCTGATTATACGCGAAAGTAGTCTTGGGCGCCGGGACGGGTTGACCCATCTCTAGCGCGCGCCAGTAGTCGTCATTCCACTCGCTCTTAAATGTGGCGGTTTCTTTTAGCACATTGCTAGCGCCATGGCTCAGCATTGAGAACAGGCCCAACAGGTCCTGCTTAGGCCCCTTGTGCGGCCGGCGTGAGGCTAGTTCGTATGGATCCTCTCTGCTCCTAGCGCGCAGCGCCTTAAACGACTGCTGCTTCTGTTTAGTAAAATACTGCGGGCCGACATATATCTGGCCAATAGGCTTATTGTTTTCATCATACAACATCTCGGTGTCTGACAAGCCGCGCTTGCGCAGCTCTTCCTTCAACACCGACGCGTCGATCTTGCTGTGTAGGTTGGGGGCGTTGAAGGGCTTGCCGTCATACTCGGCAACCTTGCCCGCGGCAGTCTCAAGGATCTGCGATATATTCATCCGCGAAGGCACCGCCGCCGGGTTTTGTATCACATCCAAAGGCCGCCCGGAGGCATCGTGTGGCATTTGGTCGTCGGGGATGATTGCTACAACAACACCCTTAGCGCCCGCCCTGGTAGAAGCCTTGTCTCCCACCACAAGCGGCTCTTCAGTACGCACCCATACCTTGACAAAATCGTCTCCACGGACCACCTTGACGACACGCCCTGGCACATCACGATCCCATGCGTGATCATTGCGAGTCAGTGGGTTCTTGAAGACTGACGAGATGTTGCCGCGCAGGATGTCGTCCTCAGTTAGGGCACGCTCGCCCATTTTGAGCATCAGGGGATCGCCAGGCTCAACAATCGCGCCCTCGCGGACTACACCGTCATCATCTAGATTTGCTAGCTGCGCAGCGTTATAGCTTCCAGGGTAGTGCGCCACGAAGCGCTTCTTGGAGAGTATGTCGCTACGAGCTACCCCGTGCTGCATCTGGTGGATATGCTCCGAAGTGAGCTTCTTCGCCGCACTCTCAGAGACGACTAAGCCATCCATGAAGTTCAAGCCCTTGTAGGGCAAGTACCCCACCCTAAGGTTAACCCCAAAGGCTAGCTGGCCGTCTTTGCTAAAATTATTCTCAGCATAGATAGCGCCATCGCGCAGCACGTCTCCGGGTTTAACCGTCGGCTTGTAATCTAGAAACGTAGTGCCATTCAGAGGGAAGGCGTTGTAGAAGCGCAAGTTGGCCTTCTTGCCATCAGACGTTAGCACGTTGATGTAATCGCTGCCCACAGATACGACTTTAGCCCCATCGAGATGGCTAGGGACCCTCAGGTTGGTCAACTCATACATGTCATCTTCGCCGTATTGGTCCTTATTATCCATGCGGCCGATGAATGACTTGACCAGGGGGGCTTCGCGATACTTCAACGGCAAGGCCTGCTTCATCTGGTTGCCGGTGTAATTGGCTCGCACTGGAGAATTGTGATTAAGAAATGGCAGCACGTTGATCACTTGATTAATAGTGGCCTCCGGCGTTTCATAAGTCCAATCCACAGACTTAGCCGGGACTTCTTTGATCTCGCCCCTCACCAAGGCCTTCACGACTAACGACTTAGGAATCATCCTGCCGTCTTTAAGCTCGAACGACCCCGGAAGGGCCACTACCTTGTCATATGCCTCTTCAGGTGAAAAGCTAACCGGCTTGCCGGTCTGAGCCTCTCTCCCGCGAGCAACTAGGCGCTTGCCGTCCTTATCAGCCGCGCGGGCCATGAACATGTTAAGCCCCACCCTGCCGCCCGTGGGCGACTGTATGGGGTCGATAAAGCCCAGATAAGTGTCGTCAATGCCCTGCGTTTCCGGAGACACCGAATGCGTTGACGGAATACCGCCCTCGCCCATTACGGTGAACTCCCTGCGGGCAGACCAGATGTCAAATGGGTTGACCTGCTCTGGGGTGCTAGAAAGCTCATCAAGCAAGAACTTCATGCGCACCGTGCCGCCAAGCGTAACCAACGGACGACTCACTATCGACTCAATAGCCCTGTTGGGGTCGTCAAGACGCAATCTGACCTTCTTGGATATGTTGTTGGACTGCTTGCCAATAGCTATATCTACCATGTCGTCTATGCCCAGCGGGACCTTAAAATAAAGCGCATCACGCCTGTCCGGCTTAGCGCGTCCCGCGCTGACATCAAGCATCTTCTTGCTCACCTGGAACAGTAGTTCGGGGGATAGCGACTCCGCCTCGCGGCCCACGGTAACCTTAGTAACCCATGGATCGACAGAGCTTTGGCTAAGAGCTTCTTTTAGATTAGCTATCTTCTCTTCCGCGGGGACGCCCTGAGGGGCGTAGGAGAACATCGTAGCATATAGGTTGTTCAGCACCGTAGCCTTTGTTTTATCAGAGGCGTGATTGTCATCAACAATATCCTGGCCCCACATCTTGACGAACTGCTCACGGGGCACGCCTAGCATTTCCAATACGGCCATGAGGGGGAACTTGCGCGCGCCGACGTGGAGCGAGAACATCGAGGTGTCAGGATTGAACTTAACCTTCATATTCTGCCGCGTGGAGGTGTTGATAAATGCCTGCACGCCATCAGAGACTTCGGTAGTATAAATGCCCGGCTTAAGCCTTAGCTGGCGCTTAACGGAATACTCCTTGCCGCCCATGATGAAGGTGCCACGCTCGGTTAGGGCTGGGAGATGCATCACAAGGCGCTGATTAAGCCGCTCGATTTCCTTGCCGTCGTTGTCATATAAAACAAAATCGGCACGGACAGGGTTGGTAAAGTCGCGGTTGTAGTATTTAGCATCTAGCTGCTCCTCGAGGGCCATGCCGACGTTAACGTTCCCTACGTCTATGTTTTCAATACGTAGCTTGCGCGTTTTACCATCGACATTAAATAGCTCTTGCAATCGGCGTTGTATGACATTAAGCAGCTCAACGTAGTCAGAACGCTGGCTTGCACCTCGTCCGTATTTGGGCAATTGATGTCCTCCCATGTAGTGATTTGCAATATCTAGTATAGGCAGCAGACCGCGGGGGTCAATGCCAATATCCCGCGTTATGGGTTATAAAGATCATGAGTGTAGCTCGTGCATTTCACGCAAAGGAGTATGTAAATGGATGAGATAATTAGGGTTGAGATTAGCGCAAACAACTCAATCCGCATTACGAAAATCGCCCCACACATAAGAAACACCTTCAGTCGGGACCACAAACTAATCCAGCTGTTCCTCCCCGGTCGTGACCCCGAAATGGTGATCACGCCATGCGTAAACACGACGTGGCACACCAACAGCCATAGTTTCGCCATTGAGTGGCAGCGGGCACTAATCGCCGCGGCTTTGCATTATCATAGGAAGGAAGAAGAACGTGGCTGAGTTTCCGCCGAATTGGATTCCGCGCCTCGGGCGCCACCTGCCCATGGGCACAACAATAAGCGTCTCCGCAGGGGCCGTAGTAGCTTTAGCTAACATTAGGCCCAGGATGTATGCGGTCATCCCGGAGACAAACCTCGTCGTAGAACTACCGGGCATGCTCCGCGGAGGAGATGATATCATGCACCTTGCGATGTATCGTTGTTTGCGATGGCGCTGGAACGATGATAATCCTAGGCAGATAAAATTCACCGCCACATTGATCAATCAAGACATAGCCATCGCATGTCAGCGCAAACTATTGGCGCTGATGCTGGCTTTGTGGCGCACTTTGCAGGAGAAGAAATCATGAGATACATGCCGGAAAACATGATACCCCGCATAGCGTGGAGGGAGGTTAACAATACATGACACTGTTGCCTGTAGAATGGATACCACGCACAATGCCACGCGGCGAATTCTGGACCTTAATATGCCTACCTTCGGCGCTAGTCTTTGAGTTCCCTATTAAATGCTGCCCCATCGCGCTGTTGCAAGGAACGTATTTTATAACCCCGCCCTCACCGTACCCGACCGGCGCTGTTTCCAATGAAGCATGGGGGGCTGCTGCCCCACGGGCAGCCGCGGAAGTGAACGAGGTAATGATAGACCCAGAGCAGGCTTTGTTGGGCTGGACGCATTACCGCCACGGAGGATACAATGCGATATGCTTACTAGGCCACACAGATGCTATTAAGGTGCAACGCGCGTTACTCGCGCTGATGCTAAGTATATGGCGAGACACTGGGGGCCCGGAGTGATAGACCCAGAGCTAATTCCGAGGATTGAGCGCCGTGGTAACCTTCATGCGGTCACCATCTCCAGCCGGGCCATAGACCAACCTGGCGACACAACTAGAGCAATCGAGATTCGCGACGTGGCGTGCGCTTCGTACGTCGACGTGCTGGTGACGCTATCGAGAGGATATCTGCGCGCGCGCCGCTACGTATGGGTTTGGAGGGGCGAGGAACTTTGCTGGATGCAATTCGGGATGCATCAGAACGCAATAACGGCGCAACGCGCTGCTCTTGCACTCGTCTTGGCTAAATGGCGCACAGGATGGAGGCCATGATGAAACATCTTGACCCGAAATGGATTCCGCGCCTAAAGCACGGCATGTTGGTTACACTGCCCGACAGCGTCACAGGTGCGGTTCGCCCCGGCCCCCTCAAGGCATGCAGGGTGCGCTCGGACTTTCAGCTCTACGTTACGCTGCCTGCACGAGATCAGGGATGGAGGCATATCATAGTGTCCTGGCAGGAACATCAGGAGGGGCAAGACTATACAACCGACCCCTTCACTAAACACGAATACGCCGTAGCCACCCAACGCGCCCTCATGGGACTAATTATGGCCCTGTGGCGTGAGGGGGCGATATCATGACGAAATATATGCCCTCTAGTTGGGTCCCGCGACTCTTCGAGGATGATCTATACGACGCTGAATTGACGGTATGGACGGTGTGCTTACCCCGCAGCGTACGATGCGAGCTGCTTCAGAGGCCCAGGCTAGAAAACCGACCACCCTATAACTCCGCTGATGACATAATATCCCTTTCGGCGAGGAACTCTACTGGGACGATGATTTGGAGTTGGAGGGTGAGCCCCAGAGCGGCATGATGTATTGGGAGCACGACCTTGCAATTAAAGAACAACGCAGGCTATCAGCGTTAATGCTGCTGTATTGGAGGAAGTACTATGAGTGATAACACCATGCCTGTCGATTGGATCCCACGGCTTTGCAAAGACCCTTCATACCGCGGGATGCCAAAACATGTGGTATTTCTCCCCCTCCGCATATACAATGAACTGCGCGCGAGACCGCAACTGGCAATCCGCCAGTCTCCGTATTTCGAGCGTTGCGAGCGCGGAATGTCACTTGCCGGCAATATCTCAGGAGTATATTGGCGAAACTGGACCACAACACGCAACCCCGACGGGACACATGCCGGCGACATCGTATATGGCACCCTAAGCTACTACGACGACCACGCTCAAGCGGTCGCATCTCAGCGCCAGCTGTGTGCCTTAATGCTGGAGTATTGGCGGAGAGAACAATAACGGCGATAATGCGGTATATATAAAGCGAAGCCAGCTTAACGAAGGAGGACCCATGAGAGACCCGCTACTAGTGATGCTGCCGATCACGCTGCGCGTATTTACGCGTGGCGAGTTAATGTATTGCAGCACAAAATGCGAGCTGCGCTCCGATAGCGGATATTCATGTAAGCTAGGCCTTGCCCAGCCCATCGACGCAGCCGCGGGCGGGGATTACGTTCCCATGCTCAAGCCAGGCGAGCGTTGCCCAATGAAGAGCGGCTCTGAGCTCAGTCGCACCGTAGTACTGACTCTGACAGAAGCCGCCGCTAGCCAGGTGTGATAACACACCATCCAAGGAGGCATCATGCCGGATCCCGAAGTCATAGTGGTAGAGAAACCGTGCTTTCCCGTCGAAGTCACCAATCCGATCGATCCAGAGCGCACTATGGACGTTATCGAAGTATCGCAGGAGGACGCTGAGCTGCTGGGCCCCGACGACGCCCCCTGCGATGTAACAGTATACGACTACTACCATCAGTGTTACGTCCGCGTCGTCCGCAGAGAGTGCGGAATGCACCCGGGATGTTGGCACGAGATGGTCGCGACCTTCGACCACGGCGGCGAAACCACCGACAAGCCAATTGCCCTAAGAAGGATGGAGTAACATGAAGTACGCCCTGAAAAGCATTGTCGAGGGAGACCCCTCGAAGGAAGAGCGCACGCGGTATCTAACCGTAGGAGAGATGGAGGAGCGCGGACCCGGCTTCGACATCAAGCTCTACATCGTTCCCTATGATATGCAAGCACTCGTCGACGAGCGACGGCCCGGAAGCTACCGCATCGTGCGGCAGAAGACGGAGCGCGAGCGCGCTGCCAATCCGGAAGGTTATCCGGACTTCTATCTGGGGAGCATGCAGACCACGAAAGCAGGAGACAAGTTCCTCCTGCATCTCAACATGTTCCCCGACCTGACCATCCTGGCGGCAACCATCGACGACAGACGTGGCGGCAGTAGTGCACCACCACCACGCCCGACGCAGCCACGTCCAGACGCCGCACCCGACGAGGGTGACGGCTACGACGACGACATACCGTTCTGACGATCATGCTCCTAGCGGAGGGGAAGCCCTCCGCTAGGAGACTAACTCCACAACCAGGCCCAACGGCTTGGATTCTTTTTTAGTCTGCTCAGGCCAAGAAGATGATACGTCAATATATTGACGGTCCTTAAACTCCTCCTTCTTGCCATTGTTCCACGAGTCTACCGGGGTGTAATAGCCTACAACCCTTGAATATACGAGCGCGCGCACGGCCTTGATTTTTGCCATCTCGCCTCCAGACGAGCAGGGCCGGCAAATGCCGGCCCCGATGGGTAATGCGACTAACTCTTAGAGCTTGTGCCTGTTATACCATTCCCGCCATCCAGCGGGTTGAAAATCAATCTCCCCCTCGGTCATTAGCTTCCACTCGAAGAACCTGCGACGGACTAGCCCGGGAAGTCTAATCCTTTTCCCGGTGGCGCGATCCCTGCCGGTGGAGTATTTGTAGAAGACATTGCCTGCCTCAGCATCGGTTGCTTTGCACGGCCACGTGCCGCCAGTAATGATCCCCGGCCCGGCGTTGTATACAGCAGACACCAATCCGGCGCGTGTCCACGGAGGGAGTAGATCCCACTCCTCCGTGCGCCACTTTTTACCCGGCTTGGAATTCCACGCACGCTTAGCTTGAGGGACGTACTTTTCCTCAAGCTCGTCCACTAGATACAACGCGGCTTGATCTTTAGTCCATGGATACGGCGGCTCTCCACCTACCACAACGTGGCCATACCCAACGGTGGGGATGCCCAACGGATCCGGCTTCGGTTCTGGCTCGAAAGACTCGAAGTGCTTGATGGCCTCTACCATGATGTCACGATAGAGATTGTTATCGTTAGCTTCCTTAATCAAGCGACGCAACTCCTCTAGCCCACCATGAATCAGCTCGGCATACCGGTCGCGATAATGCGCTAATATATCGAATAGATCCATGGTCAGTTAATCACTACGCGGTCAAACGGATCATATATCTCCGTCTGACGCCACGCCGGCTTGACGTGCATCTTGGTCTTATACGGCTCCAGCGCGGCAACCGCATCAGCCAATTCACTCATGCTGCGATTAGTCACGGCCGAGACTAGATTGTCGTACAACAGCTCAATTGGCACGCCACTAGGAATGGAGTATAGCGTGAAGTTGAAACGTATCGTGCGCGCGTTGGGATCCATAACTGGCGGCTTAGTACGCACATACGTATCATGCACTATCTGACGCGTGCTCGACATTTTGCTCTCCCTCACCGATTAGCCTTGCCATTACATTATAGATGCTTCGCAGCACTAACGCAACATTGTCCAACCACGCCTTGTTGTGCTTGGTATCCAACGACATCATCATCGACAGCGCCTGCTCATTGCCCGCTAGTGTTCCAAAGGCGCCCATCAATTCATCGACATGATAGCGCTGTTTAGACTCTTCGTCTAAGTTAGAGTAATGCAGCTCGGCAATATTGCGTGCTATCCCAGCGCATATAGCGGCTGCCAGGATGGCGTCTACGTGGACTAGCTCATTACCCACGGAAGTTGCCCCTAATCCACTCACGCTTGGCATGGCGGTAAAATCTACGCACGTCATGATGCCACGCTTCGCGATCCTCGTCAGATAGCACACTCCAAATGGAACTCACATACGCACGGATAAGCTTGGCGCGTCTCCCGCTCATAGCACACCTCCTTGTCGAGGAATATATCATCTCCGGATTAAATCGTCAATAGGGGGTGTGCTTGCGTTATAAAAGAAGTGAGGGTATATCAACAACGCCGAGGGAGGTGAAGTGATGATATACGATCCTGACCGGACGTCCGACGACCGCCTGGCAGACCGGGCGGACGATGGATGGGTACGCGAGGGCGATGACGACAGACGGTCATCGCCCCGGGACGACCGCCGGTAACAAATAAGGAGGGGAAGGGGCCTGGTGGGACTACGGTTCTGCCAGGCCCCGCTCTCTCAACATTTCTAGCGCTTCGTTTTTTAGCTGCCGGATACGCTCGCGACTTAACATGCGTATCTGCGCAATGTGCTGCAGAGTCTGGCGCTGACACCCTATTCCGAAGAAGCGCCGGATGATGTCACAATGCATCTCCGGCAATTCATCAATAGCTTTCAGCAGGGCGGGGTCTAATACTTCAGCAGGCTGTTCACCGTCGTCACCGTTGACGTCCTCGGAAATAGTAACATCCTCCGCCGACACAACCGTGAAGGCGTTTTTAATCGCCCCTACAATCTCCGGCTTTATCCCGCGCTGCTCGGCAAGGCGCTCCTCCGTTAAGGAGTAGTCGTTTTGCTTTTTAGACTCGGCGTCGAGATCCCTATGCAACGCACGCACCATGTTGATTTGACCGGCGGGGACGTGAATCATCGGCACCATCTGATTGAGGTACTGATGTATCCTATAGTCAATCCAGTACTTAGCGTAGGTGGTAAAGCGCGTCCCGTTAGAAGGATCGAAGCGATTAGCCGCCTCTATTAAACCCTCAATAGCGGCTCCTATTACGTCCTCTCGCTCTGCCTTCCACTTGGTGTTGAACTCGCCTGCGATCTTGATAGCGAAGCGCATGTTGGCCATGACGAGATCATCGCGCGCGGCTACGTCACCATGCTGTATGCGGCGTCCCAGTGCTACTTCTTCATCTGCCGTAAGCAACTCGCGCTCGCCTATGGCGTCACAAAGACACTGGCTCATATCATTCGTCGTCGCCACGCCACGCCTCCTCAGTCGCCGCTAGTATCGCCTTTGGGTTTTCCAGAACGGGTTCACGGGCGGGCTCGAGTTCGGTATAATATACCACAGCCATGATGCGCCCCGATTTGTCGTCGAAGAAATACTGCACGTCTTTGGAGATATCCAACAACACATTGGGGTTGTTTAATACCTCCTCAAACTCCTGGCGGTGGGCTTCCACTATGAGGTTAAAGGTCCTAACGCGTCGCCGACTAGAAACCTTCATCGCCTACCGCCTTGATTGTCAGCCATGGGGTGAGGTTGCCCAGGAGGGATACCTATGCTATTCATGTAATCCACAAGCTGCTCGTATATTACCGGATCAGACTGTTGCTGCTTCCTTAGGAATTCATCACGCTGATCCGGATCCCATCCAGCGAGAGTCATTGCTATGTCATAGATAGAGTTGCCGGTCTGCGCTATAGGGTTCATATTAGGCATCATGTTCATCATGCCCTGAATCGCGCTCTCACGCTGCGCCCTTAGAGTGCTCCACTGCGCCTGATTCATCCTATCCATGAGGAATAGCTGCTTGGCCTGGTCAGCCTGCATCTGCAACATCATCATCTGATTGAGCGTGTTCTGCTGCATCTGCTGCTGCATGATAATCTGCGCAGCTTGATCAACGGTCATGCCTTGACTCATCATCTTCTGGATGTTACGCACTAGCTGATCCGTCATGTCCTGCTGCTGAGCGTTCATCTGCTGCACCATGATGGCTTGCTGGTCTTCCATCAGGCTGGCCTGATGGCTAGACTGCGCTGAGGCTATCATATTCATAGCATCAGCCTGCATCTGCGCCTTGGCGATGTTTTCAGCCTTTAGCTCTGCCTGCATGTCTTCATAATTCAAACCCTCCATCTCGATCAAGACTTTGGAGGGGATCATCTGGCCGGCCACCATCTGGAATATCATCTGCTTGTGCTGAATGTCATCCAGCATCTTGAACTCGCGCATCTTGACTTCGCACTGAGCGTAATTCAGATGCGACTGGATGATATCCGAGCTCCAGTCGAGAAACTCCTGAAGCTGATCTCTATGCGTCAAGAAGAAGTTCTCGATAATACGCAACGATATCGTGTTACCTGCCCAGGTGGCCTCTCCCGCGATTAGCCCACGCGGCAGGCCGAAACCGAGAAGCATGTCCTCCGTAGCTGCAGCTACTTCTTGAGAAGGAAGGAATGCGCGGCCCTTACCGCCGAAGTATATCTCCTGAACAGGTATTGGCGAAAACCCTATGTAGTTAGGATCCTCACGCTGATGCTTAAACTCCTCGAGGATAAACGACCGCAGGCGATCCTGCATAGCCACTGCAGAGGCATAGTCGGTATCAACCGGAGCTAGCATCCTGAAAGGAGTGATATGCTCGTTAGCCACAGCCTCGCTAGCGCGTTTTAGCGTGTCTAGGAAGTAAACCGTCTTGAAGGCGCATATCAGCAGCCCCTTACCCCACTCGCTATGCACATCGGTCGGGCCTTGCAGCTTGAAGTGATAAACGTTGTTAAGCTTGACGATCTTCTTCTCTCTAATAGCATCTAGTACCGCCATGGGGGTTTCATTGATGACATCCATGTCCCCTTCTTCAACGGCTTCAGTAAGCGACGACGGAGGATCCCAGTAGATGTCTTCTTTTCCGCTCCACGGATACGCCTTGATGCGTATTAGATTAATAGGCCACGTGCGCACTATGAGATCGCGCTCGTTAATGCGATGCTCGTCAATGGCGGAAAACACAACCTTGCTGCCACAGGTCGGGCATGTTCCGTTGAACTTGTTGCGCTTGTACGTCAAGTCACTTATGGCATTAGCGCTATAGGAATCCGGTATGATTTCCTCGCGAGGACCTTCACCTGATATGCTAGTCCCCGCCATGAGTGTGTCATCCGAGGGGAAAAGAAGAGTAGTATCTTCACGCTCCTTGCGTTTCTCCTCTAGCGCCTGCGTCAGCTCCGCACGCCGAGCTTCACACTTAGGACACGAAAACTTGCGCTCAACGGGGAAATTAAGCGTGACGACGCAGTTGCCGTTGATGAATGCATCGAGGCCGATAACGATAAGGAGCCGCTTGATGCGCATGACCTTTTCAAATACGTTGCGATAGCGATCCTCAATCGCCGTGGTCTCAGCGTTATACTCGAGATCCGTAACGGCATACTCGGCGAGCTTACTGATGGCCAACCTGACGATGGGGTTGGTATAGTAGATATATAGAGCTAGATCGTGAAAGTCTTCTGCCTTTTTAGGCATGCTAGCCGTGGCGAGATCAATGAACGGCGTTTTGTAATCCGCCGTCATCAAGCCATACGAGTCTCTCACCTCACTAAGTATCGACGACATACATCACTTCCCTTGTGGCTGCTCGCGGGGCCAGTATCGCTTAGCATCATTGGCGGCATGCTCTAATGCCAACACTTTAACGGTATGCACAGCTACCGGCTCCTCCTCTATCAGCCAATCCGTTTCTTTGCCGTAGGTAGCGCGCATGTAACCCATAATCATATCGAGGACGATGCTGTCGGCATCCTCTTCAGGGCCGTTTCCGGCAGTAGCCGCGGCGAGCAATTTACGCAATGGAGTGTTTACTAGCGCACCTAGATAACCAGGCAGCCAGAGGAAGCCCTCCTTGTATAGCAATACCGCTATCATCGCGGCTACTTCGCCCTCGAACTGGTTCTTAGGCTCGATGGTGCGCATAAACTCCACGCATCGCACTATGGAAGATGGCTCTGGCGTAAGCAACGAATCCGGCTCTGGAGTTACCCCTGAGAGCGCTAGGCATATGTTGGGGAATACCGCCCAATCCTGCCATGGAGCTAGGGAGTTGAAACATACCCTGATGGCCATGATTTTGTTCTTCATGGCTCGAGGTATGTCATCAAACTTCAGGATATCGCCCTGCTGCGCAGTGGCGTCTTCTATCTCCATCCACAATGTCTCCGGCTCGCAAAAGTGCCACACTTGATCCAAGTGATGATCCAACACCGTCACGATCTCGAATGGCGTTGACGTTACGTCCCGCAGCACATCGTGGAGAGATCTCATCGTTATGCCTTACGCCCCATCACGTCTAGAACCACCGTGCGCTGAGGGGCCGCCATGCGCATAAGCGTTCCCTCGGGATCGCTGCGCAGCTTGCCCACCACATCACTACCCAAACGCTCAACCAACAGCGACGGATCATTGACGGCCATGTCGTGCAGCTTGCTGACATCAATGTCTATCCCGCCAATAGATACCGTCTTGGCCGTTTTAATAGGCCAGCCCAAAACAGCATCGACAGGACGCGCAAGGCCTCTATCATGCCAGGAATAGTGCAACTTATTGGCGTGATCTAGGTTGTCCAGCGTAACCGCAGCTTGGGCTGGCGAATACTGCTTACTGGCTACCTTCTCGGCGAGATCGCGATAGGCCATGTAACCATCCATGTTGTTGACCATCGTCGTCCTCGCCATTATATGACCATAGGCGGAGTCGCTGAACGAACGTGCTGCATATTTATGCACACTGGAGTCCTCCGGAATGGTCACGTTCAACTCTTCTGCACGCTTTTCGATAGCTCGCGACATCTGAATCGCATAGGACGCCAACCAATGCCGCGCGTTCTTCTCAACTACCGCGATGGCATGTTGCAACTGCGCTTTGGTGTTGATAGGATAGCGCTGGTAAGTAGCCCCGTTAATGTCTTGATTGATGCCAAAATGCCCCGTTTCCTCCGCGGAGGCCTGCTTCTCCATTATGCTGTCTAGCGTAGCAAGCAACCCCTCCGTCACGGGATAGAAGAAGGAGAGATGCTCGCCCTTTGCATTAGCTATCGCGTTATACCACGGCTCGGACGAGATATCTACGCCATAACGCAAAGCAGCACTCTCGAAGCGCTTTACGATGATGTTAACCATGTTGTAGGGCAAGCGCTTGTAAACCTTATTGAAGGCCGCGATGCTCATCTGCAGATCGGTCTTGCTATTAATGGGATACTTGCGCATCCTGTCGCCGTTGGGCAGAACTAGCACGATGGCAAACTCGGTATCCAACATGCGATGCTGATCACCCGCGTCTCCGCTATGATAGAGAAAATCACGCAACTCGCCCGACGCTTCTGCCACCTTGCGGAAAGCTCCCTCGGAAAATTCGGCATCACCCATGCGCTGGAAATCGTATGCATCCATTACTAGATTCTTGCCCTGCATCTCATCCCTCCGCTCCAAGCATTTGCGCCGCCTGGTTGCATATCTCGCGATTAGTTATCGTATCCCAGCAGGGAGCTCCCGGCTGAGGCTCGTCTTTCTTACCACGCTTCTCCCAATCGCTTATTAGTATAGCGCATTTTGAGCAAGCGTCGGAGCCATGGCAAAAACACGGCGCGCAGCTATAAGGGGTGAAGAATGAGTAAACATTATCGTATTGCCCCACACGCAGTTCTGGTGGAATGACATTGAACAGTGCAATGGTTGGGATGCCCATCGCTCCCCCGAGATGAGCCAACATGCTATCGGGGGCGACGCATAGGGAAGCGCGCTGGCATAGGGCAACCATATCATAAAGATCCGTCTTGCCGGCCCAGTTGTGTATTTTGGGCATCGGCTTGGAGTCGCGGCCTAGCCATTCGAGATTACAATCCCTAGGCCCGCCTGTTACGATAACGTGTACGTCAGGCGCGAGGGTTGACAATGCATAAACCAACTGCGCCGACCTGCCGATAGGCAGTGATCTATTGATATTGCTGCTCTTGAACTGATACAGCAAGACGCGGTCGCTCGTTTTAATGCCATCCTTGCGTAGCCGTTTATCTAATCCCCTCACGGCACCCCTAGGGGGGACTAGTTCGGGAACCTTTTCCTCCCGAGTGAGATGAGGCAGGCCTAGCCGCTCTGCGAATACATCACACCCGTGTAGCGTCCTCGCTGGCGCCCACGGAAACTCTATGGCATCATAGAAATTGGCGATGTAATCGTATTTTTCAATGGCCAAAGCCGGCGATGGGATGGATAGCGTTTCGTCAACATAAGGCGACATGCTGCCGAGTGGGGTGTATTTCTTGCGCGTTGCCAACCCAATGCGGACTGACGGCATAGCCTTCTTCATGCGCTGTATTAAGGGGAGTATCATAATGATATCACCCGCCCCGCCAGTCCTCGTAAATACAATAGAATCCGTCGGCTTAAGCTCTTGCCCGGAGTATTCTTCAATATCAGCCAGGCGCACATCAATACTTGACAGGGCCTCAGGACACACCTTATGTGCTTGCGCTTGCATGTTGAGAAGGTCGTACCTGGAGTAAAACATCTCGCGCCCTTCGTACTGGCGCATTGATGCATCAAACAGCTTTGGGTGATACGACAGCATAGTAACCACGTACATAAAAGCGCCTCCAAAAGGCGGCGGGGGGGGGCTAAGCCCCCCGCGCTCACGCTAGTCGCTACATATCGTCACACGCTTCGACATCATCCCCCAGACTAGTCTCCACCGGATCGGGCCCCTCACCCGCGGCGTAATACATTCCCTCGTGAGCTGGCTTGTCAGGGCTTATCTTAAGCAGGTATAGCTCCGGTAGCTGACGAAACAAGTCGTTAACCCTGCTCGCAAGCCCATCGTACGCTACGCACTCGTCTTCGTCCTCGTCTTCGTCCTCATCTTCATCGCCAGAGTAATCTATGTCATCTATTGCTTGCGCCAGAGCCTCCGTTGCATCCTCAACCCCACACATGTCAACAAGATCAGTCATCGCGCCGGCGATAACAATCTCAAGATTAGCGCTCCATGCCGGATTCCCGCCGCACACTAACTTGCCAAAAGTATGAACTGCCACTAGATCATGAATTAGCCTAGCAAGAGCAGTAACCGGATCAGGTGGCTCAAACTCATCCATCTGAGAAAGGCTAATAGCATACATGCCCTTAAGCAGGTTAAGAGCATCCTGCGATACCGCCACGCTGCAAGCATGGGTGTCGCGATCGTTGGTCTGATGTAGATCCATCTATATCTCCCTATGGGTTGATATCGTCGAGCGCACGCGCGACGTTAATGGTAAACACCGAGCTGCGCCTAATGTTCGTCGGCGGTGCCCCGTGCATCTTCGCCGGCGGGATTGTAACCGTAATCTGACCGCAATAATACCCCAGCCACGAGTCGTGCACCATTAAATCATACGCCACGATACTATCCGACAAAACCGTCATTTGAGCATCAGCCACAATAGGGTATTCGTCATCAATATTTCGCTGAATGCGTAGCGTAACGTTAGTTGCGGGATCAGTCAGCGCTACAACCTTCGAGCCGTCCTGATTAAACAGCTCAACACGCCACTGAGCGTTTTCGCCTTGGTATAGCGTGCTGCTTAGAGGCCTCGCAATAATCATGACTCCTCCTTAACCGCCGATATATCGGTGTTCTCCACGATTATATCGCTTAGACCGTTTGTCACGTCACGCTGCTCCACCATGCGATCTCCGCGCAATAAGTGTGCCGCAACCACTTCCGGGCTCTCTAATAACATAGACGAAACCGAAAGCGCTAGCCACTCTAGGGCACGACGGCTATCATCAATAGCGTCCCGGTAGGATGTGTATTGCGTAACATGTCCACCAGTCACTAAGCCGTCATCCCCCGGCACCGCCTGATCTATCTTTTCACACCACTGCAGAATATCTAGGAGGCGAGTGGCTACGCTCCGCACGTTTTCTGATTGTCTCTTGTGGTCCGTTGTCATGCTATCGCCTCCTTACAGCAGCAATATATGTTATCCTTCTCCGCGCGTCAATACCCCCCTGATTGCGGTATAAACAATACGGAGCAACCAAACCCTAAAGGAGGAATCATGAAGAAGGCGATAATCTTCAGCACCATCGTCGGGGCCCTCATGGTGGGGGCCGTGGTCCTGGCGTGGAGGCGCAAGCTTGCCGCCTCTGCGTAGCTGGTCGCGCCTCATCGACGGACTGGTGGTGGCATACTACCCGCCGGTCCCCGAGAAGGAAGCCGACAGCGCGGCATCCGAAATGCCGTCAATCGCCATCCTCGTCCCCGAGAATCACAAAATCCTCGAATTCGGGGCGAGGAAGCGAGAGGAGTTGCTGGGGCATCCCATCACGCGCTACATCAAGCATGAGGGTGTGGCGTGTTGGATAATGCCCGACGCGCTGCGCGTGTACTACCATCGCGATTGGCTCCAAGGGCTTAACCACGAGGAGCGCCTCGAGGCCGTCTGGGCGGAGGCGGCGCACCTGGTGCGGCAACTCAACCGCATCAACGACGAATCGTGGTGGGAGCGCGTTAGGGCAGCCAAGGCCGCCCTCGAGGATGTTCTAAACGAGATCAACAGGCCCCCTCTATGAGGGGGCCCCCCACTTCACAATGTTATCATCCAGCAGCGCAACCCCGTTTATTGTTTTTACTAACTCCTCAGAAGAGATATCGCCAGGGATGCCGGATGTCTTAATCGCAACAGACGCCTTTCCGGGCAATACCATAATCCAATGCGGCGAACCGGTTAACACCGCAATGGCATTAGCCAGCCCCGATATAGCCTCGCGAGAGCTTAGCCACACCACAACGTCATAATGCCGCATCGACCGGATTGCGTCCAGCGTGGTCGGCCACGAGATTGTATCTTCCGCGTTGAGCACTATGTCAGCGTCGCATGCCTCTGTTTGCGACAGGTTTGCGACAGTGTTTGCGACATACGCCATCCCAATCGTCGTGACGGAAGTCTTGCCCGGCAACTCAAGATCGGCTTCGACAATGTCACTGCGCCTGACCCCATGCGCCAAAATGCAAGCCACGGAGACAATCGATAATATGTACGGTTGAGATTGCTCTCCACCATCCGGAGGTGAAGACGCGAGTGTGTTTTCCCCTCTAACTCCGCCAGTCTTCACCGCGCGTCCGCCTATGGCTTGCTGGATAGGTACGCTGCGCCTAATGATCGGCATGGTTGTAGGATAACGCAAGAAAGTGGGAACTAGGTATGGGCAAGCTTTCGGGCATGGTGAATTCTGCGACATGTTAATCCCCCAAAGGCAGATATATACGGTTGAGATCGCTCTCCACCATCCGGAAACGAGTTTCGTTTGAAGCATCTCGCTCACTATCCGGCACCGATCTGCGATAGTGATGCATGTTGAGCGATACGTAACGATCCATGCCTAAAACGTCATAACACCCCGACACTAAGCGTCTGCCGCCAGGGGCTAGACCGGCACGCTGATTGCGCAGCGTCCAATCGACGTGTTCGTGCGAAAACCACCCGAAACGCTCAGAGTCAAACGCCCCGACGCGGTCAATACACTGCTGATCAAAAGTGATCAACGCACCCTGTATGCGACTAGGACGCCAGTTGACCAGAAACACCCCGTTGTCCAGCCTCAGATCGTTGACGGGGTAGAGATTAGCTATAATCCGCTTCTCGAGATCAGTGTCCATAAAAACGAAATGACTCCACGGGGTCAGCTTATATGCTGCAAGATAAGCCTCATCCCAACCCGGCTTGAACAATAGATCGTCGTTGGCAATCACGCCAAGCCCCGATAGGCCGTTGAAGTATCTTAGAATGCGATTGCTCTGCTCTGCCACTCCCCCGCGCTGAGGGTTGTCTAGTATCTCGACCCCGTAAGTATCATTAGCCCACCTCAATATGTATCGAGCGGCCTCGGCGGAATTGTCGTCACTGACCACTATGCGATAGTCGATATGTGGGCTTTTGGATTCCATCAGCGTTTTAATCGTGGTGCGCAGCATCTCCGGACGGTTGTAGGTAATAATGCCAACGCACAACTCATCACGCACCGCAGTGGGACGATATAAGCGGTGCGGCCATATCTCGGCGTGTAACGCGGCTTGATGCGTCCGCTGATCCGACACCTGCAACAACTCCGACGCACGGCTTATTGAGCCGAGAGACACTGATGCACCAACCAGTTTTTGGCTAATATCTTTGGTATCACCCAGTATCCACTCCGCACGCGTTTCCGTACCCGCACGCCATTGCTTCGGCATGTTGTCGGTATTGCCCAACACGATTAGGCATCTCGAGTATCCGCACAGCGATAGAGCATAGCCCAGCCAATACTCTTCACGCGCCTTAAGCGTGGAATGCGTTATAACTTGCGCGTGTAATCCTTGAGCTTCGGCCGCTGCACGGTATGCCGTGACATCTCCAGACACAACCACTACGCTAATGCCGTCCGACTCGGGTTGCCCATGATTAGCCAAACTGCGCCTCACCCTGTCTATGCGCCACTCCCACCCCTGAGGCCTATTCACCACGGCGCGGAATAGCTCTGTATTCTTTTTGCGCAAAGCCTTATTAGCAGCATCCGGAGACTCGGCGTGGGGCTGATGATATAAAACAATATGCGGCAAGAGTATAAGGTCAATCAGGCCCAGCCTGGACAAGTAATTCAGCCGCTCGACAAACTCCTGCTTGTTGCCGCCCCAGCCGATAAAGCGTTCGTCAAAGCCCCCTAGATCACGCCACATCCAAGTCTCGATGGTCGGGAAGTTCTCCTGCACGCTGCGCACCTTAATCGCCCGACACTCGCGCAGCTTCTCGATGTTGATTTCTGAAAAAGAGCTAAAAATACGATTCGACAGCGTAGCGCGTGTTAACAGGCCTCCTAGACTGAGCTTGTTTTCCATGTAGTCAGCGCTGATTTTGTGCCATTCAGACAGGGAGTTCTCAATACGCGCCAATCGCTGAAATATAGCGGCGTGTCTGCCGTCAGCCAACGCCGAACGATGCGCGGCCAGTATCTCACTTAACGCCCCGGGAGGCAATAACATATCGGCGTCATTGATCATCATCAGCGGTGAAGTGCATAACGAACACGCTAGATTGCGCGCCGCATTGCGGCGGACTGATTCCTTAACGTCGCCTAGCGCTTCGCACTTCACTTCAAACTCGGGGGATATGATATCAATGACATGCTGAATGGGATCTATGCTCACTCCATCCACGCCGAGGCACACCTCGAATTCACTTGCCGGCAGCGTTTGATGCGTGAGCGATCTCAGCGTCCCCATTAGGTTGTGGACTCTGCTCTCCGAAACGGGCATGATGACGCTAATCTGTGGCAATGCGGCTCCTAGCGTAAAACGTTGTGTTATGTGTTATAAATATAACGGTACGTTGGGGTAATGTCAAGTAGACAGAAAGGAGCTACCATGGCCCTAATATCAGTAGGATGCGGATGGGCGCTGGCAATGCTGGCGCTATACGCATCAATACTTGTTCCCGGACACGCCGTAATAGCCTTCGTCACCGGGGTGATGGCTATCATCCCTATCGGAGCCGCCATGCTGATGCAAGATCCACTCGATAGACGCTCGCCGATGTGGATCGCCGCAGGGTGGATACTGGGATTGCTCGTCAATCGGCTACTCACTCCGGGGCTCGAGAGGTACGTTCCTATGGCTCTATACGGTAGCGCAGCTAGCTTTGTGCTGGCTATCGCGCTACACTACATAGAGCGCGGAGTGCCATCGCGATGCCCTGTGTGCGGCAGCAAGTCGCAGCTGCACTCTCAGTTGGAGATGGCATATCGCCAACACGCTCCGTATGTCTTGATTGACTACGGAGAGAAGATATGCCCAACTTGCGAGGCACGTCTACTCAATGCAGCACACCGCCAGGTGTGTGCAAGTATAGAGGAACGCCTCGCGGCGATCTCTCCACGGGAGGAGGAGGAGAATCTCACCCTGCGAGAACCAACCCCGCCACCTCCTAGGTTGATCCGTGAGGGATCGTCAAAACCGGAGAAGACATGCGATACGTCATCATAGCACTTTTGTGCGCGTCGCTAGCAGGCGCGGATGTGGTCCTATCATCCGAACACCTTAGCGACGCCGTGTGGATCGACGAACTGCTATCGGATAGCCTCCACGCGACGGTGACCATCACGGATGACAACATCCACGTCACCATGGATCAGCCATTCTGCGTGGATTATGGCTATATCGCTATCGACAATATCACAACTGCAGTCATAGCAGGCATGTTATATGCCGACTGGAGTTGCGATACCTGCACAATACAGTTCGGCGACATACTCCTGGCGATACCATTCGAGGCGATACAGCGCTCAGACACGTTAAGGGCGCTGGGACACTCCCATATCTACGTGGTTAATGAGCTGCTAGCACGGGCGACTCTTTTTGTGCGATGATCTACCGCTGGGGCGTTGTCCAATTGGCAGGACGCAGGACTTTGGATCCTGTTGGTGGAGGTTCGAGCCCTCCCGCCCCAGCCATCACTCCCAATCGCCCTCCCCAGTCTGGTATAAATGAAATGGAGGGAGGGACTGGAGGTAGTCCCAATGCCCATCTCAGATAAGGCAGAGCGGCTCATAAGGGTCGCCGTGGCCTGGGGCATAAAATCCCTCGTCGGCGAGCACAAGCTCAACGGCACGGCAGTATCACGGTCGTGGAATCGAACCGCATACGACGTGCAGCATGGCGTGCCCGTCGGCGTGCAGAATTCCCTGGTGGAGGAGCGCATAGAGCGCGTACTACGCGACTCTAACCTTCTGCCAGGGGACTGCGCTGAAATGCAGCGCAGGATTCACAACGCGGAAGCGTGTGCGCAGCGTTTCCGCGGAGAAGATCAGGAGGAGACATGAGCAGGATAGCCCTAGCAATGTCTCCCCTGCTCTATCGCCTAGGCGACTGGAAAGCCGGCGCGAGGGCGATAGAGGAAGCCGGCCTCTCCCCGGACGGCCTTGCAGTCTTGGGAGAGGACAAGGGAGCCCAGTTGGTGGCTGAAAAGCTGGGCATCCCGGCGCGTGCGTTCCCCGTCGACTGGAATGACGGAACGTACGCGGGTATGATGCGGAATATAGACCTTCTGCATCATGCCACGGCCTTGGTGGTGGTCTGGCTTGAAGACACGCCGAGCATTCGGCATCTCATCGAGCAAGCCCACCGCAGGGGCATCCCCGTGTGGATAACCAACTACTACACGGGATTGAAGGACTCAATAGCCCCCAAGGCGGGGGCGCAGTGCGCGGACCTATTCGCGAACGTTTAAGGAGGCTCGAAATGAGAGCTATCGTAATCGCCATGCTCCTCGCCGCCCTCGCGGGCGGAGCGCAGCTGAGGTATGACGACCCCAGCGACCCGGATCGGGTGCTGGATACGCTGGGGGAATACGTGCTGGTGGAGTTTGCCATTCCACCATCCCCAGTGGTAGCCATCACCCTAGACTCCATCACGGTCAGGGTGAATAGCATAAGCAGGACTCTCGTGTTCTGCTACGTGTTCAACCAGCCCTCTCCGGGCTGCGTACGTTTCCGGGAGGACTATACAGCATACCTTTACCCTCAGCAAGTTGAGCCGGGCGACTCGCTTGTGACGTTCCCGGCCGGCTGCGTAATCCCCCTGGACAACGGGTCTAATGTCCAGGTGGTGTTGGTGATGGGGAACGTGTGGGCGGCCAAGTTCGTAATGGACTCTGCCGCGGTGGCGCCCCCGCACAGCTACCACCATGTCGGGGGGTGGGGCTGGAACTGGGCCCCGACGGGGGGTGACCTCCGGGTGTGGCTAGACTACAACGGGACTATGTCCCTCACCCCAGCCACCTGGGGCTCCATCAAGAGCGAGTTTAACTAAACGGCAAGGGGCGGCGCAAGCCGCCCCTAAGCCACCCTGTTGTTTTTTAGAGTCTGCAGACCCGGTCGAGTCTGGGCATTATTTTTTATCTCACCCCTCGCGGCGGCTGATTCACGTTAAACATCCTACGGAAGAATGCACGCATCTTGTCAAGAAAGGTCTCTTTCTCGTCTACCGGATCCAGCATGGTAGCCCGCAACGCAGAACGAGCCTTGGAGCGAACAACATTCTGCGACAGCGGGCCGAAAAACTCCTGATATATGGCAAGCTTTAGCCGAGATCCATCATGCATGTGACACTCCACAGCGACTGAAGTCGCGTAGCTTCTTGGGGCACGCTCGTCGCAGCCGACCACGTTTCGCCCCAAAGGCGCTGTCCGCGCCCAAGGATATTCAGCGCGGCGTTGTGATCCCTGTCGAGGGATGCTCCGCACGCGCAGTCTACCCACCTGTCGGCAAGCGTGAGGTTTTCGAAGATGCCTCCGCAAGCCGAGCAAGTTTTCGACGTGTAGGCGGGTTCTACAAAGCACACTGTTCGTCCAGCTTCTGCCGCTTTGGCGACCAGTCTCTCTGCCAGATAGTTCCAGCCTGCGTCTAAAATGCTCTTGGAAAGGTGCCGGTTATGCACCATGTTGCGGATCCGCAAGTCCTCCAGGGCGATCCGGTCGTTCTCCACGATCAGCCGGTGCGCAAGCTTGTTGATGTAGTCCTTGCGCCTGTTCTTGATCCGCTCGTGCTGCCGCTGAAGTGCCTTGACCGCTTTGCGCCGGTTGCGGCCGCCCTTCTTGCGGCGGGAAACACGGCGCTGAAGGACGCGCAGCTTCTTTTGTTCCTCGCGATACCAGCACGGGTTCTCCACCTTCTCGCCGTCGCTCGTGGTGATCAGGCTGTTGATGCCCACGTCGATCCCGACTTCTTTGCCCGTAGCGGGCAGCGGCTCCGGTGCCACTTCGCAGGAGAAGCAGGCATACCACTTGCTCGCGTTGCGGGTGATCCGCACCGTCTTGATCTTGCCGTCTACCGGGCGGTGCCAGCGAACGGAGATTCTGCCAATGCCCGACAGTTTCAGCTTGCGCCCGTCGATCTTGAAGCCGTTGCCGTACTCCTTGAACCCGAAGGAGTCGAAGCGATCCCGGCTCTTGAAGCGTGGATAGCCCGGTCTCTCCCCGGCTTTCACCCTCCGAAAGAAGGCGTCGAAGGCTTTGTTGAGGTCTTGAACGACCACCTGCAAGACGTGGCTGTGGATGCCGGAGGCGTAGGGATTCTCCAGCTTCAGACCCTTGACCTTGGCGAGTTGAGCGTAAACGCTGACACTCTCGCCGCGTTCCTGGTAGGCGTTGCGGCGCTCCTCCAAGCAAGCGTTGTACCACCGGCGACAGGTTTCGAGCGTAGCGTTCAACCGCGCTTCCTGCGCCTTGGTGGGATACAGCCGATACTTGAAGGTCTTTTGCACCTACAAACCCCTCTGCGCTTCGATGTAGCGTTGGATGATGTCGCTGGAGACGTTGCCCGCCGTTGAAGCGAAGTAGCTTCTCGTCCAGAGCGAGGTCATCCCTCCCAAGTCATCTTTTTTATTATATCATCCCAGGCTAAAGCGTCAAGCAAACGCGGAACCCGCGTAATGGCCCACGAGAGGCCGTAGAATCGATTTTACGCATCGCATGGTATCACTACACCAAAACGGGAAGAAAACCCCAAATATCGCACGCTAGGCTACGGAATGGCTACGCCTACGAACGCTGTCGGGCCGTTGCCGCCATGGACCGACCATTGCCAGCCAAAGCCTAGGCGTAACGCAGACGACCAACGAGGAGCTAAGTCGGCAGTTACCCCCACGCCAAGGCTTATGTCACGCGTCTCGCCGGGTTGCCATAACTCTATGTCAACTAGCGGGGTCAGCGGGTGAATGTGCGTTACTCCTAGGAAGTTATTAACGTAAACATGCTCCAGAGCACAAGTCGCACCCCGAAGAGATGGGCCGAAGACGACCGCCGGATCAAAACCCCATCGCGGATAACTAATCCTGGGAGCGCCTAGGGAGTCAATCCATATCCTCCCGCGGCCGTGATAGCCGCCTATATCAAAGCGATGCAGCGCAAATAGCGTTGAATCAACCCTAAACTCCAGTTCGATATCTCCATTGGGATAAATCGTCCCTCCGGATACTTGAGATACCGGCGGGGGAGTCTTGTATCTGATAGTCGCTAGCGGTTTAGACTCCACCTCTGCATGCGTCCACCAGGATGGCTTGGTAAATACCGGCTCGACACGCTCTATGATACTCCCCGCGATGAGCTCGTCCAGCATACCGCGATTACACTTCACGTGCGTTGCCATAAAAAATACACCAATAGCTATGGCGCATATCAGCAGGATGCGCTTAAGCTTCATCGCGC
>Ga0209718_1000086_pt1 | contig 136795 bp, 138 predicted proteins | sample AD_JPNAS1_MetaG_FD_184420 | JGI IMG/M metagenome (GOLD analysis project Ga0209718, IMG submission 184420) | Active sludge microbial communities of municipal wastewater-treating anaerobic digesters from Japan - AD_JPNAS1_MetaG (SPAdes) (version 2) | ecosystem: Engineered > Bioreactor >...
GCACTTCTACGGAACAAGCGAAAACGCAGTTAAGACACAAATCTGGATTGCGATGATTTCTGTTCTTCTTGTAAACTATGTCCGGTTTATATCGAAATCTCTTTTTTCAAATACAGAAATTATTCGCGTTATCAGAGAAAACATGTTTTCCGGAAAATCATTACGTGATCTTATTTGCCCGGTTAAGCATCAACCCTTATCAGACAAGGGATTGAATTGTGAAATTCAAGGATGTATATGGAGCTAAAACAATGGGACAGCAGTGACCTATTTCAAAACTTTATTCTAAACAATCATAATGCCGTTATTGACTTAATAACTTAAAATTTCTTGAAAAATCTTTCAAATTCAATTATTATACCCACCAGTATGAGATCTAAATATTATCCGCAATTTTCCCGATAATTAATTGATCTCTTATGACGGAGTTATTCATGAAAACCTTTATTTTTTGCACACTTATCCTTTTTTCTGTAAATTTCATTTTTTCACAAGATTCATCAAAAAGAGTTATTACCGTCGAAGAAGCTGCTGGCGGAAGGAATAATTCTTACGAAATTTCTGATCCGCAATTTAAAAATACGGGCAGTTTATTTATTATAAACTGGGGGATGATATACAGAGTCGACCGCCTTCCGGCGTATTCAATAGGCGCTGCAATTCACTTTCCTCTATCCAACAGGCTTGCGATTGAAAGCGGCTTATCCCTCCTGAATGCAAAAATAAGTACTGATGAAGAATTTGAAGGCTCTACTGACGTAACTAGCGGCAGTGTCACCTATACTGATGTCGGCATTACTTTTAAATATTTCCTTAAACCAAATTTCTGGATGGGTTTCGGTTTCGCATATGAAACAATGATTGACGGATATTATGTTGATGAAGTCGGAGGAATTCCTATTCATACGGAATTATCCCGGGATGAAGAACAAAGCCTACTGGCAATAAAGCTTGCATTTGGCCTTTTATCTCCCATTGGAAGGGAAACGTACGCCGCACCGTCATTTTTCTTCAGATATAACATACCCGTAGACCCTAAAATGGAAAAGAAAAACATTTACGTCGGAGTTAATTTCGGCCTGGCTATAAAACTTGGCAACGAGAAATAGCTATCGTATAAAATACCCGCCCTTGCCTAGATACGGACAAGAGGCGTGTATTTTTCTATAAAAACCTTCAAACCGGATCCCGGAAAACTGACAGTCAAAGTAGTATCATCTCCGCTGTTTTCAATGTTAACAATTTTTCCGTTTCCGTATTTCGGATGCTTTACAAGATCTCCCCGCAAATATTGAGAACTGAATTTAGCGCTTCCGGTAGCTCTTTTCGCTGATGCTGAAACTGGAGAATATGACTCAGAATAATCAGAATAAGATGAACTCCCTGCAGAGGTATATCTTGTTCTTTCGAGAAGCTCATTATCTATTTCACTGATAAAACGGGACGCCTGACGGTATACAGTCTGGTGAAACTGTCTTCTTACATCCGCGCTTATCATAAAAAGTCTGTCCATTGCTCTTGTAATGCCGACATACGCTAATCGCCTTTCTTCTTCTATCTGCGCATCACTGTTAAGCGAATTTGCATGAGGGAATGTTCCTTCTTCAAGTCCGGTAAGAAATACAGTATTAAACTCCAGCCCCTTTGCATTGTGAATAGTCATAAGAGTTACTGCTTCAGCATGTTTATTTTCAGGATTTTCCTCACTCGTAAGAAGCGATATTTCCTGAAGAAATTCTTCCAAAGAAGGATTTTCTGTTCTTTCTTCATACTCAATTGCGCTGTTTATAAACTCATCAATATTTTCCAACCTGTCATGCTCTTTGCCCGTTGAATCGGCTTTTGAGGATTCTTCGAGATGCTTGCGGTAGGTAGAAATAGCAATCACCTTTTCAACAAAATCGGCTAGAGAAATTTTGTCAGGAACTCCGACATAAAGACTAATAAGTGAATTAATTATCTCTTTAAACTGCCGTAAACCCTTGCTGACTTTTCCGTCTATATTAATGTCTTTATCAATAATCTCCCATTCGCTCATCTGCTCCGCATAAGCTGTTTCTTTCAGCTTCTCTACAGTGCGCGCGCCTATCCCGCGCGGCGGATTATTTATTATTCTGTCAAGCGATGCGGTGTCGCAGGGATTTACTACAAAACGAAGGTATGAAACTATATCTTTAATTTCTTTTCGTTCATAAAATTTCACAGATCCTATAATTCTATAAGGAACAGCTTCATGGCGCAGAGTATCTTCCAGCAAACGCGATTGAGCGTTTGTCCGGTAAAAAACCGCAAAATTTCCGAAATGAAGACTCTCTTCACGCTTTAGGCGTCTTATGGTATTAACTACAAATTCAGCCTCACCGTACTCATTATTCGTTTCGCAATAAACCGGCATAAAACCTTCACCGCGAAACGAATTAAGACGCTTGTCTTTTCTTGTTCTATTGTTTTTAACTACAGAATATGCCGCATCAAGAATATACGATGTAGAACGGTAGTTCGTTTCAAGCTTAATGACTTTTGCTTCGGGATAGTCCTTTTCGAAGTTAAGGATATTAGATATATCAGCTCCGCGCCATGAATATATTGACTGATCATCATCACCCACAACGCATATATTCCGGCTCTTTGCAGCAAGATACTTCGCCATCATATACTGAGCGCGATTAGTATCCTGATACTCATCAATCATAAAATAGGACCATTTGTTCTGAAGTGTTTCTATAACTTCAGGAGAATCACGCAAAAGCTTTACAGCATAAATAAGTAAATCATTAAAATCCAGCGCATTAGCAGCTCGCAGTCTTTTATTATATTCATCATAGATTTCAGCATAATTAACCGCATATTCTTTCGGAAGAAATGCGTACGGATCCGCACCCTCTATAAGCTCTGCCTTATCCTTCACCTCTGAAATTTTTGAAATTACTCTTTTAGCATATTTCTGGACATCTATATTCATCTCTCCAAGAATAGCCTTAACGATGGACTCCTGATCTGATGTGTCATAGATTGAATAATTCGGGTGAATTCCTATTTTTTCGCCGAACCGCCGAAGAATATAAACACTTGCCGAGTGAAATGTCTTAACAAAAACATCATCACCGCTTCCGCCGATAATCGAAGAAATACGTTTTTTCATCTCTCCGGCGGCTTTATTTGTAAATGTAACCGCAAATATTTTATAAGGAGGAACTCTTAGATCGCGTATCAAATGTGCAATTCTGTGAGTAATAACTTTTGTCTTTCCGCTGCCGGCACCTGCAAAAATCAAAAGCGGCCCCTCAGTTGCAAGAACTGCCTCTTTCTGACTTTCGTTTAACGATTCAAGAATATCCATATTTTCCCCGTAAATCATATTTTTTGAGCTTCAGTTCAAGTGCAAGAAAAATTCTCACTCGGATAAACGAAATTTTCTTGCACTCGGTTCAAGAAAATAAATTATTAGTTATGAAAAAAATATTTCTTTGTTTAATATTACCCATTTATATATATTCGGGCGTTAAATCACCATCTGACTATGATCCCAGCTCAGTAGAAAAAATAACCGTTGATGACGGCATTATTACTGCAAATCTCTTCGCTAGAAAATTTTCACAGGGAGAACTTGCTTATCTTGAATTAATGGCATCATCGAAAATTTCTAATGTTAAAGCTCAATTCGGCAATTTTGAAACAAATATGACTCAGACAAAATGGGGTTACCGCTGTTTTATTCCGATATCTCCCGATGAAAAGACCGGAAAAAGAGAAATCACAGTCAGTTATAATTTTAAAGACCGATTTTCCATTACCCATATTTTTTTTAATATTGAAGCCAAAAAATATCAAATACTAAAAAGATCACTTGATGTAGGAAATTTCTCCAGAATCGGCGTAAAACCGGATGCTGAACGCGAACAATTCATCAAAGACTGTCTTGCAAAAAAAACAAAAGCCTTCGCATCAAGAGAAAATGATTTAATTGATTCAAACCTTTCACACCCGCGCGACTCACATTATCTCACTTCAGATTTCTGGGAAAAGCGCAGATATCAACGGTATAAAATCGTTAAGAGAAAACGAGTCTATGAAAACAGCAAGGAAAGTATTCACAGAGGTGTTGATCTCCGTGGACCGCAGGGAACACCCGTTTTCGCTATTGCAAGAGGCAAAGTTGTACTATCAGGAAAAATGCACTACGAAGGAAACATGGTCATAATCGATCATGGTAATCTTTTCTTTACATATTATATGCACATGGACAAGCTCCTTGTTGAAGAAGGCCGAATAATCGAAGCAGGAACACAGATTGGAGAAGTCGGGTCAACCGGAATATCAACCGGACCGCATCTTCATGTCTCAGCAATAATCAAACAGATTCAATTTGACCCTCTCAGTATTCTTCATCTTCCGATAAAAGATATAAATAAATAATAAGAGGCATATGAAAAAAATTATTACGATCACAATGGCATTCTCAATTTTTCTTCCGCTGTATTCAGAAGAAAATAACGAAGAAAAAGTTAAAAATTTCAATATCAGGGTTTTTACAAATTCTCCGATTCAGAACATAGAAATGACAGCCAAGATGGACGGAGATCAAGTCGGAAAAGAAGTCAGCTATGACGCAAATTCCACAATGAGCGCAGGAGTCAGCTTATCTTACAAATGGCTTGGACTCACTTATTCAAGAACTGCCGGAAGCCTGAAAGACGAGAAAGATTTCGGAAAAACAAAGGCTCTCGATTATCAGCTATACATCTATCAAAAAAAATTCGGAGCGGATATATTTTATCAAAAGTATGAAGGCTACTATCTGTCAAATCCGACTGATTTCGGCTATTTGGAAGGAGATGCTGAAACTAAACGGGCAGATATTAAGGTAAGAAATTTAGGAGCAAATTTGTATTATTCTTTTTCTGACGATTTCTCACTTGCCGAATGCTTCAAACAAATGGAAAACAATTACAAATCTTCAGGTTCGCCACTTATATCTCTTTCAGTAAACGAATTCAATATTTCCGGAGATTCATCTCTTATTCCCGAATCAGCGCAAGCTGATTACGGAGATTTTGCTGATTATCGAGGTGGAAAATACAGAAGCATTTCTGCCGGAGGCGGTTATGCTTATCTTAAAACAACCCAATCTAATTTATATGCTTCAGCTGCGCTAATGGCCTCATTAGGTTATATGAATTCCAAAGAAAATCTGCACATAAGGGAAATCGAATCACACTCACTTTCTATTAATGTTAACCTGAAATTATCAGCGGGTTACAGCAGCGAATATTTTTATGCGGGGTTAACAGCTTTCGGTTTTTTAAACTCCACATCAAAAACTTCAAAGAAAGATGAAACTTCCACGGACGTCAGCTGTATGGGCGGCATGGTCGAATTATTTGCCGGAATACGTTTTTAAAGCCTAATCATTTTTGGGGAAAACGTTTGCTTGACACAATGAGTATCCCTCATACCTTGTCTGTATGAGGTTTTAATTATGGACACATCAACGGTTCTAGGTTATGCTGCAGCTTTTTTCTCAACAGTTTCATTCGTTCCTCAGGTTATTAAAACTCTTAGAACAAAGGATACTAGCGGGATTTCTCTTTTAATGTATTCGGTTTTTACGGCGGGTGTTGCGTTATGGTTAATTTTCGGGGTAATGACTTCCAATATGCCGGTTACAATCGCGAATGTAATAGTACTGATACTTGCTTCTATGGTGCTTGTAATGAAAATCAGATACAAATAGAATCCTTCGATTCTATTTGTATCTGCCGGTTTTTACTTAGTGCCTTTAATAATATCTTCTACACTTTTTTTGTGACTGCTTAATATCTCTTCTTTAGCCTTTTTGTATGCCTCAAGCACTTTACGTATTTCTTCCAAATTTCTTTCCTGCTGTTCTTTCACCTTATTTATCTCTTTCTTAAGCAGAGTAAAATCTTTATACGCTTTAATGTTGAGAGATTTAATATTCTCTGAAACTTCTTCAACGAGAAGTCCGCTGGCAGCATTTATGTTCATGTCATCCTCGGTAGCATTTTTTGCTTTATCGAGCGAAGACTCATAAGAGGCTAATTCTTCTTCCGTTTTTATTGTTTTAAGTTTTCCTTCTGTTTCCTTGAGCTCTATCTTATTCTGAGCAGATCTTTCATTCATTTGCTTCAACTGGGCTTTATATCCGTCTGTATATTTTGAAGGATTTTCATTGAATTCCTGCGATTTAGAATTCATCCACTCTTCTGAAGAAGCATCAGCAGAAGCTGAATCCGGTTTAGATCCCGGTGCGATTTCAGAAGATTCCTTGCCTGAAATATCAATGTCGCCGGAAGGGTTTGAAACATTAAGTTTTCCTTCAGTCATTTTCACCCTGGTTTCACCGCTTTCTGCAACAGTAACTTCAAATTCAGTTCCTCTAACAGCCGCAACAGTTGTCGGAGAATAAACTTTTGAAGGATTTTCCCTCATGATCTTTTTGTATTTTGCTTCAATAGAACCCTTTAAAACTGTAATTGCACTCGTTTGAGGTGACGCTAAAGATATAATTGCTTTAGTCTTTTCTTTGATTTTAATAACATCCCCATTATCAAACTCAATTACCAACAGAGACTTTTCTCCCGTTGTCACTATATCTTTGTCCTTAAGATCCGATTCACTGTTTAAAGGCATCGGCTTCTTCGCTCTTTCGATTTTAACATCTCCCAGCTTCATCTGAAATTTAACGGCAAAAAGATTATGCGCCGCGAACGTAAAGGCAAAAGCCATCAATCCGAAACAAATTTTCTTCATACTATTTTCCCCCTTTTAATTTCATTCCGAGAACAGTAATATCATCACGCTGATCAAAATCATCACGGGATATCACCTCATTAAAGACAGAGTCAATTATTTGATTCAATGATTTGCTTTTTGATACAATTATTTTATCAACAAATTCATTATAACCGCTAAGTGTGTCTCTTTCCTTATATTCGTAAATGCCGTCTGTAAAGAAAAAAAGCATTGAATCCTTGTCTATAGTAAATTCCTGTTCATGATATACCGAATTGTCAAATATGCCGACCAAAGGCGAATTAGTTTCAAGTTTAACAGTTTCGCCGTCAGGCATTATTATTAAAGGTGACGGCATTCCGCAATTAACATATTTTACCAGACCCGATTCGGAATAATAGCGCAGATAAACAAGAGCCACATAGCTGTAGCTCATTTTCTTGTGTGTATTAAGAATAAATTTATTAATATCAGACACGATTCTTTCGATATCAGAATGAGACCTGTCAACAGAAAGCAATGCCGCCTTTACAATCGCAGAATATAATGAAGCTGCTACGCCATGCCCTGAAACATCGGCAAAAACCAGAGAAAAACCATCATCAAGTAAATCAAAATGATAGAAATCGCCGCTGATCTTTTCATAGGATTTAATTTTTGATGAAACTTCCCAACCTGGAATATTGGGATCACTCATCGGATATAAACAATCCTGAAGAATGCTCGCAAGCTGCATATCGTTTTCTAACTGAAAATTTCTTTTCTTTATTCCTTCATAAAGTCTCTGAAGTTCAGTATTTTTTTCTTCAAGAAGTGTTGTATAATACTTATTCTGGTTGATCATCTTTCTTCTTTCGGCAGCTCTTTTGGCCGAAAAAATAATCTGATCAACAGTAAAAGGTTTCTGGACATAGTCAAATACGCCTTCCTTTATAGCAGAAATGGCGCTTTCAAGATCGGATATACCAGTCATAATTATTACAGGCATATCTTCATCAATCATTCTTATTTCGCGAAGAAGATCAATACCGCTAAGACCCGGCATTTTGAGATCACTGACAATAAAATCATAATCATTCAGCTTAACAGAAGAGAGCATTTCCTCAGCTCCGTTAAAAGAGACTGCATCATAACCCATTTTGACCAGAGCTTTCTTTCCAAGCTCTGCAATCATTTTGTCGTCATCGACAATGATAGCTTTTTTCGTCAAAAAACCTTTCATTTTGAACCCGGAAATCCTTTTTTAAAATAACGGTAACCGCTTCTTTTTCTTGCATCCGAAAATCTTGCACTGCCGGAAAGCTCTTTTACGAGCTGCTTATACCCTTCGGAAATTCCTTCAAAAAATGACTTCTGAAATAAAGACGACACTGCAACGTATTCCGATACACTGTCTCCATCAGATGAAATTATTATCACATTATCATTACCGCACGAATATGAATATTCCGCAAGCATATTACTTGAAATTTCACCGGCGGAATCAACATAAACAAAATTTTCGGAATCAGCCAAAACGTCAGAAAGAGATTTACTATTTGATATAATATCTCCAGCAGCAAAACTGATGTTTCCGCGAAGAAACTTTGTAGGTGAATTTTGATCAATCTTGACCGTGCTTTGTCTAATCGCCGCAAAATCCGCTTCATCACCCGAGATCAGATGAATGGTCCGGACAGGTGAATCTTTTCCAGAAAAAACCAATGCCGAAGAAATCGATGTAAGATATGATTCAAAGTTTTCGGCAAATATAACAGAAAATGGAATTTCTTGGGATTTATTGTCGGCAATTATATACAGCTTTTCGGAATCAGCATTATTCAAAAGAACCCTGTATAAATCTGATAATTTTTTCATTTTATCATCACCGGAGAGCTTAGGGGAAGTTTCTATCTCCTTTGCCAACGAGTAACCGTTTTCAATCCTGTATCCGGAAATATCTCTCTTAGCAATCACCCATGCAAGAATATCCCCCTCTGATTCAGAAAGATATAGAATAGAAGAATTATCAGGAATTCTTTCTTGAAACAACTGGAGCGGAAGCGCAGGAAGAATACAACTGTAATAAAGAGAATAATTACTGCGCAGCATATCAAAACACATAGAATAATCTGTTCGTGAAAGCTTCCTAAATTTATCACTTACGGCAGACGGAACGTTTCTTGCTGAAGGCGACACAAATGCAGAAAGCATTAATTGCTGCTTAATTTCTGCATATTTTAAGGCTTCAGCATATTTTTTCTCGCTGAAATTAAGCATTATGATAAAATCTATTCCTTTGACAAAAAGATCCTGACGGACTCTGCGAATCATCGGAAGATTGTTTTGCGCGATTGAAAGAGCAGAAAGAAATTCATTCTCATAGTCTTTTAAAGAAACATTCTTGTCTCTACTCAATATTTTTTTACGGATAGAATGCGCTTTCAAGAGCTGAATATTATATCGGGCCGAATCCGTATCGGCAGAAATCCTTGCTTCTTCAATTACGGCATCAGAATTATTCAATCCTGCAAAAACCGCATTTTCAGCAGAAATAATTTTAATTTCAGGCTTCATCTCCGGAAATGACTTTATTATGCTTTCAGATTCATTATATTTTCCGAGATATGTCAGAAGAGCAGCTCTTTTCACAAGAGCTCTTTCTTTTTCCGCAATAAATGGCAAACGAATTTTAGAGTAAATATCCGCAGCAATACCGTATTCTCCGATCAATTCTGCAGCATTACCGGCAGTGAAACAGCAGACATTGACATCTATACTCTCATCAGATATAAATTTTGCAGTTTTAATTTTTCCGAGCAATGCAGACAAATCAGATTTGGTCCCCGATCCCAGTTCATTCTTCAATTTTACAAAATACCATACAGCTTCACCGTATTTATCGATACGCTCTTTTTGTCCATCAACTGAAGCTGTATTAATTGCTTGGTCCTTATAGCCAAGAGCAGTAATTGATTTAATAGGAAGGGTTTTACGGTTGTTCATTATCAAAAATGAATTCAAAAGAGAATAAAGCTTAGCTTCATTTACAAAATAATCCTTTGCAGAAGGAATATTTAAAGAATCGGAAATTATTCCGCTATATACTGCATAATCACCCTTTTGCTGAAGAAGTTCAGCATTGAGCTTCAAGTAATCAGATGCCCTTTTAATATCACCGTTTTTAAGAAGAAGGAATAATCCAAAAGATACGATACGTCCGTCTCTTCCGTATTCTGAAATTTCATTAAAAGGAAATTCATCAAGCGCCTTCTTATAGTATCCATCATATTCCATAATTCTAGAATTTAAATACTTTATATAATAATCTTTCGCTTCAAAACTTTTTATAAATGAATTAGCTATCTTTTTTGCGCTACGCAAGTCACCTGAATCAATTGTTTTTTCAAATAATTCACTTGAGAAAATACTGCCTGTGGATATCTTTTCCCTATTTTTTCCAATAAGATATGATAATCTATTTGAAGAAACAACAGATTCTGATACTCCGGCATATATCATAGAATCAGCAAGAAGCAAAATCTCATCGGATGTTAAAGAATCTGATTTAACTTTTATTTTAACAGGAAAATATTTTTCTGAAAAAAGATTACGGCTGATTTTCAGTAAATTGCCGTCTTCCAACAAAAGAGATTTCTTTCTTGATGGATTAATCGAATTATAATCATTATAATCCGGCAATCGGAGTATATCAGAAAATGAAGAAACATAAACAGCTTCAGGTAAATTCAAAGAAAGCGATTCGTCATTTATCATAACATATGAATCTGAAATATCTATTGTAAAATTAGACTCATCCGAAACAGCTGTTGATATTTTTCCATCCTCTATCCGCCAAGACCGCATTTTTCCATTATCTTTCATATAAATGTAAAAAGGTTTTTTTATTTTTTTAGCAGAATACTTTTCAACAGCAAAATATTGAGATATATCCGGGTCAGACTGCGCTGTTCTACCTGCTTTTTCGGATATTTCTGAAGCTTTTTTTAGAAGCTCCTTGTTCACTACCGGATCAAGACCTATACGAGAAACACATTTATTATAATCGACATAACAGTTTTTGATATAATTAAGTTTTGAATTATATTTATCATCAGAAAATTCAGGAGAATAATTGAAAACTCTAGCAGTTTTTTTGAAAGAAGCAAGTCTTTCAAGAACGCCAAATGAATCATTAATCAAACCTGCATCAGCAAGATCGCAGGCATAATTCCGGTATAGATCTTCCACTTTTTCCGAATATGAAGCAAAAAGCTGTGGAAATTTTTCGATAAGCATTATCCCGGATTTTGATGCATCAAGATAAGAAGACGCAGGAAGATGAACAGAATCATGTCTTCGCTTCAAAAACGAAGATAGAGATAAATGAAAAGAAGGAATAAGTTTATAAAGGAGTTCTGATTCGATAACTGCCTGAGCACTTCCAAGAGTAGAATATGCCTTTACCGGAAGATCTATCCGGTCATAACAAATAGAAAGATTTATAAGCAATCGAGCCCGTAATGATTTTGATACATTCTGATCCAATAGACGGGTTTCCATAAGAGCTGAAGCTTTCTGATAAATGCTTCTATCAACAGCTTCTCCGCGTGATAAAAGCATCTCTTGTTTTGCCATGTTCAACAAAGCAGAGGAAATATCGATTTCCAAATAAACAGTTTTGGCTTCCTGTGCAATTTTAGTTTTAAGAACTTCAACTTCCTGCTTGCTTATCTTTCGGTTGTCACGTTCGGCATTTTTTTCAAGAGTTTCATATTCTGAAGCAAAACGATTCGATTCATAGAGTGATCGGTATTCTAATATTTTTACTAAAAGCGAGTCTATTTCCTCCGGCTTTTTCATGTTCTTTTCAGCGAGAAAACAATATAGTTCAGTCAGATTTTTGACGGCAGAAAAAACCACTTCAGAATTTTCTTTTTTCTCGCCTTCACTCCATGCGAGGCTGAAATACTTTTCAGAATCAGAATATTTTTTAAGTTTAAAATATATTTCACCCAGATTGTTATATGATGAAAATACAACATTGTTATAAAAAACTGATTTCTCTTTCTCGGCTACTTCTATTTTCTTCTTTAAATATTCAGCAGCTTTTTCCAAATCACCTGATTTATAATTAATATTTTCAATCATAGATAAATTGAGAAGGCTTTTTTGTTTTTTATTTAATTCACCTGATATTCTCGCTGAACCAATTACTGCAGTATCCCCGCCGAGATTCCAAACAGGAAACGGCCCGAATATATAAAATGCCTTAAGTTTCAGATAATATTTTTTCTCAGAATCTTCATCGTCCGAAATAATGTCTTCGGTTTTTTTCAGGTATGAAATCGCACCGTCATAATCTCCTAGTGACTCACGGCAGTATGCTATTTCCTGATACAACCGGACCTCATCACTTTTTATTCCGTATTTACGAGAGTGATCTGCCATTCGCAAATACCATTTTTCTGCTTCTGAATAATTTCCATCCATCCGCTCAAACAAGGCAAAATACTTATAGATATGGTATAACTGAAAAGCATAATCTTTTCTATTTCTTGATGTAATAAGACTTCTATAAATAGAATATACTTTGTTCATTTCGTCTTTAGCTTTGACGAAATCCCCATTCTGCCAGTAGCAATAACTCAAATGAAACAGAAATACCGCTTCTTCAATCTTCGAACCGTAATTTTTTTTATAAATCTGAGCAGATTTATATGAAGAAAGTGCTTCCGAGTAGTTCATCAACAGAAAATTCACATTGCCCAAATTAAGATAAAGATTGCCTTCTTTATCGGGATTAATCTTTTCGTTGTTAACACTGATAGCTTTTAGATAGAGAGCTCTTGCTTTTTCAAAAAGATATTTATCGAAATATTTATCCGCTGTTTTTACTGCATTAAAATTTCCATCAGATTCATCTGCCCGAAGAAGATCTATGTATTGAAAAATCCATCCCTTCAAAAGATACGCATCTGAAAACGTATCATCCATAAAAAGAGCCCAATCCGTCTGCTCAATAGCCTTTTTAAAATTTTCTGCAAATATCTCCGGATTGGATTTAACACTGTCGGATGAATCCCCAAGCGCTTTTTTGCTGTATACGTAAGCAAGCGCATATATGTATGCTTTATCAAAGTCCATTCTTGCAATGTTAAGATTCTTCAGATAATCTTTTTCAAGATCACTCAAAGCTGATTTTGATGATGTCTTATCCGCACTTTTTGCATCAATATAAAGAACATGCGCTCTTGGAGCATATTTGTCGTAAAGATCATTAAATTTTCCGCGCTGATACAAATAAGAAATTAATGAAATTGATTTAAAATAAATATCCGCTGCAGAATTATATTTTCCATGATTCTCATAATCAAAACCTATCTTCTCATAATAAGAAAGAAGCTTCTCCGCAGTATCGTTAACATCCTGAATTTTCCAACGAGGCAGATAATTAGACAATGCGGAATGAATATATTTTTCTTCATTTTCAGGATTAGCGGAATTTATACGAGAAAGTAGAATATTGCACTTATAATATAAGGAAAAAGTCTTTCGAATACCTTCCATAGCCATTTTCAGATCATCGGCTGATTCTTTTTCTTTTTTTTGACTATAATAAACAAAACCCCGCGCATAATATAAAGACGACAAAAGAATTTTTGCCCCATTCAATTTTCTGCCGTCATATTTTTTTGACTCAATCGCATTTTTATAAGATTCAATTAATCGTGTCAGATTAGCTGCACTTTTCTCATAATCCGCAGTATAAAAAGAAGTTAAAAGTTCAGATGCTTTTTCCTGTAGCGAGGAAGACCCCTCAATAAATACGTACTCTAGTTCAGAAGGAATATCGGTGATAACTGGTTCAGCTTTACGTAAACTGAGAGAATACTTATAATAAACAGCAGATATTGTCTGATACTTAGGCTCATCGCTGATTATTTTTTTATAATAATACATAGCCTTACGAGGATCCATCGAAGAATAATAATCAGCTATATCTTCCAAAAGCATCGAAGAACTTTCTCCTGCCTCTGAAACTCTTTGAACTGCAGTGTCAGGTTTTCCTGAAAGCAAAATAAGAAGAAGTTCTGCATACTTGTCATTCTGTGATATTTTTTTCATAATGACTTCCGCATCAGACGAATGAGGTAGTTTTTCTTCAGCGGCATAACGCATTGCAGCAGCGAGAGATCTAATTATAAAAGGTTTATTCTTTTCGCCAGTAGAATTAAAATGAAAAAAGTATACTCTCATCAGATAATCAAAGTAAAATTCACCGTCAGTATCGTCTGAATATGTCAAGGCAAGATCATACTGATCCTTTGCATTTCTCCTTCTTGGTATTTCACCGAATTCCGGAAGCATATTGATATTAATATTTGATCCATTCTGTTCCGAATAAACAATAACTCCGTTAAACACTTTTTCTTCGCTGCTGAAATATTTAAGAGTATATGAAGGGAAAAATCTAGCTTTAAAAGAAGATCCCTTAGAATAAGTCATTCGAAAAGATTTATCTAATAAAACATCTCTATAATATATATCTGATTTATCTTTTAAATTAATTTGTTTATCGCCGTTTGTATCAGAAGATATTGAGGTATAAATAATATCCTTGTTGTTTGAAGCAAATACAGGATACAGCTTGATATCATTTCCTTTTACAAGCGGGACTTCTTTCCCTGTTGTTAAATCAAGTATATATATATCACCCATACGATTTTCGCGGTAAGAAACAAATGTTAATTTTTTGCCATCGGATGAAAAAGAAGGATAAATTCCTCCCTTATCAGTCATTTTCTTAATAGAACCGTCACGGGGATTCATTAAATAAATATTTTCTTCACCGTCACGGGCTGAGGAAAAAGCGATTGTTTTTGAGTCAGGAGACCATACCGGATCTGAATCCTTAATCATTCGGAGAATTTTGTTTTGATCTGCCATTGATGTCAGATTAATTATATTTCTATCAAGAATCCCTGTCGAAGAGGAATTCATGACTGAATTAAGATCCAGCGAAGCATAAAATATATCGCCAGCCGGATCTTCACGATCAGACACAAAAACTATAGATCGCGAATCAGGAGAAAGACTGCATGAAAAATCTTTTGAAGCATGTGTGGTCAACCGGACGGTAGAAATACCAGTCATCGAACGGAGATAAATATCATAATTTCCGTTCTCTTTATCGGACGAATAAACAAGAAAATTTCCATCCGCAGAAAGGCTTCCGTCTGTCTCAACTGATTTTTCAAAAGCAAGAGGAATAACACGTCCGGAACCTTTTTCGTCAAAGGCATCCTTAAGCATCAGATTATATTTGAGAGCTACTTCTTTTTTTTCAGCCGAATAGAGACTCTGCACGGCAATTACGAAAGCAATCAGAAAATAAAAAACATTTTTCATTTTTTTGTTACCCATTTCCCGTCAGCAGTTTCAATCACATCACCTTTTCTAGCTTTATCTCTCTGTTCAGCCGCAAAACTAATGCGCTCTTCATTTTCACTTTTTTTTGATTTAGCTGCATAATACAGAATTATTTTTTTTCTGGCATTATTCTCTGTTTCAATAATTGAAAGAAGTTCCGTCTTCTTCCGTGAATCTTTCTCGTAAACACTTATTGTTCTATACTTCAGATTCCCATCACGGCCTTCACCTATTGCCGATTCATCCTTGTATCTTCTTATTCTTTCTTCATTCATGCTCCGGATATTCTGCGCCGACAAAATCTCTTCATCAGAAAAAGAAACAGCGGTTCCGCTTTTTTCCTTCTGAACATTCGTACGCGCACTCGAAACTACCCAAGCATCATCTTCAAGTTCACGATAATCTCCGGCTATCTGACGCTCTATCATTGTTTTTTCTCCGGTAAGCTCAATCTTCGGAGGAATAATCACGCACGAACATGCAAACATAATCGTTATAAATAAATATTTCATTTAATTAACCTCATCCTTTCTGATTTTTCCGAGATATTCTTTTATCGGAATTCTGTCATATTGAATTTTGTCGTCTTCAATATGAAAAGTGAAATAACCTAGAGCTTTTCGCTTTAATGTAACGGTTGCATAAACATTGCCGCTGTCGATATTAAAATAGAAACCTGAAGGAAGATTAAGATGATCAACAACTTTCTGCGTAACTCCAAGTTTTGATTCACCCTTCTCTTCAGAGAGACCTTTCATCAGTCTGTTTGCAAATTTATCCTGAATCTTATAAATGTTCATAAAACCGTTTATCTCAGGAAGATCTCCCGAGAAATCAACACCACGTCCTGAAATATCAGCATTAAGAGAAATTTCTGCTTTTGTATTTCGAGATGAAGAGATTCTATCCAGCTGTGAAATATCAATATTGTTTGCATTCAGCGAAACACGATATTCCATATTTTTTGTCTGCATGTCAGCAAGATAAAACATAATTTCATCAGATGAAATTATGCCATTCATAAGAAAAGCCTTCAAAGAAGTAATGCTGAACACATTTTCTTTAAAACGCATGGAGGCAGATAAATCCTTAATCAATTCAAACTGTTCGGGGCGGGAAGGATGCTTTATTTTTAAGGAGCCGATTTTGAAATTATCTTTTTCTTTAAAGCCGGTGTTATCAAGGAGCCTGCTCTTATCAACAGCAATTCTTGAAGTACCGTCATATTTGGATTTGAGATCATAATCGAAAGGAAAATCAAGGTTTAGAGAATTTACGGAAAGCTGACTTAAAGAATCCTCAAAATTGAAATTCTTTATTTTGATCTCACCGGAAGCCTTTCCATTTTCAAGCCCTCCTTTCATCCTCGCATTAAGATAAAGGGAACCCCATAGAGACATATTGTCCTTTTTAACTTTTTTCTTTCCGCTTTCAGCAGTAAGTGAAATCTTAATATCCGAATCAGATAAAGGTGAATTTTTCTGCTCCAACATCCCGTCTGCTTTAAGAAGTACACCGAACTCACGGCTTCCAATCGAAAACCGGTGAAGGTCAATACGATTCTTTCTGGCGTCTTGAGTCAGTGATACATCAAGGGCAAGATCTTTTACTTCATAATCAGGAATTACAAAAAGAGACTTAAGTGCAGCTGATATTTTATCTTTCTGAGAAAATGATATGGTGAGATCTGCTTTCACACTTTTTTTCAGCGGAACAGAATTTAAAGATTCAGAAATCGACATAGGAAGAAGAGCTGCAAGCTCAGGTACATTAAGTTCAAGCGGTTGAATTTCAATATCAGCTTCTGTCCCGGAAGCAATAGAGGCTTTTCCTTTAGCTGAAAGGAATAGAGCATTTGCAGATTTGGGTGAAGATGAATATTTCGCAGAAAAATTGTTAATTATGAAACGGGAAAAATCAGAATAGGTGCTGATGTCCGCCGCAAGCTGAAAAGAATTTCTGGATGACCAACTTTTATCAAGACGGAAAAAAAACGGAAAAAGATTTACTTCTAATGAAATATCAGCCTCACTTCCCTTTTTGCGGACATCATAGGCAATGTCCAGAGAATCCGCTTTAAGCTCCAGTGCAGTTTGACGAAAAAGAAAATCGTTGAATCTAAAATTACCGTTTAATCTTACATTTGAAGCATTACCGGCAACATAAAGCGGAAACAATGAGAGTCTGCCGCCGAATTTAATTGAACTGTCCTTTGTTAAAGTTACGTAGTAGGGGTAAAGTTTTGATAGATCAATTCTGCTTTCTTTCATACGGATATCGATATTCTGATTCTTTGACATGCTCGAAACTGTTCCGCCTAGAGAAATCCACTTATCATCTTTGAACTTGACATCAAAGGAATTGAGTCGCAGAAAATCATTTATCGGATCAAGGAATACATCATAGCTTATCAGAAAATCCAAAGGTCCGAGATGAGAACGCTGAAAGCGCACAGGAGAATTATAAGTTCCTGCTTTAAAACGAGATTCAAAAGCTTTCTCCCCGTCTTTGTTAACTAGATTAAGTTCAAGAAATAAAATCAGAGGCGGTTTTACCTCTGCCTCTTTTGACGAGAAACTCAGATTCAGTTTTTCTGCAGGATTAATATTTACGGATAAGGTTTCAACAAGTTTAACAGCAGAAATTCCAAGCGGAATTTTTTTTACCGGGGGAACATAAATATCCGTCGTAAAACTGAAATCACTAAGTGATGTTTTAAATTCATCAGCATCAACATCAATGGATAAATCTTTGAGAATAAATCTAAGAAAAAATTCAATACTTATCGGAAGATTAATTTCTTTAGAAGGCTCTCCTGATTTTTCTTCAACCGGTTCTTCTTTTTTTTCTGACGCTTTAGCAAGTTTTTCGAAATTCCAAACACCTTTTTCCTGGATGAGATTTATTTTAGGGGAGTATATTCCTATTTCGTTAAAGCGGATATTTCCTGTAAGAATCTGAAAGAGCGAATAATCAAAAACTAACCTGTCAATACGGATCATTTCTCCTTTGAAAGGTTCCGGATTATAAATAACAATATCCTTTATATCAAAGCCGGAAATAAGATTGAAATGTTTGACATCGAGTTCAAGCCGCCCATTCATATATTCCGGGTAATATTTTTCGGCTAAACGCTCAACCCGTTTATCAGACAAAAAGAGCACGGCTATAGTCAATACAACAAATATAAAAGCCGCAATTGAAAACGGGGCAATGATCAAGATTTTAAATATACGCTTTTTACGCGACGGTTTCTGCCATTTATTAACGGACCTATCCGCTACATCTTTTTCCATTTATTCCACCCTTGATTAGCGCATTTTAAAGCCTAAAGAGAATGATTCAAGCATATTTTAGAGCTTTTTACGCATAACTTTTACTGAATGACCAAAACTGTCAACTTCATCCGAATACCCTATCCATCCCAATGATGAATAGTATTTTTCGAGATGAGCGGAATCCCGATAATCAACAAATAAAAACATTTCACTAAACCCAAGCCTTCCAGCCTCTTTTTCGCAGACTCTCACGAGCGCTGATCCAACTCCTTTATTTCTGTATTCCGGAAGAACATATAAAGAAGAAAGCCATGGAGATAAATCCTTACGCGAAAGAAGGTCGAATTGTTTAAGAGAGACCATACCGCAAGTTCTGATTTCATCTTTTGCTACAAACGCAGATGGAAGAGAATTTACATTACATCTTTTGCGGTAATCTTTCAAGACCGCATTGTATGAAATATTATGGGGGGCAAACCATTTCTCATGCGCCCATTTTGCCATAATGTCAACAGACTTCATAGATGATGATAAATGGATAATTCTGACTTTAGGCATTTTTTCTCTTCGGGAGCGATAGTTTCATTTTTATCGAAATTATTCTAATTATTATTATTAGCAGTATCGAAGAAATTACAGCGGCGTTATCAGCAAGAGAAAAGAATCTCATTATAAAATAAGCAAAACCACCAGCAATACATGCTGTTGCGTATATCTCACGGCTTAAAACCATGGGGCTTTCAGTACAAAGAATGTCCCGGATCATGCCTCCTGCAACAGAAGTAGTTACTCCCATCATTACACAAAAAACAGGAAGAAGATCCGCATCAAGCGCTTTCTTTATCCCGATTATTGTAAAGACTCCCAGCCCTACAGCATCCGAAAGAGATAAAAATAGTTTAATTCTCAACACTCTTCTCCCCATAATCAGAGCCGCAAGAACTCCGCATATTACAGCTATGAAATAGTTGAAATCTTTTAGCCAGAAAACCGGAGAATGACCTAGAAGCACATCCCTGATTGTTCCCCCGCCGACAGCAGTAACAAACCCGACAACAAGAACGCCAAAAATATCGAGTTTTTTCTGAACACCTAAAAAAGCTCCGGTAACAGCAAAAATACATGTTCCGAATAAATCTAATGGATAAAGCATAACACCGCCTGAAAGTGGAATAATACATTCAATACGTTATTTTGTAAATAATTTATGTGAGATTAAAGTTCAAATTATTTGGTTGTTATTGTTGTATTTTTCCTAATTCCAGCCAGATCCTCTTGATAGTAATCACAAGTCCGTTATTTCTATCATTTCTATTAATATCAATTTTATACTGAAGAGCATAGTTATCCAATTTCAAACAAAATGTATTAAAATCCTCATTGCTTTTTTCTTTAAAGTCATTCCCGAAATATTTCTTTATCCAAGCGTTCAATACACTTGAAACCGAAACCTTACCAAATTTCCTGAAATCAATACAGCTCTCATACTCTTCACTTTCCAGATAAAAATGAACTATCTTATACACTAAACCTTTAGGTTGATACTTAACGGTACGGCAGAGAACAATCTTCTTCTTTATATCGTATTTTAAAACAGCATCTTTTAGAATCATTGTAATCAATTTCGACACAGAAGTTTTATAGGCTTTACTAGCCCGAACGAGCAGAAAGTAAGACACTAATTCAATATTAATACTGCTTCTAAGCCTCATATAGTCCTCCGTAATTAATACGGAAGTTCTTATATATTTATCATATTTTTTTTAAAAAGATTCCCTGCATCCGCCGCATTCATAAGCGGAAGCAGGGTAGAGGAGAATGAAATTGTTAGAATAATATCATTTTTTGCGTTTTGGCACAGAATTGAATACATCAGATTCTATGACGCCATCCGTGAGATGTATTGTTCGCCGGGCACGCTTGGCAAAATCAGGTTCATGAGTTACCATAATTATCGTGGTTGAAAGGTTTTTGTTAATCTTTTCAAAAATATGCATAACTCTTTCACCGTTTTCAGAATCAAGATTTCCGGTCGGTTCATCAGCAAAAAGAATACGCGGTTCCATAATAAGCGAACGGGCTATCGAAGTACGCTGGAGCTCTCCGCCCGACATCTGTGCAGGAATCTTATCCTTGCATTTTTCAATTTCAAATTCATGCATCAGTTCAACAGCATATGAAGCCTTTTGCTTTTCCATTTTTATTTTACGTGCGGGCATCAGGATATTTTCAAATGCGGTAAGCTCCGGCAAAAGATAATGAAACTGAAAAACAAATCCTATCTTTTGATTTCTAAATTCATGTGTTTCTCTGCTCGGCATACGGTGCACCTCTTCACCAAGAACAAAAACACTGCCTGACGTGAGAGGATCAAGACCGCTTACTGTATAAAGCAGAGTCGATTTCCCAGAACCGGAACGTCCTGTCACAGAAAGAAATTCGCCTTCATCTACAGTAAAGTTTAAGCTCTTGAGTATCGTCACCGGCGGATGCCCGAAGCTTTTCACCATATCTTTACATTCAATTATTTTCATCAACTTGTGCCCTTAATAATTTCAATCGGCGAAAGTTTTCCGGCTGAACGCGCAGGAAAATAACTCGCCACAAGAGCCGAACCGAATACCAGAACAAAGCTCTTAACATAAATCATAATATCCCAGGAAATTCTCATGTGACCTCTTCCCATCGGAATTTTGAGAGTTTCAAGATATTTACAGAAGAAAAATGCAATTGCTTCACCTGCAGCTACTCCAGCGATACCGATAAGAGCACCCTGAATCAGAAAAAGAAATACCGTGTCATTTTCAGTATAACCGATTGAACGCAGTATTGCAATTTCCTTCTGCTTATGATTTACAACCATATTAAGAATATTATAAATACCGAATGCAACTACTACTATAAAGGTTATCGTAGTAACGTCGCGAACCGTATCCTGAGTCTTTGTCATTGACAGGAAATTTTCATTCGCCTGATCCCAGCTTTCCACATCATCGACAGAGCCGCTCTGCCACCTTGTTGCAGTTTCAGCAGCTTTGGAAACATCTTCAATCTTCACTATAATTTTATTGATATAACCCGGCTTGCCGATCATTTTCTGAACTGTTGAAATTGATGTATATAGCGTCTGCCCGTCTGTTCGGAAATCTCCAGTGTCGAATGTGCCGATTATTCTCATCGGAAATATCGAACCGTCAGGAGACGCAACTATAACAGTATCATCCTTCTTGAGTCCGAAGTCTTCAAGGAAGCGTTTGCCGGCAAATACAAGAGAAAGACCGTTTGTCACCTCATTAAGATCCCCTTCCACAACATATTCAAAAAGATTCGTTGCATTCCTGTGCTTTTCCGGATATATTCCTGTTAATGAAACAGATTTCGAAAAATTGCCTTTTGTAACAATGAATGTCTCAGAAGCAATGGGAGCATAATTCTTAACTTCAGCCATCGAATCAAGTTTCGCAAACCATTTCACAGCGCTTGTCAGATTAGCATTTGACCTGCGTCCCGTCGGAGTATTAAGCCATTTCACATTTGATCCTTCATAAAACAGTCCTTTGACGTTTTCTTCAGAAATCGTTTCGTTTCTGGGAGAAATTCTGATATGTCCGTCTCTTTCTATAAGATTGGAAATCATGTATTCTTTGAATCCGAGCTGCATTGCCGAAAAAACAATGAACCCCCCGGAACCCATTACAATTGCCGTAAAAGTCAAAAGAGTCTGACTCCTCCGCGTGAAAATATGTTTTAGAGCAAGAAACCACATACTTTCTTATTTCCTCTTCTTAACAGACTTGGATACGTTTAAAACTTTATCATTCGGAAGAATACTGCCGTCGGTTACTTCAACCCATTCCGCGTCTATCATTTGCGTTTTCGGTTTTAATGGAATTTTTTTCCCGCCGCGAAGAACAACAACTCCTTCATTGGTCACGGCAGATGACGGTATCATCATGGCATTATCTCTCACGGCAATTTTTACAGCAACATCGCAGGTCATCTCCGGAAGGATTTCTTCAGGAACAGAATCAAGAGCTATATTCACAAGAAATTCCCCGTCAGAAGGAAACACCGCAGACACTCTTCCGTTAACTTTTTTATCGCGCAGCATTTCAAAAGAAACCTCAGCTGTCTGATTCTTTTTTATTCTTAATACTGATTCCTGATCAAGAGATATCTGCACGTAAAGTTTTTTCATATCAATCACAGAAAGCACATTAGCATTGGTGGAAACCAGCTCATTTTCCTTAAAATTAACAGATGTGACTGTTCCGCTTATCGGAGATCGCATTGTGATCATGTCGCTTGTAGAAAGCAACGGATCTCCCTTATTGACCGACGAACCTTCAACAACATATATGCGTGAGATGGCACTGTTATTTCCCATCCTCAAATTATAATAAATAAGCGGCTTAACAGTTCCGAGAGCATAAACAGCATCGACTACCTTGCCGGTTTTTACCGGAACAAACTGACCATTCTTCTTCAAATAAAAAACAGCAAGCAGAACGGCAACAATCAGCGATACTACAATAACAACTTTCTTCTTCATACTCATCAGAAATCACCGCCTGAAAAATCGTAAGAAAAATTATTAGCCGAAGTTTCTTCACTTATAAGATAGGCTGCATAGGTTTCATCTTTTTCACCAAGCACTTTGCTGAAAAGCATCACCGAAACGGCAACAGCCAGAAGAAAAGCGGCTGCCTTAAAATAATAATTCTGCAGTGATGCATTCTGCTGATTTACGTCACGGAATAAAGGACTAGAAACTATTAATTGGATCATGTTCTTTTCCCACTTTGCGCTTTCCATTCTGAATTCAATCGCGCGAGTGAATGAATCTTTTTTAACTCGTGAATTCATAGTCATCCTCCTTCATCAGTTCTTTCAGCATTGCCCTGGCACGGTGACTTCTAGATTTCACCGTGCCGCATTTTATATCAAGCTTTTCAGAAATTTCTTTCTCGCTTCTGCCGTCAGCCATCAATGAAAGAACATCTCTGTACTTGGCCGGAAGCTTCGAAATATATTCACGCAGAAATTCATAGTCTTCATCATAAGGTTTTTCATCACGGCTTTCTTTTACAAGATCAGCTTTAATTGCTTTATGTGCTTTAATCTCTTCGCGTCTCAGCTTCTCGGAAGCTCTTAAAGATTCATTCTTGGCAATCGTATATAGATAATTGTTTCTGCTTCTAATATCAGGAAAAACCTTTTTATCTGCATTTCGTACAAAACGTATATATGTTTCCTGAACAACGTCATCTATATAATGAGTATACTGCCGCGAAAAATGTCTTCCGACTGCAGAAAGAACTATTTTCTTAGTTTCACGGAACAATTCTGCAAATTCATTTTCCGTCATGTCGTTCCGGTCCGCGGTTTCTGAATTTCATATGACGGCACATTTTTTCTCTGAAAATCTTTTTCTGTTCATCTGTGAGAATTTTTTCACCTTCAAACCGCAGTCTCATAAAGCTTATCTTATTATCTCTTTCTATCGAATCAATTTCTTCAAGCACTTTGGTTATTTCATTTTCATTGAACTCAGAAGCTGAAGTCAGCGTGAAAAGTTTATCACGCTTCTCTTCAATTTTTTTTCTATTTTCTCCAAGCTTTGCATTAAACGGCTCGTGAAGCGTACGAAATTTTAAAATCTGCTCATCAGTCAGATCCAGATCGGATTTCATTCTTGAAATCATTTTTTCAAAATCAAGCGGTCTTCGCATATCCGGATTGAAACCAGTTACCAATGAAAATATAATAAATGCTGAAAGAACCAGAATAGCGCTTCCCATCAGCACAAATGCGATTTTTATTTTTTTCATATCTTCCTCTTCTTATCTAATAAATCACATTTTCGCGGAAAAGGTTCCAACTTTTTTAAAAAATGCCCGAGAAACGGGCATACTTCCAAAGGCTTCGCCTTTGAGATTCCTTGTTCGCATGGATCATGCGATAATATTCAAAGGGACGAGGAGCTCAGTCGCCGCTCCTCATCCCTTTGAGATCCCACTCCTGGCTTTTTTTCGCTTCGATTTTCGCACCGCTTTCAGCGGATTGCGAAAGCTCCGCTTATATTGTATCAGCCTTCAGCTGATAGATTAGGTTCTTTTTCTGTTCATTTACATTTTGCGTTTGCATTCGTTCGTTATCACTCATCTCTTGCCCCGGCTTCTGACAATCGGATCCTTATGCCCCATTGATTTCAATGACGACATAAGGCCGCTTATCCGTAAGCCGGTTGGGAGTTTAATTTGTTCAAAGAAAAGCTCTATCACGTAAATCATCTGAACGTCCAGAATCTTGCTTAACTCAGTTTGGTTTTGCCTTGATTCTGGCAGGGCAAAATCCATAAGCAACGTTAGACGAAACTCATTTTTCTAAAAAGACCATAGTAAGGGTGTTATTCTTTTTCTAATTCTTGTAATAATTCTTTTGCTTCTTTTACCCCATTTTTTTGTGCTTTTTTAGCCCAGAATTTAGCCCTAAATTTACTTTCAGGTGTAGAAATTTTATTTAAGAAAAATGCCAAATGATATTGAGCATATACATGTCCATTTTCAGCAGCAATTGTTAACCAATACATCATTTGTTCAACATCATATAAATATAATTCATAATAATTAAATAACTTAAATGCAGCCTCACTTGAACCTAACAATGCCTCTTTTTTAATTTTAATTAAATCCTCTTTGCTAATATTAAAACTTTCATTTATCATAATAGCTTTTTTATCTTCCATTTTAGCCTCAGAGGCTAAAATATTTAATAAACTACCAAAGAATAAGATAAGTAAAATTGTCATATTTGTGTATTTAATTTTCATTTATTATTTTCCTCTTTTCTGTTTTCTGGTTTCGCTGTAAAAAAACAAATTTAACTTCACTTTCAAAATCTGACTTGATAGGTTTTTCTTTATCTCTAGGTACTACATATGGTTCACCACCCCAAGGTAGTCAGCAAATATTATTTGGTGCTTCAACTTTCGCTTCTTTACCACTTAAATTAGCCATTTCTTGTGCTACTTCTTGTGCAAAATTTTTAGCATCAACATCCGATTTTACACGAGTTCTACAGCTTATTAGTTTTACAATCATTCCAGATTTAAAATTTTCATGATTAACATTTACTTTTGTTAATTCTTTTGGAGTAAATCTAGAAATATAATATTCTTTTTGCATCCCCTCTGGTGAACCATGTCCTACAACTGTAAATGTATTTTTTGGTGATTGAAGTATAATAGCCTGTTTGCACAATATAGCATCATTTTTATTTCTGTCTTTATCTATAAAAATGATATCGGCAGACCATCTAGATCTAAAAAGATAATTGGATTATTTTCACCATTATGGTATGCATCTAAATTTACTGTATTAAAGACACCCCTTCCAGGAAGATTTTCATTATGCTGTTCAGCTTCCTTGCTTATTGGTGCAACCGGCAAATACTCCCCAGTCGCAAGCAGTGGATCAGTACTTATCCACTTACAGAGCTTCGCGTCATAGTACCGCGCACCGTAATAATAGAGTCCTGTCTCCGCGTCCATCTCCTTCGAGGTAAACCGAAACTCTGTCTTATCCACTATCGCAGCCTCATCGTACAGCGTTTCACGACAAGGTTATCAGAAAATTACGTCATTTCATAATCAATTTACTGCCTAAATATTCGATTGAATCATTACTTTTGAAACTCATGATCTAACCATTCTCCTCTAAGTACTCAGCGAATTACCTAGAAAGAACATCATCTATAAAATCCTGTTTCCGTATAGTGATATCAGCTTGATCAAATATATTGAAATCGATATCAAAACGCATAAGGATGCCGCAATATGATGACTTAATATAACCGTCGAACGTTATACTGCTTTTTATCTCAAGAGTTTCGCTTTCTCCCGGAGATATTTCTGCGATTTTATATTCATCAACAACCTCTGTTCCATCTTCTTCATTTTCATCAGAAACTTCAACTTCCTGATCGTAATATACGCGGATTATTCTGTCAGAATCATTATTTACAGTGAGTTCACCGTTATCTGCGCCGCTACAGGAAACAACACCTGATACAATAAACAAAAACAATATTAAGCGCATTCTTATCATGGAAAATCCCCCGTTTCAATCGTTATCGTTTGTTGATCGCCGGATGAGATATCAACATCATAACCGCGCACCGAACCATCATATATAATTGAAAACTGCCCGTCGATATGAATCCTGTATTGAATAGTTATATAAAAGAAGTTTCCCTGAGCAATAGTATTCATTCGCTGTTCAGGAACACCGTCCTTCTCCCTTATGCGGTATACAGCAATAGTTTTATCAGTATTATTGATAATTTTAATTTTTTTTAAACTGGTTTCAAGATCTTCTTCGGGATCATCTGAATAATCACAGGAAGAGAAAAAAAACAAAATACATAATATTAAGATGGTTTTATTCATAATAAATAAAACCATCTTGTACAGTCAAAAATCAAGTTCTTTTTGTGGACTAAGAAACTTCTCTGGCTTTATACAGAAATTCGATCGCCGAATCCGAATCTCCACGCAGAAGATAACACAAACTCAGCGAAACCATCGTCTTCGCATCATGAGTTTCTTCGGCTTTTTTTTCAAGCGTCTCAATCTTCGAATCCATTGTTCCATATTTATCCGAAAATGTTTCGAGAGGAAGCGCGGAAAGATAAGCTGAATAATCGGTATATTTTTTATCTGATTTAGACAATTCCAGAACTTCTTCTTTTGATTCTTCGATACGCCCAAGATTAAGAAGAACCTTGTAGCGGAGCTTTTTTGCAGTGACATTTGACGGATTGATCAAAAGAATTCTGTTTGAAAGTTCTTCCGAACTTTCAAAATCGCCGCGTTCGTATTTCAGCATTGAAAGCGCGATAAGTGCGACTTCGTTTGCAGGCGAGACTGTAAGAACTTCATGAAAGCAGGATTCTGCGGCTGTAAAATTATTCATTCTGCTGAAAGCAAGACCAAGCATCAGCTTCGCAGGCATGAAGCTTTCTTTCATTCCGCGCGCCCTGTCAAAAAACAGCACAGCTTTTTTATAATCCGCCAGTTTATAGTAAATATTTCCTATATTGAAAATGGAAAGATAGTCGGGTTCTATTGAAACGGCCTTTTCAAAACAAAAGAGAGAATCAATCGTTCTGTTTAATTTTGAATAAAGAGCAGCCATTGAAAGCAAAGCTTCTCTATGTCTCGGTTCATCCTTTCCGATTCCCGCATAGTGATGAATAGCTTCCTCGGTTTTGCCCTGCATTTCAAAATAATATGCCTGCTCGAATTTGCTTTTTGAATTGAAATTATCCGAGATCATTTTGAAGCCGCCACCCTGTTTCTTCCGGATTCTTTTGCCTTATATAAAGCCTTGTCGGCACGTTCGATTATATCTCTTTTTTCAAAATCCCTATTGGGATCATACTGCGCGACGCCGATACTGACAGTTACGTGCAGAGGCTCCTTCTGTCCCGTAAATTCATAAGCCTCAACCCTTTTTCTGTAACGTGAAGCGATCATCACGGCTTTTTCTATATCGGTATCAGGCAGAATTACTGCAAATTCCTCACCGCCGTATCTTGCAGGAACATCAAGCTTTCTGAAAGCTTCTTTAAATATAACAGCAACCTCTTTCAGGACAATGTCACCCTGCTGATGGCCGTAGGTATCATTGAATTTTTTGAAGTGATCTATATCAGAAATAAATACGCTCAATGGCGTCTTGTATCTGTTTGCATTTTTAATTTCATCGAGCAGTTTCTGCTGAAAATAATGATGGATATAAAGCTTTGTCATTCTATCCATCGTTGCCATCTGATAAAGGCGTGAATTTTCAACGGCAATTGACGCAAAGCGTCCCAGACCGCGAAGAAATTCGCGCTCATCGGCAGAAAAAAGTCCGCCCTGAATTTTGTTTCCGATTATAACAATTCCATTGAGGGAATTTTTGGATTTCATCGGAACAAGAAGATTCGGCTCAAGCGATTTCAGGATATTCAAGTCTCTGACCAGTTCGGCATGTTCATACAACGACTCAAATTCAACAGGAAATGGATTGTCTGTAAGATAAATTGAAAGAGGTGAATCACCCGGAAGAAGAAGCGCCGGCGAAATGCTGTCTGCCGGATAACCCTTTTTATTCACGATCATAAAATTCGGATTGTCGATATCTATTTCAAGCATGATAGCGATTTTCTCTATGAACATCTGACCGATACAGCTGTAAAGGATGGAATCAACAAGAGAATTGAATTCGAGATTGGAGGATAAACTTGCTCCAACCTCGATCAGATTTCTCATATCATAGACTTTTTTATCCAATGCATCAATGATGGTCTGGTCGGCGATTTTTTCCGACCTCATCATCTCAATGAATTCTTCGTTCGGAGTCAATCCATCCATAATTTATCCTGCCGCCGAATTACTTATCCAGAATATTAATTTCTTCTATAACAGCATCTTCAACAGGCTTATCTCCAGGAGCTGTTTTGAGAGACTGAATTTTCTCGACAACATCCATTCCTTCGATAACTTTTCCGAAAACAGTATGCTTTCCGTTCAGCCAGTCACAACCGTCTTTTTTGGTAACGATAAAAAACTGCGAACCGTTTGTGTTAGGTCCGGCATTAGCCATGCATATTGTTCCGTATTCAATTTTCGCGATAAGTTCTCCGCCCGTCATTACGGCAGCGTTTATCTTTGTTTTTTCCTTATAAAATTCAACCGGATGTTTTGTAAGCGGTTTTGCAGACTGTTTCTGCTGGCATTCGTTTACAATGGCAAGAAGCTCTTTATCCGCATTGGCTCCGTTTGCCTGAAAGTAAGGAAGAAGAATCTGATTGAAAACAAGCATCGCCTCTTCATCAGTCGTAAAATTCCCCTTAATTTCTGTTGCCTTGCTTTTATCAAAACATTCGTCTTCGAAGTTGTAGCCGGGACCGCTGGTTCCTTTTCCGAGAGGACATCCGCCCTGAATCATAAAATCCTTTATAACTCTGTGGAAAATGAGACCGTCATAATACTTCTTCTTGAGTTTTTCACCCGAAACAGGATGAGTCCACTCTTTTGTTCCTGAAGCAAGTCCGACAAAATTTTCTACCGTAATAGGTGTTTTCGAGTGCCAGAGCTCGAGTTTGATTTTTCCGTGGTTTGTGACAATTTCTGCGTACATAGTATCCTTATAATCGATTTTTTTTGCTGTGCATTCAAGAGCAAGCATCACAAGACATAAAGCAATGACTTTTTTCATGTTTCTTCCTTATTTCATAAATATTTCAAATCTTTCCTTCGGAACCTTGCAAATAGGACATATTTCCGGCGGATTGGTTCTCGCGCAAATATATCCGCATACAGTACAACGCCAAACGGGATATTTTAAATTCGCTGTTGAAACCGTTTCCGCAGATGAATCCTTTCTTTCCGCACTTCTCCTTTCCGGAACAGGCTTAAGCTTCTGCTTTCCTTCAGCAACAGCCTTGTTCACATATAAAGCGCAGTAACAGGCTCCGAACTCATTGATATCCTGATCTCTGTAGTCGCATGGGCATATTATGTCAAGGTCTTCATTTTTTGTTCCCGAAGCCAAACGGCACGGGCAAGCTTGATATCCGTAACGTTTTTCGTTTACGATGAGCCCTTCGATCAGGGCAAGCGTGAATGAATTATCGGGATTAAGAATATAACCACCTGAATCAGCCGCGGATTTGATCTTTTTATAAAGATCCTCTATTTCTTTTTCCGAAACTTCTGAACTCATATTAAAAGCTCCAGCTTGATTTTCTCTTCGTCAAATCCGACTACGCACGAGGAATTATTAAGAACAAGAGTTGGATACGAACATGCCGGATTCCATTTCTTGAGTGTTTCCTTAACTTTATCTTTTTCTTCGGATTCGAGAAGATCCACAAAAACATATTCAAACTGAACATTATTGGACTCAAGAAATTCCTTGGTCTTTTTGCACCAGATGCAGGTACTCAAACCGAGAAGAAGCACATGTCCCTTATCAGTTCCTTCAACTTTAATCGTATTCATCGCAACCTCTCATATATTATCGCACAAAATTCATTTATTGGCAAATTAATTATCCTGACTTTTCTCTTCTCCGAAAATATAAACATCATATTTATCGGTGTCAACGGGCTCAGAAAGTATCAAAACATTTGAGACAGCATCCCACTTGAAGTCATTTATTATATCTTTTCCGAAATAGCCGTTATTTTTAGGAAGAAGCTGAACAAGCCATACACCTTTGAATGAAACATTTTTGGAACTGAATTTACGGCAGGAATCATCAATTGCGGTAGCATTTCCGTCTAACGGCCATTCAAAATATGCGCGGATTTCTCTTGTCATATCAGCAGAGCTCATAGACCCGATACTGCAGGCGCCTTTCGATGTTGAATACTGAAGCATGTATTTTTCATCACCTTTAACGCACAAAATCAGTTTTATCTCATTCTTTTTCTCATCATATGAATAATCTGTACCCGCCTTTCCGATTTTTCCGTTACAAACAAATCTAATATTAGAAGCTTTTTCACCGCCTGTAACCATTACGCATAGCGGCGTCTCAAACTTTCCTTCCGCCCTCACAATATATGCGGAATTATCAATTTTTCTCTTAACTTCTATCAAACCTGTTTTATCATCGTAAATCCATTGATTACGCGGCAGTATAATCGTCTCACGCTTTCTACCGAGAGATTCAGCAGGAAGCATTGTGCTTACAGAAACGCTGTCTATCGATTTAAACTTTATAGCCGGAAAATAACGGCCCTGAGTTCCCTCAACAGGTTCAGCATTTAGATTATGGGGGCTTTTCTGTACGGAATAAACAACCGAAGAAATAAAACAAAAAGATAAAGCAATCAGACAAAATTTAAATTTCATAATGACCCTCTAACGGCAATGCCTGTCTTATTCAAAAATTGAGATGAGCTCAGGTCAAACCAAAAATTTCTTGACGCTTTGACCGCCAAAAGCCGATGCTTTTCATGTTCAAGGGGTATTATAATGAAAAAGATCATTTTTCCGGTAATTTTCTGCATCACGGCTTTTCCTTTATTTGCAGACTACAATTCCGCTCTCAAGCTTTTTACGGAAGGCAAATACGATGACTCTTTAAAGGTAATTGCAGAAGAACTTGATGCCGCCAAAGACATGACTGCAGATTCTCCCAACTACAAACTCCGTTTTCTTGCAGGTCATAATCACTGGAAAATGAAAAGATACGAAAACGCGCTCTCTCATCTCGGAAGATGCCTTCAGATAAGACCGAATGACACAAACGCGATGATTGACGTCTGTCTCGTTTATCTTGAAATGAAAAAATATAACGATGCTGTAAGAGTCGGTCAGAAAATCGCCGAGAAAGAAAAAAACAATGCCATGGCTTATTTTATAATAGGAAAAGCCCGTTACGGTCTCGGAAACTTCTGGGGCGCAAAGGAACTTTTTGAAAAAGCGACTTCTGCCGATTTTGAAATGTACGCGGCGTGGAATGAACTTGGAAAAACATTCATGATGCTTAAAAAATATCCCGAAGCGGAAATCGCGTTCGCAACAGCTTATTCAGTAAACCCTTCTTCTCCGGAAATTATGAATAACTTTGCTGCAAGCTATTTTGCGCAGGGCAAAAAAGACAAAGCTGCAGAAATGATAAAGAAAGCTGCCGAAGCCGATAAAACAAATCCGGCGATTCAGGCAAATCTCGGAAAATTTACAGCGAAATGAATCCTTATTTTAAGCAGCCCGTCATCGACTGGCTGCTAGAAAGAAATGATCCTATAATCAGAAACCTCACCGTCACAGAAATATTTCACGAAGATTATTCCGTTTCTTACGAAGAAGCGGCAGCATATTTCGAAAAAACTTTCAACAGCAAATCCTTCAAGTCTCTGAATTCTTATATTCTATATTTTACTTTTGCCGCAGAAAGCGCAATGCGCGCCGAAGAAAGCTTCATTCAGCCGCTAATCAAAAGAATAATTGAAAAATCATTTGTTGAAGGAAAAGGATTTTCACCCGAATGGAAACCGCTGACTCCATGCGCGGGATGGACGGGTTCAATATTAAGATCACTCATAAAAAGCGGTTACACCGGTGATGAAATCCACACATGCGCGGACTGGCTATTATCAATTCAGCGCCATGACGGAGGATGGATCTACTCACCTGTTGCGGGATTCAAAGACAGCATCAAACTTTATTTTACCGGAAAAACCGGCAGGGGACTTTTGCACGAAGAAAACGAAAAGTTTTCATCAAGCATAATCGCTACAGCATGCGTATTAGGAGCGCTTGCTCCTTACAAGAACATCTACAATAAATATCATCTGGAAATTAAAAAAGGAATCAAATTCCTGAAAAACGCAGTTTTCACTCTAAAAAATGAACACAAGGGAATTTACTGCAATGATGATTTCTCAAAAATAATATATCCGGTTTTGTCACAGACGGATTTACTTTCTATACTTAAACTTCTTGCCGAAGAAAACCAGCTCAACGACGGAATAATTCCTTACTTCAATAAAATAGTTTCTAAACAAAACTTATCCGGCAAGTTTCAACTCGAAGCCGACACTCACGGAACGGTACATTCACTGCTCGGCATAAAAAAAGGCAAACCCGACAAGTGGTGCACGCTGAACGCATACCGGTTGTTTTCGATGTGAATAAAGGCAAAACTTTTTCAGCAATTAAATATTGATTTATACTAAAAGATTATTTTAAAGACCGAACAGTTGGAACAATCTAATAACCAAGCTGATTTTTTAGAAAACTGATGAATGGAAGAAAATATGAAATCTATATCATTGCAAAACATTTCATATAATGGAATTATCAAGCATTTTACGTCCGGCAAGACTTATCAAGAAATAAATAATTTTTCTACTAACTTACAATTTGGTAAAATATACTGCCTAGATACTTTATTGGAAGATGATTGTTGGGGTATTAGCTGGATACTAACTGGAAAAATTAAATCAGATAAAGGTAATATTTTTTTAGACGATAATCACATCTCAGATTCTGAATTAAAAAAGATAGGTTGCACTATAGGCTTTACTGGTTATGAGAAATATTTGCTCGGAATAAGACTCCCTCAGAAAAGCGTTTTTTATATTATAAATGATAGTTTAAAGGCTTCTAAAACAATTTCAAGCATTGATGAATTGATAAATATTTTCTGTTTAACAACAGAGAGAATGTCGAGAAATTATTCAACGTATAGCGGAGAGAAATGGCGTCTTAGTGCTGCTATCGGCTACATGAATAACAAAAAAGTATTTTCTTCATATTGGATAAAGCCTGAAGTAATCATGATGTACAAGAATCTATGGCTGAAATCCATTTTGGAATTTCTAAAGGAAAATAAATGCATAGTTATTATACCTACACATTACAACGAAAACATGAAAGACTTATTTGATGAAATAATTAATTTAAAAGATTTACTTAATCAATAATTATTAATGAGAGTATGACCTTAATCTGATGAATAAAGAAGGATTAAATGGAAACATTATACACGCTTCTAGGTTTCACTTTTATTGTTTTACCTCTTATTTTTTTACAAAATATACTACACGGCAACGGATTAAAAGATTCTTTGAATGTCATTAAATGGTTTGCTATTATCTTCTATGTTCTTTTCATAACATACTCAATTTATGAGTGCAATAACCCGAGCGTACCGGTCGAAAACAATATCATATTTATAGAATAATTCTTCTTTGACATATTCTATAGGAAGTTTTAAAGTTATTTGTTTTGGTGATAATAATGACAAAACTTGAATTGATCATAAAAGGAATTACCGGCTCTTTTGAATCTATTCCGGAATACGATGATTATCTGATCATAGAATATAATTTCATAGATAAAGATAAAAAAGAAATATCTGAAATTTATTTTACGGCAATATCAGAATTTCATAAAAAGTTTGAACGGATTCTTCATCAAGGATTTTCCTGGGTAAATGTTTCCTTATATGGTATTTACAAAAAGAAATTACTGATTTGCATAGAAACGCCCGAAGAATCAAAAGGTGTTCCTTATGAACATGTTGCAATTAATACCTCCGGACCTTTTCTTGATGATAAACATTTGCCGATATGGGAAGTTTCGAAAATATATAAAATTATTCAGAAGAAGTTTTAGTAAAAAATGAAAACCAGCAAGAAAATATTAGGCATAGCATGGTTTATTATTTACTTCTCAATTATCGGAAGTGCGATTAGTATTTTTATACTGTATCCGCAAAAGCCTAAAATTGTCAATCTTGTTTGGACCTGGATTATTGTAATTCCTTTAGCAGTTAATTTCATTATTTCATATATTATTGGAAAAGATAAGAAAGATATATTAAATAACGATTTCAAACATGGCCTAACTGGACTATTCCTTTTCATTTTTTTAACATTTGTTTTGATTATGATCATCAAAGACGAATTCTATTATAAATAAAAATCAATTAAGGAGGACAAAATGAAATTAAAAACGATTCTGATCTTATTTGCTTTCATAATTATTTTCTGCATTGCTTCCGCTAAGGAAGAAACGAAATGGGGAGTTGTTTTTATTGACGGCAAAGCGGCCTATATCGATCCAACGCAATTAGATATGAGCGAAATGGGAGTGTCTAACAATATTATAACAAAGAATAAAATTGCGAATAATAAATCGATTAAAAATGGAAAAATTATTTGGGCTCAAGATAGAATTATTGTTTCAGATTCTAATATAGATTCTCCAACAATATCTATATCTGGCACGAGGATAGAATACAAATATAAGGTTGATCATAATGTAATGTTCTTATCAGAAGACGGAAAGACCTGGGAAGTACTCCAGATAAGCATAGTAGATGACAAGGAAAAGCAGATAGGTGGTAAATTCAAATATCCACAGCACATGATAATACATTTGAAATGCAAATGGTTTGAGAATGATTATGCGCTGATCGGAACCATCGGCTCATGAATTCAAGCGCGTTCGAATGCGCGGAAGAGATATTGAATAACAACAAACCCCATTTGAACTCAATAATTCCGATATAGAGAAATAAATCCCGAGGTGAAGAAAAATGAAATTATTTTACATTCTTCTGCTGCTGCTCGTTTCATGCACCGGAGGAACGCGCAGAAAAATATCATCAGAAAGTACATTCTCTAAAACCGCTACTATAATTATCGGAGAGAATAAAACAATAGATTCAAACTCACCGCGATATCCGGATTACTGGATTACGTTTTTGGATAACGGAAATAGCGGCGAATTGTGGGTTACCGATAAGTCTCATAGCTCAATGCCTTTGCGCGACATGCTAATCACTTATGAAATAAAAAATAATCCCGATACCGGAAAACCTGTCGATCTTTCATTCTGCTGGTTAAATAACGGGCTGAGCGTTGTAGTTTATTTAAACAATCAGCCTCAAGCAGTTATTAATTTCAATGATAAATACGGATTCTGCAAATCAGGTCTGCCTCCGCTGCAAGCCGGAATGGATTGGTCCCCCGAAGGACACAAGTGGAATGATATAAAATATGAACAGTTGATGAAAACTTTTAAAACAAACGGGAAATAAAACGATGTGCAATTCTAATATTTTAGACGCATTCCATATCGTTCGAAAAGATGCCGTTGTTTGGATGTTTTTTATATTTGTTAAGATAAGTCTTATCTTATATGCATTTTTTATTTTAATGGTTCTTATTTTTAAAAAATTTCCGTTTGGAAGGCATTATAATGATTATATAACGACAAAAGATTTGGGAATGTTTTTGTTTTCTTCTTTAGCAATATTTTCTCTGCTGGGTCTAGTCGTATTGTATAAGTTGATAATAATGATACATATAATAAAAAACCGGCAATATTTAACAGCAGAACTGCTTGAGACTGGTCACTATCTAAGCAAGGATTGTCGATATTTTTATTTTAAGTATTTATATAGAGGAAAAGAATTTTACGGAATTTCGGCTTATCATCAATCAGCTTATGAAAAAATGCCTATCAATTTCAAAGAGACAATGATAATGATAAATTCCAGAAAACCGAAAAGACTTCTTCCTGTAGAAATAATGGGTATTAGTAAAAAATATTTCAGGTAGGATACTTTAGAATAAAACCCTGCTATAAGAGATTTTACTGATTGAACATTTCCATTTTGCCGTGTTTGGCAAATTCCACATTAACTGTTTTACGAATGAAATCTATAGTATAAAAGATTACAAAATCTTTTATTATAAGGTATCTGTACCCTTTCCATTTCGGGTTTATGGTCTCTTTCCCCATTTCAGGGAAACATTCAAGACGGTCTATGCCGTCCAATATGGAAAGTGCGTTTTTTACCGGAATATTTTCAAGGTCATCAAAAAAACCTTCCGAATAAATAACCGTGAATGTTTTATGATTAGTATCCACGATTTATAATTTTTTCTCTTAGTTCTTTTGAAGTCATGGTTTTACCTTCTTTGAACTGTTTTTCTCTTTCTTTTTTAAGCTTGGCGGCATCAGATGAATTGAGCCATGTATCTATAACAAGCTCATTCAAAATTTCATTTTTTTCTTTCTCAGGAAGCTGACGGAAAATAGATGTAAACTGCTCTGTTGTAATGGAAATATTGATCATATTAACTCCCCATGATAAAAATCTAATATTCCGCTCGATTTTCTGCAATATTTTTTTTCATTATAAAACTTAATCATGAAAGTGCGCAAAGCACTTCAGCGAAAGATGAATGAGAGAAAAAGTCCTAGACTATTCGGCGAAGCCGAATACTAAGGCGTACGAGAAATTCGCCCGGCTAATGGGCAAAATATCAGTTCCTGAAAGCATACCCTGCCGAAACCTGGATAATAAAAGTATCAATATTCCCTGATTTAGATCCGTTATTATATGTGAGCGCACTCGGGCTTGTCCGATTGATGTCATTGTCTATTGAAATATTATATCTAGTCCACTCGGCTCCGAGAGAAAGAAAAAATCCTCCGCTGAAATAAAGAACACCTGAAACTTCTATACCGAAGATAAATGAATTATTACTCTGGCTGGTTTTGGAATCTATTGAATCGAATAGACCTTTTGCTACAGGAATCGCGTTAAATGTACCTATTGAATAACCGAGAAAAGGCGCAATCGTTACGTCCCACTCGCGCCTCACGGTAACATGATATACCGGAGCAAATGTAATATTCCATGTTTTAAGAAGAAAACCCTGCTCGTTCGGATAGTCCGCGCCGAATGTCGATTTTTGCGCTACCATCGCCCTCGCGAGCTTTCCCTTCACACCGAAATGATCAAGCGGCATGTATTCACCGAACATCGAAAAAGCAAATGAATAATGCTGAAGTTCGACCTTCTTTGTAACTTCCGAATCCTCAAAACTATAAGTTGTACCGCTTACAAAATCTTTTTCAGCTTTGATAATTGAACCTGAAACTAGACCCATCCCGAGCGAAGCACCTGCAAATATCTGCCCCGCATATGCTCCTTCAGGCGGTTTATCAAGATCTTCGAAAACTGATCTGTCGGCAGAATAAAGCGCGCCTGATGATAAAAAAACAACAACTGTTATTATTCGGCGCAAATTCATAATGCCTCCCGGTTGAATGATATTAAACCTGCTCAATTTTCTTTTCAACCATTATTAATACTAAACCTTACAAAATTACAAAAGTCAGTTTTTCTCTCTGCCTTTAAGATATATTAAAAAACCAGCAGTGGCGCATAAAATAAATATCCCCGAAAGAAAAAGGAACCCTTTCGGCGCGCCGAAAGCATCAGCAACCAGTCCGAATACCGGTCCGATAGCAACATATAAAATTCTCGATCCCATGCTTACCGTCGAAAGAACTGTCGCTCTTATGTGACTTTCCGCTTTCGAATTTATTATATCCAGAAAAAACGGAGTCGCGACACCCCACAAAAAAGACTGAACAAATGCAAGAATCACAGCGTATTTAAAAAACGCAACCGAGGCATAGACAAGCGGGATGACGAGCAGCAAAGCAAGAGTTTTCTTTTTGCCGATTATTGTTGAAATAGAATGAGAGAAACGCGCACCCAGAGCAGATGATGTCTGAAAAAAGAAAAACAATAATCCGTAAGCCGAAAGCGGAATTTTAAGTTCAGGTAAAATCAGAAAATATCCCCATATGGAAATTATTCCGCATGTAAGAACGGCTCCGGAAACAAAACCCGCGCTCAAAATAACGGGATGGCGTATGCTGAAAAATACCGCATCGATAATTTCTTTCATCACACCCGAACGGCGTGATTCTGTTCTTTTTACATCGCGCATAAACGCCGCCGAAAGCGGAATCATAACTGCAGTCGCCGCATTACAGAAAAAAGGAAGCCTGAGTGAAATTGAACCGAGAAAACCCCCGGCAACCGAAGAAAGTGCCGCACCCACACGTGCGAAAAATTCCGCATGACTTTCTTTTTTCCGGTACTCAGAAGCTTTTCCTTCTGCATGGAGAGTATCATATAAAAGGGCTGATTCTGTTCCCGAGCACATGCTGAAACCAAAACCGAGAAACACTTCACATAGCATAAACAAAATAAGGGATGATGAAAAACAGTAAATGAGAAGCCCGATGCAGACAGCTATTCCGCCTGCAACAAGCGTTCTTTTCCGGCCGCATCTGTCAGAAAAATAACCCGACGGAATTTCGAACAAAAGCATAGAAGCCGAAAAAACTGCCTGAACCAAGAGTATCTGAAATGCGGAAAGATTATTATCCTTATAAAAGGGAATAATTACCGGAGCAATCAGAAGAAAGTCCCTGAAAAATTTAAAATTATAGAGAAGGTATATGTTTCTGTTCATGCTATGACGGAATATATTTTTCAACGTCCATGTAAAGGAAATAATCTTTTCTATATATAATCTTCAATTGATTGACATAAAACACGCCAGTTTTAGCCTTATCAGGTGATCAAAATAATTAACATAAAGAAAAAGTCACCTGCCGATAGACAAGGTCTTCTTGCAGGCGATGAAATAATCAGCATTAACGGCATGGAAGTCAGGGATTATCTCGACTATAAATTATATTCCACAGACTTCCCTCTCGAATATATCATCAGACGTAACGGCGAAACATATTCTCTCATCTTTGACGAAGAAGAAGACGCATACGACAAAGGCATTGATGTCGAAGACATGAAAATCAAACATTGCGGAAACAAATGCATCTTCTGCTTTGTAGATCAGAATCCAACCGGCCTCCGAAAAGGATTATACCTAAAGGATGAAGATTTCAGATATTCATTTCTTTACGGAAGCTACTTTACGCTCTCAAACATCCGGGATGAAGATCTAAAAAGAATAAAACAGCAGCATCTCTCTCCTCTTTATATTTCCGTTCACGCGGCTCAAAAAAAAGTACGCATGAAACTTCTCGGTATCAATTATGATGACGGTTTCAAAAGAAAACTGAGCTTCCTCACACGGAATAAAATCGAACTGCATACGCAGATCGTTCTATGTCCGGGCGTCAATGACGGCAAGGTTCTTGACGATACGGTAAAATTTCTGCATTCCCATCATCCGTACGTTTTATCAGTAGCAGTGGTTCCCGTCGGCAAAACCTGTCACCGGGATAAGCTTTTCAGCATTGATTCTTTTACAGAAACAACATCAGCCGTAGTCATAAAGCAGATTGAATCTCTTCAAAAAGTTTTTCTTGAAAAGTCAGATACCCGTTTTGTTTTTGCAGCTGACGAATTCTATCTGAAAGCCGGCTTTAAAATTCCGAGTAAAAATTATTACGAAAATTTTTCGCAATACGAAAACGGCGTCGGCATGAGCCGAATCTTTCTGGATGAATTAAAGCGGGCAAAAAAAACATTTCCGAAAGCAATGAAAGAAAAACGCAATCTTCTCATCGTTACGGGAAAATCTTTCTATCCGGTTCTCATCAAACATCTTCTTCCCGAACTTGAGAAAATACAGAACCTTTCAGCAAAAATAATCGCTGCGGAAAACCGCCTTTTCGGAAGCAGTGTAACAGTGTCAGGGCTCCTTTGCGGAAACGATATAATTCATGCGGTAAAGCAATCGAACTTTCAAGCTGACAAAATCATTCTTCCTGACACATGTCTCAATTTTGACGGAATATTTCTCGACGACATGACACTCCCGGCTTTGAAAAGAAAGCTCAAAACTGATGTTGAAATTTTTACAAAATTTTCTTGCCTCTTCGATTAAATAATATTAAAAACTTCACCATATAAACATTTGGGAAGTGATATACCAAAGCACTTTCTGATTAATCTAACGGATATACGGCGGTGTTAAGGTGAAAATCAGATTCTCATATTTCATTCCTTTTCTGATAGGACTGACTCTTTCAACAATCCTCGGATTTACAGTCTGGAAGATTTTCTTTTTTATTTTTTCATACATCGGCTTCTGCATCAGTCTTGGTCAGATTTTAGAAGCAAAATTTAAAATCACTGACATCGGAAGGCGCATTGCAATTTTAATGATCTGTCCTCTTTTCATTGTCTTTTTCGGATTAATACAGAGAGAAAACATGCAGTTGGAAGAAACGGTTTTCTATTTTGCATATTTCCTTTCAGCCGGAATATTCGCAAGAGTTCTCATTCACTATGCCATCGCAAAAGTTTTAGGGCCTCTCATCTGGGGCCGCGGTTTCTGCGGATGGGCTTGCTGGACTGCTGCTATACTCGAATGGCTTCCGATAAAAACAAACTGCAAAATCCCGTCTAAGTATACTTTTTTTAGAATTCCCGTTTTTGCGGCATCACTTCTTATTCCGTTTCTATTCATCAAATCAGGTTACGACTATATGCAGGGTCATATTATCGGATCAGACCTTACTCTTTTTCAGACAGCAAAATTCGACCAGCTGATTCTTTTTCTCTGCGGAAACGCTATTTATTATGCCGCCGCCGTAATACTCGCTTTTGCATTCGGCAAAAAACGTGCTTTTTGCAAGATTCTGTGTCCCGTTTCCCTTGTAATGAAATTTCCGTCGCGTTTAGCGCGCATAAAGAAATACCCTTCAGGAAATAAATGCATAGAATGCGGAAAATGCTCATCATCATGTCCGATGGATGTGGATGTCATGAGTTATATCAAGGAAGGCAAACCCGTGACATCAACCGAATGCATTTTATGCGGAATATGCAGTACGGTGTGCCCCGCTAAAGCAATTAATTGATAATAAAATCTCCTTGACGCAGCAAAGACTCAAAGAGACCTTCAACAATCGGCTCTCCTAGCTCAGTGGATAGAGCACCGGCCTCCGGAGCCGGGTGCCCGGGTTCGATTCCCGGGGAGAGCGATATTTAACAAATTCACCCAGACTAAACTTTTTTTAATTTTGAATTAAATTATGTTTTCAAATGTTCTCTTTTCTGTAACATCCCCGTTAATTATCAAAATTTATTAAAATTAATCTTGTCTTTATGCTTCGTTCTACACTATGGTTACTTATGCAGAAAGAGGTCAAGAAAACGATTTCTTCAAGTCATGAATCCGCAAGGATCTTTGACAGGGTAATCGGCTTGGCTTTTACGATATGCTTCGCGGTTTTCGGTTTGATACTTGCCGGAAGATGGGTTGATAAAAAATTCGGATTCCAGCATCTTTTCACTATAATTTTCGCGGCATGGGGTTTTTCTGCTTCAATGGTTTATCTTTATATAATGTTAAAAAAAGATAAACTTTAGAAAAGGGGAATTATGAAATCAAGACAGAGCATAAAAATTCTGTTTCTGATAGCGGCTTTGCTTGTTTCTGCAAATCTGTCCGCGGTGCCCTACCGCACACCCACTGAACCCGCTCACGAACAGGATCCGCTGATGCATCATCTCTCGGATCACGGTTATATTGAATTTCCCGGAATTAAAATAGAGCTTCCTCAATTCAAACCGGTTCAAATAGGATCTTTCAGCTTTGATTTCTCCTTAACGAATCATTTTATCTTCTACTGGATAGGTTTTATTGTTCTAATTCTCATTCTCAGACGCTTTAAAAAGAAAAAACTTGTACAGACCGGATTTCTGGGACAGATGATAGAAGCAATTGTTCTTTTTGTCCGTGACGATATCGTTAAACCGGCAATGCCGCATGACTATAACAAGTATCTTCCTTTCTTCCTGACTCTTTTTTTCTTTCTGCTCCTTCAGGATATCATCGGGCTTTTCCCTTTTATGAGTCAGGCAACAAAGAATTTATCAATAACCTCCGCATTCGCCTTTATTGTTTTGATTGTATGGCAGATTGCGGCAATAAGCAAACACGGTTTTTTCGGTTATCTTAAAACTTTCATGCCGATTAAAAAGGGAGACATGGCAACGCCTGCCGTAATCGGAATGAATATATTTCTGTTTCCGCTAGAATTCATGCAGATACTCACAAAACCTTTTGCTCTTTCAATCCGCCTTTTCGCGAATATGGTTGCGGGACATGCGGTAATCCTAACTTTTCTTCTTCTCGGATGGAACAGTGTTAATCTCAGCTGGAATATCGGAGTCATCATCCCCGGCGTGTTCGGAGCAGTATTCATATATGTTTTAGAAATACTCGTGGCATTTTTACAAGCCTATGTATTCACACTTCTTTCGGCGATGTTCATCGGAAATTCGCTGAATGAATCACATTAATATAAGGAGACTTTTATGGAACTTGGAACAGGTTTAGCGCTCTTCGGAGCAGGAATCGGAGCAGGAATTGTAGCACTCGGCGCTGGTCTTGGTATAGGAAAAATCGCATCATCAGCGATGGAAAGCGTTGCGCGTCAGCCGGAATCAGCATCAAAAATTCAGACACTGATGATTCTCGGTGCAGCGCTTGTCGAAGGTGTTGCCTTCTTCTGCGCGCTTATCGCGTTTCTTATTTATAATGGAAAATAATCGAGGCAGATATGGTTTCTCTTAATCTCGGATTATCAATATTAATCGTAGTCAGTTTTCTGATAACTTATGTGATTTTTGCAAAATTTTTCTGGAAACCGATTCTGCGTACTATACGCGAACGCGAAGAGATGATCCAGACTGAAATCGAAAGCTCTAAAAAAGCTAACATTGATTCCGAGAAGAATATACGCGAAAGCGAAGAAATTCTTCTTAACACAAAAAAAGAAGCCGAACGTATAATGCTCGAATCAAAAAGAAACGCGGAGAGAATCCGCGCGGACATAATTGAAACGGCAAAACTCGAAACGCAGATGATTCTTCAGCAGGCACGCGATCAGGTTGAAATTGAAAGAGGCCGCATCATAGAAGATTTAAGAAAGGATATTGCAGGGCTTACAATACTGGCTTCACAGAAAATTCTGATGCGGACATTAACTCCTGAAGAAAATGACAGAATAATTTCTGAAACCGTAGACAGGCTAATCAACTGATGGATAAATCACTGATTTCTAAAAGATACGCGAAGGCTCTCTGCGAAACTTCCGTCAAGCTCGGCAAGCTTGATGAAGTTTCCAGAGGAATGCTTTTTTTCACCGAGAAGTTTTTAGCCGATCAGAAAATAATGAATTTTCTGTTGTCTTCTTCAGTTTCGCCTTCAGCAAAAAAAGATTTTATCGAAGACAACCGCGAAAATCTCAGCACTCTTTTAAGCAACTGCTTCAACATTATGATTGACAATGGGAGATTTTCTCTTTTTGAAAAATTCTGCTTTGAGTGGAATATTTATGAAAAAAGACATAGAAAGATTGTTCCTGTAGAAATAACAACTTCATCAGAATTATCAGAAAAAAACAACAGTCAGATTATGAATTTCATCCGGAAATTATTCCCAGACTGCGAATATGAAATAAAAAACGAAACAGACCCTTCCATTTTAGGAGGGTTTATACTTAAAATCGATAATGTCATTTATGACTACAGCGTATCCGGATCTTTGAACCGGATGAAAAACCATATAATGAATTCATCGGTATAACGGGCGGTAACATGCAGATCAAATCAAATGAAATTGCACAGGTTCTGAAACAGCAGATAGAAAATTATTCGTCCAAGGGCGGAGTAGAAGAAACCGGAGAAGTTATTCTTGTAGGCGACGGCATTGCGCGCGTTTCCGGGCTTGACAAAGTCATGAACGGAGAACTTCTCGTTTTTCCGAATGACGTAACCGGAATGGCGCTTAACCTCGAAGAAGACAATGTCGGAGCTGTACTCTTCACAGGCGAAAACCTCATCAAACAGGGAGATACTGTAAAACGTACAGGAAAAGTCGCAGAAGTCCCTGTAGGAAAAGAACTTCTCGGCCGTGTCGTAAATCCTCTCGGTGAACCCATTGACGGAAAAGGTCCAATAGCCTCATCGCAGAAGTATCCCATCGAAAGAAAAGCTACAGGCGTTCTTACCAGAAAATCCGTAACCGAGCCGCTTGCAACCGGAATCAAGGCAATCGATGGATTGATTCCAATCGGACGCGGTCAGCGCGAACTTATCATCGGAGATAAAAAAACCGGCAAAACCGCTGTTTGTATCGACGCTATAATCAATCAGAAGGGTAAAGATGTTTTCTGTGTCTATGTCGCAATCGGTCAGAAAGCTTCAACTGTCGCGAATATTGTGGCAAGGCTTGAAGAATTCGGCGCGATGGAATATACCATTGTCGTTGCATCCACTGCATCCGATCCGGCGCCTCTGCAGTTTCTAGCGCCTTATTCCGGATGCGCTATGGGCGAATTCTTCCGCGACAACGGAATGCATGCTCTTATCGTTTATGATGATTTAACAAAACAGGCTTGGTCATACAGACAGATGTCGCTTCTTCTTCGCAGACCTCCGGGAAGAGAAGCCTATCCGGGTGACGTCTTTTATCTTCACTCACGCCTTCTCGAACGTGCGGCTAAACTTAATGACGAACTCGGCGGAGGCTCTCTTACAGCCCTTCCTATTATAGAAACACAGGCGGGAGACATTTCTGCTTTTATTCCGACAAACGTAATATCTATTACCGACGGACAGATGTTTCTTGAAGCGAATCTTTTCAACTCGGGACTCCGTCCTGCAATCGACGTAGGTTATTCGGTTTCACGTGTCGGAGGTGCGGCGCAGATTAAGGCGATGAAACAGGTTGTGGGATCACTTAAGATTGACCTGGCTCAGTACCGCGACGTTGAGGCTTTCGCTAAATTCGGCTCCGATCTCGACGCGGCTACTCAGGCTCAGCTCAAACGCGGAGAACGTCTAATCGAAATACTCAAACAGTCTCAATATTCACCGATGCAGTTTGAAGAACAGATTATGATATTTTTTGCCGCCACAAACGGATATCTTGATGAAATCGATGTTATGGCAATTTCTAAATACGAAACAGATCTTCTTTCATTCATAAAAAACAATCATCAGTATATTCTTGATGAGATCCGTGATAGAAAAGAAATTTCTGATTTTTTGAAAGAGAAAATACATTCTGCCGTAAAAACTTTTTCCGACAGCTTTACTATCGAAAAACAGATACAGGCAAGCAAAGCAAAAGGCGGAAAAGTGAGAGTCGGAGGCAGTGAAGGAAAAGAAAAGATAATGCCCGATTTCAAGAATATGAATCTGAATGAAGAAATAGAGGTAAAGGAAAGCTCTGTAGCTTCCAAAATATAAAATGGCCGGATTAAAAGAACTAAGACAGAGAAGAAAATCGGTAGCTTCAACGCTGAAGGTTACTTCAGCGATGAAGATGATCGCGGCTGGTAAGCTTAAAAAGTCTCAGGACAACATGATCAAAGCCCGGCCTTATTCGGCAAAAATCCGCGAAGTCATGCAGATGCTTGTTTACGGATCAGAATCTTTTACAAGCGATTTCTTCATCAAAAGAACAGGCGACCGCACGCTTTATATTCTGGTAACGAGCGACAAGGGTTTATGCGGAGGATTTAACGCCAATATAATAAAGGCTTTCAACTCGGATTTTAGACCCGAAATGGATCAGATTATTTCAGTCGGCAATAAAATATCCGCTCATCTTGCGCGAAGAGAAATCGTTACAGAGTATTCTTTCGTAAATGCGTTTTCTAATTTTGATTTTTCTCTGGCTGCTTCTGTCGGATCCATGGCGATCGATCTCTATAAGAAAAATAAAATCGACAGGGTAATTCTAATCTATAACAGATTCGAATCCGCTCTCTCTCAGATAGTTGTCCGCGAACAGCTTCTTCCTGTTGAACTCGAGGCTACTCCTTCAAGAAAAGCAAATCTTGCTCATGCAAAAATCACGGCAGAACCATCACCCGGAGAACTTTTCGACAGCATTTTTCCGCGCTATGTAAACTATCTTATCTGGCGCGGTCTTCTTGAGTCATTCGCAAGTGAAAACGCGGCGCGGATGACAACAATGGACAGCGCGACTGAGAACGCAACAGAAATGTTTTCTACGTTCACGCTTCAGATAAACAAAGCACGTCAGGCGGCAATAACTCAGGAGATTTCCGAAATAGTTTCGGGTTCTTCGTTTGCATAATATATAATTTCGAGTTTGGAGTTAAAATGAATACAGGTAAAATAATACAGATTGTCGGAGCGGTTATTGATGCTGAATTCGGCGACGGACAGCTTCCGGGAATTCTGAACGCTCTCATAGTTGACGTCACCGACCGCAAACTTATTCTTGAAGTAGCACAGCATCTAGGCGGCAACATTGTTCGATGTATCGCTATGGATGCAACGGAAGGTCTGACAAGAGGCATGAAAGTAACGGATACAGGTGAACCTATCACCGTTCCGGTCGGAAATTCAGTGCTCGGACGAATGCTTAACGTCACAGGAGACCCTATAGACGGAATGGGCGAAGTCAAAAACGCACCAAAACTTTCGATTCACAAGGAAGCACCCGGATTTGACGAATATCTTACCAATGTTGAAATTTTCCCGACAGGAATCAAAGTAATTGATCTTCTCACTCCTTATCCAAAAGGCGGAAAAATCGGACTCTTCGGCGGGGCAGGTGTCGGCAAAACCGTCTTTTTAACTGAACTTATGAACAATGTTGCAAAAGTTCTTCAGGGAAATTCCGTATTCGCCGGTGTCGGCGAGCGTACCCGTGAAGGAAATGACCTCTGGCATGAAATGAAAGAGGCGGGAGTTCTTGAATCAACTGCACTTGTCTTCGGCCAGATGAATGAACCTCCCGGAGCACGTCTGCGCGTTGCGCTCACCGGACTTACAATAGCGGAATATTTCAGAGATCATATGAAAAAAGATGTTCTTCTCTTCATCGATAATATTTTCCGTTTTACTCAGGCAGGTTCGGAAGTATCAGCCCTTCTAGGCCGTATGCCGTCAGCAGTAGGTTACCAGCCGAATCTTGCAACGGAAATGGGTTCTCTCCAGGAACGGATCGCTTCAACTGTAAACGGATCGATAACTTCGATTCAGGCTGTTTTTGTTCCGGCGGATGATTATACTGACCCGGCACCGGCTACTGCTTTTGTGCACTTCGACGCGACAACAAACCTCGAACGATCAATCGCGGCAATGGGCATATATCCAGCGGTTGATCCTCTTTCTTCAACTTCAAGCGCGCTTGACCCGCGTATTGTCGGCGAACATCATTATAACACGGCAAAAGGAGTTAAGGAAATTCTTCAACGTTATGCCGAACTTAAGGATATTATTGCGATTCTCGGAATGGATGAACTAAGCGACAATGACAAGCTCATAGTAAACCGCGCGCGCAAGGTCCAGAAATTTTTGTCTCAGCCGTTCTTTGTTGCGGAACACTTCAGCAGCATAGAAGGAAAATATGTTAAAATTGAAGATACCATCGAGGGATTCTCGGAAATTCTGCAGGGAAAACATGATGATGTTCCGGAACAGGCTTTCATGTATGCAGGCACTATCGAAGACGTTCTTGCAAAAGCAGAATCACTTGCTGCGACGGGAGCCGTATAATGCTGACAGCTGAGATAATTTCTCCCGAAGGCATTTTGTTCAGCGGAAAAGTTCTTTTCTTTTCCGCTCCCGGAACGGAAGGAAGCTTCGGCATTTTACGGAACCATGTTCCTTTCTGCAGTGCGCTTAAAGACGGAATTATTTCTCTTGAAATTCCTGGAATAAAAACCGGAAAACGTGAATTTAAAATTACCGGGGGATTTGTCCAAGTCTACGCCAACAGCATTACTGCTCTTGTAGAAACGGATGATTAAGAAATAAATCCTTTTTTTCTTGCGATGGCAAGTATTGACTCTATGATTTCGTCTTCGGACAGAGTCATAGAGTTGTAAATGACGTCAAATATCGTTTTGTCAGAGGCTGCACCTTCAAAATAATTTCTGAGAGCATATCTTTCGGAATCAATTTTCTTAGTAAGAACTTTCGCCTTCTCAATAGAAATCTTTTCTCTTTCTGCAACCTGCTTTACTCTCCATTCAATCGGAGCATGCAGTCTGATATGAAGGGAATTCTCATAATGACGGGTAATAGATGCGCCTCCCCTTCCGAGAATAATAACCCTTCCCTCCTGTGCAAATTTCGCAATAACTCTTGCAATGGCATTTCTTACTGTATCAACCGAAGGCTTTGAATATTTAGAAAATGAAAAATTAAAAAATGAACTTACAAAGTAATCATCTATTTTCTGGTAAGTCATCTCTTTCACAATTTCAGCCGGAACGCCGATCTCAGCCGCAGCCTCGGGGCAATAACTTCATGATTTATTCTCTTCCATTCGCAAACCTTGCCGTCAGAATCAGAGCACGAAGACAAAACAGAACATATTTTCTGAGTAATGTGATCGCCTCCGCAGCCGTATTCGCGTGAAAATGTAATAAATGGAACATATTTTGCGTTCTTGCTGTCAAAATCCGACTGAAGAGTATCCTGAACTTTTGAAGATATATAATCCGAAAAAATGGTTTTCATAAAGGCCTGCCTTAGCTAACCATATAAAAAAAATACCGGCAGTCAAGTTTTATTTGTATAAATAAACACCGAGATGATTTAATTTTTTCTTGCAAAGCCGTCCCCGGAATTAGAATTGGTGAAATGAGAAATACTATATATTATAAAATCTTTTCAGATGCATTCGGCATCGCTCTGGCTGTTTTCTGCGCCGCAATCGGACTTGAAAGTTTTCTTATTCCTAACGGCTTCCTTGACGGAGGGGTAACAGGAATGTCCATGCTTTTCTCTGAAGTCACCAAAATACCTCTATCAGTTTTTATAATCATAATCAATCTTCCTTTCATAGCTATCGGATTCAGAACTTTAAACAAGGTCTCGATAATTAAGAGCGTTTTAACGATAAGTCTTCTTTCTCTCTGTCTTTTCATTTTCAAGTATCCGACAATAACTGATGACAAAATTCTTTCGGCAGTTTTCGGAGGAGCGCTTCTCGGAGCCGGAATCGGTTTCGCGGTAAGAAGCGGATCGGTTCTTGACGGAACGGAAATAGCATCATTGATTCTCAGCAAAAAGATGGGACTGACTGTTGGAAGTATCATTTTCATCTTCAATGTGTTTTTGTTTTCCGTTGACGGGGTGGTTTTAGGTGTCGAAAGAGCAATGTATTCCATTCTTACATATGTGGTGGCATCAAAGAGCATAGATTTTATCTTAAACGGAATTGAAGAATACACCGCAGTCACGATAATATCTTCCGAAAGTGAAAAAATAAAACAATTCATAATGAAAGAATTCGCAATCGGGATGACAATCTACAAAGGCAAACGCGGATTAGCAATGACCGATCAGGATATTCTTTTCTGCGTTGTTACAAGATTTGAAGTCCCTAAGATAATTAAAATTTCCAAGGAACTCGATTCAAAAGCATTCGTCATTACACATCTCATCGACAATACATTCGGCGGATTAATCAAGGCACGAAAAGAAAGATTCTGATGAATTACATTCCTATTCAGATTGTAAACGTAGGCAGGATAAGAGAATCAAGCGGATATGCGGAATTGCCGCCGTCAGATGCACTAAAAGAATTTGTAATGTGCTACTGGTTTTTTAATACAGCTGAATTATCCGGCGACATTCTGGTTAATCCCGACTGCTGTGCTGATATTATTTTTAATCTCAATGCGCATGATATAGCAGATTTCTCGGAAATAACCGGAACATTTTCAGAAAAGTTTTATATTCCAGGAAGCGGAATCAACGCCTGCGGAATACGGCTTAAACCCGGAATAACATATCATCTGATCCGCGAGGGAATAGATTCTCTTTCCAACACTTCTGTTTCCGCACTCAACTATCCGCAAATTAACTGCGAATTCATCGCGGATAATATCATCGATAAAACAAGCCGTCAGATAAAAGCTTTTTTTGACTCTTATTTATCTACAGTCTTTCATAGAATAGAAATACGCGAGAGCAAATTCATTTATTCGCTCAATATATTCAATTCGCTTGCAGAAAACGGATCTAAAGATCTTCTCATTTCAGACAAAACCATAGACAGATATTTCGTCAAATATTTCGGATTGACCCGTAAGAAAATATCATCCGTATTAAGATTTCAAAACAGTCTTCGACAGATCATTAACTACGGCACTATTCTGCCGGAAGGATATTATGACCAGCCGCACTTCATTAGAGATTTCAAACGATGCTCAGGAATGACTCCCGGCGATTTTTTAAAAAGCATTTCATAAATCTCTATTTTGTCCTTTTTTTACAATAATTATTTTCATCCTGTGTTACTATGAATATTATGATACGGAGGAAATATGAAAAGCATCACCCCGAACTTAAAAGTTGCTGATATTGCAAATTCCCTAAAGTTTTATGAAATAATTCTAGGATTTGAAATTATTATGAAAGTACCGGACGTTAACCCTGTCTGGGTTATGCTGAAAAACGGTAATGCCGAAATAATGCTTCAGCAGAAGGAATCAATCGAAGAGGAATATCCTTTTCTAAAAGAAAAAAAATCAGGCGCTCTTACTTTTTATACGGTTGTTGAAGATTCGGAAGCTTTATACGATAAAATAAAACAAAATGTCAGCATAATTCATCACATACACGTGACGCCATACGGCAGAAAAGAATTTTCGGCAACAGATCCGGACGGATTCATTTTTACTTTTGCTTCATAAAAGGAAATATTATGAAATTTACTTTAACTGGTTTTGTACTTTTTACAAATAACGTCATAAAGTCCAAGGATTTTTATCAGAACATACTCGGCCAAGAAGTTGTTCTTGAAATTGGTGAAATCAACATATCTTTCAAAGGCGGTCTCGCACTTTGGGATAAAAAATACGCACAGAATAATATTTTCGGAAAACTTAAACCCGAAAGTAAAAGCGATGATATAGAAATTTATCTCGAAACAAGCAATATCGAAGAAGCCTTTGAACGCATAGAGAAATCCGGCGTCAAAATAATTCATCCGGTTATTATTCAGCCATGGCAGCAAAGAGTTTTCAGAATCAATGATCCCGACGGTTTTATCGTTGAAGTGGGCGAAAACATGGATGATGTAATCATGCGTCTCAACAAAGAAGGTTTTTCGTCTGAAGAAATTTCAACTAAGACTTTTATGCCGGTTGAATTTATTAAAGCGGTAATTAACAGATGAAAAATTATGAGAAATCCGAACTTTTAATAATTCCCGGAGTCGGAAAAGCAACAGTGAAAGATTTAAACCGTTTAGGAATTTTTCAAGTATCGGATTTAAAGAATAAGAATCCGGAAAAACTTTACGAAGAACTTTCCGGATTCTATGCTTCAAAACTTGACAGATGCGTACTATATGTTTTCCGATGCGCAGTATATTTCGCAAAAGAAACAAATCATGACCCTGAAAAATTAAAATGGTGGAACTGGAAAGACTAATTAACTTTCCAGTAACCGCATCTTTCAAGTATTGTCATTTTAACGCTTTGCGGAATAATTGCTTCCCTGAATTTTTCGGTACTTTCTAATTTCATCATCGCCTGAACTGCGGCTTTACAATCATCAAAAGAATCCCAGTGCTGAATCATTATCCATTCATTGTCTTTTTTGCCTTTCAAAAGTTCCGTATCACGAAAACCTTTCATCTTCGAATGAAATTCTTTTTCAAGAAGATCGACAATTTCAATAAATTCTGACTGTGATAAATTATCCGATATCACGAATTCCACAATTTCTGAAAAAATATTATTCATATAACCTCCCTTAAGGTAAGGAAGAAATACTGAAAATAATACTGTTGTAATAGGAAAAACGCGACATTTATTAAATAATTATATAAATTCAATATTCTGGGTCACAGAAACTTTTCTTTTTAAAAAATTAACCGGGGTTGTGCCTGTATATGATTTAAATTCTTCACAAAAATGACTCTGATCATAATAACTGCAATCATAAGCTGCGGCTGTCAGATTTTCTTTATGTTCAGAAATAATTTTTCTCAAAGAATAACGAAACCGCAAAAGTCTCATATATTTTTTTGGAGGCATCTGAACATATGTAGCAAAAATACGCTCGGCAGTCCTAGAGCTTATCCCTAACCGGCTGCATATATCTTCAAGCTTTGACATTCCGCAGTCGGATTCAAAATATCTGATAATATTTACATTTCTTTTTTCAGGAATCCAATCATCATCAATTTCCTCAGCGATAAGATTCATCAGCAAAACTGCATCATCTTTGTATTCCGAATTCTCTGTTCTTAACTCATAAAATCTTTCTCTGATTTTTCCAAGAGAAAATTCACTCCAAACAGGAAAAGAATAAGAATTAAACGACATACCCAGAACTGCGAGTTCTCCTCTATGAGATATTTCAACCGAAGTATTTCTTATCATGTTTGAAAACATTTGTCCTGTATCAATAACAGAATCCACTGCTGAATGATGTATTTTTCCGGACAGATTAATCATCAAATCAATTTCCTTTACCGGAAGAAGAATATGACCGGCGGAGGAAGAACTGTCTTCCAGAATCCATACATTCTTCAACAAATCCTGTAGAGAAGCATTTGATATATCAATCCGTCTGACTTTCATTTATCCTGATATGTTCTGAAAACATAATTTTTGCAAGCAATAATTGACGAATAGAATTAATGATATATATTAGATATAGGGGGTGGGGGTATGTCCGGCTGTAATCATCACAATAAGGCACATCACAGTGAAGATGTAAAAAAAAAGCTTCAATCCCGGCTAAAACGAATTGAAGGGCAAGTTCGCGGAATCCGCAAAATGATTGAAGAAGATACTTACTGCGATGATGTCCTTAATCAAATTGCTTCAGCCCAATCTGCTCTAAACGGAACTGCCCTATATCTTCTGGAGCATCACGTCAGACAATGCGTTTCTAATCAGATTAGAAACGGTAAAACAGATGTAATTTCCGAAGTAATAAAAACCATAAAGAGGTTAACAAAATAAAATGAAAAAATACATAGTCGTAATAGAAGGAATGAGCTGTTCACATTGCGAAAATCACATAGAAAATACATTGTCGAGTCTTGATCCGAAAATGAAAATTAAGGCTTCGGCAAAGGATAAATCAGCAGAAATTCTGTCCGACAAAGATATATCTGATAATGAATTCAAAACTGCAGTTGAATCTGCAGGATATGTTTTTAAGGAAGTATTAAAAAGATGAGAGAATGTAATAAATCTTTCTTCTACTTTAATAAATAGAATCAGACTATATCTGTTCTGAGCATTTTCTGCAATTGTCTCGAAAGACATCTTTAGGTATACGGACTTCTGTATCCGCTCGCAACCGGAAGCTCAATGGCTTTTTCTTCAGTTTCCATTATGACAATTTCTCTTCTTTTGAAGAAAAATAAATTATTTTAGCAAAACTGCCAAAAGAGTATTGAAGAAAGCCCGTTATTATATTATTCTGGTATTGTGGATATAAAATATTAAGAGGATTAATCATGCCAAAACCGGTATTTGACGCAAACGAAGAGCTAAAGGAACTTTTCAAAGAGATTGAATCAGTTCCGGAAAAACCTAATCCGGTAGGATCGAAAGAAGGCGACCGCACACATAGAAGCGAAATTCGTTTTGATATGAAACCGGAAGAACTCGAAAGCTTTCTTAATAAATATGTCGTTGGGCAGGAAGAAGCGATCGGTGTCATTTCCACAAAAGTCTGCACCCACTTCAACAGAATGAAACTCGAACTTTCAATACCTGAAGATGAAAGAATTGTCGGAAATATCAAAAGCAACATTCTGCTTATCGGCCCTACAGGAATCGGTAAAACGTACATCATAAAACTGATCGCAAAAAAACTCGGCGTTCCTTTCATAAAAGCCGATGCAACAAAGTTCAGCGAAACAGGATATGTCGGCGGTGACGTTGAAGATCTTGTCCGCGAACTGGTTCATGAAGCCGAGGGCGATATCGCAAAAGCAGAGTATGGAATAATATATCTTGATGAAATAGACAAGATAGCTTCAGGCGGAAACAGCAACGGTCCGGATGTTTCGCGGGGAGGAGTTCAGCGTAATCTTTTGAAACTGATGGAGGAATCTGAAGTCGATCTCAAAACACCTCATGACCTTGCTAGTCAGGTTGAAGCGGCCATGGAAGCACAGCGTACGGGAAAAGTTTCCAGAAAAAAGATTAACACAAAGAACATCCTGTTCATTGTTTCCGGCGCGTTCAGCAATCTCGACAAGATTATAAAGAAACGTCTTGACTATAAAACAATCGGATTTGACGGAACGGAAAATAAAAAAACAGACTATTCATTAACCGAACTTTTTAAAACAGTTACAACTCAGGATCTTGTTGATTTCGGCTTCGAATCAGAATTTGTAGGCCGTCTTCCTATAATAGTAACGCTTAATGAAGTCGATGAAGACAAACTGTATAAAATTCTTCAGAACCCTTACAGCGCCGTTATCAACAGCAAAAAACTCGATTTCAAATCTTATGGAATCGATGTCGAATTTGAGGATGAAGCTCTGAAATTCTTCGCAAAGGAAGCATCTAAGCAAAAAACAGGCGCACGCGCACTGATGACTGTTGTTGAACGCCTTCTTATAAATTATGAAAAAGTTCTGCCTTCACTTGAAATCAAAAAGCTGACGGTTGACGACAAACTCATCAATGATCCCGAAGGTGTTCTTTCTGAAATAATGCGCACTGACAGCATTCGCGGATACCAGCGTGATTTTCTCGCATCTCACGGAATACATCTGAGTTTCGATGATGAAGCAGTAACGGTAATTGAAAAAAAAGCAAAAGACAGCAAAAAAAGCATGAAACGCATCTGCGAAGACCTGTTTCATGATTTTCCTTACGCCATAAAACTTATGAAACTTGAAGAATTCAGAATAACCGTTCAGGCTGCGGAATCACCTCAAAGCTTTATAGAGGAATATATTAGAAAAAGCTATCAAAGTTAATAAAGTTAATAAAGTTAATAAAGTTAATAAAGTTAATAAAGTTATTTTATAGCAAAGGCAGATTTCTCAGTCTGCTTTTGCTTTCTTTTCGTTTATTGCATTTTTCAGATAAAGAAAATAAAGAAAAGAATCAACCGCTACCATCAACGCATTCAAAGCATAGAATATTATAACAATGTCCGGATTATACAGTACTTTATGAATCAATCCGCAAACATATCCGAAAACAACAATCAATAGAAAATGTATCGATTTTCCTTTTGTCGATTTAGATTTATAACTTTTATAAATAGAAAACGGCCAGGCAAAACCGAATGCGATCATCATTCCCATTTCAAAAATACTCATTACCTTCTCCCCTTTTAAATGTTTAACAAAAATGGTTTAAGAATCACTTAATATACAACAGCCCCTTTTTACAATTACAAATTTAACTTTTGACTTGATTTATTACAGCAGACAAATATAATTTGCCAAATCTTATGGAGTGTATATGAAAACAATTTGTTTGTTTGTTTCTGTCTCCCTTCTCTTTTTTTCGGCTTCTACTTCAAAGGAATCTGAATATGATAAAGCGGTTTCATTGGTTAAAAAAGCGATAAACTTTTATGACAAAAACGGAAAAGACGAAACATTGAATGCCGTTACTGCCGGGAAATTCATGGAGGGCAGAATTTACGTTTTCATTTATGACTACAGCGCAGTTATGCTGGCACATCCTGAAAACAAAAAGCTCATAGGAAGAAATCTTTTTAATGTCCCTGACGCTGACGGAAAATATTTCCGCAAAAATATCGTAGAAGATGCAAAAGTAAAGGGCTCAGGCTGGGTTGATTATAAATACAAAAATCCTGAGACAGGAAAAGTTGAAAGTAAAACTACATACTTCCAAAACCACAAAGGTCTCATTTTCTGCTGCGGTGTTTTTAAATAGCGGCAGAATAATCCGCCGCTATTATCTATTTTTTCATCACCCTAATAAATTCATCAACTTTTTCTGAAAAATGAATTAGTGCAGAATTTACTGTTTCAGGTTTTGACATGTCAACTCCTGCACTCTTCAATGCCTCCAAAGGAAACATTCTTCCTCCGGCTGAAAGAAAATTCATATATCTCTCAACAGCAGGCGAACCTTTATCTAAAACATCTTCAGCAAGACTGATCGCCGCAGATATCCCTGTTGCATATTTATAAACATAGAATGAGTTATAAAAATGAGGTATCCTCAAAGCTTCCAGTTCAAGTTCCGGATCAATCTCGATTGTACCTCCGAAATAAGCCTCAAGAAGCTTTCGATATTCTGATCTGATAATATCTATCGTAAGAGGAATATCTTTTTCCGTCATCTGATGCATGATCATTTCGAATTCCGCAAACATTGTCTGCCTGTAAAGAGTGCCTCTTATATCGTCAATCTCGCGGTTTAATATATAAGCCCGCATTTCGTCATTATCCGAATACTTCTTAAGAAGATAGTCGCTTAAGAGAGTCTCGTTAAAAGTCGATGCAACCTCCGCGGCAAATATTGTATACCTGTGATAATGATAAGGCTGATTCTTAGCCGATAAATACGAATGCATTGAATGACCGGCTTCATGAATCAATGTATACAGTGAGTTAATATTATTTTTATCATAATTCATAAGAATATAAGGAGGAGAATCAAAACAACCGGAAGAATAAGCGCCGCTTCTTTTCCCTTTATTTTCATACCGGTCAACCCAGCCGTTTAAAAGTCCATCTCTTAAAACAGAAGTATATTGTTCACCGAGAATTGAAAGAGCCTTCACGCAAGTATCAACCGCCTCTTCATATTCCATGGAAAAATCTATTTTTCCAACAAGCGGAACATATGTGTCATAGAAATGAATTTTATCAAGAGACAGGTATTCTTTTCTGAAATTTACATACTTAGAAAGAGGAGAAATATTTTTCTTCACTGATTCGATAAGTGAAAAATACACTTCCTTTTTTACATCATCAGAAAACAATGCGGAATCAAGACATGACTCGTAACCGCGCACTTTAGAATAAAATTTATCTTTTTTGCAGTTTGAATAAAAAGCTGAACTTAAGGCATGTTTGTGAGCATCATAAACAGAATAATACTGTTTAAATGAATTTTTTCTTACTTCAAGAGATTTATTCATCAAAAATCTTATAAAATTTCCGTGAGTCAGTTCAACTTCTTTTCCTGTCTCATCCTTTATTTTACCGAATGTAAAATCCGCATTATCAAGCTGACCGAAAATGTCGGCGGCAGAATCCGAAAAATCACCGGAAGCAGAAAGAAGCTCTTCTATTTCAGCACTTCTAGTGTAAGGCTTATACCGGATTATTTTATCAATGTAGAAAATATAGTCTTTTAATGCTTCAGATTTTTTAAATTCCGCAATTTTATCATCAGAAATTTCCTGAATCTCGACAGGAATGAAACTTGAAAGTTCACCTGCTTTTGTATAAAGAGACATCGCTCTTTCTACAAGCGAAAGATAAACACTATTTGTCTTATCCTCGTCGCTTTTTAAATGAGCATAAGTGTAAAGTTTGTCAACAAGCCTTGATACACTGAGATCAAACTCGATTATCTGCTTCATATCTTCAGCAGAATTTCCGGTTTTACCTTTTAAAAAGGCATATTTTTCAATCTCTTCTTTAGCCGTTGAAAAATCCTTTTCCCAATTTTCTAAAGATGAATAAAGAAGTTCGACATTCCATTTATCGGAATCTTTCACCTGTGATCTGCTAATTAAATCCATAACCACCGCCGTTAAATTATTTTTTCGCCGTCAAACTCTCTGTCAAGCAAAACCTTCGCAATATGACAGAGAATATTTATATTGAAATATTAACTGTGATTTTATATAAGGGTCACGTATTATCAAAAAAGGATGGCTAATGTGAAAAAAATAATCATGATTATATTTATTGCCGCTGCGGCATTTACAGCATGTTCAAAAGCGCAAATGGATGAAGAAAGTTATACTATTTTAAGAGAACAGATATTTGAAAAAATTGCAGTTAATGGAATAGATCACAAATTAACTTCAACTGAGAAAAAAACAATATTGGCAGATGATCTCAAAAAATATAAAATTGATTTTGATTTATTTTGTAACTACATGCAGAATAAACACTCAGATGATTACAAATATATATTCGAGAAGTAAGCATGAATAAAAAAAGATTTCTGCATTTCGGCATCATAATTTTCATCTCTGGTTTTTTGTTCGGAATGACTTTCTCCCTACTTAAAAGCCAGCAGGAAAACTCATTCAAGTATCTCGATCAATTTCACTTTCTTTACAGGGTAATTCAATCGGAATACGTTGAAAACGTGAGCCCCAAAACTTTGTTTCGCGGAGCTATGCGCGGAATGCTTCAATCTCTTAACGACCCTTATTCGCGGTTTCTTGACGAAACTGATTATGCAGATTTCAAGGGCGGCGTTACCGGACGCTTTACCGGCATAGGCGTCGAACTTACCATTAAAAATGACTCTGTTGTTGTAATATCTCCCATCGAAGATTCTCCTGCACATAAGTCGGGAATCCGCTCAGGAGACACTATATTACAGCTAAACGGCACACAGGTAAAAAGTGATAATTATCAGGATTTGATAAAAGATATCAGAGATAAAAATTCCCAGGTTTCAATATTAATCAAACGGGAAGGGTTCGACGAGCCTATTGAATTTAAAATCGATAAAGCTCCAATAAAAATAAAAAGTATAAAATCGGGATTTTTAAAAGAACATCCCGGAATCGGATATATCAGAATAACACATTTTTACGCCGAAACAGGAGTTGAATTTGAAAAAGCTCTCAAAAGTCTCTCTACTGCGAAAAAAATTATAATCGACCTGAGAGATAATCCCGGAGGAGATTTTGAAACTTCAATTTCAATGGCAGATATGCTTCTACCAAAAGGTAAGGTAATTACTACAACACGCGGAAAAGAAGGAACCGGCGTTGGAGAGGAATTTAAATCTTTGAAAGATCCTCTCTATTCCGGAGAAGTTCTTCTTCTGGTGAACTCAGGAAGCGCATCATCTTCGGAAGTTTTTTCCGGAGCTCTTAAAGACAACAATAGAGCAAAGCTTATCGGACAAAAAACTTTTGGAAAGGCGCTTGTTCAGAGGATAGTTGATATTGAAGAAAACACCTCCGGATTCACAATTACCATGAGAAAATACTATACTCCTAACGGTACGATGATTCACAAAAAAGGAATTGAACCGGATTTTGCCGTAGAACTTCCGAAATACAGTGACGATGACAAGAAAAATCTTTCTCGTGTATTCAATGATGGAATTCTTGAAAATTTCGCTAAATCAAAAAAAGCATATACCAAAGATACCGCTCAGGAATTTCTTTCACTTCTTGAATCGAAAAACTTGAAAGTTTCGCCTTCAATTGCGCTTTATTATTTAAAAAAAGAAATCAATAAAACAGAACCTTCGCCGCTTTATGATCTTGAATTTGATTCTGAGCTTAATAAAGCAATAGCGCTTGCAGGAGCGAAATAAATGGCTATTGGTCTGGGACTCGAAAGCTCATGCGATGAAACTTCAGCCTCAGTTGTTGAAGACGGCATGGTCATACGCTCTAATATAATTTCAAGTCAGATTGATCTTCACAGCGAATACTTCGGAGTTGTTCCCGAAATTGCGTCCAGAGCCCATTTGGAGCTTATAAACGGGGTTATTCAGAATGCACTGAATGATGCAGATATAAGCTTTTCCGATCTTGACTTCGTTTCCTGTGCAAACAGACCCGGTCTTATCGGCTCACTGATGATTTCACTACAAAGCGCCAAGACAATATCATACACTCTTAATATTCCGCTTATTACGGTCAGCCATATAGAATCTCATCTTTATGCGGCATTTCTTTCAAATCCCGAACTGCAATTCCCATTTATCGGACTGCTTATTTCCGGAGGAAATACAGCTCTGTATCTCGTAAAGGGAATTTCTGATTTAACACTGATAGGAAGAACAACCGATGATGCAGTCGGTGAAGCATATGATAAAGTTTCAAAATTCCTGAATCTCGGTTATCCGGGCGGCCCGATAATTGACAGGCTGGCTAAATCGGCAATCCGCAAAGATATTTCTTTCCCTAAACGCGTGAACATGAAGAATGATCCGTTTGATTTTTCTTATTCAGGTCTTAAAACTGCAGTTGTAAACTATATATCAAACAATCCCGATGCGGATAAAGAAGAAATTGTTTACGCCTTTCAGGAAAGCGCGGTCGAAATTCTCATATCACGTCTTGTTTTGGCTTCAGAAAAATTCGGAATAAAAAATGTCGTTGTTGCAGGCGGTGTTGCTGCAAATTCCAGACTTAGAGAAAGGCTTTCTGAATTACATGATATTAATGTTTTCATTCCTGAACCTGTTCTGTGTACGGACAACGCGGCTATGGTTGCAGGTCTGGGTTATCACTACTACTCTAAAAAATTGTTTTCGGATTTAACTTGTGAAGTTTATGCCAAAGATTCAGATCTTCGAATCAAGGGAAATTTTATTTAAATAAGGAAGAGGATCGGCATAATTTGTGCCTATTCTTATCTGATAATGAAGCATGTACCTCGCAGCTCTGCCTGTTTTACCTACATATCCGATGATTTCACCTTTGCTGAGTTTCTGCCCGACATCAACCGTAACCCTCTGACAATACGAGTAAATCGTTGAATACCCGTATTTATGAGAAACAGTTATTCTCAAGCCGTAAACAGAATCCCAAACTATCGATTCAACCGTTCCAGGAGCAGATACTTTTATTTCAGATCCCGGATATGCTGCGATATCAACACCCAGAGCCCTCTCTCCGCTGCCGGAAAGAGAAGATGACTTCGAATCACCGAATGCTGTGATTATATTTCCGTTAACAGGCCAAAGCGAAGGCGTATTCTCTATGACTTTTGCCCTGCTTTCCATAAATCTTTTAATGACGAGAAGCTTGTCCTTTGAAGCTTTAAATTCCTGTTCGATTTCTTCAATGGTTAAAGACTCTATTGAAGGAGAAGGTGAATCTGACGGAGGCTGTTCAGATCCGCCGCCCTTTCCTGATGAAAAAGATGATCCTTCCGGAGTAAAACGGAAAAGAGGATCTGCCTGATCGTCAAATTTCTTAAAAACAGAATAAAGCCTGTTAATTTCCTCTTTGTACATTTCTATCTGGTTAGCATAGTCGCTTTCATAAAGCTCCAGCTTGTCCACTTCCTTAACCGTTGAAGTATGATTGAGGATAGTAAGAGAAGTTACGACAATAATAACCGCAAATAAAGACAAAACTATCGTAACGGTATACATCGATATATGAAAATTAACAATTTTTTTCTCAGAATGAGGGATAAACATGAGGGTGATTCTTTCATTTCCCTTTTTGCGGACAGCAGCAAGCCAATCAGAAAAACGCTTCTTTACTGAGTCTTTACGCTCCGCAAGAAGATAATTCAGATTCTGCTGAAGATCATTAAAATTTGTTTCCCTGAACGGGTTAAGCCGCATCAAAATCTCCTCAAATTACATCTATTTCATTATCGGCAATATACTGTCAAGTGGTTTATAGAAAGTGATACGAAATGAGATTTTATTAATAAATTTAATCTTCATCTAATATTTTTTCATCTTTATATCATAATATAACTTAATTTACTTGACGATTCCATGCCTTTTTTTAAATTGCTTCAAGCGTTGAAACAATTTTGCGTGAATACTTATTTCCTGTTTTCTGCAATTATTTTGTTTGACACATAATGACCGCTTTAGTATTTGGTTATTCACGCTGAGACGCTAGCTCATTCGGTAGAGCAACTGCCTTTTAAGCAGTGGGTACCGGGTTCGATTCCCGGGCGTCTCAAATGCCCTCGTCGTTCAGTGGTCTAGGACACCGGGTTTTCATCTCGGGAACAGGGGTTCGAACCCCCTCGAGGGTGCATCAAAAAGGAGTTTCGAAAGAAACTCCTTTTTTTTTAGAGAAATTTATATGGAAAAAATAAATATCTCAATTGTTGGCTGCGGAGCACATTCGCATCTTCACGCAAACGCAGCGGCGGCATTTCCTGAAGTGACTATTACATCATGCTGCGATATTGATTCTTCCCGCGCAAAAATCTGGGCAGAAAAATATAAATGCCGTCCTTACACAAATATAACAGAGATGATAAGCTCCGAGAAACCCGACGCGGTTATTCTTTGCACATGGCCGAACCAGCATCTCGAACAGATAAAAGAATGCCTTACGTCCGGAACAAGAAACATCCTCTGCGAGAAATCTCTGACCATAACATCAAAAGATGCGTATGAAATTCGCAATCTTGTCAACAGCTGCGGTGCTTTTCTCATGGAAGGCTGCATGTTCCGCCATCATCCGGCTATCAGAAAAGTTGAAGAACTTGCGTTTTCTTCCGGTTTGGGAAAAATTGATTCAATACGTGCTTCATTCAGCAACTATGAACCCGAAGCTCATAAAGACAAACTGAACTCACAGGACTGGCGCTACAGAAAAGAATGCGGCGGCGGTGTAACTCATGACTGGATGAGCTATTGCGTTAATGCAGCCAACTATTTCAGCGGAAGCGAACCTTTGACAATATTCGCATCCGGCAATCACAACAAAGACTATGATGTAATAGACCGCGTTTTTTCTCAGATATCATATGAAAACGGAATCGCCGCATTCATTGAAAGCAGCAAGCACGCTAATTTTACTCAAATGCTTCACATCAGCTGCGCGAACGGCATCATTCAACTTCCGGTAGCGTGGGGAATTTGCGGCGACATATTCATAAACGTCCTCCACCGCAAAGAGAAATGGGGATATATAATGACCGACCGTTACGAGATTGAGGAAGCAAATTCATTCATGCTTCAGTTAGAAAATTTCCTGGACGTCATGAAAGGCAAATCAAAACCTCTTGTTTCTTTAGATGAATCAGTAAGAAATATACATACTGTTGAACTGATAATCCGAAGTATCACAGAGAATAAATCCGTTTCCTTCAACTGATTAACCAAAAAATTGCAAAATATTATAGTTGATATTATTATATGCAGTTAATTTCTGAGGTATGGATAAATTTTCACTAAAACCTCTTACATGCTCGTTCGAATATTTGGAACAAATTCCCGTAATAGTCACAAGCGGTGATATTACTTCTGATTCTGAGGAAATTCTGACTCGGTATTTCGATCAGGCTCTTGATTCAGACTGCTCTGTCATTGCAATTGAATTCAGAGAATCTTTTTATATAAACAGCTCCGGAATAGTGGATCTTCTGAAACTCTTCAAAAAAGTTTCAAATTCAGGCAAAAAAACCGTCATATATCTGCCGAACGAGTACTTCAATACAATATTCCAGATAATTGGTCTTTACGAAATTGCACCGCCTGTTATGAGTAAAGAAGAACTTTTAAGACTCCTTCATTCTGCCCGTTAAAACATGATCAAAAAAGTAATTAGTTGATAAATCTATATCCCGGGCACAATCCCCGGAAATGGTTTTCATATAACGGTCTTTTCCTATAAGAGGAAAATCCGTACCGAACAATATCTTACCCGGCGCACAAAGAAGTGCCGTCCTGTAAACATCATCTAAATATAAAAACGGCGATGCAGAAATATCAAAATAGACATTTGTCAGAGAATTTCTGATTTCAGGCATTAAAAAATAAAACAAAAAACCCCCGCCAAGATGCGAAAGAATTACATTTGTTTTAACATTTCGGCCGAGAACATCTGAAAGCTTCTGAAAATCCGTAAAGTACTTACCCGGATAGTTATGACCTACTGTTTCATTTAAATGAATATTTACAGGCAGATTTTCCTGACCTGCAAAATAAAGAATTTCATCGAGATAATCATATCTCACATTTCCGTCATAAAAAGCAATTTCCCCGATGCCGGAAAAACCTAAATTAATCAAACTTTCGATATCTCTTTCAATATCCCGTGAATTAAAACTGATATTACCGAAAAAATGGATACCTTCAGCGAATTGATCGCGGACGCTTGCAAAATATTCATTTTGTTCAATAAGAAATTCATCTTTCATCCAGGGAAAAGAAAGTATAACCGCTTTTTCCGTTTTAGAATTGATAAGATAATCTTTTACGTAATCTGAACCGGCAATACTCGCTTTATTGCTTTGGTAGAGCAATCTGAAAAAATCATCAGAAAAATAGTCTTCTCTGAAATTAACTGCTCTGTCCTGAAAACAATGTATGTGAACATCATTCATCTATGCTTTCCATGATGAGTTTTGCTTATTTTTTTACGGAAATAACCAACAGAATACGACAATGCAACAATTATTATTACGAAAACACCCGTGAAAACCAAAGATGTCCTGAAAAGAAAGCTTTTAATTTCCAATTCACTTTCTTCAATAAATTCAATCGGCTGAGAAATTTCAACAAGTGCGGAAACTTCACCATTTTTTCCGCGAAGAGGCGCCGTAGCTGCAAGCCACTTTCCGTTTTCATCGACATATTTTGTAACTTTTACGGCACCCTCATTTAAGGTCTCATAATACCCGGAATTCATAGAATACGGATAAAGAAAATCATAAGCATCTGCATCTATTACACAGTAAACATTCTTCAGTTTTTTATAAATATAAACGGATACTCCCATGTTCTGATCAGACTCATCGGTTCCCAATATTTTTTTCATCTGCTCAGAAAGTTTTAAAAATGAATCAGAAGTAATATCTTTCGGTGATTTAATATCATCGACCAAACCGGCATCAATTATCCGCGATGCAGTTTTCGCCAAATAAAGAAATTTCTGATCTCTTTCATAATCTATCTGCTTTTGCATATAGTGGTGAAAAAATATAAATGAAACAAAATTATAGACGAAAAAAAACAACGCAAACAGAAACGCCCTTTTTAGTATAGTCGGCATTTTTCCGGAAAACAAGGGATAAACATGTATTTTAATATAATAAATAAAAAGAACAGCAAAAAGAATTATAGAAATAATATATGACACCTTCAGAATTTTTTCATAAACGAAATAATCCGCTTCATAAATATCCCGGATATCACTTGTAGATTTCCTGATCTCCAGAAGATTTCCGCGGTATTTATCCGATGTGAGAATTTTCCCTTTTGAAAAAACAAAATTAGTCATTAAAATATTTCCGGCATAACCGCTTTTATAGAGTTCTTTGAAATCAAAAAGTATACTTGTCTTTCCTTCTTTAACGGATATTAATCGCTGAGAATAAAGCTCATTGAATATTAATCCATATTCATTATCATACATAAGAGAATACGGAAACACTACTCCAAGACTTTCATCAATTTTTACAAGTTCCGGCTCCATTTTTTCATTAATACGGATTACGTCACCGCGCGAATTCGAGTAATATATTTTTCCGGGAACCGTGCCGCATATATTATTGATGGGATATTCTATTTGCGTCGTAAATATTTTATTTTTTTCAGAACCGAAAAGATCTGTCTTATAAAGAGAGAGCATGTTATGTTCGTCAAAATGATAATAATAGAGATATTCACCTGATATCTCCTTCGATATCTCAATTGAAGGAATCATTGCAGCAGAATAAATATAATCTTCGGTTATTTTTTTTCTCATGTAAGAATCATAAACATTCCTGACGATCGTCCGAAGATATTTAAAATCCGGAGAGTAAACCTGAATTTCTGAAATTTCAGTTTCACCGTCATCCGCAGAATAAACGACATTATTTATATAAATATTTCCCGCATTATCTACGGCCATCTTGTAGAAATTATAGATAGAAGTACTATCGCGGCTTCCGCCCTTCATCTCATAAAGACGTTTTCCTGATTCATTAATTTTAATTAGCCGCTTGAAACCGTTAACGCCGTTATCGATAACAAAAAATCCGTCATCGGCGGAATATACCGAATGAACGGCGTTAAGTTTGATGCTTTTCTCGAAAAGTGATTTGTTCAGCAGATCATGACGGAAAATAATGAAGATTAAGGATGCCGCGCAAACAGCAAACCTTAATATACGAATATATCTTGATTTTGAAAAGTTACTCCATTTCATAACAGCCCCGCAAAAATTGGTAAACCCAGGCTGATAGGAAGTTCGGAGAAAAATAATTGGAGATAAACGGGATCGAACCGTTGACCTCTTGAATGCCATTCAAGCGCTCTCCCAGCTGAGCTATACCCCCCAATCCATACCAAGCTTAGCAAAGACATCTGTTTTTTGCAATTATTTTAACAGTTCTTCTATCTCTTTTTCCTTCTCTCGGCAGACACGGTCTCCCTCGACAAGGGCTTCTATTGAACGGTAAAACTCCAAAGATCCGAAAGAGAGAAGATTCGGCTCAAGAAGAAGATCGGGTTTGGAATATTTTAACAATAGCTCCGTATTCTTTAAATCCATTATGTCAATAGTCTGAAAAATTACTTCAAAAACATTCGGCATATCATCCTTTTTTTCGTCAGACTTCACAATAAAGTAAGACGCAAATTTTTTAAGCCATGAATAATTAATTTTCTCGCTCAATTCAGAAATTTTTTCCAAAGTCCGCGGCTTCGTACTACCTGCCATACTTCTCTCCGCAAAAGAAGCCGACACTTCATTATGATGTGTTTTCAATGCCGGATGAAGATTCACCGCAATGACTTTATCGGCTCCCATTTTCTTTACGACATCAACCGGAAGAGGATTAACAACTCCGCCGTCGATAAGAATTCTGTTTTCGTATCTGACAGGCTCGAATATTCCGGGAATGGATATACTTGCCCGTATTGCACTCAAAAGATTTCCGGATGAAAAAATCACCTGTTCGCCCGAATGATATTCTGAAGCAATAATACTCAAGGGTTTAGGCAGTGATTCAATTGAAATGTCAGGCGGTATAAATTTTCCAAGCCAAGTCATCATTTTTCTGGGATTCATCAGTCCCGATACCGGAATTACCGGAGACATAAGCGAAAAAAGATCAGCCTTAGTAAAAGAAATAACTTCACTTTTGAATTTTTTAAGATTTCCGCACAAATAAATCGCACCAATGAGAGCTCCTACGCTTGATCCTGAAATGAAGTCAATTGAAAGACCTTTTTTTTCTATAAACTCAATAATCGATATATGAGCAATTCCTTTTGCTCCGCCGCTGCCTAATGCAAGACCAATTTTGTTATTATTTTTCATTACTAACAAAATACTATTTTTGATAAAATTTTGAAAGTATAATTTGACTCAACCCCGACAATTTATCTCGATAATGACTATGTTAAGTATATACAGAATTCCACACATTCTCTTTCCGGATAATTAACTTCCATTAAAAGTTTATTCACACCAAGCTTCTTAATTATTACTTTGATGCACATTATGCTCTAAATACTCGTCAATTCTGCTGCTTAAAGCTTTAAAAGGATGTTGACATCATCCCTAAAGCCGGGTCTAATGCTATTATTACAAATAATAAGGAGAAAAAGATGAAAAAGTTAGTTCTTCTTTCCGCAATATTAACTCTTGTTTTTGCGGGATGCGAATCTTCACAGAAAAAAATTAATGCGGAAAAAAACCCTGATCTTGTATCTGCGGCAGAAAAAGGGGACAAAGCTCAGACCAAAAAGGCTCTTGATGAAGGAGCTGATCCGAATGCAAAAAATTCAAAGGGCTGGTCTTCTTTGATGATTACCGCTTATTATGGGAATGACGAAGTTGCTTCCGAACTTCTTGGGGCAAATGCCGACGTAAACCAGAAAAACACAAATGGTGTAACACCGCTCATGATAGCATCATACAAAGGAAATATAAAACTAGTTAATCAGCTAATCGCTAAAGGTGCTGATGTCAATGCACAGTCTTCAAAAAAAGTAACAGCTCTAATGGCAGCAGCATACACTGGTAAAAAAGAAACCGTTTCTGCTCTGATAACTGCGAAAGCCGATCTTAATATAAAGACACAATCAGGAGCTACAGCTCTTTTCTATGCTGAAAAAATGAATAACACTGAAGTCGCAGAAATACTAAAAGCTGCTGGCGCGGAAAAATAATTTCTTTTTTCTGAATTTTGTTGACAAAAAAACACCATAGGTTTCTATGGTAAATGTTTGGTGGTTAAAGAGAGAGGGTCACACCTGTTCCCATTCCGAACACAGAAGTTAAGCTTCTCATCGCCAATGGTACTGCATGGAACACTGTGCGGGAGAGTAGGACGCTGCCAGACTCGGAATTATAAATTCATAAAAAACCTCTTCTTTTCAGAAGAGGTTTTTTATTGCCTAAAAAAGTTTTACTTTCGTTAATATAATTATAACTTCTTTTTTTAAAAATAATTTATTGCCCAATTCATGAAATATTCATTCTATATTTTTACTTACCTGCCTGGCTTTAGCTTTGAACTGAAATAACTCATCAAAAAGAAAATTAACATGATTACGTGAAGAAAAATTTCCTATCTCAGAATCATCCGCAATATCAAGAACCGACTCTACAACTTTTGAACTTTCTGTATTTATTATGCATTTAGCATTATTTCCAATTACCGCAAATTTTTTAGGTCTCCTGCGATCCTGATATGCAACACTAACAAAAGATGACGTTGTCCGTCTAAAAACTGATTTACCTTGAAAATTATCACTATAATCGGCCTCCATCAAATCAAATAGCGTCGGAAATATATCCATATTTGAAGTAACAACATCCGGTTTTTGTAAATTTTTAAATTTATCCGGTACAATAATCGCAAGAGGAACTTTTGTCTGAAAATTATTGAGCGAACTTGCATGAAAATAGTTTCCCTGATCTCCAAACTCCTCGCCATGATCTGATGTAATAATTACAATAGTATTTTTGTCCTTACCCGTACTCACTAATTTATTAATTATTTTGTTTATTAAACTATCTGCATAAAGCAGGCTGTTCTTATATGAATTAATTAACTCCGGTTGCAATTTTTCCAGAAATAAATAATCTTTAGTTGACAACGGTTTTTCTAAAAAAGGTTTATTATGCTGAAATTCTTTAGGAAAAGTATACGGATAATGCATTGAATCAAAAAATAATCCGTATAGAAAATTATTTTTAACTGATGAAATTTCAGAAAGCAAATCCTCCACCATTCTACTATCCCTTTCACATCCGCTTGAAGAAAAAGAAGCATAATCTTTGTTTGTATCAAAATTCTGTTTTAAAAAATAATCCATATGATGCCAAGACGAATCTCCTGATACATAAAACAATGTATTATAATTATTCTTCTTAAAAACTTCAAATGGAAAAGATTTCTTTCTTTTCGTCTTCACCTCTTCACTATAATGGGGATTAAGCGAGTAAATAATGCCGAAAACTCCCATATGAGTCGAATTTGATGCCGAGTAATTCTTTGTGAAAGAGAATCCCTTTTCTTCAACAAGTTTCATTGTGTTAGGAAAGTTTTCGCTATTAAAATAATCAGATCTGGTTGACTCCAAGATTAGGAGAAGAACGTTATATTTATGCTTTAAAATAACATTTTTATCAATTGGATATATTGAATCTAACGTAGAATCAAGTAAAAAATCATAACTTTCTTTTTCATCTTTTATATCCAATTTTAATTTTTCAGTTAATATTTCGTGTATTCTAACAATATAGCTCAAATAAAAAACCGGGATATTTCTTTTTAATTGAGAAGTGTAAGCCGGAGAATAAATAAGATTAATGGAGAGAAATACTTTTTCTATTATGAGCACAAGTAATACAAATATTGCAATACGCTTCCATATTTTTTTTTCTGCAAGTACAAATGGCTTATTAACTCTCTTAAGAATGCGAACAAGTGTCAGGTAAAACAATAATCCAAATAACACAAGAAAAGACACATAAGCAATAAATGAAAAAATAGAAATTCCACTTGCTGAAAAAAAATTCGGCTGAAGAATCTCCGATATTATATAAGAATTTATGTGGAATCCGTATATGGAAAGTATTATCACGTCGACAACTGAAATCAGCACATCAAGAGTAAAAACACAGACAAAAACTGAAAGCGGAGGTAATTTTTTAAAAAGTTTATAAACAAATAAAATACCAACAAAAATCAGAGATATTTCTATTAGTGTATGAGAGACTATTGCTACAACAGAATGAATCCGATAAAATATTGATATATTTGTATTCAAAATATCACGAATATATAATATATTGACAGGTGTTTTAACAATAGAAAAAATGATAACCATTAATAAAAATCTTTTAAGAAATAAATTTTTCTGATTATTATAGATAAAAAACTTTTTCATGGTTTATCCTTCCAATTGACCTCAAATAACATATCGTTTACTGCAGTCTATTACTATTTTCCAAATACCGATCCCAAACTGTATTTATAAACTTCTCGCATCAATTCCTGGGCATCTTTTCCCTTCTGCAGTCTCGGCTGAGAATGATTATATATGAGGTATGGTATCAGTTCAGTCGATATATGCTTCTTTCCGTAAAAATGATGCCGGGCAATCATTCCTCTGCGGTGGTTTACAGTCTGCATCTGATCGAATAAAAAATTACCAAGCCCGTAAGATATAAATTTTCCGCTGTGAAATTCAAGGCCCATAGCGCGATGAGAGGACGAAGAAACCATTATGGTTGCTCCCATTTCTGCCGCTTTTCTGAAATATTCTTTTTGAATGGGATATGGAACAGGATCGTTTTCATTGCCCCATTGAACCGAAACAAAAACAAAATCAGCATTCGAGACGGCTTCGCTTACAGCCGCAAAATACTTAGTCTCAGTCAATCTGCATGCTCCAGGCTGATCAGCGCTTGCCCATGCCTCAGCAGGCCCCCATTGATTGAATCCGATAAATGCGAATTTGCGACCGCGCACATTTATATATTTTATCTCAGAAGCTTCTTTTTCATTAAGCCCGCCGCCGAAGTAATTTATTCCGTTCTTTTTATATAGCTCAATCGTCTTTGTGTTATCATCACGGCCGTAATCATTGTTATGATTTCCGGTAAGTTCAATCATATTAAATCCCGATTTTTTCAATATCTCAAAGTAGCGGTAAGGAGAGCAGAACTTCATGCGGTTAGGAAAAGGATATGAGCAGTTTTCATCAAATGAAACTTCGTTGGAAGTCATAGAAATATCAGCGGAAGAAGTTATACGCCAGGTTTCTTTTACCGGTTCACAGACATCATCTCCCTTATCAACTGCAGGAATAAATGCCCTCGTCATAGCAGTAACACCGGTCTGAATCACGCTGACATGTTCAGAATCACTCCAGGAGGGCACATAATCGCGCCTGAGCGGATATCCTGAAGATGAACTGAGAACATAATCAGAGTCAATTTCCCCCCATGGCAATAAACCGTCTATGTAAAGCGTTTTGGCGCATGGACTCAAAGCTTCTACAGAACATATTCCGAGAAAACCTTTACCGGAATACTCCACCGCTTTAAAAAAATCAGATTCATAAAATCTAAGACGAGGATATTCTTTTCGCAGATATGAAGATATCTTTTTCTCAGCGAATATTTTTATCGGAATATTTTCTCCCCCGATATCCCTGAAATTGCTGATTTTGCCTTCTAAAATCTGTTCGGCCTTTTCATAAGATATATTTGAAATCACTGAAGTAAAATGAATCTGAAAAAAAAGAGGTCCAGCGGTTGATGATTCCGCCTCCTGATGAAGGAATAGCGGTATAAGGAAAAATGTTACCGATATAAACATTTTGATCTTATGGGAAATTAAAACCATCTTACACTCCGGCAATAAATTGATATTACATAAGTGTTATTCAGATTTTTCACCTGTCAAATATTTTACATTACGCCGAAAAACACTGATTATATAAAAAAGGCAGACCTGTTCAGTCTGCCTTCGTATCCAGCTGTTGATATATTTATATTTCTTTAACTATAAACGATTCAGAATATCTGCTTTCTTCCTGAACTTTATCAAGAAGATCAGAAGCTTCTGATTTAGTCGCAAGACGTCCAATTTTGACTCTAAAAAACATCTGTCCGTCAACACTTGTCTTATCAATATAAGCATCAAAATGAATAGATTTCAGATATGCAACTTCCGATTTGGCTTTTGACAAAGTATCAAAAGAGGCTACCTGAACCGCGAATTTTCCTTTTGAAACCGAGATGCGCTCTTCATGATTCTTTCTGCTGACTGAAGCAAATGCAGGTTTTACATTTGTATTTTTTACCGCTGATTCATGCTTTTTAGATGAAGCATATTTATTGTTTTTCTTGGGTTTTGACGAGATTTTCGGTTTTGAGCTGCGAACCGGACTTTCATTATTCTTTGCAGAAAGAATTGTCTTTTCTTCCTTCTCATCCAAATCAGTTTTCACATTCTGATTTTCGGCAAATAAGGGATCTTTAACAGACTGAACACCAGTTTCTTTTGAACTCAAATCTGTCTGTGCTCCCGAAGAAGGAACTTCATCAGGAATGGTGCTCAGAGGGTCTCCCGATATAAATCCGTTGTCTGTTGGCGTAGTCACAGCTTCAGGAAGCTGAACTGATTCATCATCAGATATTTTCATTCCGATAAGGAATGTAACCGCAACTATCGCTACAATTATAAAGCATAAAATAGCGATTCTTGTCCCGTCAAGATTAAGGGAATAAATGCTCTTTTCCTTAACTTCTTTTCTTATAGGTTTTTGCTGCTGAAAAGACTCATTAAAATTTTCCATATATCTTCCACCTGCCGTCTTGTTTCTGTTAAATCTCCAGAATTATATATTACATAATCGGAAAATTTGATTTTTTCCTTAACAGAAAATTGGCGGGAAAGACGATCCCGTATTTCTTCCTCCGACAGCTTATCTCTAGCCATGCCCCTTTCGATCATTAGGTTCTCTTCGGCAACAACTATTATATTTTTCTCCATGAGAGGATTCAATTTTGCCTCAAAAAGCAGAGGTGCATTAATAAAATATATTCTGTCATTTCCGATACTTTCTTTTATTACAATATCAGTAATAAGCGGATGAACGATTAAATTCAGTTTCTTCGTGAGCTCTTCGGATTTAAAAACATGGTAAGCAAGCTTTCTTCTGTCAAGTTCGCCGTCCGGACGAATAAATTCTTCCCCGAATGACTCTGTAATTTTTTTTAGTCCATTACTTCCTTTTTCAAGAACCTGCCGGGCAATAATATCAGTATCGATTATCGCCCCTCCAAGCTCTTCGAAAAACGAGCAAACAGTACTTTTTCCTGAAGAATAATTCCCCGTTACACCAACACGCATTTCATAAGCTCCAATAATTTTTTCGTATGTGCTTCACTGCAGCCGGATAAGGACTGCTCAAATAATTCTTCCCGCACTTCCTTCTGCATTACAAAATCATTTAATTTCTTCTTAGAAATATTCAGGATATTACCCGATTTGACTATGTTGTTCAACATTTTTCTTTTATCAGATTCATAAGATGTAATTTCTATTTCATCAGACAACACACAGTTTTTCAGAGGCAGAGAATACTTGCTTATATGAACAAACTTATCATCCAGCATTTTTTCAATAGCATTTTTATAATTTATAAATGATTTCCGGGTATTAATTCCACCGATTTTATAATTTGATGAATTTTTAAAAATGTAATCCGAGTTCTGTTTCTCCAATGTATTCAGCCGTGATGATCTGAATAAAAATCTTTTCTGATACGAACTTGATCTTGAATAAATCTCATGAAACGGAAAAGATGAATCAATTCCTGTAATATATGTTTTTCTGAATCCGCAGTATTTTGCAAAATGAATAGCATCTCCGGCGACATTTCCGCATTTTGAATCAATGTTTTCTACATCGAAAAGATGATCTATTATCTGACACAAAGGATGCGAATTAAGATAGAAATACTGATGATCAGTTTTTACGGCATCATATGCGGTAAGCGACTGTATCAATATAGTTGATGATTTTATTAAATTAAGATGCTCCCATGTATAAGCTTGAGGATCTATTGAAACAACAAAATCAGGTTCTATTTTATTTTCCGCCAAAACAGGAAGAGCAGAATCGACGGCAATAACAAAAACTTTACTTTCAATATTTTTAATTTTCTCTGCATATAAGTCAATGGATGGGCCGGAAGAAACAATAACTGCTTCATATTCATTAAATTTATCTTTGAAGCACTCAATTGAAGACGAAGAAACAAAGGAATCCATGTTATTTAAAATGTTTTTAAAATATAAAATGCCGAACTTTTTTATGGTGAGAGTATCAGAGGCTTTTTTTGAGATATAAGAACTCAATGTTTCTCTTGCTTTTGTATAATATGAAGGGAAAGCTCTAACTGAGGCAGGATGTTCAAGAATAACAAACGACGATGAAGTCTCAATATTTATCAGCTGTTCCCAAAATTTATCTGAAAATTCTTTTGATTCCGGAGAAACAAAATTAATCTTGGCTTTTTGCGAACTGTTTTCTAAAACAATATCCTTACCTATTTGTGCGATTTCTTCAGAAATTTCAACAACAATCAGTTCTTTAATTTTTTCAGCATTCAGGTTCATTACATGATATCCGAGACCCAAACCGAGAAGAATCACACATCCTGAAAAATCTTCAGATAATGAAACAGATTTATCATTTTCCGGATGAATTCTACTGTGAATAAATACTTCATGTCCGTCTTCACTAATAACAGACAATGTCATCCTGCCGCTTTTAGCGGCATTTGTACTGAAACTGATTTGATTCATGCTTAATTATCGGAAATTTAACCGGTAGAACCAAGCATTATATAAGGATTACATGATTCTCAAGAAAGTATTTGTTTGACTCTGCCGATAGCACCCGACTCAAGTTCAACCTTAATACCGTGAGGGTGTTCGGGCGAATTAGTAAGAATCCGCTTAACACATCCTTCGGTTATAACACCTGTTTTTTGGTCCTTTTTTAAAACTATTCCCACTTTCATTCCCGGATGAATTGATTTTCGCGTATTTCCCTGCATAAATTATTATCCCTTTTTATGATTATTCTGAATTGGAAGAAAACGTTCTGTCTTATATTTTTCTGCAATGTTTAGAAAGAAAAACGTCCAGCTGATTAGCGAAATTTCTTTTATCTCTTTCGCTGAAAAATGACGGTCGGTCAGTACTTTCTCCAGCCTGCCTCAATTCATCCATCAAATTGCGTACCGCGAGTCTTTCATGAATGTTTCTATCTGTTATTAAATTTCCCCGGAAATCTATGACAAATGAATTCTTTTCCACAACCCGGGATGCAAGAGGAACATCAGAAGTGATAACAAGTTCTCCAGCCGAAACCTCTGAAGCAATGTAGTCATCGGCTGCATCAGGAAAAGAAGAAACAACAACTCCTGAGATATAAACTGATTCCGGAATTTTTAGAGGGATATTTGCAACAAGTATAACACCAACCCCTACTCTGTCAGCTGCACGGAATAACATTTCCCTCACAGCTGACGGAACCGCATCAGCATCAACAAAAATTCTCAAGATAAATCTGTCTAATACTTTCTATCCTGAATCAACTGTATGAGAAAGCTGTAAAGGCCGGAAAAAATATAAATTACAATCAGCCCGATAAAAATAAAAAGAATCCATTTTTTCAGGAGTATTGACATTCCGATGACAATGAGAATCAGAAGAATGAGTTTAACACCGTGAATCTTCTTTAGAACACTTGCCTGAGGCTTTGAAAATTTTACGGTTGAAACCATAAGAAGAGCTACAAGAACAAAAAATACGGCAAATACCGGAAGAAATCTCTGAATATAATCTGTATCTGAAAATGATATCGGTATAAGAGCAATTATTATACCCGCAATAGGAGACGGTAGACCCGAAAAAGAATTTGATTCGTGAGAAACATTAAAACGCGCCAGGCGGTAAGCTGCACAAAGAGGAAAAATGGCGGCAATAAACATACCTAAAACAATATGCTGTTCCAGATTGATATTGAGTGCTATTTTTCGGAAATATGCCGAATATGCCAGAAACCCCGGCGCAATTCCGAAGGCAACACAATCAGCAAGGGAATCAAGTTCAGCTCCTATTTTGCTCGATACTCCAAGCATTCGGGCGACCTGACCGTCAAATCCGTCAAGGAGTGCTGCAAAAAGAATACACATTCCGGCTCTTTCATAATGACCGGATGATGCAAATATTATTGAAAGAAATCCGAACAGAAGATTACCCATGGTAATTGAATTCGGAATCCATGCTTTATTCAGTTTTATAAAACTCATTTTTAATTCCTTCTGAACATTCCCGTTTTACCCAGAACCTGTAAAAAAACAATAAACGGATATTCATTATACATATAATTTCGGCAAATTTTTCATAAATTGCCGTTTAAATAAATCTCAGTTAGTTTATCAAAACAAAGTCCTAAATTGTCAAGAATTTCAGGATCGTATTTACGGCCTCTTTCCGCAAGAATGAGATTAAACGCATCTTCCGGAGAAAAAGCCTTGCGATAGAATCTGTCAGAACACATGGCATCAAAACAATCGGCAACAGATACTATCCTTGAATAAAAAGGTATCTCATTTCCTTTAATTCCGTATGGATAGCCGGTTCCGTCATAATTTTCATGATGGGTCAAAGCAATTTCAGCGGCAAAACCTGACAAATCTCCTCCGGCGTCAAGAATCATGTCCCGTCCGTTAAGAGTATGATCGAAAACGGCATCTTTGTCTTTCGGAGAATATACGCCTTCATGACATACTATTGAATCCGGGAGAAGAACCATTCCGATATCATGAAAAGCTGCGCTGACACACAATTTTTGAGTTTTATCTTCGGCAATTCCGCATTTCATTGAAAGAATTTTAAGACACTCGAAAAAACTGAATGAAACAGAAGAGGGACTTATTCTGGATTCTATAGCGGAATAGGCTATCATTGCTATTTGAAAATTAGAGTCACGGAAACTAATATCAGACAAAATAGCTCCTGGAAAAACTTTGCCGCGAGAGGGACTCGAACCCTCACAGGGAAACCCCCACCAGAACCTGAATCTGGCGTGTATACCAATTTCACCATCGCGGCTTTTCTTAATGAAAGTCTTCCGATGTTGTTTTTGTCAACAAATCTTTTACTATATGAATAAGCCTCTGATTTACATTCATTATAACTAACCAAATAGTAAATTTTATTCATTCTACTGTTATACTCATAAATCTTATCTCATTAAGTTATCCGCAGAGTTATTAAAGGATGACTTGACAAAAGACAAAACATAGTCTCAGATTAACAAAAAATATAAAATTCAAAAATATTATTGGGGGTTCAATGAAAAAAGGGGTAGCGGCGATTTGCCTTTTGTTTGCTCTTTCTGCCTGCTCAAAAAACGAGACTAAGCCTTTTAAAATCGGTCTTGTTAATTTCATTGTAGGAAAAGTTTATTTAATCGGCAAAGACGGAACAGAAATAACTGCTAAAGCGGGTCTTCCGCTCGATTCCGGAATGAAAATCAAAACCGTCGGGAAAGATTCAATCTGCGAGATTTACATAGCAGAGAACGCCATTAAACTTTTCGGAGACAGCATCGTTTCGGTTGATGTTCTTTTACATGATTTAGACGCGAATTCAGACAACACCATATTCAAGCTTGAAAAAGGCAGAGTAATGGGGATTGTAAAAAACAAGCTGATGAAAAAAGATAATTTTCAAATCAATACGCCGACCTGCACAGCCGCTGTCCGCGGAACAACATTTTTCGTATCGCATGATAAAAAATCATCATCCGTCAGCTGTATTGACGGCAAAGTCGAAGTTTCATCACCGAAATCAAAACCTGTTGTAGTAGAAGAGAATGAACGCGCAGAGGTTTCTAAAACACAGAAAATTAAAAAAAGCGATATAGACAAAGACAAGGCAGTTGCACTCAAAAAAGATTCAGAAATGAAGGAAGTAACGCAGGAAAACAAAGAAATGTTTTCTAAAATTGATTCCGGGGATGTTAAAGCAAGAGAATCTGTGAGAAAAAGAGTTAAAAGAATTAATTCTTCCAGAAATCAAGATGGAAAAGACAACAAGGATGATGACGGCGGAAGCGCTGACGTTTTCTTCTTTAAGAGCAATGACTGAAAATAATAAACCCGCAGTGTATCTGCGGGTTTATTTCTATATTTCCATATTCATAACTTTTCGGACTTCCGAAAGCGTTTCTTCTGCAGTCTTTCTGGCGTCGGCAATTCCTTTCCGAAGAACATCCTTAATATAATCCGGGTTCTTTTCAAGTTCGGCCCGTTTTGCCCTAATTGGACGAAGATATTCATTAAGTGTTTCCGAAAGCATTGACTTCAATCTGCCGCTTCCGCCGTCTCCGATTTTTTCTGCAATAGCTTCCGGACTTTCTCCGGTAGATAGCGAGATCAAAAGAAGAAGATTCGAGACTTCCGGACGTTTATCCGGATCAAAAGTTATAACTCTTTCAGAATCAGTCTTAGCTTTTTTTATTAGAGCGGTTGTTTCATCTTCAGTCGCGCTGAGCATAACTGCGTTATTTCGGCTCTTGCTCATCTTCTGCGAACCGTCAAGTCCGAGAATTACTGGAGCCTTGCTCAAGAGCGGCTGAGGTTCAGGGAAAACCGATTGTTTCTTTGCAAAGCGGTCATTAAATCTTCTCGCGATAGTTCTTGTCAGTTCAAGATGCGGAAGCTGATCCTTTCCGACAGGAACAAGATTTCCTTTGCAGAAAAGAATATCAGCCGCCTGATGAACTGGATACATATACATGCCGGCATTGATTCTTTTTAATCCGGCCGCCTGAATCTCTTCTTTAACAGTCGGATTTCTGTCAAGCTCGGCATTCGTAACAAGAGTTAGAAAAGGAAGAACCAGCTGATTAAGTTCCGGGATATGGCTGTGAGGAAAAATAACGAGATTTCCCTTTTCAGGGTTAAGACCTGAAGCAATATAATCAATAACAAGCTGTTTTACATTTTCTGAAATATTTTCAAAAGTATCGCGGTCAGTCAGAACCTGATAGTCCGCAATTACGATGTATGTTGAAACACCAAGATTATGAATCCTGACACGGTTCTGAAGGGAACCGAACAAATGACCTATATGAAGTCTCCCAGTTGGGCGGTCACCTGTAAGAACCCTGTATTTTCCGGGATTGACAAGAAGATCTTCTTCGATTCTTTTACTTCTTTCAACGGTTGCCTCAAAAGTACCGTATTCAATTTTATCAGTCGTATCGTTAATTTCCATCTGAATCCTATTAATTATTTATACTTTGGTTCTGCATAAGAATAAAGATCGTGTACATTTCCTTCTATCTGAGCGGCAACAGATCTGACTTCAAAACGAAGATCATTGCTGTAGAGCTTTTCATGAAGATCCTTAATAGTTTTGACTCCGATATCCTGAAAAGAATGACGAAGTCCCTGTGTCAGATATGGAAGATAATCCATTATCGAACCTTTATCCAAAACTGCACCGGAAACTCCCTGTGCAACTTTTATCTTTGTGTCTTCTGCGAAATAACGTTTTGCGCCGCCTCTCTGCATCGCCTCAGGAGAAGCCATTCCTCTGTATTTTTTCAAACGCATTCCGTTTTCGTAATAGTATTCACCGGGTGCTTCCAAAGTTCCGGCGAAAAGACCACCCATCATTCCGCATGATGCTCCTAAAGCCAGAGCTTTTGCAATATGACCAGTGCTCGAAATTCCACCGTCAGCAATAACAGGAATTCCATGCTTGCGCGCCTCACGTGATACATGAAAAACAGCTGTACCCTGCGATCTTCCGCATGCCATTGTAACCTGAGTTGTACAAATCGAACCCGGCCCCATTCCAACACGAAGAGCGTCAGCTCCTGCTTTTATGAGATTAAGAGCCTGCTCGGATGTAACAACATTTCCGGCAATAATATCTATTTCCGGATATTTGCTTTTGATATACTTTATCATTTCAACCTGATAAAGAGAATTTCCCTGAGCCGAATCTATTACGATTACATTTACACCTGCTTTAACAAGCAAATCAAGACGCTCATAACTTTCTGTGTGAGTAGAAATCGAAGCACCGACAAGAAGCTGTTTGTTCTTATCTTTTGACGCGTTAGGAAACTCTCTGTTCTTAAGCAAATCGTTTCTTGACATCAGCGAAACCAAACTGCCTTTATCATCAACAATCGGGAGTTTTCCTTTTTTTGATTCACGCAGAACGTCGTTTGCTTCACTGAGAGAAATATTCTTATGCGCAGTAAGAAGATCTTTAGTCATAACTTCTTTAAGCTTTTTTGAAGGATCTTTTTCAAAATCGATATCACGGTTAGTTACGATTCCGACCAGCTTCGAACCCATTTTTCCGTTCTCGGTTATCGGAATACCCGAAAACCCATATTGAGCTTTAATATTAAGAATATCAGAAATTGTATTTTCAGGAGAAAGACATATCGGATCGGTAATAAAACCGTTTTCATATCTTTTTACCTTACGGACTTCTTCCGCCTGTTCGTCAGGGGTATTATTGCTATGAATTATCCCTATGCCGCCGTTGAGAGCCATTGCAATAGCCATACGCCCCTCGGTAACAGTATCCATCGGACTTGACACAAATGGGCGTTTAATCGACAGGTTTCGCGTTAATCTGGTATCAAGATCAACATCCGCAGGTGCAAAATCAATATATCCCGGCAGTATGATAAGGTCGTTGTATGTCAGTGAATTAGGGGATGAAAAAATCTCCTCGGCAGACCATCCGTCTTTTTTCATATAAATCTCCAGTTAAACTCTTTTGTCACCAATAAACTCTAAGCAGTTGATGTCAATAATATATCTCCGAAGCGAAAGGAATCAACTATTTTACCAGTTTATTATATCCTGCTACAAAAGAAGTTATTCCTCCGGCAACAGCTTTAGAAACAACTGCCTGATAATTTGGAGTTATCAGAAGATTTAGCTCTTTCTTATTGGTAATATAACCGATTTCAACAAGAACCGCCGGCATAAGGGAGCCTCTCAGAACGAAAAAGTCAGCACGTTTTACACCCCTCGAATGAGACTGTTTCATCGCAGAAGTCATATTCTTCTGAATAAACTCCGCGAGGATATGACTTTCCTTCTGAATCTGTGCCGCAAGCATAAGAGCTTCGATAAATTCTATATCATCGTAATGATGTTTTTTCTTTGTTTCGAGAATGACTACATTATTTTCGAGAGTTGCCGTTACTCTTGCGTCATCTGTGGTCGGATCTCTTGAAAGATAATAAGTTTCAAATCCGCTGCTCTTCGGCGAAATTGAAGCATTTACATGAATGCTTATAAATAATCCGTTTTTACTTTTCCGCAAAAGCTTATTGGCTATTTCCGTGCGTTCTCCGAGCTCAAGAAAAATATCCTTGCTTCTTGTAAGGCTGATGTTGACTCCCTTGAGTTCACGTTTCAAAATATCACGGATTCTTTTACAAACGGCAAGAGTAATGTCTTTTTCACGTCTGCCGCCCTTTCCGACAGCCCCCGGATCTTTTCCGCCGTGCCCGGCATCTATTACAATAAAATCAATTTCTTCATAATGTACATCATCATCATCGACCGGCTTCTTAATGACTGTTTTTGGTTCTTTATCTTCATTGAAATAATTACCATGCCGCGAAAAATTTTTCTCGAGCATTATCTCTAGTATTTGCCGTGCCGAATCCGCCGGAATAAAAACTTCACCGTCAGACCCGCGCCTGACGGGATAATCCGACTTAATCAGTTCTTTTCCGGCAAGAATTACAGACAAATCAATCTGATATACCGCGACATAAGTTTTCTTATATATTTTTCCGCGTCCGAGAACAGGATCAATGCCCTGGTCGAATTCACCGTCACGGCAGATTTCATAAAGCGAAACATATTCCTTTCCGTTCAGTTTCTGAATTCTGAATTGCAGAGCAGAATTATCTGCAGGAATAATTGAAACTGCCGCACACGTAAGAAAAACAAATGTTAGAATTAATCTCATGTATAAAATAAGCCCGATGAAATCTTTTCCATCGGGTTTATTTTTAAGTCAAGGAAATTGCGTTATGCACTCAAAAGTTCACATATCTTATCAGATAGAACTTTTGCTGAATACGGCTTGCTCATGTAATATTTTATTCCGCAGTCTTTGATACTTTTCTCATCCAGACTATCACTGAATCCCGAAACCAGTATAATCGGTTTGGAAGGACACAAAGACAGTACCTCTTTCGCCAGATCGTATCCGGTCATACCTGGCATCATATAGTCGGTTATAATGAGAGCATATTCCCCCGGATTTTTACTTATAGCAGTAAGAGCATCCTTTCCATTTGAAAAAACATCAACTTCATAATTCATTCTTTTCAAAAGCTCGGAGCCGGTCAAAAGAAGATCTTTTTCGTCGTCAATCAGCGCTATTTTCTCCCGCGATCCCTTTTTAAAACCTCTTCCTTCGGCACCTGCACAAGAAGATATTTCCTTATATGAGACAGGAAGATAGACAAAAAAATCACTTCCGGCATTCGGAGTGCTTTCAAAAATTATATTTCCTCTGAATTTTTTTGCTATCCCGAGAGCAACAGATAAACCCATTCCGCTGCCCTCTCCTTTCGGTTTAGTCGAAAAAAACGGATCAAATATTCTGGATGAAATTTCTTTTGCTATTCCGCATCCCGTATCTTTTATCCGTATCTCGGCGTATTCTCTGCCCGGCTCAAGCCCCAGCAGATTATCCGGACTCGCGGTAATACTTGAGAGAGAAAGTCCGATAACTCCGTTTTTGTTTTCCATAGCATAAAGAGAATTATTGAAGAGATTAATTATAACCTGATTAATCTGAACAGGATCTGCCTCGACATTGATATCTTCTTCCGGTAATTCAATTTTCAAAACAGTATTGTCAGGAACAGAACTCTTCACAAAATCTGCCGAATCTTCTACAAGTTTCTTTATACTGAACACTTCAGTCCTCGAAACGGTCTTTCTGCTGAGAGCCATTATCTGACCGATAAAATCCTGCGCCCTGCTGCAGACTTTAATTATAGCGGAAACATATTCAGCCGATTCTTCCGACAAATCTTCCTGCGATGACAGAAGCTCAGAATATCCCAATACGGCCCCGAGAATATTATTTAAGTCATGAGCTACTCCGCCGGCTAGACTGCCGAGCGCTTCCATTTTCTGATTCTGATAGAAATATTCTTCGAGCTGTTTTTTTCTGCTGATATCATAACCAGTTCCGACAAGATATTTTTGTCCCTTTATATCAATAATTTTGCCTGTAAGAAAATATGGAACAACAGTTCCGTCTTTTCTTTTCAAATCGGCTTCAAAAAATCCTTCACCTTCCTCAATAATTTTACTCACCATTTCAGCGGCTTCCTCTTTATTTTCATCAGCGATCCAGTCAACAATGACCCTTCCTTTTATTTCATCGGAGTTATAGCCGATCAATGTTTCAAAGTTCTTATTCCATTTTATAATCCCGGGAGTTCCGTTCACATCATACAAAAGAAAAATTCCCGGAAGACTGTTCAGAATATCCTCAACAAACTGTTTTTGACTGGCCAGCTCTCTCTCAAATAATGCGGATTTTTCTTTTTCAGCCAGAAGGTTCTCATGTATGACAGTAAGACGTTCATTTTTTCCGGTAATCTTTAATACGGCATCAAGGTACGCGTTTCTGAACAAATAGGCGGTTTTTACCAAAACCAGCATAAAGAGAATATAAGTACATAAAACAACTAGTCTCAGCATATCAAAACTATTCGAAGGGAAAAACATAAAAAGAATCTGAACAGCGACAGATGTGCACATAAACATAAAAGTTGTTCTGATTTTCAAAAAGAAAGCCGACATAACAATTGCGGATATAAACAGAATAATTCCCGAACCTGAAGTTTTCCATTCAGCAATGGATATTATTCCTGCTAAAAAAATACTCAGGACGATAACATAGAAATGAACATCTCTCGGTATTTTTTTAAAAAAAGTGAAACATATTAATGCAGCAATATAGGTAACAGAAAACATGATATTATGAGGAAGTAATAATTTATCAGGATTAATAAGAGCGGTCATAACGATTAGAGGCATTGAGACTGAAAGAACAAGTATATAGAGAAATTTCACAATTCTGCTGTAGTCAATTTCGCTCGTTTCAATTGCATTTTTTTCAGAATACATTCTGAAATCGTCCTCACAATCATTTATTAATCATAACCGTAGCGATGGAATAATTAAAACTAACTTAAAGATTAAGAATATGATGTCATAAAATAAAAGTCAAATTAATATATTAAGATGATAAAAAATGCTTTTATAGTATTGGATCATTATGCTAAAAATGTTCAGATTATTAAATTTTAAAAAGAAAGGCATTTACATGAAACGCTGCGGATGGGTAAACCTCAAAAATCCTCTTTATATAGAATATCATGATGATCAGTGGGGAGTTCCGCTTCATGACGAGAATAAGCTTTTTGAAATGATTGTTCTTGAAGGCGCACAGGCCGGTCTCTCGTGGGAAACCATATTGAAAAAGCGTGAGAATTACAGAAAAGCATTTAAGGACTTTGATCCTAAAAAAGTTGCAGCATTCACTTCCTCTGATGTTGAAAAGCTTTTGCAAAACGAAGGAATTATCCGCAACCGTCTGAAAATTAAATCTGCAATACAAAACGCCAAGGTTTTTTTGGAAATACAAAAAGAATTCGGAAGTTTCGACAAGTTTATTTGGAGTTTCATTCATGGAAAACCTCTAAATCCGAAATATAAGACTCTGTCCGAAATGCCGGTAAAAGATGAACTTTCAGACCATATTTCAAACGAACTGAAAAAACGCGGAATGAGCTTTGTCGGCTCAACTATAATTTTTGCTCTTATAATGGCAATCGGAATGATTAACGGACATACAACTGACTGCTTCCGTCATAAAGAATGCGGAAAGTAATACGCGTTTTTACAGAAACACTTTAATTCTTTCATCGAGAGCAGTATAATCCTCAAGATGAAGAGTATTCATACCTATATCTGCCGCGCCTATAATGTTCTCTTTCAGATCATCTATCATCAGAGAGTTTTTCGCATCTGCTCCTAAGGAATTTATCACATGCAGAAATGAATCTTTTTCGGGCTTTCTGAAACCGATATCATTTGAAAAAAATATACCGTCGAATATTCCGAACAAACTCCCATATTTCTCTTTTAATATAACCGTATGCGGGAAATTGGTATTACTCAATACAGCAGTTTGAATTCCTTTTTCTTTTACATTCCGCACAACTTCAAACGAAGGCATTATAGGATGCATGAGAATATCGTTCCATCCGTCTAAAAAATCATTTTCTGAAAGACTGATTTTAAGCATAGCCGTTACATGTTGGGAATACTGCGAAGTTGTGATTTTACCTTTTTCATGAAGATCATACATCTCATCCTGAACAAAGCGGCTTTTAAGCAATTCGGCACTCTCTCCGGTTTTTGCCGCCCAATAATTAAAAGCCCGGTCAACTGAAAAAGTAAAAAGCACATTGCCAAGATCAAAAACTACAAGTTTTATGTTCATAAATATTTTCTCTAAAATAAAAACCCGCCTTGCAGCGGGCTTTTATTTTATTCACCGAAATTGAATCCGAGCGAAGAGTATTTTCTGTTGAGAGCAACTGTAACAGGAATCTGTTTTGCCGCTGGTCCCCAAAGCTGACGGGGTCCGGATGATGCGAATACATCAGCTTTTGCCCATTCAGCTCTTCTTTCAGCGAAATATTTAAACGCTTCCGAATCAGTTTTAACAAGAGCTTTTTCAATAACGAATTCGTCCTTTCCGTGACGTCTTTCGATATTGAGAAGACCTGTAAGAGGAATGCCGATCGGTTTTCCGCCTTTATCAAGATCAGACACGCTCGCGATGTAGCCTGTTTTTCCTGAAAGGATTAGCGAACCGGCAGTGAGTCCGAGATTGTAGCAGTATGCAGCGTCGAAAAGAGTCGGAGCTCCGCATCTGCCTTCGTAACCGAAGAAGTGATTGAGAGTAGCGAAAGGAACTGTTGAATCAAGCTCCTTAACGCGCTTCGCAACCATGTCGATGAAAAGCTTTTCTGTAGGGATAAGCGATACCTGAAGATTTCCGTGTGAATCTCTTTCAGCAAGAAGCATGTCTACGATGTAAACAGGAAGAGAATTCATAAGCTTCTGGTGTTCTGAGGAAAGCTTTCCAATTACGAAAGGACGTTTTTCTTCTGCAGTCATCTTTGAGATTTCTGCTTCAACGCTTGCAAGCTTGTCATTGAGTTCGGCAATGAGAGTGTTCATCTCAGGGATAAATTCTATGATTCCTTCAGGAATAAGAACCGCACCGTAATTCATGCCGTTTTTAGATCTGTCGATTACAACTTTCGCAATGTCATCAACGATTTTAGAAAGAGGCATTTTCTTTTCAGAAACTTCTTCCGAAATGAGGGCTACCGGAGGTTTAACCTGCATTGCAACTTCAAGAGCAACATGAGAAGCAGAACGTCCCATAAGTTTTATGAAGTGCCAGTATTTTCTTGAAGATGGAGTATCCTGAAGAATGTTGCCCGCAAGCTCTGCATATATTTTAGTAGCTGTGTCAAATCCGAAAGATATCGGAAGAAGATCTCCGATCTGAAGATCACCGTCGATAGTTTTAGGGCATCCGATTACCTGAACTCCGCTTCCGTCGGCTTTTACGCCTGAAAAAAGAAGCTCGGCAAGAACCGCGGCGTTAGTGTTTGAATCATCTCCGCCGATTACAACGATGGCATCAAGTTTATTGTCTACGCATGTTTTTTTTACTTTTGCAAACTGCTCGTCGGTTTTGATCTTAGTTCTGTCTGAACCGAGAAAATCGAATCCGCCGGTGTTTCTCACTTTTGCTACAGCTTCATCAGTTATTTCAAAAAGCTTACCTTCAAGAAGACCTTTAGGGCCGGCTTTAACTCCGAGAAGAGTGTTGTCTTTTCCGAGAATTTTTTTGAGACCGTAAACAACATTGTGTCCGCCTGCAGCCGGTCCGCCTGAAAAAAGAACCGCAACTCTTTTTCCTTTGAGAGGAGATGCATTAGTTCCTGAAGCGCTTAGAACCTTGTTCTTTGACGCAGAACTTGTCTGAGGGAAAGATTCTGCAACTTTTGCGCTGTCTTTTGTAGAAATAGTGTCGGAAGCTTCTGTGAAAGAAACCGGGCTCAGGTTTTCGCCTTTGCCGAAAACCGCACATGTAGGGATTTCTAGCGAACGTATCGCGTTTTCAAAAATGGAATTGTGCGCTTCCATTTTAATCAGAGATTCTTTTAAGCTCATTATTACCTCGCGGGAATTATCCGTTATTTTTTTAAATAGTTAAATCATGCCGGATAGTGTCAATAAAATATTATCAATCTTTGAAGCGCATGAGGTTATCAATTGTAAAATTCCACTCAGGCGTGATAATCTGTTTAGCGGAAGGATCCGCCTCATACCATGGAGAAATATCATCATTCTCGGGATTGATAACAATATGAATATCCTGCGCGGGCATGTAGCTCTGAGCGAGAATAAATATTCTTTTTCCGGTTTTAATATCTTCGGCGGCATCCATTACGATAAGTGCATGACCGGGACTTCCGCCCTGAATGAGAACATCCCCGGGCGAAACTTCGCCAATCGGCACTTTCTTCAGTTCACGTTCGAGAGACGCTGATCCTGCATACATGAAAACAACATCGAGATATTCCCGAAAAGTTTTTCTTGAATTATCGGGTTCTGCTAATCTGACCCATGCTATCCGGTTTGACCTATTTTTAATTCTGTAGCCCAATTTCCATTTGTGATAATCCGCACGAAAACCGTTTGAAAAGTTAAAATGAATCTTTTCATATTGACCGGTTTTGTAAAGATATTCGGCTCTCAGCCGCATAACAGCGTCCGCGCACTGCTGAAGATCTTTTTTGCCCGTATCTATATCAAGTACTGAACAATGAACATCCTGCCGGTACTTCAAACTTCCGTCGAAAATCTTAACCGGGGTACCATATTTTTTGAGCGGAAAACTTCTCAGAAAATTCTGAAAACTATCAGCCGGATATTCTATTCGTTTGTATGAAGAAGGTATGACAAATCTATCGTGAATATTCATCGCGGTTTTATTGATAGAAAAACCTGACTTATCGGTCTGCCCTGTGAGTGAACAGGAAGATAGAAGAAGTAGCATCATGAATGTAAATATTTTTTTAAATTTCATTCCTTTCTTATACCTCAAATAAATAATTTTATATTATGTCTTCATTGAACTTTAATATATCTAAATCAAATTCTTTTACTTGTATCCGTAAAAATACAATTTAATTTTTCAATCTTCTTCAATCTTAAGCAAGAATATTTCAGACAAACCATTCCTTTTCATAAACATAACCTGATCAAAAAAACTTCACAATCCGTATTATCTATTAAATCCATTCTTATCTCATTTGAATTATATTTGATTATACTCCTTCTTTCATCAAATTTGTCTTGACGATTTCAATAACACTTCATCCTTTTTATAAAAAAAGGAACATAATTTGGTAAAAAAATTTTTACTGATATTATTCTGTATTATCAGTCATAATATATTACTAAAATCTTCAGATAACGCAGATGCTATAGGTAAAATCCGCGAAGTACGTCACGATTGCATTGTAGTAGTTATGAACAATTCAAGTTTTGCAGACAAAGTAAAAATTGGAGATCAACTATATATATATGTTAACGGTCAGTATTTACCGCTAACGGTTGAGTTTCCGATGATGACCATTGTTAAATGCAAGATTTCAAAAGAACTAAAAAATAATTCAATAGTCGGGTTATCCGTTTATCAAAAAGCGGGCACCATAAACTCAGATGCAAAAAATGAAAATAAAAACATAAAAAAATTCTGATAGGCAACATTTCTTTCGACACAGTTTTTATTTCTAAAGGCCGTTTCAGATCCGGATTAAATGATGATAGAGAAGAATTATGCAGTCATAATTTCTGGATGGGAACTACAGAAATCACTTATAAAACATGGGTTGCTGTATTTAGATGGGCTAAATCAAACGGTTATTCTTTTTCTTGTTCTGGAAATAAGGGAAGTAATGACTCAGGAAGCGAACTTCAACCGGTTACTAATTTAACATGGCAGGACATTATTGTTTGGTGCAATGCCTGCACAGAATATATCAATAAAACGAGCGGAAATAATCTCAAGTTAGATTTTGTTTATTATCATGACAAATCATTTAAAAGCCCGATAAAGTCATCGCTACAATCAGTTGTCGCTGACGGAATAACCTATGATACCACATATCCTTTTCAAAAGACTGAAGCAAAAGGTGTTCGTTTGCCTTCAGCAAAAGAGTGGGAATATGCAGCACGAAAAGTCAATAAAGCAAACACGGCAACTAAAGACCGGCATTCAGGATTTCTACTTCCCGGAAATTGTCCAAGTATTGTTTATGATGCTGACAATAAAACTTTTAATATTGAAGATTTTGCATGGTTTATCAACAACTCGAACAAAACTTCACAAGTAGTTGGATCAAAAAAAAGCAATTCGTCGGGATTGTTTGACATGAGCGGAAATGTATGGGAATGGACATTTGATGAAAGTTTATCTTCAGGCGGATATAGAATAGCATGCGGCGGAAGTTTTGACAGTGCGTTATATTATCTTCAGGTAGGTTTAAGATATGATTTCAAGGACAGGACTCTAAAGAACAACATTGGATTTAGAATAACAATGAATGACTAATAAGGAGAAAATATATATGAAATGCTTCAAATGTGTCTTATCATCAATTGTTCTGTTTACAATTTTTACCGGTTGTCAAACTTCAGAATCAAGCTTGGTAAAATACAAAGCGCTTGATGAAAATTTCAAGTTCAAGCCAAATCAAAAAATTGTAGTTTTTGCAGGAACCAACAATGATGTTGATATTTTACTTGCAACAAAATTCTCAGAGCAATTACTTTCAAACGGTCGTTTTATTCTGATTTCGCAATCAGAAATATCCAGAAAGATCAACAAATACCCTTTGAATCATAATGTTATTGACTTTGAAATTGCCAGCGATCCTGCCATACATAGAACAGAATATCTTTCAGAAACAAGCATGCAAAAAATAGAAGAACTAAGTGAAAAAATGAAATCAGATTATTTGCTGGTTGTATGGGCCGGATCTTTATATACTGTCAGCAATAAGTGGGGTTATCGGTCTTATATTCCGATTTATACCCGGATGTATGAAACTAGAACTAAAAGAATTATCGGGTTTTCTTCGGATGCCTATATTGGAAATGCGACTCTTTCAATAACAGGTCAGCCCGATGAAGCATATGTAGAAAAAATTCTTTTATCTGCTGTCGAAGGAACAACTGCGGATATAGATAAATATTTTAGGTAATAAAACTATTGGAGATAATAAATGAAAAAAATTAGTTTAATGCTGAAGATCTTTTTTTGCTCTCTGCTTTTCTTAACAACAAGCTGCGTAGTAGATCATGTATTTTTAAAAAAAGATGTAAAACCAAACAGCAGAATCGCCGTTATATGCGCCGAACCCAAATACAAAGATATAAGCTTATTGTTTGTATCAGCCATTGAAACTGAATTAATAAAGTCTTCTACTTTCAATGTTGTCAAACAGACTGAAACAATGAAGCTTATCCCGGATTATCCGCAGAAAATTAAAGGTCCATACGGAATGGTAATATCATCAGAGATCAATGAAAATTATTCCAAGACGGATGTTGCTTCATTACGCGAAATCGCATCAAAACTCAAAGTTGACTATCTATACGTAATATGGGTTCCTCTTTTTCTTGAGATTGATACTGATACTACAGCCGATTTATATCAATGTTCAACAATAGCTCAGCTATTTGAATTTCCTTCAGGAAATGAAATCGCTCATGCCAAATATAATCCGCAATGGGTAAAAGACGGGTTTGCTATCGGTGGAATTTATAGTCCGGAAGAAGCTTTTCAAATATTTTCAGAGTATATCGTAAAAGATATTGGCAAAAATACCAAAACTCTTAAATAAATTCACATTACGCAAAACGTATATGGGTATTAATTAAATACAATATCCATATACGATGCTTTTTCTCAATAAATATAACAGTCAAAACCAATGAACATCATGCCGGCACTTTAAAATTCCGTCGATAATCTTCACAGGAGTTCCATATTTTTAAGTTTATAATTTCTCAGATACTTCTGAAAACTATCAGCCTCAGTCTCTTACTTTCCTTACTTTAATTTTCCATATTCGCGAATAAACATGTCTACCGCTTCACCGCAAATACGCTTGAGCGCACGATCATAATACGCGCTGTAATTGTTTCCCGGCATATCGGTTATTGTTGCGGATAAATTCATCTTCCAGATAAGAACTCCAGTTTCAACATGTATTGCTTTAAGAGTCAGGGCAATGTATCCATTATATTTTCTGTCACCGGATGGAGAAAGAAGCCCTTTCGAAACAGTTTCAGTTCCTGAAACAGGAACCATGTCATAATTATTCAGCTGGGCAATCACGAGGCTGTCCGCATTGAGAAGTTTACCGAGCCTTTTCTGATCATCTTTGGATATCCCGGTCATCGCAAACTGCTGCTCGTTCAGTATTTTGTCAATCTGGTCACGGTCAATGATATCAAAACCTGTTTTAATAAAATATGTTTCAAATGCACCGCGGTAATTTTCGGTTACAGTTTTCTGAAATGAAACTTCTGTGCCGTCGGCTTTATTATAAATGAAAGGAAGAAGAGCCACAGCGGTATGCTGCATACTTTTAATCTTGGGATTAAACACAACCACTATGTCAGTCTTTATCGTATCATCAATACTCGGAGCGCCTATAACCGAAGCAGAAAACAAAAAAAGCATTACCGACAATACTGCAGTAAAACGTAGAATTTTTAGCATAATGAAATTTCTCCTTATCAAACGGATTGTAAACGATTAATCAGATTCAAGTCAAATATTTATTGATTAGTATTAAATATTTAGCCATCTCAAATTACCGTTTAAATTCTTTAAATTATCAATTGGAGAATGAAGATTAATCACCACAAACCCCTCTTTGAAATAAAGAGGGGCTTACACAACTGAATCAATAGATTATTTCTCTTTCCCGGTCTCTCCTTTATTAAAGGAGAGACCGGGAAAGAGAATTTTTTCATAAATTTTACTGCTTCAGCAAAAAGAGAATTATATCAAAAAAACTAAAACATTCGGCGAAGCCGAATACTTTATTCGCGCAGACTATCGCTGTCATTTCGAAGAAATGCGCGATAGTTCTGTCGCGACAAAAGCCGGGAATGGGATCTCTCTGTCCAACGCTTATGGACTTCCTGTCCGCGTTGGATTCGCGCCATCCTGGCGCACAGGATGATGAGCGGCCGTGTGCTCACGATGAGCACGAGCGAGGCGATGACAGGATGTCAAAATCGCCGAGGACGAGCCCCTCGTCCCTTTGAATATTATCGCATGATCCATGCGAAACCAGAATTACAAAGGCGAAGCCTTTGATTGTATTCCGACACTCGGAAGTATCGAAGCCTTTCGAGCCCGCCTGGCTTTAGGGCATACCTTTTATCTTGATTAATTCACCCTCTCATGATACCATCACCATGTTGTCATTATTGTTTCATTGCTTCTACTGAGGTGTCTCTAATGAAATCTCTTTCAATTTCAAAAATACTTCTTTTTCAGACTATTTTTATAGTACTAATTTCTGTTACCGCCGTATCATTCTACTCTCTTGGAGAGTACCGAAAAGGAATTATCGGAATGTCTGCCGATGCGAAACTCAGCGGAGACATCAATGCAATGAAAATATATTTAAAGGAATATTTCGGCACGCTGAATCTTTTCGGAAACACACTGCTCGACGAAAATGGTAAACCGGTTGAAGAATGTTTCGAACCGGTTGATGAAATAGGAAAAGACCTTGAAGTTGCCGCAACTCTTTTCGCTCTCGACGGAGATGATTTCAAGCGGCTTATAACCAACATAAAAAAACCTGACGGCTCACGCGCAGTCGGAACAAAACTCGGCAAAGACAGCGCGGCGTATGAACCTGTAATGCATGGACGTAAGTTTGTCGGAGAAGCAATGATTCTCGGCGAACCTTATTATACTGCATACGATCCTCTGAAAGACAATAGCGGCAAGGTAACGGGAATCTATTTTGTCGGCATTCCAAAGGCCTTTTTAAATTCACGCGAGTCGGGATTTTTCGGAACATTTGTCATAAAAACAATTGCCGTATCTGTCTTAAGCGTTATCTTTTTCTGTTCTTTTGTTTGGCTTCTCATGCGGAAACTTCTTACCAGAAGACTCGACATACTCAAAACTTCCCTATCCAAAATCGCTCAGGGAAATCTCAGCATTAAAACCGATCCCGGACGCAGTGATGAAATCGGCGAACTAACTGGATCAATCAACGATACGATTTCAAATTTCAGAAATGTAGTCGGTTCGATTGACAAGTACGCAAAGACTTTATCTTCATCAATCGAAGATCTTGCAGTGGTCAATTCTGAAATCAGCGATGGTTCCATTAAACAAAGCGCTTCGGTTCAGCACATCGCCGCAGCAATAGAAGAAAGCTCTGTTTCAATCAAACAGAGCGCCGAATCAGCGCGTGCATCTTCGAACTATGCAAATGAGGTCAAAAATCTCGTTACAGAAGGAAGTTCCAATGCCGGAAAAACAATTAAGGTTATGAGTGAAATCAACGAATCTAATCACCGGATCACCGAGATACTTGAACTCATAAATGAAATATCTTTTCAGACAAATCTTTTAGCGCTCAACGCGGCTGTTGAAGCGGCGCGTGCCGGTGAACACGGCAGAGGTTTCGCCGTCGTCGCAGGCGAAGTGAGAAATCTCGCGACCCGGACAAGCGCCGCGTCAAAAGAAATAGGTCAACTTATCAATGAGATGACGGAGCGCGTGACCGCGGGAAGCAACAATGTAAACCGCAACGGCGAGCTCTTAAAAAAGATTGCCGGAATGATGGAGGAAATGGCGCGCATGACATCCGAAATCGCCATATCTACAGCAGAACAGGATCATGGAGTGGCATCAATACGTGAATCAACTGATGACCTTGATTCGCTGTCGCAGTCAAACACTGCAATGACAGAACAGGCGTCAGTATCAATTGACAACCTGACAAAGCTTTCTAAAGAAATGATGTCAGTCGTAAAGACTTTTAATGTGGCGGAAAATGGATAACTCCATACCTTCCCCCTTATTTCTTCTTCGATTCAAAGTACTTGATCTTGTCTCTGAATATCAGAACAAGACCAACCATAATAAAAGGAATGCTGAGAATCTGTCCCATGTTTAGCGGCATAGATGATTCAAATGCGCTCTGATTTTCTTTCACCGTTTCTATGATGATTCTGAAAATAAACACTGCTGTGAGAAATATTCCGAAGAGCTTACCATTCTCCGCAAACATCCGCGTCTTTTTGTATAAAAAAAGCATGATGCCGAAAAGACAGAAATAAAACAATGATTCATAAAGCTGTCCGGGATGACGCGGTATATAATCTACACGCGCGAAAGCAACTCCCCATGTTCCGTCAGTCGGTTTGCCGATAATTTCCGAGTTCATAAAATTGCCGAGCCTGATGCATGCAGCAGTAAGAGGCGCCGCTACAGCAATCGCGTCCAATGCCGGAAACAGTTTGTTTTCAGCCGAACGAAGTTTCCATATCAAAAGCGAGACAATTATTCCGATTCCTCCGCCGTGACTCGAAAGCCCCTGATATCCGGTAAAACTTATTCCTGATTCTGTTACGGAAAACGGCAGAAAGATTTCCGCGATATGTTTTGAATAATATGCAAAATCATAAAAAAGACTATGTCCGAGACGCGCTCCGATGATGAGACCGAGAAACACATGTACGGAGATGCTTTCAAGCTTCTTGATGTCCATGCTGTTTTTTGCATAAATATGTTTCACTATAAGATAAGCAAAATAAATTCCTCCTGCAAACAGAATAGAATAATATCTTAGAGAAAATCCGCCTATTCTCAAAATTTCGGGATCGAGGTTCCAGTTAATAATCATGTTACTTTCCGTTATAATAAAGATTTATTGTTCCCTGTGCGCATCCGATTTCATTCGCGACAACATGACATTTTGCCATAAACAGATAGAAGACCGGTTTGTCTGAAATGAATGACTCGAAATTCCCCTGCCCCTTGCTGATGACCATTCCCGCCTGCGAAAGATATTCCGCGAAATCTTTCGAACACCTTTCGGCTATAGTACCCGGAATGACAGAGCCTGATGTGATTATTTCTGCGAAAGAATCCAAACCGCAATATAACGCATCTTCCTTTAAGGAATCGTTAAGAATCGGCTGAGCTTTAACTGCATAAACTATTTTTTTTCGCGGATATTTTTTCTTTATGGTTTCTATCAGCATCTTGTCAAAAACTATTTCACCCGCGTTATCGCCAAGGAAAAGAATAGTCGCGGATTTTTCGACACACTTCGCAAACTGGGCATATGCAAAATATTTTTTATCAGCGTGCTTCAGCATTTTTTCTTCAGAATTTATTATCTTCGAAACTTCCTTATCAATATCAATTTTATTCATTATGCCGAAATCGATTATGTTTCCGGCGATGGCCAGTTCAACTGCCGCAAGAAGCGGATCCTTCGACTTTTCTATTTTCTTCATGCACTTCGAGTAAATGCCGAGAACGGCGTCATTGCTCTTTTTCTTTTCTTCTTCATAAAAATCTTTTCTTCCGGAAGCCTTGTTAACAAGCGAGTTTATTTCATAAGCGACTGCTGGAGGCGGAACATCCATCGGGATTTTTCTTATTACCTTTGCGGCTTTTTCTATTATTATCTTTGTTTCTTTTTCGCCAAGCTCTGCCTTTTTGCAGGCATCAACCGCCTGTCTGAAAAAACAAGGAAGGCAGTCAATATAAGTTTTCATCAAAATCCCCTTTAGGATATAAAATCATGATAAAAGCTCAATTTGACAAGCACTTAAAACGAAAACGGCAAAATTCAGCTAAATTGCTATAGTTTTTTTACTCTATTATCTTGACGGCAATTCGGCTCTATGTTACTTGTTCAGAAAAGGGGGAAACTTTTATGTTAAAAAAATTATTCTGTTTCACTTTCTTATCTTTTCTTATCTTTTCATTTTCTCATTCTGCTTCAAAAGACACTTTTGAATTCAAAGTGGGAAGTGTTTCTGTAACGGCTATTGCTGATTCGACTGTAGAAATGCAAAGCGAACTGATTAAAAACGCAAATGCTGATGAATTAAAAAAATACATGCCTGATGGAAAGAAGAAAGCTGATGTAAACGTATTCCTTTTAAAAACAGATAAACAGATCATACTAATCGACACTGGAATGGGAGACGGCGGAAAACTCATTTCCAAAATGAAACAATCCGGAATTACTCCTGACATGGTAAATCTGATTCTCATCACTCACGGTCACTTCGATCATGTAGCAGGTCTTATCAAAAATGGAAAAGCTGTTTTCCCTAACGCGGAAATAATGATTTCTAAAGAAGAAAAACCTCTTTACGAAGACAGCGGACTCGAAAAGATTCCGGCCGAATACAAAAAATATTTCGTTCCTGCGAATCAGATGCTGAAGCTTTATTCAGCTAAAATCAAAACTTTTTCATTAGGCGACAAAGTTGCCGACGGAATCACTTCAGTTGACATGAAAGGACATACTCCCGGTCATTCGGGATTTCTTCTTGAATCAAACGGAGAAAAACTTCTTTTCGCCGGTGATTTTATGCACATTCAGTCGGTTCAGCTGATTCATCCGGAATATTCTCTTGTATATGATACAGATTTGGATAAAGCGGCAAAAATGAGAAAGAAACTGCTCAAAAAACTTGCAAAAGATAAAATCAATGTTGCTGCAGTGCATATTGATTTTCCGGGTGTAGGTTCGATTTCAAAGACTACCGACGGTTTTGATTTTACTCCTTTAAAAAAATAGAACACCATGCCGGACTTAATGTCCGGCATATTTTATTATTCTCACCATCTCTTCAAAATACCGTCTTTTGAAAAACATTTGATTAATTTAAGACTGATTTAAAAATATGACTTAAGGTGAACGATGTTTTCAATTGATACGATGATTAATTTCTACTCCTCTTTCGGCTACATTTCAGTATTCGGAGTCCTTCTTCTCTGCGGATTCGGTCTTCCTATTCCCGAAGATATAACCATCCTTGTCGGCGGAATTATATCAGGTCTCGGATACACTCATCCCCTTTTAATGGGAATTATATGTTTTTTCGGCGTACTGATCGGTGATATTATCGTTTACAATATGGGCCGATTTTTCGGAGAAAGTCTTTTCAATACAAGATTGGGCAAAAGACTTCTCAGCCATTCATGGTATGACCGTATCGTCAAGAGCTTTGCTAAAAACGGAAAAATGGTTCTCTTAACTGCAAGATTTTTGCCGGGACTGCGCACTCCGATTTTTTTGACGGCAGGAATGACAAGATTCGCAGGTTTCGGAACTTTTGTAATCATTGACGGACTTGCAGCGCTGGTCAGCATTCCAATCTGGATAACTATCGGTTATTTCGGCGCGAGCAACCGCGAGCACCTTACAAAATGGATAAGCAACACAAAGTGGAGCATCGCGCTTATAATTGCTCTTGCGGTTTTAATCTATTTTATCTGCAAAAAAATCAAACAGAAACTCATTAATGCCGAAATAGTTGAAACAGATATTACTTTAGATAAATAAAATTCAGATTTCTTCCGAGATCACCTTTTCTATGAGAGAAAAAAGATTCATTGAATCCGACTGTATCGCGGTAATCAGCAAAAATGGAATTCCGTCCGATGCCGATTTTTCTGAGCTGAGAAACAACCGCAGCTCTGATGTCAAAGTATAGTTTGTCTTCTTTTTTAATAATGTGTTCAGGAAAAATTGAAGCTACATCCTGCTTGACTTCGTAATAATCCGCACCGATGCACGGAAGAATATATGCAGTAACATCTGAAGGCTCCGTCCCGTACTTTGCGTTCATTTGAAGAAATGTTTTTTCTGCAATATTTTTTGCAGTACTTCGCCAGCCCGAATGTATTGCAGCAACAGCATGATTCTTCTTATCCGCAAAAAACAGGGGAACACAATCGGCAGTTCTGATCACCAGACAGTGATTTGAAATGTCTGTGATTAGCGCGTCGCCCTCGGCATAATAAAGCGATTCGACGGCGTAAGATTCGCGTGCTTCAAAAACTTTATCTTCATGCTTCTGATCAAGAAAATATATTTTATCAGGAAATATCCCTGTTTCAAATCTGAGAACATGTTTCTCGTTTCGTCGGATTTTTTCTTTAGACTCAAGATAATTGGCAGTATTGCAGTTTTTCGCGGCTGTACCGATAAAAAACGGAAGTTCGGCGTCATCAACATACCACAGCGCGCTCGGCCGTCTCTTCATCTCAAGATGCATCATAATGAAATCTCCACACGGTTTCTTTTTCTATAATAAGATATTTTTTCAACACCTGCTTTAAGCAGAAGTTCACGTGACTTGTCAAAATCTTTGGCTACATCATCCGGATGATGCGAATCTGAACCGAGGGTAAAGATTCCTCCGCTTTCGCTTATGAGTTTGATTATATCAAAAGAAGGATATATTTCCTTTACAGGCTTGCGAAGACCTGAGCTGTTAATTTCGATGGAAGTACCATTCCTCGCGGCTTCTTTCGCGATTTGCGAAATAATATCCGAAAAATCCTTTTCTGGTCTGTGTCCGAATTTTTTGTATAGATCGAAATGACCGATTATATTGTATTTTCCCGATTTAGCGAGACTCAGCATATTGTTGAAATAATCGGCACATACCGAATCGACTCCTCTTTTGGAGTATTCCTCGTCAGACGCCTCAGGAGAAAAATCAATCGGCCAATCGCCGATAAAATGACATGAACCGATCAGATAATCAATCCGATCATCATTATAATAGGAAGAATCAAAAGCTTCAAATTCCGGATAATCAACCTCGAAGCCTGTAAAAATTTCAATTTGTCCTGCAAATTTTTCTTTGAGTGCTTTAGTCATCCCGATGTAATCTTCAATCTCTTCAGGAGACATTGTTATTCCGCCGCGGATTGATTCTTCAATCGGTGCATGATCCGCAAATCCGAAATACCGGATTCCGCGTTTTATCGCAGTCATTACATAATCATCGGGAGATCCTTCGGCGTGTCCGCAAAGTTCAGTGTGGTTGTGAAAATCTATCATTTAATAACCATTAATTTTATAATATTCCGAAATCTCGGTAAGTTTTTGCTCATGTTCGTCATTTGAAAAATCCGCTGTTATAAAGAATTTGTCAATATCATTATGACTACTTCTAAATGATGTATGAATATAATAAAGCGTAGAAGGAATTTTAATTTTATTTCCAGTCTGAACTCCCGTTCCAAGACGGTGATTATCTTCTATGGAATCTAAAACATAGGACTGATTATTATCAAAATCGTCTCTGGACACTTCATAAAGATGAGGACAATGAAGATATTCCACAAGTATCCTTTCTTTCTTAAAAAAAAGAGCCGCAAGCTCGGACGAATACTGCGAAAAATATCTTGGGCGGAAAAGAATTTTTTCAATTCCTGATAAAGAATTTTCAACTGGATAAGCAGATAAAATGTGCCTGATATAATCCGGCGAACGGAAAGGAAACTCTCCGTTAAATGGAAGAGAAGGATAAAATATCTCTATAAGAGCATTTGAATTTTTAAAAAAATATCTGTCATAAAGAAGTGAACCCTCATCTGAAAGTATTTTGCCTATATTGAGTGAAATCTCTTCATCAATATCAAAACGCAAATTCGGGTCAAGAGCTCTGCGCAGTTCATCATCCAGTCCTTCAGTCATAATTTTACCGCCCACTCAGGCTGTGACAGAAGATAACTCATAATATATTCCTCGATAGTCATCTTAGGTCCTGGTCTTTCAGCACGTTTACGGAATTTTGCATTGTGTTTTCTCGATCGGTAAAAAATATACATTTCTCTCGGATCGTTTTCGCCGAACTCGGGGTAAGCATGAGCTTTTCCAAGAATTGGCGACAAATCTTTTTTAGTGATACATCGAAGATTAAGCTCGCTCATCTTGACGCGGATCTCTGTAAGCTCCTCGTGCGAAAGTGTAAAGAGAAATTCTTCAAGAGCCTGGGTTATTTCTTCTGAACCCGAACTGAACGAAACAAAATCCGCCCATGCCTTGTCGAGTTCAGCCGAAAGAGTCATCAATTCAATTGTGCCCATCATCGTTCCGAAAACAGGCTGAAGCTTTTTTCTTGCTTCCCATATCGAATTTAGAATCGGTGCGAAGTCGCGGACATTCTGATTAAGACGGTATTCCCAGATATTTGCAAGAAGAAATGCCGCACGGGTTCTGATTGACTCATCCTTGTTATCTTCTTCAATTATTGAAACAAAAACTTCCTCTGACATTAACGTAAAAACTATTTCAGAAATAATTGTGTTTATCTCAATCGATTCTTCTCTAAGTTCAGGAAGCGGATTTGCAAGATAACGTATCATGTGGAAGAAATTAATCTTTGCAACAAGAAAGCCCTTGCCAAGAACCGCTTTTGTCGGGATATGAAGAGTCTTATCAAACCCCTCTTTCTGGCACAACATTTCAATCAGTGAGTCAACTGAACGCATATTTTCACCGAGATCGGTTGATCTCAAAATTGAAGGATATTGAGAAATTGCTCTTGAAAGTTCAATCAAGGCGTTTATATTGCTGACAATCCGCTGATACGGTTCAATCATTCCGCGCTCTTTAACCACGCGCTGACAGCGGTCAATCAGTCCGCTTTCGTCATCATTAAATACAACCAAATCCATTGGGCTATTCTATTCGATCCCCGTAAAAGTTAAAGCAATTTATTTAACGGCATATACCTCAATAGTATCAGAAAACGCGGTAAAGTCGGCATATTTTTTAAAGAAATATGAAAAAATCGGAAAGAAAAAACGGTCTTTATGCATTATGCGCTCCGGGTGATAAGCAGCCGGATATACTTGAATTTTATGAAATCCCTTTTTTTTCAGCATAATTTTAACTCCTTTAGGAGTCAAATCGGCACTATGGTCAATAGGATGAGTTTCGAAGAACTTATTCCGGTTAAATTTAAAAAGCGGGGAAAATGCTGAAGGAACTGAAAAAGCCAGAACACCGCCGTCATTTACAAACGAAGAAAGTTTCGTTACAGTTTCAACTAAATCTGAAGAATGCTCGATAAAATACCATGCCGTTACAAGATCATATTTTTCATCTGAATGAAAATCTTCAAAAGATTCATTTTTGACCGAAAAAGGATAATTCTTCTTCATGTAATCGCATGCGTATTTCGATATTTCAACACCGGTACAATGAGCTGCCCCGTTATCACTTGCCGCTTTGAGAAAAAAACCCAGAGCCGATGCAACATCCAACACAGAATTAATCCGGCCGTGTAAGGCTATTTTTTTAATTCTTTCTATTCTTTTATCACAGAATTTCCTGATTGCGGGATAATCTTCTTCATATGTTTTTCCATACTGGATTTTATAATCCGAAGTAAAATATGTATCAGAATATTCTATAATCGTGTGAGCAGAATTAAAAACAGTGCCGCATGAGCGGCATTGCAAAAAATTCATATTATCGAGGGTTCTTAAAGCCCCGTCGCAGACAGGGCAGTTTCTTAATCGCATTTAATATCTTTTTTCTTTTTTGCCGGTTCCATTACGGCATTAACGCCTCTCATTCTCACATTATCAAATGAAAGAAGAACTATTTCGGCATACTGTTCCGGAATTTCGATAAATGTATAGCTTGTATGGATGTCAATCTTTCCGATTGCCTTGCCGTCAATTCCCGACCTTCTTACTATTTCTTTGATAATATCACCGGGCATAACGCGGTGATTTTTGCCAATGTTGAGAAACATTTTCACTTTTCCGTCATTAACATCCTCAAATACAGGCGCCGTTTTCTGTTTAGGCTTAAAATCATTTTTTGAAAACTCAATCTGAGAAATGTCTCCTATGATTTCTTTCAGCATTGCAGCCGCTAGTCGTCTTGTTCCGAAAAAAGGGACGCCGAGACCTTTTTTCATCGCGTTGAGAAGCTCGCCGTATTCGGACAAATCTTCGGTTGCCGATATCTCGATTATTCTATCGAGCTTTCTCTTCTGATGGTGATTCATTCAATAACCTCATATAATGTGATTGTGACAAAAACCGGACGTCTTCGCCGTGCTCTAATATTTTATTGAGCCTGAAAATATCAAGTAATTTTCAAAATGCTATTTGATACAGCGGTAACCTACATTTCTTACTGTTTCGATTAATGAATTGAAATCATCGCCGAGTTTGCTTCGCAGTCTTCGAATATGAACATCGACAGTTCTTGTACCGCCGATATATTCAACTCCCCATATTTTAGCAAGAAGATCCTTACGCGAAAAAGCCTGCCCGCTGTTCTGAACAAGAAGCCTTAAAAGTTCAAATTCTTTATATGTAAAATCCAGTTTTTCGTTATCATAATAGATTGAGTATTCGAGAAGATTAATTGTAATTCTTCCTACTTTTAGAATATTGTCATCAATTTCTGACTTATTCTGAGAAACAAACTTATTGATTCTAAGTTCAAGCTCTCCTTTTCTCAGAGGGTAGCATATAAAATCATTGAAAAACCATTCGTAATCCAGATTATCCCTGTTGGATGGTTTTAGAATCAAGATTACCGGGAGATTATGTATTTTTTTTCTGATTTTAGAAAGAAAGAACTGAACGGATTCACTTTCTTCAAACATATCAAGATCAATCAGAAGAATATCTGTTTCTGCGCGAACCATGTCGGCATTCTTATATTTTACAAACTCAAAGTCTGTACAACTCGCCTTTACGCTTTCAATAACCTCATGGTTTGAAGATAAAAGACCAACTCGAATTATCATTTTTTATCAGCCAGCACCTTAAAAATATCTTCATACTGTTTGGCGACATTTTCTGCGTAAAATTTCCGCACATCCGCCTTATTGTTCTTTGCAAGTTTCTGATATAGTTTTTTGTCTTTTACCATCCGCTTAATCGATTCCGCACAAGCAGAGACATCTCCGACATTAATCATGAGCGCATTTTTCTCATGAAAAAGAAAATCAGTCTGACCGCCGTGATTTGTGCATATTATAGGAAGAGAACAATCCATTGCTTCCATAAAAACTATTCCGAAACCTTCATGAAGCGATGTCATAATATAGGCATCAGAAAGGTTGAGATATTCATATTTACGTTTTTCAGTGACAAAGCCCGCAAAATATATTTTGTCCCTGACGCCAAGTTTCTCAGACAGATTCATCAAAAACTCTTTTTCGGGTCCGTCACCGAGAACATACAGTTTAAGCTTCAGCTCCTTCTCTTTGGCAAAAGCTTCAATTATAGTTTCAACCGATTTTCTTTTTACAAGACGCCCAATCGTAATAAGAGAAAATTCACCCTTTTTAAGCTCCGGCAGTTTAAATGAAGACACAGGCTTCTTCTGGGGATGGTACGCCAACGGAATTATATCGACCGATTTATTCGGAGAATAATATTTCAAGGCATTTTCCTGAGTGTTTGAAGACTGAGCGACAACTCTGTCAGCATGATTCAGCACAAATTTGACAACTGCCTTAAAAATTAATGAGCGGTGAGGAGATGTTTTCTTTGAAGGATCATAAATATCACCGCCGTGAATGGACAGAACATTCGGGATCCTGAAAATTCGGGATATAATATAACCAAGGGGTCCTGAAGGTACCGCGAAATGGGTATTAATCGCCGTGTATTTATTCTTGCGGGCAAGTTTTATACCCTTAAAAAACCCGGTTATCAGATAAGTATACATTGAAAGAAAGGATGCCGCATCGCGCGAATTTCTTCCCAAAACTCCGACTCTGTGTATATTTATTCCTTTCATTACTTCAAAAGAAGGAATATCCTTGTAAGATGAAGTCAGAACATCAACATCATAATTTTTTACCCATTCAAGGGCAAGATCATAGGAAGCGACTCCCCCGCCGCCGCCGAGAGGAGGAAATTCATAGTTTATAATAAGTATTTTTTCTTTAATTTTCTTTTTCATATTTGTTATCGTAAAGACTGGGCGGCTCTATGTCAATATTTTAAACTTTCAAAGGTCATGCTCTTCCGGAAAAAATATGGCTGGATAATTATTCTCGGATTGATAATAATGGTTATCAGTGAGTAAATTGATGTTAGCGGAATTTCTTTTATCAGCCGTAATTTTAGGAATTTTCGTAGCGATTCCACCGGGTTCAGTAACTATCGCGGCATCACAAAGAGCAATAAAATACGGCTTCAGAAACTGTCTTTTTTTCACTTTAGGATCTTCCATATCAGACATTTTCTATATAATACTTGTCTATAAAGGCGTTTCTCAGCTTGTTTCTTCATATAAAATTTTTGAAATCATACTTTCGGCTGTATGCGGAACAATTCTCTGTTACATGGGAATTCTATCATTAATCAAATCCCTTAGAAATAATTCTTCTAACTCAAGAAATTTTGAATTAAAAAAGTCTCCCGTAGCAGCCGTCATTTCCGGAATTCTTATAACCCTGACAAATCCAATGACTATAATAGGATGGATTGCCGTTGCCGGAAATTTCTTTCTTGTGTGGAACCACAAATTTCCGCAATCGTCAGATTATTCTGTTCTGGTTACAGTATGCATAATGATAGGCGTACTTCTCTGGTTTGTGCCTTTGTTGTTTGCCGTGAGCAGACTGAAAAAAATTCTTAGCGGACGCATTCTCAATTTTCTAATGAGGATTTGCGATTTCTGGCTTATTATCTTCGGCTTATTAGCTTACTATAATTTTTTCAAACTGATAACAGTTTCTTAGAAGCTGTTATTAACAACATTTTTCTATATTTCTTACTCTTACAGTATTTGGCAAATATTGCACCGCAAAGATTAAACTTTTTGCAGCAAATAAACCGATTTATCCGTATTGATTTAAAAAAACCGATAAGTTATTATAGTATTTTACAATAAAATCTTGAATTTTTTATAAAATTACTTCAAAAACATTACTGGATAACGTATTAATTTCAAATGAGCAATTTCAAGCTGATATCAATCGCAATACTATTTGCAGCCGGATCCCTTTTTGCGGCCATGAGCAGTGATGTAATTTTAAACACACGAAAATTACTTAATTATGCCGACAAATATCTTCCCGAAACTGCTGAATCTGAAAAGAAAGATAAAAATTCTGAAATAACTGATATTGGTGAAGAAAAAAAACAAGATGAAAACTTTTCATTCATCCGCATATTTAAGCCGGAAAAAGATGAAGAAGAAAAACAGCAATACCCTTCTATTTTGACAGACATCGATATCAAAAACACTTTTTCTTACGGCAAAAGCTATTTCACTAAAAAAAGCTACAAGCAAAGCGAATATGACGAACCCGAATCAAAAAACATCAAACAGGGTTTTCTGAATGAAAACCGTATCAAGCTGTATGCAGAAGGAATGCTGAATCCCAGAATAAATCTGCTAATAGATTACAATAATGATAGAGAGGAAAGTGAAAACAGTTACTCCGTCAACTATCATGCTATTGAAGAAGATGAAATTATCCGCGAAATTAATCTCGGTGATGTTGACTTCAGAATCGGAGGCTCAAAATTTGCAACTTATGAAAATGTTTCCCAGAAATCCCTCGGACTCAATGCTCACCTTAGAAAAAACAATTTCAGCCTAAAAGGATTTTTCTGTCTCACTAAAGGTATTTTTGCAGTAGATCATTTTAAAGGGAAAAACTCACGCCAGTCAATCAACCTGAGAGAATACCAGTATGTCCGGAATAGATATTTCCAGATAGAGCCTTTTAAACGCTACGATAATCTTTCTTCCCCTCCAGTAATAGTTTCTCAGAATAATTACATAACATTTTCATCAAATCCGGCAAATCCCCAAAATTACAAGGCATATCCTGTTAATATTCTTCCCGGCTCACTTGAGATCTATCTTGATGACCAGATTTCAAGCAACAATCAAAATGCGCTTATTCTGCCGGTTGACGGAGGCTATTACAACAAACTTTCGGAAGGGAAGGATTATTCCGTTAATTATCAGACCGGCTGTATTACTTTTTTAATCAGCATCGAAAAATCAAACCGTATTTATGCACTTTACCGTTTATCTTCTTCTTCATCGGATCCTTCTGTCAGAACAGATGTAATTGCCGGCAAATATTTCGTTTTCCTGAAATACGGAAATCTTTCTGACGAATACGCTCTGGGATATGACGCAAACGGAGATGGAAAAATAAATTATGATATTTATGAAATACGTTCAGTTTACTCTCTTAGCGGAGGAAGTATTTCAACTTCAGATTTCTCAATTCAGATATATGATAAAGAAAACCAAATCAACACGGATTCGCTTTCTAAACTCGGCCGTTTCAATGTCGACTATACAAGCGGAAATATCTCTTTTGTCCTGAGAGAACCCTTCAAACAAATTCTTCCAACATCAGCGAAAGGAATTATTTATTCTGCTTCAATATTCGACAACACCTATGACTATTCCTCTTACTCATTTGCAGCCGAATTTAATTCAAATTCTACATTATGCCAGCTTTCAAAACAAAATATTGTTAAAGATTCTGTTATAGTAAAAATCGATGGAAATATAATTCCTGATACGCAATACACCGTAGATAACACTATCGGTTCAGTTGAATTTCCAAATTCTTCATTTATATCCGAAATCTCCGACATAGAAATAGAATATCAATATCAAAACGATAATTCAAATGACAGGAATCTTTCGGCAGGAGGCCGGGCTGAATATAACTTTACACAATGGCTCAAAACAGGTGTAGGCGGAGTTTATTCAAAAAATCCTAGTCTTGAATCTGCTCCCGAAACAGGAAACGAATCAATTTCGAATTTTGTAACTGAAGGAGACATTACATTCGATTTCAACAAACGGTATTTCGGCAATATTCTAAAAGCATTATCTGCCGGAAATATCCGGAACAATAAACTCGCACTGAGAACATATTATGAGTATGCTTACTCAAGGCTTAATCCGAACATTTACGGAATTGCGATTCTTGATGATTTCGAATCCGCTTCGGATTCTTCAGGAATTGATCTGTCTGAAAATTTGTGGATTCTTGCGTCCCCAGCGGTTTCAGCGTCTCAAAATACACGCGGAAAACTATTATATAGATATTACAGAAATCCGGGAAGCAGTGATCTTCGCGGAGAATTATTTAATCCTTATTCTTCTGTTTATGAAGTGAAGCCTGGACCTTATAATGTAGAATCCGGAACCCTGCCGGATCCTGAAGACAATAAATCATTGGTGTTTGACTTTATTTTCACACCTGCTGAAGATTTCATTTCCGCAGCCATTCCATTAAGCGGGATGGATATTTCAAGTGCGGAATATGTCGAAATTACCTACAAATGCAAAGACGCCGACGGTTCTGTTTCTTTAAGCATAGACACCGGACGAATTAGCGAAGACAGTGACGGTGACGGTATTCTCGACACTGAGGATAAAAACGGAAATGGCGAGCTTGATTTTTCAGCAAACTTATCATCATCCGAAGATAAAGGATATTTATTCAATCCCTCATCTTCCTACAGTACAAGAGTCGGAGCCGGAGTAAATCTTTCTGCTGATACCGGAGGAGACGGAATTTTAACTACTGAAGACTTTAACTTAAACGGCATCCTGGATACTGCAAACGATTATTTTACTTTTCCGTCCGCGAAGGCTATGACAAGTTCTTCAAATACAGTAATGACAATTTCTTCTGCAGATACTTCTTGGAAAACAGAAAAGTTCTATCTTCGCAATGATCTACTGACTTCGAGAGAAAGAGAAGTATTAAAAAGCCCCCAAGCTCTGCGGATAAGATTAAATAAAATTTCTGCCAGCCGAGGCAAGATATACATATCTTCATTGAAAATTGTTTCCGGAAAATGGAAAACTCCGGATGACGACAAAGCTAAAATTAAATCATCTTATATTAATAAATACAATGATTCAGAATATTCTTCAGATTCTTTTGAAAAATACAATCCGTCCTTATTGAAAAAGTTTTATGATTACGGTTCTGATGAAATATATGCGGAAGAAGAAAATTCTCTATGCTTAAATTATGATTCTCTAGCTTCAAGTTCAGCATCTGTTTTCAGAAATTTCATAAAAAGCAACAATCTTTCAATTTACGGAAACTTAAGCTTCTTTATTAATCCAAGATCTTTCAGTCCAGGAGACTATCTTTCAGTATCTCTGGGTTTAGATGAAACAAATTACTTTTTCTACAACATACCCATATCCGGATTAAACTCATGGCAGGAAATTAAACTTAAACTAAATTCCGGCTCTGTTACAGGAATATCCGGATATCCTGATTTTAAAAGAATAAAATATGTCAGGTTTTCTATAAACGGATCTTCTTCAGGAGAAATATGGATTAACAACATTTATCTTTCATCACCGCAAAAAGTCAGCGGAACAGCGTATTACTTTGAAACTGAAATCTATTCTGATGAACCGCTTTATACCGATGAAAACGGCAATGGATATTTTGATGATTTTTCACTGAAGTTCGTTAAAAAGAAAACTTCTTCTGATTTTATCTCAGCCGGAAGAACGGATTATGGAACTGCGGAAAATTACTACGAGATATCTTCTTCTTCAAAAATCACTCAGGCTCTTTATTCGGCAGTATCTTATCAATGCAGAAAAACAGATTCTGACTCTTTTGACGAAAGATTAAGTGAAACAGAACGCGGCTCTACACAAACTGATAAATTTTCTTTCAGCTCAGTCTATTACAATCCCAAAAAAGAAACTCCCAAATTTGACATACTATATTCATACGAGAAAAAGGAAAATTATCATGACAGTTTTTTAAACGGAAATATCACTGAAAAAAAATACTCTTACAAAAGTCATTCTCCGCGTATAATTGCCGAGAAAAATATCGATACTCAATATGGAAATTTCTCTTTCGGCGGGGTGCTTGACACAAGTTTCCGTGAAGAACAAAATTCAATCCCTTCCGCTGACGGATTATATTATGATAAAAAGAAAAAATTATCACAGTATGAACTTGGGTCATTTAAAGCTGCTTACAGCAATGATTTAATATTTGCGAACTGGCTGAATAAAGTGAAAAACAATTCAATAGTCAATTATGACAGATTTTCTGTTGCAGATCAATCTCTAAGAAATAATGTAAATGGTTATTATTATTTTCCGTTCTTTTCTTCTCCGGAAGATATAAAGTTTGAAGCCAGGGAGAAAAACTTCTCATTTAATTTCGGCGCAAGAGATTTTAAAGGCTTTTCTCCTGAACAAAACTTTTCTTTTACTTATTCTGAATCAGGTTTTTCCGATTATTCTACGGATCAAAACAGCGGGTACTCACGTTATTCGAGAAGCAGAGACTCTCTTACTTCGTTCGGAAATAAAATTTCAATTCCATATGAAAACAAGAAATTATTCCTTAAAAACGCAACTTTGTCTTTTGACCGTTCTCTTGCCATGGAAGAAACTAACTCCCCTTTTGAAGGAGAAAATTTCAAAGGCTATTTCAGCCAATATCACGAAGACTATGGTCTCAGCAGATCATTTAAATCACTAGGTTCAATCGGAACAAATTTCTTCAAATATCCATTTTGGAAATTCTTTACAGGAAGCGGAAACTATTCCAATGGAAGAAAAATTCTCGAGAAAACACTTAACAGCAAAATTGATAATCATGACGATTATGACAATTCAATCGCGTTACGTGATGCAATTGATCTAGCAAACACAACCGAATATTCTTTTTACAAGGGAGATTACAATTTTTCTATCTGGCAGAACATAAACAGACAAAATCTATCCGGTCTGCCCCAGCAAACAGTAAATTTCAGAGCGGAAACAATAATCGGATTAAATCTTGCTGATTTATTCGGAATCAATTTTAAGGAACCTGAGCGTTCAATTGTAAAAAAGGAAACATCATTTTCTCTAGAACCAGGATATTCATATGAAAGAAATATGATCATCACACAGAACGTACTTGAGCAGAAAAACTCACCGTCACTCGGAATTTCACTCACACAAAATGACTCTTTATACAGAATAAAAATCGGTGTCGATCTGATTAATAGAAAAACGCATGATTATATTAAAGACGAAGGAGAAGACGCGAAATATTACGCTAACATAGGCGAAACTAAACTTGATTCAAAAGAAAGAAGCTGGAATTTCAATGCCGAATATTCAACAGGACTGCTTATTCTTTACGACTATTTTTCCAAGTACTATCCACTGCACAGTTATCCGATTCTCAAACTGTCATACGGTTTTACTCTCAACAGATATGACTACAGATTTGAAACCGAACCGGAAGGATACGACAGTCACATATTTTCCGCCGAACTTCTCCTTGATATTCATGAAAACATCAAGGGAAGCATCAACGGCAAATGTTCTCTGGAGAAATGGCGCGAAAGAGAAACCGGAATGGTCAATAGAGAAATTATAAGCTACGAGTTATCTTTCAGCCTAATAGTTATATTCTAACCAGACTTTCTTCACGGACTCTAGCATTGAGCTCTTCCGGATTAAAAGTACGGCGGTCTTTAAATTCTTCTTTTTTACCGTCATTCCACTGTTCTACCGGACGAAAATATCCGACTACCCTTGAATAGACTTCTGCGGGAACTCTTCTGTTGTTCATGTATAAACTCCCGAAATTGAATGTATGAGTTCAGTATTACAATGAGACATAACATGTCAACATCTATTTAAACTCATCACTGTCTTTTTCGGACTAATTATGATAAATATAAGTAAAATAATCCTCAAAAATCACATTATCCCGAATACGTTTCTTCCCTAAAAGGGAAGATCGTAACCAAGATTAAGCTTATCATTAACAAACTTGAAATCCTTTTTCAGCGGATCATTAAAAGGAACACCCTTATCTTTGCGGTAAAGCCATATCTCATGTTCTTTTTCACCGGCCGTATATATTCTTTCAGCACCTTTAGCCTTCCGTGAATTTCTAAGTGCCCGGCAAACATCACCTGCATGCTTTTTAAATTTATCAAGTTCAACAAAAGCTTCTATATCGATAGCCATGAAAAAATGACCCAGCTGAATCGGAATCTTTTTCCCATCAGCATCTACTCCCATCAGCATTTTGAGATAATTTGCCTGGGAAAGCGCCGTTGAAAGAAGTTCAACAACAGTTGCGTAACCGTATCCCTTATAACCGCCGAGATCCTCTCCCAAACCTCCAAGAGGAGTAAGCGCAGCTTTATCCTTTGTAAGATCAACCAATACCTGCTTTGTGTCAGTTCTATAATTACCGTCTTCTCCGATTACCCATCCTTCAGGAAGTTCTTTTCCGATGCGCTCATATACTTCAAGCTTTCCCCTCTGGGTCACAGATGTCGCGCAATCAAGCATAAAAGGAAAATCTTCATCAGTCGGCATCCCCCATGTCATAGGATTGGTCCCGAGCATAGGTTCTACTCCCCAGGTCGGCGCAATTGAAGGACGGGCATTTGTACCGGTCAGACCTATCATTCCTTCCTGTATTGCCATCATCGGATAATAGAATGCGGCTCCGTAATGAGTTGAATTTCTGACAACAGTCATGCCAAGTCCGAATTTTTTCGCTTTCTCAATTGCCATCGCCATCGCCTTATAAGCAATAGCGTGACCCATACCATTGTGCCCGTCAATTACCGCAGTCGTCGGGGTTTCTCTTGTTATTTCAAAATTTGTCTTCGTTTCCTGAGTACCTGCCCAGATGCGGTCAAGATAGATTGGCTTATATCTTCCGACACCATGAGAATCAACGCCTCTTTTATCTGCGGCAACAAGAACATCCGCGCATATCTCTGCATCACTTTCAGGAACACCTATTGCAATAAATCCGTCTTTCATGAATTTTTTAACGGAATCAAAACTCCACCATGTAATATTCTCGCTCATAATTCCTCCTGATAATTAAATAGAAAAATTGCATTTAAACAACATCTTAGATATAATACAGGTAATCAATTTCTAACCTTTTTATGAAATTAAAAATTATTCATTCTATATATTCCCGGCAAAAATCAAGTCAAGACATTTCATCATTTAGTGTATTTGGAAGACATGCTATTTCGGCAGAAATCAAAGAAAACAGTTGACGTTTTGTTTAGCTTCTATACTATTAGCACATGAACAATGATCTCGATAAAATGTCTGATGCTTTCAAAAGACTGATTCATTCACTGACTGCAGGGAACAATTTACCCTCAGATTATGCCGGAGTTTTACTCTTCAGATCGGAAGTGCACATCCTTGAAATAATAGGAAAAAATCCCGGTATAACATCGTCCGCCATTACAACTAAAATGAATGTGACAAAAGGAGCTGTTTCGCAGATTACGTCCAAACTGTTTAATAAAAATCTTATCAAAAAAACTCCGAGCAGTCACGACGCAAAAACTCTCGAATTGAACCTGACGATTAAAGGAAAAGATGTTTTTGATTTTCATAAGATAAAAGAAAACACTCTCAAGAATAAAATTCTGACTGAAACAGGAAATCTCAAACCGGAAGATATAAAACGCCTTACTTCAATTATTGATATTATGACTGATTTCATTAATGAATAATTTTAGCATTTTGTTTAGCATCTATACTTACTAAAAGGAGATAACATGAAAAATCAAAAACTTTTACTTGGATTGAGCGGATTACTTGCCGTTCTCGGCGGAACGGTTATTATTACCGGCGTAACCGCTCTTAAACACTTCTTCGGATATCCCGATATAATTAGAGCTGATCCGGCTACCATTCTAGAAAAGCTTTACAGCACATCGCATATAGTACCGTATCTATATTATTTCGGCGTAGGAGGAGCAGGATTATGCCTTACTCTATTTGCTGCGTCTTTTGGAAAAACTCTCAATAATTCGGGAGAAGAAATATTTTCATCACTCGGAAAAATCTGCGGAATCACAGCCGGAATTCTTCTATACGCGGGAATAGTCCGTTACAGTTTTCTTTTTCCGCGCCTTGCGGAAATGAGACACTCAGGTTTATACAATGCAGAAACAATTGAATTGATCTTTAAATCAATGAACACATACATCGGAGATTCAATAGCTGAACACGTGCAGTTCACTTTCACATCTCTGATGTTCATCTTTTTCGGTTTATCAATCAGAAAGACTGATGTTCTACCGAAATGGACGGCTTACTTAGGTTTCATAATAGCTGCTGTAATTATAATCGGAAATCTAGAACAATTCGGATTTAAGTTCGCATTCATCTTTAACCGGACAGGAGCAAAACTTCTCGCGCTCTGGCTTCTCTCTTCCGGGATAATTCTTCTCTATAAATCTTTAAAAACAAAAAAAGTGATCTAAGCAGGGAATTTATGGGCAAATATATCGACATAATAGATGTTCAGTCGCATTTTCTTCCAGAAAAATGGATTAAAGCGGTTTCAGAACGTAACGAGTATCCGATTGTAGAAAAGTTTGATGCTGAGAAAATAATAATACACGGTGCAGTGCATGATAAACTTCCGTATCATACAAAAAAAAGCGCCGTCAATATCAAAGCGAAACTAAGAGAAATGGATGAAGCGGGAATTTCTTTGACTCTGTTGAGCCTGAGTCCTCCGGGACCGGAATGTGCGTACGGCAATGACTCCGATGAACTTGCCGTCATTGCAAATGACGGAATCGCCGAAATAGTTACAGCGTTTCCTGACCGCTTTTCAGGAATTGCAAGTCTTGGATTTTCTGACATGAGAAAATCAATACCTGAATTATCAAGATGCTTTGATGAACTGAATTTTGCAGGGCTTCAGATGTTTCCTTATGTAAGAGGAAAAGGAATTGAAGGAGAAGAGTTTTATCCCGTATATGAGATTCTTGAAAAAAGAAATAAGCCCCTCATTCTTCATCCCGGATCGCCAGTTAATAAGGATTACAGTAATTATAATACAGGCGCATTGATGGGATACTGGTTTGATGACGCGATTTGCATTATCAAACTGATTCTGAGCGGCATGCTTGATAAATTTCCGGATCTGAAAATATTATGCCCTCATGTATGGTCATTACTGCCGTACCTTGTTGAAAGAATCGATATTCAGACATCCCGTTTTCCGGAATTCTTTTCCGCTAAGATCAATAAAACGCCCGGAGAATATCTCGAAAAAATATACACAGACTGCAATAATTTCTCACCGGAAAATATTTCATTTTCCATCAATAAAATGAACGGAATCGGCAGAATGATGTTCGGAAGCGATTCTCCTTTTGTAAAAGCTTCCTTTATGGTTGAAACGTTAATGAAAACCGGACTGACGGAAAAGGATTTAAACAAAATATTATTTGAGAATGCCGTCAAATTCTTCAATATTAGTCTATAGTCAGCCAACGTTGCAAAAAAACTTTCAGATGTTTTATTTACTTGACAATATGTATAGTGCGTTATACATATTGTCAAGTATAACATACACGAGGTTTTTTTTTGAAACAAAATAAAAGCTTTAAATTATACAGCAGACTTCATGTTCTGCGCGCCGAAAAACGGATAACTCAGCAGGAACTCGCCGATGCAGTCGGAGTTACCAGAGGAACTATCGTTTCCATTGAAAAAGGAAACTACAATCCGTCGCTTGAACTCGCGTTCAAGTTATCACAATATTTTTCAAGCAATATCGAATCAATTTTCTCTTATTCGGAGGACTCTCAATGATTAAATTCAACAGAATTATTTCAAAATATCTGCTTTTCTCATTCCCGGCAGTTATCGGAATCGTCATCTGGGGCAACATTCAATCACAGGCGGAAATATCAGGTTTTTTCCCGGCAGTAGTCTTAAGGGAAATTCTTTCCTTAAATATTCTATTATGGTTTATTCTGCTTACATATTTTGTAATCGCTTTAGTTTTTTCATCAGAACTGAGAAATAGACTATTAAAAAAAATTCTCAGAGTAAAAGAAAGGGATGAACGTGAAAGCTACATAGTAGGAAATGCCGCGCGTTTTACTTTTTTTTCAACGCTGGCTGTTCTAATTTGTCTTCTGTTCTTTTCGATCATTGACGTCAGGTTCAACAGGATTACAGATGAGAAACAGATAAACGGCAAAAAGCATGAAATATCGCTGTCTTTGCATTCAAATTTATTCGATGAAAAAATTGAATCTGATGACAAGTCAACATTCTCTGTTAAAGCAATTCCTTTCTCTAAAGAAACGATTCTGATGTTTTTAATTGTCTTTCATTCTGCTTCATTCTTTATTTGCATCAAAAGAAATCGGATTTGACAAAATACTCAATCTGATTAGTTTCACAAAACTATCAGATTGAGGAAAAACAATGCAGATTAAAAAATATACCGCCGCAAATAAAGAAGCATGGAATGAAGTCATGCCGAAGCATCAGAAAGCATCAAAAGACTATCTTGACAAACTCTTTTCTCAAAAAGGATTTATCATTCAGTCCGATGCTGACCTGCTGAATTTATTCAGCGAAATATCCGTAAAAAATAAAAACGTGATTCACCTTTGCTGCAATAACGGAATTGAACTTCTCTCAATTAAAAACATGGGAGCCGCAAGATGCGTGGGCATTGACATTTCTGAAATTGCTATAGAAGAAGCAAAAGAAAGAGCAGAAAAGTTTTCCATCGAATGTGAGTTCATATGCTCTGATGTTTTCGATATTCCGCACGATTATTACAACAGTTTTGACATTGTTCATATTACTTCGGGATGCCTCGGTTGGATACCTGATACAAATCTCTTTTTCAGCATTTGCAGGAAACTTCTGGTTAAAGGCGGAGTATTTTTAATTCATGAGATTCACCCATTTTCCGAAATGCTTCCTTTCGATTCTAATCCAATAGAGAACAAAGCTCAGATAATAGAACCGTATTTCAGAAGTGAACCTATTGTGGAAAACTCCAGTCTGGACTATATAGGGAAAACGCAGTATGAGGCAAAAACCCAATACTGGTTTGTGCATACTATTTCAACATTAATAAATTCTTTATCCGGCAACGGTTTTCTTATAAAAAGGTTTATTGAAAGTACTTCTGATCTCTCAGCAGGTCATGGCGAAATAGAAAAGCTTAATGCGGGAATACCCCTAGGAATGATTATTTTTGCCGAAAAACTATAATAAAAACAAAAGGAAGCCGAAGCTCCCTTTTGTTTTTATAAAATTAGTCTTTAATGAACTTCATCAGAATGAGACGAACAATTGAAGTGAAAACCGAAAGACCGGCAATCATTCCCCATATTGCTCCGTCATAAATCGGCTTCGTGTTGAACACAACATTTAACGCAGGAACATAAACAATAAGCCCGATTGTAGCCAGCATAAAAAGCGTAAATACTTTCAGGAGCTTATTAGGTGCTGTAAACTTGCGGATCAGGTTTCCGTCACGAAGAATGAAAACGTATATCTGAGGAGAAAGTAGAGTTGTTGCGAATGCCACTGTCTGAGCCAGTACCTGATCATTTGTCATATGATAAGAAACGAGATATCCAACCGTAATGAGAACACCGAAAATTACACCGTCAATCAGCATATGAATTCTGTCGCGAACGGAAAGAATAGGCGCATCGAGCTTGAAAGGTTTCTTCTTCATTACTTCATCAGTTGAACGGTCAGTAGTCAATCCGACTCCCGGAGCAGTTTCCATTACAACATTCGACCAAAGAAGCTGAATCGCCGTCAGCGACGGAGCCGGACCGAAAATCGGCGACAAAACAACAGTAATAACTTTTCCGACATTATTCGTAATGAGATATTTAACCAGTTTACGGAGATTATAGAAAACAGTTCTTCCTTCCTTAATTCCCATTACAATAGTGGAAAAATTATCATCTGTAAGAATGATATCTGCGGCTTCCTGACTTACCTGGCTTCCAGCACGACCCATAGCAATTCCGACATCACTTTTCTTAAGCGCCGGCGCATCATTAACTCCGTCACCGGTCATTGCGACAATGTGTCCGTTTTGTTTGAGTTTTTCAACTATGCGGAGTTTATCGATTGGAGCAACACGTGAATAAACATGAGCGTTTTCAACCAGTTTTGAAAAATCTGCATCACTGATGTTTTCAATCTCGCGGCCTTCATAAGCCTGAGAAATATCCGAAGCGATTCCGACATGTTCGGCAATGCTGAAACCTGTCTGTTTTGAATCCCCTGTTATCATTACAAGATTAATTCCGGCACCCTTAGCTTCGGCTATAACCTGCTTGACCTCATCCTTCGGAGGATCATAAATCGCAGCCGCTCCGAGAAAAACAGAAGACTTAACCGCGTCATGAGAAAGAGAAGAATCAGACACATCATCTCTTTTGAAAAATCCGATCAAACGGAAACCCTTTGAAGAACGGGAAACAAGTGCTTCATGAATGTCTTTGCGGAGAGAAGAATCAAGCGGAAGAATTTTTCCGTCATTATAACAATGAGAACAAAGATCAAGAATCTTATCAGGAGCTCCTTTCGCTATAATTTCTTTCTTTCCTTTATGGTCTTCAACTAATGATGCTGAATACATTATGTCAGAAGAAAATGGAATGGAATCCAGAAGTTTATATGAAGAAAACTGATCTTTCTTAAATCCGCAAAGAATCCCCGCTTTAATCAGAGCCGTTTCAGTCGGATCACCGCTTTCTTTTGTAATATTTCCGTCTGTTTCCTCAACAGTTGCGGTAGAACAAACGTTTGAAATATGAAAGATATCATGAACCAGATGCGATTCACCTTTTGAGATAAGTTTAAAAAGATCTGAAACCGGGTGAAATTCTTTTCCGACAAGAAATTCTTTTACGGTCATGTTATGCTGTGTAATGGTTCCTGTCTTATCAGTGCATATATAGTCAACGTTTCCAAGAGTTTCAACAGATGACAGCTTCTTTACGATAACTGAGTTTTTTGCTAGACGCTCAACCGCAAGAGAAAGAGCAATTGTAATTGAAGCAGGAAGTCCTTCCGGAAAAACCGCAACAACTATGGTAATAGCTATAAGAATGGCGCTTTGGATAATTTTCCAGTCAAGATGATCCATATTCTTTCCGAGAAAAATTGAAAGAACAAGAATCGCAGATGCGAATGCTAAACCGACAAGAAATTTGATTTCTGTATTAAGCCTTTTCTGAAGAGGAGTTTTTTCTTCTTCGGCAGACTGAATATTGTCTGCTATTAAACCCATTTCAGTGGCTGAACCGGTCTTAACGACAATTGCTTTTCCGAAACCGTTAAGAATTTTACTCCCGGCAAAAAGAATATTTTTCATTTCATAAAGGCGAAGGCCCTCTTTAGCGATCAATGCATCTTCCTTGGAAACCGGTTCGCTTTCTCCGGTCAGATGAGCTTCATCAGAAAGTATATTCTTGCCTTCAAGCACTCTTACGTCAGCAGGAATAATATCTCCCGATTCAAAAACGATCACATCACCGGGAACGATATGTTTAGACGCAATGATCTCGATGTTGCCGTCACGGATAACCTTAAACTGCGGAGACAGAATCTTCCTCAGCTCTTCTACGGCTTTTTCGGCCTTGCCGTCCTGAATCAGACCGATAATAGTATTTATTATTACAACTCCTAGAATTGCGGCGCCCTCGATATAATCGCCTATTGCGAAAGAAAAAGCAGTAGCAACAAACAGAATGAGAACCATGGGCTCAATAAGAGAATCGAATATTTTTCTAAAAATTGATTTTTTCTTCGCATCTGAAAATTCATTTAGACCGAATTTTTTAAGCCGCTCTTCAATCACGCTTTGCTTCAATCCGTCGGAAGAAGAATCCAGCTTGGATAGAGATTCCTGAACCGTAACGGAGTAAAACTCCTCAAGTTTGTAATTCATTTTGACCTCATAATAAAAATAAGAAAACCGGATATCAGTTGCTTATTAAGCCTGATTTTTGCAAGCCGAAATTGATGATAATAATTACGTAAAAACCGGTTTAATCTATGTGATCCCGGAACCGGACATGAGCAGCATCTCACACTTATCACAGTTGAATCTCAAAGCAAACCGGTTATTCCATTGATCTTCAAGATAAAGATCCGAACCTTTTCCACACAGACCAAACGAATATTTCAGACAATGCTTTGTCCGCATGAGCATTTTACCGTTCATATCAAGACCGCTTTCAGCAGCAGCTTCCAAAACATTAACACCATGTTTTTGATAGAAATTTCTTGCTTTGTCATTCAAGACGTTTGCTGAGAAATCTGCTTCCGCAGAAATATATTTATGATAAGTCGGAACTATCTGTTTTCTTTCATACCTATACTCCGACAATCTTTTCGTACGTAATTTGTCAGTCAGATCCCTGCGCAGTGAATTCAATATGGACATTTTTACAAATGGAACCTTTCCCGAAAAAGAGAATGAATCCAGCCGGAATTCAGTGTCTTTCAATTTGGAAAATGAAGATCGGATATTTTCAAGAGCCATATCCTGATTTTGCGCGGCTTCAAATTTATCGTCCGGAGAAAAAACTATTTGAATACTTTCTTCATCATTTACGCTGAAACTCAAACGCAGTAATCCTTCAATTTCTTCAGAAGTTGCACTTATCGAAATTGATACATACCTACTGCATTCAGCGGTTCTGACAGAATCTTCAAACTGTTTGTCATAATTTTTAAATATGGAAGAACCCTGCGCAATTAAAGAATAATCATTTTTACTGAGTTCTATTTTGTTTCCGGCTACCCCGTTCACATATGCTCCGGATAGAGAACCGTCTTTCATATAATAGGAAATTCCGTCTCCGCAAATATACTTTCCGTCAACCGTAAGATAATTTTTACCGACTGCTAATACTTTACCGGCTTCATAACCGATTGCCTTAGGCGTATCAAAAGATGTGATTTCTTTATTTCTGCCATTAAGAAAATAATTAGAAAAACCGCGGTTAAATGATTTTTTAATATCAGCATCGAAAGCACAGAAGGATTTTCCGAGTGAACTTCTTGTAAGTTTTTTATCTTCAAGAACCGCATCTATTTTCTTACGGTAATATGATGTAACATTTTTGACATAGGATTCGTCTTTCAGCCTGCCTTCAATTTTGAAAGATGAAATTCCTGCAGAAATCATTTCTCCAATATATTCCGAACGGTTGATATCCTTAAGCGACAAAAGATATTTATCAGCACAGATAAGACGGTTTTTTTCGTCGAACAAAGAATATTTATTTCGGCAGGGCTGAGCGCATTCTCCGCGGTTTGCGCTTCTTTCTCCTATAAAATAACTCATGTAACAGTTTCCGCTGAATGAAACGCATGCCGCACCGTGAACAAACGCTTCAAGTTCAACTGATGTATTTCTGCTGATTTCCCCTATTTCTTTTAAACCAAGTTCTCGGGCAAGAATAACGCGTGAAAAACCGCAGTCTTCTAAAAATTTTACTTTTTCAGGTGTGCTGTTTTCAGTTTGAGTACTTGCGATCAGCTTAACCGGCGGAAGAGAACATTCAAGAAGTCCCATGTCCTGAATTATTATTCCGTCAATCCCCGCATCGTAAAGCTTATGAACAAGCTTTACGGCATGTTCAATTTCTTCATTATTAAAAATGGTGTTTACCGCGGCATAAACTTTCGCGCGGAATTTATGCGCATAAGAGACAAGACGTGCAATGTCTGCAACTGAATTTGACGCATTTTTTCTGGCTCCGAATTTATCCGCGCCAATATACACGGCATCCGCGCCGCAATTAACCGCCGAAATTCCAAAATCGGCATTTTTGGCAGGAGAAAGAAGTTCTACTTTAAAGTTTTTTGTCATCGGCTGAAACTTTCACTTTGAACCGTCAGTTACAAAATCTGTCTGTTCAGAAAGTCTGCGTGAACGCTTCTCTCTTTTAACAAAATAAAGATGATTTAACGCCATATCAATTTCTATGGCAGCCCAGTACTTATTTTCTATTTCTGCCGCACGAACAAGATCAGGAATAGCACTCGTCTCATCCAGCAAAGAAAGATTTCTTGCCGACCAGAAGCGTGCATCAGGATTAATGTCCTTTAAAAGGTCTTTAAGCATCTGAACATTTTTATCGCGGTCAATATTATTGTTCGCAAGAAAGAAAGCGGCTGCTGAAGTAAAAGCTGTATCCTTTGAAGTGTTTTTAACATTTTCAATTTTTCCGGCAAGAGAAGTATCTCCGGAAACAGAACTTGTCAGAATTGCCTGAAACTTTACATTCTCATTTTCTGAATCAAGAGCAGAGGACAAAACGGGAATGATATCAGGCGACTTATAGAATGACAACGCAAAGAGTATTTTAGCTTTGACGGTATCGCTTTTTTCAACAGAAAAACGTTCGGTAAGATATTTGATTGCACGTTCATCTTTTATTCTTCCAAGAGCTTCAGCTGCGGCACATCTCGCCATCACAATATCATGCGAATCATTTTCTTTCTGTGAATAGTTGAGATACTTAACATAATACCAGAAACCTGATTTATTTCCGGCATAACCCATATGAAGCATGGCTTCAGTTTTCTTTTCAAGCGGTCCGTCAGCCAGAACTTCAAGCATATTCTGAGCTGAAAGAGGAGCCGATATAACGGCGATAATCAATAAAATGTTTTTCATAAGCAGAAGATACAAACTACTTTCAATATTTCAAACATTTCTTGCCGCAAAAGAAAATTTTTTAAGCCGTAATTTATTTTAACTTGATTTAATACGGTGAAAACTATTACTATTAATCAACTTCAGCTTGATGCCGGTGGATTATGAAGAAAATTTACATTGCAGGACACAAAAATCCGGATACCGACTCTGCCGTTGCGGCTTACTGTTATGCAAAATTCAAGAGCAAAACCGATCCTTATTTTCAGTATATTCCCGCTGTCTGCGGAACTGTTAATGCACAGACGAAATTCATTTTCGAAAAGGCAAAAGCTGAAATACCGGTTCTGCTGAAGGATGTCTATCCCCGTGTTATAGATGTCGCAAGAAAAGACGGAATGCGTCTTTATATGAATGAACCCGTTTTTGAAGCGGTAAAGGATCTCGACGAAAACACACTGAGCGTAATTCCTGTTTTCGGCGAAGATGATAAATTCAGCGGCATCGTCGGAATCCATGAAATCGTAAACTACATGATGACATCAGGTAAAAGTGAAAAGCAGATATACACATTCAGCCTTGATAACATAGAAGCGGTAATCCCAGGAAGATTTCTTAAAAAAGGTAATCCCGAAGAATTTTCAGCCACGATAATGATCGGTGCCATGGATCTGGATTACCTTTCTACGAAAATTTTTACGCTTAAGGATAAACCTCTTCTTGTTGTCGGAAAACGTGAGAAAATAATCCAAAAAGCACTAGAATATGACCTTCCTGCAATTATTCTGACTAATGTAACAGATAATTCTTATTTCGAAGGCGATATTGAAAATTACAAAGGCAGCATCTATCTATCACAAAAAGATACTGCTGAAACAATCCGTCTTCTATGGCTTTCGGCACCGATCAAACACATTGCAAACACTAATCCTTTTGTGTTTCAGCATGACGATCTTTTTGACGATGCAAAAAAAATTCTGCTTTCGTCAGAACTTAGAGGTGTTGCCGTACTCGAAGACGGAAAATTCGCAGGTGTCGTAACAAGAAGAAGTTTTATAGAAAAACCGAGAAAAAAAATCATACTTGTAGATCACAATGAAATTACACAAAGCGTTAACGGAGCGGCAGAAGCCGAGATATGTGAAATCATCGATCATCATAGACTTGCGGCAGAAAAAACAATTACCCCTATTTATATATTTTCAAAACCCGTCGGAAGCACTTCAACTCTGGTTTATCAGCATCACAAGATTTACAATGTACCGATAGACCGCGAATCGGCAGAACTTCTTCTCGCAGGAGTTCTTGCTGATACGCTTTTTCTCAAGTCTCCGACTACGACTGCTGACGATATTATCGCCGCCCAGGAATGCGCAACTGCGATTGGAGCAGATATCAAGGCATTCGGTTCCGAAATAATGTCAAAGATGCCGCTTTTAAAAAACGCCGATCCTGAAAAAACAGTAAACAGCGATCTTAAAATCTATACCGAAAACTCATTTTCTTTCGGTATATCACAGATTGAAACCGTTGCACTTTCTGATCTTCCTGATGTCGCAGACAGTTTCCTGCAGGCACTTGAATCACTGAAAACCGAAAAGCATATCGACAGTGCAATGCTCCTGGTTACTGATGTAATACATGGGGATTCTAAGCTTATAATTACTGACTGGCCGAAAATTGAAGAAAATCTGATTTATAAAAAAGAATCATCCGGCTTATACGATCTGCCGGGAATTTTATCCCGCAAAAAACAGCTTCTTCCCGAAATACTGCGATGCCTCGCGTGATTATTAACCTCAGCGTATTTTATTATTGATTATTTATTGACCTGTTTTATTATTGAAAGACAATTCGCCGATAAAGATATAGAGGAAATATGAGCGTCAGATTAAAGATCATTTTGGGTTTCGTCGTTATTCTTGTGATGGTTTCACTCCAGTCGATTCTTATTATCACTATGAATAACAAGAAAGATGCCCTGTCCAGTGAGGCCCAAACCCTTTATAGAATGAATGTAACTCTTAAAGACCAGATAATCGACATTAAAACATATCAAACTGATTTTCTTAATACGATAATACGAAAGCTCATTGTTCCCAAGGAAACGGACAGACAGACACCGACAAGCGCTAATATAATTTTTGCATTTGATGAATGGGTTGATGAATTCATAAAGAATCCTGATTTTCAGATGCTTGATAAAACCCGTCAGGATCTCATCAAAGAAATGAAACCTGATATCAAGATTATGAAATCGGCAGTAAACGATCTGCGCGAAACTGATGTTGAAAAAGAAAGCGAGAGAATGGATATTTATACTGTACGCGCTTCAATATCTGCGCAGAACATCATTAACAGCTCAACAGAATTCGTTAAACTGAACTCTCTTGTTTTATCAACTAAAAACGCAAAATTACTCGAATACTCGAAAACAATAAGTTTAGCTCAGTATATACTGATCGCAGTAGCTCTTCTTCTAATCATATTCATTATTTTCTACTCTCAGTTTCTTTTGACTCCGCTGAACTGGCTGATGGAAGGAGTCGGCCATATTACAAAAGGAGAACTTTCTTACAAGGTAAAGAAAAGATATAATGACGAACTCGGAAAACTTGCCGATCAGTTTAACCTGATGAGTGATGAAATAAGAAATTACAGAGATCATCTTGAATTGCTTGTAAAACAAAGAACTGAACAGCTCCTTGAAGCCAAGGAAGAACTCGAAAAAAGCAATGAAAATCTCAGCGTAACAAACAGGAGTCTTGAAGAAGCGCGCCGGATAATGGATCTCGACATGAAAATCGCTTCCAACGTACAGAGCAGTCTTTACGCTAAAATGCCGCCTCTCTCCGAAGAATGGGATATCGCTTTCTACTTCAGACCGATGTCAGGCGTATCTGGAGACATGTATGATTTTTATCAGGACAATGACGGAAACCTTCTCGGTCTTTCTCTGATGGATGTTTCAGGTCACGGTATTGCTTCCGGACTTATAACAATGATTGCAAAATCAATATCGACACGAATTTTCACTAAAAATTACCGTAAGCCTTTGAATAAAATTCTTGAAGCTATCAATGAAGAATTAATAAACGAACTCGGCAATATCGACAATTATCTCACTGGAATAATGCTGAAATTCAAAGGGGATCTTATTGATTACGTTAACGCCGGTCACACAGAACTTATTATTCGAAGAGGTGATCTCGGACGCTCTGAAATAGTAAAAACTACTGATAACACAAATTACAAGGGACTTTTTCTCGGACTTGAGGCGATGAAGACCGACTTCAGCCTTCTCACTTTTAAAATGCAAAAAGATGACACCCTACTTATTTTCTCAGACTGCTTGAATGAATCATCCAATGCTGAAGGCGAAGAATACGGAATCGAGAGAATCGTCAATTCTCTTAACGAAGCTCCGCGGAATGATTCTAAAAACATTCTGAATCATGTTGTAACAAAAATGTACGATTTCGCAGGCACGGATGTTCTTACTGATGACCTGACCGTAATCTGCGTAAGAAGAAAATCATAGCCGATTATTTATCGGCTATGAAAAATTCCGTTCTTCGGTTCTTATTTCTGCCTTCGGCAGTTTTATTGTCGGCTATAGGATTTTTCTCTCCGAATCCCATGCCTTTAATTCTTTCCGGAGAGATGCCGTTTTTTATCATATAGTCGGTTACGGCATCAGCTCTTTTTTCTGAAAGCCTCTGATTAAATTTTTCATCTCCGACATCATCTGTATAACCTCTGACCTCAATTCTGAGTTTTGGGTTTTTCTTCATGGTATTGACCAGATTATCAAGAATATTAAGCGACTCTTTCCGTAAATGAGCTTTACCGAATTCAAAATTGACATTCTCAACCACAAATGATTTTCCTTTTTCTATCCGCTCCAATGATTCGTCAATCTTCCGGTCATCCTTATTGACGATTACTTTTTTAGGAATATAATCACCTGACTCTATCAGAACTTCAACGTTATCGCCTTCAGGAACTCTGATTAAATGATCATCAGCGCTCTCTCTGGATTCAAAAATCAATCTACCTTTATCATCGTATTTTGTTATTTCAACAATAGAAGAAATAGGTTTGCCTGCATCATCCGTTACATTAATAGCAACTTCGCGCGTTTTATCCGTTTCAGGTTTTGAATCATTAACAACTTTTCCTTTATTGTCCGGAGGATTATTCTCAGAGTTATTAGCGCTTCCGCCTTTTACAATTTTCGGATAATAAAGCGCACCTATCGCATAAATATAATTCCCTGCGGGAAGAAAAAGAATACCATTTGATGCTGACGGCTGTCCGACTGCTCCCGGAAATGGAGTTTTGTAATGCCAAACAATTGAATTATCAGAAAAATCGGATGCTTTGACATTACCAAATGATCTTTTATCAGAATCAAGTGTGTTATATGCAACATAAACCTGATCACGTACAGTAACAAAAGACGGTGAAGACTGCTCCGGATTTTCAATCTCACGGATTATCTCTCCGTTATCAGGATCAACCACTGCAACATTGCGGTTATCGATTGTAAAAAGAATAGATCTGTCGGTGAACGAGGGATTGGAAGTAATATATCTGCCGTATTCTTTTTCGAAAATCAATTCACCAGTTAAAAGATTCAGCGCATAAAGTTTCGTCGTCGAAGGTATATAGACTTTTCCTTTATACACAACCGGAGGAAATATACGGACTGGAGCCTGAAGCGTTTTTTCCCATACAGTCTGTCCGCTTTTTGAATTCATGCAGATAACTGAAAATACATTTTTCGAATAATCCATTGACTGTGTAAATATATACTCGTCATAAAATGTAGGAAAAGCCGAAAAGCTCTTAATTGAAGAATTATTCCATTTAGATCCGCCGTTTGACAGAGAACGCGAATGAAAAGTTTCCCTTGTCCCGTAATATATTTCATCATCAAGAATTACCGGATCTGAGTATATACCGTCCACAGCGGGTCGCGTTTTTTTACCAGCAAGACCCTCAATTTTGAGATCATCTTCCCTCATTCCGGTTCTTGCCCATAAAGCCTTTCCGGTATATTTATCAAGCGCATAAATTGCTACAGGATCGGAAAGAAAGAGCGTATTTCCTTTTATAAGGGGATATTTGATTTTTCCTGCGGCTTTATGAAGTGTGGCAAACTGAGATGAAATATCTCTCATGTTTTTCTTCCAGATAATCAGTCCGGTCTCCTCATCAAGACAGTAGACCTGACCCCGTATATCCACAAAAAACAAAAGTCCGTCCGATGCGACAGGATTGAATACCCTGTCATCAGCCTGAAAAAGCCATTTTAGATTAGCGTTTTTAACTGTAATCTCGTCATTATTGCCTGTGAAATAAATATTGCCTTTGTATAGCGGCCAGTCAGAAGAAAATAGAAATGCCGGAAAAAGAAAAATGAAGATTATTTTTTTCATTACCCGCCTCCGGCAAAACGGTAAATCACTTCATTAAAAAAACAAGCCTTATTTAAACTGCAATCTGATTTCATCAAGAAGCTTCATTAGCTCAATGCTTGAATTCAGACTCCAATCCGGAGATTCCGTCAAATCCTGATCGAGGCATCTCATAACTTCATCTGCCTCATAATTATATCCATTACCTTTGAAATTAATATGTAGTGTTTCAGTCTCATTTTCTTCGGAAATCGTAACGGAAGTAGGACAATGAAACATTCTATTAAGTGTAATCTTCCCTTTGTCACAGAAAATTCTTGCTTCGGTATCAAGATTTACCGCAAAAGAACTCATCAATGAAGAAACTTTTCCGTCTTTGTATGAAAACAAAATTCCGTTTGTATTGTCTGTACCGCTCGGAGATTTAATTGACAAAGCAGAAATATTATCAGGATAACCGAATAAGAACAGAGAAATAAATACCGGATATATTCCGATATCAAGAAGCGAACCGCCTCCGAGAGAAGGATTGAAAAGTCTACCTTCGGGATTGTATTCAGAAATAAAACCAAAATCCGCCTGAATTACATGCGCTTTGCCGAGCTGTTCTGTTTCAATTAATTCCTTAACTTTTATCACAGACGGAAGAAAACGCGACCAAAGAGCTTCCATAAGAAAAAGCTTTTTGCTTCTGGCTAATTTAATCATTTCTGCAAGCTCTTGTGAATTCAGAGCAAAAGGTTTCTCGCATAAAACATTTTTGCCGGCAGACAGAGCCGCAATAGTATTCGAATAATGAAGATTGTTAGGTGTTGCTATATATACAATATCCACATCGGGATCATTAAGCATAGCCTCGTAACTTCCATACGCCTTGCGGAAACCATGTCTGGAAGCAAACGCTTCTGCTTTTTCCTTATCTCGAGAAGCGACTGCATAGCATTCGGCTTTGGGAGAAGATTTCAATCCTTCAGCAAATTTTTCCGAAATCTTTCCTGCACCTATTATTCCCCATTTGTAAGAATCTTTCATTTAGACCTCCGCTTAATCAAGAAACGTCAGACTAAAACCGTGCAGAATAATACTGAACGGTTTTACATTGCTCTGTAATATTTACAAAGCAAGCTTTAGAATTTCGGCTACATCGGAAGTTTTAAGTTTAACAAAGTTTCCGACTGCAAAGCTGTCTTTCTGTGTAGATTTTGCCGCCATTTCAGAAATTTTATCATCTTTAATATTCATCTGAGAAAGTCTTACCGGAAGACCTATACTTTCAAAAAACATTTCAAGTCTTCTGATTCCTTCAAGAGCAGTCTTTTCGGGATTATAAAAATCAATTTCTACATTAAAAACACGCGAAGCAAACTGTACAAATCTGTTAACATTGTGTTTGTAAACATATTTCATCCATGCAGGAAAAACTACCGATAGACCTGCTCCATGTGCCACATCATATATGGCGCTGATTTCATGTTCGATCATATGAGAACCCCAATCTCCCTCTCTTCCGGTACCGAGGATATCATTGTGAGCCACGCATCCCGTCCACATAACCTCCGCGCGCGATGCATAATCATCCGGCTTTTTCAATATTTTCGGAACATTATTTATCAATGTTTTCATTGTCGCTTCACACAGCCTGTCTGTGAGTTCGACATCTGTTGTATTGGTGAAATATCTTTCCATTATATGCGCCATAATATCGGCTGCACCGCAGGCAGTTTGATATTCAGGAAGAGTATATGTCAGTTCAGGATTCATTATAGAAAACACAGGGCGTATTATTTCTACAGTCAGACCTCTTTTAAGCTGTTTCTCGTCGTCTGAAATTACTGAACTTGGGCTGGATTCGCTACCGGCCGCAGGTATAGTAAGAACAGTTGCAACCTTAAGCGCTTCTTTAGGCGTACCTTTCCCGTCATAAAAATCCCACACATCGCCGGAATAAGGAACACCGACAGCAATTGCCTTTGCAGAATCAATTACACTTCCGCCGCCGACTGCGAGAATAAATTTTATACCATTATCCCGGCATATCTTTATCCCTTCTTTTACCAGACTCAGACGAGGGTTCGGTTTTACTCCTGCAAGTTCAACAAAAACAACACCGCTTTTTTTAAGAGATGCCGTCACTCTGTCATAAAGACCCGACTGTTTGATGCTTCCGCCGCCGTAGTGAAGGAGAACTTTATCTGCGTGGAGTTTAGTTTCTTCTCCGACATTCTCTTCGGTACCTTTTCCGAAAATAATCTTTGTAGCATTTTGAAAGCTGAAATTGTTCATCTGATTCTCCTTTATTTATAATTTAACAATCTTCACAATAAGAACTATTATATTATGACCGGTTAAGCAGATATTTCAAATGATTTTCTAACTGCTTATCCGGAATAAATTTTAAACCGAAATCTTTTTCTATCTTTGAAACATCGAATAAAGAAGGTTCATCCGGATATCCCTTGTCTTCAAGCTTAAGCCTTAGAGGCTTTGAAGTAATTGCCGCTGCAGTCCTGGAAATACTTTCCCATGTAATGAATTTCGATCCAAGTCCGAAATATATTTCATTACGTTTCTTGCTTTCTAAAACAGCCCGGAATACTCTAGCAAGGTCTGCGGCATGAATAAACTGTGTCCCGTCATTTTTTGTAAGAATAATTTCTGTACCGGTTTTCAAGCTTGAGCATATGTTCTCAAAACGTTTATCATTTTCAATTGATCCTCCGGCAACAACCGGTTCACCGAAAGTATATCCCGGACGTATAATGTTCAGATTGAGATCAGGATATTTTGAAGAATATGCCGAGCAGAAAAGTTCAACAGAGCCTTTTGTTGCCCCGTAAAAATCCTCCGGGATTCTCATCGATTTTTCTGAAGTTATACGGTGAGAATATCCCGTTGCTGCAGTTGAAGATGTATAAATGATGTTTCGGATTCCGCATCTGACGGCAATATCCAGAAGTTTAACCGAAGCAAGAGTCTCTTTCAAAATCATTTCAGGTCCGGAGTCGCCCCAGCACAATGCCGTATGAATAAGAGCATCACATCCGGAAACAGCTGAAGAAAGAGCCTCTGCATCACTCATTTCAGCCTTAACTATTTTAATTCCTTTTACAGAATGAAGAAACGGTACTTTATCCGCATTTCTTGCAAGAATCTTAACTTCATGACCGGAAGCAATCAATTCCATGGCAATATAACTTCCTATAAATCCCGTTCCCCCGGTAAGCGCAACTTTCATTTAGACCTCTAATTATATAGATTATTCAGACAAACGTTTGCGCAAATGTTTGTCAAGGAGATTTATGGATTATTACTGAGCACTGATGAAAATATGATGAAAACTGAAGGGGTGTCTTATTTACTTTTATATTTTTCAATCAAAGAAATAAATCTCGGATTTTTTTTAAGTTTGGCGAAACGCGGATCGGATTCTATTTTGTCAAAATCCTTGAATCCAAGAGCAAATGACTTTTCAAGATAATTGAGTGCGCCGACGTGATCCCGTCCGCCCGCTTTTATACAAGCAAGTTTAAAATACGGTATAGGATCAGCAGGATTTATTGTCATAGCTATTGAAAAACACCGCTGAGCAATAGAATAACCGCGTAAATTTTGAAATGCAATCCCCATATTCACGTAAACATTGATTGTGTGATCTTCTTTTATTGCCTTGCTGTAATAACTTATAGCTTCCCGATAGCGGTTTTCCTCAACACATTGATCACCAAGAAGTGCATATGCCGAAGCAGAATGATTTTCTCCCGGAACAAGAAGAAGTTTAACAATTCCTGAATTCTGATTTTTTACTGCGTAGTCCATGGCGTTTTTGCCTGAATAATCTTTTAACTTCGAATCTGCCCCGTTTCTAATTAAAGCTTCTACTGTGCGCCTGTAGCCTTGTTCACAGGCAATCATTAAAGCAGTTCGTCCTGAACTGTCTTTCATATTCAGATCCGCTCCTTTGGCAGATAAAAGGGCAATCATTTTCAAATGTTTAGGTGAATCTGTAAGTGCTGAAAATAGAGGCGCGGTTCCTCTTGAACTTTTGCGGTTAACATCCGCACCGTTAGAAATCAAAAAAGCGGCATCTGTTTCTGAACCCGATTCAACAGCAGCAATAAGTGGTGTTTTTCCGGTTGAATCATAAACATTAATATCCGCTCCTTTTTCAACAAGAAGCTTTATGATATCCGTATCTCCCTTCTTGATGGAAATAAGAAGCGGCGTTTCGCCATTTTTAGTAAAAACATTAACTGAAGCTTTTTTTTCGAGAAGAGTTTTGACTATCGTAATTTTTGAATTCTCGCATGCGGCGACAAGTGCCGTTCTGCCCTTCTTGTCCTTAAAATCATAATCATCTATTTCAGAAAGAAGCTGTTCAGCAAAAAAAGAATCCCCTTCATAAGCCGCCTTAATCAGTTGATTTTTTTTTATTATTACATTCTGCTCTGCTCTAATTCGCGCACCCGCTTTCTCTAGCAGATCAATTATTTTTCTGTCGCGGTTAATATAAGCAATCATCAAAGGAGTCAGACCGTCATATCCGGCCCAGTCAAGTACAGCTCCCGAGTTAATCAGTTTCTCTGTGATTTCATAATTGCCGCAGCTTACGGCATGGGACAGAGGCGACCATCTGTTGTAATCTGCTCTGTTTACATCCGCGCGTGCTTCCGTAAGACAGACAAAAGTTTCGGCATTAGAATAAAGAATTGAATAGATCAGAGGAGTATATCCTGCTGAATCCCTTTTCCACAAATCGCCGCTTTTAGAAATAATGAACTTTACTCTTTCAGAATTTCCAAACGCAGAAACTGTCATCAACGGAGTTATTCCGTTCGCAGAACAAAAGTTTGAGCCTCTCGCTCTGAATAGTATATTAAGTACTTCAACCGGAGTCTTTGTAAAAAAGTTTTTATTCTTTTCAACAAGCAACGGATCATAATTTTTAACGGAATAAGCAAAGGAAAAAAATGAATCATTTGAAAGAAACGAATCATACATTTTTTTTTCAAATTCTGAATCAGATGCTTTCAAATGATGCGAGAAAATTATTTTAAATATTGCGTAATCGCTCTGACATGCGGCGGCAAGTAAAACATCCTCAGAAACAACTCCGTCATCAGCTGTTAAGGGAATAAGCTGTTTGATCTGTTCAGAGTTTCCGTTAGCAACAGCTTTCGCAAGAACAATCTGATTTGCATTCTCGGGAGAAACAGAACGGCGGGCTCCATGTTTCAGAAGCAATAGAGACAATTCGGTATTATCGGATTTGAGAGCAATGTCATAAGGCGAAACTCTTACATTGTTCAGGGCATTAACATCGCAACCGAGTGAAATCAGTGTTGAACTCCGCGCAGAATCTCCCGCAGTCACAGCGGCATGAAGAGGTGTATTTCCGAATTTATCGCGTGCGTTTATCTCTGCACCTTTTGACCTATAGAATTGAATTAAATTTTTATCAGCTTGAGCAATATGAATAAGTGATTCGCCGTTTTTATTTTTAACCTTGAAATTTGCTTTCCATTTATAAAGGAAATTAAGATATTCAAGTGAAGGAGGATTGTTTTTTTCTATGTAACGCATTAGAGGCGTTCTTCCGCTGTAATCCGCGGCGTTAACCGGACTTTTCCGTGAAAGGAGAAAAACAGCCGTATCATATCGTCCGTTTTCAACAGCTATATGAAGTGGAATCGCTCCGGATTGATCTTTAACATTAAGATTCATTTTTTTGGATGCTAAATAAAACAAAGTATCTTTTGTTCCGCTTTTCGCTGCAGCATGAAGCAGATTCTTTATTAAATACAACTTAGCACCCGACTTATGAAGAAATATAAGAATATCCGTCTTACCGTTTTCAACTGCATTTAAGGCAGGAAAATCCGAAGAATTAACATTTCCTTTTTTTGAGACTATAAGCTTAACAGTTTCTATATCCTTCGCTGATGCATAATACAGCGGCGTCTTATTTAAAGAATCTCTTACGTTGGGATTAGCGCCTGAAGAAAGAAGAATTCTCGCGCAATTCCATTTTCCGGATTTACATGCGGCAAGAAGAGGAGTTTCTCCATGAAAATTTTTTTTATTGATATCCGCTTTAAGTAAAATCAAAGCACGGAGTGATTCTTCTGAATTTTTTGCGGCAAAAGTCAAAGGAGTCTCTTCCGGATCATCCCATGATGAAATAAGCCCGGAATTTATTTCTTCTGTCTTCCCTTCAATGATTATTTTCTTGATATCTTCAGATGATGCATTCAAAAAAGAAAAAGAAGAAAAAATGCAGAGAATAAACGGAAGCATTTTACCCGCAAAATTAAAATTTTTTTTGATATTATAAACAAAATTCATCATCAGTCGGCTCTCAAAAGATCTGCGACTTCTTCTTTTGAAAGATTACGCCATTGACCGGGTTTTAAATTTCCGGCAGTGAGATTGCCAATACGTATTCTTTTCAGTGAAAGAATATTGCAATGAACCTTTCCTGCCATCTTACGGACCTGACGGTTCATTCCCTCTTTAAGGGTTATATTGTAACTGCGCTTACTTGTTCTGACACAAACTGCAGGCTTTGTCTGCTTTCCTTCAATCTGCATTCCATTCTGCATTTTTGCAAGATCAATATCGGAAATAAAATGATCAACGGTCACAGAATATTCTTTTTCTTTTTCATTGTCAGGATTGGCAACATGGTAAATAAAATTGCCGTCATTGGAAAGAATTATAAGTCCTTCTGAATCCTTATCAAGTCTGCCGGAATATGTAAGATTTTCGATATTAGGAACAAGATCAAATACGGTTTTGCCTTCGTATTCATTCCTTGTTGTAATATAACCTACGGGTTTATACAGCAGAATATATCTAAATGAACCGGTTTCTTTTTCCGCATCTGAACTGATTTCAACTTTACTGACAAGTGGATCTATTTTTGTTCCGAGATCCGTAACAATTTCCCCGTCAACACTGACAAAGCCCTTTGCAATAAATTCATCTGCTTTGCGCCTTGAGCATAAACCGCTGTCGCGGAGATATTTATTGAGTCTGACTGTCATAACAGAAAATTCTACCCGGGGCGACTAAGCGCAAGCAGTTTTTATGCAGCGCGTTTAATAATATTTTTTCGGCAAACATCGGCGCATTTTCCGCACTTGATACATTCCTTATGCTCGATTTTGCTTTCCCCCTCGTTCACCAGTTTAGCGACATTAATCCCTGATGGGCATGCTTTACTGCAGATTTTGCAATTAAGACAATTGTCATGAGAAAAAAGGGAAATATGCCTGTCAAAAATCTTCTTTCCAGAAAGATACGTTTTAAGTTCATGCAGATGCCTCTGAACAGAACCCATCGGACAGAAAGAACACCAAGTTCTTGAATGTATGAAAACCGAAAGGATAAGAGCAATTACTGTCGTTGCCGCACACATAACAACTCCGGCCATACCCAGCTTGTCGGCAAAACCTGCAGAACCATATACCTGAAAGGCCTTGAAAACATTTAATCCGAAAACAGAAAACATAACAGTTAAAGCGGTAAAACGAATAACCTTAGATCTGAAAATTCCGCTGATTTTTTTATTCGGGGATATTTTATGAGCAACAATATCCAGAAAAGCTCCGCGCGGACACAAATTTCCGCACCAGAATCTGCCTCGAACAAAACCCGATACCATTATTATCATAAACATCGGATAAAGAATTAATCCCAGTTTAGGATAAAAAAAACCACCAAAGGACACAATAGGTACTACCGGCCATATAATATTTTTCCACAATTTCATAATATACTCCTATAAATCCTGAACTTATAAATTGTCTCTTATACAGTTATTTTTTTTAATTTTTATTTTTTATATCCGGCTTTGATTCGAGCATCCGAATAAGTGCTTTGTTTATTAAAGAGATACTTTTTGATAAATTAGCTGAATCTTCTTCGTTCATTCCGGAAGAAAGTTCTGATGAGAGTTTCTCAGCACACCTGTTGAAATCATTAAGAACGCCTATTCCTTTTTGCGTCAAAACTGATATCAGCCTTCTTCTGTCAGACGGATCTTCTTCTCTCCTTATCATTTTTTCTTCCAGGAGTTTATCAGCCATCTGCGTCACGGCTCCGTTTGAAAGACCGAAAGACCGCGCACATTCTCCCATCGAAACAGAACCTTTCTCTGAAATCATATGCATCAGCTTAAGTTCAGAATACGAAAGATTTCCGCACGGAAAACATTCTTTTGCTTTTCGGGATATTCTTGAACAAAGCTGTATCAGATCCGTTATTTCATTCCTAATTTCCATTGTAATACAACCCAATATTATTATAGTTACTATAATAATATTGGGTCAAACCGTCAACTTGATTTTTTTATAAAGACGCGAAAATAACTTGAGACTATCACCCCAATCGGGTTAAATGGTATTGAGGAAAATAAATGTTCGAACAGAAAGAAGAACTGTCCGTAAAAACAGATGAACTGTTTGACAATTATAAACTGAAAAAAAACGAATATTACACCTCGCTTTTCCGCGAGCAGGATAAACTTCTGCTGTCCCAGATATCGAAAATTCCCGACTCTTGGGAAACTTCCGCTAATCAGGATATAACCGAAGAAAGCAAACGCAGGCTTAGCGACATCAAACGCTACAAATCATGGGAACTTCGCCTTGAAATTTTCTATATGTATTATCTTGTTGATATAGAAGATTCTTTCCTTAAAACATTAAACTGCCGTAATATTGATGCGGCTGATATTGATGAAACCATTGATTCTCTAAACAGCATTTTGACAGAATTAGAAAGCAATCTCATTGACTTCCGCTATCTTCTATTAAGCATCGCGAAAAGATCAATCAGCGATTTGTATTACCTCGCTGCAGCTTACACTAAATTCTTTTCTGGAAAAGAATTCGATTATGAATCAGATTTTCCGGTTTTTATGAAAGATA
>Ga0209718_1000089_pt1 | contig 132409 bp, 132 predicted proteins | sample AD_JPNAS1_MetaG_FD_184420 | JGI IMG/M metagenome (GOLD analysis project Ga0209718, IMG submission 184420) | Active sludge microbial communities of municipal wastewater-treating anaerobic digesters from Japan - AD_JPNAS1_MetaG (SPAdes) (version 2) | ecosystem: Engineered > Bioreactor >...
CACGTCGCCGTACAACGCCCAAGGACTCGGTTTCAGTTCGTACCCGCTTCGTACCTACTGAATAGGATTTTCACCTATATAATTAACGCACCTTATCATGGCGCACCGGGCGACCGCAGCATCCGGCAGAGCCGGTGCGAGGAATTCGCCCGATAAGCCCCGCGCAGCGGTGCCCTTTTCTTTCGTCCATTTCTTTTGGGCAACGCAAAAGAAATGGACAAACGGATTTTAAAGGTGCGGAGCACCTTTTGTGTTTTGCATAACACCATGCAAACAGAGAAAAATAAGGCGCAGCCTTATGAGGTATGCCGGACTCCCAGGCATTACGCCAGCCTTTTAAAACAAGTCCGGTGACCGGACATATTTGATTACTTTCTTTTCTAAAAGAAAGTAATTGAAATAAACCAGAAACTTGTTGCATTTTTTTTATACATTTCCATTATTCTACCGGGGTATATAAGATGGGAATCGTTCAGATAATTGTTTTTTCTCTAACAGTCATACTTCTCGCAGGGTTTCTTCTCATTTTGAGGACGGTTCAGCTCCCCGGCAAAATCAAGAAGGCTGAAGAACTTTTCCGTATCGGAAATGAATCCGAAGCAAGTGAAATCGTCAAAAGAATCCTTGAACGGAAAAAGGACTACCCTCCGGCAAAATATCTCCGCGCGAGACTTCTTTTCAACCAAAAGCAGTATCTTCTTGCGATATCTGAATTTAATCAGATACTTCAACTGCCCGAATTCAGCAAATTCATACGCGAACTCGATATTCATGTCGCACTTGCCGAACTCTACAATCTCACTCATCAGTGGCAGAAAGAGGTTGAAGAATACAAAATGATTCTTTCGTTCGATCCCGAAAATATCGAAGCGAATCACCGTGTAGGAATTACTCTTTACAAGCAGGGGCGTTTCCGTGATGCGAGAGACTCTCTGATGAAAGCGGTTGCCAAATCACCGAACCTCTTTGACTGTTTTCTTCCTCTCGGAATAGCATGCTATAATCTAGGAGAATACACAAATTCCGAAGAATTTCTTCTCAAAGCCGCCGAAAGACCCCAGCAGGTCGGAATTGAAGAAGGATATTATTTTTTAGGTCTCATTTACAAGGGCAAAAAGGATTACGACACCGCTGTTAGAATGTTCGAAAGCGCCCGCAAAGACAAAAAGCTTTATATCAAGAGCATGTACAAAATCGGCGAAATATATTACGATACCGACAATTTCGACAAGGCCATAGCTCTCCTTGAAGAAGGGCTCGGATCACTCAAAACAAGAGATGAGGATTCCCTGTCTTACAGATATCTTCTTGCAGAATGCTACGAAATGGAGAACAAGGTTCAGGAAGCTGTTCATCACTGGGAAAAAATACAAAGCGAACACCCGAGCTTCAAGAATACTCCTATGAAGCTTGAAGAATACAAGGCAATCGTAAACGACGAAAGCATGAAAACCATTTTCTCCGCCACAACGGATGATCTTCAGCCTCTTCTTGCGGAAATTGTTTCAAGACTCAATTACAACATCATCAGCAAAACAATAATAAACTCGAGCCAGATTTATTTCAAAGCGTATAACACAAAAAGAATCAATGAACCGCCGATTTTAATATTTTTCATAAGAACCACGCGCGAAATTTCAGAAAGCCAGATAAGCCGTTTTGCGGGTCTCGTTGCTGACGAAAAATGTAAAAACGGAATTTACATAACTACTTCAAAATACAGCCCTAAAGCCAAGAGCGCCGCGAACGCCAAAGGAATAGAGATACACGACCGTGATCTTATTATTAAAACTCTTGGAAAGTATAAGACGAAGAATTAATTCATTAACTTATAACAAGAATAAGGAAACATAGCGCAAAAGACAGAATCTCTCAAAGAATTATTTCCTTGCCTTCGCGCGCTCCGTAAACACGCAGACCGTTTCCGGCATGTTTTCTGGCCTCTTTCACCATTTTATCGATATCTTTATCAGTGTGAATTGGATCATGATGAAAAGCCGAAAGAGTCTTTACTCCGTATTCCGAACAGATTTTCACAACCTGATTGATTGAAGAATGTCCCCAGCCTATTTTTTTTGAATATTCTTCTTCAGAATACTGACAGTCTGCAATTACCATATCTGCATTTTTTATCAGATGACCGATGTTTTCCCAATTATACTGAGCCATGTCCTTATTCGGCAGAATTTCATTATCGGTAAGATATGCTAGAATCTTCCCTTCATGCACAAGCCTGAACCCAAGCGATAGACCTGGATGCAGCAAATGCGTAAAAAGAATATCAGTTTCGCCTATTCTGAACTGATTCTGCGTAAGTTCAAAAAAATTAACGTCTGCCGCAAGCTCATATATTGTAACGGGATGATATTCGCGGTGCATCTGAACCATTATAAGTTTTTCGAGAGTGTTAACAGTATGACCGCCGTAAAGATTTATCGTGTTTCCGGGAATGTATATATGAGGAAGAAATGGAAATCCCTGAATATGATCCCAATGCGTATGGCTTATCAGAATATTGATATTAATAGGCTTGTCGCCGAATTCTTTAAGCAAACTCATGCCGAGACCGCGTATGCCCGTGCCGGCATCCAAAACAATGATTGAATCGCCGCATCTGACTTCAACACATGAGGTATTTCCGCCGTATTTATAGTATTCGGCTCCCGGAACGGCTATTGAGCCTCGTACTCCCCAGAACTTGACCTTCATTCCGTCATTGGTTTTTCCAAACATATGGATACCGCCCCGTCAGTTAAAATCAGTAATAAACCACGAGCCTTCCGTCCCGCTTCATTTTCTCAATTTTTCCGCCCGAGTCTATCTGGACAGACAGAATAAATTCCGCAAGCAGTTTTCCATTATTCGGTTCAACTCTTTGAAAAAGTTTGTCATAATAAAAATATTCGAGTAACCCGCCCAAATTTGAAAATCCCCAGACAATTCCGTCACGGGTTTCGATTCTGTCTGCGGGATATTCCTTTCCGTCGGCTTTATTGATAAATGAGACTCTAATTTCCGTTTTTTCAGCATCCAAGGATGGCATATTGAAAAAAAAACCGGCAGTATCTCCTTTAAAATATATAGCGTTAAATAGTGCTTTATAATCATTTTTCACATTTTGAATGCCGGAAAACTCTTCTCTGAAATCAAATTCCATTTCTGAAGATGTATTCCGTTCAAATGATTTCGGATCTGTACTGAAATAGATTTTATCAAATCGACTTGAGCACGAAAGAACACAAAGAAGAAAAATACTAATGGATAATTTCAATTTTTTTCCAGCTGTTTAAAAGCAGATTGTCCTCTCCTGTAACCAGAGAATATCTGCCGATATATTCGTTAAATTTACTGATAAAGGATTCAGTAAAATACATTTTGCCGTCTTTTGAAATAAGACTTTCAGAAAAATTATCAGAATCAAATTCAAAATCCACTTCATTGTCCTTCATAAGTCTTATGAAAATAATTTCAAAAAAATCAACTGCTTCCTTTAGTTTATGGGCAAAAGGATCAAGCAAGGCAAACGCCGCTGTAAAATATGCATACCGTATAAACCGGAATATTCCCTGCGGTACGGGAAAAGTGAAATCTCCCAGAGAATCTGCTATAATTTTGTCATATATTTCAATGTCGACATCATCAAAAAGCGCATATGTAAAAAATCCCTCACTCTCACTCTTGTGCGACACTTCCTTAAATAGCGGTATTGTTTTGAATTCGCTGATGTCATCATCAGAAGAATAAACCGGCAAAAGATAAGATTTATAATAAAATCTGTCTGTGCGGTAGGACGGATAATGAAAATTATCGCCCTTTTCTATCATGGAATCGGGATTCCCTGAAAACTTGAAATCAATTTTGAAAAGATGAATAAAATCCAACTTTCTGCCCTTATATTTTTTTGCGAAATGGATATAAAGAGTCTCGGCAGCGGGTTTAGGGTCAAAAATAACCGAATAATTATCCAAAAACTCGGGCAAAATGCCGCATATTCTTTCAGAAAGCACAATCTTCTGATCACGGCTCATTCCATTCACGGAAATGCGCGGAATTTCTATGCTGCTTTCAAATTTGTAAAATTCGTTCTTTCTCTCATTGAGAAGAACTTCTCCGGATACATTTACTTTATTATTTTGATTTGCCGTTATCAATCTGGATTTTTCCGCTGTCAATGATCACCTTCCGTTATTATTATCGATTTTAATCAAATATCTTCAAGACATTTTCTTGACTTAATTTCAAAATGAGTTAATATACATTGAACTTAATGGCTTATGCCGAATTTTAAGATAAAAGAGCTTTAAAGATGGCAAATGAACTCGTCAATGTGGGTGTCGCCCAGCTGAAGATCGGAACTTCTGAACAGATGCTGAGGACAATACTCGGAAGCTGCGTAGGAATATGCATCTATGACCGCAACAAAAAGATCGGCGGAATGGCTCACATCCTTCTGCCTGAAGCTTCAGGTTCTAGTCAGATAGAAAAATATGCCGATACTGCGATACCTGCACTAATAAATCTTCTGCTGAAGCAGGGATGCACAAAAGAATTTATGAGCGCGAAAATCGCGGGCGGCGCTTCGATGTTCAAATTCAAAATAAGCACAGCCCTTGGTCAAATCGGAGAAAGAAATATCGAAGTAACCAAAGATATTCTAAAAAAAGCCGGTATCGCTCTTCTTTGCGAAGATACCGGAGGAAGCACAGGAAGAGTAATCGACTTTTTCCTCAACGACGGCCACTTGAAAGTCAAAGCCGGCGGCGTTGAACAAAATTACTATAAAGTATAGCGGAGTTATCCGATGCAGGAACAGATAAAACAGCGTTTGGAAAATATAATCAGCACCATGACACAGCTTCCGTCAATTCCTGATGTGGTAAGCCGTATTATCAACATGGTCAATGATCCCAATGTAGATTTCAAGGCAGTTGCCGAAGAAATCGCGAAAGATCAGTCTCTTACAACCAACATCCTGAAACTCTGCAACAGCGCTTATTTCAGCAAAGGAAAGGAAATTGTATCGGTTGACCGTGCAATCGTAACGTTGGGACTCAAAGAAATAAAAGATATTGTTGTTCTGGTTACATGCAGAAACGTACTCGATAAACCTATTCTCGGATATGACCTAGCTGCAGGCGAAATGTGGACTCACAACCTGACAGTGGCGATTCTCGCAAAAAAAATGGCAATGGATATCAAAAGAAAAGATTTAGCAGATATTGTTTTTACCGGCGGAATAATTCATGATGTAGGAAAAACAGTACTGGCGCTTTACGTCGCCAACACTTTCAAAGATATCATGAAAGTAACCCAGGAAAAAGCCGTTACATTCATTGATGCCGAAAAAGATGTAATGGGATTCAACCATCAGGATATCGGACTTAAAATTCTGGAAAAATGGAAATTCCCGGATTCACTTAAAGCAGTTGTGGCATATCATCATAATCCGGAAAACTCACCGAAAGAATTCTATAAGGCTGTTTCTATTGTTCATGTCGCTAATATAATAACCCTCATGGCAGGAGTCGGTATAGGCGGTGACGGACTTTATCACGCTTTAAATCCGGATGCAGTAAAAGAAACAGGAATCAGCGATGCCGATCTCGAGAAATACTATTCTATTGTGCCTGAAATAGTAAAACAGGCAAAACAGATATAGCCGAATTAATTCCTTGCCAAAAAATAAGCCTTCTTTGAGTCTGAAAAGGCCGAAAGGCGGAATATTAGAGAAAGAGGTTTAATATGATTAGTTACAAAGAATTGGGTCTTTCAAACACAAAAGAGCTATTTCAGAAAGCAGTAAAAGGCGGATACGCAATACCGGCTTACAATTTCAACAACATGGAACAGATGCAGGCTATTATTCAGGCTTGTGTTGAGACAAAGTCACCTGTAATCCTTCAGGTTTCTTCAGGGGCAAGAAAATATGCCAACTCAACACTTCTCAGATACATGGCTCAGGGAGCAGTTCAGTATGCAAAAGAACTCGGATATGCCATTCCAATCGTTCTTCATCTTGACCATGGCGACACTTTCGAACTTTGCAAAGACTGTATCGACAACGGTTTTTCATCCGTAATGATCGACGGTTCACATCACTCATACGAAGAAAACATTGCTCTTACGAAGAAAGTCGTTGAATACGCACACGCGCACGATGTTTCAGTTGAAGGAGAGCTCGGAGTACTTGCAGGAGTTGAAGACGAAGTATCATCTGCAGTATCTCATTACACAAAACCGGAAGAAGTTGAAGATTTCGTAAAAAAAACAGGTGTTGACTCACTTGCAATTTCAATAGGAACTTCTCACGGCGCGAATAAATTCAAGCCTGAACAGTGCACACGCAACACAGAAGGAATTCTTGTTCCTCCTCCGCTAAGATTCGACATTCTTGAAGAAATCGAAAAAAGAATACCTGGTTTTCCAATCGTTCTTCACGGTTCATCTTCTGTTCCGCAGGATCAGGTTAAAGTGATCAATCAGTACGGCGGAAAAATGGTTGATGCCATCGGAATTCCTGAAGACGAACTTAGAAAAGCCGCTAAATCTGCAGTTTGCAAAATCAATATCGACTCTGACGGACGTCTTGCAATGACTGCCGCAATCAGAGAAGTTTTCGCAACAAAACCAAGCGAATTCGACCCAAGAAAATATCTCGGGCCTGCAAGAGACGCTCTTAAAGATCTTTACAAAAAGAAAAATATTAACGTTCTCGGTTCTGCTAATCAGGCATAAGGAATTAAAGAAGCGGAGAAATCCGCTTCTCTTTTTACCGTGTTCAAAAAAATAATTTACAGATACAGTCTAAGAAAAAGATATTCCGTAATTCTTGCGGATACAAAAAAGCATGTATATGAGTTGTCAGAAAAAATCGGTGAACGCGCTCTCTCCAGCTACGACAATTTAAATGCCGCAGCAGACTATATTTCCGAAACATTTAAATCATTCGGCCTCAAAGTCTGCGAAGATATTTATGCTGTTGAAGGCAAAAATGTCAGAAACATCTATGCCGAAATACCCGGGACAAAAACAAAAGACATAATTTTAATCGGAGCGCATTACGATACTGTTGAAAACAGCCGGGGAGCAAATGACAACGCAAGCGGCATTTCAGCCCTTCTTGAAATCTGCAGGATGATGTCGGAGAAAAAACCGAAGAATACACTTCGTTTTACGGCTTTTACACTCGAAGAACCACCTTTTTTTTCTACGGATAAAATGGGAAGTTCAGTTCATATTTCAAACTGTGATAAATCCTGCAAAGATATAGCGCTAATGATTAACCTCGACATGCTTGGTTATGCCGGAATGTTCACAAAACAGAATTTCCCTGACGTTCATATGAAAGAAATTTATCCTTCTAGAGGAAATTTTCTTTCGATTGTTTCTCTTCCGTCATGCGTAAAGGCAGTCGATATCTGTGCAAAAATATTCAACCGTCATTCTCCAAAAAATATTATATCCGCTGCTTTACCCGCATCATACGGCGGAGTTTCCGAATCAGATCATATTTCCTTTATCAGAAACGGAATTCCGGCTGTCATGTTCACAGATACCGGAATGCTCAGAAATCCGAATTATCATTCGCCAAATGACAGCTCTGATACTATTAATTTCAAATTTTTATCCGAGAATGTTTATTCCATTTATAAGGTAATCAAGGAATTGTCATACAGAAACCTAAGACCTTTGAGGAAGAATCTTTTCAGGATCTAACGGCTTGCCGCTCTTGCTTATCTGAAAATGGACACCGCCCGAATCCCTGTTTACTACTCCTATTGCTTCACCTCTTCGTACAGAACTGCCCGGCTTCACTTCTACAGGTGTAATCATGGAATAAATACTCAAATAACGCCCGCCGTGAGAAACTATAACATAGTTTCCATATCCGCGCATATAACCTATCTTTACGACTTTTCCGTCGCAGGCGCTGAAAACTTTGCTGCCGGGGTTCGATTTGATGAATATTCCGATACCTTTTGAGATGTCGGATTCTTTGGTGACAGAAACTATTTTTTTTACAGGCCAGGAAAATTTAGAAGGTGAATTTTTATCAGAAATCTGCGCAGAAGTTTTACCGGAAATATTTTCATTATCACTGAGGGGAGTACTTTCGGAAAGCGACAATTGATATACCGGCAATTTAAGCTTCATTCCGGCTTTTATTACGGAATTGGAGTTTAGACCATTGTTTTTGCCGATTTGCGCCGGACTTAAGCCGTACTTTCTGGAAATTGAATACAGTGTTTCTCCCTTTTTTACCGTATGAATTCTAAACTTGCTCTTTGACTGCACGGATTCTAATGTTGTGACATAATCAGCTGAATTCTTCTTAAACTGACCTGACCTGCCGTAAATAACGAGAGGAAGTATGAGAAAAGCTGCAAAAAACCCTTTTTTCATACGCAAGTCAATGAGCATAAATCACCCTTTTCTATGTATCGGCTCGTCACGTATTAATAGTTAGCTAAAAAAAAATTGCTTGTATTTTTTTTTCACTGATTTTTCATTCCCTCAGGCGGGGATTATATGTTAAAAAAACAGGCAGCTTTTGCGGCCTTATTGCTTGTTGCTTTTTACGGAAATGCCGTACAAGCCGAAAATTTTTTCTCAACTTCCGGATCGGCCATCAAATCCACAAACGGCAAATTTTATGCTTATATCAATTTCCTTTATTACAGCAATGTCTATTTTGTAAATCTTATTCAGCCGAATTCTGTTTCTCATAACGATGTTCAGAGTGATTCATTAAAAATCAGAGCCTATCAAAATTATATACGCACTCTCCGGGACGAAAATCTCAAAAATGACGCAACCGTTCTTCTGAATCTTTACAAAAATCCGTCACAATTCGATAACCAGAAAATTGAACAGATTGCCAAAAAACTTGAAAGCAGAAATATAGTCATAAGCTTTACAATAGACGACGCTCCATCAAGAAAAATAAATCTTAATTATTGTATTTACGGCAAAAAGAAACTTCTGCTGGTAAATCACCCTCTTTTCGATTATTCTGAAACGATTTACAATATCATCCCGTTGATATCATATCCGGAAATATCTGTCAGCAACTCAATGACGTACGATGACATCATATATGTCAGCCAGGAAGAAATAGCAAATGATTCCGGAATTGCGCAGAGAGTTCTTGCCGGGAAAAATGTAAGCGCATTTCTTTTTAACGGAGCAAGAGTAAATTCTGAAATATCCTATTGTTTGCGGAAAGCTTTTGCAGGTAAAGAAAGCGAAATCATAAAAGATATGACACGAATGTTCGAAATACACGAACTCAGTCATAAAATTCTATACAACAAGTATAAAATTCAGGATCCGGTTACTCATGAAGAATTCGCACTAAGCAGTACAATTTATGATAATCCTTTTTTGGGTCTTGCGATCATGTACAGTTATCTTGATTATGATAATCTCACTCAACATAAACTTGCGGCTCTCAATTACATCCGCTATATTGCCAATCATTCCGGAAAAAGCATTTTGATGGAAAAGCCTGAGCATATTGCAAAAGAATTTTCTGCGGAAGAACTCAAAACAATCAGCAAAAATCACTTTGACTCATTGCGCCAGGTTCTTAAAATAAAATAGAATTTTTCTTATTAACCAAAATTTATTTTGACACGCACATTCAGTTTGTGCGTACATGAATCAAATTTTGTCCTGGATATTCTATGAATAACTTATTTAAAGCAATTTCGGTTTCTGTCATCACTTCATGCGCGGCAATTATAGCATTTTTCTTTATAAGAGCGGACTATATCCATGAATCATACATGACTCATCTATTATCGCTCAATCAGTCTCTTGTTTCGGAACTTAAACCGTTTCTTGAAGGCAAAACAAAAGATGAGGCAGAATCTGCTCTAAAGACTGCCGCCTCATCAAAAAAAGAAGTCGCATTCATAGCCCTGACGGACATGCAGAACAACTACCTTGGCGGTTTTTCAGGTCTTACTCAGAAAGAAATCAAAAAGGGTTTTTCCGATCTTATTATAAGCGATATTAAGAATGGAAAACTTTCTGCAAGTAAAGTTGAATCAAAATACTACGGTTCGGAAAAATTTTATTACATTAAGCTAAAAGGCGTAAAATTCGCATTCTTTGTCGTATACAGATACAAGCTCCAGACAAAATTGATTACAGAAATTATTATTGAAACATCTATAATATTACTAATAATTTTCATTTCATCATTCAGCTTTTTCTATTTTTTCAGAAAAACAAATCAGCTGGAAACAAATCACGAATCAGCAGTTTTACGTGAAAATCCGAAAGAAACACAACGTCGTATTAATAACTTTGAAAAACTTCTCGCTAAAAAATTCAGCGAAGCTTCTCAGATTCATTCTTTTGATTCATTCGCATTTTATCATTATGACAAAGAAAATTCAAATCTGCTGAAAAAATATTATTATACTTCGGGTATTCTCTCAAAACTGGATCAGAATCCGCCTGAAGCCGAAAAAAGGAAAGAAATCATCTCAGAACTTAAAAAAGGTTCCCCTATAATCAAAGCCCGTTCAAAAAACGCATATATTGCAGTAATTGAAAACAAAAATCTGCTCGGAGCAGTTTTGGTTACAAAAAACAGAACCATAACCGGAACAGAAATTTCTTTCCTGAAAAATATCTGCAGAGACATAGCCTACAACATCATCAAATGAGATTTTCTGTCAGATAATAGATTGTATCATTTAAAAAATATATATTATTAAAAGCGGAGATTACATCTCCGCTTTTAATTTCAATTCTGCCTGAGTCGGCCGCAGATCTCAACCTTTCAAAAAAAGAAGGGGGAATCGCTTCTCCGAAAATTCTTTTCATGTTGTCTATGGAAATTCCATCAGCAAGGCGAAGTCCGGTCATTATATATTCAGCTACCGCTGATGCAGCTGAACGTTCATCATAAATTACATTTGACGGATTTAATGAATATGACCTGAAATCATCCTCTTTGTGCCATCGTCTTCCGTCAATAAACGAATGCGATGCTGCACCGAGTCCGAGATAATCCTGCCATGTCCAGTATTTCATATTATGACGGGAGACTTTTCCATTTCTTGCGAAATTTGAAACTTCATAATGAGCATACGACTTGTCTTTCAGTCTATTTATTACTGATTGAAAAATATTTTTTTGTTCTAAATCATATTTATCCGAATCAGTAAAACGGGAATAAAGCGGAGTACCCTCTTCAACACTGAGCATATAAACCGAAATATGATCCGCATTCGTTTCTGAAAGAATATCTATGGACGATAAAACCGATTCTCTATCAATATTTGAAACTCCGGCAATGATGTCTGCAGAAATATCAAGAATACTGCAATTAAGAAGTTTTATTACATTATCCGGCGGAACATATTTTCTGCCTAAAAATTTATTTATTTTTTCATCCAATGACTGAACGCCTACAGATACCCTGCTGCATCCGAAATCGAAAAGCATTTTAAAATCATCAATACTTGTAGAAGAAGGATTACATTCAACAGTAAATTCATAACCGGACTCAATTCGGAATGACGAAAATATTTTATCCGATATTTTCTTCAATAATGCAATTCCCATTGAAAGAGGAGTTCCTCCTCCGAAATAAACCGTATCAAAGGATTTTCCCGAATACAGTGAAGCGCTATATTCTATGTCCCGCAAAAGAGCTTCATAGTAGCGGTTTAAATCAGAGGAATCCGCATTCGAAACTGAATAAAACGAACAGTAATCACATTTTGAAAAACAAAACGGAAAATGAACATAAATACCGCCGGGCATCAGAATCCGAAATTAATAGGGCAGTTTGTTTTTACTTGAATGTGTCCCTTAATGAAATTTGCAGCAGCAGCGAATGAGGCATTCGTATTAGACAGCATAAACAAAGTAGATGGATGCTGCTTAAATTTTGAAAAAAGAAAAGGATTCCCGGAATAAACAAATGTCACGGCATTCCTTCCGCTGAAGCGGATTATTCCTTCTAAAAGATTCTTGTTAACGTAATGAGAATAAACATAAATCTTTCTTCCCGATGTATTGGAAGAAAAGAATCCCGATGATGTCATTACGGAAAAATTATCTGCAGGAAAAAGAGAATTAAAGTACTGATTGTCAGAAACAATGATAATTTTATTATCGTTTATTTCGGCAAAAGAATTTTTGCCGTAAAGATATAAAGCCTTCTCCGAAATAGTCCGGTTTACCTCATCAGCCTCCGCATTCGGGAAAATGTAATCGTTATTTGAATACACATTACAGAATTTTCTTTTTGCGCGTATTATACGAATAACAGATTCATCAATTCTTGATTCAGGAATATCCCCTTTTTTGACGGAATTACAAAGGGCATAGAAAATCTGGTCCGCCCTGGAGGAAGTAGTGAGAAGGACATCCACTCCGGCTTTAACCGCCTTTACAGCGCTTTGCCCGATAGTAAGATGCTGTGAAAGAGCTCCCATTTCAAGATCATCCGTAAAAATCAGTCCTTTATATTTCATATCTTCGCGCAGAATTTTTTTAAGAAAGAAATCAGAAAAAGTCGCCGGCTCGGAAGATGCCAATATCTTAGGATACGAAATATGCGCAGTCATAAATGACGAAACATCAGAATCTATTGCCGCACGGAAAGGCTTAAGTTCAAAATTTTTTATTTCCTCAATAGATGAATTTATTTCAGGAAGCACCTTATGTGAATCTTTTGCTGTATTGCCGTGACCAGGAAAATGTTTGACCACAGCGGCGCATCCTGCAGACTGCAGACCTTCTACATACGCCTTTACTTGAGCGGATACTTTTTCAGGATCAGAACCGAATGAACGCACATTTATAACAGGATTATCCGGATTATTGTTTATATCCGCAACAGGCGCAAGATTCATATTGAGCCCCAGAGATTTCATCTGCATTCCAAGATGATACGCAGCCTTTTTAGTCAGAGCCGGATCATCAGCCGATCCGGATGCAATTGTTCCGGGAAACTGTGTTACTCCGTCTTTTATACGGACAACAAGTCCGCTCTCCTGATCAGTAGAAATAAAAAGCGGAATACCAGTCAAGTCAGCAGAATTTTTCTGCATAGCCGAAGTAAATCTTTTAAGCTTTTCAGCATCACCGATATTATAACCGAAAAGAATAATTCCGCCAAGACGGTATTTTTTAATCATGGAATATGAATTGTTATTACCGGCATCATTGCCGGTAATGCCCGTCATCATCATCTGACCGATTTTATCTTCAATCGTCATCTTTGACACGAAATCCTCTACCGTCTCATCTTTCTTTTGAGAAAAAGACATTGATGATATCAATACAGCAAATAATACCAATATTTTTAAACGCATCATAACCTCTTTAATTATAAACCGGATAAAGCGCCGATTTCAACTGTCAAACAATTTTAAACTCTTATTTTCCCGTATATTCCGTAATTTTAACACAGCCGGACGGCATTACAACTATTTCTTCACCATGATTGTTCAAACAGGCGAATTCTCCCGCAAAGTCAAAATCTTTCTCGGCAGAAAAAATATTAACTGCATCTATTTCTAAATCCGAAAAAACAGATGCCGAATAAATCCCATTTTCAAAACAGAACGATTTTATTCTTTCAGATGAATATCCCGAGTAATGAATAATGAGATCAATATCTTTCAACCGTGAAAGTGATCTTTCAAGCTCATAAGAATCATATCTTTCATAATCAAATTTTAGAAAAATAATATATCTGTATTCTTCAAAATATTTATCCGCAATTATTCTCAATTCGTTTTTATCAGGCAGTATCAGCGCGTACTTTTTATTTAAAAACTTCTTTTTACGGAAATCATCAGCACGTTTTAACGCAAATTCCGCATCAAACCGGAATCCGTTTTGGGCATCAGGCGGGTCAATAATGACTGCATTTTGCGAAGGAAGATATCCTGATATGACTAAAGCCTCTCCGCGTATAATTATTTTTGAGCATCCTGCGTCAGATAAAGAAGAAACTAAATCTGATAATGAGGCTTTTTCCGAACAGGCATATATAAAATTTCCCCGAAGAATATTTTTTGAGATAATCTTAGAATTAATCATTGTTTCGTCATTTCCCGGGAAAACGGCAAATCCGATTAATGGTTCATCTTTCACTGAACATGAAAGCAATAAAACTATCGCAAGGAAGTTAAATCGTTTTAATAAAAACATCACCGTCATTTTCAATCCTCCGGAATCCCATTTTTTTCAGATAACGAAGGTGATTCTTCCCGTAAAGCGGAGTCCTGATTTCGCGGCATCCCCTGTTTCTGAAAAAACCAAGAGAGTCACGGTAAAGAAAACGTCCGATTTTCATATCGCGGTATCTTGGAACAACATAATCCAGATGTATAAAAAATAATCCTTCAGGTTTTTCTTCATAAAAAACTATACCCGCCGGCACAAGATCGCGAACAAGAAGAAGAACTTTCGTCTTCTTATCAGTTCTATACGTAAATTCCGGATATAATTTCGCGATATCCGCACCGAAAAATTTAATAAAATATTCAAGATACTGCGAATCATGGGAAATTTCGACAATTGAGAAATATTCTTTCTTAAAAATATAATGCGATAAAAAATAAATATCAGCAAATACTATCAGAATATTCAGCACTGATACAGGATATGCTTCTATCATTATGCCGTATACGGAAAATGCTAAGGCTCCGGCTAGGTTTATAAGCCGAAGCTTGAAAGCTGAATTCATAAAAAGAGAAACAGCGACAAGAATACTTGCAGAATATCCGATTATTGAATAAATTGAGTCCATCTGTCCCCCCGGGCACATTATTTCAACGAATCAATTGATCAAGAAATATTTCTTTACAGAAAACGCTGATTTTGTCTGATTATTCTATGAGCATCAGAAAAAACTATGATTCTGTCCACGAATCAGCTGTAAAGGCTGCCCTTTCAGCGGGAAGAAATCCTGATGATGTCAGACTTCTCGCCGTAAGCAAAACATACGGAGCTGACACAGTCCAGGAAGCTATCGATTCGGGAATTCTTTTGTTCGGCGAAAACAAGGTTCAGGAAGCCAGAGACAAGATACCTCTTTTGCAGGGAAATTTTGATTTTCATCTCATTGGACATCTTCAGTCAAACAAGGCAAAGGACGCCGTAAAACTTTTTTCCACAATTCATTCTCTCGACAAAATAAGCACTGCCGAAAAACTTGACGCCGAAGCCGGAAAAATTAACAAAACTCTGGATGTTATGGTTCAGGTCAATACCAGCGGAGAAGATTCAAAATCCGGCGTCGAGCCCGAACTTGCAGAAGAATTATGTTCTCAAATATTATCTGCATCCAATTTAAAACTCACCGGTTTGATGACAATCGGGCCAGTCGGCGGAATTATTCAGGATGCCGTAAAAAGCTTCACAATACTCAGAAAACTCAAAGAAAAAATAAACTCATCACTTTCAATAAACATGACCGAACTTTCCATGGGAATGAGCGGAGACTACGTTGAAGCAATCAAAGAAGGCGCAACCGTAATCAGAGTCGGAAGTGCAATATTCGGGAAAAGGGATTATACAAATGGATAAAAAAATAGCAATTGTCGGTCTCGGCAACATGGGTTACGCGATCGCGGCAGGACTTGCCAAAAATTTTCACGGCGAAATAATCGGATTCGACAATCACCCTGCAGCAGTTGAGAACTTCAAAACAATCAGCTCTACATCATGCACAATCACAAGCGCATCAAGCGAAAAGGAAGCGGCAGAAAAATGCGGAATAATCATTTACGCACTAAAACCGGATGTCATATTAAATATTTTAAGAGAAACCGGCGACTTGCTGAAAAATAAACTGATAATTTCAATCGCCGCCGGAGTGACACTAGATTCTATAACAAAAGCTCTTCCGGATGGAACTTCCGCTGTCAGAGTGATGCCGAACACACCTGCTTTAATATCAGAAGGCATGAGCGTTCTTTGCAAAAATGCATTTGTAACAGAAAAACAGATGTCAAGCGCTGAAAATATTTTTAAAGCTGTAGGCAAGACGCTGATACTTCCTGAAAAACATATCGATGCCGTTACGGCAATTTCAGGATGCGGTCCTGCTTATGTTTTTACGTTTATCCAGGCTTTATCCGACGCCGGCGTCGCTCTGGGACTTGCCAGAAAGGATGCCCTCCTTCTTGCCTGCCAGACGCTGAAAGGAGCGTCGGAAATGACAATGCAAAGCGGTGAAGAACCGATATCACTCAGAAATAAGGTAACATCTCCGGGCGGAAGCACTATTGACGCCGTTCATGTTCTCGAAAGAGCGGCTTTTTCGGGAATAGTTATTGACGCGGCAGTCAAAGCATGCGATAAAAGTAAAAAGCTCGGGGAAAAATAGTGAACGGATTACCAATTTCATACTACAATCTCAGGCGCGCGTTTTTCTTCTTTAAGATTCTTTTCGTGCTGTCATTTTTCGTCGTTGCAGGCGGAAATATTTACAATGCAGTTTTCAAGAAAACGATTAAAGTTTCGGAATCAGGTCATATTCTTAAAGACGGATTTGTTCTATTCACTGACAGAACTGAATACATCAAAATACTCAAAAATTACAAATATGATGCAGGAACTAAAATAAAATTTCATGTTATGTCAAAGGGAGAATCATACTGGGATGTAGCCGTTAGAAACGGAATCACAGTAGAAACGCTTATTGCAGCAAACCCCTTCATAACATCACTTCTTGCCGAAGAGAATATCGAAATCGCCATACCTGAAAAGAACGGTGTACTTCTGCCTTGCGATGATTTTATCGACGCTTACCGGATGAAAAAGCTTTTAGCTGTCAGGCCTAAGGGAAATTTCAAGCATAGTATTTTTGAATTATTCGCACTTGATGATATAAGATTCGCTTTTTACGAAGGCGTAAGACCGATCATCGTAAATAATTATATCGAAGGTCTTTACGGAATAAAACAAAGCTTTAACCGGCCTGTAGATAAAGGTAATTTCGGTTCCATGTTCGGGATGCGTTCAGATCCTTTCACCGGCATGATGGCGTTTCATCAGGGTCTTGACATCACCGGCTCAATAGGAATGGAAGTTCACCCGATTAACGAAGGAATTGTATCTTTCGCGGGATGGCGCGACGGACTCGGCTTGGCAGTGATCGTGATGCACAAAGACGGATACATTTCAACATACGCCCATTGCAGTCAGCTTATCTCAAAACCAGGTGATCACGTAACAAAAAAAGATGTCATAGCTCTTCTCGGCAACACAGGCAGATCAACCGGACCTCACGTTCATGTTGAAATAGAACGTCATGGAAAACTTTATAATCCCCTTTATTTTATCTGGTAATCAGCAGTTCCCGTCCAGATCGTATTCCTGAATCCAGCCGTCTATTCCGGATTCGTTCATATATTCAACCGCCGCATCATACTCATCTTCTGATATTTTATTTTCAAGTTCGGGGAAATTTCCGTCAAGAGCCTTGTAAGCCGGAAAATACTGGCACATCAGGCTGAATCTGAAATCAACTCCTTTGCTTTTCAGTTTTACAAGCCTGTCTATAACACCTTTTGTATTTTCAAGTCCGGACGGCAAAACCAAATGCCTGAAAATAAGACCCGACTCAAGCAGACCATTATTTTCAACCCAGTTTACAGGATTATTGACAAAGAAATCGGACGCTTCAAAAGAACGTTCGACATAATCCGTAACTCTTGAATATTTCCGCGCCATGCCATTGTCTGAATACTTCAAATCAAAAAGAAAAATGTCGGCAATCCGGTATGTTATCAAAAGAGATTCATTAGAAAAATAACCGCTGCAGTTAAAGGAAAGAGGAATGGAAATTTTGTTTTTTATAATACTAAGAGCTTTCAGCGTTTCAAGAAGATAATGATCAGCAGTCGTAAAATTTATATTATGAACTTTTTTCTTTTCAGCAAGATACATGATTTTCTCAGCAAGCATTTCAGCCGAATAATCCTTTCCGTTATTCAAAGCCGAAAACGGATAATTCTGACAGAACACACAGCCTAAAGCGCATCCTGAAAAAAAAACATTCCCCGCACCGCGTTCACCGCTGACAGGAGGCTCTTCACCCCTATGTACAGCAAAGGATGCTACTCTTGAAGCTCCCGAAACAGCACCGCATGGAGGAATAATTTCCGCACGGTTGATTCCGCACGAAATAGGACAGCATTCGCCCCTTGAAGTAATTGAGTCTGCTTTAGCAATAAGCTCACTCAATTCTTCATCAAGCATAGAATTTAATTTAGTCATTTAAAATTAGGGTCGGTCTTAAGTTTTTCCTCGGCAGATAATTTTTCATCAGGTGTATCAACTTCATACCATCCGAATCCTGACAAATCGCATATTCCCGGTTTATTAGAACTTTCTGCCAAAACCTGAAGAATATTTTCAGCTACCGCTTTTTCTCCGAAACGTGAAAGAACTTCATCAATCGTCTTACGGTATAGTGCATTCACGGATTTATCAACATAAGTCATCCCGATATATCCGCAGTCAAAATCCGAGAGCTGTTTGCTGATTCCGATTACACAATTTCCTTCAAGCTTGACTTTCATATCGTCAGCACCGAGAGTTCTGTCAAAGTCACACATCGCTCTAATACCTGAGAAATGCTTTTTCATTTCAGCAAACATTTTCTTCGGATAAATATGATCAACATTTGTTATAAGAAACGAATCATCACCGACTTCTTTGAGACCTGTCATGAGAGTAAAAATATTACCTTTAAGGTATTCTTTATTTTCTATTACTCTGATCTTCGGATTTTTTCGCGAATCTACATGATTTTTGAGGTCTTCATAATAAAATCCGCCGACGATGATAATTTCGTCCATCATATCAATATCAAGAAAATCGAGAAGATAATCAATCAGTTTGCGGTCTCCAACCTCAACCATACCCTTTGTCCGGGCAGTAGTCAGATCTTTGAGGCGGCTTCCTGTGCCTGCGGCAAGTACAATTGTTTTCATATTGAAAGAATCTCCTTAATGTTTTGAACTGTTTTTGCGTTCGCGTGACGTGCTTCAAACTGCTCATGAGAAAACAAACCGCAAACACCTATAAAATCAATACCGTATTCAAATGCCTTATCCGAATCTTTCAGGGAATCTCCCACAAATGTCAGATCTTTTTTATCAAGACCGAACTTCTCAAGGAAAAAATCAAAATGAGGTTTTCCTTTTTCGAATCCTTTATCGGCCTCAAATCCCATGACAATATCGAATACAAGTTTTTCTTTTTCTACAAACTGATTAATGAGATCGGGAAAATTCCCCGACGAAACACCCGCGAGATCTCCCCTCTGTCTTAGAGAATTTATTGCAAATCTCACATCATCATGAAACTTCTGCCCGAAAAAACCTTCAATTTTTGTTTTTTCAAAATACTCAACTGTACCGGGATTTGCCGGATGATTCGGGAAAATAATTTCGATTTGCTGACAGAAAGGAACTCCGGAAGTCTGTATGTAATTATATCGTGCTTCTTCAAAACTCATTTCAGGATGGTCGCGGTTAATCGCAAAACCGGCAATGTCGGCAAAGCCCTCCATTGTATCTACAAGGGTTCCATCAAAATCAAAAAGATAAGCTTTCATAAAACACCTTCCGGCAGGAAAATTCAATCAATAATATCACAGCTGTACAATACGGATATTTCAGCCGTGCTGCCCGGCCTCGTCAATCTGTTTTCTCTTGATTTCTAACATATTATCAAGACTCTCAAAGTAGTTGTTTTTATCCAATTTTCCACTTTTATCGGTAATAAGCTTTACTAAAATCTTTCTCACTATGGGGAAAAGCTCTTTATACTTTTTCTTAACTTCTTCCTTTGTTATATTTATATTTCCATGAGCAATCATATTTCGAATCTGATAAAAAGAACTTCTTTTCACAACTGAATTATCTTGATAAAATAATTTATTATAATTTTTAATACTTTTGTCGTAGGTTTTGATATATCTAGAAATCCTTGAAGAGACTTTAGAATTATTTTCTTTCTCATCTTTTTTAAACAAAGTATCACATATTATTATCATAAAAAGAAAAGAATGAACCGGATTTTCATTAACAAATGAATAGTAGAAGTAATCAAAAGCAAGATTTATTATTCGATGAAATTGAGAATCTTCCTGATTCATTATAAAATCTATTGTTTTATCAAGATTTTCAAAATCTTTAGTTAAAAGTACAGATTCTTCTTTACCGAGGTGACTAAAAATCCATGGCTTGCAAATTGTTCCTATTGGTACACAATTCCCAAAACCGAAAAGATTACCTACGTCTAAAGAAGGAAAAGTGGATTTTCTTAAAATATAGGAGCCATTTGTACTGACTCCGGCTTGGGCATTAAGCTTTATTGCTTTTATGATCGAATAAACAATATCATTAGTTTCTTCGGTATTTCCACAATGTTTATTTTTATCTGCATCTCTATTAGAATAATATAGGTTTAAAACCGCATAATAATCGGTGTGTCCATATTCACTGTGGCCTAAACTCACTAAACATTTAGAAGCATCATTATTTGCAATTTGCAATAAAGAATCGAAACCTTCTTTCCCTCTGTTATATTTTTTGATTTCTATATCATATTTAATTTTTTTTATGACGCCGAATTTTAGAAATACTTTATCTTCATTATCGAATTTAAATCTGAATAATGGCGTTATGCAGCGGAAATGTATTTCGTCCATACAGCTTACCTTATATCGTATTTACAGTTATATGTCTCAGCGTTTAAATTATAGTTATATCGTTGATTGAGCATCTACATTAAGATCCGGATTGTCAGACAGACTCTTTTCTGATAATGACTTTAAATTGAAATCAAATCTAAATCAAATATTTTGCCAAGTTTTTCCAATGTTTTTAAAGTAGGATTAGAAAGCTTTGGCGTTTCAATTTTTTGATATACCTGATACGCTACCCCGAGTTTTTCCGCAACCTCCTTCTGTGAATATCCTCTTTTTTCTCTTTCCCAGCGAAGAATAACTGCCAAAGCAATATTTGCAGATGGACGTATTAGATATAAATTTTTCCCCTTATGTTCCGCTGCCTTTGGTATTTTGGATTCGATTTTATATGCAACCTCAAGATATCCGCTTAAAGCATCCTGTGCCATTTCCAAAGCTTCATCTTTCGTATCTCCGAAAGTGTGAATTGTTGGTAAATCTGGAAAAGATACTTCGAAAACCCCGTCTTCTTTGTTAAATTCAATTTTTGCAAAATATTCAACTCTTTTCATTTATACCTCTTCTTTTTGGCGAATTGCCGTCAAATAATCAACTTCTCAATTGAAAAATCATTTAATCCCTGCATCCTTAAGAATTTTATTGCAAGTACCTGTTGGTACTTCCTTTCTTGAGTGATTCGGAACAGGGATTATTTTACCTTCCTTCTCGTAAACGGCATGCTTTCCGGTTCTTATCTTTTTCCACCCTGCTGCCTCAAGTTTCTTTATTAGCTCTTTATACTTAATAAAGCCACCTCTCAGTAATGACAACTATAATATACACCTTTTATAGTGTGCGTCAATAAAGTTTTAAATTTACGGAAATAAATCTTTTTGCTTTTCCTGGCAATTTCTATAAAATCATCAATAATAAACAGATTCTATCAAAATACTATTTAAAAAAAATTTTTTTGGAGAGATTAATTTCTTGAAATTAGTTTATTTTTTTATAAACGCATTATAAAAGGCGGTATTAGTTATGAGAAGCGCATTAAAAAAAAGAGTTTCACTTGGCGGTGTAATAATCTTGAATATTTCCAAAGGCAGATTTTTAGTGCCGGGCGGAATCAAGGGACTTCGCGTCGGATTTAATTCTCATAACGTTCATAGTTCCGGAGGCTCTTACGGTTCAATTGTTAGAAAATCAATAAGCGGATCATCTTCTGATCAAATTATAGAAAATAATAACGAAGAAGTGCTGACTGAAAACTACATGAAGGAAGTGCCTGCTGATCAGATTTCAGGAAATAATCCCTTCACAACTTCGTTTTTAATATCTGTGCCTATTATATTTCTTATTATGCTTTTTGCACATTTGAACTTTTTAATATTTTGGGGATATTTAATTGCAGGCGGAATCGCCGCAATGATCGCCTTCGCTCTTAAGGCAAAGAATAACAAAAAAATCATCCAAACATTCTCTGCGGCAATAATGAATGAACCTCTGAATAAAGCTGAAGAATTATTAACAAAAATCAATAAAATGGGAAGCGCCGTAAAACAAAGAATTTTGATGTCGAATTATTCTATTCTTATCGACAGAGTTTTTAATGACCAGCAAATATCTGAAGAAGAAGAACTCTTTATAAAAAAATATTCTAAACACCTTCCTGAAAATTTCATTACTCACGCAAATGATATAATCATAAGCGAAATAATTAAAATAGCTATTGCGGACAACTTTCTTTCCGAGGAAGAAGAAAATCTTATTAACAGATGCTTTTCAACATTCCGGCTGCCAGCTTCACGCCGCGAAGAATTCAATCAAACTATTCAGGAATATAAAAACCTTGAGGAATGCAGAAAAATTGAATTTAAGCCTAAACCAATAACGTTAACCTCATTACCTAAAATTCCATCCTGTCTATATGAAAGCCTCTCAGATTATTTTAAAGAAAGAACGAACAATGATGTCACCGAACTCGTATACGACGATTTGGGCGCAGTTGTTTTAACAGATTCTTCACTGGAAATAGTTAAAACCGGTCATAAATCAATTAAGTTTAATTCAATAATTTCAGCAACCAAATCATGGAATGGTGATATTATTGAAGTTGTTGCCATGAACCATAAAACACCTTATTATTTCAAGGTTTCTGATCCCATGATTTTCATTGCCGTTATATCAAAAATGATGTCCGCATAATATGAGGAATAATTTAAATAGCATTAAAAAGAATCATGATAACAGGCTCAAATTGAACCATTTGCTAACCAGAAATATGAGATTAGCATAGATGAAGCTGAATTTATTACAAGATTTCAAGACATATCTAAAGTTCCAATCTGTTTTTAATGCGATTGGGGAATAAAACTCATGAGAAAAGCAGCTGACTTGAATTAAATAACTGAAACGGATTTAAAAGTATTCCGGAAGGAACCTGTTTCAATCCCTCTTTAAATAAAAGAAGGATTGAAGAGGTATCTAATTAAAACTTATCCTGTAATGCAGGCCTTGCAGGACTTGAACCTGCAACCAATGGTTTTGGAGACCACTACTCTACCAATTGAGCTAAAGACCTGTTTATGCAATAATTAAAAACAATAAAAATCTGTCAAGCTATTTGCCGATAAAGATGTCAGCTTTAATAATTCGGTTTATTTTTATAAGTATCTTATATCGTCCGATCGTTCAAAAATGTCTTGATTATATGCGTATGTTTCAGACATAATGGTTTCGGGTTCTGGCAATCCAATTCCATACTGAGAGAGGAATCTATGGATCTTAATGTTGAAGAAAAAAAATCGACAATTATCGTTCACATAAAAGGCGAATTCCATATCGGAAATGTCAACAAATTCGAGGAACTGTGGCACAGCTTAATCGAAAAATCTCCTGAACTTATAGCTATCGACTGCAAAGAACTTGAATACATTGATTCCTCGGCAATAGGAACACTGGTCAAATTTCTAAACAACACAATGAGCAAAAAAATTAAACTTGTGTTTTTCGACCTCAATAATTCGATTCAGAACATTTTCAAAACAGCTAGGCTTGATAATTTTTTCACGATTACTACACGTGAAAAGCTTGAAAACGATTTTCTTTAACAAGGCGCTGCAATGAGAAAAATTACAATAACCTTAACTGTTTTGCTGACACTATTTGCATGCAACAGATGGAAAGTCAGCAAACTTAATCCGGATCTTCTTTGTCACATCAAACCAGGCTCATCTGACGGCGGAATAAGTCTTGTATTCAGGGATAATGCAGATATTCTGGATATGACGTTCAATCTTCGAATTTCGGATAAGGCAATTTATTGTGCAGATAATGAATCTAAACGCCTGTTAGTACTTTCAAAAAGCGGTGATATAAATCGTATTATTGGACCAAAATCGGTTTCTACAGAAAAGAACTATTCCGAGTTCGATTTCTCATCTATCGGAGAAATTACTGATGATAAAGACGGAAATATATATGTTCAGAACAAGCTTCCAAAACTGACAGGCAACAGCGAAATTTCGCCTTCATACATTCTTATTTTTTCAAAAGACGGCAAACTCCAGGAAACACTCGGCCAGGACGGACTTACAAATTCACCGTTTTATTACATTGATAACATGTTTACCGATGATAACAACAGATTATTTGTAGTAAGCCGCACTTTCGAAAGCTGGTCTCTTTCAGTATTTAAAGACAAAAAACGCGAGTATTTTTCTGTATTTGATAAAAATTCATTTTCAGACAGCAATTCATCCGGTTATAATGCCGTAATAGAAAAAATTATACCTTTCAGAAAAAGTAATTCCGCTATAATATCGGTTTCATTTTATGACGGAACCCGTTTTAAGTTCCGGAAAATATTCCGTATCGAAATTGAAAACAATTCAAAATTAAAAGAAGTAACAACTCTTCCGGATCCTAAGAATGAACTCTTCACTATTCTTGAAGATAAATATCTCGTATTCTGGGAAGTCGAAGGAAAAGATATACGTTTTGTAATTTGGAGCTTTCAGGAAAATATTTTGAATAATCTCAGCATAGATCTCGAAGAGAAAAAATCATACTATGACGAAATTCTTTCTGATGAAAACGGAAAAATTTATTCATATTCCGTTTCAAGAGAAGGAATCAGTATCTATGCATGGGAATAGTAATTCTATCACAAAACCAGTCAGCCGATCTTGATAAACTTTCTGAATTTGCTTCCCGAATTACAATGTCTAATGCAGCGCGGTCTTTCGCGGAAGCTGTTGCAGATAAAATAAATAAAACCGATAAAATTGCAATTGTATGCGGCGGTGGAAATAACGGCGGTGACGGATTCGCCTCTGCCTATTACCTTTACTGCATGGGATTTGATGTTTCCGTTTTTCCTGTCCGTACGGACTCTCTAGGTGAAAATCCAGCGTATTTCTTTTCTCTACTTCAAATTGAATCAATTCCGGTACGTAATGATTTTATTTTTGATGAATTTAAACTGATACTTGATTGTTTAACAGGTACGGGAGTTAAAGGAAAACTCCGCGGCATTTATGCGGAAATTGCCGAGAAAATTAATTCGTCAGGTAAAATAATTTTTTCATGCGATATTCCTTCAGGACTATCTGATGAAAGCCTTGCATCTGACGGAATTATCGTAAAAGCAGATGAAACCTTTGCAGTTCACTCTCTTAAAACTGAAAGTGCAGTATATCCGGGAAAATATTACTGCGGAAAAATAAATCTTATAAATCCTTTTTTCCCGAAAAGTGCATTAAAATTATTAGAATATTCAGCAGAGACGTATGACTCATCAGATGCAAAATCAGATTTAAAGCAGCTGTATGATTATTCCGAAACAGTTCACAAGTACAACAAACCCAAAGTTGCAATAATAGGCGGATTTATCCCCTTTGAAGGTGCTGCTCTTCTTTCGGCACTGGCGGCTTTAAAATCAGGTGCATCTTTTATTACGATATTTACCGACCCCGCTTCCCGCATTGCAATGGCCGGTAAAATTCCCGAAATAGTAGTTAGGGAATTATTCCTGGAAAATATCAAATCAGCACTTTCAAAATTCGACTCTATAATAATAGGGCCGGGTTTCGGAACAGAAGAAGCAAAAAAAGAACTCCTTTCAGAAATCATAAAAAATATACCTGATAATAAAACTGTCGTCATAGATGCAGACGCATTGAAACTAATTCCCGAAATGAGAAATGAATTATTAAACATAAAAACATTGATTCTGACTCCTCATGAAGGTGAAGCAGCGGTTTTATTAAATAAAAAAACTTCTGATATAACTTTAAACAGAATTAATTCCGCAATTGATATTGCAAAAAAATATAATGCATTCACGGTACTGAAAGGACATGACACGATTTGTTCTTCATCTGATTTTTCTTATGTAAATACAAGCGGAAACAATCTTCTCGCAACTGCCGGAAGCGGAGATGTTCTGACTGGAATTATAGGAACTTTCTGTTCTACGCAAAAAGACATACTTCGCCGTAGTGCATTATCAGTTTTTGTACATGGTATATGTGCAGATCTGAAAAAGCAGAATAATGCTGTTACACTTAACGCTTCAGAAATTCCGGATACAATCGGCGCTGCCGTCAATTATTTAAATGCATAAATAACCATAGAAGAAGTAAGCGGTTTTCCTTTGCGCCTCAAATACCCCTTTAGGTGATAAAGCGAAATATGTATCCATTTTCTGTAATCGGAAATTTTTATAAAATTTCCTCGGGATTTCAAAAGCTTTGCATATAATGGAAAATCAACAGGACGGAATACCTTAACTTTCCTGAAACCCGTTCTAAGCAATAGTTCAGTCAAATTTTTTTCAGAAAAATACGACAAGTGACCCGGAAGATAATAATGATAATTTTCTCCGGCGCTAAGAGACTGCCATGCTTCCATATCAGCCGTTTGAATTACTGCAACTCCTTCGGGTTCAAGCATATCATATATTTTCGATATTACTTCTCTCGGGAACATAAAATGTTCTATTACTTCAATCATGGTGATGCAGTTAAATTTTTTCTTTGGAGAATATTTGTCCCATGATACATTTTCAATAATTGAGTCAGAATGCTTATTTGCATAATCAGAAGAATACTTAGATATTTCGATTCCGTAAGTTTTAAAATATTTTGAAGCATATTTAAGAAAAAGACCGAAAGAACATCCTATATCCAGAAAATTACCACTTTTCACATACTTACGGATATTATTTATTCTGCTTTTCCAGACATAGGCGCAGTATTTTTCGGTCTTTCTTTCATCGAAATATGAATAATCCGCAGATTCGCCGTAATACTTATCTGTATAAAAAGATTCCACAAATGAATCGGTGTATCCCGGATTCATAAAAATAAATCCGCAGTCCGAACATCTATCCGTATTAAAAACATAATCTGATTTTTTAATATTATAATGATGCCCGATTTTTTCACTTTGACATAATGGACAATACTTACTTTTTCTTCTGAATTTGGCTTTCATTTTTTTGCGAGGAAATACCAGTGAGAAATAATTTTTTTTGAACCTAAGGGAGTTCTTTCCATGAGACCATATTCAAAAAAGGAAAACTTATTCAAAGCAGAACAAAGCTCTTTCTCATCATAAAAGGAAACTACACTGCCCTTAATATCATCAAGATCGGTAACCCACACATCATCAGAAATTTCTTTTCCAATACGCATAAAAGTATCACGGTTTGATCTTAAAGTCCCCAGAAGAAAACCGCCGTTTTTAAGAATACGGAGTATTTCCGCCATCTTTTTTGCGAATGAAACTTTATCTGAATAGTGCAAAGATCCCCAACACAATGCAAGATCAATCTTCATATTATCAAAAGGGAGTTTTTCGGAATCAGAATTAATAAGCAGTGAATGCGGATGTTTTTTCGAAAGCTGGAGTGACGGCATTGAATAATCAAGACCGATTATTTTCTCGATGCCGAAATCCGATAAAAGTGAGAGATGACGCCCGCTGCCGCAACCTATATCAACTGCTGAAAGAAGTTGTTTATTTTCTGTTTCGGATAACGCCTTGGATAAAATTCTTACCAGATTCTCGTCAGGATAAGATAAACGGGACTTTGGTCTCTCGTAGTGCCGGTTCCACTTTTGATCACTTGTCATTTTTTCTGTCTCAAAGTCAGGTTGATATGTTTAATAATGGAAGAAGCTGATTCAACAGCCTCTTCTCTTGTTCTTGCCTTAGAAATGACAACACCGATTCTATCGTGATTTGTTTTTGGAGATCTGACTTCACTTCCGATTGATTTGAACATATGAAATGCAACCATATTTTCGTTTTTATCGGACGGAGGATTAAACGACTCTATTGTTCCGGATTTTGAAACAATGTAATTAACGCAAACTGCTGTCTTATTTTTTTTAAAATCAGGCGGAACAAAACCCTTGCCGGAACATGACGCAATCATATTTTTGAAAATATTATATCCGCTTCTTTCCGGTATCAGATAATCGCATAAGAATTCTCCGCCGAATTCGGGAACAGCTTCAATGATAAATATTTCTTCTTTCGGCGTAAAAATAAACTCCATTACAAGCGGAGATTTTCTTATCGAATAATAATCTGCTATTTTCTGACCAATTGACTCAATTTCTTTCCATCTGTGAGTATATTTGGAAGGAGCAATATGTTTAATATCAACAAAATACGGAGGATCTGTTTTTTCCTTATCTGTAATTTCCGCAAGAAAGAATTTACCTTTGTGAACAAGCCCAACTGCTACTATTTCATCACCTTCGATAAAATTCTCCGCAATAAGTTCAGCTTCATCTCCCACTGTTTTCAAATATGTTTTCAGTGCGGATTCATCCGCTATCAGCCGGCAATCAGATTTCGCATGACCTGAAACCGGTTTAAGAACAAACGGATACGGAAATGGTATTTTATTTCTCTTAAAAACAACTGTTGACGGCGACGGAAGTCCCATTTCTTTAAAAGCAAGTTTCATTTTTCGCTTATCGAAAATTTCATCAGATCTCTCAGCCGGAAAAAGTTTGACACCAATTTTCTGAGATAATAATGCCGCAGTTTTTACTGCATTTCCGAAACTTCGCGATAATACACCGCGGATTCTTCCTTCAAGAAAAAGTTCATTAATTTTATTTTCAATTTCATTGTAATTCTCAATAGATTCCTGTATTTTAAGATCAGCAAGACTCATACCGGCGGCATTAGAATCCATATCGATACAAATAACCTTAAATCCGAGTTTCTTGGCCTCCCTTATTAGCGGAAGCTGATAAAATCCAGCTCCAAGCGATACAAAAGCGTCATTATTTTTCTTCTTTTTTCTGAACCAGAACATACAGGTGCTAAACCACGCCTTAAAAAATAATTATACGATCAGCTTCTCTTTTAATGTCGGAAAAAATCAAACCAATGATGAGCTTTTTATATTCCGATGTAAGTATTCTCCTGCCAGTCAATAGACAGATCAGAAGGAAGGTCATTACTGCAAAGAGCAGTAAGCGGTGATATTTCTATATTCCTTACAAAATCAGGTATTAAATAATTCTTTTCCAAAAGCCATGAACGGTAAAGATTATTCATAAGATATTGTGATGACTCAAGAGAATCAACGCCGGATGCGTTTTTTACAGGTGCAAATTCATTTTCCCTTAATGTCTCTAGTATAATTGTTTTTTTTGCAAGAGGAATTGCATCAAAAACAAATTTTTCAAATTTGAATCCATCAATTTCTTTCATCTCGCCTTTAATGTAAGCTTTGATTTTTTTTCTAGCCACATGAAAAGGAAGATTGATTTCACCGCCGGAAATATTATGTTTTATAAAACTACAGCTGAAAAGATGTATTCCTATACTTCCCCACTTATAAAGAAGCGCTCCGTTTGAATCTTCAGCCGACAATATATCTTTCGGCAAATCGGAATATTCCTCTACTCCGACTGTTGAATCATCATATTTTACGAAAATACCCACCTTCTCATCAGGATAAGCTTTTGTTAAAGCTTTGCTGGAAAGTTCTGATTTTTCTATGCCGTGAATACCGCAAAATAACGGATCAATAATATTAATAAGTGGATTATCCACCTGAAAATATGAAATTAATTCCACTCCTTGCGACATAATTTTATCAAGAACACCGCTTGACTCCAGCGCTGTTAGAGAACCGCCATGCCCGTCAGGATTCCTGAAAAGAGAAGTTTTCCCGGATAAAATAAGTTTTCCTTCAACATCCAGAGAAGGAATCATATTTTGAGGAAAAATGTGAACATTTTTATGATCTAAGCCAAAATATGAATTTTTTTTAAATTCTTCCAAGGTCGCAGCGTGATTTGCCTGAGACGTCATAATCAGAAAAGGAATAATCGTGTTATATTTTCTGGACGCTGAAAGTACTTTTTCTGCATGAAGCTGAAAAAGAGTCTTATTTCTCACAGCACTGACTGGAAAAGCCCCCTTCGGCCCGTCAAAACCAAGACGGGAACCCTGACCGCCGGCTACTACAAACGCTGCAACAGCTCCTCTTTTTATTAAATCAACTCCGTAATCTGTGCACTTTTTAAGATAATCCTGATTTTCAGAAAGACTTTTAAGAGAAATACAATCGGCAGGCATCATTTTTCTGCCGGTTTTACTTTCAGAATTGGCGATTCTGAGTAGATCATCTATTTTTTCAAAATTAACAGAAGAAATTTCAGAAATCAGTTCATGACGCTCAATATCAGGAAGTGATTTTAAATGTTCCGCTAAAGCATTCTGTGAAAATTTATAAAGCAATTCACTACATTGTTCAAAGTTCATCATATTCTCCGGCTCACTTATTGAAATCATCACGAAATTTATGATAGAATAATCAAAGTTTATACATGTAAACGAAAAAATGCATGATAAATATTTTTTTTGCTAATAAATAAGCACAGGTATGCCGATAAGTTGATTGGGAATTTTATTTTCAGACGGTATAAGAATTAATTTTAATTTTATAAAAAAAATTCTTGCTTATACTCGGTTATGGATTAGAATACTAACAATTGTGTGATGTCCGCCTAATAAATGCGGGTCGTCGCTAAGACTACAGGAGTTATAATATGGCAAAGTATAAAACGCTTGCACTCGTATTCGCGGCACTTTTTTTAACAACAATTTCTTTTTCACAGGAAGCAGCTAAGACAGATTCTACTGCCGGAGGAGTTGATCAGAGTAAAACCGATCCCGCGTCTCAGTATTCGGAAGCAGACCGACCTGAGGATAACTATCTAGCTAAATTTCATGCAAACGATGTTGTTGAGAAGCTCATGAAGACTAATCTCGACCAGATATTCACTCTAAATGTAATCAAAGAAAATTATAAAGATACTCACGGCGACTGGCAGGAAGATTACAAAAAATGCTACGACGGCTACAAAGTCGGTGTTGATCTTTTTTACAGAAGAAATATCGTTTACGCTCGTGTGAAACTTGAAGAAAACAAAAAAATGATCAATCAGTTTTATCAGAAAATTTCTGATGCTTACAAAAAAGACACTCTTGAAATGTTAAACCTCTGCGCTAACAACATACTTGAGCTCACTTTGGATTCTAAATCTGCAGCTGACCCTAAGAAGAACAAAGTACTCTTTCATAATAAAATGAGACTAAGAGTTGCTTATGGACAGCTTGATGATGCTGAAAGACAGAGATCAGATGAAATTTATGCAACATCTATTTTCCATTACAGAGTTGCAAAAACTTACGCTATAAGAATTCTTGAAGAAATCAATCCTAAAGAATTCAGAGGGAAATACGACAGAGACAAAGCTGATAACAGAAACCGTATCTGGGATCCTAACAAAAAAACTACAGCATCAGAATATACCAATCTTAAAGAAGATGAGCCGATGCCTAAATAATCTTGACGAGAACATTGAAGCAATAAAAAAAGGGGGCTTACCCCTTTTTTTATTGCTTAAGAATTAAAATGAGACAAAAAAAACTACTGATAATTATCGCTGCAATAAGCATTCTTTCTTTTTCAAATTCTTCATTGTTAAATATTGAAAAAATGAAAGAGTATACTGTAGTCCTTGATCCGGGTCACGGCGGGACAGATGATCCCCCACTGTCAATAAACGGCGACAGATACGACCCTTTATCAAAGCAATATCTCTCAACATTCCGTTCCGGCGCAGTACATTTAGGATTAAAAGAAAGCGAACTGATGTATGCAATAGCTTATAAATCAAATGAAATATTGCAACTGACAAAGACAAAAGACGGATTTAATAAATTTAAAGAAATACTTTCAAAGTACGGAATCAAACCTATCGGTCATTCTATAATAAACAGTCACATATCAAGACCAAAAACATTAAATGAAGCAGAAGCAAAAAAAATTAAAGACCCGAATGCTCCTTATAGGATATTTGATTATCCATCAGATGGGGAAATAGCCGACGGCAGAATAACTGCAATGAACAAGCTGAAACCCCAGCTTGTAATTTCTCTTCATTGCGACTACTCTCCTCCGCCTAGGCATCAGGGTTTTACTGCAATAATAGTTCCTCCTTATAGATATTTTGAAAAAGGAATTGAATACTACAAAAATAAAAATTCAGATGATTTTTACATAAAAATGCCTGATGCAGCCGATTATTGGCTGGTAAAAGAAAGAGACGTGGATTCATTTCAATCTTTCGTTAACGATACAGCACTTTACTTCACATCATATCAGCTTAAACTCCCTAGCTTTGAATACAATCCTTCCGATTTCAAAGGCTTCAAACAGAATATAGTAAAATGGAGTTATTCGGATTTTGCGTCATGGAAAAAAGAAGCTATTTCAAGCAGAGGATCATACAGCAAAAATCTCGAAAAGTTTACACCGGACACCAGATTTTGGAAAAGAGAAATGTCTATTTACGAAAACTATAAAAGAGACGGCGGCGAAGAAGGATTCGGAGGCGACAATCATTTCGCAACAATGGAAATTATAAGATTTATGCTCGCCTCACTCGAATTGCGAGGAATGAAAAACTACGTTTATGCAAAAGATCCTTATTATTCATGCTGGCTCAACCCTATTCTTCTAAACGCAATTAATGCATATATTGAAATCGGATATCTAACCAGTTATAAGTTCCGAAAAATTCTTACTGAAGAAACAGATGCTTTGGCTGAAGCCGTTGCGGTTGCTTCTTACTCCCTTTTAGCCGAAACAAAGATCATAAACGACCTGAATTTTGAAAATAAACCAAAATACAAAAAAATAGATCTTAAAAAATATAATATTGAAAAAGAATCATACTTTGATCTTGTGAGTAAATGATGAATTATTTAAAAATCAGTCTTTTATCATTTCTTTTAGCGTCTTCATCTATATTTTCAAATGACATATCTTCTGCTGCAAAAAAGGCTAAAGAATCCGTAATTCTTATTACTGTATTTTCTTCAAAAACAATTAATGGAAAAACAGTTTATTATAAAACAGGATACGGTTCCGGAACCGTTATTTCATCTAAAGGTCATGTAATAACAAATTATCATGTAGTAAAGAAAGGGGATTATTATATCGCAACTCTTTCTGACGGTACAGAAACAGAATTTGAAAAATTTACATCAGGCAATTACTTCAGATTCGACTATGAGACTGATTTGGCTTTGATGAAATTAAAGCACGGCAAATATATTCCTGTAGAATTAGCTGATTCTTCAAATTCCACCGAGGGAGAAACAGTTATTGCAGTTGGTAACCCGTACGGACTCAGACACTCAATAACAAGCGGAATAATTTCATCAATGGGAAGATGCGATATAGGATTTTCTGCTATTGAAGATTTTATTCAGACTGATGTTCCGATTAATCCCGGAAACTCGGGCGGTCCATTGATAAACCTTAATGGTCAGATGATCGGAATAAACAGCGCAATACGTACTTCCAACGGTTCTTTTCAAGGTATCAGTTTTGCCATTCCTTCATATATTGTAAAGAAAGTCGCAGAGGATCTGCTTCTTTACGAAAGAGTACGAAGAGGATGGATTGGAATATTGGTAAAAGAAGAATTCGAATCAGACAAACGCAATGTCAAAATAATTTCAATAACATCAGGATCTCCGGCTGATATTGCAGGTTTAAAGAAAGGAGACTTAATTAAAGAAGCTGATGGAATTCTAATAAATTCAAAAGGTTCTCTTATCAGATTAATCAAAAATAAGAAAATTGACACAGAATTGTTTCTGACCGTATCAAGAAATGGAATTCTTTTGGATAAAAAAATAATTTTTTCTGAACATGTTACTGATAAAAATACTTATTATGAAAAAATCAGAAAAAAATACGGCTTTTCTGTCTCTAAGGATTCTGAAGGTTTTCCAGTTGTATCAGATGTCAGCTCATTCTCTAAAATTGAATCTCTTGAAATCGGAGACTCAATAATAGCGGTAAATGGGGAAAAAACTCCGGATATGACAACTTTTTTGAAACGAATGAAATTAAACTCCTACAAAATAGAAAGTGTTATCATTAAACGCGGAACAGAACATTATTTATTGAAACCGGAAGAATAAAATGAAAATATTGCTAACTTCAGCTTTTCTGCTGCTAACATCAACAACTCTTTTTTCAGAGAATATTTTCATTTTCAATTCTTCAAATATAATAAAAATTACCAAGATGAATCCAATTGAAAAAGATAAATACATACTATCTCTTCAAAAAAACATTATATCAGCTAAAGTTGTAATAGAATCAGTTGAGGAGAATACTGAGTACAAAAGAGCATACAGAATAACTTCTACCCTAATCAATTCAAACCAGACAACATTTATCTTTCATATTTATTCCGAGAAAAAAGATTATATCGATCTTATGAAAAAAGGCGATATTTTTGAATTCAAGGGGCAAATGGTTCTATGTACTCCTCTGAATACTAAGCGTGATAAGTACATCATTGATGTAATTCTGCAAGACGGGGCTATGGTATTTGAGTGAAAGTTATCGTATATGATTTAAATTTATAAATACGCTCAGCTTTTATTTTTGTCATAAATTGTGCAACTTGATCGCGCATCTTAAGTTCAGCAGGAACTAAAATAAAAACCGATGATCCGGATTCAGCCATAATGCCGTATTCTTCAGTATCAATTGAATAAATATCATCAACTATTTCAGGTTCTGATGCAAAAGTCAGAACAATTTGCAAGTTTTCAATTCCTTCAGAAGATAAAGGTTTGTATCTTGGATCAGACCGCAAGGCTCCGCGGAGATATTTTTCTATGAGAAACTTTGAGTCAGCGGAATCATGATAAAAAGCTCCGTAACAGCCTCTTACCTTATTATTTAGAATTAAAGTAATAAACAAACCTGATTTTATTTGAGGAAAAATTACATCAGTCTTCTGAACAGATTTACCATCCAATATATTAATCGATGACGAAAAAAGCCAATTTGAGATTTGATTCTTCTGATATAATTCTAAGTTTTCCCATGATGAAATGCTGTTGTTAGAAAGAAAAATAAACAAATACAAGTAAATAAACTTCATCAATTATTGTTTCTCACGGGAGGATAAAAATCTTTGTACAACAGAAAAGTTTCTTTAAGTTTACCCTTGATAATTTTTCTTCTGAATACTTCAACTTCAATACCGTTCTGAATCTGCTCATCTTCAATAGGCGGCGCTATTTCATTTTCTTCTGTATAAATTTCAAAAATCTCATCAGAATATGCATTTGAAGTCAATTTGACTGAAAAAACGGATTCATTAATTTCACAATGGATTCTGATATCACTACCGGTAGTATTCCTAACCCGCAAATCTTTTTTCCCGTATTTTATTGTCGAATCAAGACCCAGCGGAACATAGCTTACAGGTTGAAAATGCCGATGACGTTCAACAATTGTAAATCCTGAAAGGAGAAAAGCATTAAAGAGCGTTGAAGATACCTGACATATACCTCCCCCGACCTCAACAACTATTGAGTCACGATAAAGAACATTTGCCGGCATAAATCCATTTGAAACCGTTGCTTCTCCCACAGTTTTGTTAAAAGAAAAAACCTCTCCATTTCTGATAATGATGCCGTTTATTTTAGATGAAGCTATAGATATGTTTCGTTTAACAGATGCTGGCTGTTCATTTACACTTGTAGCATATGCAGAAACAACAACTGCCTTACCATCCATGGAAAAGGCAGTTGAAATCACCGCAAAAGTAATAATTAATACTGTATATATTTTATCTGCGCTGAGCATTCTGAAGCTTCTGCTGTAAATCTTTTCGAGAAGTAGATACCATAATAGTTTTCTTTTTCCAATCCTTGTCATTTTTAAGATATCGCGTTGAAAGACCCACCGCGTCAAAAGTATGAATATAACGTGTTTTTCCGTCTTTATCAAGATAAGGTTTTTCTCCGGAATAAAGACAAAATGTCTCTGCATTCTTTAAAAGCAGTTCTTTAAGATCATCATCCTCTGATCCGTTGAGAATATTAAATAGTTTCTTTGACTCAAATTCAACTGCATAGTCATAATCGCTGCCGAAAAAAACAACTTTTCTTTCTCCTTCTTTAAGCTCATAATTCGTGAAATTGTCAAATATACGCAATTCTCCATTGTTGATATACTGTTTTGAAAAACTCATAACAAGAGAAAGCTTAATTGAATTCATATAAAACTTTTTCAGGTAATTAATGCGTCTGTTATGCAAAGTTAATTGCACAGGATCTTTTGGAGCTTTTATGGTTTGCTTCTTTTCACTTAAAAGTTTATCAAGAGGTAAACCTAATGGAATTGGCTTGGAAGAATATGCAGAATATACCGGCATAGAATTAGGATTACTGTCAACTATTGCTTCAACAGCCTGTGCTTCAGACGAATTTGAATTAACCGGCGTATGAAACAAAACATAATTCTCTTCAGAAATATACTTTTCTGCCGCTACTTGAGCATCAGTTTGCGCCGCAGGTATTATCTTATACCAATAGTTTACGCCCTTTTCAATATTTGAGTCTTCATAAACAAGAGAATTTTCAACAATAGCAATTTGAGTAAAATCAGAATCAAATTTTTCTGATCTTAATACTGCATAAGAATTATAACCCAGATTTTCCCATTCTATTCTTATCACACTCATATTAATGTCATAACTGACTTTTGTATTTCTGACAATTAATGTATCATCGGCGAATAAAGAAAATGAAAATAAAACCGCAAATAGTAATTTTCTCATATATCCTCCGTCATCTATTTATGACAATCATCAAAAAAAAAGTTACACTATTTTCTATCGAGTTTAACAGAAATTACTCGCGAAACTCCAGGTTCTTCCATGGTTATTCCATAAAGAGATGAACCGACACTCATAGACTTCTTATTATGTGAAATCATTATAAATTGTGTTTTCTGCGAAAATTGTTTCATCATACGTAAAAATCTTTCAACGTTTGATTCGTCAAGTGCCGCATCAATTTCATCAAGAAAACAAAACGGAGAAGGTTTTACCATATATGTTGCAAAAAGCAATGCGATAGCAGTAAGAGACCGCTCTCCACCCGAAAGCAATGTAATACTTTTAGGTTTCTTGCCCGGAGGTCTTACTGTAATATCGATTCCGCTATCGAGAATCTTTTCGGGATCAGTTAAAGCGACATCAGCTTGTCCGCCTTCAAAGAGCTGCTGAAAAATCTGGCTGAAATTTCTTCGAATCTGCTCAAAGGTGTCAAGAAACATGTTTATCGAAGTATTGTTGATTTCTTCTATAACCGACATGATATCCTGTCTGGCTTTTTCAATATCCTGTTTTTGTTCAATATAATACTCAAAACGCTTTTTGAGATCAGCGAATTCTTCTATCGCAAGATTATTTATCGGGCCGAGATCACTTATTTTCTTTTTTATTTTTTGAATTTCTTCATTCAAAGTAGAAATTTCGAATTCATCTACTTTAATATTAGCAAGATCGGATAATTTTTTTTCGTATTCAATCCATAAATATTCTTCAAGTGAAGAAAGCTTATAATCAAATTCTACTACGTTTTTATCACATTCACCTATTCTTTGATTGATTTTATTTAGATTATCCATATCAACTATAGTGGATTCTTTACGTCCTTTAATTCGGTTCTCAATTTCATCTTTCTTTACTTTATTTTCTTCAATTTTTCCATGAAGACTCTGCGTTCTTTCATTAAATTCAACAAGTCTAATCTTCCAATCTTCAATCTCTGCATTTAATTCGGCGATATGTTTTTCTGATTTAGATATTTCAGTTTTTATGCTTTCGATATGCCTGACTATATCAAGTATCTGTCTATCAAGCGATTCAATATGTTTTTCTATCCAGCTTCTCTCGCTGTCATTGCGCGAAAGATCCTTTTCGATTCGTGTAATCATTTCATTGATGCTTTCAAGTTCCCGCTGTGCTTCTGCTATTGCATTTTCGAGATTCTGATTTTCTGAACGCTTGTTTTCAATCGAAGCTGATTTATCTCTTATCCGAGAATCAATATTTTCCTTTTGAGCATGAATACCTGTCTTATCAAAAAGAATTGTTCGAAACCCGTCTTCATAGCTCTCAAACATGGATATCTTTGACGCAAGATCTTCAACATTTATAGACTCAATTAGAGAAAGAGCTTCACCGGAAACACCGCTTCTCAGAAATTCTTTTGCTTCATTGAGCTTATTTGAAATAGCACTTAACTTGAAATGAATATCGCCTCTGACATTCTGCCTTTCTTCTTCGGAATTCATAAGTTCGGCTTTTCTTTTATCAATTGCGTCAATAAGCTGCTTGATTACAACTTCCAGATCTTCCCTGAGTCTTAAAAGATCAGCTTCAAGTGACTTGATATCAGATTTGTTTCTTTCAATATTGTCTCTTGACTCATTGATAAACTCAATTTTACGTTTGCGGTTATCAAAACAGTTTTTCAACTGAACTTTATCTTCATCTATTTTCTTATTTATTTCTTCGCCTGTTTTAAGAGATTTTTCTTTCTCTTCAATCAGCTTAAGCTTTGAACTATCTCTTTCAGAAAGCTCGCTGATGAGCATCTGCGAACGCTCTTCCTGTTCCTTTATCAGCTTTTTATTTTTCTCAGTCTTCTGATCAATATCTTCAACTTTTATTTTATACGTATGAAGCTTTTTATCTAGTTCAAAAAGCTGAAGCTGTATGTCATTTTTATATTTTTCATCGGTTTCATTTTCTGTTGAAACGGAACTTATTTTGGCAGAAAGTTCGTCTCTTTCGGCATTGAGTTTGGCAAGAGATTCCGAAAGCTTCTCTCTTCTTTTGACAAGATCTTTGTTTTTAAGCGCGACGAGTTTAATGTCGTTTTTTTTCATCTCATCTTTAAGAGAAAGATAGACTTTAGTTTTTTCTGCCTGTTTGGCCTTCAAGTCCTTCTCTCTTTCAATTTCATGAATGATATCATTTATTCGCTCAAGATTTTCTCCGGTTTCAATGAGCTTTTTAAGAGATTCTTTTTTCTGAAGTTTGAAACGGGATACTCCGGCAGCTTCTTCAAAAATATAACGGCGGTCTTCCGCACGGGAAGAAAGAATCATGTCGATACGGCCCTGCTCCATGACAGAATAAGAACTTTTTCCGATTCCGGTATCCATGAATAGCTGTTCTATATCTTTAAGCCTTACGGGCGATTTATTTATCAGATATTCGCTCTCTCCGTCACGAAGAACTCTTCTTGTTACGGTTACAACATCCGAATCAAATCCTAAAAAACGGGTTTCATTGTTAAAAGCCAATGAAACTTCAGCGATAGAAAGAAATTTTCTACTCTCTGTTCCGCTGAAAATAACGTCTTCCATTTTTTCGCCGCGGATATTTTTAGCCTGCTTTTCTCCAAGAACCCATTTTACGGAGTCAACGATATTTGATTTTCCGCAACCGTTAGGACCGACAATAACAGTGATACCCTGTTCAAATTCTATTTTTGTCCTGTCGGCAAATGACTTGAAACCGAAGAGCTCCATCGACTTAAGAAACATATGAACTCCAAAATTCTGATTATAAACGGAAAAACCTGAAAATATGCATTATTTGTGATTATTTCCAGGCTTATTTATTAGGCAAGAATATTTTTAGGACTCTACTGAAAAACAGAATGAATCAGATGTCAGGATATGAGAAAAGATTTCCCTCATAATTTCGAAGAATTACGTTTCCCTTATCGTCTTTGCCCTTAAAATAATCAGGAAGAAGAGGTATTTTGCCCCCGCCCCCGGGGGCATCTATTACATAATTAAAAACAGCATAACCAGAAGTATGACCGCGTAAAGACTCAATGATCTCAATGCCTTTGGCTACCTTTGTCCGAAAATGCGATGAACCCACAATAGGATCGCACTGATAGAGATAGTACGGTTTAACTCGATTTTTCAGAAGAAAGTGGACAAGAGGCTTCATAACTTCAGCTGAATCATTAACCTCTTTCAGCAGAACAGTCTGACTGCCAAGCGGAATTCCTGCATTTGCCAGTCGGCGGCAGGCTTCGGCTGCTTCTGCAGTAAACTCATCAGGATGAGTAAAATGAACGCTTATCCAAAGAGGATGATGCTTTTTCAGTTTTGCAACAAGCCCGTTTGTAATACGTTGAGGAAGAACAGCAGGAACTTTTGTTCCTATTCTGATTATTTCAACATGCTTAATTTCTCTAAGCTTGCTAAGCAGCCAGTCCAGTTTTTCAGTGGGCAGAGTTAGCGGATCGCCCCCAGAAATCAAAACATCACGTATTTCGGGATGATTTCGAATATATTCAATCCCGTTTTCCCATTGCCTCTTTGAAATTGTCTTTTTTTCCGTCACCATCCTTGAACGGGTGCAATAACGGCAAAAAACAGAACAGAATTCAGTAACAAGAAAAAGAACTCTGTCCGGATAACGGTGGATGATCCCCGGTATGGGAGAATCTGATTCTTCCGACAATGGGTCAATTTCCTCCCCTTCAGAAATCCTCCTCTCATCTATTCGCGGAATAACGGTTTTACGAAGAGGTGAATCAGAATTATCAGATGCAATCAAACTCATATAATACGGTGTAACAGAAAAAGGCAGTCCTTTGATGTCACATTGCAAAGCAGATCGTTCATCATCTCTGAGATCAATGATCGTTTCAAGTGCTGAAAGAGTTGTTATTCGGTTTTTAAGCTGCCAATGCCAGTCACACCAGTCATAAGGTGTTGAATACGGAAAATGCTTCCTGTAAAATGAAGCAGCATTTTCTGAAAAGGCAAACGGAAGTTTTTTGGGTCTTAATGTTCGGACATTATTTCCTTCTATCGAAGAAACCGCTGGAAGCGGGACATCAGCCGAATCTCCTTTGCTGGGAGGGTCATCCTCATTATGAAGATAAGAGTCAAAGGAAATTTCCATTTTTTACTTCCTGCCTTAAGCGGAAAACCGCGAATAATAAAAACGCGACTGCATTCAAATATCATTAGTATTACTTTGTCAAGCAAGATGTCACTATTTAATCAGATAAACAGTTTTTTATTTAGAAAAATTTTATTTCCCTCTCTATGCAGCTCTCCTTGAATCTCTAGAAGCGTAACAGCTTCGGCAATATCACTGATTTTCATATTTAAAAGTCTTGAAATAGAATCAATATCATTTAGATTATTATTCTTAATCGCAGAAATTATATCATGATCTTCTTTAATTTTTGATTTTCTGTCTGATAACAGAAACAAATCCTCACTTTGACTGTTATTCATTGATTTTTTTATACCCATTTCTTCAAAAACATCATCGATTGAAGAAATCAGTGCAGCGCCCTGCCTGATCAGCCTTGCGCATCCGTAATAACTCTGATCAAACGTATTACCGGGACAGACCATAACTTCTCGGTTCTGCTCAAGAGCGCATCTTGCGGTAATCATTGCTCCGCTCTTATCACCGGCTTGAACCACAAGAGTCCACCGGGACAAGCCGCTTATAATTCTATTTCGCCTCACAAATGACCATTTCTGACCCTTTATAAACGGCGGAATTTCTGTAATAAAAGCTGATGATTGAGAAGCCCTAATCATTGTATATATATCACGGTTTGAAGGAGGATATTGCTGATCAATGCCACCTGCCATAACTCCTACCGTACATCCGCCTTTTAATGCACCAAGGTGGGCAAATCTGTCAATCCCGGCGGCTAAACCGCTTATAATGGTATAACCGCTTTCAGATAACAGCCTTGCAATCGTAAAAGCTATTTTTTCGGATATTCTGTCGCTCATTCTGGTTCCGACAATTGAAAAGCAGTCTTTAAAATCAGTTCTCCTTGAACAATAAAGTATAATCGGCGGAGAATCTATTTCTCTAAGCAGCGTCGGATAAGATTCATCAAGAATTGAAATGATTTCAAAACCCAATTTATCGGAAAGATCTATTATCTTTTCAGCGGCAGTCATAGGATCAGAACCGTAAAAAGGCTCTGCATGAACAACAGTTTTAAGAGAATTTCCGCCCATAAGATCAAAGATTTCGTTTGGAGTATAATCTTTAAGAAATAAACCGGCTCTTTTTCCGCTAACTCGTGCAGAAATAGAAAGAGCCAGGAGATGCTGAATCATTTTGAGCTGTTTCCGTATGATGCGGTTATTTGATCAATATTTGCTTTGGCGTTTTTTATATAATCATCTTTTTTTGATGAGGAAGGCATATTCTGGGCGTATGAATAGATATCCTCATAAACTGATAATGCACTGGCTGCATTCCCCGATTCGTAATACATTCTACCAAGGGCAAAACGTGCATTAATATTTCTTTCGTCGGAATCGGCAACAATTTTCATCTTTTTCAGGCCGCTTTCCTTATCTCCTAATCCGTAAAATTCGGTAAAAGCCAATCCGTAAAGAGCTTCGCTGTTCAGTGAATTTTTTTCGAGTGATTTTTTATAATGAAAAACGGCTTTCTCAAAATCACTTTTTTCACCTAGGTTCATTCCTCTATTTGAATATGCGGCGCCTAAATAAAAATGAACTTTAGCCGAATCATTCCCGTATTTTAAAGCTTTTTCAAGTGAATCAATTGATAAATCCCATGATTTTGTTTCAGCATATTTTATCCCGAGTTTTTCATAAACAGGACCTAATTTTGCGGAAGCCTGGACCTGCGAATTAATCTCCTTCTCATATTCCTTTGTTTCTTCAAGCAGATCATCAAGCGATTTTTCTCCGCCGGATTCACTGCCTTCAGCAATTTTAACAGATTTTAATTTCAGATATTCAGCCGGATTCTTATCACATCCGGATGAAATGATTACCATAATAATCAACGCTGATATTTTATATATTTTTTTCATACAACACCTTATACGGAATTATAAACTATAATTTCAGTATTTTTGAAATTTTTTCGTCAAGTCGGTGCAAAAATTTAGAAATATCGCATTTAATATCGAGATCCGCAAAATATGAATACCTGTTTCGCGATTCCTGATTTACTGAAACTATATACTTTGCCGATCTCAGCGCATTCAGATGTTCAATTAAACCTGAATCTCCAACTGAAATATAAAGTTCAGGTGAAATACAGTTTGAAGAAATTCCGATGGATTTTTCTCGTCCTGCTATGCCTTCTCTCATGGCATCCACAGAGACAGCACTTAAACAAGAAAGTTTTCTTGCGGCAGGTACAATTGTTTTTTCAAATCGCGAATGATCACGAAGAGCTTTTCCAGCAGATAAATAAGATTTTAAAACCGGTGAAGAAATACGGGTTTTCTGATTTTTACGCGGCTTTGGAGTTTCTACTATTGTATCTTCTATAAAATTCTCATCATATATTTCTTCATAAATAGCTTTCGGCTCAGTCTCTGAATCATATTTATCAAGCCGTTCAGTTCCGAAAGTAAAACAGCATTTTAAAGTGATGCTCTCAATTCTCTCAGAAGAACCATCGCCTAAACGTCTGATAAATTGATGCTTATCAGAAAAAGCTGTATTTGAGATATTAGGTATAAAAGAAATTTCCTTCTTGAGCGAAATAAGAGGAATAATAATATCAGCATAAATCGAAGAAAGACTCGAAATATTATCTAGCGAATACTTTTCAAACAGATTTGAAAAATGCAGTACTGTTTCTTTAATATTCTCGAAATCAATTCCTTTAAGATAAAATGCATAATCAGAACGTTTCGAGCATCTATTGAAAAGATCAGAATCATTAATTATAAATGCATAAACGGTATCGCCTTTAGAACGCAAAAAGGATAAATAATTCTCATACTGTTCTCCGTTTATACCGGAATACGACTCACAAATTATTCCGCAGTTCATATTTTTATCATCCCCTTTTCCATCATCAAATCAATAACAACTGTTGCAGCTTCTTCCGGCGACATGCTGAATGTTTTATTATTATCTGAAGCACGGTTTTCAATCAGCGAATACGGCTCAATAATATCCTGATCGGAAATTTTGTCAATAGGGGCTGTTTCGGCTGATATACGGTCTTTCAACACCGGATAACGGAGAGGAATACCGCCCATATATGAAACGACAAGCGGAAGTTCGCATCTTTTCATTTTTAATTCTGAATTCTTCCATTCATAAAAAAGATCAATCCCGCCTGCATGATAATCAAAAGAGTCTGTTCTTTCAGCATAATTAAAAGAAAGCATTTCAGCCGCGAGCGGCGCAAAAGATGAAAACGAATATTCTTCAGAAAACGCAGGAAGAATAAGAAGAGATGATTGATTACGTTCGGCAATTATACGTGCAGAACATGCTTCAGACAGCGGTGATTTTATTTTTGATGATTCAATTAAGCATATTTTATCCGCTCCGCAGGAATATGCCCTTCTTAATTCTTTCTCAATAATTGCGGAACCGAAGGAAAAAACAGTCAGAGAAAATCCGGATTTATCCTTAAGCCGTAACGCGGCTTCCAGTGCGGATTCCGAAAGCTTGTCAATAAAGCAGTAATTCCGGCCTTCGACAATTCGCAAATAAACAGCAATATTCATTTTTACCTTATGCGGGACAATTCTTCGTAAAGGCTTTTTGCAATACCCATATTAGAGTTTTTGGACATATTTAAAGCATACTCATCATAGAGCATATCTTCAAAAATCTCTTCAGCATATCCCCCGTGCAGAAATTCTCCCTTATCAACATTTTTTTTCATAGAAGAAAGCATTTGCTTAACAAAAAGCGATTCCATTTCAATGCATGTGTCCATAAGCTTTTTGTCAACAGGCTTTTGCTTTGTTTCCTTTTCAGAAATAGTTTCAGTTAACATTTCTGCGAAATTTTCTGATGTTTCCGAAGATCCGCTTTTGCGTTTAATATCTTCAATCTTTAAACTTGCTTTTGAAGACAAAGCCTGATCAATAAAATTAACTTCCATATTACCTCACTTGATTACAAGTTCCGCGTGAAGCGCTCCGGCATCCTTCAGCGCTTTGATAATGGCAACCAAATCCGAGCCGCTTGCATTAACGTAATTTAATGCATCGACAAGATCCTTAACCGTTGAAGATTCTTTTATCATTGCCGCAGCAGTTTTTTCCGTTTGACCGTCAATCTTAACAGTCAAGCCGTCCTTTGAAACAACGCTTTCTGATATCTTAACATCGCTTCCCATGACGATTGTTCCGTCTTTTTCATTGATAACGACTTTTGCCTTATACTTCGGGGTAACTTCCATTTCCATTATTTTCGAGATAAATTCGCTCTGTGAAATATCAGTCGGAAAATTAAAAGTAATTCTTCCGCTTTGTGACACTAGAGGTTTCGCATCCGGATATTCTTCCTCAACCATTTTCGAAAGCTCATCAGCAACCGAGAAATCAAGTTCATTCAGCACAAGAGTAAATGAGTTGTTTTGGATAAATTCTGTTTCAACATTCTTTTCGACAAGCGCACCCTGCGAAACGAATCCGCTTGTTTTTACGCTTTTCATTTTATTTTTTGAATTTTCTTTGAGAGTCAGATTGCCCTGCGCAACAGCGTAAATAACATCATCAGCCCCTTTCAAAGCCGACTGAAGAAGAACGCCTCCATCTAGCGATTTAGCATCTCCGATTGAAGCGACTGTAACATCAATACGGTCGCCGACTCTGACGATCGACGGAAGCTTAGCTGTAACCAAAACTGCCGCCGCATTTTTCGATTTAAATATATCGGGATCACTGATTCCCATGTTCTTCAATAGATTCTTCATGCTTGCGTTAGTTAGAGCAAGCTTTGAATCACCGCTTCCCTGAAGACCAACGACAATTCCGTAACCTATCAACTGATTTTCTTTTAAACCGTCTATGAAACAAAAGTCTCTGACTTTTACTGTTGATTCAGCCAAAAGTATAATTGGTATAAACAGCATTACTGTCAGAATTATTTTTTTCATCGACGTGTAAGCTCCTCAAGCATTCTATTGATATAATCAACGATTATTCTCTGCTTCTCTGTTTCCGTTAAATCACCTTTAGCCTGCTCCCCTTCAGCCGGAGCAGGTCGATTGAGATTCATTCCTATTCCGCGCTTAGTACTCATAATATCCAGACGAAAGTTAACTATATTATCAGCCTTTATTACACTGCCGTTTAATAGAGCCGGATCTACAATTCCGCTGACTGCAAACCTGGTAAAAACACCGTTGATTATATATTCTTTTGATCCGGCTATCGCGAAATTTCTGCCCTGAGCTCCCGTAATTACAGCTGCAATATTCATATTGAGAGCATTTTTAGAATCAACTGTTAATGTATCATTATTATCAGAACTTCTGTCGGATTTTATCTTTGGAAGGAATCCTGTCAGATTTATATCCGGATTCGACGTGATATCAGAATTGCTCTTGCTCTTCATGTTTAGTGTAAACTTCATTCTGCTTAAGTCAGAAACAGAAACCACTACGGTATCACCGACTCTTACAGCTTCCGCTGATGAATATATATTTCTGTCGCGCCATAAAGTTTTGCTTTCAATCAGCACAGAAAAAAGAATAACAGATATAATAAAATATTTTTTCATATTCCGATCTCCACGACCTTGTCCGGACTCAGTATACCTTTTATATATCCTTTTTTCCCGAGTTCAACAGTTACCCTGTCTCCGCTTGCGGCGTCCTTCTGGGCAATACCCATGAATTCAAGAATTATCCCTTTTCTTTTAACTACTACATCAACCTTATCGCCTTTAAATACAATAATTTCGCGCGGAGGTTTTTCTTCTTTTTCTTTCAGAGTCAACCGGACCCCGCTGCCGTAAATTATAACAGGCTCGGATGAAATATCTTTTAAAGCTTCTTTAAGTTCACGTAAATCGATTATTGAATCAGAATAATACTTACGGTCAATGACAGCTTCTCGGACATGATCGCTTTCTTCACTTCCGCCTTCAACAAATGCTATATCTGAAACTTTAACCGCACTTGAATCATGTACCGCATTAGGATATAAAAATACCTTAATATCAGCCATTAGAAATACCGGCAGAAACAATAAAATCATACCCAGTTTATAAAAAGCCTTCATCAGCGTTTGAGCCCTATCGCTGTCGCAAGCATTGAATCCGAAGTCTGAATGGCTTTTGAATTGGTTTCATAAGCTCTCTGGGCAACAATCATATTAACCATTTCTTCGACGACTTTAACATTACTCATTTCAAGAAAACCCTGATGAACTTTTGCCATTCCGTTCATTCCAGGCTGACCGGGAATTTCTTCGCCGCTTGCCGCAGTTGTTTTGTATAAATTACTTCCGATACTTGAAAGTCCCGCCGGATTGACAAAACGGTAAATTTCCATCGTTCCTACTTCAACAGGATCTTCATCTCCGATTACATTTACAGAAATTCTTCCGTCCTTGCTTATGCTCAAAGTGTCCATGATAAAATCTTCAGGAAGAACAACAGGAGGCTCAAGAAGATAACCGTTGGAAGTTACAAGCTGACGGTTAGAATCAACCTTAAAAGATCCGTCGCGTGTATACGCCTCGCTGCCGTCATAAAGAAGAACCTTGAAAAATCCTTCACCTTCAAGGGCAATATCAGTCTTATTCTCTGTCGATTGAAGAGAACCCTGCTGAAACATTTTCTGTGTTGCAGAAACACGCGCACCGTGACCAACCTGAATTCCTGTAGGAATTTCAGTTATTTCCGTCGCTGGAGTTCCGGCCATAAGTTCAGTCTGGTAAATCAAATCTTCAAATTCGGCTCTCATCTTTTTAAAGCCGTAAGTATTCACGTTGGCAAGGTTATTAGAAATAGTATCGATGTGAAACTGCTGGCTTGTCATTCCGCTCGCAGCAGTCCAAAGTGATCTCATCATAAAGGCACCTCTCAAAAAATACAGTCTTTCATATTGAATTTCGGTCTTTTTTGAGATTAATTGAGTAATTTTTTGATTATGTCGCTAAGAAATCAGAGTGTTTCATGAAATTTCTTTCTGGAGCTTTTTTTCGCATCTTTTCAGAATCTTATCTATTCTGGAGAGTTCTTTTTCGAAATCAGAAAAATCTTCCCGGCTGATGCCCTTTCGGAATTTTTTAGCTATTTTTATCTTAGCCTGAGCATAAACCAAAAGCGCTTCCCGCAAAGAAAACTCATCCTTCTGATCCATTCCAACCTCCGAAAAGCTTATTTAATGCTTACCGTATTATGTTACATTAGAATTCCTTAAGTTTCAAGAATTTTTTAAAAAAAGTCCAATGATATTTTTTTCTTGCAAACGTTTGCTATTAGAATAATTTGGCATTAATTACTGGATGGTGCAATTATGAAAAAAATACAATTTATGATTTTATGCCTATCAGCTTTCATTTTACTGATATCATGCGGAAAAAGCAAAAAACTCAGTTCAGATAAAGCTATCAGGGCAATACAGACAGCTTTTTACCCTGAATCTCCGAAATATTTTGTCGCAGTAGGAACCGATGAATCTTCATTTGAAGTTCATAAAGTCGGAGGCGAAATGGTTTTCAGCGGAAAACTTGAAAAACGCGGAATATGGGATCTCTCTAATGAAGATGTAAAAAACGGAAATTTTACAAATCTTAAGGAACCGGGGGAATATATCATTAAAATTAAGGGGCTTGATGATTCATATCCCTTTAAAATTTCAAATGAAGCAAACAAAGAAACTCTAAAAGCTTCAGTAAAAGCATTTTATTATCAGAGATGTTCTGTTCCTCTCAAAGAAAAACATGCAGGTCTCTGGAAACGCAACGCCGGGCATCCAGATTTAAATCTTCAATTTGATAAAACAGTCGGCAAAGAAGGCAGAAAATCCGTTCCTGGAGGATGGTATGACGCGGGGGATTACGGCAAATATATAGTCAACGCCGGAATATCATGCCAGACTCTACTTTCACTCTACGAACTTTACCCTTCTGCAATAGGCGATGATCTGAATATTCCGGAAAGCGGAAACGGAAAAAGCGATCTCCTGGATGAAATCAAATATGAACTTGACTGGTTTAAAACCATGCAGGATTCAGACGGAGGTGTATTCTTTAAAGTTGCCACAAACCAATGGCCCCCGATGGTAATGCCCGAAGACGACAAGGTAGAACGTTTCATAATCGGAAAATCTACAACATCCACACTGAACTTTGCTGCGTCAATGGCACAGGCCGGAAGAGTATATAAAGAATATAATTCTTCTTATGCAGCGGATTGCATCAAACGTGCTGAAGCTGCTGTAAAATGGGCTGAAGCAAATCCGAACATTAAAGAACCGGACAATACCAACGGTTCAGGACCTTATGAAGATACAGATTTTTCAGATGAATTCCTCGCTGCATATACTGAACTTTTCATAACCACCGGAAAAGACGAATATGCAAAACATGTTGAAAACATGATAAAACCTGACGGTATAAAAAAACCTGCAGAATGGCAAAATCTTATGGTACTAGCATATCATTCAATAGCTGTAACAGAAAATACATTCAGCGAAACAGTTAAAAATAACGCAAAAAAAGCAGTAACCTCATTTGCTGACAATACACTTTCTGAAATAAAAAAAAATCCATATAGAATACCTATCAATAAACGTTTCAGATGGGGGTCCAATTCCGATATCGCTAACTACGGTATATCTCTGATATACGCATACCGTATAACAAATGATAAAAAATATCTTTACGCGGCATCAGAAATGATGGATTATATTTTCGGAAGAAACGCAGTAAACTATTGTTTTATGGGCGGTTTTGGATCAAATCCCGTCATTCAGCCGCATCACAGACCCAGTTCAGCTGACGGAGTAAAACCTCCTGTGCCCGGATTGATAGCCGGCGGAGCAAATCAGGGAAGAGAAGACGGTCAGTCTTACTTTGATTTTTCTCCTGCAAAATGTTATGTTGATGCGGGAGGAGCTTATTCCTGCAATGAAATAGCAATAAACTGGAACGCACCAGTCGCATTTATTCTCGGTGCTCTTGAATCAGAGTTTGGGAAAAACTAAAATTATGAAAAAAATAATTATTTTCGGAAGCAATACCGAAGCGACTTATCATCCGATTAATCCTGTAAGAGATTATTTCACATCCGCCCTTTCAGGCGGATATGAAATAATCTTCTCTGATAATATTTCGGATATAAGCAAACTTTCATCAGGAGAATTTCGTTGTGCAATTTCATATTTTGATCTTTGGGATAAAACAATTCCGGATCAGGTTATACAGCAAATTCATTCATTCATAAAATACGGCGGAGGATTTCTCGTTATCCACAACGGAATATCACTTCAGAGCAATCACAGATTCCGCGATATAATCGGAGCGGAATTCAAAGAGCATCCCGTATATCAAAAGATAAATTATCATGTTTCGAAGAAACATTTCATTACTGAAAACATTGACGACTTTTCAATAAACGAAGAACCTTATATTTTTAATTTTTACGATTTCGATTCTTTCAACGTTATAATTGAAAGCACATCAGAGGACGGAACTTCTTCACCTTCGTTATGGATAAAAGATACCGGCAAAGGCCGGATTGCATATCTCGCGCCGGGTCATGACAAAAAAACATTTGAGAACGAGAACATTCAAAAGCTTATTAGAAATGCAGCAGACTGGTGTTCTACCAATGCATGATCTTGCCCTTGTAATCCATATATATTGGATCATTCAGGGCAAAATCTTTTTCAGCAAGGTCGAATATTCCGTCTGCCGATTCTTTTGAATCGATGTCAGCTTTAGATCCGCCCATGTCTGTTCTCATCCATCCGGGATGAACAGCTATTACTTTAATTCTATCTTTTTTTAAATAATTCTGAAGAAGTATGCTCTGCATATTTACCGAGGCTTTTGACATACAGTAATCAAACTCTTTTTCTCTCCAGCAATCCGACAAGCTTCCAGCTTCTGATGAAATATTTAATATCAGCTTTTTATCTCCGTTTTTTACAAAGGGAAGAAATGATTTAACTATTCTTAACGGACCGAGTGAATTAATATTATGGGTTCTCAAGGCAATATCAAAATCAACATTTTCAAGAGAAGCATATGATTCTTCAAAATGAACTCCCGCGTTATTGAGAAGAATGTCAATACTCCCTTCCGCATTTAATCTTGAAAATTCACTTGCAGCCTTGAAAACTGATTCATCAGAAGAAACGTCCATACGAATCAGTTTTATAGAATTGTTTTTCTTTGATAGTTTAATCAAGCTGTCAGGTTTTTCTTCAAGATGTGCAGCATATACATCATATCCGTTATCAGAAAATTTCTCAACAAGAGATAATCCCAGTCCTTTATCAGCACCTGTAATTAAAATTGATTTCATATACACCTCCGCGCAAACGTTTTCCACATATATTGCAGAAGTGATATTTTATCAAGCTTTTTATAAAAAAGAATTCTCAATAATCTCTTTTACTTTTCTCATTGCAGATGGAAAACTTTCTTTTTCGTCTTTATTAAAATCAGAAAGGACATAGTCCGCTACAGACATTGATGGATCAGGCCGGCCAATACCGAAACGAATTCTTTTAAATTCACCGCTTCCGCCCATCTGCATTATTGAACGTATTCCATTATGTCCTTTATGCCCACCGCCATCTTTTAATCTGATATCACCGAAAGGAATTTCCAGTTCATCATGTATAACTATAATAGAATTAAAATCACAGTTTGAAGCTTTCATAAAAGGTATAACAGCTTCGCCGCTTAAGTTCATAAATGTCTGAGGAAAAATAACCGAAAACTGTTGAGATTGAGAAAAAAGCAGATTACCTTTTTTCTTAGGTTGAGGTAAATTGAACTCCGAAATAAGAAAATCTCCCGCAAGAAAACCTGCATTATGCCTGTTCCATTTATATTTTACACCGGGGTTTCCCAGACATACAATTATTTTCATTAAAGAATATTATTCTCGGCTTCTTCAATCGAGTCATATATTGTTAGATGGCGATCGACACCTGTAATAACAAACAATTCCCGTATGTCATCACGTAAACCGCTGACAACGAATTTTGTTCTATTGTCATTGGCTTCGTTCATACAGGAAAACAAAAGACCAAGAGCTGCACTGCAGAGAAAGGAAACATCGCGCATATCAATTATAATATCTTTACTTTTCAAATTAAGATACTTCTTAATTTCCTTATGTGCACCCTCGGTAAACTCATTAGAAAGAGATCCCGCAAAAGTAACAACAGCATAAGTTCCTTTGTCTGCACTTTCAATATTCATAGTATCTGTCCGTAATTTATCATAATATTAATATTTATTACGTCAAGTCATTTTCGCCTAATCGCTCAGTACCCTTTTTTAACATTGATACCGGAGTAATAATATTTCAAAATAAATGAATAATCCTTTCCCTTCTCAGCAAGTTTTTTAGCACCATACTGACACATTCCTACACCATGCCCCCAGCCTTTTCCATCAAAAACTATATTTTTTCCACTGATACTTGTTGTAAAATATAATGATCTCAACCGTTCAGCACCGATTATTCTCCTAAACTCATTTCCGCTAAGTACTATTTCACCGCTCGAATGACGTATAATCACAGTTATAACTCTTTCAGAAGAACGTTTCAGGTTAATAGATTTAATTTTTCCGGTTTGTTTTCCATTTTTTTCAAGTAATGACTTGATTTCGCTTACTGATATCTTTTCTTTCCATTCATATTTTGGAGAATCAGAGCAATATTCACATTTAATTCTTTTAAGATATGGAAGGTTCTTGCCTGACCACACATTGCCATTATCAGAAGTCCAACCTCCGCATGTAGAATGGAAAAAAGACAACACTGGTTCACCGTCATAAGTCATTATCAGACCTGAAGTTTTATCAACAGCAGTATTGCCCGACTTACTTTCTGAAGAATACCCTTTATAAACCTGAAAACTGGTTGTACAATCCAGATCATAATTTATATTAGATTTTTTATTCAAGAAATATACGGCATAAGTCCTTGCCGCAACTGCTTGAGCCTTAAGAGCTTCAATGTGCCAGTTACCGCTCATTTCACAAGAGACTACACCTTTCAAATAATCTTCAAGAGATATTCTGTTACAGACTTCAATTCTATTTGCAATTTTTCTAATGATTAGTGAACCGCGGTACTTCACACCGTTAACTCCGATAATGCCGTCGGATGATTCTAATAACATCTCAGACTTAACTTCTGTTGGTTTTATTTCAATTGAACGTTTTGAATTTAAAACTGTGGAGAAATATTTTGAATTAAGTTTCGCTGATGTAAATATATTAATCTTTTCTGCTCCCGCAATTATTCTAACATCAATTGTTTTAAAATCAGATGATGAATATTTTCCGCTTTGCTTTATGCGCAAAGCGGATGGAGAACAAGAAAGTATTAGGCAAGAAAAAGCTATAGCAAAATATTTCTTCACAATTATCCTTTTGGATGAAACTGACTGTGAAATTCCTGCAGTTTTTTCTTAGCAAGATGCGTATATACCTGAGTAGTTGATATATCCATGTGTCCAAGAAGTTCCTGAACAGAGCGCAGGTCAGCCCCGTTCTCAATCAAATGAGTTGCAAATGAATGACGAAGTGTATGCGGAGTTATATTCTTTTTTATATTAGTCCTGTCTACATATCCTTTAAGAAGTCTCCAGACGCTTTTGCGGTTAAGCTTCGAACCTTTTTTACTTATAAAAAGAAATTCACTTTCTCTTTTTCCGAGAATTTCACCTCTTGACTTTTTAACATAAAGTTTGATCATTTTTACAGCCTGAAGACCAATCGGTACGATTCTTTCTTTGTTTCCTTTTCCTGAAAGTTTTATAAAGCGTGACTCATAATCAATATCCATTATTTTTATTTCTATCGCTTCAGAGATTCTCATGCCGCAGGAGTAAAGAAGTTCAAACATTGTTTTATCGCGCAACTCAAAAGGATCATCATCAGAAATAGAATTGAACAATCTATCTATTTCTTCTGTGCTTAAAAAATCGGGTAATGACTTCCGTATTTGCGGTGTTTCTATTTTTTCTGTAGGATTAGGAACTTCAAGAGTTATTGATACATAATTGTAAAACTGTCTTATTGCTGCTAGAGATCTTGCAAGTGTGCGGCTTGAATTATTTCGCTTTGTCTTCTCAAATGACAAAAACTTTTTTATGTCATCCTGGCTCGCGCTCATAATATTTTTATTTGAATCTTCAAGAAAAGCATTAAACTTTTTCAAATCATACGTATACGAGAAAATTGAGTTTGACGATAATCCTTTTTCTACTTTTAGAAAACGCTTAAACCTGTCAATTTCTTTAAAATCCGCCACTGTTATCTCCTTTTTCCATTATCATGGAACCGTATTATACAAATAATATCGGCAGTGTACGGATTATGTCTTTATAGATAAATTAAGAAAATAGAATAATTTTTATACTTATATTTTTAGTCGCAGTACAACCTTTCATTACATTATCGGCAACAATTGTCATTTAACATAATTTATTCCATTCGCAATGCTTCTATCGGATTCAATTCCGATGCTTTTTTTGCGGGATAGAATCCAAAAAATATACCAACAGCAAAAGCAAACGAAAATGAAATAATTATCGATAAAGCAGAAAAAACAAATACCCAATTTAAATAAAATGCGATAAAAAAGTATCCGGTTAATCCGAATAAAATACCCAGAATACCCCCGAAAGAACAAAGTATGACAGACTCTGTCAAAAATTGTGTCAAAATATCTCTTTTTTTTGCACCTATAGACATACGAATACCTATTTCACGCGTTCTTTCATTTACTGATACCAACATAATATTCATAATACCTATTCCGCCGACAATCAATGATATTGAGGCTATTGCAATCAGCAAATACGTAAGAGTTCTTGAAATATTATCCGCTATTTCAAGATTCTTTGAATTTGTTTCAATATCAAAATCACTTGGATCCTCTGCATTAAGAGAATGAATACCTCTGAAATATGAATCAGCAAGAGTTACAGCCTCACCAAAAGTCTTCTCATCAATTGCAGAAGCATAAATGACTGCTGAATAAGGCGAAAATCCTAGATTATACTCAGAAGTTTTTGCGGGCACTACGCAAATATTATCAAAGTCTTCGCCAGTTAATGATGTACCTTTTCGATAAAGCGATGCTATTACACGAAACGGTTGATTGCTTATAAAAATAATTTTTCCGGTAGGATCTGAAAAACCGAAAAACTTAATCCTTACGGAATCACCTAGGATTACAGCTTTATCTCCTCTAACAAGTTCATCATCAGTAAACATTCTTCCGAATAAAGGCTTACGTCCTTGTAAAAATAAAAAATCATTATCTGTACCGTAAATACGTGTAATCTGGCTCTTGTTTCTATACTTTACTAAAATATCTTTTTGTGATAAAACACGTGAAACGTATCTAAATTGCCTATATTTCTTAAGTTCCGGAACATCTCTCTTTGAAAGCAGTTTTCCACCAAGTCTCGGAATTACCGACATTCCATTTTTACCGTAAGAAAATATTTTGTTTTTTACTGCAACTTGGGCACTTGAAGCAAGTCCAATCATCATAATTACAGATGCAATTCCGATAATAATTCCGCAACTGGTAAGAATTGAACGCGCTCTGTTTGCGCGTAATACCTTGTAAGAGGATGCAACAGAATCAAGAATCATTATTCAAATTTATCCCTGTTATAACCAACCTTTTTTCTTTTCTTGACGTTTTCATCTTTAATTACAACGCCGTCTCTGAATACAATTTTTCGTTTAGTAAAGTCGGCAACATCAGGCTCATGAGTTACAATAATAATGGTAATTCCAAGTTCATCATTCAAACGAGTAAACAAATTCAAAATATCATTTGTAGTCTTTGTGTCAAGATTCCCTGTCGGCTCGTCCGCAAGAATTATAGCTGGATCATTCACCAATGCTCTTGCTATAGCAACACGCTGCTGTTGCCCGCCGGAAAGCATATTAGGATGATGCCCCGCTCTAGCTGAAAGACCTACTATATCAAGCATTTCCATGCCCTTTTTATGCATAGTCTTAGAATCCATATTTCCTCTGTAATAAAGCGGCAATATGACATTCTCTAAAGCTGTTGTTCTCTGCAAAAGGTTAAAACCCTGAAAAACAAAACCAATCTTTTTATTTCTGATTTCTGCTTGAGCATCACTTGAAAGATGACTACCGTCAATTCCGTCAATATAATACTGGCCTGAGGTCGGGACATCAAGAAAACCAAGAATATTCATAAATGTCGTTTTTCCTGATCCGGATGGACCCATTATGGATACGAATTCAGAAGAATAAATATTAATATTCACATTTTTGAGGGCTCTAACAGCCGTCTCTTCATCATTACCATAAGTTTTAAATAAATTTTTAATCTCAATTACTTTTTTCAAAGACATGATCAATCCATTTCTTTCTGATAAAAACCTATTAAAACCTCATCGCCTTCTTTAAGCGAACCTTTCATTACTTCAGTAAAAAAATCACCCTCAACACCGGTAATAACTTTAACCCGTTTTATCGGTTTTGAGCCTGCAGAAATTGATCTCTTTACCCACAAATAACGTACTCCCGGTTCAGGAGTAAATTTTTCCGGATTTACCGAAAAAGCCTGATTTGGTACGCGCAACACCGAATCTTTCCGGTCAATCTTAACAACTGCAGATGCAGTCATCCCCGGGCGAAGTAAATCCTTTGAGTTATCACAAATAACCAACGATTCGTATGTCACGATTTGGTTTACGTTTTTAGGATTCATTCTAACCTGTTCGATTGTACCATAAAACTTCTCATCTGGATATGCACTAACTGAAAATTCAACCTGCTGACCTTTTGAAACTTTTCCTACATCGGATTCATCGACATCAATAATAAGTTTCATTTTCTTAAGAGTCGGTGCTATCAAAAATAGCGGAGTACCACCGTTAACTGGTTTGCGAAGTTCTGCCCAAACCTGAATAATGATACCGCTAGTAGGCGAAAAAACAATTTTTGAACGCTGTTCTTCCAATATATTTTCATATTTTATTTTTACAGAATCATAGTTGGCTAATGCCAAATTATAACTTCTTTGTGCTAAATCTAATTCTTTCTTCGAAATTAAACTTTCCGAATAAAGATTCCTTTTACTTTCAAGAAATTCACGCTGACTTTCAAGCTCATATTTTGCCTTTCGGTGTGTTTCAGCATAAGAAAAGACTTTTTGATCAGTGACCGATGATTCAATTGATGCAAGCTTCTCTCCTTTTGAAACAATATCATTAAAATTAGCGTAAACTCCCACAACAGAACCTTGAACCTGGCTTGATACAAGAAATGATTCATATAAATCCAATTTACCCTGAACAGCAATCGTTTTAGATACTTCACCAGAAGAAACTTTAGCGTATTCATAAATAACAGCTTTATTGGTTGAACAAAACTTAAAAGCAACAATTACAACAGGTATAATAACAAGAAGTATCAGGAAATATTTTTTCTTTATTTTTTGCACAGCAATTCCTCATCAACACCAATCATATTTGCCAGAACAGCACGATTTTGAAGATATTCATATTTAGAACTTAAAATTTCCATCTCAGATTGAAATAAAGAGTATTCGGCTGTCTGCAATGTCAACTGAGAGCCTGTTCCGCTATCATAACTCAACTGCGCTAATCTAAGATTAGTTCTTGCGTTTTCAACGTTTAATTTGGAAATTTTCATCTGATCCATCATTACAACCATCAAAGAATACGTCGCAGAAATCTTTTTCTTTATATCATTTGATACACTTAGCTCATTATAACTTTCTTTATTGTATTTTGCAATAGACTCGTCTACGGAAGCCGAATACGCTCCTCCGGTATAAAGAGGCATAGATGCTACTATATTCAGTAAATAAATCAGATTCCAGTTCTTCTTATCAGTATTTTCTTTCATATATTTACGTTTGTAAAGAGTTTCATTTTGATAACCCAGAGAACCTACAACGTCAACTGATAGATTATCACCGGCTTTTGAAATAGCAATTTCCAAACGGCTCATTTCTTTTTTATACTTAGCAACCATAAGCAAAGGAGAATTATTATCTGCAAGTTCCAGAATTGAATCAAGACTCAACGTAAACTCGGTTACTTCATCAATATCCAGAAAATCATAGTCTCCTTCGACTACTTCAAAAATGCCCATGGAGGCAAGCAGATCCTTTTTTCTATAATCCTGATCATTTTTAGCCTTTCGATAATCAAGAGAAGCCCTGGCATAATTTACTTCAGCGGTACTTAAATCCAGAATAGGCCTTTCTCCATTTTTAACCAATACAGAAACAACATTCAGTCTTTTCTTATAATTTTCTTCAATCTTAGCCTTAAGCGCAGATATATGTTTTGAAAGAAGATAATTATAATATGCTTTTTTTATACTCAGAATAATTTCTGATTTCTTAATATATTCAGATAATCTTGCAAGCTCAACACTTTTCTTGGATAAATCTAGTTTACTCGAATAATCAGGATGAAGCAACTTATATCTCGCGCTTACACCCGAAAACAAACCGATTTTATAATCTTCAAGCTTGTAAAACTGAAGAGATTTGGATCTTTCTTTCTCTTCAGAATCCGTATCAATTTTATCAGTAATTGTACGTGCGTCAAATGACACAGAAGGTTTTTTTAGCGATTCAACCTTTCTTTGACCAGCTTCGGCGATTTTTTGATTCTCAAACTCAATGGCCACGTCAGGACTATTCTGTATTCCTATATCTATACATTCTTTGATAGAAACGAAGCGTGTTTCAGCCAAAGAAATAAACGGCAAAAAAATTAATAAAAGTAAGAAAAACTTGCGCATTTTACCAACAAACATCCTTAACATAACAATCGAACAGTTTCAATTTATTCTAAAGGGTATTTTTTTAACTGACATTTTGTCAAACAGTTATTATTTATAAATTATTAAGAGCTGACCAATAAATAATTAGGTTATTAAAAAATTAGATAATTTTATCATCAAAAAATCTTGACAGTTTTGCTGCCATCTTAAATAAAGTCTTATATCGTGCTGGCTTAGCTCAATTGGTAGAGCTACTGATTTGTAATCAGTAGGTTGGGGGTTCAAGTCCTCTAGCCAGCTCATTGGTGAGGTTCCCGAGCGGCCAAAGGGAAGAGACTGTAAATCTCTCGGCGTTGCCTTCGAAGGTTCGAATCCTTCCCTCACCAAAAAAAAAGCTGCCTTTCGGCAGCTTTTTTTTACGCTTTCTCATTTAAATCTTTCAACATCTGCTCTACTGCATTATCATCAAGGCCATGAGCTTTTGCTCCTTGCTCAATAGTCTCAAATACAGCAACATGACAGCCTATACAATGGAGCCCATAGGCTCCAAGTATTCCTGCCGCATTAGGATGCTTTTGAATCAATTCACCGAAAGTCATTTCTTTAGTTATGCCAGCCATTAAACCCTCTTATTTTTCATCATTATCTATATTATAATGCGCAATTGCTAATTTGGCAAGCGGAATTGCATAAGGCGACGTAGAAACATAATTTAATCCGGTTTTCATACAAAAAGCTATATTCTCAGGATCAGCCCCATGCTCTCCGCATAGACCGAGCTTTAAATTAGGTCTTGTTAAACGTCCTCTCAGCGCAGCAGTCCCTACAAGCTCCTTAACTTCATCTCCAAGCACCTGAAATGGATTAGCTTTAAAAAGGTCATAAAGCGTATAGCTTGGAAAAAAAGAATTAGAATCATCGCGAGAAAGACCATAAGTAGTCTGTGTTAAATCGTTCGTTCCGAAACTGAAAAACTCGGCGAATTGGGCTATTTGACCTGCTCTTAACGCAGCAGCAGGAAGCTCAATCATTGAACCTACTGAATATTCTATCTCGTCAATTCCGTATTCTTCAATAACTTCATTTTTTATATCGCGAATTCCTTTTACAGATCTACCCTCGATTTTCTTACCGTTTTTAATAAACTTAAGCTCCTGCTCGCTCATTACAATTGGGATCATTATTTCAGGTTTAACGACAACTCCTTCTTTCTTGAGCATACACGCGGCTTCAAAAATCGCCCTGCACTGCATTTCATATATTTCTGGATACGTTATCGCTACACGACAACCTCTATGACCGAGCATCGGATTCATTTCAGAAAGATCAGTACAGCGTTGTTTAATATCAGCAGGCTTTAGCGACTTATTTCTTGAAGTCATGTAGGTTACGAATTCCTGCATAGTATCTTCTGTACGCGGTAGAAACTCGTGAAGAGGAGCATCGAGAAGTCTAATTGTAGCCGGATTACCCTGCATGATTTTGAACAGTTCATAAAAATCCGATCTCTGCATAGGTCTCAATTCATCCAAGGCCTTCCTTCTTGATTTCTCGTCTTCTGCAAGAATCATTTCTCTAAAACGCATAATGCGTTTTTCGTTAAAAAACATATGCTCAGTTCGGCACAGACCGATTCCTTTAGCATTGAAAAGCTTAGCAAGTTCTGCATCTTTTGGCTGATCAGCATTAGCTCTTACATCAAAATCTCCGAGAAATTTCTGCGCAACGTTTATGAATTCAAACAATCCGTTATCTTTGAAATTCGGTTCAATCAATGAAGCTTTGCCGAAATAAATCGTAGGAGCCTCATAATACGGAACATTAATAGATATATAATCTCCTTCCTTCACAGTTACTCCGCCGACAGTGAAAGAATTGCCTTTGATTTTAAGCTCAGGCATTACCATGGCGACCTTACCGAGGCTTCGAGCTACAACAGGCGCATGAGAAGAATATCCGCCTTCATTACTGATTACACCCTGTGCAACCTCAATAGCTTTTACGTCTTCAGCATAAGTTGCAGACATTACAAGAATAAGATTCTTATCCTTGCCGCCCATGATAGCACGTTTATATTCCTCAAGTATCTTTTCGGTTGAGAAAAACACACGGCCTACAGCAGCTCCGGTAGAACCGGAAATACCGCCTTGAATTTTCTTGATTGATTTAACGGAAGCAAGATCAATAATCGGGTGGAGAAGCTCATTAAGCTGAACCGGCTTCATCGTTTTAACAAGGAATTTATCATCAATAACTTTTTTTGAATGAAGATCAAGAAGAGTTTTCAGATGAGACTGGGTACTTTTGTCGTCAACATCTTTCTGTTCAACCAGCCAGAGATTTCCCTGCTCAATGGTAAACTTGATATTTCTGAGTTCCTTAAAATTCTCTTCAACTTTTTTACCGACAGACTGCAGTTTATCTAAAAACTTTTTATCAATCTTTAGAATATCTTTTGCAGATGACGAATCAACATCAAATGAATTCTGCAAGAAACTGCCTTGAAGTTCATCTTTGCCGGTAACGATATTCCTGGTATAATAAGAACCGGAGAAAGACTGTTCTCCCATATTTCCGTAAACCATCGCCTGAACCATAATTGACATTGAATTGTCAACGTCAATATCAGAATCACAATACTCGCTTGCTGCCTTTTTTAAAACAGCTACCAGCTGATCGTAAACATCGCATGACAAATCTTCTTCAATCAATTTAAAATCATCATTAATCTTTTTTTTCATTTCATCAATGGAAAACTTTTTGCTTTTTAAAAGCTTCATTGAAGAAAAAGACTCTTCATCAACACCATAAAGTTTAGAACCTATTCCCTTAAGCATATACGCAAATTCGCCATATGCAAATTCTTTTGATGTCATCTGAGCGAAACCTTCAACAGTTTCCATGTTCAGACCGACGTTATGAATTGAAGGGAAAAATGGTACGTTTAAATCAGAACTAAGAACAATCTTCAGCAGAAGAGGTTTTTTCGGGTCTCCGAAATTCTTCTTCATTTCTTTTTCAAGAAGTGAAATCATTTCTTTAAGTTCTTCCTTAATATTTATTTCAGGAAGTTTCCTTGTCATCTCAGAATCGATAATGAAACCGGGAGCAATCGGCAGACCCATTTCTGCTAGATCAACAACTCTTCTGCCGCGGATTCCGAGCTGGGATTTGCGTTCTTCATCAAGTTTTTCCAGATTTTTATTAAAAAATATCATATCAGACATTTGCTACCTCAATCAAAATAAATTTAGTACACTTCCGACAGGCCCATGAAGAAATTGTTCAAACCGCTGACTGGCCCCTTCAAAAAGATATTTCTGAAGTTTGGATACACCCTTAATATCATCTCCGACAACCTGAATAAATATAAGACCATGGTGCTTAACTTTTCCCCATTTAAAGAGTGTATTAAGATCATTAATCGCTTCACCCTCATAAAAGACTTTAACTTCAAGACCCGGATATTTCGTTTTATAACTTTCAATAATTTTTTTCCATGCTTCAACATTACCGTTATGAAACAATTCATTAGTAACCTGAACAGAATATTTAGGTGTAGATCTTTTTGAACCGGAAGAAGCTTCCGAGGCCTCGGCAACTTTTGGTTTTGCCGCAACAACTGGACGGACATTCTCATCAACAAATTTCTTGTTTATAAAAATATCTTTGCCGCCGAGCATTTCTTCAATGGCTTTTATTGCCTCTTTTTCTATCTTACCATCACTTTCTTCTTTCAAATACTTTGCATAAACAACAACGAGATGCTCACTCATGATTTCACGGATTTTACCCCATGCGGAAAGATCTTTCGGATTTATAATCGAAACATGGGAATTAGGATCAAAATAGAGCAGAACTATATCAAGAGCCGTCCACTTCAATGTTTCTGATGATATCTTGGTAAAATCATCTGTATTCTTCTGAAGCTCAAATGAACCATACTGATACTGAAATTTATCCTTCAATACAGCACTAACAAGAGGGAGAATCTGTGTTGAAACCATTTCTCCTTCTTCCAAAGCGATATTAATCATATCTGCGAGATTATTCTTTTCTTCAACTTCATCAACTGCTTCGGTAACTTTAAAAAAATGGCGTAAAGCTTTATTAAAATTTACCTTCGAGCCTAACGCGCAGTAAGTCGCGTCTACCATCGGAATACCCCCTTTGAGCATATACATTTATTACTTCCTAACTATAACATGGCGATTATCCTTGTCAATAAATATTAGAATTGACTAAAAAAAGAGAATGCCATCAAAAAAGTATTATGTATTATTTTACTTTATCATTAAGAATAATTCAAATCTCATTTATCTGTTTATCATTGCATTCAACGATATTTCCCCGCGAAAATTCCTCAGAACTATACCGCACTGGAGAAAAAGAAGCTATTTTAGGAAATTATGATAATGCTGAAAAAATCTTTAACGAAGTAATAAGAATGAGTCCGTCTTTTGTTTTAGGTCATTACGGTCTAGGCAAATTATATCTTCATAAAGAAGGAAAGACTCATGAAGCGGAAAAAGAATTAAAAAAAGCATGTGAACTCGACAAGCATTTTTCCAAAGCTCATTTTTATCTCGGATTATCATATTTCTATCAAAAAAAATACATAGCCGCGATACACGCTTTCGACGAAGCTTACAATACAGATAAGACATGCATTGAATCACTTTACAACATAGGTGTTATATACGATTTGATGGACAATTCATTGAAATCAAAAAAATACTTCAAACTCTGGAAATCGCATAAATCTAAACTTGATACAGAAAATGAAACATGATATCAAAAAAAAATCGCATCTAAATAAAAAACCCCGCTTTCGCGGGGTTTTTTATTGTTTCATTTATAATTATTCAGTTACAGCTTTAAGTTCTGATTTAGGCGGAACTATGTCGATATAAACAGGAAGAATAGCTATTGACGATTCGTTGCCTACTGCATCAACAGTTTTAGCTTCGATGAAGTGATCCCCGTTTGATACAAACTGAATTTCTTTTTCATAAAGAGCAAACTCACCTTTTCCATCTACACGAACAAGAATTTTCTTCAAACCGGATTCTTTGTCTTCGCCGGTAACAGCAAATTTGTATTCAGTAGAAGCAACTTTCTTACCAAGTTTATCCATAAGCGGTTTATCAGGAGTAATGGCAACTGTAGGCGGAACGTTATCAACGAAAACCTTTAGCGACTCAACTTCAGAAAGAGTTTCTGTTCCATCAGCCTGAGGAAGCTTAATAGAGAATTTGTTTGTTTTGTTTGCAACATTATCTTCGGAAGCTATCTTCAACTCTGCATCACCTGCAATATTGAAAGAAAATGTTGTAGCATATTCTGTTGATTCTGTTCCGTTAAGAGAATAAAGCGCCATGTAAAAACCCGAAAGAGCATCATAGCCGGTGACAGTGAATCTGTTTGCACTTGTAGTATAATAAACATTATTCACTAGAACAATCGGTGATTTAGTAGCGATAGAAACAACCGGTGCAGTATTGTCTATAACAACTCTGAAAATCTTTTCATCTTCTTTGTTGCCGACTTTATCAACACCATAATATTTAACCGAATATTTCCCTTCGGCATCAAGCGAAAAAGGAGCAGTGTATTCAGTATCCTGTCCGTCATTCGTTTTGTAGAAAATCTTGTCAGCATAGAAATTATCAGAAGTAAAAAGCTGAAATTTGACTTTGCTGTTAGCATAAGTGGTAACGCCGTCAAAATAAGTTTTTGCTGTCTGTTCAGGTGCAGCCTGAACTTCAGCAGCAGTATCTCCTTCTGCTTTAGTTTCTGTTGTAACTGCTCTGTCTGCCGGAGCATCTGTTCCTACTGCTTCGTTCGGACTGTCTGTAGTAACCTCTTCAACATCTTCCTGCGCGATGGACGCACCTGCAAAGAAGAGGAAAAGAGCGGAAAAAGCCATAATTTTTTTAAACATTTTATCCCCCATAGTATTGGTACCATCCGCGCTAATTCAGCTGCGGAAGGAAATCTTATCCGTTATAAATCCGGAAGACGATATCATACCTTTGAATCCCTGCAAAAATGAAATGTCAATCGATATTTTACTTCATTTATTAAAAATGATAATAATTTTAAGGGCTTCGCATATCATACAAAGTCAAATCAGCTGTATTTCGTATTAAACGTATTATTGCAAGGGAATCTACAGTTGTAACGGCTTTGTAACGGTTATTTTCTATCAATGCGCGGCTTTGGTGTTTTCCTGATTTGAATTCTACTATATAATAACCGGATGAGGATTGGGCCGAATAATCGGTAACAAGCTGCTTTATTCCGAGGCGCGTCAATTTTGATGCTATATCAAGATACAAATCCGGATCTATGCTCTTTTTAAAGGTTCTGCCCTTATAATTATTCAAAGTTATGAACTGACCCGAGGAATCTCTGAATATTTCAATCTTATAAAGCGAATAGTGAAGCGGAGAAGCTATTTCTTCAACAGAAACATAAAATCCCAGATCTTCCTGCTGGAATAATAAAAGTATTAAACTAAATACAGCCTTCATCAATGAACCAGAGTCTTATAAAAAACTTCCTTTGCGCCATTTCTGTAATCATACCACAGATATAGAGCACCATAAGGCGCTCCGCCGTCATCATAGTACAACAGAGATGAACCCAGATTTGAAGGAGAGTAAGTCATTGGAATTCCCATAATTTTGCCTATATAAGCACCGACCGAAACACCCGTTGAATAAGACAACGATGAAACATCGGGATTTCCACCTGAATCAAGATGAACTGCAACCAGATGATACCCTTCTATAGTAAAATACCTGTCATCCATCCATGAAACAAATGCCCCTCCGTTTCCGTCAGGAACAACTGATACATTCATAACTTTGCTGATAACCACTTGAGGATAAACAGGTGTAACGGTATCATAAAGTTCGAATGTTCTTGAAAATAGAACAGCACCAGCACTGTCATATTTGAAAATTGTTACTACTTTCGCCGCGGCAGAATAATCGCAATATGCTACATATGAATTACCTGATGAATCAATTGAAAATGAAGCATCAGATGCGGTGTAGGAATTAGTAAACTGCTGAACAAGTAATGAATTATATCTTGCGAAATAATAATTTGTACCAGCTGCATTTTTTCTCAAAACATAGAAGCTTGTCCCGTCTGCAGATGATTCAACTTTCGTAATTTCACCTGCCCCCATCAAAACACCCTGATTAGTTGAAATTCCACCGGTTACGATTGCTCCTGCCCCGTTTACAACTTTAGCATATGAATTACTATTTGATGAATCAAAATATGAAACATAATAATTACCGCCTGTACCTCTTGAGATTTTTGGTCTAACCATTGTATCTGCACCATTATAGATTGAATAAGGTGTAGTGTTAACCAATGAGGCATCAGTCATTCTAAAGTATTTCGCGAGAATGTTACCTCCGTTTGCATAAACCACAGCAAAACGCTGCGGAATTATTACATAAACGTTACCGGCAGAAAGTGAACCGGAATTCAAAGTAAGTGAAGTCGGAGTGCATGCGGTAATCTGTGAATCTGTTGCCGTCGAAATGTTTCTTAAAATATCTCCGGGCTGCACATCTGCCGCAACAAAATCCGCATTTGTATCAACTCCGGCACCAGTAGCTGTTCCGCAATCAATTATCGGCTCATGAATGGCATTCATAACCGAATAGAAAACTATAAAAATATCACCTGCAGAAAAGATATCACGGGACAATGATAATTGTGTAGGAGAATCAACAGCTTGAACTGCCGCATATCTGTTCTGTGTTACATTGTAAACTATGTCTCCCGGACTAATCCTTACTGCGGCATTTACAACCGGACGCGCATTTATAAAATCCGCACCGCCAGCAATAAGTTTATTTGCAGCGCTTCCGGTAGTTATTCCGGTTTCAATCATATAATTGCGCTGAAGTGGATCAGTAAAACGGATAATCCTGTAATTCGTTCCGTCAGTAACTGCAGCAGTTGTCGTATTCATTCCGAGAGCGCCGGAAGTTTCATATACAGTATTATTTATCATCGAAAAATTCGGAACCGCTGCTGCCGCTCCGTAGTTTGATGTATTCAGTATTATATCATTATTACTAACAGCCGAGAAATCATATCCGTCAACATACAATGGATTAACAGGCGGAGTATCGGCAGTACCGGTTGCCCCGGCAATCGCGTCATAAAAAGTTGCGGTGTCGCCGCTAACAGCCGTGATATCAAGTCCGACAGACATAAACGGCTGTATCTGAGACACGGAAGCTATATGATCAGAGCAATACTTGTCATAAATAGCAAAAGGTCTTGAAACAGCAGGATCAAAAATACCGGTATTTAAATTCAGAGCATCTGTTTCATAAAATAACATATCCGCATCATCAAAATATGTTGTAGGCGTAGGCAAATCAACTCTCGCGGCATCTGTTGCATTAATAACGAGATATCCGGGGTTCATTGCCGCAAAATAACCGAGTGAACCGCCCTGCGGAACCAGCAAATTCGAAGCATAATCACATGCAGGGGTATTGATTACAACATAAGTATTTCCGCTTAGTAATACAGCACCGAATGGATCTTTTGTGGAAGGCGCCGCATAGACAAGTCCGTAATTAGTTCCATTAAACACGACATCATCCAAACCAAGCCATGCGGGCGAAGTCCATCCATGCGGAGAATATACTGTTGTTCCGCTAATATACTGTGACAGTGCTACAGGGATATCATTATAATCATTTATTCTGTGATCTCTTGCTATAAATGAATCAGTCGTCGCAAAATCTGCAAACTGATATAAATTTCCAGGAGCTACCGAAACAGAAGTCTGACCCATCGCATGACGGTAATTAGATCCGGTTTTGTTGACGGTCGTTCCGTCATATCCTCCGCCAAGTTCTATCACTACATCGCCGTCGCCGACAGAGGCAAAAGCGCCTGCCGTAAAATCAGAACCAAAATCAAAAAAGGCATTAGCAGGTATGTTCATCGTTGCGGTTCCCGATGCGACATTATTATTTAGCACAAAACCCGGATAAACATTCGGATCACCCTGAGAGCCGTAGGTAACTGTGACCGATGAAGAATTTCCGGCAGCAACAGAGAGTCCTGTTGAAGCATCATGTGAATAATAAAAAGCAGCGGATCCTGCATTGTCATAAATTCTTTTTACAATTACATTTCCGCCATTAATTCCGTTTAAGAAAAATCCGCCTGAGTAATCAGAATAAATTCCGGATGATGACATCGTATTGCTGTCTATCGTACTCTGCCACAGAAGTACGCCTGCTGAACTGAAAAAAGAAACATTAGTATTAGCCGCATTGGAATAAAGTACTGCCGACGAACCGTCCTCAGTTCCGTTTATCGATTTAAGCTGAAGAGCAGACAAAGAGCTATTTGTTCCAGCGGAGATTTGAGTCCCGGGAATAACTGTATTTTTCGTATAGAAATTACCTTCAAGGTAGTTGGGAGTCGCACCCGGAAGTTCTATTCGGTAATAATAAACTGTTCCGGCTGCAAGAGCAGTAAGAGGAACAGAAAAAAGCTGCGACTCCCCTGAACCGGCGGGAGTCGTATCATATGAATTCGAAGCGATTAGCGGGTAAGTAGTAGAAATACCGAACTTCACAATAGAATTATCGACGGCGTAACTCGTCTGCCAGCTTAAATCGGCAGAAGTATCTGTGACATTTCCGGCAAAACCGTTTGAAAGAGTCAACGGCGGGTTTGCTCCTGGAGCAAGTTCGGTCTTAAAATTCCAGGTATCCATACCATCCTGAAGTAATGTATTTCCGGCCGCATCAGTTATGGCATTGGTCAGATCAACTGTATACAATATATTGTAAGCCAAAGAAGCCGAAAGATTAAGCCTCCATGTATTAGTTCCGGCGACATTTGTCACACCTGAAACAGCGGCTCCTCCGCTTATAGTAAATGTCGCCATTGTAACATTCGAAACATCTTCATTAAATGTGACTTCAATATAATTTCTGTTAATCGGGATACCGGCTCCCATCGGACTTCGTATTATCACACGGGGCTGATAGTTATCAGTATTATTCGGAGCTGTGGTAAAACTCCATGAATAGCTCTGTGAAACATGGCGCGAGTCACTCAATGCAAGCAAATTAGTATTGGTGGAAACAGTATATGATGTGGAAACGCTCATGGGATTAGCAAGAGTTATGGTTATTATATGACCGGAAGTATTATAAGTATGAATACCCGCAACAGCCGGACTTATTGTAATATTTGTTGAATTAACCGACGCAGGAAGTATATCATGAGAGAATATAAGAACGATTTTTGAATTAACCGGAACATCCGTTTCAGCCGGAGCCGGATATGCTATCGCACCGGTAATTGCAAGGGTTCCTGGCAGATCTTCATCAAGGGATGAAATATCATCCGCAGGCGTTACAGACTGCGATTCCTTGCCGCAGGCAGAAAAAAGCAATGAAAACACAACCGCGAAAGAAAGCAATTTGCTTAAAAAAAACAGTTGATATTTCATTTCCTCTCCAATAGCATAAAGATATACTATATTATTACCATGTCAAACAAAAAGATTATTACAAAACTGGTTATTTTTGCCGCTATTGCCGCTTCCATACTCCTTCCTTTCAAAGGGAAGGCGACTATAAGCAATGTCATTCTCACACCTGCAAATCCGACTATTCTGTCAAACGGACGGGGATACTATCTTGCCGGATTGCAATATGTATTCCGTGTACAGGTTATTGATCCTGATGCAACCGCCTGGAATAATATAACAAATGTGAGACTTGTGATTCCGAATACTCCTAATGTGGATTTCCAAACGGGTGTGTTAACCGGCGGAGTCCCGGCTATAACAGTAACAAGCGGGAATGTCATAGTTACAGCAAATGCCCCCTCAGGCACCTTCAATAATTTCATTATAGATTTTACAGTTACATTCCAATGGAATTCTCCTGAGCGGACATGGGCAAGCGGCAACATCACAGCTTTCGCTTCATCGAATATACCTGCCGCGAATACGCTCAATACTCCTATTGCTGTTAATTACGGAATATGTGCAAGCATACGTGCACTGAACCTGGCAATGAGCGGAGATGCCGCAGACTTGTGCGTCACGAGATGGCACGAAAATTTCAATGTTACGGCAAACGCGATTATTTATAACGTGCCCGGTGCCGGAATTACTGATGCCGTTGACGCAATAGACTCCGGCGAATTGACAAATGTCCGTCTGCTCTTTGATGCAAATGTATCCGGAAGCGACTTAACTTATCCTGCTATATCCATCAACGCGGCTGACGGCTTTCTCAGTACCCTTGGATATACATTCAGTACAACGCCGATTGCAGTCAGATTACGCGCTGTAATGCTTACAGGAGCGGCTAATGAAGACTCTCAGAACACACTGAGTTTAGTCTGCAATGAAATTGAAATCGCAGATGTAACAGATCCATTCACTTTTTACGACGGCGGCGGTGTAAATACTGCACCATCATATTACCGTTCACTCGCAGTTCCCGGAACAAAGGTTCGCCTTTACGCAAGAATGCGCGGCGGAAGCGGATCCATGAACGGCACAGTTACAGCAACAATACGTGACACAACTGACGGAACATTGACTATGTTGACAATCCCGAATGCAGCAAACATTGCAACAGGCAATCTGACATACTCAGGAATTACTGTTGGATTAGGAACAACCGGAGCACGGAATTACCAGATAATCAGTATAACGGGCGGCGCATACGGAAGCAGTCCGGGATTCGGTCAAAACCAAGCAAATACGACATACATAAATCAGCCTGCCGCAAGAACGATTAACTGGGATAATATTGATCCGCCTGGGAATAATGCGGCAATTTTCAACGGAGGAACATTAACATCTCCGTCTCAATCAGCCGACTCTATTACATTGCAATGGAATCCTGTTTCCGGCACTTTTCCGGACGGAGATTTCTTTTCATACAGAATTTACTACAGAACAGGAACTGATCCTTACAAGTTAATTGACAGAAATTCCGCACCGGCTGTCAATTATTCAATTCTAGGAAATCCTTCTACCGGCACAGTGATTCTATCCGGCCTTTCGCAATTTACTAATTATGATTTAATTCTCTCCGCAATTGATGTTTTTGGTCATGAGGTTGCATCAGCCAATAGACCGACAGCTATGTATGCTACAACAGCCTCATCAACAGAAATATCAATATCCGACGGAATAACAAGTTATTCACCAACAGATTTTGCATCAGATCCTAATCCGCAAACTATTGCCCTGCTTGAAACATCAATTATCGTCACAGCCAAAATAGTTACAGGGGGAAATTCTCCAGGCAGTGTCAACATAATTTTAGCTAATAACGCTTCAGATATTCAACATGCAACCGGTGCAAATGATGATATACTCAGCTTGCCGGCATCACAGTATTATAGAATTCAAATGACAAAAACTGCTCCGAACACATGGAAAGGACAAATACCTACTACAAATCCGCTTATTACGCTGGGGACTTCTGCGAGATTTATAATCGAAACAATTTATAATGGAGCGCCTTCTTACACAGATGTTGATCAGGAGACCGTGCCTCCGGGAGATCATCAGTCTCACGAATGGCGTTTTTCAATAACGGAAATACCGGATTTTACCCCGTGGCCGGTTAAAATACTTAACAATGTTATAACAAAGAAAAATCCTGCAGCATATCCGGCTTATTACCTGACAGCCGATGCATATGTGTCCATTATGGTTTACGATATCAAAGGGCGTCCGATTTCGACTCTACTCGAACATTCTTTCAGAAAATCCGGACGCAACATTAAAGAGAATGGATGGCGCGGAACAAATAAAAAAGGATCAAAAGTAGCACCCGGGCTCTATTATATCAGAATAAAAGCTGAAAGTGTTTCAAACGGCAAAACTCTGATAAATGAAGTAAAAAAGGTTGTCGTATCTGAGTAATTATTCTTTACTCAAGCCGGCTGAAACTGAATATATGATTTGATAATAATAAGGAGAGCTTATGCTTAAAAAATTTTTTTTCATTTTACTGATACTTCCGTTTTTTTTAAATGCTGATGAATTTGAAAGAATCAAAATTGCAATTGTACCTTCAGCAAACGGTTCAGAATATACCGCGATGGTAGAATCGGCACTCGGTTCGGATAAACGCTTCGATTTCATTGACCCCAAAGCAATCCCCGGTATTCTTGATGAAATCGAGAATAGACAGACGGGAATCACCGAAGAAGATGATACTGACAAGATAAAACTCAAGAACGTTGATTTTCTTGTATACTTTACAAATATATCTTTTAAAAGTTCTTATACTCCTGCCGTCCCTGCAGAATACGACAAGGACGGAAACAAAATATCTAATGCAATTGCAGAAAGTTGGTACGTTGAAGCAACCGGAATCATTAAAATTGTTCCCGTAGAGGAAGGAGGATCCGCAAAAACTTACAAAATTTTTGGATCTGGATCAGCAAAAAATAAATATCTTGCTGAGGGAAGTACCAAATCAGAAATGGCATCTAATGTAAATTCATCATTAAAATCGGCATTCCCGATTCAATCCAAAATTACCGATATAACTTCCTCTTCTCTCAAATTACTAAAAGGAACTTCATCCGGAATCGAAACAGGTCAGAGATATCAGCTTTTCTCACAGAAAAAAGTTACAGTCGGCGGGAAACAGTACTCGGAAAACAAAAAAATCGGTTATGTCGAAATAGAAGATGCTCAGACCGAATACAGTTCTGCTACAATTCTTTTCATGGATGATAATGCAGATTTAAGCAATGCCAAAGCAGTTGAAAAATCGTTTTACGGGATATCACTTGAATTCGGTACATTTCTGCTCAGACCGAAAAAAGATGATTCGATGAAACGAAACATTGATCCTTTTGATCTGAAATTCGGAATAGGTCTTTTTTTCGGCAATAAATTCCAGTTCGGATACGCAGTAAACGGCGGTTACAGTGACGGCATTTTTTCAATGTCTCCTGCGACACTTCACCTGAGATACAATGCCCACGTTTTCAGAAGATCCTATTTTGTTTTCGGTTTAAGCGGTGCTTTCCATATGGCATGGGACTCGGTTCACATCAGAACAGAATCTTCTGATTTCGGAGGAACTCCTGATGAATTTGGAAGATATGAACTCGATGAAAAAACAATCATAACAGGAACAGCATTTTCCTTCACTCCATATATCGGCTGGAAATTTTTGCTTTCAGAATCAACCTATTTTCAGCTGACCGCAGGTTATGGATTTGCAACAGATTATAAATGGAAATTCTCAAAGAAAACTGACAGTGATGCAAAAAATACTCAATCTGAAGAGGAAAAAGCAAGTATTACAAGCTATAATGATTACATGAAAGAAAACAGACCGGCAGGCTTTGAAGTTTCTCTTTCTTTCGGAATTCAATTTTAAAGGGCCCAAAGCCCTTTTTTTAATTCTGACTTAAAAAAAGTTGACACTTTGAAAGCCTAATTTAACAAGTCTCAAACTATTAACAAATAATCGGTGGGTTATGCAATTTTCAGACAGAATTCTCCAAATTAAGCCTTCGCCTACTCTCGAAATCACTGCTTTGGCAAATGCAATGAAAGCAAAGGGAATAGACGTTATCGGCTTCGGATCGGGTGAGCCCGATTTCGACACTCCGCAGAACATCAAAAATGCTGCGATAAAGGCAATCGAATCCGGAAAAACCAAGTACACTCCTGTAGGCGGTATTTCCGAACTTAAACAGGCAATTGTTGAAAAATTCAAACGGGATAACAATCTGACCTATGCCCCAAATGAAGTGATTGTCAACTCAGGAGGAAAACATTCTTTCTACAACTTAATGCAGGTTCTTCTCAATCCCGGTGATGAAGTCATAATTCCTGCTCCTTATTGGGTCAGTTATCCGCCAATGGTGGAACTTGCTGACGGAACCTCAATTATAATCGAAACCAGTGATTCAAATAATTTCAAAATAACCCCCGATCAGCTGAAAAAAGCAATAACAACAAAAACTAAAGCAGTAGTTTTAAACTCACCTTCCAATCCTACCGGGTCAGTATATACCCGCAAGGAACTTGAAGATCTCGCAGAGGCAGCTTCCGGAAAAGATATTTTTTTCATCTGCGATGACATGTATGAGTCTATCATTTATGATGATCACACATTCTGCAATATCGCGATGCTGTCGGATGAATTGAAGAAAAAAACAGTTGTTCTTAACGGCGTATCGAAAGCTTACGCAATGACCGGCTGGAGAATAGGATACATGGCCGCGAATAAGGATATCATCGATAAAATCGATATTATTCAGAGCCAGTCAACATCCAATCCGACTTCAATATCACAGTACGCATCTGTTGAAGCGCTTAACGGTCCTCAGGAAATAATTAAAACCATGGTTGCGGCTTTTGCGAAAAGGAGAAAATTCATAATTGACGAACTTAACAAAGCTCCAGGATTTCATGCGCTTTATCCTGACGGAGCTTTCTATGCGTTTCCAAGAATTTCTAACTGCACAAAGCTTCCAGGCTGGAAAACCGTTGCAGAAAAATATTCTTCTCCGAACATCTCAGGAAAAGTAACAGCTTATCTTATGGAAGAAGCAAAAGTTGCAGTAGTTCCGGGAATTGCTTTCGGATCAGATGATTATATCAGACTTTCATTTGCAACTAGTGATAAAGACATAGAAAACGGAGTTAAGAGAATTCAGGAAGCGATGAATAAACTTGCATAAATCTAAAAAGCCGCTTTGCAAAAAGCGGCTTTTTTATTCACAGAACCATATCAAGAGAACTTAATTCTAGAACACGGGCAATCTTATCAGGAATATTTACCATTCGAAGAGCCCTGCCCTTTGCCTTTTGCATTTTATTTAAAGTTAAAAGCATACCAATACCGGATGAATCCAAATAGGTCGCATTCGACAAATCAAGTTCAATATCCTTTGAAGATTTAGAGCTCAGTTCAAAAAGTGTATCCTTAAGCTCTTTTATCCCGATCATATCAATATCGCCGTCAAAAGAAACTTTCGCGGTATCTGTTGAGTTATCAATATTAATATTCATTTTACCTCCGATTCGCGATAACAGGAAATCTGCTAAATGCTGTATCGCAGACACTGCGCAATATCTGCGCAAATTGCTTCCATTCTTTTGCCGCGCTCAATGTTCCCGGCAGAACCTTCAACAGGAATCTTTGTAACTTCAGGAAGTTTTTTTATCTTTTCAAGAAGCTGGTCAAGAAGAAGCGATATATCCTTCGACTTGTCAAAAACCACCTGACTGGTTTTTTCAGATTCGTTACTTAGATTTATAATAACTCTGAGTTCAGAAATTATTCTTTCTGAAACACTTGAGATTTCCGCAAAATCGGAATGAATCGTAGAAAATTTGCCGTTAACTGAATTAATAAGCTGATGAGTCTGAAAAATATTTTTTTCGATATTCGGAATATTATTCTGAATTTCTTTCTGAAGCACTCCGATGTTGGCGGAAATATTCATAAAACCTTCAAAAATATCAATATCGCGTGCAGATTCAATTCTGGAATACATGCCTATAAGGTGCATACTCTTTAAAATATTCTTTAAAAATTCGAGAATGTTATCTATTTGTTTGTAATTATTGTTAAAACGCTGAATGGTAGAATTCGCATCTCCGATTCTTCCGCTGACTTCTTTCAGCTGAGTATTCATCGCTAGAAGTCTGTCTGATATTTTATTGGAAACTTCACGGTTCTGAATAGACTGATTAAGAAACATTTCTGAAAAAGTCTTAAGAGAATGAGCCTGTGAAATAACATCCGAGGTAAAGGATACCGCCTGATCTGCAAATTCGAGCTGACTCTTTGATTTTTCATTAACACTTGAAGCCTGTTTCCAAATTGAAACCGCTTTCTGCTTGATGGTGTCTGTCTGATTGTAAAAATTTAAATCGAAAGAAAGGGCATTTTTTGCGCTTTGGATTTCATCCAGTAGTTTTTCAGAAAAAACCCGGACATTATCCGAACCTTCTATCGCCGTTACAGCATCATTATCCATCGTAACAAATCTTGATTTTACATCAAGAAGCATCGACTTCTGACTCTCTATTCTGGATGCGGATTCTTCAGCTTTACGTACAAGTTCCATTACCGAATCTTTCTGGCTTTGAAGAATTACAGGTATTTCCGAAAAAAGCTCGCTGCCTTTTGTAACATCCGATAAAACGGCCTCATTGTCGTCAATAAGCGACTTTACCCCGTCTGTAAATGGTTGAACTACTTTAACGATATTTTCAAGATTCTGTGAAATAAAGTTACTCATTTCATTAAGCTTATTGGCAAGAATATCAAAAACACCTGATTTAGAAGAGTATTTACTGGATACAATTGACGCATTTAGAGCCAAAGTAAATATTTTATCCGTATCGCGTTTAATTTCAGCAACAATCATTGTCAAACGCTGAATTTCACGGGCAATACCATTGAGATCATTTTTTATGTTTGTGAGATTGGAAACAACAGAAGTGATTGTATAGTCACTGTCCTTGACATCCTTTATTGTACCTTCAACGTCACTCGAGCTGTCCGACAGATTCTTTCTGACAACTTCGAAACTTTCTTTTATACTTGAACTGGAGTCAATAACTTTATCAAGTAAAGCCATTGACTCTTCAGTTAAAGTTTTTCTGATTCTTGAATTTCTATTTACATCCTTTGCCGCCGAAATCGTCTCTTTTGCAAGAGCATCCATCTCGTCAATTCCGGGTTTGATGCCGCCTATCTCCATAAACACCTCTGAGCAAACACTCTTTATTTATACAAATACTTTTTGAAATTAGTCAAGCTAATATATTTTTATCCCGTAATATCTTTCAGCGATTCAGCCAGCTTTATAATATCATTGGTCTTTGAATTCAAGTCGTTTATCATACGGTTAAGCGTGTCGCTCAGACCGGCAATTCCTTCAATCTCCCGGATATGATTGCTGATTGCCTCCCGCATTTCCTCGCCGTGAGCCTTGTTCTTTTCCATCAAAGACTCTGCTCCTATCATATCCTGATATACTTTTTCGCCGGTTTGGCGGTTATTAACTGCAATTTCACCGTGTTTTACGACCATATTCTGGTATAATGCTGATATTACGACTGTATCCTTGTAATAATTTCTTATACGCCGCAGACTTTTAACTGCTTCAGAGATATCTTCCCTGCATTTATTTAATACTTCCCAATTATCCGAAACAGATTCAGTGACTCTTTCAAAATATGAGGATAGAACCTCAGTCTGCGCACTTGACTTTTCAGACAAACGGTTAACACCATCAGCAACAACGGCAAAACCCTTGCCGAATTCACCGGCACGGGAAGCTTCAATTGAGGCATTCAGCGAAAGCATGCTGGTTTGGTCAGATATCTGTTCAATTTCCTTAATAGCTTCCCGTACAGTGGAAGCCGTATTATTGAGATCGGAAAAAATATTTTCTGATGATCCAAGAGATGAATCAACATTTGTAAATTTATTATAAATTTCATCAATTGTTCTGCCCAGTTCCTCCTGCTCGGGAGATAGATCCAGATCTTCGAATCTTGGGATTCCCGAAAGACCATCTCCCGTTCGGGAAACATCATCGGCAATCTTCCGGATTTCGGAAATCGTTGATTGAGTAATCGCAAGTATACTCTTCCGGTCATTATCCTGTGCATAAATATTTTCGACGACCTTTGAAAGCTTCTGCCATCCGTCTATGGACATCTTAACAAGTTCATCAGACATATTTGACAGCTCCGACCCAAGTTTCATCAAATCAAAAATCAAATCTCTTTGATTCTCAAGAACCCTGCGGAGGTGTTCAACCATCGTCACAACGCTCTCTATCAGTTCTTTAAATACAACGCTTCCGAACATTGCAGGAACAAGAATAGGAGCAGCCGAACGGATTACAAGAAGAGAACCGGGAATACTTGGAGATATTATTCCGTAAATTGTAATAAACTGTGCGACAGCAATGGAGAGAAAAGCAAGAACAAGCCTGAACCGGTAGGTTTTTCTGTATTTTACAAGATGATAGATTGAAAAAAGAAGAATTACTATGAAAAAAACAGAAAAAATCATCTGAAGATAAGATGAAGAAAAAACCATTCCTTCCCTGTATCCGTGAATCCATATTGCCTGAATCACACCGTAAACAAAAATCATTGATGCCATTGCGAAACGTATTGCAAAGGCAAATTTTTTCTTATTTGAAACAAAGTTATAAACAAAAGCCCGCGCGAGCGATAAAACTATTATTGCAAAAACTGAGTTTGTAATAAGCGGAATATATTTCTGTGAAAATTTGATACCGTAAAAAAGGTCCGCTGTCAATGTTGCAGTCGTCAGAATATTTATCATTGTTATACAGCTTGCCGCAACAAGCTTATAAACAAGATCTTCACGTCTTGTTCTGACATATTCGGCAAGCAGAATATACACCATCAGAGAGAAGAGCAAAGTCTGCGTAAAATGAAGCAGAGCTATGCCGGGTTTGTTCTGCAAAAAATTAATTATCTCCATAGTTCAAGCATCCATACCGCGCCCTTAATGATGTAAAAAATACCTATGATAATAATTGCTATTGAAAAAACAATCTTTAGAATCTTCTCAGGAAGATATCTGGAAATATATGGTCCGATTTGTCCGCCGATTATCACTCCGGATGCGGCAAAAACCCATATATTAAGCATAATAAGTCCGGCATGAAGATTAAGTATTGTAATAATCCAGTCGCCTGTAGCTTCAAGAAGTATTGCTGTTGCGTTTGCTCTTCTCGTTTTAATTTTAAGCCCCTTTTCCAAAACAGGCTGACTCAATTCCGCTATTCCTGTGCCGGTTGAGGCAGAGAAAAAACCTCCGATAGGCGGAATCCACATAAAGGGATAAATATCTTCTATCGGAATATTTTCTTTAGTTCCGTAAGAGTTTCTTATTGCAGAAAAAAGCTGAAGAAAAGCCAGAAAAATTAAAACCAGACCGAGAATCAGTTTGAGCAGATTTCCGTTTATAATCAGCAAAGCATAATTCCCGAGAACAACTCCAGGAACAGTAAGCATGATCATAGTAAAACCTATCGGAAGCTCAACCATTTTATACCAGAGATATCTCAATGCACCGCTGGTCATTCCGACAGTTTCCGTTGCAATTCCAGTTGCAACGGAATTCTGTACAGGAATCTGAAGAACAAGATTATATATCGGCTGAAACAAAACTCCGCCCGAAAAACCTGATGAATTCGCAAGCACTGCTATTACAACGGCTATGGGAAACATATACCAATATTCTAGACTCATTTCACCTCCGGATTACTCAGCAATATTTTTGTAGTGTGAAAGAGTCTCATCAATCTCTTTCTGGGTTATATCGGATGAAATAGAATATGAAGAATAAGTATCCATGAAACTGTGGAGCGACTCGATATCAACACTCATTTTTGAAAGAATTTTTTCGACTTCCCTATAAGTTTCAAGCATAGTCTTAAAATCGGATATTTTTAACCGGCGGCTTTCGAGAACATTATCGGAATTTTCTACACCGCTTAATGTTGAAAGCTGATTTACCGCAAATGCAAGTTTGACATTATAATTATCCAGTTCTCTGCGCATCTGTTTTATCATGTCCTGAAGACCGATATTCATATCATTTACAAGATTTGCCATCTGCCCTATCTCGTCCTCCGAAACAACCGGCGCATGAGCATTTAAATCACCGGAAGCTATTTTCTTCGTTGCGTCAACCAAAAGCTCCATTGGAACGACAATATCTTTTGTAAACATGTTGAAAGCACCGATTACACACACAGATACTACCAGAAGCATTAAAAGCATTCTGTTTCTCAACTGGAGAATAGGCTGGTTCGCACTATCTGCATCAAAATTTTTTTCAAGCAATTGAAATTGATCAGGAGAAAGAATATTCCTTGCATGTTCCGTATAGTTTTGCAGAATTTTTTTCTGAAACACGGGAGAACTCACTTCAAGAATAATCTGAACACTTACTGAAATTGTTACTATAGCTATCAGTATAAAGTATATTGACAGTTTTTTCTTAAGCCGTGAAGGATTAGCATGCTTTCTTGTTAAGCGGTTCTTCAGAGCATTAAAAGTGATTTTCATCAGCATTCTCCTGTCTCTCAGATTTTAACCAGCGATATTTTCAAGGTCAATTATTAATTACAAATGGAAAAAATAATATGCACTTTTACAATAAGTCATTTAATTCGCGCCGCTCACCAAAACCGCCGAAGATTATTTCCTATTTCACATTAACAATGAAGCCGTAATGTTTTAAAAGAAACTGAACCGGCTTTCTTAATAAAGCCCATAGTATTATTGCCGAAAAAATCAAAGCCAAAGGAAATAAAACGACGGAATAATACATCTTCTGCGGCATAATAATAAAATCAGCGGGAATATTATTACTGTAAAAATAGCCGCTTGTTTGAATTTTAAGCATTGAAAATTCTGAAAAAGAAACAGATAAAATAATAACAAAAATAATATCTCGCGGCAAATGTGATTTTTCTAAAAACAGAACCGAAACAAAAAGATATCTGGCAATATTTATGAAAAAAAACAGTGAAAACGATAATTTGACAGCGGAAATAATCGGACAATAAAAAAATGCCGGAAGCAAAGATAAAATAAACACAAACATCCATATCCTGCCGCTTTTTAGGGAATGACGGCGCATTTTCAGAGCAAGAAAAAAAGATACAAACGAGGCAGAAAGAGAAAACAAGAATTCATAAGCATAAGAATTAAAATAACTGATGCCTTCAAAAAAATGCGAATAATCTCTCTGTGAAATTACGCGAAAAACATTGCCGGTAAGCCAAAAATCTTCATCAGAACGGAAAGCTGCAAAAAAAACGGCAACAACAGGGAGAAAATAACACAACACCAGAAAGAAAGGAAGAGTTTTTCTGGCAAAAAAAACAAAATCAGAAGCTAAATTTTTCAGGTCACTTTTCAAAATGTCAGTACTCCGATCCTTCAAATGTTAAATCAGAAGGATTATCCTTCAAGCATTTTTCACATAATTGATTTCAAATATCATTGACAAGAATATATCCGGACTATATCTTAAAAATATGAAGATGACCAAGAAGACAGAAAAAAACGGGACGTATACAGAGAGACTAAAGCGCATTTTAGATGATGACGTTTCCGATATTGATTCATCAGAAATCCTGAATGCGGCTTATGACAGTCTGGAAGCCGGAGATATTGACGATGCAAGAGATCTGTTTCTTATCAATATCAACATGGATGGACATTCCGAAGATTCTTTAAATGGTCTCGCGATAGCTCTTTGTGAAAACGGTGAACCAGAAAAAGCTCTGGTAGTAATAAAAAAAGCTGTAGAGCTTTACGGTGATGACGCTATTACTCTCGCTAACATGGGCACAATTCTCGCCGAAAACGGTAAATTTTCCGAATCTGTCGAGTATTATGAAAAATCCATTTCAGCTGATCCTTATTCTTCTGAAACTTATCTTGGTCTAATTGATCTTTATGTTATGTTCGGGAATCCCGCCATGGCATTTCTTTCATGCAAAAGAGCACAGGAAGCGCTGCCGGACGATCCGGACATTAAAGAAACCATGGCTCAAATTTTAATTGAAATCGCCGCTTCACTTTAAAAAAAATCTGCGTAAAAATCAAATTATTGACTAATTTGTGCAATAATTCTCAATTGTATCACTTGCATCGGAGAAAACAATGAAAGACATAAAAAGCAGTTACATGACGGTAATGGATGATCATTTCCCTGACGAAATGTCCATAACATTCGGAAATCAAACACTTAAATACAAAAAGCGCTCATGGAAAATACAGGATGAAGGAACACTGATTGAAAAAGGTCTGCGCTATGGAGAAAATCCCGGTCAGGAAGCAGCTCTTTATGAACTGGTTAACGGAAACCTAGTTCTGGGTAAATGTGAATTCATCACGCCAGGAAACTCACTCGTATCAGCTATAGACGAAGATTCAATGCTTCAATCAGGCAAGCATCCGGGAAAAACCAACTTTACCGATATCGACAACTCACTCAATATATTGAAATATTTTGACCGCCCTACATCCGTAATTGTAAAACACAATAACCCCTGCGGAGTTTCTTCTTCGGATGATATTCTTGATGCTCTTAAAAAAAGTTATTACGCTGATAGAATTGCAGCCTTCGGCGGATGCGTTGCCCTCAACAAAGCCCTTACCAAGGAATGCGCCGAATTTATAGCTTCAGAATACTTTGAAGTAGTTGTTGCTCCTGAATTTGAAAACGGAGCCATGGACATTCTTTCAAAGAAAAAAAATCTCAGAATAATAAAAATTTCTGCGATGGATAATCTTTCTAAATACAAGTCCATGAGATTTGTTGATTTCAAGTCATTGATTGACGGCGGAATTATTGTTCAGCAGTCTCCTATAAACATCATCAATTCAAAAAACGATCTAAAAATTGCCGAAACAGAATACAAAGGAACAAAATATTCCATTGAACGCAAACCGGCGGAAAATGAATACAATGACATGATCTTCGGATGGAATGTTGAACAGGGAGTTACATCAAACTCAGTATTATATGTTAAAAACGAAACAACTGTCGGAATTGGAACAGGCGAACAGGACAGAGTCGGTGTTGCCGAAATTGCTATCTTTAAGGCATATCAGAAATACTCTGACAAACTATGTTTTGAAAAGTACAAACTTCCTTTTAAAAATCTTGAACTTGCAGTATTCGAAGGGAAAGAGTCCGCAGATAAAATTAAAGAAATAATGAATGAGACGAAAGCAGCAAAAGGCGGACTTATCGGTTCAACGATGGTTTCGGATGCTTTTTTTCCATTCAGAGACGGCGTCGATGTCGCAATAAAAGAAGGAATCTCGGCAATAATTCAGCCGGGCGGTTCTGTAAGGGATTTTGAATCAATTGAGGCATGCAACAGCGCTGATCCAAAAGTAACGATGGTATATACAGGGCAAAGAGCATTTAAGCATTAAAAAAGGCGGCCGTAAAGCCGCCTTTAAACTTATGCTTCTACAATCGCGTCCATCGGACAAACACTTGCGCAAAGCCCGCAGCCAGTGCATGAAGATGCATCAATCTGATAAGAACTAGATCCTTCAGATATAGCTTCAACCGGACACTCTGATGAACAAGCACCGCAAGATGTACATTTGTCAGTAATTTTGTATGCCATTGGAATACTCCTTTAAATTATGGTGTTAACAGGCTATTTAGAGCTTAATATGAGTCAATAAAAAAAATGAATGCCGGAGTTTCTTAAAATGAAGTTTTTACACAATATTTTCAAATCAAAAAAAGATAATGGCATCTGCGCGGAATGTAAAGCCGTTTGCTGTCATCATATAGCGCTTGAAATCGACAAACCGACTTCAAAGGCATCAAAAGATCATATCCGCTGGTATCTTTTACATGAAGGAGTTGAAGTATTTATCGACCACTCCGGCTCATGGTTCCTTAAATTCGCTACAAAATGCTCAAAACTTAAAGGCACTATGTGCGGAATCTATTCATCAAGACCCGACATCTGCAGAAATTATCCTGAGAAAAACCAGTCATGCGAATACGAAGGAGAAGGAGAATATTATAAAAGCATTTTTAAAACAGAAGAAGAATTTACAAAATACATGGACTCGAAATCATCTAAAAAAAGAAAAACTTCACCGCATCGATAATAATAAAAACACCTAGAATTATCAGGACAATTCCCATAAGCAATTCAAGCAAACGGCGTTTTGTCATGTATCTGCTTCTAACAGAAGCAGATGCAAAAATAAATGCTGCCAGAGAAAACCAGAATAAAGTAACAAACAAGACTGTTGCAGAATAAATTATTTTTACAGATATTGTAATTTCATCTGTTATAAATTTAGAAAATATTGATACATAATACAGGCCTGCTTTGACATTTGTGATGTTAGTAATAAAACCCGAAAAAAATGATTTTCCTTCCGACTTAACAGAAAAAGAATCATCCGAAGTTTTCGACATTGTTCTGATTGAAGAATAACCCATATAAATAAGATATATTCCGCCGATTAGCATTATAGCGCTTCGTAAAGACGGAATGTTGTTTATTATCGCTGAAATTCCGAATACGGCTCCAGCAACTAAAAATACGTTTCCGCAAACAATTCCTAATGAAGTAAACAATCCGCTTCTTCTGCCGTATAAGACACTGTTTCTTACAGTCAAAGCAACATCAGGTCCGGGACTCATCACGGCTAATAAATGAATGAAAGAAATAGAAAGAAGTGATATTATCATTAAAATTTCTGAATTACTGCGAACATAATGTTCGGAATAAACTCATATGATTTTATTTTGATAGATAATGCGTCCGACTTTAATTCAAGTTTGTTAAAAATTACATAATTTGAACTTGCAACAATGAATTTAGTGTCAGGTGAGATTTTTTTATCAAAACCCATAGAAAAAATAAAAGCCCTGACATCGATATTATTCCGGTTAGATTCTGATAATGTTGAGAAATCTTCTTTCTGACGTATTTGTAAATATCCGAGACCGCATGAAAATGCCGATGAAGTAGAAAACGAATATTCATATCCAAGTTTTTGCTCAAACCTAAATGAGTTTGAACGCTTTATATCTTCTATCATAATATCTCCGTTAGATATATTAATAGAATATGTCTTATCATCATGTTTGGTTGGGATATAAATTGCAGTTTCTGCGATTAATGAAGATTTCTTGTAACGTTTTAGAACTCCAAGGGTTATAGACGGAGATTTAGTCATTTCGAATCCTGACGAGCTTGAATTTTTTCCGTTTACACTATCAGATTCATAATAACTATAATCATATTTTTTTTTAGCAAAAGTACCGCCTGATAAAATTATGCCGATTTCATATTTATTTCTTCTGCTATTTGCATGAAATCCTAAAGCGGGACTAATATTAAGCGATTTTATATTTGATTTTCTTATATTATCCGGGATTTGAAATTCTTTTTCATCTTTTTTTTCATTTTTGTAAGAACAATACATTCTTAACCCAATAGAATAATCAGAAGTCATTTTATACCCGGCGCTGAGGTAAGATCCTACTGCATTACTTTTTTCATTGTTAGAATATCTGTCACTTCCTGAATATGTCCCGCTTGATTTACGAGATTTATAATTATCATCATCCTGAAGAGCAAACGATAATCCGAAAGATATTTTTTTTGACGATTTCACAAAAGATAAATTCGAAGAAAAAGTTTTACGGGAGTCAGTCTTATTACTGCCTGCATCAACGCCGTTTATCTCAAACTGAGAAGATTCCCCTTTCGCATATGGAGAGCCGTAAAGAAATACACCAAAAGATGAATGAGTTCTTGTAAGAAGAGCCGGATTCTTTACGGCATTAAAAGGACCATCATCATAAACAGACATCATTCCGCCGGCAGAGATCCCATTAGCCCTGAGCCCCTGAGAAAACAAAAGCAGTATCAAGAATAATATTAAAAATAAATTATCTCCGAATTTTCTCAAAAACAATACCTCGCAGAAAGGCCGAATTTTAGAGGATAAAACCTATCGTCTTTTTTGGTTACAATGTTAAAAAGCGGATGCCAGTCAAGAGACAATGCTAAAGGAATTTGCCTAAACCTGTATTCAAGCCCTATTAAACCGTCGGGACCTGCAACCGGTGTGTCTTTTTCCCAAATCCCCAAATGCCCTCCGACTCCCGCATACCACTGAAACTCCGAAGAAACCCCAGGTAAATTATTCTGCAACACATAAAAAGCATGAAACTCAATACCATGGTCAAGATCAGAAAGAGCCATCAGTTCAACTGCATTCGGTTTAGCAAAAAAATATTTATAAGACAAACCGTGATTACCATCTCTGCCCGCCTCAAGCCTTGCTCCAAGCGCCGCCTTATAATCTGAAGCGAAACATACACTAGAAATTATTAAAAACAAAATACCAAAACATTTTTTCATCTGTCACCACCATAAGCTCTAAAATATTTCCAGCAAGACAGAATCATAAAATTGCTTAATATTATATCAAGAATTTTTTGTTTAATCAAGTATTATTAAATTATCAAGAAAAGTATTCATTATTTGAAAATTTAACGGTATGTTGGTTTTACCAGCAATAATATCATTGATACTCTGGACATATCTTGATTTATCTATATCCTCTGCACAATTTTCGATCATCGATTTAATTGAATCATCATCTGACTCAATGTGAAATTGCAATCCGACCGAGTTTCCGTAAACAAATCCCTGATTATCACAAGCTTCGCTTTGAAAGATTTTTACCGCGCCGTCCGGAATATTAAAACACTCACCATGCCAATGGAATGCTTTAAACTTGGAAGGGAATACTTTTGCAATTCCGATATCATTTGTTTTTTCGACATCATACCAGCCGATTTCCTTATATTTATTTGCTGATACTTCCGCACCTAGTACATCGGCAATAAGCTGGGCTCCGAGACAAATACCCAGCATTTTTTTATTTTGAGATATGCATTTCTCAATGAATTTTTTTTCATTGTTCATCCATGGATACTTCAGTTCTTCATTTACGCTCATCGGTCCTCCCATAATTACCAGAAAATCTAAATCCGATAAATCAGGAAACAATTCCGACTCGAAAATTTTTGTAAAAGAAATATCAATAGAACGGGATGACGCCCATTTTAGAATACCCGCAGGAGTCTCAAAGGGAACATGCTGAATAAAGTGTAATTTCATAATAACCTCCGGATTAATGATAAATACTATCTCATTAAGTCGCTATTTAATTTGACTTAAATCATATTATAGAGCCGTATTTTACAATTATGAAATACTCAAACAATATATTGATTTCTTCCCGATTTAAGTCTTTCTTCTTCTAAAGCGTAATATTAATTTTACCAAGATGTATAACCAATAGTTTTTTAGTTTATTATAATCTTTCAATTAATAATTTTACAACAAATAGCATTTAACTGATAAACGTGTCTTCAAAAAGATTATTTGACATAATTCGAATTTTTTAGAATTCTGCATCAAGAGGCTGTTTTATGTTTGAACAAATAGAATGTTATGCGATAATTCTTGCAGGCGGAAGCGGCAAACGCGCAGGAACAACTTTGCCGAAACAATTTAACGAAATTAACGGCAAAGCAATTCTTGCGTATTCTCTTGAAACTTTTGATAGAAACAGCTTTGTTGACGGCATTGTAATTGTAACTCATCCTGATTACTTTATGATTACCAAATCCATTATAGATAGATCACAAGTCAAAAAACTTATCGGAATAACCGAAGGCGGTTTACAACGGAAGGATTCATCATACAATGGTTTAAAATATCTGAACTGCACTTCCGATTCAATCGTAATGATTCATGATGCAGCACGCCCTTTTGTAGATGACTTCATAATTGAAAATTCTGTAAGAAATGCAAGTTTAAGCGGAGCAACTGCGGCATATATAAACTCAACAGATACAATCGCTATATTTGAAAACAACCGCCTTAAGAATATTCCTCCGCGTGAAACGTGCTTTATGGCTCAGACTCCTCAAACATTCAGATATGATCTGATAATGCAGGCGCACCAAAATGCAAAACCTGACAAAGAATATACCGATGATGTATCCCTAGCGGTTGATGCGGGAACGGACATTACCCTCACCGAGGGTAATGCTTCAAATTTTAAAATTACAACACATGAAGATTTTGAAAAAGCACTCATCTACCTATGCAAAAATAAGTAAATCCTTCTTCTTTCATTTTCTTGGGTTCATACTGATTTCTTCCGTCAAAAATTACGGGATGCTTCAACAGCGATTTCATTCTTGAAAAATCAGGATTCCTGAAATGGAACCATTCCGTAGCAATAATAAGTGCATCAGCATCCTGAAGAGCATCATAATTTTTTGAATAATACTCAACATCCTTATCACCGAAAACAGCCTTAATGTTTTCTGCGGCAATCGGATCATATGCTTTTATTTTAGCACCGCGTGAAGTAAGTTCCCTTATTATATCAACTGCCGGTGCTTCTCTTATATCATCTGTTTGAGGCTTAAATGCGAGCCCCCATAGAGCAAATATCTTACCTTTTACATCTTCTCCGTACTGAGAAATAATTTTTTTGATAAATCTTTCACGTTGATTTTTGTTTACCTTCTCAACTGCTTCAAGCAAATACGGTGAAATCCCGTAATCATGCGATGTTTTGATCAAAGCTTTAACATCTTTCGGAAAACAAGAGCCGCCGTATCCGATACCGGCATACAAAAATCCCTTTCCTATTCTGGAATCAGAGCCGATACCTTTTCGAATCATTTCAATATCGGCACCTGTTTTTTCACAAAGAACTGAAAGTTCATTCATAAAACTTATACGCGTCGCAAGCATTGCGTTAGCAGCGTATTTAGTCATCTCGGCGCTTGCCAAATTCATCACATGAAATCTGTCATTTTGACGGACAAATGGAGAATATAATTCCATCATAAGTTCAGCAGTTCTGACATTATCTGTACCGATGATTACCCTTTCAGGCTTCATAAAATCTTCAACAGCATTCCCTTCCTTTAAGAACTCAGGGTTAGAAACAACATCGAATTCAATATCTGTTCTATCGCGTTCTTTCAATACCTTTGCAATGCGTTCCTTAACTAGAGAAGCTGTTCCAACCGGAACGGTCGATTTATCAACAATTACCGTATACTTATCCATTACACGGGCAACATCTTCCGCAGCCTTAAGAACATATGACAAATCCGCGGATCCGTCTTCTCCTGGAGGTGTTCCAACCGCTATAAATACAAAAAGCGAACCTGACACAGGTTCCTTGATATCAGTCGTAAAAGTAAGACGGCCTTCAATAAAATTACTTTTTACAAGTTCTTCAAGTCCGGGTTCATATATCGGAATAATTCCGTTTTCCAAATTTTCAATTTTTTGGCTGTCAATATCAACACAGCATACATCGTTTCCCATATCTGCAAAACATGTTCCTGTAACCAATCCGACATAACCTGTACCAATTACTGTAACTTTCATAAATCACCTCCAACTCCTACTGATCGTAAAAAAGACTCAGTAAAGTGCCCGTTTTTGTAAATCAATTTTCCATCTGCTTCAATTTCCGAATTTGATCTCATATCTGCAATCATATCCCAGTGAATTGCTGAACGGTTTTTCCCGCCGGTTTCTGCATATGAATCACCAAGAGCAAAATGAACAGTTCCGCCGATTTTTTCATCAAATAAGATATTTTTAGTGAAATTTTGAATCCCGTAATTGGTTCCAATTGCAGCTTCTCCAAAAGTATCCGCTCCATCGATTTTCAGAACCTGCGAAAGCAATTCTTCGCCTTTTTGAGCAGAATGAGAAACAATTTTACCGTTTTCTACCGTAAGTTTAACACCTTCTACTTCCTCTCCCATATAAATAGCCGGATAAGAAAAGGTGATAAATCCGTTTACGGAAGATTCAACCGGTGAAGTAAATATTTCTCCTGAAGGCATATTCCTTCTTCCGTCAGAATTAATCCAGATTCTTCCCTCGCACGAAAATGAAATATCAGTTGAGTCATTTCTCATTCTTACTTCAGTGCATTTATTTAAATAATCCGCAATCAAACCCTGCTTGGCACTAAGTTCGTCCCAGTTTCTAACCGGATCTTCTTTATCAAGATAAGCCGAACGGACTATAAAATTCTCATATTCAGACAAATTCATTCCTGATTCAGAAGCCTGAGATTCAGTCGGATATTGACAAACACACCATTTCAATTTTCCATTCGAACTTCTTTCACTAAAAAGTTCATGCAGAATTTTAGCGGATTCATTTTTAACTTTTTTCTTTTCAGCAGAAACTCCCTGGAGCTCTTTTGCATCAAATGGAGCCCTTATTGTAAGAAAAGCGTCGAAATTCTTATAATAATTCAATTCTGTTTCAGAAAGATATTTCAAATCATCAATCGAAGAATTTTCGTAATATATGCGCTCCGAATTTCTTAAAGCAATTTTTATTTCAGGATGAGCACCCCTGGAATAGGCGATTGAACAAAACTCATTTATCAAATCTTCTGCAAGATATGAAGATCTAATCAGAATTTTTTCATTCTTACCTACCGATAGACAATAATCCGCAAGAAGCGCGGCATAGCGTTTTAAATATTTTTCTTTCATCATTTTATCTCATATTTTATTTTTAGATCATTAGCAACACGAAATATTCTATATTCATAAATATTGTATATTTCACTAAGTAAAAAAGGCATTTTACGTTTAAAACTGTTGAACATCGATGTCGGTGTCGGAGACGAGTAATTTATTATACCAAAATCATCGGCAATCATTGATGCTCTTTTCATATGATATGGATCGCTGACAATTATTATTGAAGAAATATTTCTGCTCGAAATAACCGGAAGCGAAAAAAGAAAATTCTCATAAGTATTATTCGAAGTGTTTTCCAGAAGTATGTCACCGGCGGGGATACCGTTTTTAATCAGATAATCCCTCGCTACAACCGCTTCACCGAAATCTTCAGCGAATTTTTTACCGCCCGTAAGAAGAATATATCTGCAATGCTTCGCACGATATATATTCATTGCATGATTAATTCTTTCACGAAACACCGGTGAAGGATTTTTGCCATACGCAGCAGCACCCAAAACAAAAACAGCATCAGCCGAACCTTCAAAATTCACGCGGGCAAATGAAAGAATCTGAAATGCCTGAAAAAAAAGCATACCAAACATTAGGATAAATACAATAATCAGAAAATTTCTAATCTTTTTAATCAAGATCTTTCCTTCTAAAAAATGAGATTGAGTTACTTCCGTAATCACGCCGCTTCTCATAATCAAAATATTCTGCATCAAATTCAATTACATTTTTCCCGAAATGCTGAATAACAGCCAGTGCCGAAGGTTTCAGCACTGCAGCCCTTTTTATCTTCTCAAGAATTTGATTATACAATAACACAGGGCCATCAACCTTAACATAAGGCGGATCAATAAAAATTATATCAAAATTCAATTTTTCGTTTGAACATTTATCAAGAAACCGGTCAGCATCAATATTGTGGACAAATATACCCTCACTAATATTCAGTGTACTCAAATTTTGCTTTAGCCTCAAAAATCTTTTATGGTCTAATTCAACAGCATGAACTGTATTAAATCCACGGCTCCATGCTTCGAAAGCAATCTGCCCGGAGCATGAAAAAAGGTCGAGAAAAGTTTCATTTTTTTCCATCGAAATTATGGAAAAAAAAGCCTCTTTCATCATTTGAGGAGTAATTTCGGCATTCTGAAATTTCGCGTTTGAAAAATTGACCAAACGGCCTTTGAGTTTCCCGGATATGATACGGATCATTTTATCGAATCATTAAGCTCTTTCAGAAATGAAACTGAATCAAGACCGTTATTCACAATGACGTGCGCAACAGTATCCTGAACCATTCCCTTGCATGACGGGCACATAAAAGAATACTTTCTGAATACTTCCGAAACAGCTGGATCAGCCATTATATCAATCAGTTTAGTTTCCGGTGTTATTTTCATTTTTTCCTCTGCAATTAAAAAAAAGGCATGTTCACTGAACACGCCTTTTATCTTCTATGTCATTAAAATTTATTTAGACTTAGAAAATTTTTCTTCCATCTTAACAATAAAATCTTTAATAAACGGATCTGTTTCTTTTTCTTTTGCCTGAAGAAGATTGTTATATGATTCTTTTGAATCAATTCCCAATCTTGCAATCGCAAGTACTATTGTGTAACGCACATCTGAATTATTTTCTGTAAGAATGATCGCTGAAAGGCTTCTTACAACTGTTTTCTCTCCGATCAAACCTAGTGCACATGCAGACTCGACTTTTATCTCTGAATCTGAAGAAGTTTGAAGCAGATTCAAAAGCGGAGCAACAGCAGACTTCTCTTTGTTGCTTCCTGACCATTTCACAGCTTCCATAACTGTCTTTTTATCATCAGAAGAAAGATCGGCTACGTATTCTTTCGCGGATTTTGCAGCAAAAAGAGCCGCAAATGAAAACATCATAACACCTAAAACAAAAATCTTTTTCATTATTTCACCCCAAATAAAAATTGGCTTTTAATTATGAGCGGTAGTATTTTATTATGTCAATAATATTAATAGCAGGAAGAATAAAACATGAGCTTTTTTTCAAAGCATAAATACCTGATTCTAATTGCATTATCAGCCGTTTTACTTAGAATTCCGACCTATTTCAATGATTATTATGACGTTGATGAGCTTTCCGCAATAGTTCAAACAAAACAGTACTATTCCGGGCTCACACCTGGTGTAGATTTCAAAGAAAGCAAACACCCTCTATATCATGCTCTATTTAAAGTCAGTTACGGAATTAATGAAGATTACGGCTGGGTGATACTGCATATTCTCGTTTCTTTCATTGTTGCACTTACAGGAGCTGCAATTTACAGAACAACCAAGGAAATTACAGACAAATCAAAAACAGCATTTACAGCAGGAATACTCTACACTGTTATGATTTGTTCATTCAACAGATACTTTATGGCTACAAATGGTGAAATTGTATACAATTTACCTATATCAGTTGGTGCATTATCGATAGTGCTTTTTCTGAAAACTGATAAAATGTTAAATAAGATATTTTATCTGCTGCTATTAGCCTCCTCTTCTGCAATAAGCGCAGGAATAAAATTTCACGGTTTAATTATTTCCATAATTGCGGTTTTATTTTTTGTATTTATTCTTCCTTTGAGAGAAGGGAAAATAAACAGAAAATATGCACTAACAATGTTGACTGTCTTATCTGTTTTTATTGTAATTTTTGCATCAGATTATTTTATTTTTGGAAAAATTACACACAAAATTATCAATGATATATCATCAAAACTTCGATATGCGACTCATGTCTACGGATTGGAACCTCTCTCTCTAGTTTTAAAATACATTCACAGGCAGAGTTTGCTGACAATTTGGCATCCATTAATATGGATTTCATTTTTTGCTTTCACTATAAGTTTCTTTAAAAATAGAGATTTTTTTAAAACTGAAAAAACCCGTTTATTTATAATAATATCGGCAATTATCACTTATCTGATGGTTTTTGCAGGAGGTAAACGGCTTTATTTTCACTATTTCATGACTTCTTATCCATTCATATGCATGGTAAGTTCAGTTTATATCGAAGAAAGCCGGAATAAAATATCATTTTTCTTCAGAAAACATTTCAAAAAAATGCTGCTAATACCTGCTTTTTTCTTTTTCCTTTTTAACGTAAAAGATGTGATTATTAAGCATAACGCACCTGAATTGTTTATATTTGAATCGAAAGCATCATATTACTTCAGACTTATTGCTCTTGGAACAACTAATGATTATCTTATGCCGGATAAGCTTTACCATAACCTTATTGATTATATAAAAGAAAAAACAATGAAAGATGATAAGATTTTCGTATGGGGAGACGGCGCTTATATTTATTATTTTTCCGATAGACTTCCTGCCGCATATCACATGTGGCCCAAAGGAACAATAGTCGATATAACTTCTGCATATGAATCCAAAAATGCCGCTAAAATAGCAAATGCTGTTAATCGCGAAAAATATATAATTAACTATATAAAAAAATATGATGCTGAAATATTTATTGACACTTCTGATGCGGCAACATCGAAAACGGGATCACTGTCCCCATTCACTTACAAGATCAGTCCACTCGTAAATGAATATTTGAAATCTAATTTCATATTCGAAACAGAAATTGATAAATTTAAAATTTATAGAAAGAAATAAAGCCGTCCTGTTCGGACGGCTTTATTTGTAATTATTTCTGAATTTCTATAATAGCGCCGTCCTGTACTTTCTGCTTAACCTCAGCTTCTTTTACTTTCTCTTCCTTAGTCTTTTTGACTCTATAGCGGTCAGTATTCAATACAGCAAGACGGAAATCATATGCTGTGAAATTGATAGACCTATCAATAACTCCTTTATTGAAATTCTGGAGCTCTGAAGGTTTTCCAAGAATACTTCCACGGTAATCCCTGATAAAAACCTTATCGAATATCTTTTTTTCACCAGATTTAACTTCAAACTTAACTTTATTCATCAATTCTTCATTAAACATCCCTACTTTATATACTGTTCCTTCCTGCCGCACAACAGCCACAACAGTATAAATTCCAGGTTCGTAATTGATGACAATATTGCCATCTTCATCTTTTATCTCTGAAGGAATAATTACTCCATTTTTTAAATCATTAGCATTATCCAGTTTTTTGAAATATATGCGTTTAGGTGCGAATTGAAGTCGTGTATCCTCATCTTCGATATGAAATGTCCCTCCGAAAACCATCTTTGTAGAAAGATCAAACTCACGTACATTCTTTGAACAAGAAAAAATTAATAAAGGCAAAATAAAAACTAAAAACTTCTTCATAAATTTCCTCACATTAAATATTAATTGCCAGAATCAGATGCCTTAAACAATTAGTAAACCAATTATTAAAATCCAAAGTTCCAAATTATTAATCAAATAGACTTAAATCAATAAAACTGTCTCATTTCTCCCTTCAGGGATTCGCCGCTGATATCTGCAAATTCTTTCAAAAGTTCTTTCTGTCTTGCAGTAATCTTTTTAGGAACAGTTACATTTATCCTTACAAGCAAATCACCTTTTCCATGTGAACCAATGTAAGGCATTCCGCTTCCGCGAAGTCGGAATATTTGATTATTTTCTGTTCCCTGCGGAATTTTCATTTTCAGTGTCTGATTATAAATTGTTGGAACTTCTATATCACCGCCGATAACAGCAAGAGGGAAGGAAATATCAACAGTACATACTAGATCATTTCCGCTTCTTTCAAAATATTTATGCTTTTTAACATGAATCAAAACATAGAGATCTCCCGGGATTCCTCCACCCTGAGCATGTTCACCTTCACCCGTTATTTTCAAGCGTGAACCCGATTCAACACCTGCCGGAATTTTAATAGTTATTTTGCGTTTCTTCGCAATAAGCCCTGTTCCGTTACAAGATTTGCAGGGTGAAGAAATTATTTTACCCTGACCATGGCATTTATAACATGTCTGTGTAACAGAAAAAAATCCCTGAGCCTGACGGATTTGACCAGCACCATTACAAACAGGACAAGTGATTGGTTTTGAGCCGGATGCAGCACCAGTCCCCTCGCACGAAGTACACGGTTCGTGACGCGGAATTTCAATCTGAATTTCCTTTCCAGTTGCGGCCTCTTCAAGTTCTACTGCTAAATCGTATTGCAAATCGGATCCGCGTTTCTGCCGCTTTCCGCGCGAAGAAAAACCTGAGCCGAAAAATCCTTCAAATATGTCGCCGAAATCAAAGTCTCCGAAAATATCCGAAAAATCGCGGTATGCACCTTTACCGAAACCGTCAAAATTCCCGACACCTTCATGACCGAACTGATCATACTGCGCCCGTTTCTTAGAGTCTCTCAATACTTCATACGCTTCGGTTGCTTCCTTGAATTTTTCTTCAGCCTCGGCATTTCCTTTATTTCTATCCGGATGATATTTTAAAGCAAGCTTTCGGTATGCTGATTTGATCTCATCATCGTTAGCACTCTTCGCTACACCGAGTATCTCATAATAATCTCTTTTAGCCAAAGTCTTTCTCCATAAAAATGCGGAAACCGCATTTAATTAAACAGGCGGCAAACGCCGCCTGAATGGTTATTTTTTATCCTCATCAACAACTTCGTAATCCGCATCGTAAACTTTACCGTCATCAGATTTTGAAGCATTGCCATCAGAGGAAGATCCTGCATCAGCGTTCTGCTGAGTGCCGGAAGTCTGCTGAGCAGATGCTGCCTCTTTGTACATACGCTCTGCAAATTTATGGCTCGCAGTTTCAAATGCGGTTTTCGCAGTTTTGATTCTTTCAACATCATTAGATTCAAGAGCTGATCTGAGATTGACAATTTCTTTTTCGATCTGTTCTTTTTCTGCAGCTTCAACCTTTGAAGCATTGTCTTTTAAAAGTTTTTCAACCGAATAAATCATATTGTCAGATTCATTCTTGAGCTCAATAAGTTCTTTTGCCTTTTTATCCTCATCTGCATGAGCCTCTGCATCTCTTACCATCTTATTGATTTCATCTTCATTCAATCCGCTTGAAGATTCAATTCTTATCTTCTGCTCCTTGCCTGTTCCTAGATCTTTGGCCGAAACGTGAACAATACCGTTGGCATCAATATCAAAAGTAACCTCAACCTGCGGAACTCCTCTTGGTGCAGGCGGAATATCAGAAAGCTCAAAACGTCCGAGAGTTCTGTTCTGAGCAGCAAGCTGGCGTTCACCCTGAAGAACATGAATTGTTACAGCAGGCTGATTGTCAGACGCTGTTGAAAATATTTGGCTCTTTCTTGTCGGAATGGTTGTGTTTCTTTCGATAAGTTTTGTCATTACACCACCGAGGGTTTCGATACCGAGAGAAAGAGGTGTAACGTCAAGAAGAAGAACATCATGAACATCTCCGGCAAGAACTCCACCCTGGATACCGGCACCTACAGCTACAACTTCATCAGGATTAACTCCCTTATGAGGCTCTTTTCCAAAAATCCGTTTTACTAGCTCCTGAACCGCAGGAATACGCGTAGAACCGCCTACGAGAATTACTTCATCAATGTCGGCAGCAGTGAGACCCGCATCTTTAAGCGCAAGATGACAAGGTTCAGCCGAAGACTCGATAAGGTCACCGCACATCTGTTCAAATTTTGATCTCGAGAGATTTATTACTAGATGCTTTGGTCCGCTCTGATCAGCTGTCAAAAACGGAATATTTATCTCAGTTTCCATTTTATTGGAAAGTTCTATTTTTGCTTTTTCTGCAGATTCTTTTAGTCGCTGAAGAGCCATCTTGTCCTTGGAAACATCAATACCTGTCTGTTTCTTGAATTCATCAATGAGCCACTGCATTATTCTTAGGTCAAAATCATCACCGCCGAGATGAGTATTCCCGTTCGTTGATTTTACTTCAAAAACTCCGTCGCCAAGTTCAAGAACAGAAACGTCAAAAGTACCTCCGCCCAAATCGTAAACAACGATCTTATGATTTTTCTTAGCCTTATCCAGACCGTATGCCAAAGCAGCAGCTGTCGGCTCGTTTATTATACGTTCAACTTCAAGACCGGCTATTTTACCGGCATCCTTTGTTGCCTGACGCTGTGAATCGTTAAAATAAGCAGGAACCGTTATAACCGCCTTTGTTACGGGTTCACCAAGATAATCTTCTGCTGTCTGCTTCATCTTCTGCAAAATGCGGGCAGAAATCTCCTGAGGTGAAAACTTGCCAGAAACGGTTTTCACATTAACGCCGTTCTTACCGTCATCTTCGATATCATAAGGAACAAGTTTCTTCTCTTCTGTAATTTCAGAAAATGCACGTCCCATAAATCTTTTAACAGAACGGATTGTATTTTCAGGATTCGTAATAATCTGATTCTTTGCGACCTGACCTACAAGTCTTTCCCCTTTTTCAGTGTACGCAACGATTGAAGGAGTTGTTCTCTGTCCTTCTGAATTCTGAATGACAATCGGCTCACCGCCTACCATTACGGAAACACATGAATTTGTGGTTCCGAGGTCAATACCGATTATTTTGCTCATAAAAATCTCCTTAATAATTTATTTTATCAGTTCTGCTTCGGCAAAGGTTTTGAAACCTTCACTTTGGCGCTTCTTATTACAAAATCTTCAAGCTTATATCCTTTCTGATATACTTTTGTAACCGTATCAGTCTCTATGCCGTCCTGCATATCAATTTCAACAGCTTCATGAAAATTCGGATCAAATGGACAATTCTCTGCCTCTATTTCAGAAATAAAATGCTTTTGAAGCAAAGTTGCAATTTCTTTGGAAATAATAACAACACCTTCACTGAATGCCTTTTTTACATCATCAGCAGAAGATTCGGCCGACATAGAATTTGCAGCTTCAACTGTGCGGATTAAATCATCATTGATCTTTATTATCTCACCCGCAATTCCAACTACAGACATTTTCTTATTCTGTTCTTCAGTTTTAGCTATACGTTTTCTAAAATTGTCGAAATCAGCCTTATTTCTAAGGAGAACATCTTTTAGAGATGCGATTTCCTGATCTTTTTTGCACAATTCAGCCTTAAGCAGTTCAACTTCGTTTGAACAAGAACACTCAGAATCTGCACAAGCATCATTGGCCGAAGTATCACATCTGTCTTCAGACTGAACGCTTTCAGCCGATTCTTCAATCTTCTCTTCTCTTTCTTTTTCTTCTTTCTTCATTATCTCACCTTACTATCTTGATACACTTGAAAGAAAGTTTGTTACCAGCCTACCCGTATAATCGACAAGAGGAACTACCTTTCTATAATCCATACGGGTTGGGCCTATAACCCCCAAAACTCCCGCATTTTTATTTCCAATTTTATAACAACACGCGACCAGACTGCAGCCGACGACATAACTGTTATCTATCTCTGAACCGATAAATGTCTGTACAGAATCAGAGTCCATGGTACGCTGCATAATTTCTGCTAAATTTTTCTTTTCTTCGATAAGACGGAGAAACGAAGTTAAAACTTCTTTCTCAATCATGTCAGGAATATGCAGGATATTTTCAATTCCTTCTATAAAAACATCCTGCTCATTAATCGAATTCATAGCAAGCTCTACAACATCAAGAGATATCTGTTCGTTTGAACCTGAGTATTTCTGCCTCATCTTGGCAAGTATATCCGTTTTGATGTCAAATATTGAAAAACCGGCAAACTCACTTGATAAAATATTCGAAGTTGAAAACAATATATCCCTTGTTACTCTTTCTGAAATCGTGATCTTTTTATTTATAACCACACCTGTCCGTGTAACAATAATTAAAAGAACAGTCTCGGGATCGATTGAAACAAGTTCCACCTGCTTAACAACAGTAAAATCCGGATTTGGAGTTAAAACAATACCTGCAAGCTTTGAAACAGAAGAAAGCATTTTCGTAATCGATATAAACATTTTATCCAGATGCACTTCACTGCGCATGAAATCATCACGGATATATCCATAATCAAGATCACTGATATCGTAAGAATCCGAAAGAAAATCAACAAAGTATCTGTACCCTGTATCTGTCGGGATTCTTCCAGCTGAAGTATGCGGATGTGTTAGAAAACCTAAAGACTCAAGATCGTACATTATGTTTCTCATTGTTGCAGGAGAAATGGTGAAGGAATATTTTTGAACAAAAGAGCGCGACCCTACTGGTCGCCCAGTAGCAATATATTCCTGTACAATCGATTTTAACACTTCTGATTCTCTTTCAGTTACAGCTCTCATACATACCTATCAGCACTCAAAATATGGGAGTGCTAACAATATAATAAACCCACCCTAGAGCGTCAAGTTTTTTAATCAAACGGTTTAAAGATTCAATTAAATTTCAAATTCCATTCAAAACTTAAAAAATCTCTCCTTTTATTCGTAATAAATTCATAGGAGTATTTTATGAAAAAAATAAAATCAACATTGCTAATAAACAAAAAGGCTTTCCTGCATATTTCAGATTTATGCAGGAAAAATAAAACTACAATATCAAAATCAATAGAAAGAATATTAACAGAAATGATTAAACTTCAGTTTTCCACCAATAATGTTAAAACTTTCTCATCCGTAAAATATCAAAAACGCGGCGAAGAATATTCTCTTGTTCATTACAGCACAGCCCCTAACACATATGAGTCCTTGCTTGATATTAGAAAAATGGCAAAATTATCAATATCAAGAATGCTAAGCGATTTCATTTTAAATTTTCTTAAAAATAAAGACGATATGCAATATTTTATGATTTTTTTTACAAAAAAATGTGATAGGAATCAAGTATATTACAATATTATGTCTCATTTTAATATTGCCAGTCAAACTTTACGCATAGCAATAGCAGCAAAACTCGAATAGCAAAGCTTATTTAAGGCAAATAAGTTTGATTTGACAAAAATGGACATTTCAGACTCTCTGTTCTCATGGGGTGATTATATGAGTATGCCTGGATTCGGAGAATTAGTAGTAATCTTTTTAATAATACTTTTTGTTTTCGGAGCTGGCAAAATCCCGAGAATTGCCAGAGAAATTGGCTCAGGAATAAGAGACTTCAAAAAAGCAATGAACGGCGACGATTCAAGCGAAACAGAAGAGATAAAAACGAATAAAAAAAGCAAAAAAGCATGATTATTCTTTCCGGCTCAGATTCACTTCTTGCACAAAGCATACTTCCTCTTCTTCGAGAGAAAACTAAAGTTTTCGCCTTTGATCGCACAAGAGGAAGCATAAATGATCCAAACTTTCTTTCAAAGCTTGCAGAAGAAACTAAAGCTTCTATTTTCATAAATTGCGAAGAAATGAATAATGATGAAGAATGCGCCTATAAAAGAGAAGAAGCTTATAGCATCAATTCTTTTGCTGCTGGAGAAATCGCAAAGGTTTGCAACAATTTCAATATCAAACTTATTCATATTAGTTCAAGCTTTGTTTATAGTGGGAAAGAAAACATTCCCTACTCTGAAGCCGACAACGCCGATCCTCAAAACGTTTTGGGAGACTCCAAGCTATTCGGTGAAAAAAAAATTATTGAATCCGGATGCGATCACGTCATTTTAAGATTTCCGCAGATTTACGGCAAAGGAAACTCTTTTATTACCGACGTTCTCAGAGATTCAACCGGTTCTCGTCTCATACAGGGGCAAATTATTTCCTCTTTATATTCAAAAGACGCTGCATCTATTATCGATTCAGCAATTGAGAAAAATATCTCCGGAACATATAATGCATCAAATTCGGGCGGCTCTGATATATTTGAATTTTTTAATTATTGCAACAAGCTTCTTGAAAAATATTCGGGAAAAAACATCATCGCAAAATTTACTTCTGTTGACTATACAGATTTTCTAAGCGCCTCTGAACCAATTCTATACAATGACCTGAATATTTCAAAAATAGAAACAACACTCGGAATTAAATTACGTTCCTGGCAGGAAGCTCTCGAAGAATACATGAAAGATTACCACCAATTCATATAAATTTCAGCGAATTCAACTTAGATTCAGCTGTAAAATTTTTTCTTTACAAATTAACCGTAGACATATAGTATTCACAACTATCGGAGACTCTTATGCAAATTAACTTTCGTGACCAAGGTGAACACAAGATTCTATCTATAAACGGAGAAGTAGACCTCTACAATGTTGGCGAACTGAAAAAAATACTTTTTGCAGCAACAGACGGATCAAATAAAAGCGTGGTCATCGATATGAGAGACGTAAATTATATGGATTCCTCCGGAATCGGTGCTCTTGTGGCAGGACAAAAAAAAATGAAGGCTCTAGGGGGAAAATTCCTTCTTCTCAATATCAGTGACGATGTCTTAAATATCCTGAAGCTGGCTACTCTAGATAAATTTTTTACAATACTTGAAGACGAGTCGGAACTAGTTTAAGCAGTACGCTTCATTATCAAGACAGTCATATCATCATGCGGAGGAACTTCTCCCCTGAATTTGTCAACATCCGCGACAATCAGCCGGTTTAGTTCATCTGCATTCATATCCGCATTAGATACTACAAGATTCTGAAGCCTGTTTCTTCCATACTCTTCTTTGAGATAATTTCTCATCTCAGTGATTCCATCCGTATACATTACTACAATGTCGCCGACTTCGAACGGAATTTCGGCCTGAAGATATTCCGAATCCTCCATAATTCCGATAGGAACACCGTCCAGCTTTGTCAGAGAGCATTTTTTGTGCTTCGCTCTATAGCAAAATACCGGCCCATGGCCTGCATTCGAAAAGGATATTTTTCCGGTAGATTTATCAAAAATAATAAAAAGCAGAGTCGCAAACTTATCAATTGCAAAATCCGCACTTAGAGATCTGTTAATCGAACTGACTATTTTTGCGCATTGAATTGTTTTCATCTGATGAAGTGCCGAAACAAAAACTGTACGAATCATAACCATAACAAGTGATGCCGGTATTCCCTTTCCGCTCACATCGCTTATAAGTGCCCCCACTCTATTTTCATCTATTTCCTTGTAATCAAAATAGTCTCCGCCGACACCCTTTGCCGCACGCGTATACCCTTTAATCTGTATTCCGTTTTTATCATAAAAATTCATGGGATTGAGTCCTTCCTGAATTTCTTTAGCAACATCGAGCTGTTCCTGCATCAATGCTGACTCAATCTCGTTCTTCTTTGAATCTTTAAGCTCTCCCGTCATTAAATTAAATTCACGGGCAAGAAGACCTATTTCATCTCTGGTCTTCACATTTATCTTATAATCCAAATCTCCTTTTCCAATTATAGAAACTCCTTTTGATAATGTCTTAAGTGGTTTAGTTGTAACATGAGCCAGAAAAAATGCTATTATAATTGAGCCTATAACCGCCGCCAGTGTTATAAAGCCCGCCATATTTCTTATTCTCTTAACCTGCTCGCGGATCATTTTATCAGAAAAACCGAGTCTAACGACAGCAAGCTTCATATCTTTCTGGGTTCGATGATAAACAGGAAGAGCAAAGTCAAAAATTTTACCTTCAGAATCTTCTGAATCGCTGATAGAAACCTTGCGGACAATATTCTTATTTTTATATGAAAGAATATCATTGATTGAAGATTTATCAAGGACTGTTCCATTAAGCTCCGTTTTCGAACTTTTTATAACAAGCCCATCAGTATTAAAAACGTGCACATAACGAATGGAATCCTTCATTTTACCTGACTTAAGAATATTATCTACCGCAACACCAATCGCTAGATCATTTTCCGTACTCAGCGCATCCTCAGCGATATTTGCAAGATTAACGGTTTCACGGGAAGCATAGTCCTCGATGGAACGCGTCATAATGCTTATCTCGTCTTTCATAAAAAACCAGGAAACGGAAGCAACGAGCGACGCAGATAAAAAAACCATCGCTAGGGAGAACTTGTATTTAAGAGAAAATCTTGCTTTATTTTTTTCTTTTTTCATTTATAACTGCTACTGCTTCAGCAAAATCAAAGTTTGCCTGATATTGTTCTTAGCCTTTTCATGATTCGGGTCAATTGCAAGCACTTTTCTCCATTCAGCAATGGCATCCTGATACCTGTTTGCCGAATAATAATTGATTCCTCTAAAATATAATTCACGCACCCTCGCCTCCTGCTCGGATGTTAGCGCTTTTTTTACAGGAATCGTTGAACCTGATGCCCGGAGTTCCGCTTCAACTCGGTTCAAGGCTACTATAGCCTTGGTGTTTTCCGGATCTCTATCAACAACCCATCTGAAATTATCGCGTGCATTCCTTAAATTAGCAGCTCCGCCTCTATTATAATATGCAAGAGCTTCATTATACCTGTCTTGTATTTCCTGAGGTGTCGCCGTCAGATCCGCATTTACCTGTTGCCGTACCGGTTTTCTGGAAGCAAGAGCTATCAAATTGGCAATATCCGGATACTCCGGATTTACAGATTTTAATATTTCAAATTTCTTCAAAGCTCTTGCATTGTCTTTTTTATCCAGCAATTCACGGCCTTCAGCGGCAAGCTTATCAGTGTATTCCTTAAAACGTCGCGGATCAGTTTTAATCTGACATCTTGCAAGATATTGAGCCGCAATTACATTTTGAGGAAATAAATTCAGAATTTTTCTCCAATTTTCTTCAGATTCCGCATACTTTCCTTTTTCATACAGAATCTTTCCGTTTGCAATCAGAGATGAAACAAGATCATAGTATGGTGACGATTCGTCGATAACTTCTTCCTGCTGCTGTTTTAGAGCTTCTTTAACTCGTTTAGCAAAACCGATTGCAGTTTCATTATTCGGATCAAGTTTAATAGTTCTTTCAAAACTAATAAGTGCGTCCTTATAATTTGCCTGAGAGAAATAAAACAAACCATTATTGAATTCCTTATCGATTTCAACAAGTTTGTCGCGAAGAAGCCTGTCTGCAAAATTTTTCTTAAGCTGTGGGATACTTTTAATACGCGACTGGACATCTTTATAATCAGGAATAAGAGATGCCGTATTGTTAAAATCGTCAAGTGCCGCATCAAAGTCATATGAATTAATATTAGATATACCTGACTGATAAAACTGTTCCGCCTGAATTCTTTTCTTTGCAGAAGTTTCTATTTCATAAGACAGTTTTTCAATTCTCGCAATATAATTAAGTGCGTCACGGTTTTTGGGATCCAGAGAAATAACCTGTTTATATTCAGCAAGCGAGTCAGGATATTTCTTCGCATCAAAAAATACTCTCCCAGAAGCAAGAAGAGATTTTATTTTTTCAAATTTTATTCTGTTTGAAACGGCAAGTTCCGCCTTTCTGAGTTCTTCTTTTGCATAAATATCCTGAGGCATAATTCCCAGTGCCTTCTTCCATTCAGGTATCGATTCCTCATATTTTTCCTGCTCAACAAAACCTCTCGCAATAGTGATAAATTCATTATACTGACGTATTTTTTCTTCTGAAATTCTCCTCTTATTCAGCTCGTTTCTCAAGTCTTCTTCAAGAATCTTCATCTGTTCTCTTAGCCTGACAAGCTCAGGATCATTGGGATCAATTCTATACGCCGCCACAAAATTTCCAAGTGCATCTTTTGTGTTCGAATCAGCCTCTGCAAGAAGTGAATCTTTTCTTTTTTCTTCTTTTTGAGTACGGCTTTGCGGACAAGTATAGGGATAGGCTATTTCAAGAAGAAGCCGGTTTAGACGTTTGAGATTATCAAGTTCCTGCTCGGTCAACTCTTCATATGGTTTATTTCTGTAATACTGAGTCCAGCGTAAAAGATTGATTACTTCTTCATCATTTTCAACCGGCTTATTTTTTTTTATCCAGATATCATAAAAAGCAGGAATCCGGATAATTTCATTTAAACGGTCAATGCTTCTATCTGAAGATATAAATCTTATCCTTCCGAAGTAATAGCCTGATTGTTTAATTTCATTCCAGAGAGCATCAAGTGAAAGCTTGCTCCTCTTAAATTCGGAATCATAGAAATCGCTTGAACCGAATTTCAGTCTTTCAATCACACCTCGGGCTTCCCAGTAAAATATTTTAGAGCGCTGAAGAGAAATATCTTTTTTATGTTTTTCTTCATACAAAGATTCTATCTGCTGCTGTATTTTTTCATTTCCTGGATCAAGCTCAAGTGCGGTAAGCCATTCATTTAAAGACTCGGAAAATTTCTTTTGCTCATAATACTCTCTCGCTTTTTTCATTATATCATCCACCCTGGACGATTCGTTCTGCGAAAAAGAAACCGTAAGAGAAAAAATAAAAACTGCTAATATGAAAATTAAAATTTTCAATTAGTGCTCACAATTGTTTTATTTTTAATTTTAAATAAACCGGATGAATCTTTTGACAAATATGCATCTCCGACAAATTCAGACTCCTTTGAATCGGATCTCTTTACAACCTTGCCTCCGAATTTAATTTTCTTGGTATTAGAATCAATATCTTCAACATCGAATAATACTATATTTTTAAAATAATAATCGGAATATATTTCAGCATATTCAGATTCTGTTTTTGAAACAAATTCATATTTGTTCAGCGCAGAAAAGTTATTATTTCTGATGTGAGAAGTCCATTCTTGCAAAAAATTATCATAATAATTATCATCCGTTTTTTCCCTGCATGAAACAAAAACAATAGATAACAAAAGCAAAAAAGCGGCGGAAATTCTTTTCATTTATCACTCCATAATGTTGCAGATTTGATACAAAGAACAAATAGTTGCAAACATGCAACAATAAAAACGTGGATTTTGTTTTTTAGACTGCATATTCATCAATAAACCAAAAAATCCTTGTGAAATCAATATTTTTTCTTGACTTGATCATTGAAAACTAACCTTAGTTAAGCAAGAAGAATCGTAGTGATAAAAAAAATAAGCGGTTCAAAAGGCGCGATATTAGTTCGGCTCAAAAAAAATAAAGGAGCTCATTGTGAAAAAAGGAACAGGAGAAATAGCAAAAGCAGATGGGAAATTAGGTATACTTATTCCCGGACTCGGCGCAGTCAGCACTACGCTGATCGCCGGAACTTTTCTTGCCCGCAAAGGCTTGGCAGAACCAAAGGGTTCTCTTACTCAGATGGGTAAGATCAACATAAAAAAGGACAATGAAACCAAGTATGTCAACATCAAAGATTTCGTTCCTCTTGCAAAACTTGATGACATAGTTTACGGCGGATGGGATATCTTTGAAGACAATGTTTACGAAGCGGCAAAACATGCCGCAGTTTTGACAAATGATGACTTAAACAAAGTTAAAGATGAACTTGAAGCTATTAAACCGATGAAAGCAGTTTTCTTTCCTCAGTATGTAAAAAAGCTTCACGGCACATGGATTAAATCCGGCGCTACGAAATGGGATCTTGCAGAGCAGCTCATCGCCGATATAGAAAACTTCAAAAAACTCAACAAGCTAGAAAGATGCGTTATGATATGGTGCGCGAGCACTGAAATATATCAGGAACCTATTACAGGCATTCATGATACCATTGAAAATTTCGAAAAGGCACTGAAAGAAAGTCACCCTTCAATCGCACCGAGTATGATATATGCTTACGCAGCAATCAAATGCGGTCACCCATTTGCAAACGGCGCACCGAATCTCTGTATCGAAATCCCGGCTCTTCAGGATCTCGCTGACAAAAACAGAGTTCCTATCGGCGGAAAGGATTTCAAATCCGGTCAGACACTCATGAAAACCATTCTTGCTCCCGGTCTTAAGGCGAGAATGATAGGTGTAGACGGATGGTATTCTACAAACATCCTAGGAAATCGTGACGGCGAAGTTCTTGATGATCCTGAAAATTTCAAAACAAAAGAAAAAAGTAAACTTTCTGTTCTCGATCAGATATTTCAGCCTGAACTATACCCTTCTCTTTACAAAGATTATTGCCACGTTGTAAGAATCAATTATTATCCGCCTCGCGGCGATAACAAAGAAGGTTGGGACAATATAGATATCGCAGGCTGGCTCGACTATAAGATGCAGATCAAGATTGACTTTCTCTGTAGAGACTCGATTCTAGCAGCACCTATAGCACTTGACCTTGTTCTGTTTTTTGACCTTGCTCAGCGTGCTGGCATGTACGGAAACCAGGAATGGCTCTCCTTCTTCTGGAAGAGCCCGATGCATCCGGCAGACAGACTTCCTGAACACGATCTTTTCGTTCAGTCAATGAAACTCAGAAATACTCTAAGATGGCTGATGGATCATCCTCTTCAGACGCATTTCGGCGATGAACATATCGATTGATTTTTAAAAATCCGCCTAACGGCGGATTTTTTTATTTTATAAAACCAATTTATTATTGTATTATACTTCGCCCGATATCACATAGAAAAATGAATTCAACAAAAAGCAATAAAATAGGAATAGCATTAGGAAGCGGCGGATCAAGAGGGATTTCCCATATTTCCGTTCTCAAAGAAATATACAAGCTCGGAATCTGTATCGATTATGTATCAGGTGCAAGCATGGGAGCAATAATCGGCACAGCGTTCTGCGCCGGCAAACTGGATGATTTTGAAGGAATTCTTCTCCGATATTACAAAGAAGACCGGATATATCCTCTTGCAGGATTTGCAGCTTCCTCTTCGGGAATTGCCGATATCGGAAAATTCATGAAAATCTTCAGACGTATTATATTTCCATATTCACGAATCGAAGATCTTCCCATACCTCTCTCGATAGTCTGTACGGAATTTCAAACCGGAAAACCAGTTGCATTCACTCATGGCGACATCTTCACAGCGATTCGCGCTTCAGTTTCCATTCCAGGCGCTCTTGTTCCCGTAAAATACGCAGGAACCTATCTCATAGACGGCGGAGTTTCCAACGCGGTTCCTGTTGATGTTGTGAGAAAAATGGGCGCCGACAAGGTTATTGCCGTTAACATAAACCCTCTTAACAAAATGAAAAACCGCCCGGAAATAATTGCCGACTATTCGACATTCCTTGAAACATCAATGAATTCCTTAATAGACGGACTGATTCCTTATGACGCCGTCCAGACAAGAAAAATCAGCCTGCCTGCAATTAAAAAGAACATTCCTGCTATTATCCAATTTGTAAAAAAAACACTCAAAATGATAAAATACGCTTATGTTCATATTTTCAAAAATGAATCACGCGATATAACCAAAAAAGAAGTTTTTTTTCCTAAAAAAAACAAACGGCTTCCCAATATTGTTGAAATTCTTTGGCAGACAATTGACATAATGCAATCAGTCAACACTCAAGCATTTTTTGAAAAATATAAACCTGATGTAATAATAGAACCTGATGTAATAGAAATATTTCCTTTTGACTTCACCCGGATTCCACAGATTTTAGCTGCCGGTGAAAAGGCTGTTTCAGAAAAAGAAACCGAGTTAAAACGGCTCATCAATGAAAATCTTTGACACACATTGTCATTTGCAATCAGATAATTCAGCCGAAACAACCAGAGAATTATCTGACGCAAAAACCGCCAATGTCGTTAAACTATTAAACAACTCTATTTCTTTCAGCGATTGGGGAAAAGTACTTAGAATTTCCGAAAAACATAAAGAGGTACTTCCCGCCTTGGGCATTCACCCCGGCTTTATCGATATGAGCATTAAATCAATAAATACAGAGTTGGCACAATGTGATCTCTCAAAATACAAGGCAGTCGGAGAAATCGGACTGGATAAAAAAAAATCTGCAATTCCGATAGAATCACAAATTGAAGTTTTTGAACTCTTCTTAAAGCTCTCGATGGAACTAAACATTCCATGTTCTGTTCATTGTGTCTCAGCTTTTGACGAACTTATTGCCTGTCTGAAGAAATTCAAAAATCATCCGCCCGTCATAATTCATTCCTTTTCAGGCAGTATGGTACTTGCGCGTTCTTTGTCGAAATTCGGATGTTATTTTTCTGTCGGCAGAAATTTAAACAACAAAAGAAACAACAAGCAAATCGAAATGCTTAAATACATTTTTCCGTCACTTATGATGCTTGAATCTGATTCTTCCCAAAGTAATAAAGAAGACAAGGACATTAAAAGCAACAAACCATGTTTCATTAAAGATTATATGATTATTGCCTCAGAGCTTTTAAACATACCGCCAGAATCAATTGCAGACAATACATATAAACTCTCAACAGGTATTTTCAGAAACTAAAACATATATTACAATAATTTAAAATAAACAGATTTAACACGCCGAGTACTCAAATCCAGCACTTTATGAATTCACTACAGAAGACATTTTTCAAATTCTCAACCGCATGAGCAGTATGGAAACTCTCCCAGCAGGAGAAAAGCCCGAAGAAATCGACTCAGAATTCAAATAAGATCCCGTATGTTCAAATCTTTCATAATAAATATGTGCAAACAAAACTTTTGAATAAAGCATACGAAAGATACAAAACCAACGTATAAACTAATTGACTTGTAGCTCTTTTTATTGTTTTCTGACCCTGTATATGAATATTCTCAAAAAACATCTCTTTAACATTATCGGAGCTGCAATACTTGCTTTGAGCATATCGGGTCTTATTACCGATACAGCACGGATAGTCATACATCCTGGAGAAAAAACCAGACAAACGGCTCAAAAAGTTTTTCAAGCAGACAATGCAGATAAAATAACTGATTATAATTTCATACTGAATTCAAACTTTTTTCAGCTTTCCACCACTCAAAGCTCAGAAAATTTGCAGTCGGCTTCACCTGCCAATTTAGTTCTGCTGGGAACTGTTACAGGATCTCCATCACTGGCCAGAGCAATGATAAGATCTGCTTCGGAAAACAAAGTTGAGATATTTAAAATAGGCTCTTCAGCCTGGGGATATACTCTCATAAGGATTTTAAAAACCAAAGTATTATTAAAATCAGGTTCCAGCGAATTTGAGCTTGATATGCTTAAAACTGAAGGCGGATCATCCAACCAGCAATCGAATTCTCAAAGCTCATCCAAAAGAACGATCAGCAGAGCGGAACTTCTCACAAAAATTCAGGGGAATATGGACAATATGCTGAAGGGAATGAGAGCCGGTCCTTATCGTGAAGACGGCCAAATCAAAGGATACAAGATTATGGGTCTTAGCAAAGATAACATGCTTTATGAACTTGGAATCCGTCAGGGAGACATTATTATGAGAATTAATGGTCATCCGATTGACAGCACGCAGAAATTGTTTGAACTTTGGCAGAAGCTTCCACAGGAGCCGAAAGCGCTTATTGACATTAAACGCGGAAACGATACAACGACTCTCGATTATACTTTTTCGAATTAGGGGAATATGATGAATCTCAAAAAAGCGGCAGTATTATTATTATTGATTTTTGTTTTTTCTCCGGCTTTTGCCCAAAGAAAAACGACCGCAAAAAAGGCTCCGACAAATTTTATTCTTAATTTTAAGGATGTTGAGATATCTGACTTTATCACAATGATGAGTCAGATACTGAATAAAAATGTTGTATACGATGAACAACTCCGCGGAAAAATAACAATAAGCTCATCCAAAAATATTCCTATTTCACAGGCCCGCGAGGTTCTCATCACGATTCTTTCAGTTAAAGGTTATACGATTGTAGAAATGCCGAATCTGATTAGAGTTGTACCTCTAAAGGATGCGCCTAAAGAAACAGACTTAATAATTGTAGACGGTCAGGAAATTAAAGTTAAGGACGATACAAATATTGTCTACACATGCGAAATAGAATCCGGAGATTTAAATGAAATTTTCAGAACGCTGAATTCGGTTAAAACAAACGCCATGAGCCTTGTGGTTTACCCCCCGCTCAAGTATATCATTTTTAACGGATCAGCGAGAGAAATCACAAGCCTTGTCAAACTGGCGAAATCGCTTGATAAATCAGCTACAGGCAGCACAGAAGCAATTGATTCTCAAAGTTTCATACATGTAGTAAAACTTCAGAATTCGAAGGCTGAAGACATGGCAGCAGTTCTTTCAAAAGTTCCGACTAAAAGTTCAATTGAATCTCAACGGGCAGCACCGTCTGCACCGAATCAGCCGCCGCGTCAGGTAAAAAATGATCAAATATCAATTATTCCAAGCAAAGACACTAATTCACTTATAATAACTGCGACTCCTGAAGAATTCGCTGAAATCAAACGTCTCATTAATGCACTTGATACCGTAAGAGATCAGGTTCTCATTGAAGCCGTAATTATGGAAGTCAATACCAGCGACGGCTGGACTTTCGGAATAGACTGGTTTTTAAGAGGAAGTGCAGGACAAGGAAATGCTTTCGGAGAACAAATTCTCGGGAATGTTCCCAATTATACAGAAAAAAGCATCTATAATACAACCGTACCTCTTTTTACAGGTTTTAATCTGGGCTACTTCTCAGGAAAAGGAGCTCTCGGTTTTCTTTTATTAAACGCGACAGCAAACGATAATAAAGTCAATATTCTTTCCACACCGCAGATTCTTACACTTGATAATCAGGAAGCCGTCATTTACGCAGGATCTGAAGTTCCTGTTCCGACAAACGCAAAATATGATTCAAACAATAATCTTACTTACACTTTTGATTATAAATCTGTCGGAATTAAACTCAAGGTTACACCTCACATAACTGACACGGATCGTATAACTCTTGATCTCTATCAGGAAGCAAATTCAATAATAAGCGAAGGAACGATTGAAGGAGCAACCTACACGCCTCCGACGCTTGGAAAACGCGATATTACAACAAAAGTAACCGTATATGACGGCAAAACGATCGTCGTCGGAGGCTTGATCAGCAATCAAGCGAGCACTGTAGAAACCAAAGTTCCTATTCTCGGAGATATTCCGCTTTTAGGTTGGCTATTCAAAAATAAAACCGTCAAAAACGAGAAGAAGAATCTTCTGATTTTCATATCACCGACCATAGCTACAAAAAAAGAAGTCATTGAAAACATTTCAAATGAAAAAATCAATGAACACAAAAAGCTTAACGGCGAATTCAAGCATTATAAAGAAAAAAGCAAAGATAATGAATTGAAAGAGAAAGATCAGCCGGTCAAACCGGAAGAAAATGCAACAGATAACACACAAAATGAACAGAAAGAAGTGAAATAAAATGTCTCGGAAAAAAATCGGTGAAATTCTTGTTCAAAACGGCGAGCTGACTCAGACTGAACTCGAAGCAATTCTTAAGCTTCAGAAAGATACCGGTCTGCGTTTCGGCGAAGCTCTGCTTAAACGCGGTGCCGTAACAGAAGAAGCTCTTCTTCGCGCGCTTTCCAAACAGCTCGAAATTGAATTTAGAGAAGAGCTCAAGTTTGAAGATCCCGAAGGTATTTTCAAACAACTTAAAACAAGTTTTTTTGTTAAATACAAGATGGTTCCTTTCGCTATCAAAAAGAATAAAATTTTTCTCGCTGTAAACGAACCTAGAAATGCGCCTGTAGAAGACATTGAAATAATTTTTCCCGATTATGAAATTCATCTTGTTATTGCTACAGAAACGGAAATTTACCGCGTAATATCAGAAAATTTTGAAGGTGAAATCAAAAGCGATCTTGCAGAAAATCATCCTGATTATGATCTTTTTTCAACTGACATTCTTGAAACTGAAAACATTCTGGAAGCGGCAAATGACGCTCCTATAATAAAACTGGTAAACAGAACAATATCGCAGGCAGTCGACAAAAAAGCGAGTGATATTCACATTGAACCGTATGAAAACGAACTGATAATACGTTACCGTGTTGACGGAATACTTTATCAGATAATGTCACCACCCAAAAGACTTCAGAATGCAGTGATTTCGAGAATTAAGATCATGGCAAATCTTAATATCGCGGAAAACCGTCTTCCACAGGACGGAAGAATTCAGATTAAAGTCGGCAAAAAGGATATCGACATCCGTGTAAGCGTATTTCCTACTTACTTCGGAGAAAGAATCGTATTAAGACTTTTGAATAAATCCGACATGAATTTTTCGATTGATTCTATCGGTTTCATACCCGAAGATTTGTCTCTCGTAAAAAAAATTCTCTCTAAACCTAACGGAATAGTTTTGGTTACGGGGCCCACCGGGAGCGGTAAAACAACTACTCTCTACGGAATGCTGACACATTTAAATTCTCCGAAAGTAAATATACTGACAGTTGAAGATCCTGTTGAGTATCAACTCAGCGGTGTCGGACAGATGCAGGTAAAACCCAAGATCGACCTCACCTTCGCATCTGGATTAAGATCAATACTTCGTCAGGACCCTGACATCATAATGGTCGGAGAAATCCGCGACGGTGAAACGGCAGAAATCGCAGTTCAGGCGGCGCTGACCGGCCATCTTGTTCTTTCAACGCTTCATACAAACGACGCGGCTAGCGGCGTAACGCGCTTGATAGATATGGGAATTGAACCATTTCTGATTTCTTCATCAGTAAACGCGTTTCTCGCACAGAGACTTTTAAGAAAAATCTGTCCGCACTGCAAAACATCATATAAGGCAAGCGCCGCGGACAAAAAAATTCTAAAGATATCAAAAGACATCAAGCTATATCACGGCAAAGGCTGTGAAAAATGCCTCAACATAGGATACCTAGGCAGAAGCGCTATTTATGAGATTCTGCCGCTTGACGATGAACTGCGCCGACTTATTATAACTAAAGCCGATGCTTCGGAAATAAAATCATGCGCCGTAAAAAAAGGAATGAAAACACTTTTTCAAAACGGATCCGAAAGAGTTCTGTCAGGAGAAACAACCCTTGAAGAACTTGTAAGGGTGACAGGATTATGATTTTTCAATATGACGCCATAAATAAAAAGGGAAAGGAAATCTCGGGAATTGTTGACGCAGTCAATCAGATCAAGGCTAAGGAAAAACTCAAAGCGGAAGGTCTGTATGTCAAAAAAATCTGGGAACACACAAAGGATTCCCCTCTTTCCAAAGAAAGCAATGTTTTTGCAAAGTACGCATCTATAATTTCTGATAAAATTTCAGCAAAAAAAATTCAAAAACTTACTCCCCTTTTTTCACGCCAGCTTTCCACGCTTCTTAGAGCAGGAATGCCACTCAACCGTGCGATGGCGGACATAATAGATCAGACTGACAATTCTCACATGAAACTCGTTCTCGCCGACATAAGACAGAAGCTTGAAGGAGGAAGTCCTCTTTCTAAAGCAATCGCGTCGCACAACGAAGTCTTTTCCGAAATGTATTCAAACATGATCCGCATCGGTGAAAACATGGGTTCTCTAGACACAGTGCTTGAGCGTCTAGCAGATATTGAAGAAAAAAATGCCAACATAAAGAATTCACTCAAACTGGCTTTTCAATATCCCGTGTTCATGCTTATTTTCACATCCTGTATTGCATCTTTTCTAATGATAAAAGTTGTACCAACCATAAGCGATATGTTCATCCAGCTTAATAAAGAACTTCCTCTTCCTACGCGGATAGTTGTAGGAACCAGCTCATTTGCAGCAAAATACTGGATCATTATCTTGATAGCACTCATAGTCCTTTTTATTCTTTTCAGAAAGTATTCCAAAACACCTGAAGGACGCAGCAAAATTGATGCGTTTATGTTCAGGATTCCGGTTTTCAATCATTTCTATACAAAAGTTATTTGTCTCAGATTCTGCCAGAATCTCGGCATAATGGCACAGAACGGAGTAGATATAGTCAAATCGCTCGAAATAGTAAAAAAACAGATCGGAAATACTGTAATAGAAAAAAAGATCGAAGAAGCTTCAGTCAGGATTGTAGAAGGCGCACCTATTTCAAAGGCTTTGATAACAGCGGAATTTTTGCCGAAAATGGTAACGGGAATGATTTCAGTAGCAGAAGCGAGCGATACGCTGGATTCAATGCTTATCAAAATTTCTGATTTGTATCAGAATGAAATTGACAGATCTCTTCTTTCACTTACAAAAATGATTGAACCTGTTTTAATTGTATTTATGGGCGGCGTTATTGGGCTAATTGTTTTATCAATAATGCTTCCGATTATGGACTTAAATTTATCAATCCAGTGAGGTTTTATGCAAAAAATTTTCAAATTACTAAGAACGATTCGTACATCCAAATCGGGATTTACAACGCTTGAGCTAATGATAGTAATTGTAATAATAGGTATTATTACAGCGGTTAGTATTCCCAGACTAATGAAAATGCTTGATACCGGAAAAGTTACGGCTTGCAAAAAAGCAGTTGAGCAGATTACTGTTCAACTTGAAGTTTATAACATGCACAATCAGACCTATCCGACAACCGAACAGGGACTGAAAGCTCTTGTCGAGCCGGCAACAATTGATCCCGTTCCTGCGAATTTCCAAGAGGGTGGCTATTTATCAAACAAAGATTTAAAAGATCCATGGGGGCATGATTTTATATACAGATCACCTGGTGATTCTTCACGTAATTTTGAGATATTGTCTTATGGGTCCGACGGTAAGGAAGGCGGAACAGGAAATGCAGCAGACATTAAATCATGGGAATAAAAGATGATTCCGGTTTCACGCTGCTTGAAGTTGTTGTCATTCTTGCTTTAATTTCGGTTTTGATGCTGATGACCGTTCCGCGAATAGCGAGATCCGTCAGAAGCGCAGATGAAAATGGAAAGATTTTTCGTTCGACGATTGAAAGAACTATTTCTGATTCAATTATGAACGCGAAAAACAATTTTATAGTTTTTCACGCACAGAAGAACGGCGAACGCATTAAGGAATTCAGCGGAAGACAAAACGGAATCTCGGTTTTGAACTTTGACGGAAATGTTTTTAAGGAATCCCCGCTTCCGGCTCTTTCGTATAAGCAGTTTCCCGATTCTTTCACAATAGAATCGGTCATTGCCGGAAGGGGGCAAATTCTCGATTCGGGCGACATTATCGTTTCGGTTTATCCTGACGGGAAAACCGAAACGCTTGTAATCCGCGTCAGAAACAATGATAAGACAGTAAATTACCGACTTTCAAACGGAGAAATCACTCAGTCAAATGATGAAAACACTGAAAACGCATATCTTTCAAAATGAGGCATATGCTCTTCTTGAAATTCTTATCGCGATAGCATTGCTTTCTACGGCTGTACTTCCGGTTTATGTTTCCGTCAGTCAGCAGTTTTCAGCCATTTCAAAAACTTCCGACTCGATGAAAGCTTCAATCTACTGCAGAAATATTATGAACGAGTTCCGTATTGAACCGTCAAAGGTCGATTTAAAAGATAAGGAAATTAAGGATAATCCGAAATTCAGGTATTCTATTGAAATTAAACGTTTTGAGCATGCTCTTCTCGGTCCGCTTGAAGCAAAAACAGTTAAAGTGACTGTATCATGGAACGAAAACGGTTCAGAAAAAACTAAAAGTCTTTCGTACATTTATCCGGACAAATAATATGAAAAAGTATGATGACGGTTTCTCTCTTCTCGAAATGATAATAGCTCTGGCTCTTTCTTCAATAGTTCTAATGATGATCTATGCAGCGGAAAGAACAATAATACGCGCCGTATCACAGGGTAAAAAAGAATCCGAAAGAATATACCTTCTCTCAAACAGAATCAGAACAATTCAGTCGGATTTCAGTTCAATTTTCCTCTATGAAGAACCGGCAAAATATCCCGTTTCTTCCGAAACAAAAATATCAGGTGAGGATTATCTGATATCATTTTTTTCAATTAAATCAGCTGCAGTATTTCCGGTTACGAATTACACGGAGTCGGATCACTCATGCGACATCGTTAATGTTTTATATAAGGTACGGGAAGAAAACGGAATAAAAAAGCTGTACAGAATCGAAAAGGAAATCACCGATTCGGAAAATCAGATTAAAACCGAATGTGTTCTTTTCGAAAATGTATCTGAGGCAAAAGCCGAGTTTTATGCAGGCAGATCATGGAATAAAAAATGGAACAGCGCTGACAATTTCAAATATCCTGAAGCCGTCAGGCTCATCGTTGTTTATAAAGAAAAAGGCAAGGATGAGCAAATTACAATTAATGGATTTCCGGGAATGATGGGCAAATGAAATCATTTATAAAATTGATTACAAAATCATATCTTGCAAGAAAGTATTTTCTTGCAAAAAAAAGAGAAACCTCAAGCGGATATACACTGGGAATAGTACTTATAGTAATCGCCCTGATTGCAATGCTTGCAACCGAGTTTCTTTCTAGCGCGGTAAAATCGATCCGGGTTTCGGCGAAAAACTCTGCGGCTGATCAGTCCGCTCTTTACGCGGAAAGCGGATTCCGTCTTGCCGAAATGATACTTGATGCTGATAAAAAAGGAACAACGGGTTCGCTTAATATAAAAACATCCGCTGAAACTGATTCATATGACGACTTATGGGCAAGAAATATCCCTCCTCTTGATCTGGACGGATATTCTGTCAAAATTATGATTTTTGATGAGCAGAGCAAAATCAATGTAAATAACATTTATAATGAATTTACCGACAGTTCCCAGACATTTCCGTATATAATACTGAACAATTTTTTCAAAGATATGGGATTCGATGAAAATTACACCGGATGCATTCTCGATTATATCGACAAGGATGACTCAAAGTCGCAATACGGCGCCGAAACTTATGATTATTATTCGAGATTCAGCTCACCTGGAAGCGCGAAAAACAGCTACTTGGTATCGATAAATGAACTTCTGATGATCAAGGGTTTCAGCTGGCCGCTTTTTTACGGCATCACGGGAGGAAACTCCGGCATAGAAGGAAAACTGGTTGATAAGAATTATGAACAGGAAGATTTAAGTTTTGACATGTCTCTAAGCGATGATTCAAAACAAACTTACAAGGAAACTCTCATTGCCAGGGAAAAATCCAGGAAATTATCAGATTATCTTAGAGTTAACGGAAAAAACGACGATGCGTCTGATGATCTCAATAAAATAAACATTAATACCGCCCCCTTCCGTGTTTTAATAGCAATTCCCGGAATGACAGACGGATTCGCCGAAGAAGTTATCGAAAAGAGAAAACTTAAACCATTCTCCTCAACAGAAGAACTATCTTCGGTAATAACAGATCCGATAATCCGCAAAAATCACTTGACTGTATCTTCAAATATATTTTCAATCAAGGTCATTGTGTCATCGTCTGGAGGCGATTTCGAAAGTTTCGGAATCTATAACAGAAACATAAAAAAATATTATTACATGAAAACACTATAAATGATAACAGCAGCATTTCACATAGAATCCGATTCTGTAAAACTGGTAACGGCAAAATCCAATTTTACTAATCTGGAGTTTTTATCCTCTGATTCGGAGCCGTTATCTCCCGGAAAGAAATCGGATATTTCAGGCGCAATAAAATCCTTATGCAGCAGAAATGTAATAAATCCATCAAGAATAATTGCAACGCTTCCATCAGAAAAAGTCATCATCAAAACAGTATCCCTCCCCTTCACCGATGAAAGAAAAATAGCAGAGATTATACCGATTGAAGCTGAAGAAAACATACCGATAGATATTGATAAGATTACTTTAGTGCATCAGATTCTTTCAAAATCCAAAGAAGGCTGCAACGTTATTATAGCGGCATGCCGTACAGATTATCTTGAAGAATTTAAAAATTCCTTCTTGAATGCAGGATTAAACATCAGCGCTGTTTACCTCGAATACAATGCATTATTTGCTTTATATAAGTTTTCCGACTCAAACGCACATGAAGCGTCACAAATCGATTTTGGGAAAGACCGTATAATAATCAACAAAATCAAGCATGGGAAACTATCAGAAACTAAAACTATTGCCAAGGGCTATTCGGATTTTTCAAAGATTTTCACCGATGAAAAAATTTCATCTCTTGAAACGGCAAAAATCATTTCATCTTCTGCGGATAACAAATCATCTGCTGATACAAAGAAATCAAAAAAACACAACTATGCGCCGCTTTTTGAAAAATATGAATCAGCAGCAACAAAAACCGCCAAAAACATATTAGCATTTATAAAACCCAAGGGAGAAGAAAAAATTCTTTTTTCCGGAGTTAATCTGTTTGCTCAAAATTTCGCAGGTATTCTCTTTAAAGAGCTCGAAATTCCTGTATACGATTTTTCTGCAGTCAATATTATCAAAAATTTTAAGGAGCAGAACTGCGAAATCCCGTGCGGAACACTGATATGCGATCAGAATCCTTCATCACAGGCTAACTTCTTATCTCACAAAGAAAAAAAATCTGAAATTTTCAATGATGTAAAACCTGGTCTTTTCATGCTTGCTTCAGCATTATTGATATTCGTTTTATATTTCATAATCTCATCAATAGTACTTATTTCAAAAGGAAACGGATCGGGCGAAATACTAAAACAGCAGTTTAAACAGCAGTTCCGCCAGGAAGCTAAAACCAGCGATGTGATCGCAGAAGCAAAAACCATTCTCGACAATGAAAAGAAACAGATATCAAGTTTATCTGCTGTTCTGCCGGAGAAAAAATCTATTCTGTTAAATCTGGAAGAAGCTCTTCGTTTTTTCTCAAGCGATCCCGCTTTCTCACTTAAAGATGTGACGCTGAATCAAAATCAGATAAACATTAACGGTGAAATATCCGATCTGTCAAAAATTGATGAATTTAAGAACAAACTTAATAAAAGCGGAAAATACTCATCAGTTGACCTTAACACAAGCTATTCGGGAAAAACCGGAGTTAAATTTACACTCTCTATAAAACTCAAAGCATCAGCGGGTAAAAAATGAGACTCACGGAAAGAGAAAGAAAATTACTTTATGCTTTAATCGCCATTCTCGTAATCGCGGTTTCATATAAACTTATATACGAACCTGTTGCTTCTTTTCGGGATTCTCTGAAAAAAAGGGCATTTAATTCCCAATCTTCCGCGGAAGAACTTACAAGAATATCATCTGAAATCAATTCACTTATAATGAAAAAGCAGAAATATGATCTTATTCTGCGGTCAGAAAACGATAATATTATGACTGTTATTCAGCAAAAAGCGGAACAGAACAATATAAAGGACAATCTCGCTAATATCAGAAGTACACCAAGCAATTTTCAGAATAAATTTAAAAAAGTTACAACAGATTTTAAAATTGAAGGAGCTCCCATTCAGTCAATAATCAAATTTATTTTTGATATGGAAAATGCAGGCGGCTTTATAGTTTTCGAATCTGTTACCATATCGAAAGGTCTCAAAGGAACCGACCGGTATGACGCTTCATGCAAGGTAAACACTTTCATGGCTGACAACAAATGAATAAAATAAATGAAATCTTCAGAAAAATATTTCAATACGCAAATAATCTTTACGATGATGCAAAGTCGCATCCCTTTTTTAAACGCTACGTTGTTTTAACCTGCATTCTGACAACAGTATTCACCCTTATTCTTTTTCCGGTTGATACAATAATTTTAAAAGTTTTAAGAGATGCCGAAGGTAAGTCTTTTCAATCCGCTGAAGTTTCAAATCTTAAAGCTTCTTTATTCGGTGATATTTCAATTGATTCACTGAAAATCAATCTCCGCTCGCGCGAAGAAGTTTCAATCAGCAAATTCGATTCAACAATATCTGTTTTCTCTCTGATAAGAGGCAATGCTGACGGTGAAATCAACTCCGAACAGTTTTCATTTTCGTCACCCAAGTTCAAATTTACATCAAAAATAAAATTAATTCCTGATGCGGAATACAGCACAAAAACAGGTGTTTTTACAAACGGCAGTCTGACATTAAAATTAACCAACTCACTGCTGGAAGGATTATCAATTGCAGGATTCAATATAAAACCGGCAAATATAGAATCGGTAAACGGAGAAATTCTCTTTCAAGACAAGAAATATAACATTAAAGTAATTAAAATTGACGGTCAATCACTCAGGGGAACTATAACAGGAACAATTATTCCGAACGAAAATAATTTTTCTCTCTCCGTTCTCGACATCAGCTGTTCATTCGATCCCCAGTCCGGAATGTTCGACGACTACCGTATGCTTATCAACTATCTCATAGACAAAGACAGCGGCAAAATACTCATCAAACTCAAGGGAACTATCGCGAATACTGAAGTAATCACTCCAAAAATGAATATGCCTCAGATGGAAAGAAAAGATGACAAATGAAATGGATTTAATCATCAAAAAAGCCGAAGAACTCGGAGATAAAATATCTCAATCAGAAATTTTTATTGCATATAAAAAAGCTTCTGCAGAGCTGATGGCAAATCAGGATTCTTTCGATAAAGTAAAACGCTTTACCCGTCTTTCGGCAGTAATGAGAGAAAAACAGAATTACGCCGAAGAAATTACACAAAGCGAGATGGATGAAGTACGAAGTCTCGCGCAAAATGTTTTTGATGACGAGATAGCAAACAATTACATCGAAGTTCAAAACGCTTTCAGCTCTCTGATGAATGATATTTTTACTGAGATTGAGATGAAAAGATCTTTTTAATCCGTTTTTTTCAAACTTCTTGACACGGAAAAGCAAAAATAGTAGAATTAAACATAGATTATTTTGTTGATCCGGCGGCAAAAATGAACGAAAAAAGAAAGTTTAAACGTTACGAATGCAAAATCAAAGTCCGCTTCGAGCACACTGAAGAGATGAACAGCTCTACTGAAGAAATCCCGCGTTTTAAAGGAAAAGGACACATCCTCGATATAAGTCAGGGCGGAATATTTATCGCAACAGATTCTAATGTCCCGGTAAGCTGCGACATCATGGTTTCCTTTAAAACTGAATCCAGGATTTTTGAAGAGAAGGGATTTATCGTCAGAACCGGAAACCTGAAAAATAATCCTGCAGAAGTTGTTAAAAAATTCGAAAATTATGACATCAAAGAAAAGTCCTACATCGCGATTCAGTTTGAAAACCCGATAGACAATATCAATCAAATGGAATTTCACGGCTGATATGCAGACTCAATTTGTTTACATTGATGACATCACCAAGATTGACTCATCAAAGGCAACCGTATATGATCTGAACAAGAGATATATTGACTCTGAAGGCAATATGTACGGTCTCAAATATAACCGCGAATCAAAGAAAATTGAAATCATAAGACTTCTGAGAACATCGATGCAGCATGCACAGATGGTCGCAAAAAGAATGAAGGAAAAGATGAAAGCTGATCTGCCGAAACTTTCATCTGACGAAGAAATAATTTCCAACAGCGTTAATCACGACACGGCAGAAACATTTGAAGAAGCAGAAGAAGCTTATGCAAGCGGCACCAAAATAGTACCGGATATGTTTGTAGCAGACAGGTTCAACGATCTTCCGATCTTCAAAGAAAGGCTTAAAGGTCTTTTAAGGAATGTTGCTAATTCAAATATCAACTCGCGCGAGCACCGCGAAATTTCAACACCGCTTGATGAGGTTATCCGCAATATCGAAATTGACGGATTAGGAAAAATTGAAAAAATAACCTCATCTTACAGAGAACTCACTGAATACCCGAGATCAATCAATTATTACATCGGACGTCTGGATAACCGGGCAAGGGAAATACTTAACAATATTCACGCCGATTCAAAAAAAATAAAATTCATCCTTTGGATGGAAATGCTTCACTCACTTAAGGAATTTTATCAGTCAGTGGGCAAAATGCTGATATCGCTTGAAAGAAATCTTGAAAAAACAGCAGAGGAACGCCTGTCGAAAATAGGCGCTCTCGAACGGCAGTCATACAATGACGCACGAACCACCATATCCAACACAAAATCCGATATTGAGGAAATGTCGAGAAAGCTGAATGATTTCGAACTGTTTATTTACAGTTCTGACAATGTCTGTTAATTATTTTCTGATTTTCGTAGAATCTCTTCTGCAAATATTTTCAGCTTCGGATGAACCTTCGGCTGGGGTAGACTGATTTTATTTTCTTCCTTTTCGGCATTGTCATCTTCGCGTATCAGCTTGGTAAATGCAAAAATCATGCGGTCAAAGATTTCACTTACACGGTCTTCCCTTCCGGCCATTTTATAGTATTTATAAGCGAAAAGCGGCATTTTTTTATCGAAGTAAAAATAATCGGCAATTCTTGTTAATCCGTCTTTATACATTGTGCTGACGAATATTTTTTCTGCTTCGGTGAGCTTTCCCTGATTAAAAAGCTCATTGCCCTTTCTTATCAATGCCGCACGTTCGGAACTATCCATCGGTCTTCCTTCTGAGAGAAATTCTCTTCAGCTCTTTATCGACAGAAATAACCTCCGTCATTAGAGATTCTCCGACCTTGACTGCATCAGATATATTTGAAATAAACTTATCCGAAAGATTGGATATATGAATAAGACCGTCCTGATGCACTCCTATATCGACGAAAGCTCCAAAAGCCGTAACATTCGTCACTACACCCGACAGAACCATTCCTTCGCGCAAATCATCCAAAGTCCGTACAGAGCTGTTAAAATCAGCATATGAATACTGCTTTCTAGGATCGCGTCCCGGTTTTGAAAGTTCTTTCAATATATCATCAAGAGTATATGTCCCGGCCGAAGAATATTTCTTTTTATCAATACGTGAAAGCAAATCCGGACTCAAAATTAAATCATTCAGACTAACACCGGCGTCTTCAGCCATCTTCATTACTATGGAATAGCTTTCCGGATGAATAGCTGACGAATCAAGCGGATTTGAAGCGTCCTTAATACGCAGAAAAGCGGCACACTGCTCAAATGCCTTCTCTCCAAGACCGCTTACTTTTTTGATATCCGTTCTGGATTTAAAACCCTTGAGCTCATTTCTTTTTTTAACAATTTTAGCTGCAAGAGAACTTCCGACACCGGACACATAAGAAAGAATCTCAACCGATGCGGTATTAACGTCCACACCGACTTTATTAACGCACAATTCAACTGAATCTTTCAGAGCATCTTTGAGCTCCTTCTGATCAACATCATGCTGATACTGACCGACGCCTATGGCACATGGATCTATTTTTACTAATTCCGACAAGGGATCCTGAAAACGGCGTGCGATATTTACAGCGCTTCTTACGGTAAGATCAAGATCCGGAAACTCCCTGCGTGCAGTTTCTGACGCAGAATATACCGAAGCCCCGGATTCGCTAACCATGACGACAGGAATTTCTTTTGGAATAAAATCTTTAATAAAATCCTCTGTCTCCCTTCCGGCGGTTCCGTTTCCTATCGCAATAAACTCAACTGTAAATTTATCGATTATCCTCTTTACTGCAGCCTTTGCCTCTGCTTCTTTTTTTTGTGGTTCATGAGGGAAAATGACATCATATCCGAGAAATTCATTCGTTTTGCCTATGACGGCAAGCTTGCATCCGCTTCTGAAACCCGGATCAATTCCAAGAATAGTTTTGCCTCCGGCGTACGGAGACAGAAGAAGATTTTCGAGATTTTCAGCAAAAATTGATATTGAAAATTTTTCGCTTTTTGCGATATAGTTGCGGAGAACTTCGTTTGAAACCGATGGAAGAATGAGCCGTTTAAGCGAATCAAGCGCGGCTTTTTCAATTTCTTCCGAAAATATATTCTGTTTCTGAATATAATCTTTTTTTATTTTTCCGAGAAAAATATCTTCATTCTCGGCATCAACGCTTATTGAAAGTACACCTTCATTTTCTCCGCGGCGCAGAGCAAGAATTCTATGCGGCGGTTCTTTTGATATCGCAGATGAAAATGAATAGTATTGTTCGTATTTTGTGCGTTTATCCTTATAGTCTTTTTTAACCTTTGATGAAATGATTCCTTTTGAGGTTATTTCTTCCCGGACGGTTTTTCTTATGCTGCTGTTTTCGGATATCATTTCTGCAATGATATCTAGAGCACCGCTCAAAGCTTCATCGGCTGTATTAACCTGTTTTTCAGGATTGATAAACCTTTTCAATATTTCGGATTTATCTTCTTTTTCGGCAGAATGCAGAATGATTTCTGCAAGTTCAGCTAGTCCTTTCTCCCGTGCAATCGACGCACGTGTCTTTTTTTTGGGTTTATATGGAAGATAAATATCTTCAAGCATATCAGAATCACTGCAGTCGATGATTGTCTTTTTCAATTCATCAGTCATCTTTCCCAGAGATTCTATTACTCCGATGATATAATCTTTGCGTTCCTCGAGTGATTCAATCTCTTTATATCTTCGCGAAACATGAAGAACCTGTTTCTCGTCCATGTTTCCGGTCATTTCTTTTCTATAACGTGAGATGAACGGAACAGTACACCCGTCCTTCAGCAGATTGACGGTATTTATAACACAAACGGATTTTACTTTAATTTCAGCCGAAATGATTTCGGCAATTGCTTCTACTTTTATCATTATAAACAAACCGGACTTATTGTATTTACATATTCTTCCGCTTTATCGATGAAAAGCTCAGATCCGGAAAACTTTTTTAAAATATAAAAATCTTTCTTTGAAGAATATCTTTCATTCCATTCTTTTATAAATTTCTTTGACAAAGGAAGATAAGACCAATGCCACTTTTCTTCCTGATAACCGGCACTTCTGCCGGAAGTATAGGGCTGTGCGAAACCGAATCTGGCGGCATTTACAACAAGCCAGGTATATAAAATCTGACCGTCACCGCTTTCGAAAAAAGTATTATTAAGCGAATTGATGTCGAAGTCGGTCCCCCAGTGATGACGGCTGGTTCCCGGCATCGATGAAAAATCCAGAATATTTATGCCGCGTTTATATAAATTCTTTTCTTTGGAATAAGCCCCGTTCCACTTGGAATTCCAGATTCGAGCCTGATCGTCATATGTTCTTGTGGAACTTATCACGGTAATCTTTATCGATACTTCCTTCTGATTATTTTTATTTCGTTCTGAATTTAATTCTTTGATATAAGAATCGAAAGCTGCAGACATTTTTTCAAGCGCGTAAGCGGCATCTTTCCGCAGATAATGAGTTTTAGAATCAGTCCGGATAAATGTTTTTCTCAGATTGATAAAAGATGAATCTGATGACGGATTAATTCCGCCGGCAAGATCTTTAAGCTCATAAGCAAAGGCAAAAAACGGGATTAAAAGTCCAAAAAGAAGTTTTTTCATATTCTCTCCATTTAATTCATTATCCGGCGATACGGAAATCCGTCCATTATTTTCTTAATAAAAATAAGAGCCACATGTAAATGTTAAAAATTTATGTTTTCATAAAATTTTTTTTCAAAGGAGGCATCATCGGTAAGACTGATAAATTTAATTATTTTTCTAAATTCTTTAAGTTCATCAATGTATCCGGAATTTTCCAGAGAATACTCCGCAGATTTCAATGACAAATTTCCGGCAACTATTACTTCAGATTTTTCAGCAGAAGGGAAAAATCCGAGAGAAAACATATGTGATGAATTCACCGTTGATGCAAAACTTCCGGCAAGAATTACATGATCAGATTCATCAAAAACAAATCCTGATTTTTCAGAAAGTATTTCCGCACCGCTTCTGCATGCAGATTTCACAAGCTGAACGGCACGCACGTCTTTCTGGCTGATATATACATCATCTTTCAGATAAATAAGCTTTTCTCCATCAGCGGAAGAATCGCCGTTTGCGATCTTTCCGCTTTTGTCTATCTGACCGGTTTTGATTAAAATGCTGAAAATATCAGCGAGCCCGCTTGCAGCAATTCCCAGAGCTTTGCTGCCGGAATAAAGCTTATAATCAATTCTGGGATAAATACCCGAGGCAGAAATTATAGCCCCTTCCCCGGCTGTCATACCGCATGAAAGATTCATTCCTTCTACTGCAGGGCCGAGAGGAACACTTGAGGCATAAACAGTATTTTCCGAAATAAAAGCCATTTCAGCATTTGTACCCATGTCGCAAATGAATATTTTTCCGCGGAAATTTCTGAAAGCATAATAAGCGCAACCCAGAAAATCCGCACCGAGAAATGATGTAAAACACGGCAGTATCTTCAAACGGCAATTATCATTAAGTTCACTGAATATTCCGTGATAGTTATCCAATTCTTCGATAGGGGCCTCATACGGATAAGTTCCCATTTTCTCGGGACTGATTCCGCAAAAGAGCGCAAGCATCACGGTATTACCGGATACTGCAATGTCGAAAATGCCCCGTACATCATCTTCCGAAACGCACAGATTTTTGATATTTTCCGCAAGGGCATTGCGGATAAAGGCGGTTAATTTAGCGTATTCACGCGAGGCTATCCGTGAAATCACATCGTGACCGAAAATCCTCTGCGGATTCAAAAAAGACGCCGCTTCATAAAATTTTCCATCGATGAGGGCTGAAATCTTTACAACAGTTGTACCTATATCGACTGCAAAAGTACCGGATTTCACCTTCGATGATTTTTGAAAAATCCGAGAATCCGGCATAAACACCGTCAAATCAGAAGATAATATGTAATTGCAGGATTTAACCGGTCTTCTTCCGTCATTGTCTTCTATGTCAACGAGACACTTGCCGCAACTTCCTTTTCCGCCGCATGGAGTATCAGGAAATATTGAAAAAAATGCCAACACCTCAGTGAGAAGCTTTCCTTCATCAAATTCAGCATTTGAATTTCCGGGACTAATCGTGACTCTGAACTTTCGCATGCACCGATTGGGCCAGATCGGGCTAAAAAAGCGAGAATTTTTTGCATTTCGTCATAATGCAAGTTTGATTGACAAAAAATACGCTTTTGACCGATAAATACAATAAGGAGAAAGAAGGAATGAACAGCTTAACAGTATTTATCTACCCTTCTGCAAGAGACAACTCACTTCTATCTCTGACGGATTTCCGATCAAAATTCATGATGCCGATCGGCGGCAAGTTCCGTATTGCGGATTTTGCGCTCAGAAATGCCCTTACTGCGGATCCGTATCAGATAGTAATGTATAGTGATGTGTTCGATGATCTGCATCCTTATCTTGATACTCATCCGATAAACCAGAAAACAAAATGTAAAATCATACCCATTGTCGATGATTCTCTGGATGTCAAAGAACTCGCAAAAACCGTAAAGAAACATGAAACCAGCCATTATCTTATTTATTGCGGAGACAATCCGGCGCTTATAGATTTCGGAGCGATGTACGACTACTACATAAAAAAGAAAAAAAACAAGACTGTCCTTTTCCAGCTGAAAAATTCAGAAAAAGCGTCGATGGCAAACACCGCACTCATGACAACAAAGAAGAACTTTATTTCCGTTCTGAGTGAAGCGATTAAACAGAAAAGGAACTCCCCTCACCTGCTTGAAATGATCAATAATATGCTCATAAACAAGGGCGTCGAGAAGTCAACGCATCATGCCGAAATCTGGCCGGTCAGAAATATACCCGACTTCTATTCACTCAATTATAATCTGCTTTCAGGTGATTTATTCAAAACAATTTATACCGATCCGATTTTGACTGGCGGAATCAAGACAGATCAGCCGGCAAAAATAGGACCTAACGCAAATATTTCATCATCTTTTATTTCTGAAGGATGTATCATAGACGGAAAAGTTACAGGATCCATTATTTTCCCGGGTGTCATTATAACAGAAAAAGCCGAGGTCAAAGACTCAATTATTCTGCCGTACGTCACCATAGCAAGAAATGCCAGAATTGAAAATGCAATAATAGACGAATTTACCGATTATGCGAATTCGCCTTTCATTTTCAATATCGGCGAATACGCGCGCATCGGATCCGATGCTGACGGACTCCGCAACAGCGATTATCCTAAATCTCTTTTCTCAAGCATAAGTTTAATCGGAAAAAACTGTCTCATTCCGACCAATTCAAACATCGGTTCAGCATGTTTTGTTGCTTCCGCAACCGGTTTTTCTTTTTTTGAAAAGACTAAAACACTTGAAGACGGACTTTCAATTGTACCTTATCCCGAAATCTATTCATAGGGGCGGATAAATGAAATATCTTATAACGCTTTTTCTGTTCATTGCTTTTGCGGCCGATACAGAAGCCAAAGACTTGGCAGCAATAGAATACAAGATTGATAATCCCGATTCATCTTTTACAAGAGAAACAGGCAGGGATTATGCCAAGCTCATCGCAATTTCAGCTAACGTAACCAAAGGTTTGAATATCTACAACCCCTTTCAGCTTGAAAAAGACATATCTGGAATGGGTATATATCCGGAAAGAAATCTTACTCTCGAAAATCTTTCAGCACTTTGCGCAACCAGATATATTGACTACGCTGTGAGCGGAAAGCTTTACAAAGTTTCGAAGGGATTCAAATCAGAAAGCATTCTCTATTCGGCAGACACTAAGAGCATTATTTCAAGATCGAGCTCAACAGCCGCAACAATCAATGAACTCGCAGGAAAAGATGCCCTTAAACTTTTTTCATTCATTAAAAATAAACCTTCTGTAAAAGAAAAACAAACAAAAACAATCGCTCTTCTTCTTGATTCTTCATACAATATGAACGAGGAATTTCCGGAAACAAAAGAAGCTATAAAGGATTTTGCTCTCGGCATTTTTTCCGACTATCCCGGAAGTACTGTTTTTGTACTTCCTTACAATAACAAGACTCCCCTTCGTTCAATAGATGCTCCCGCCAGCAGTCTGATATCAATAGAAGCACTGCTGTCAAAAATCAAACTTAACGGCGGAAACGACGACGCCTCATTTACAAACGCATTAAGTTTTGCGGTTGAAAACATGAGATGGAATAAAACTTCTGACAATTCAATATTCATAATATCAAACTCGTCTTTTAAGGATTCTTTAAACGCTTCAAGATACGCCAGAAGAGCGGCTAACAAAAAAATAGCTATTAACTGCATGATACTCGGAAAAACCTCCGGAAATGATTCAATAAACTATTCAAGATTATCAGACATGTCGCGGGGATTCTCTGCGGATGTTTCCTACCGCCAGACATTGTATGACATAAAAGGAAAAAATTTCTATCTATATTACGAACGTGCAAGATTATTCGAAGGCGCCTCGGACGAAAAATACTGGCAGAATGGTCTATTCAAGTATCCTCAAAAAAAACGTTTCGGATACGCTAAAGGTCCGGGATTTGCCGATGAAATTTTTGTAAAAAAAGGCAGCAGCATCAATCCCTATAACATGTCGGAATATTACCGCAGAAACGGGGAACGGGGATTTATAAATGCAAAAAATGTAGAATCGAATATCCGTAAAGCCATTCTCGGTTTTAAACAGCTTTCAACTGAAACTCATACCAAAAGCAAACTTGCACGGGTTCTCGTATCACAGGGCGGCATATCTTTATGGATCGATGTTTATGACACTGATTCGCTTGATTTTTTCACGAAAAAGAAGAACCTGGGATATTCACTCCCTCTTGGTGTAATCATTCAGCAAAAAAAAGATGAACCCTACGGATTCACTTTCAATCCATATAAATACGTGACAGTTTTCAGCGGCGAATTTATTCCGGAATCGGTAAAAATTTCACTTCCCGATATCGCTAAAAACCCTAAAAAATACATGGATGGAAGCTTCATGAATCCTTCTCTATGGTTTGTTGAAGTTAAAGTTGAAGAAGTACGTACCGTTGAGTCAAGTGATGATGTGCGCGGCGGATAAAAATATCTTTACAGACTATATGATTTCTGTTAAATTTACGGAGAAATTATGAAAAAGTTTTTTTTGTGTTTATTTATCACTTTTCTTTATGCTTCTCTTTATCCGCAAACTCCGGTTAAAGCAGTTGTATATTCATTCCAAAATCAGACAGAACAGCAGAAATATTCATACTTTTCCGAAATACTTCCTCATAGCGTATCGAAAGAACTTTCACGCCTTAACTACTTAACTGAAAGAGAAAATGTTTCAATTAATCCGGAACCGCCGGCTTCTGCAGAGTATGCTGAAAAATTAAAAAAAATATCTGAAGAAAAAAACGCAGATTATGTTATAACCGGTTCATTTGCAGTATCGGGTAAAAACCTTACTGCGAAATCGCATATTTATATCAGAAGAACCGGACGCATTTTTGAATTTTCATCAGAACAGGAAACCGGACCTTTTATCTCAAAAATAGTCAATGACATATCGGAAAAAACAGCATATTATATCGACAGATACATTCCGAGAATGACCGAAGAACCAGAATTTGATCCCAAGAGCAAAAAATTCGAAAAAAAAGGTTCCGTAAAACTTTTGGCCAAGAAAGAAGATTCAGTAATTTACTACACAACCGACGAATCAACACCTGATCCTGACAAAAATAAATCTACAAAAAAGTATTCAGAACCTATTCAAATCGATAAAAAAACAACTATAAAAGCAATTGCACTGCGTGAAGGATGGTTCCCGTCATCGGTTGCAACTGAAAAATATTCACTGACAAATCAGTATTCAAAAGTTCACATTATTTTCTCGGCAGGTATTCCTGTTTTTACAGGAGACTGGTCAAAAGAATTAAGCCGAAACGATAACCGTACTTTTTCACTTAAAGCCGATTTGGGTCTGACAGGAAACGTATATTTCCGTTTTGCTTATAATACACTCGCAGCAAAACCTGACGACAGCACGCTCGGTATCAAATACAATCTCTACGGCGGATCAATAGGATTCGTATATCAGTTTAAATTTGGCGAGTATGTCAGACTTAAACCTCATGCCGGCGCAGGATGGTTTTACGGATACATGTCACCGGATGACGGTTTTACAAAGTCTCTGTTTCTAAAATCAAAAGACGCCGGCGACAGTACCGACGGTTTCTACGGAGAGCTTTCGGTTTCAGCCGGCATAGCAATAGGTCATGTTGAGTTCGGAGTAATCGCAGGCTATTCTTTTTATCGGCTTGAAAATGATGATGACATGAATATTCATAGTTATTCATTTTACACAGCACTCAGATTCTGACCAAGCAATTGACGTTTTTCAAAACAGTTTGTATAATTATATAAAAAGCTCTCCTCGCGGGGAGCTTTTTATAAAGGGGATGCCTCATGAGAATGGATAAACTTACTATTAAAGCCCAGGAAATAATCGCAGATGCCCAGGAAACAGCTACAAAAAACAATAATCACGAAATACAGCCGATTCATCTTCTTTCGGCGGCAATTAACCAGAAAGGCGGTATCTTTCAGTCTCTTTCTCAAATTATTGGAGCTTCAACTCAGTTAATATCAGAAGAAGCAGATAAATACATTTCAAAATTACCGAAACAGATCGGAGCCGGTCCCGGCGGCGGACAGATGTCGCAGAAGATGAATGAAGTTCTAAGCAGTGCATGGGACGAGGCTCAGAAACTAAAAGATGAATATCTCAGCAGTGAGCACATCATAATAGGCCTCTCCGCCGTGAAGGATACTCCTGCACATTCGATACTTTCATCGCACGGATTCACAAAAGAAAATATTCTGCGAGCACTTTCGGAAATCAGAGGCTCAAAACGCGTAACAGACGAGAACGCTGAAGACCGCTACAAGTCTCTTGAAAAATATGCAAAAGATCTGACAAAACTTGTTCAGACCGGAAAACTTGATCCGGTGATTGGACGCGACGAAGAAATCAGGCGGGTGATGCAGGTATTAACACGCCGGACAAAAAACAATCCGGTTCTAATC